>VOFI01000086.1_pt1 | contig 132001 bp, 155 predicted proteins | sample 5384131 | NCBI WGS metagenome assembly VOFI01 (sample SAMN12384728, study PRJNA508395) | human gut metagenome | isolation source: healthy gut H | host: Homo sapiens | reverse complement strand
TATTCCCAAGGAGATGGAGATCGAGTTCGGCAACTTCCTGGAGCTGTCCGATGAGCAGCTGGAAGCCGCTATGACCGGCATGGATGCATTTGTTTATGCTGCCGGTGTGGACGAGCGTGTAGAGTTCCCCGCTCCCGTATATGACGCTTATAAGAAGTACAACATTGATCCTGTGGATCGTTGCCTGGCTATGGCCAAGAAGTGCGGCGTAAAGCGTTGCGTCGTGCTGGGTTCTTATTTCTCCTGGCTGGCTAAGACGCACCCGGAAATGGATCTTTGCGCAAAGCACCCCTATATCCGTTCTAGAAAGTGGCTGCAAAGTATGCGGATGAGAACATGGGCGTTGGTGTGCTGGAGCTGCCTTACATCTTTGGTACACAGCCCGGTCGTCGTCCTGTTTGGGTCATTTTGATCGAGCAGCTGCAGCGGTTTGAGAAATTGCCGTTCACTATGTATCCGGCCGGCGGTACGGCTACGGCCGTAGGTGCTGACCGTGCGCCAGGTTGGTGAGCCGTCCGGTACATAGACCTGACCGTAGATGCGGTTCTTGCCCCGTTTGGCCCAAACTGTCTCTGTGTGGTACGCCTGCTTGCGGATATTGACTTTTACAGTCTTGGTATTGCTCCAAGAGCCGTAATACTTCTTTCCGTTTAAGTTCTTATAAGGCCGCAGGTGCACATAATAAGTGCCGCTGTATGGCGCATAATAGGTGGCCGCCTTGTTGCTGCCGCCCACCAAAATGCTCTCACCGTTTTTGAATTGCTTATTGCGGGCGTAAATCACCTGGTAGCCGCTGGCAGCCACCTTTTTCCAGCTGACGGTGATTTTTGCACCGCTTGCTTTTACAGACTGCAAGGTAACTTTTGCCGGCTTGGTGGCGACGGTCAGGGTTTTCGCTTTTTGGAATATAATGTTTTCTTTCCGGCCTTTTTGTAGGCGTGTTTGATCGCGCTGCCTTTGGTGGCAGTGAGCACTGTTTTCCATTTTTTGCTCTTGCTGTCATACCGGCGAATGCGGTAGCCGCTGGCACCTTTCACTTTACTCCAGCTTAGGCGGACGGTGCTTGCAGAGCAGCCGGTCATAGAGAACCTGGCTACATTGCCGGGTGCAGAAGCCGCCAGCGCCACCTCACCCGGGAACACCATGGTTAGCACCAAAAAAACGCTGAGAAGGGCACACAAAGCACGTTTATATGCAGATTTTTTCAAGCTGATCACGCTCCTTAGAATTTTCATCGTGTGTCTATCTTTTTTTGCAGTAGATCAAAATAGGTCCAACCCAGCGCCCGGGCGGCACTCCTGGTCTAACCGATGGGGCCGTACTGCGCCGGTACGATTCGGTTTGAAGTTATAAATATTTCCGCTGCCACTCACTTCCTTACGCCCTCATAGTAACACAAACCTTTCCATTTGTAAATAAGTAGACAAATATATTTATGATCGTCTGATAACGGTGGCAAATGGCAGTTGCCATTGGACGAATTTGGTAGTATAATAGCGGGGAAGTTTTATGACAGGACGAGGGTATATGAAAGAACAAATCACCATAGAGGAACTGCTGGAGATGGAACCGGGCAGCTACCTGCTTTATGATATGCGAGACCGCTATTCCTTTGATTACGGCGCCATTCCCGGTGCAGAGCATAAAGAACAGGCGGCGATCTTGGAAGCGGCGGACAGCCTGCCGAAGGACATGCCGGTCATCATCTGCTGCAAAAAGTGGTCTCCTTAGTGATGCGGTGGCAGAGAAGCTGCGCACCCACGGGATACAGGCCATGAATTTACAGGGCGGCTACTACGGCTACCTGATGCAAAGCCTGCACTTTGAGGCGGATAAAGCGAAACAAGTGCAGCACAGTATGCATGATTTGGCCGTTTACTGCTGTTTGGACGAATACAGACTGTTGCAGCCGGGTGAAAGGTGGCCGTTTGTATCAGCGGCGGCAAGGACAGTATGCTGATGGCGTTGCTGTTCCAGGAACTGCAAAAGCACAGTCGCTTTCCTTTTGAAGTGGTGTATCTGGTGATGGATCCGGGTTACAGCCCCAAGAACCGGGAGGTGATTGAGCGCAACGCCCGCACCTTAGGACTGCCAATTACCGTGTTTGAGACAGATATTTTCTCATCCGTTTTGCATATTGAAAAGTCGCCCTGCTATATCTGCGCCCGTATGCGCCGTGGGCATTTGTATAACAAGGCCAAGGAGCTGGGCTGCAACAAGATCGCCCTGGGTCACCATTACGACGATGTAATAGAGACGATTTTAATGGGCATGCTGTACGGCGGCCAGGTGCAAACCATGATGCCCAAGCTGCACAGCACCAACTTTGCCGGTATGGAACTGATCCGCCCGCTGTACTTGGTGCGGGAAAGCAGCATTGAGCACTGGCGGGATTATAACGGCCTGCACTTTATCCAGTGTGCCTGCAAGTTTACGGACACCTGCACCTCTTGCAACCCGGACAATACTTCCAAGCGTAAGCGTACCAAAGGAACTGATCCAAATGCTACATACAGAAAGTCCGCAGGTGGGAAGCAACATTTTCCGCAGTGTGGAGCATGTGAATATTGACACAGTGATCGGCTACAAGCAGCACGGTCAGCTTCATTCGTTCCTGGACAGTTATGATGAAACCGAATAAGTCTAAATAAAATGAACCCCGGAGTACAAACTCCGGGGTCTTTTGTATCTGATTCGGTTTTAGAAGTTCAGCAGACCTGCGCCGCCGTTGACTGCCATAAAGGCAGAGGAGAACACCAAGGACACAATGGTCATCAGCTTAATAAGAATGTTGATAGACGGGCCGGAGGTGTCCTTAAAGGGATCGCCTACGGTGTCGCCAACCACGGCAGCCTTATGGGCTTCAGAGCCTTTGCCGCCGTCTTTCAGACCCTCAATGTACTTTTTGGCATTGTCCCAGGCACCGCCGCTGTTGGCCATAAAGATTGCCATCATAACGCCGCTGACCAGCGCACCTGCCAGCAGACCGCCCAGGCTCTCAACACCCAGCAGGAAGCCTACCAGTAGGGGCGCCACCACTGCCATAATGCCGGGCAGAATCATCTCTTTCAACGCTGCGGTAGTGGAGATGGACACGCACTTGGTGTAGTCCGGCTTTTCCGTACCCTTTAAGATGCCGGGTTTCTCCCGGAACTGGCGGCGCACTTCCTCGATCATCTTGTTGGCCGCCTTACCAACGGAACTCATGGTAAAGGCAGAGAACAGGAAGGGGAGCATACCGCCCAGGAACAAGCCTACCACAACTTTGGCATCCAAAATGCTAATACCGCCTTTGGTGATATTCGTAGTTTCTGCAAAGGAGGCAAACAGTGCCAGCGCCGTCAAGGCGGCAGAGCCGATGGCAAAGCCTTTGCCTACTGCGGCCGTGGTGTTACCTACGCTGTCCAGCTTATCGGTGATCTTGCGCACAGAGCCATCCAGTTCACTCATCTCGGCAATACCGCCGGCATTGTCCGCAATCGGACCGTAAGCGTCCACCGCCACGGTGATCCCGGTGGTAGACAGCATACCTACGGCAGCAAGTGCGATACCGTAAAGACCTAAGAATTTGTAAGACAGCAGTATACCCACAGCGATAAACAGCACCGGAATGGCTGTGGAACGCATGCCCACGCTCATACCGCTGATAATGTTGGTTGCAGCGCCGGTTTTGGAGCTTTCTGCAATTTCTTTTACAGATTTATAGTGATCGGAAGTATAAATTTCCGTCAGCTTACCGATGGCAGTGCCCACGATCAGGCCGCACAGCACACACCAAAAGCCGTTCATGGTGCCCAGCATAAAGTGGCTCAGCACCCCGGCGGCAAGGATTACCAGCGCCGTTGCCGTATATTCGCCCCGGTTCAAGGCGCGCTGGGGGTCAGTGCCGTCCTTGGCGCGTACAAAGAATGTGGCGATCACGGAACCGAGAATGCCCACGCCGCACAGCACCAGCGGGAAGACAGCCGCATACAGCCGACTGCTGACGGCGGTAGCTGCAAATGCCAAGGTGATGGCAGAGATAATGGAGCCAACATAGCTTTCAAACAAATCGGCGCCCATACCGGCTACATCGCCCACATTGTCGCCCACATTGTCTGCAATGGTTGCCGGGTTGCGGGGATCGTCCTCCGGAATACCGGCCTCCACTTTGCCCACCAGATCGGCGCCCACATCCGCAGCCTTGGTATAAATACCGCCGCCGACACGGGCAAACAGAGCGATAGAAGACGCACCCAAACTAAAGCCTGTGAGAATATTCAGAGCAGAGGCATTGCTCACCAGATCGTACTTACTGTTCAGGAACAGGAAGATTAAACCCACGCCGATGACGCCCAGGCCGACCACAGACAAGCCCATCACAGCACCGCCGCTAAAGGCAATCTTTAGTGCTTTATTCATGCCTCGCTCCCGGGCAGCATTGGCGGTGCGCACATTGGCTTTCGTGGCCACGGTCATACCAAAGAACCCGGCCAGGGTAGAGAACAGAGCGCCCAGCACAAAGCAAACGGCAGTGAGCCAGTTGATCACCAAGCCGATCACTAAAAACAGTACCGCGGCAAAAACAATCAGAATTCGATACTCGGCAAACAAAAAGGCGCGAGCGCCGGTGGCGATGGCGTCGGCAATCTCTTTCATCTTTGCCGTGCCGGCGTCTTTCTTACCGATGTAGCGTGCAGTGAACAGGGCGAACAGCAGCGCCACCAAACCGCACACAGGTACAAGGTACAATAACTTTTCCATAAATTAACCACTCCCGGTCCGAATTCCGGCAAAGCCGAGAATTCTTATACTTTAATCTCTTTTTACCATACTTGCAAGAAAAAGTCAACAAACAAAATAGCCGTCGTTTATTAATAATTGTCTATGTTAGACAAAAATATGCAAAAAAGGCGATATAAGTGCATAAGATTTCGTATACCGGCCAAAAACAGTCCGGCGTGTGCATAAAAAACAGTACGGCAGAACCGTACTGTTTTTATCGTTATAAAATAGTATGTAAAACTTAGTCGGCAGTTTTCGTTCTGCTCTGCCAAACGGGCAGCGCGCTTCTCCGCCAGTTCCACGATCATCTGCTGCTGCAGGTCACCGTGAATGTTGTAGAACAGGAAAGACAGACCGTAAAGGCCACGGGCCAAACCGGGCAGGATACAGAACACCGCCCAAATACCGGACAGAATACCGGGATCCGTTTGAGGCACAGCGTTGCCCAGGGAGTCGGTGAGGGGAATGTAGTTAATCCAGGTTAGTACCATACCGGACATCCAAGAAGTAATAGAAGTTGCCAGTTTCTGAAAGTAGCCCTGTACGGTTGTTACCAGCGCTTCGTTACGCAGACCGTGCTTCCATTCCATATAGTCCAGAGCTTCTGCGGTCAAAATGGGGTTAACCACCTGAATGACTTTATTGGGCAGGCCGCAAATGGTCAGACCGAAGACCACCCAAATGAAGTTGAGAATTCTGTGGTCGCCGAAAGTCTGGCCAAAGGGGTGGTAACCGATAAAGAACAGGGTAAAGTAAGCCACACCGCCAAACACACCGGCCAAGATTGCCGTTACGCGAGCACCCAGCCTCTTAACCAGTTTGGCAGCCATAGGCACCATCAGGTAGTTGGGAATACCGGTAAATAGACCGCAGATGGTCTGGTTCATAATGGCGCCGGTATTGTTTAGCCAGAAGTACTGCTCGGAGGAGCCGCCTACGGCCTTAAAGTTGTTAAAGAAATCCGACAGAATGATGGCAAACAGGGGACGGTTGGAGAAGATCTCCTTAATGGACTGGAGAACAGAGGTCTCGTTCATCTCCTCGCGGCTCATGAGCGGCACCCGCTCACGCATATTGAAGAACCCGAACACCGAGAACCCGGCGCAAAGGATCAACATACAGTAGGCGAAGCCGGAGTACACACCCTGCATGGTAATGTTCTTATTGACCTTTGGCAGCAGCTGTACAAACACAGGAACCAGTGAGGGCAGCCAGGTGCCGAACAGCTCAAAAAACTTGGTGGTGGTAATTAAGTTATTTCGCTCGTCGTTATTCGGCGTTATGTTATAAACAAGCAGCCAGTAGGCGCCAAAGTAGCTCATACCCAGACCGTACAGTAATATGCCTATGGCGGACCAAACGATCTTTTGTGTGGAATTCAGATCCGGAGCGGTAAACATCATATAACCGCCGATGAGCCACATAGGCAGGGACAGAATCAAGAACGGCCGAATACGCCCCCAACGGGTACGGGTACGGTCAATGATCAGTCCGCTGATGGTATCGTCCGCCGCATCATAAATGGAGGCAAACAGGTTGATGTTTGCGTACGCGGTGGTGTTCAGCTTTAAAAACTGGATCATAAAGAATTCCTTGAACGCACTGGTAAACTGGTCCAAGTTCTTCTTACCGAAGTTCACCAGCACAAAGGCGGCGATCTCCTTCGGTGACAAGTAGCGCTTTTTGGTATAAGCCAGCCTTTCCAATTCTTCCAGTTCAGAATCGTTCAGCTGCTGAGACTCAACTTTTTCTGCCAAAACATTCCCTCATTTCAGGGCCGTAGCCCTACAAAGTAATAACGATATAATTTTAGCATAAGAAGTAGAGCAAATCAACACTTTTTTCTGTACAAAAGTAACAAGATAATGCACGATGAGAAACGTTGTGTAACATTTCTCCCGGCTTTTGATTTTTGCCGGCAATTCTATTGACAACCGGCGCCAAACATTATAAAATATTTTGGTGAATATGATGGCTGTAACGGACTGATATTCGTTTCCATATTCATTTTCATTGATAACAGAACCAGCGCCACGGCGCCGAAAGGATGTAGACTATGGCATCGACCTGCCCCAACTGCGGCAAAAATTACATTTTTGAACATTAAGGCGGAGTGCTCCGCCTGCGGTGTGAGCATTCCTAATTTTGATTGGGAGGCCAGACTGGAGGAGGATAACCGCAATGCGGAAAAAGCCTTCGGCGTGTTTAACCGCACCCTCAGTCGTATGGCGTATTCCATGGGGGCACCAAGCTGCGCATTGCTCGCCTGGTGCTGACCTTTTGCCGGCTGTGGGTTTCATTTTACCTTGGTCCAATATCAAAGGCACTGGCTCCAGCTTTGTGCTGAGTATTCTCGCTTTTGACGGTAGCAAGTCACTGATTGACTTTTTCAAGGCGTTTTTTGGCGATGTAGGACTGTTTACCACAACTATGGGTATGGAGGGCTACGGCGGTCCGGTGACCCTTGGTGTGATTGGCTACTTCCTGTTCTTACTCAGCGCTTTATTTATTGTGATTGCATTCTTTATGGTACTGATCCGCTGCAAGAATTCCAAGACCAAGACGACCATTGTTTTTGATGTACTGTCTGTTGCGGCTTCTGTCGCCGCCGTAATCTGCTTTACCGTTGGCGGTCAGCGGGGCGCGGATCTGGGCGCATTCAGCTTTGGCGGCAACGCGGCACTGGCACCCAGCGGTTCCATCGGTTGGGGCTACTTTGTGGCACTGCTTTTGCTGCTGGTTGCCACCGGCATGAACATTGTTGTTAAAGCGCCGGCCAAGTCTGACGAGCAGTTGGAGAATGAACGCCTGGCGCGGGTGGCTGCGAAAGAAGAAAAAAAAGAGCGCCTGGCAGAAGAAAAGCGGGAACTGGAGCGCGTACAGGCTGCCAAGAAAGCCCAGGAAGAAGAAAAAAAGCCAAGGTGGAAGAAGCCAAGCGAAAGCTGGCTGCCAAAGCGGAAAAGCGTAAGAACAAGAAATAAACCAAAAGGAGCGGCACAGCTGCGGCAAATCGCCGAGCCTGCGGCTCCTCTTTTTGTTGCCTTGACCGGCAAGGCCGGTTTTGGTATAATGTAAAAGAGATTATTCGACTATTCGACAACTGGAGTGATATGATGGCAGAGGATAAACAAGAGTTGACCCCAACAGTGGAAAAGAAAGCAAAGAAGAAGCTCAGTGGCAAACAAAAAGGCTTAATCGCCGGCATTGTGGTGGCCGTAGTGATACTGCTGGTGGGCATTGCCGGTTACGTGGTGACCCATGTGAACAGCTACGCCTTTTACAATAAAGTCGTGATCGCGTTGGCGCCGGATAAGATAGAGGACTACGGCAAGACCTTTTACCTTAAGACCAACCCGAACTATGACCAGAAGAAGGCACCCAACGAGCCGATGTTCATCTGCTACTATAAAGATGCAAGCGGCAAGGAAGTAGATCTGCCCGGCGGCACCTATAAAGAGGATGGCAATAACGGCCAGGTGCTCATCGCATTTTTGGGCAAAGCCGCCGAGAAAGTGGTTGCCATTCAAAAGACCATAACCATTATCTTTTGGGTGTTGGTGGCCGTGGCCGTTTGCGTGCTGATCTATATTTGGTATCGGCTGGACGCCCGCTATGAGGAGCGCCAAATGCTGGCTGCCCACGGTGGCAGAGAGAAAGATAAAAAGAAACACAAGAATTAAGTCTGCGATGGCAGTGCGAGGTTTGCTTATGAACTACGATTTATTGTTTTCTCCCGCCAAAATCGGCAATGTGACGGAAGAACCGCATTATTATGGAGCCGATGTGCCTTGGCTTCGGTCAATTTGACGGTCGGGCCACGGATACCATGATGGACTATTACGAAGAGCGGGCCAAGGGCGGCGTAGGGCTGATCTTTACGGAGATTACCCGTGTCAACGATATGACCGGTGCGTCCTCCTTTGGTCAACTGGGCATGAGTCATGATTACCAAATTGATTCCCTGCGCACCATGGCACAACGGGTACACCGTCACGGCACCAAATTGATGGTGGAGCTGCACCATCCGGGGCGGCAAAATCTGGGGCTGATGGTGGGCACACTGCCTATTTGCGTAGCCGGCGACCGCTTTCTCGGGTCCGCTTATGCCAAGCTGCTGTACGGCAGTGTAATCCCTCCCGGTAAGAAGTTGCAGGACAAGGACATTGTGCCCCGCACCGTGGCACCCAGCCGATGCGAAAAAAGCAAAATGAGCGAAAGCGTCAACCGTGGTCTGTCCCACCGGGGTGTGCAGCGGCTGATCATGCAGTTTATTGAAGCTGCACAAAGAGTAAAGAAAGCCGGCTGTGACGGTGTGGAACTGCACGCCGCCCATGGCTATCTCATTCAGCAATTCTTATCACCGAATACCAACCGGAGAACGGACGAATACTGCGGTTCTTTTGGAGAACAGAATGCGTTTTTTGACGGAGATCATTGACGGCATTCGCATCACCTGCGGTCGGGATTTCCCCATTGTGGTGCGTCTGTCAGTAGATGAGATGTACGACCGCATCGGCCAACCCGGCAAGGGCTACGGCTTGGAAGAGGGCCTGCAAATGGCCAAAATTCTGTCTGACAAGCGCATTGACGCCATTGACGTATCTTCTGCGTGCTACGATACATTCAATTACTGGCTGGAGCCGGTAACTTTCCCTTGCGGTTGGCGCAAGCACCTGGCCCAGGCAGTCAAAGAAGTGGTGAACATTCCTGTGATTGCCGCCAATTTGATTCGCACCCCGGAGCAAGCGGAAGAACAGCTTGCACAAGGTATTCAGGACTTCCACTGTATCAACTGCCTATACTGCTTTGAGAGTATGATGGAGGGTGCCTATAAAGGCGAGCACGGTCATTGCCGTGAGGGGACAGGTAGAGCACATCTTCAATGCGGATGCCGAATTTGTCCGGCAAGTAGATGCCAGGCTCCATAGAGGTCACATTGCCGGTTTGGTAAGCATCCCCGCTGCGGGGCGAGGCGTTATAACCCTCGTGTATTTCCAGCCCCACGCCGTGCCCCAGGGAGTGGCGGAAATATTGCGCCTTATCCTCCGCTGCCAGTACATCGTAGGCTGCTTGGTACACCTCTTTTGCAGGGCACGCCGGCGTGCAGCGCCTGAATACCTGCCAGCTGCGCGCGGAGCACCAGGTCATAGGCCGCCTGCATTTCTGCCGTGGCGCTGCCCACGGCCACTGTGCGGGTCATATCCGAATGGTAGCCCCGGTAGGTGGCGCCAAAGTCAAACAGCACAAAGTCGCCCTTTTGCACTTCCCGATTCTCCGGCACACCGTGGGGCATGGAAGTATGGGCACCGGTTAGGAGAATGGTGTCAAAGCTGACGCCGTCCGAGCCACCCAGCGCCATTAGATAGTCAAACCGGGCAGCCAGTTCCTTTTCCGTTTTGCCGGGCTTTACATCGTTGAGCAGCTCTAAAAACGCCTTTTCCGCAATGCGGTTGGCGGTTTTCATTAGATCGATCTCCCACGGCTCTTTTTACATTGCGCAGATCCATTACGCCGTTGCCGACAGGGCGCAATTCGCCGCTGAAAATGCCTTGCAACTGCGTGTACTGCCGGTAAGCAATGGTGCGGTCCTCAAACAGCAAAATCTTGCAGTCGATTTTTTGCTAGCAGGGCGTTCAATTCGTCCCAAAAGCCGGTGGTAATCTCCGTCACCTGCACGCCGGTGTCCGCCGCGTGGAGCCGGGCGGTCTCCGTATAGCGAGAGTCCACCAGTTGAAACACAGCCGTCGGCGTCACCAAAATCATGCCCTCACTGGGGAAAAGCCGCACACATAGTGCATATCGGCTTCATCCAGCAGCAGCAACGCGTCTGCACCGGCCGTTTTTACATAATTCATCATTTTTCCGTATGCATAATATCACCTACACAATAGGATAGCACAGATTTTTTTACTTGTCAATTCCAAATTTCTGTCTTATTTGTTTCTTTAGTATTGACAAGGCGGGCGGGGGTGTGCTATCGTTCCCTTGTAACAAAAAATCTTATCACTTTCGGGGGTAGTTATGGAAAAGTATTTGATCAATCCCAACCAGCGGATTGCCACCATCAACAAGGACATTTACGGCCATTTCAGCGAGCATTTGGGTCGCTGCATTTATGACGGCATTTTTGTAGGCAAAGACTCTAAAATTCCCAATGTGAACGGTATGCGCACCGATGTGGTCACGGCGCTGAAAGACATGGGCATTCCTGTGCTGCGGTGGCCCGGCGGCTGCTTTGCCGACGAGTACCACTGGACGGACGGTATTGGTGAACAGAAGGATCGTAAAAAGATGATCAACACCCACTGGGGCGGTGTGGTGGAGGACAACTCCTTTGGCACCCACGAGTATTTTGAGCTCATCCGCCAGCTGGGGTGTGACGCTTATGTAAACGGCAATGTAGGCTCCGGCTCCGTGCGGGAGATGAACGAATGGGTCGAATATATGACATTTGACGGCGTATCACCTATGGCGGACCTGCGGAAAAAGAATGGTGCCGATAAGCCCTGGAAGCTGCGCTACTTCGGCGTTGGCAACGAGAGCTGGGGCTGCGGCGGCCACATGAACGGCGATTACTATGCGGACGAGTTCCGCCGCTATAACACTTATGTGCGGGATTATACTGCCGGGGAGCATATTTACCGTGTGGCCTGCGGTCCCAATGCTTTTGACTTCAAATGGACGGAGCAGGTGATGCGCAAGGTGCCCGGCCAGGCGGACGGTCTGTCGCTCCACTACTACACCGTACCTTATAACTGGGATCACAAAGGCTCTGCCACGGCGTTTAATTTGAAAGATTATGACCGCACGGTGGCCAAGGCCTACCGTATGGAGGAGCTGGTTCGTCGCCATACGGAGATTATGAATGCCCTGGACCCCCAAAAGCGGGTGGATCTGATCGTAGACGAGTGGGGTACCTGGTTTGATGTGGAACCGGGCACCAATCCAGGCTTTCTGTACCAGCTAAACACCATGCGGGACGCTATGGTGGCTGCGCTGACTTTGAATATTTTCAACAAGCACGCCGATCGGGTACAGATGGCGAATATTGCGCAGACGGTGAATGTACTGCAAGCAGTGATCCTAACCGAAGGGGACAAGATGGTGTTGACCCCCACATACCATGTGTTCAAGATGTATAAGGACCACCAACAAAACACGCTGATTGGCTCCTACCTGACCAACAGCAATACCGTAGAGTGCGAGGAATGCAGTGCACCCCAGATGATCGAGTCCGCCTCTGTGGACGAGAACGGCACTATTTACGCCACGGTCACCAACATCAGTGCCACCAAAAGGCCAAGATTAAGTGTCAGATCGCCGATACCAAAGTTTCAACCTTACGTGCCGAAATTCTTACCGGAGATATGCACGACAAAAATGACTTTTCCAATCCGGACGCGGTTCAGGTGCGCCCCTTTGACGGTGTACGCAAGCTGTCCGATGGTTTTGTAGCTGAACTGCCCCCTTGCAGTGTAGTAAAGTTCGTTATAAACGAAAAATAATGGAGGAGCTTTGCAAACGTTGTCTGTTGTATGAGGCAGGGGGACGAGCGGCCTATATACAGGTGCAAGCATATTTGGAAACCGTGCCACCGGAAGAACTGGCAAGTCCGACGGTGCGGAACAGTCGCCTAAGCCAATGCTGTCATTGCGACCAGCTGATCGCCGGTATGTGTCGCAAATGCGGCTGCTATGTGGAGGTACGCGCAGCACTGAAAGACAGTACTTGCCCCCCATACAGAGGGCAGAATGTGGTGATGAACGCCGACTTGAACGAATTCAGGTCGGCTTTTTCTATGGGCTGATTGTATGAAACGCCTTTTCCTTGACCATACTGCGGGTATGAGATTTTATGAGAAGAGCGGACGCTGGCTGCAAGCTCTATGGGGCGCGTTCTGCATTGTGGCTGTCCTATTGGCCCTTTGCCAGTTGCTGCAGATCAGCGAGGATTTATGGAATCATCCATGGAGCAGCATAGCTGCAACCTTTGCCAGACAGGCGGAAAAAATGACGCCTTATTTAATTGCCTTTGCTTTGCCGTATCATCTGTTACCGGGGAGTCGCACCAAGTGCGGGGTGTGGAGCGCCCTAAGTTACGGCCTGTTTACTGCTTTGTTTACCGCTGTTACGAACAGCGATCCGGGATTGCTGTGGCCGATCCTGTTGGGGCTGGGAGCCGTGCTGTGCAAAGACAGAGTAGGGGAGAAGCAAGGGATGTTGCTGCTACCGGTGCTCGCACTGTCACTTGCCGGTCTCTTGGGTGCAACGCACGGTTATTACGAAAGCGCACTGCTGTGGCTGCTGCGTAAGCTGGGCAACAATAACGCCGTTGCCGGCACGATGTTTGGCGTGCTGAATACGCTTTTGCGTCCGCTGTCTGCGGCGTTTGAACAACCGGTGTATCTGCACAGCGCCGGTGGTGCCGTGTGGTTGGACGGACAAATTTTAACCGGCGCCAAGACCATTTTTGCCGCCAAGCCGGGTCGTTTGGCAACCGCGCTTTTTTGTCCGGCAAAGGGCTGCAACTGTTCTTGTTGCCCGGGTTTGCATGCACGCTGGCAGACTGTGGCAAGACGTACAGCAAAGCCACACTGGCGCTGTTCACCGTCGGGTGTGTACTCAGCGGCCATACGGAGCTTTTTACCTTATTTTTGGCGCTGGAAAGTCCGTTTTTGCTGCTGGCCTTTGCCGGACTCACCGGCGGATGCTATTTGGTGTCGGTGCTGCTGGCTCTCCACTGGGGATTTTTGCAGAATGGGGAATCGTGGAGTTTCTCCTGCACAACAGCAGCGGCGCACTGCCGTATCTTGTGGGCGTGACATTTTGCGTGCTGGCCTATTTTGTCAGCCGGTATTGCGGAACACAGCTGCGTTTGGCTGCCGAAAGATCTGCGCCCACTGGTACAGGAACTGGGCGGTCTACAAAACATTCTTGCCATTGAAAACGACGGTGTGCAGGTGCGCAACAGCAAGCGAGTAAACACTTTGCTCCTGGAGGGAGAACTGAAAGAAGACCGCTTTATAACCGATGATCCGCAGATACAGACACTAAAAAGAATATCTGCCGTAAAGAGAGTTTGTTCTAAACAGAAAACAGCTTATAAACTCCTTATGCACAGAAACAAGCGCTTTTCATTTGAAAGGTCAGTCGGTGGCAGAAGATTCATACTCAAAAAAGATAATCGCAAAAGGCACTGATATGGTACCTTTTGCGATTTTTATATTGTTCAGAACAGGGGCTTGCATTTTGCTTTTGAATTTGTTATAATTATACAAAATTAATATTTTGTATAATTCAGGGAGTTGAAACAGTGAAAAAAGCGGAATTTGGGCAATTACCCATGCCCGTACAGGACTATCTGTTGTATTTGGAGGCCATCAAAGGTCATAGCGAATTATCGGTGATCGAATATGCGTCGGATTTGCGTACCTTCTTTCGCTACCTTGCCAAGGAAAAAAATCTGTATCCGCCTGACACGCCGGACGATCAAATGGATCTACGGCAAATCAATATGGACTTTATCAAGACCATTACACTGAGCGACGCCTACCAGTTCTTAATCTACTGCAAGAACCAACGCGGCAACGCAGAAGCCACCCGTGCACGGCGTGTGATCGCCATACGGCGCTTTTTTATCTATTTAACGGACAACCGGCACTTACTGGAGGAAAATCCAATGAAAGTGCTGGACGCGCCGAAAACAAAAAAGCCCTTCCAAAGTACATGACCTTGGAAGAAGCACGCCACTTATTATCCGTTGTAGACGGCAAACACAAAGAGCGGGATTACGCCATTTTGACCTTACTTCTAAACTGCGGTATGCGACTGAGCGAGTTGGTGTCCATTGATTATAATGATATAAAATCAAACGATACATTGGTGATCACCGGTAAAGGCAACAAGGAGCGCACCGTATACTTAAACGACGCCTGCAAAGCCGCCGTTTCCGCCTATATGCGGGTGCGGCCGCACGACGGTGTAAAAGACAAAGCTTTATTTCTAAGCAGCCGCAACCAACGGATCAGCCCCAAGACGGTACAACACATGGTGTACGCTTATTTGGACAAGGCAGGGCTGGGCGATCGAGGCCTGTCCGTGCATAAGCTGCGCCATACGGCGGCCACACTGATGTACCAAAATGGCCATGTGGATCTGCTGCTGCTTAAAGAGATCCTGGGCCATGAAAACCTGGGTACTACGGAAATCTATACCCACATCAGCGACGACGCAGCAAAGGCCGCCATTGAGGCCAATCCCCTTGCCGATCTCGATGGGCTTAAATCGAGATCACAGAACTGAACAAACTGGTCAACCCTGCATTACATAAGGCGGCTAACGCCACGAAAGCGGCGGAAATCAGATATTTTTTCAAATAATCCCGCACCTGAATTTCAGCGGGGGACTCCCCTGTTGCATCGTCTCGCTTGACGGACAGGTGAAAGATGGACTTGGACATATCGGTGCTGATTTTAATGGTGAGCATGACCACCGTCAGCAAAATAGAGGCCGCCGGAATCACCATCAGCACGCAAAACAGCACGCCTTTCAGCCGAAAAGTCATGTAATAGTAGCACACCTGCATACCGAAAGCAAAGCCGCAAGTCATGGGCACAAAATGGATCAACGGAAAGCCGATCATACAAAAGCCCAAAAAGACCGTTACCAAAAATATACTGAAATACAAGCAAAAATCATTGAGAAACAGCTGTAAAAAGCGGTTCTCCCCTACTCTGAGCAGCGCGTTGACTGTGTCGGAGCGAATTTGACGGTACAGTACGCTGCCCAACGCTAACCCACAGGTGTAAAATACCAGGGAATAGATGTAAGTTCTATGGGTCTCCCAGCGAAATGCGCGCAGCTCATCCGAAAACGCCGCCAGGTCCCGCTTCTCCCGAGGCTCACTCATAAGTGCACCCGCTTGTTGCTGACGGCTGCCAGCGCAGCGCACACCGGCATACCCAGCAGGCGCAGTACCAATAAACCGGCGCCGGAAGGTGCCATACAGTAATGTGCCACCGTTAGGACCATTGCAGGCACAATGGCAGCCAATGCCAATGGCAAGCGGCTGTTTTTCACCCCGCGAAGCGCCCATTTTGCAATGAGAAAGGTACAGAGAAAGTCGATCGCCGCACAGATATACGCGATCAGCTTAAAGTCCAGATCTAGTTTATACACCACCAGTGCCCCTACGGCACAGCAAGCACCAAAGCAGCACACGGTGGCCGCTGTGACACGAAGCAGATAAAGCAGCAATACGGTTTTTGTTTTGCCTATCTGAATTTTTGGCATACCATCACCCTCGCTATACCGTATGCGCCGCAAGTAAGGAATAGAACGAAAAAGGACTGCTCATAGAGCAGTCCTTTTTTAAGTGTGCTTATTTCTCGATTTTTTCCTCTGCCTCTTTGGCGGTGTCGGATTTCTCAGTCAAAGCGTCGTCCTTATTCTTTTTGTTTTTCTTATTCTTGGCAGCTTCTCTGGCAGCTTCCACTTCCTTCTGGTGCTGCTCGGCTTTGGTCTTGTTGGTATTCACAGCCCAGCGCTGGATCCGCATTTTGTTGCGATCGGCACCGGTCTCAATGATCAGGTCCTCTTCGCGAATGGTGACCACTTTACCCACAATACCGCCGATGGTGATGATCTCATCGCCAATCTCCAAAGAAGAACGCATCTCCTGCTCTTCCTTCTGGCGCTTTTTCTGGGGACGGATCATGGTAAAGTACATCAGTACCACCATCACCAGCATCAAGATGATAAAGCTGTACTGGCTGGCGCCGCCCCTTACCGGAAGCGCTGGCGCCGGCTGCGGCCTGTAACAAAAAATAAAGTTCATTTTAATTCCTCCTGAACATAGTACGACTATTATATTAAAGTTTTAACCGAATTGCAAGTCCTTTTCTATATTCTAGTATCCAATTTCACACAATATTCAGATTTGTACTGTGCAAAGCTGCCGTTATCCAACGCTTGTCTGATTTCTGCCATTAAATTGTTGTAGAAATACAAATTGTGCATCACTGCCAGGCGCATACCAAGCATCTCCCCTGCCTTGAGCAGATGGCGAATGTAACCCCGACTGTACCGGCGGCACACCGGGCAATCGCACTTGGGATCAATAGGCTTGTCGTCCCGGGCATACTTGGCGTTGTTCAAATTGATAATGCCGTCCTTGGTAAACAGATGACCGTGGCGGGCGTTGCGGGAGGGCATAACGCAGTCAAACAGGTCTACGCCGCGGCTGACCCCCTCTAAAATGTTGCCGGGCGTGCCGACGCCCATTAAATACCGAGGCTTGTCCGCCGGCATATACGGCTCTACGGCGCTGATAATACGGTACATATCCTCGGCAGGCTCCCCTACTGCCAGACCGCCGATGGCGTAGCCGTCGCAGTCCAGTTTAGCGATCTCCTGCATGTGCCATACACGCAGATCGTCGTAAGTGCAGCCTTGGTTGATCCCAAACAGCAGCTGGTTTTTGTTAATGGTGTCCGGCAAGGCGTTCAATCGCTCCATCTCTGCCTTGCAGCGCTCTAGCCAGCGCAGCGTGCGCGCGCAGGACTGCTTTGCGTAGTTGTAAGTGGCCGGGTTTTCCACGCACTCGTCAAAAGCCATAGCGATCGTAGATGCCAGATGGGACTGGATCTGCATGCTCTCCTCCGGACCCATAAAAATCTTCTTGCCGTTTACATGGGAATGGAAGGTGACTCCCTCCTCTTTGATCTGGTTCAACTTAGCCAGACTGAATACTTGGAACCCGCCGCTGTCTGTTAAAATCGGCCGCTTCCAGTCCGTAAAGCGGTGCAGACCGCCCATGTCCGCCACCAGCTCGTCCCCAGGGCGCACATGCAGATGATAGGTGTTGCACAGCATGACCTGACAACCGATATGCTCCAGATCCTCGGTAGAAAGACCGCCTTTAATAGCCGCAGCGGTAGCTACATTCATAAACGCCGGCGTTTGTACCGTGCCGTGCACCGTTTCAAAGGTGCCGCGGCGAGCGTTGCCTTCTTTTTTAATAAGGTATATTTTGCCATACTTTCTCTCCGTCAGCAGATAAACATTGCGTCGCCAAAGGAGAAGAAGCGGTACTTCTCCGCCACGGCGGTATTGTAAGCGTGCATAATGTGGTCAAATCCGGCAAAAGCACTAACCAGCATGATGAGGGTGCTCTCCGGCAGGTGGAAGTTGGTGATCAGTGCATCCATGCACTTGAATTCATACCCGGGATAAATAAAAATGCTGGTGTTATCGTCATCCTCGCAAATACAGCCGTTCTTGGTTGCCACAGACTCAATGGTGCGGCAGGAGGTGGTACCCACAGCAATCACCCGACCGCCGTTTGCCTTTGTACGGTTGATCAGCTCCGCCGTCTCAGCCGGCATGTGGTAGTGCTCCGTGTGCATTTTGTGCTTGGTTACATCTTCTACCTTAACCGGGCGGAAGGTGCCCAGCCCAACATGCAATGTCACATAGCCGATATTGACGCCAATGGCCTGAATATCCTTTAGCATTTGTGGAGTAAAGTGCAGACCGGCGGTAGGCGCCGCAGCGGAACCTAACTCCCGGCTGTACACCGTTTGATAACGCTCTTTATCTTGGAGCTTTTCCTTAATATACGGCGGCAGAGGCATTTGACCGATCTGGTCCAGTACCGCATAAATATTCCCCTGGCAGTCGAATTGCACCAACCGGTTGCCGTCCTCCTGTATCTCAATGACCGTGCCGTAGAGTTTGCCCTCGCCGAAGTTAAAGCGGGTGCCCACCTTGGCGCGCTTGCCCGGCTTGCACAGACACTCCCATACATTATTTTCCTTTTGGGTCAGCAGCAGAATTCCACCACCGCACCGGTCTCTTCCTTAACGCCGTAGATACGGGCGGGAATGACCCGGGTATCGTTGAGGATCAGGCAGTCACCGGGGCGCAGATATTCCGGCAAATCCTTAAAAATCCGATGCTCCAGTTCGCCGCTGTCCTTGTGCAAGATCATCAGGCGCGAGCTGTTTCGCGCGGCTCCACCGGGGTCTGCGCGATCAATTCCTGGGGCAAATCGTAATAAAAATCAGAAGTTTTCATAATTATCTCCGCAAAAGTATTTGACATATATATATAGTAAGTGATATTATATCTAAAAGCAAGCGGTATTTATCCACCGCAGACGCTGTAAGATATTATATTGCAAAATGCTGCGTTTTACAAGGCATTTTTTTAGGAGAGTCACAATGAACAAAAGTACAAAGTCGGTATCGTCGGCGCAACCGGTATGGTCGGTCAGCGCTTCGCCCTGCTGCTGGAGAATCACCCCTGGTTTGAGGTGGTGTGCCTGGCAGCACGCTCTGCTGGTAAGCCTTACAAAGAGGCGCTGGGCAGCAGATGGTGCATGGATAAACCCATTCCCGCCAACATGGCAGACCTGCCGGTGTATGACGCCCAGGCAGATATAGAAAAGATCACCTCTATGGTAGACTTTGTGTTCTGCGCCGTGGATATGAAAAAGGATGAGATCCGCGCGCTGGAGGAACAGTATGCCAAGCACGAGTGCCCGGTGGTATCTAACAACTCTGCCAACCGGTTCACTCCGGATGTGCCCATGGTGGTGCCGGAGCTGAATCCTCAGCATATTGACATTATCCCCGCCCAGCGTAAACGCCTGGGCACCAAGCGCGGCTTTATCGCCGTAAAGTCCAACTGTTCTTTGCAGAGCTATGTACCCGCCATCTTCCCCCTGCACCAGAAGTACGGCATTAAGCGTGTGCTGGTGTGCACCTACCAGGCCATCAGCGGTGCAGGCAAGACCTTTGAGCGCTGGCCGGAGATGATCGACAATGTGATTCCTTACATCGGCGGTGAGGAAGAAAAGAGCGAGAAAGAGCCGCTGAAGCTGATGGGCCACATTGAGGGCGACCAGATCGTGTCTGCCGATGCACCGGCCTTTACTGCGCAGTGCATTCGCGTGCCGGTGACCAACGGTCACCTGGGCGCCGTATTTATGGACTTTGAGGGTGAGAAGCCCTCTGAGGAAGAGATTATTGAGGTGTGGAAGAACTACGCCGGTCGTGCCCAGGAGCTGAAGCTGCCCAGCGCGCCCAAACAGTTCCTGCACTACTTTACCGAGCCGGATCGCCCGCAGATTCACAGCGAGCGTGAGCTGGAGCACGGTATGGCCGTGTCCATCGGCCGTCTGCGCCCGGATACACAATATGATTACAAGTTTGTATGTCTGTCCCACAACACCCTGCGCGGCGCTGCCGGCGGCGCGGTGCTGCTGGCCGAATTGCTGGCAGCCGAGGGTTATATGGACTGATAACACAGCGAAAAGGAGATTTTGATATGAAGAAGGATCCTATCTTTACAGGCGCAGCCGTTGCCATTATTACCCCTATGCATGAGGACGGCAGCGTAAATTATGACGAGTTTGCCCGGTTTGTGGACTGGCAGATTGACAACGGTACAGACGCCATCGTAATCTGCGGCACCACCGGCGAAAGCTCTACTCTGGATGTTGACGAGCACCTGGAGTGCATCAAGTGGTGCATCGAGTATGTGAACGGTCGTGTGCCGGTGATCGCCGGTACAGGCTCCAACTCCACCGCCAGCGCCATTGAAATGAGCAAGGAAGCCTGCGAATATGGCGCAGACGCTCTGCTTTTGGTGACCCCTACTACAACAAGACCAGTCAGGCCGGTCTGATCGCCCACTATACTGCCATTCACGATGCAACGGATAAGCCCATTGTTCTTTATAATGTGCCGTCCCGCACCGGGCTGAACCTGCTGCCGGAGACGGCACTGGAGCTGTCCAAGCTGCCCCGCATCAACGGCATTAAAGAGGCATCCGGCAATCTGGATCAAGTGGCTAAAGTGCACGAGCTGTGCGGCGACGCGCTGAACATTTGGAGCGGCAACGACGACCAGATCGTAGACATTCTGGAGCGCGGCGGTAAGGGTGTAATCAGCGTACTGTCTAATGTATGCCCCCAGGAAACCCACGACATTGTGGCTAAGTACCTGGACGGCGATGTGGACGGCTCCAAGGCGCTGATGGATCACTATTTTGAGCTGGCAAAGACCCTGTTCTGCGATGTGAATCCCATTCCGGTTAAGGACGCTGTGAACCGCATCGGTTACGCAGCCGGTCCCTGCCGTATGCCGCTGGTACCCTTTGAGCGAGGCCAATCAGCAGAAGATGCAGGCAACGCTGGAGAAGTACGGCCTGATCAAATAAAAAGCACAGGAAGTTCAAAGCTATGACGAGAATAATTATTACCGGCGCCAATGGCAAAATGGGTCATGTGATCCGCAGCGTTGTAGCCGGTCGGGAGGAGCACGGTAGTAGCCGGTGTGGATTTTAACACCCAGGCGGCCGACTTCCCTATCTATAAAACGATTGCAGAGGTGCAGGAAGAAGCGGATGTGATTATCGACTTCTCCAACCCTGCCCTCTTAGACGATCTGCTGACCTACTCCGCCGCCAAGTCTATGCCCTTGGTCATCGCCACCACCGGCTACACGGCTGAGCAAAAGGCCAAGATTGAAGCCGCAGCTGAAAAGTGCCCCATCTTCTTCACTTATAATATGAGTATGGGCATTAACCTGCTGGCAACCTTAGCACAGAAAGCGGTCAATGTACTGGGACCGGACTTTGATATTGAGATTGTGGAAAAGCACCATAATCAGAAGATCGACGCGCCCAGCGGCACTGCATTGATGCTGGCAGACGCCATGTGCAAGGAGATCGATCATCCTATGAAGTACGAATATGACCGGCACGCCAAGCGCGAAAAGCGCACCCGGGATGAGATCGGCATTCATGCTATACGAGGCGGCACCATTGTAGGCGAGCATGAGATCATCTTTGCCGGCAGGGACGAGATCATTACTTTGTCTCACTCTGCACGAAGCAAAGAGATCTTTGCCGTAGGCGCTGTGAACGCTGCCGTCTTTATGTGCGGAAAAGACGCCGGGCTGTACGACATGAGCCAAATGATTCACTAATTCTTGTCCCTATTCTGCGGAATAGGGACTTATTCTTTTTGAGGACGGTATGAACCAGACAGAACAGGTCTTTCTCTCTCTGCTGCGGGATTATGTTTGTGGACACAAATTAAAAGCCCTTCCCACCGTAGACTGGCAGGCACTGTATAACTTGGCGCAAAGTCATAATGTGACCGGCCTTGTGGGCCGTATCTTGGCAGATCTTCCTACCGATCATCGCCCTCCAAAAGCCCTTGCAGTGGCCTTTCGCCAAGGGATGGGTCAAACCCTAATGGCTTACGAAAAGCGTATGGCAGCCGTGCAGGTGATGGAGCAAACACTAACGGATGCCCAAATCCCCTACTTAACGGTGAAAGGCGCCTGCACCGCGGCGGTTTACCCGGATCCGCCCCTGCGCACCAGCGGTGATACGGATATTGTGCTGACACCGGATAACCAGCAAAAAGCGGTACAGGCACTGGAGCAGCGTGGCTTTGCCAAAAAAGTGACCCACGACGATGTGGTGATGCTCACCCTGCATGGGTTTGAATTTGAACTGCACACACGGTTGGAAAGCATTAACGATGGCTCTCGCGCCCCTGCTGGCGAACCCTTTTGCGCCGGAAGTGGCATACAATAAATCCAAAAATATCTGGGTGCTGCAACCGGTATATGCCGTTTATTACACCGTGCTGCACCTGCTTCACCACATCAAAACCGGCGGTGCCGGCGTGCGTATGCTGCTGGACACAGACTTGCTCCTTCGCAAGGATCCGACACTTGCCCCACAGGTACTGGAATTGGCCGAGCGCAGCGGGTTGGAGCGTTCTTTTGGTTGTATCCTTGCCCTGTGTAAGCAGTGGCTGGATACACCCCTGCACTGTTCGGTGCCGGCATTGGATACGGACACGGTAGAGAAGTTCGCTGCCGTGATTTTAGGCGGCGGCGTGTTCGGTCACGGCAACGGCAACACCGGTGCCGTATTCCTGGCCCCGCCAAAAGGCCGCAGATGGCAGCAAAACGCCCTTTACCCGTTTGGTCGCATTGTTTCGCTACTGCTTCCCAAAAGCGGATTATATGGCCTACCAGTTCCCTTATTTGATCCGGCGGCCCTGTCTGCTTCCCTTTGCATACCTACACCGATTTTGTCGCGGTCTGTTTCGCAATCGAACCCACTCCGCGGCGGCATTGCAAGCCATTGCCGGCAAAAATCAAGGTGCTGCTCTGCTGCACCAGGTGTGGGCGGAGCTGGATTTATAATGTTACTATTTGTATAGCGTTGTTAGACAGTTCGTATATAATGCCTATTTACATCTCTTCCAAAAGTTGGTAAGCTTTTTGAAGAGGTGTATTTTTATGTCGAACGAACAAAATGAAAACAAAAAAGAAAGGCGACCCTTTGCCCCCGGTCTGTGCTTTAGTAAACTGGTATGGGTGTTTTTGATCTCCTGTGTGGTGGGCTTTTAGTAGAGACCTTGTGGTGCTACATACGCCACGGCTATATTGAAAGCCGACAGTCTTTGGTGTACGGTCCCCTTTCTGTGGCCTATGGTATGGGTGCAGTGGTACTTACCATGGCGCTGTATAAATTCCGCAATTCTCCGTGGTGGAAGATCTTTCTGGTGTCTTTTGTGGTAGGCACGGTTACGGAATATATCTGTTCTCTGGGGCAAGAGTTGGTGTTCGGGTCCGTTGCCTGGGATTACAGCAATGTACCGCTGAATATCAATGGTCGAGTGTGCCTACTGTACTCCGTCTTTTGGGGTATACTGGGAATTGCGTGGATCAAGCTGATATACCCACCTATGGCTAAGCTGATCGGAAAGCTGCCGATCAAACTGGGCAGAGTACTTACTTGGGCGTTTATCATCTTCTTTATTTTTGACGCCATTCTGTCCGCCTCCGCTGCACTGCGTATGGACCAAAGAGACAAAGGTGCAGCACCTCGTAATGCCTTTGAATGCTATCTGGACGAACACTTTGACGATGCGCGCATGCACAAGATCTATGCAAACTCCGTCAGTACCGACCCGCAAAAGCAAGAAAATAAGTAGCCGATCGGCGCAAAGAAGCCACTGTCTGTTACAGACAGTGGCTTTTTATAGTGATTTGCGATTAAACCAACGCGATCCCCCAATCGGCAAAGTTACTGCCGGTGGCCGGGAAAGTATCTACCATAGAACAATCCATAGCAATGCTCTTAAACTTTTTGTCCGGAGAGGGTTATATTGCGAATCTCCGCTTTGACGATCATTTTGTACTTGGCTTTGGTGATTTTGCCGGTGGAGGTATTGATGGTGATGGTGCCGGTGCCGCCGGTGTAATTCATGGTCACATTCTTTTTGGCGTTACCGGTGGTCCATTTGCCGCCGTTCTCCTTAATCACCTGGTCTATGGCGTCATACATTGGGCCTGCAGTGGTAAAAAAACCGCCCCTGGGGATCTGCACCGGGAGAGCTCATTTGCACTGCCTTGGGCTTTATCGTCAAGGTAACGGTGCCATTTTTATTATCCTTAATGCTAAGGCTGGCCACATCCGTGTCTCTCAGGCGGGAGGTAATCAGAGACTTGCCGTTCAGGTCCGTATCTGCTGACTTATCAACAGAAGTGCTGGGCGGCAGCCCGGTAGGCAAAGTCATATCCGTCAGCAGACTTTCAAAATAGCTGTCAAAAAAACTATTTTTACTGCCGTTAATGCGGGTATTGGTGACAAACATTTCCTTACAACCCAGCATTTTATAATAAGTAGAGATTTCTTCCGTTTCCAGATCCTTATACTTGGCGGTCTCTTTCTTGGTGGCATTGTAGGCCTTTACATAGTACCGTACTGCGTCCGCGGTGGTGTTCAGCTGTACACCGGCGTACTTGCCCTTCTTAAACGGATCCTTGGCGGTGGTAACCGTCTTGGCTGCGCTGTACGCACCGGAATAAGACTTCTTACCCTGATTCACATAAGCCTGCACCCGCACATAATACTTCTTGCCGCCTTTCAGGCCGGTGATGGTGGCAGAGGTGGCGTTGCCGTTGGTGACTTTCAGCGCTTTGGTCACCTTTTTGTTAAATTTAGAAGAGGTGCTGTACTGCACCCGGTATCCGGAAACAGAAGGCGCCTTACTCCATTTGACAGTAAAGCCCAAACGCTCCGCGGAAACAGACTTAAAGTTCACTTTCGCCACCTTGGTGGTAACGGATTTGGCGCTGCTCCAACTGCTGTACTTTTTCTTTTTACCGCTGGTTTTATAGGTGCGCACACGCACATAATACTTGGTTTTGCTTTTCAGACCGCTGACCGTCTTGGCCGTAGTCTTATCTTTCTTGGCCGTAGCGGTTTTGCTGGTTTTGGAAGTAAATTTGGAGGAGGTGCTGTACTGCACCTGCTATCTAAAAGCAGAAAAAAGAGACTCCTGCGAGTCTCCTTTTTTATTTCTATTATATAAGTATCACCAGCGCCAGGTTGCCCTCGCCACGGCTGACGATATGCAGCGGCTGATCCACCGGACCTTGCCTCCTGGTCAGCGCCCATCAGGCGCACCTGATCCACAGTTAAGAAGCCGTTGGTATGCCAGCTAATCAGCTGACGGTTGCGCCGGGCAAATAGACTTAAATCATATACTCAATGGTATTGTCCGGAGTGAGCATGGTCTCCGTATTATATAGCACCACCGCTTCCCTACCCTCCTGCTCTGCAAAGGCATACAAGGTTTGTGCCTCTCCGTTGAGCATAGACTGGGGCACAACGCGATTATACGCAAAGGGGTGGTCCACATCAGTCACAACAGACGAATCATTAAAGCCCTCCGTCGCATAATACGGGTCAAACAGGTAGACCCTGCCGTCCCGCTCGCCGGTAAGAAGCACATAGTGCCACTCGTCTAAAAATAAGCGCACCACCACGGCGCCGCCCCGATGGAGAGCGTCTGTAATAGGGCTTTGCTGACCCATATATACCCGGTCGCCGGTGTAATACTCGGTGGTGATCGGCAGCCGTCCCGCTTGTCCAAAGCCGGACAGCCAGTTGCTCAGGAACATCATTGCCGTGCAGGAGGTGCCGCTTTTGCCAAAGGCGCCGTCCGGGCTGAATGCGTCCAGAGAAAACAGCATAATATTTCGGATCAGCTCCGGCGGGATCTGCTCCCGCTCAAAGAGGAAGCTCACCGCATTGAGCATAGAGGTAGGGCCGCAGTCATAATCGGAAATTTGATAACGCAAAGGGCTCTTCATCAGTCTTGCTTCTCCATTAATGCCTGCGCCAGCCGGCCTGCCTTGCACAGTTCCTCCACAGTAGTGTATTCGTTCACAGCGTGGCAGTTATTCATAGCCGTAGCCACCACCAAACCCTGTATGCCGTGGGCGGACAGGATATTACAGTCACTGCCGCCGTAAGTGTCCGTAAACCGAGGCGCAACTCCCACAGCTGCACAAGCCCGTCTGAACCGCTGGGCAACAGGTGCGTCCGTGTCTACTCGATAACCGGTAATATGTATGGTATGGTTAAAAATTCAGTTTGGCATCTACCGCCTGTGCCTGCTCCACAAACTCGCTGTGAATTTCGTTGAGTCGATCCAGGGCGTCCTGATGGCAAAGGGCACGAATTTCGCCGGTGACGGTGCAACTGTCCGGCACAATGTTGGTGGCGCGACCGCCGGAAATGGTGCCCACATTTACCGTCACATCGCCCCATCGCCCACTGGGAAGATTGGCAACTGCGGCAGCAGCCACCTGAATGGCGTGCACGCCGTCCTCCGGCGCAAAGCCGGCGTGGGCTGCCTTGCCCACCACCTCTGCGGAAAAAGTAATCAACGTAGGCGCTGCCACAGCACAGTCCCCGACCGGGCCGGACAAATCCATCACATACGCCGTCTTGGACTGCAGGCGCTCCGCATCAAATGCCTTGGCACCCACGCAAAAATGCTCCTCTCCGGTGGTAAACAGCAGTTCCAGCGTCGGGTGGGTTGCGCCGCTCTCTAACAAAGATGCCACACCCTCTAAGATTGCCGATACACCGGCAAAATCATCAGCACCTAATACCGTATCACCACAGGAGGTAATGTGCCCGTTCTCGTCCGTGACCGCCTGCTTGCCCCGGGACGGCTCCACCGTATCCATATGGGCAGCAAAGAGCACCGGCTCCAGCGATGGATCACCGGGAATGGTTGCCAGCAAGTTGCCGCAGGTACTGCCGGTGGCAGCGGCGGAGTCGTCTTCTTCCACCTGCACGCCCAGCGCCGTCAATCGTTCTTTAATGTAGCGGCAAACCGCCTGCTCGTCAAAAGAGGGGCTGTCCAGTGCTACCAGATCCGTAAATGTCTTCACCAATCGTTCTTTGTTCATCCTATATCACCATTTCCTACAAATGTTCTATGATTTAATGATACAACCCTGTGGGTTGCCTGTCAATATAAAAAGAGCAGAAAGACACACTCTCTGCTCTTACCGTTTCCATTTACGGATTGATTTGCAGCTGCACGCCATCGTCACCTGCAGTCAATGCAATCGCCTGGATATCCTGATCCCGATGGAACACCAATGCACTTGCCAGCTGATCCTCCACCTGGCGGCGCACCGCGTCACGCAAACCGCGGGCGTTCTTCTTGGAACCATAGGCGATCTTTGCCAAATACACCGGCACACTGTCGTCATAGGTTAGGGTAATGCCCTTGTCCTGCATGCCGGGCACCAGTTCATCCACCATCAAGCGGGCGATCCGCTGGAAGTTCTCAAAGGTCAGCTTGTTAAAGACGATCACCTCGTCCACACGACCCAGGAATTCCGGACGCAGGAAGCGCTCCAGGGCTTTCATGGTCACATCCCGGTTCATATCCGCCTGGGACTTGCCAAAGCCCACAGTGGCAGCGTCGGTCGATCCGGCATTAGAGGTCATCACAATAATGGTATTTTCAAAATTCACCGTGCGGCCCTGTGCATCTGTGATCCGACCCTCGTCCAGAATTTGCAGCAAAATGTTTAATACATCTTTATGCGCCTTTTCAATCTCGTCAAACAGAATCACGCTGTAAGGCTTGCGCCGTACTTTTTCCGTCAACTGCCCGGCGTCGTCATAGCCCACATAGCCGGGAGGCGAGCCGATGATACGAGAGACAGAAAACTTCTCCATATACTCGCTCATATCCAGGCGGATCAGGGCGTCCGGGGTGTCAAACATATAGGCGGCCAACTGCTTAACCAGCTCCGTCTTGCCTACGCCGGTGGGACCCACAAAAATAAAGGACTGGGGCCGCTTGCGAGGACTGATTTGTACGCGACCTCGGCGCACGGCTGCGGCAACCTTTTCGATGGCTTCATCTTGGCCGATGATATGGGCTTTCAGCGCCGGCTCCAAACCGGCCAATTTTTGAATATCCCCCTGCTCGATTTTTGCAGCAGGGATCCCTGTCCACATGGAGATGGCGCTGGCAATATCCGACTCCAGTACTTGATTGTCCTTAGCCTTTTCCTGCAAAGCAGGCAACTTTTCGTCAATGGCCATCATTTCGGTTTTCAGTTTGGAGATCAGCTCATAGTCGATCTGCTGGTCCTCCTCTGTGGGTTCAGACAGATTTTCAATATTCTCCTGCAAATTCCGTTTTTTGCCTTCCAGGATCTGCGCCTGGCTGATAGCCGGGTTGCGCAAATTGGCGCAGGTGCAACTTTCATCCAGCAAGTCAATGGCTTTATCCGGCAGGTAACGGTCTGTTACATACCGCTCGCTCATCAGCACCGCTTTATAAACCAAGGTGTCGGAAATTTGCACCTTGTGGTACTGCTCGTAGTAGCCCTTAATGCCCAGCAGCATTTTGTAGGCGTCCTCCACAGATGGCTCCTCGATCTTCACCGGTTGGAACCGGCGCTCCAGGGCGGCATCCTTCTCTATAAACTTACGATACTCGGTAAAGGTGGTAGCGCCGATCACCTGAATTTCGCCGCGAGAGAGCGCAGGCTTCAGGATATTTGCCGCGTTCATGGTGCCCTCACTGTCGCCGGTGCCCACCAAATTGTGCACCTCGTCAATGAACAGAATAATATTGCCCTGGGCCTTCACCTCGTCCACCAGACCCTTGATCCGGCCCTCAAACTGGCCACGGAACTGGGTGCCGGCCACCAGTGCGGTCAGGTCCAGCAAATAGATCTCTTTGTCTGCCAGGCGCGCAGGCACCTGCCCTTTAGCAATGCGAATGGCTAGCCCCTCGGCAATGGCAGTCTTACCCACGCCCGGCTCGCCGATCAGGCAGGGATTATTCTTGGTACGGCGGCACAGGATTTGTACCGTGCGGGAGATCTCCTGCTCTCTGCCGATAATGGCGTCCAGCTTGCCGTCCCGAGCTTTGCCGGTCAGGTTGGTGCAGTAGGTGTTTAGGTACTTTTTGCCGTCATCTTTTTTGACGTTTGTTGCCTTTTTTCCCACGCTTCTTGCCCTGCTTTTGACCGCTTTCATTCTCATCCACAGCCAGTTCTCCGGCGTAGCCAAAAAGACTGGCAAAGGGCATGGTCTGGGCGCCGTCCATATTCTCCGCGTTGAACATCCCGCTCATATCGCCAAAGTTAAAATCGCCCATATTTTCCATAAACTGGCTCATCTGCTCAGACGCCTGCTCCAGTTCTTCGTCAGAGATGCCCAGCTTGTCAATCATCTGATTAATAGAGCCGATGTTCAGCTCACGGGCGCACTGAATACAAAGCCCCTCCGGCTTTACCTCATCGCCCTCCATTTTTTGAATATAGATCACCGCCGGGCGTTCACCGCAGCGGGCACACATCTGTTGTTTCATAAATCGATCTCCTGATGAATATTGCTTATTTGGCAGTGTTTTGTGCCTTGTTCTCTTTCAGCTGCTTCAAAAATCCCGGCACATAGCCCAGGAGAGATACCAAGGCAGACACGGCGGACAGCGCCACCAGCACCCAGGTCACCACAGACGGCAGCGTAAAGTGGGACACATTACACAAAGCGCCGTTCTCGCCAAAGGCTAAAATAATAATCATAGCAATGTAAAACACATTGGTGGCTACCTTGCCCCAGATCTCTGCTGCGGTGGGGCGCATACCCTTGGACAGCAGCAGCGCGCCGCCCAGCAACATCAGCACCTCTTTCACAATAAAGAAGAAAAACAGATACTTAATGGGGTTCTCCCAGTAGGTGTACAATAGCACGATTACAATCGCCATTTGGGACAGCTTATCCGCAATGGGGTCTAAGATCTTTCCCAAATTACTCACTTGATTAAACTTGCGGGCAATCTTGCCGTCAAACAAGTCGGTTAACGCAGCGCAAATCATCACGATCACCGCCACCAGTTGATGCCCCTGAACAAACAGCACAGCAAACACCGGGATCAGTGCAATGCGGATAAAGGACAGCCAGTTGGGAATGGTATTCCAGCCGTCAAACAGGTCGTGCACATTTTCTTTTAATGTAGACATAACAGGTCCTCCTATAGTGTGGGAAGCAAAGTTTCCATATATTCTAAAATGGCGCTGTCTGCAAAGAACGCATACGCGCCGTTATCTTTCGGTAGCCAGTTGTTACCGGCCAGGTACGCCCAAACGCCGCTGACCAGCACCAAAAACAGACACCCCTTAACCAGCCCAAAGGCACCGCCCAATAGGCTGTTGGTCTGGGTGAATATCGTCTTTTTGCCCTGCTTCTTCCTTAGCATAGCGGAAAGCAGCCAACAAATCAAGGCAATAATTAAGAACGATAATAAAAATAATGCGATTTTTACCAGTAAGCAAGCCGCCGGTTCCACCAACTGCTGCATTACAAAATCTGCAGCCGTTTTGGCACTGCCTTTTTTCAGCGCGGCGAAGTCAAAATCCCCTTTGCAACGCCTGGGGCAGAGCCTGCATTTTCTCCTGCAAGGCAGCCATAAAGGTGTCTACGCCGGAGGCGCCGGCGATTTTCTCCTGCACCTTGGCAAGGGCCTTTGGCTCCACCAGATTGTCATACACCGCTTGGTAATACTGATGGCTGACGAACAGGGACACCGGCACGCCAACAGCGTACTTGGCTGTGCCGATCAAACCGGACAGCAGCCCCCGTCGAAAGCCCCATACCGCCATAAGTACCACCAGCGCGATCAATATATAATCCAAAATACTCAAGACTTGGTCTCTTCTTTCTCAATCACAGACTGGCGCTGCACAAACACATTGGAGGACATCATGGTGATGGACCGGACTGCGTCCGTACAATCCGCTGTATGTACTACACTGCCGTCTGACAGCTTATAAATTTTGATTTTATCGGCAAAAAGCACGGCTACCCGACTGCCGGAGGCAGACAGATCCTTGATCGCGCCCTGCACGGTAAAGGGCTTTTGCACCTTGCCGCCGGCGGTGATCCGCGCTACGGTATTTTGCGTAGCATTGCTATAAGAACTGTACGCCACCACCAAATCGCCGCTGGCGCTATAATCATAGGCCACCGTTTGCACTTCGCCGTTTTTCAGCACCGTCTCCAGCTTATCTCCGTTTACCACGCTCACAAAGCTGCTGCCCACTACATACAGGCTGCTGCCCCGATAGGCTATGTCCAGTACTTGGGTGCCGGGCAGGTCAAAGCTGGCATAAGGCTCCGTGTCCTTTACACGCATCAAATACAGCTTTGGCTGCAAGCGTGCATCCTTACTGTTCATGGCTACAAAAGCGACTTGACTGCCGTTGTCCCGAATGGCAATGTTGGTCACAAAGCCATAGGACAGGCTGTATTTCATCTTATCCGCGCGGGTCTTGGTGATCACCTGAACATCGCTGCGTTTATCCGCAGACTGACTGGCGTAGACCACCTTGCCGTCGTCCGCCACATCGGCGCACAGCAGGCCGGTCTTGCTCTCAATCTCATACAAATTCTCACCACTGTAATCCAGCCGTAGCTTGGAGCCGCCTTGGTCATACGTAACCAGATACGAGTCAGAAGCAGCGGTAATCGGATTGGCATAACCGTGTACAGCGGTGAATTCCTCCTTGCCGTCTGATGGGTTCAGTACAGTTATGGAGCCGCCGGTGAGCACCGCCAGCTTCGCGCCCTGCTTATGAACCGTAACGCCATCGGAGCCGTCCAGCGCATAAGGAAAATTGCCGGTGAGCACGGACGATGTATCGCTGCCGCCGCGCAGGCTGCCAAAATCCACCTCGCACAGCTTTAGGATCACAATTGCCGCCAGCAGCACAGCCAGCACAATCCATACGATCCTGCGTACTTTTTTATCTTTTGGCGCTTGCGTTCCCGCCGAAGCGCCTGCCGGTCTTCCGTTTCCACAAAAGCACCGCCTTTCTGTTTACATCTTAAAGTCTGCCGGGTCATACTCAACCCGGTTCAGGTACAGCCCCTGGGGCGGCGCCGTCTTACCGGCGCGCATGCGCTCCCCACTTTCAATAATCGCCGGCAAATCCGCCGGGTCAATCTTGCCCTCACTGACAAAAAAGCAGCGTGCCAACGAGAATGCGTACCATATTGTAAAGGAAGCCGTCTGCGCTAACCTTAAACAGTACCATATCCCCTTGCCGCTCTACGGTAAAGGCGGTTATGGTGCGCACTGTGTCCTCCACATCGCTGCGTGCACTGCAAAAGCCGCGAAAATCGTGGGTGCCCAGGAACGCCTTGGCCCCCTGCTGCATACGCTCCAACCGAATTGGGTAGCGATATTGATACGCATAGCGCAGCAAAAACGGATCCCGAATGGCACCGTTGTACAGTTTATATACATATTCTTTTCTCTCGGCAGCAGTACCGGGGGTGAAAATCAAGAGGAACCTCTCGGCAGTCCAGTACCGCAATATCCTTGGGCAGCACCGTATTCAGCGCTCGCACCACACCATCACAGGCAATGGACAGCTCTGTTTGAAAACTGACAAAATAACAATTTGCGTGCACACCGCTGTCTGTGCGGGAGCAGCCCTTTACCGGCAGCCGCGCGCCAAACACCTTTTCTACCGCGTTTTGGAACACTTCCTGCACGGTAACGGCATTTTTTTGCACCTGCCAGCCGTGGTAGTCTGCGCCGTCATATCCAATGTTTAACAACAAATTCCGCATAACTTAAAGCACCGAACCTAAAAAGTGATTCACCACAAAAATGCCTGCAATATACAGCACCACCGCCGCCAGCGCAAAAAAGTCACCGGTATGCAGGTGCATTTCTTTCATCTTGGTACGCCCGGCGCCGCCACGATAGCAGCGGCACTCCATAGCGTCCGCCAGCTCATTGGCACGGCGAAAAGAGGAGATGAACAAAGGAATCAAGATGGGCACCAATCCTTTGGCTCTGCGAATCAGTCCCCCGCTCTCCATATCGGCGCCCCGAGATTTCTGCGCCGCCATAATTTTGTCGATTTCCTCGATCAAAGTGGGAATAAACCGCAGGGCATCAAAAAAAGGTGAGCACGATCTTCATACGCGCATCCGTCGTGCACCGTAAAATACTGACCAATGGTCCGTGCGGCGCACCCCCTACGCCACGCCGCCGCCGTCGTCAACCGTAAAAAATCCGTGCGGCATCCGTTACCTGGGGCACATTCAGCCCCATTTGGCGCAGTTCCTCCGCATTGGCGTACACATCGGCAACCGGGCCGTAGGCGGCCACCTGCCCCCGGTGCATCACCAGCACGCGGCGGCAAATGCGCGCCACATCTTCCATGGAGTGGGAGACGAAGAGCACCGTTGCCCCGGTACGGTCCCGGTAACTACGGATCAGATCTAAAATTTGATCCCTTCCGCGGGGGTCCAACCCGGCGCACGGCTCGTCTAAAATCAAAACCTTTGGCTCCATAGCTAAAATGGACGCAATGGCCACACGGCGCTTTTGCCCGCCGGAAAGATCAAAGGGCGATTGCTCCGCAAAATCACGGGACAGACCCACCAATTCCATAGAATGGAACACCCGGCGGCGAATTTCCTCGCTATCCAGTCCCATTTGCTTGGGACCGAAAGCGATCTCTTTATATACATCTTCTTCAAAAAATTTGGTACTCCGGGTACTGAAAACATAGCCCTACCTGAAAGCGTACACGGCGAATTTGCTTGCGGTTTTGCTTACTCCAAATATCCCAGGCCGTTTAGGTGCTGGATGAGCGTGGATTTTCCGGAGCCGGTGTGACCGATAATGCCGACAATCTCGCCCTCCTCCACAGAGAAAGACACATCCTGCAGCGCCGCCGTCTCAAATGGCGTACCCACACTGTAACGGTAATTGAGTTTTTCACAGGTCAGTACAGCCAAGTTTTTGTTCCTCCAAGTTGGAAATCAATACGTCCACGCATTCCGCAGTGTTCAAAACTGCGTGTTCGGCAAAGCCCAGCCGATCCGCCAGTTCCGTTGCCTGGGGCACATCGAGGCCCAGGGCCTTCAGCTCATCCACATGGGCAAAAACCGCCCGCGGAGCGCCGTCCAGTCGGATCACGCCGTCGTCCATCACCACTACCCGATCGGCTTGCACCGCTTCATCCATATAATGGGTAATGAGCAGAATGGTGATCCCCTCTTCTTTGTTCAGTTTCTTCACGGTGTCCAGCACTTCTCGGCGGCCGCTGGGATCCAGCATCGCCGTGGGTTCGTCCAGCACAATACACAGGGGCCGCATGGCGATAATGCCTGCCACGGCTACCCGCTGTTTTTGACCGCCGGAAAGCTTGGAGGGCGATTTCAGCCGCTCCGCATACATGCCAACTGTCTTCAGTGCAGCATCCACCCGGCGACGGCATTCCTTTGGCTCCACGCCCAAATTCTCCACCCCAAAAGCCACATCCTCCTCTACAATTGAGGAGACGATTTGGTTGTCCGGGTTTTGAAACACCATACCCACCTTGCGGCGCGCATTATAGACCACATCTTCGTCTTGCGTCAGCGGCGTGCCGTCTACGATGACTTGCCCACTTTGGGGAAACAAAATGCCGTTAGAGAGCTTGGCTAATGTGGATTTGCCGGAGCCGTTATGCCCCAGCACCGCCACAAAGGAGCCCTTCTCGATCTGCAAGTTCAAATGGCTGAGCACCGGGCGGGACGCAGGCGCGTCCTTAGGTGCGACCGGGTCCGCAGGACATGTAAATGTTACATCGTTAAATTCAAGAATTGCCATCTTTGCCTTTCCACACAGCGGTGGCACCGCAGGGCAGCACGCCGCCGGTTTCCGTCACCGGCAGGCCAATCTCGTCCGCAGACACAGAACCGCCCATTTGACGCACCAAAACATCTTCCAAAATATATTGCATTACCGAGGCAGACAGGCCGGTGGTATAAGAATTCAACACCACAGCCAGCGCGTCATCACTGAGCACCTGCTGCACCAGGGTCACAAAATCATATAAATTATCTTCCAGGTGCCAGATCTCACCTTTTGGCCCCCGGCCGTAGCTGGGCGGGTCCAGGATCACAATATCGTACCGGTTGCCCCGACGAATTTCTCGCTGCACAAACTTGATACAATCGTCCACGATCCAGCGCACAGCGCCGTCTGCCACGCCGGAGGCGGCCGCGTTCTCCTTGGCCCACTGGACCATACCCCTTGGAGGCGTCCACATGGACTACCTGTGCACCGGATTTCAGGCAGGCAACCGTGGCACCGCCGGTATAGGCAAACAGGTTGAGTACCTTTACCGGACGGTCAGCGCCCTCAATCATGCCACGCACAAGATCCCAATTCACAGCCTGTTCCGGGAACAGGCCAGTGTGCTTAAAGCCCATGGTCTTGATGTTAAAAGTCAAGTCCTTATAGCGCACCTGCCACACAGCAGGAATGCGCTTAAAAGTCTGCCACTTGCCACCGCCGGTGCGGGAGCGCACATAGCGTGCCCCCGGCTGTGCCCACAAGCGGTTCTCCCGCGGGCTATTCCAAATCACCTGGGGGTCCGGACGAATCAGGATTTCTCTGGTCCAACGCTCCAGCTTTTCGCCGGCAGAGCAGTCTATCAGTTCATAATCTTTCCAGTCACTGGCTACACGCATTAACTCAATCTCTCCCGTACCACATCTGCAATTCGATTGCCCAGTCGGGTGATCTTTTCCAGATCTTTGCCCTCTAACATCACCCGCACCAAAGGCTCTGTACCGCTGACCCGAACCAACACGCGGCCGTCGCCCATCAAATCCATCTCAGCCTGTTGAACGGCAGAGATAATATATTCGTCATTGTTATATTTCTGCTTGCCCTCCGGTGTCACCTGCACATTGATGAGCACCTGCGGATAAACGGTCATAATCTTTGCCAGCTGAGACAGCTTTTTTGCCGCTTTTCACCACTGTCTTAAGTAGCTGCACACCGCTAAGCTCACCGTCGCCGGTGGTGGCGTAATCCAGGAAAATCACATGACCGCTTTGCTCGCCGCCGATGTTATAGCCCTTTTGCAGCATACGCTCCAGCACGTAACGGTCACCCACTGCCGTCTTTTCACAGGCAATACCGTTCTCTTCGCAGAACTTAAAGAAGCCCATATTGCTCATCACCGTTACCACGGCGGTGTTCTTAGCCAGAGTGCCCTCGTCCAGCATCCGCTTGGCGCAAATGGCGATCACCTTGTCGCCGTCCACCAATTGGCCGTTTTCGTCCACCGCCAGCATACGGTCTGCGTCGCCATCAAATGCCAACCCTAAGTCCAGCCCATTGTCTGTTACAAACTGCATCAGCTCTTCCGGGTGGGTGGAGCCGCAGTGATCGTTGATATTCACACCGTCCGGCGTGTCGGAAAGCATATAACACCGGGCACCCAGAGCAGTAAAGATCTGTTTGGCACAAACGGAAGCGGAGCCGTTGGCGCAGTCCAAAGCGATATTCAGCCCGTCAAAGCGAACATCGGCGGTGTCCACCACATGGCGCACATAATCCTCCACGGCCGTCTTGCAATAGATCCGATTGCCCACATCGCCGCCCAGCTTCTCCGGGATTTCTTCTGCACCGTCCAGGATAATAGCCTCAATTTCTTCTTCTATGGCGTCATCCAGCTTGTAGCCGGTGGACTGGAAGATCTTAATGCCGTTGTATTCGCAAGGGTTGTGTGAAGCGGAGATCATCACGCCGGCGTCACAGCCGTAGCGGCCGATCAGGTAAGCTACTGCCGGGGTAGGCACTACGCCCACAGAGAGCACATTCGCCCCCACAGCGCAAAGCCCGGCGGTGAGTGCCGCCTCCAGCATATCGCCGGACGCCCGGGTGTCTTTACCGATGAGCACCGTGGGTTTTCTGCCCAGCTCACCGGCCAAAACTTTGGCTGCCGCCTTGCCGATCGAGAGCGCCAGCTCGTTGGTTAAATCTTTATTGGCTATGCCACGCACGCCGTCTGTTCCAAACAATCTGCCCATACCATTCTCCTTTGTTGTTAAAAAGAACTGTGTGTTTCCGTCTATACCGGTTTGAATTTTAATTTACGATGGTTAAAGTAAAGTTTGCTGCCCGTCCTGCTGGAACCCCAAATGCCGGTAGGCCGCCGGGGTCACGCAGCGCCCACGGGGGTGCGGCTGAGAAAGCCGATCTGCATCAAATACGGTTCGTACACATCCTCAATGGTCACTGCCTCTTCGCCGATGGCTGCGGCAATGGTTTCCAGCCCCACAGGTCCCCGTTATAATTTTTAATCATAGTGGTCAGCAAGCGACGATCAATACCGTCCAGTCCCAGCTGATCGATCTCCATACGAGAGGGGCATCCTCCGCCGCCTCAGCGTTGATTACGCCGTCGTACTTTACCTGGGCAAAGTCACGGCTGCGCTTTGAGCAAACGGTTGGCGATACGCGGGGTGCCTCGGGAGCGGGAAGCGATCTGCAAGGCGCCGCCCTGTTCAATGGGAATATTCAAAATGCCCGCCGAGCGCTTAACGATGGTGGCAAGCTGCTCATCCGTGTAAAGCTCCAGCCGTAAGATCACGCCAAAGCGGTCACGCAGTGGCGCCGACAATTGCCCGGCACGGGTGGTGGCGCCAACTAAGGTGAAGTTGGGCAGATCGAGCCGAATAGAACGGGCGGATGGGCCTTTGCCGATGATAATATCCAGCGCACGGTCCTCCATCGCCGGATACAGCACTTCCTCAACGCTGCGGTTCAGACGGTGAATCTCGTCAATAAGAGCACATCCCCCTCTTGCAGATTGGTAAGCAGCGCCGCCAGATCGCCCGGCTTCTCGATGGCCGGACCGCTGGTGATGCGCAGATTCACGCCCATCTCATTGGCCACGATGCCCGCCAGGGTTGTCTTCCCCAGGCCAGGCGGACCGTACAGCAGCACATGATCCAGCGCCTCGCCACGGGTGCGCGCCGCCTCAATGTAAACAGCCAGGTTCTCTTTCACTTTATCTTGCCCAATATAGTCCTCCAGGGTCTTGGGACGCAGGGAATTCTCTATATCCGTATCCGTCTCCGTCAGGCCGGTAGACACAATACGATTTTCCAAGTCCATATCTTCCATAGGCAACTCCTAATCTGTTTGAGGCTTACAAATTGGCGGCCAGCTGGCGCAGCGCCCGGCGGATCATCTCGTCCACCGACAGGCCGGGTTCCATCTGACCCACAGCCACAGCGGCATCGCTTTGACCGTAGCCCAGAGCCACCAGCGCTTCCACCGCCTCTGCCGCAACAGAGCCGGCGGTATTGGCAGCGGCTGCCGCCTGCACCTCACTGCTGCTGCCCAAATCCAGCACGCCCATTTTATCTTTCAATTCCAGCACAATGCGCTCGGCAATCTTTTGCCGATACCCGGCGCACGCGTCAGGGACTTGGCGTCCCCGCCGGCAATGCAAACGGCCAATCGATCCGCTGACAGCTCCGACAAGATTGCCAGCGCCGCCTTAGGTCCCACGCCGTTTACGGAGATCAGCAGCTTAAAGCAATCCAGCTCCGCCGTGGTGGCAAAGCCGTAAAGATCCAGTGCATCCTCCCGCACAGACAAGTAAGTGAAAAGCTGCACCGGCTTGCCCACGCCCGGCAGGGACTGTAAGGTAGTCAAAGTGGTGAAGCACTTAAACCCCACACCACCGCAGCTGACCACCGCAAAGTTCTGGTCAAAATAAGTGAGCGTACCGTCCAAACTGTAAATCATAAGTAACTCCTTATCGCAGGTTGCCCAACCGCCCAGCAGGCTGCCGCTGGCGTGGCCGTGACAGATGGCCATAGCCAGTGCGTCAGCCGTGTCGTCCGGCTTGGGTATTTTTTCTAAATTCAAAATCAGGCGGGTCATCTCCTGTACCTGCTTCTTCTCCGCCCGGCCATAGCCCACCACCGACTGTTTTACCTGCAAAGGGGTGTATTCAAAGATGGGCACATTTTTTTGTTGGGCGGACAGGGTGATGACCCCTCTGGCTTGCGCCACATCAATCACGGTCTTGGCGTTGTTGTTATAAAACAACTTCTCCATACTCATCACCTCCGGGTGATAGGTGTCAAACAGGCCGATCATATCCGTGTAGATCATTTGCAGCCGCAAAGGAAACGGCGTTTTGGCCTGCGTGGTGATGGCGCCGTAGTCCACCACAGAGAATTTATTGCCTTTATAGTCAAGCACGCCCCAGCCGATAATGGCATACCCGGGGTCAATACCAAGAATACGCATACTGACACTATCCCATAATAAATTTAAATTATTATAACACAAAGACGCACGGCTTGCAATATAATATATAAATTATTATATATGCACGCAGAAAGATAGGGAGCACCGTAGCGCTCCCCTATTCTCTTATCGCCCGGCGCCCTCGCCCCGCAGCTGATGAATAAATTTTTGCAGTTCAATGTTGTTAAAGGTGTACTGCCCCCCGGTCCGTGCCCGGGATATAGTACCGTGCCGTAACCTCTCCATTAAGGACAGTAAAAGACTGGCGCAAGGTGGCAGTCATATAGTCGGCACACTGCCGCGCATTTGAGCCGCTTACGATCACCACGCCTACCCTTTTCGGCTTAGCAATCGGCGGCTTGGCGCCCCGTTTGAAAGCGGGCGCTGTAATACCGCTGAAACCGGTCAATCACTGCCTTCAGCGGAGCCGGAAAAAAGTTATTATACACCGGAGTGAAGAACGCAATATAGTCCGCGTCTTCAAAGTCCTCAAAAAAAATATCCAGATCTTTGTTGGCGCAGCCCGCATGCTGCTCGCAAAAGCGGCAGTCGGTACAGGGCGCCGGCGCCAGCTTGTACGTATTATATTCTACGATCTTACAGTCGATAAAATACGGCTTCACCTGGCGGATCAATTCTTCGCTGACCCCATTTGGCCGAGGCGAACCGCCGATAATCAATAGTTTCTTCATCTCATCACCGCCCCTATTCTACCACACTTTGCCCTTGTTTTGAAGTCGTAATTGTGATAAACTTAAAAATAACACAAAAAAGAGGGCCTCGACTATGACCAAATTTTTGATACACAAATTCATTCCACGGGATGCAAAGCAAAACGCCAAAGACCGGCAGCGCTACGGCGTACTCAGCGGCATTGTGGGCATTCTCTGCAATCTGCTGCTATGCGTGCTGAAATTTATTTGCGGCACAGTGAGCCACTCGGTGTCTATCACCGCAGACGCCGCCAATAACCTGTCAGACGCTTCCTCCAACATCGTTACCGTAATCGGCGCAAAATCGCAAGCAAGCCGGTAGATAACGACCACCCATTCGGCCACGGCAGGATGGAATACATTAGTGCCCTAATCGTGGATTTCTTTATTTTCCTAATGGGATTTGAGTTGGGCAAAAGCAGTATTGAAAAGATCATTCATCCCCAAGAGGTGCGGTTCAGTGCCGTAACCGTGGCGGTGCTTGTACTGTCCATTGGGATCAAGCTGTGGATGGCTTACTTTAACCAGGTACTGTATAAAGAGAGCAACAATCTCAATCTGAAAGCGGTACGCCAGGACAGCCTGAACGACTGCATTTCCACCGCCGCAGCCGGCGCGGCACTGCTGTTGTCTGCCTTTACCGCCTTTGATCGAGCAGACGGCATCATGGGGCTGCTGGTGGCCGCGTTTATCCTCGCCGGAGGTGTGAGCACCTTAAAAAAAGGACATTATGGGCCCCCTGCTGGGTCAGGTGCCCAGTAAAGAGTTGGTGGATGAGATTGAGCGCCGTATGCTGGCAGAACCGCTGATTGTAGGCGTGCACGACTTAATTATTCACGACTACGGCCCGGGGCGGGTCATTGCCTCTGCACATGCGGAAGTACCGGCAGATCAGGATATTATGGCGGTGCACAACGCCATTGACCGTGTGGAGCACCAAATTAGTAAAGAACTGCAAATTGTTATCTGTATTCACATGGATCCCATTGCAATCCATGACGCCACAGTGGATAAATACCGCAAACTCATGGCGGAAATTCTGCAAGACTACGATCCTGAGCTGCGCTTTCATGACTTTCGGCTGGTGGAGTGCAGTGACCACATGAACCTGATCATGGATATTGTGGTGCCCAAAGAACACAAAAAGCACCGCAGCCAAATTTTGAAGGAAGTACAAGCGGCCGTGCAGCAGCGTGACCCCCCGGCTGCGAGTCGTGGCGACTATGGAGCACTCCTATATCTAAAATTTAACATTAAGAAACGCCCGGCAGTTTGGAACTGTCGGGCGTTTTGCTGTTTTGTTAATTCTTTGTACCAAAGGTGTAGTCAATGCCATTTTCATAGCACCAATCCGCAGCCTTTTTGCGCACATACTCGGTCTGAAATGCGTCAAACTTCTCGGAAAATTCCTTATAGGCATTAAAATATTTCCAAAAAGTCTCAACCACGGCATCATCCGGCGTTTGATCAAACACAGCCTTGATCTTGGCATTGCCGATAGAGTGAACAAACGCGCGCATCACTTCGCCGTCCGTTACATAAAAGTACGGAATATAGCCCAAAGACAGCAGATACGCCGATGTGCCGGTATCCTCCGGGTGATCCAAATCCGCCAGCTCCGCCATGCTGTGCACCTGCATATCCTGACGGGAGAACCAAAATTCCGACGCACCGCTCCAGCCTTTTCTTAAATTATCTTCGTTCAAAACAAACTGTTTCATCACTAAACCCTTTGCTGCAATTATTAACCAATGGACTTCATCAAACCGCCGTTTTTGATAATGTTCTGAATGAACGGCGGAAACGGCTGGGCCTGATACACCTTGCCGGTGGTCAGATCCGTGATCACGCCGCTGTCAAAATCCACCTGCACTTCATCGCCTTGGTTGATCTCGTTGGCAGCCTGGTCGCACTCTAAGATCGCAAGGCCGATATTAATGGCATTGCGGTAAAAAATACGAGCAAAGGTGGAGGCAATCACGCAGCTGATGCCGCTGGCCTTAATGGCAATGGGTGCGTGTTCACGAGAGGAGCCGCAACCAAAGTTCGCCTTGGCCACCATGATGTCACCGGGCTGCACCTTATTTACAAAATCCTTGTCAATATCTTCCATACAATGAGAAGCCAGCCAGGCCTCGTCACTTTTGTTCAGGTAGCGGGCAGGAATGATTACATCCGTGTCCACATTGTCGCCGAACTTATGTACCTTACCTTTTGCTATCATACCGTGACCTCCTTATACCGTAGCCGGGTCGGCAATATAGCCCTTGACCGCAGAGGCGGCAGCCACAGCGGGAGAGGCCAAGTAAATCTCAGACTCCGTGTGACCCATACGGCCCACAAAGTTTCGGTTTGAGGTGGAAACTGCTCGCTCACCGGCAGCCAAAATACCCATGTGACCGCCCAGACAGGGGCCGCAGGTAGGTGTAGACACGACTGCACCGGCCTCAATAAAGATCTGGGTCAGCCCCTCCTCAATGCACTGCAAATAAATGCGCTGGGTGGCCGGGATCACGATCACGCGCACATCCTGCGCTACCTTGCGACCTTTCAAAATTGCAGCAGCAGCGCGCATATCTTCCATTCTGCCGTTGGTGCAGGAGCCAATGACCACCTGGTCAATAGCGATCTTTTCACCGTCCACCTGATCAATCGTATGGGTATTCTCCGGCAGATGCGGAAATGCCACGGTGGGCTTTAAGGTACTCAAATCAATTTTTACCGTGCGGGTGTATTCTGCGTCCGGGTCTGCCTCAAAAATCGTATATTCCCGCTCTGCGCGGCCATTCACATACTGCAAGGTCACATCATCTACCGGGAAAATTCCGTTTTTGGCGCCGCACTCTATGGCCATATTGCTGATGCACAGCCGATCGTCCATAGAAAGCTCCGCAATACCATCGCCGGTAAATTCCAAAGACTGGTAGAGGGCGCCGTCCACACCGATCTCACCGATCAAGTGCAGTACCACATCTTTCCCGCTGATAAAGGGCGCTTTTTTGCCGGTGATCTCAACCTTAATGGCGGAGGGAACCTTAAACCAAGCCTTACCGGTAACCATACCGGCAGCCATATCCGTGGAGCCTACGCCGGTGGAGAACGCACCCAGTGCACCGTAAGTACAGGTGTGGCTGTCTGCGCCGATCACGCAGTCACCACAGGCCACAATCCCCTGCTCCGGCAGCAATGCGTGCTCAATCCCCATGTTGCCCACATCAAAATAGTGGGTAATGCCGTGGGCACGGCGTGCGCCGCCAGGATCTTTTGCGTCATTGTCATTCCCATGATCGTCACCGTCCTTAAATATCGTCCGTAAAGGAACCGGCGCCGCGCTCCAGCGAGGTCACGCCGGTACGCGCCATTTCCACAATGCTAAAGCGCTGCTCCAGTCGCTGAATAAAGGCGTCCAGCATCTCCCCCGCACCGGTGAACTCCAGGGTCACCGTCTCAGAAGAAATATCCAGCACACGAGCACCATAACCGGCGTTGAATGCCAAAAGGGCGTTTTTCTCCGGAATGCCCTGGGCGTGCACCTTCACCAGCAGCAACTCAGAGGACACGGAATTGTCCGGTGTCAGCTCAGATACTTTCTCCACGATCTCCAGCTTTAACAGCTGGCGCTTGATCTGGCGAAAATTCTCCGGCTCCGTGTTGGTCTCAATGGTCATACGGGAAAAGTTCGGGTCCTCCGTCTCACTCACCGTCAGGGAGGAGATGTTGTATGCACGGCGGGAGAACAGGCTGGCCACCCGTTGCAGCACGCCGCTCTCGTTATCCACAAGAACAGATAAAACCAATTTCTCTTTCATCTTCCTTGCCTCCAATCAGTTAAACTGCTCGATAATGTCCGTGTGTGCGCCGCCGGGCGGAATCATCGGCAGCACATTGCTGTCCGGCGAAATACGGCAGTCCACCAACACCGGACCGGGATAAGCCAGCGCCTCTGCCAGCACAGCGTCAATATCATCATTGGTATGGATACGCAGCCCCTTTACGCCAAAGGCTTCTGCCACCTTCACAAAATCCGTAACTCGGTGGGGATCTGTATCAGAAAAGCGGTTGTCATAAAACAGCTTTTTGCCACTGGCGCACCATACCCAGCACAGTGTTGTTCATAATGAACATCTTGACCGGGATATTGTAGGACGCCATGGTTGCCAGCTCAGACAGGTTCATGTGGAAACCGCCATCACCGGCGAACATCACCACAGTTTGATCCGGGCAGCCCATAGCTGCGCCAAAGGCAGCGCCCATGGAATAGCCCATGGTGCCCAGTCCGCCGGAGGGGTCGGGTGTACTTATAGAACTGTGCAGCCCACAGCTGGTGCTGACCCACATCGGTGACCACAATGGTGTCGTCCGGGGTCTTTTCATCAATTTTTTCAATTAAAACCTGAGGATTTACATAATCCCCGATCTGCAGCTGCTTAAAGGGATGCCGGCTGGCCTCGATCTCCGCTTTCCAGTCGCTGTGATCCATCTGCTCCACATTACGGGTCAGCATGGGCAGAATTTCTGCCAAGTCGCCACGCAGGTGGTAGTTGGAAAAGATGTTTTTGTCCATCTCCGCTGCGTCAATGTCAATATGTAAGATCTCTGCATTAGGCGCAAACTTCTTGCGGTTGCCGGCCACACGATCAGAGAAACGCGCGCCGCAAGTAATGAGCACATCGCAGTCATGCGCCGCCTTATTGGCCTCAAAATGGCCGTGCATACCGATCAGCCCCACGTGCAGCGGGTGGCCGTACGGAAATGCGCCCAGACCCATAAGAGAGGACACCACCGGTCGTCCAGTTTCTCGGCAAAAGTAATCAGATCTTCACCCACTTTGGAGAGAATGGCGCCGCCACCAACATAAATCAGCGGTTTCTTGGCGTTTCTCAGCAATTCCAGCGCCCGATCTATGCAAGACTGCTTGGGCATCTTAAACGGCTCAATCTCCACTTTCGGTTCCGCCACATAAGCACAGGTGGCAGAAGTTATATCCTTGGGAATATCTACCAGAACGGGACCTTTGCGCCCGGTCTGGGCAATGCGGAACGCCCGGCGCAGCGTGGGCGCCAGCTCCTCCACAGACTTCACCTGGAAGTTGTGCTTGGTAATGGGCATGGTAATACCGCAAATATCTACCTCCTGGAAGCTGTCTCGCCCCAAGCCGGAGGTGGCATAGTTACAAGTAATGGCAACCACCGGCACAGAGTCCATATAGGCCGTGGCAATACCGGTGACCAGGTTGGTGGCGCCGGGGCCGGAGGTGGCGAAGCACACGCCTACCTTGCCGGTGGAACGGGCGTAGCCGTCGGCCGCGTGGGAGGCGCCCTGCTCGTGGGCAGTCAAAATATGCTTAAAGGTGTCGCCATATTTATAAAGCTCGTCAAAAATATTCAGGATCGTACCGCCGGGATAACCAAAGATGGTATCTACGCCCTGTTCTTTCAAGACTTCAAGAACGATCTGAGAGCCATTGAGTTCCATTAATTTCCTCTCCTATCACAAAAATTTAATATATATTTTAGGATATTTGCGATACTATGTCAAGAAAAATTTATCCTTGTAAAAACAGTAGTATTGGTATATACTTATATTCGCACTAAAAAACGTGTAATTCAGACATCGGAGCTAAAAGAATGAAACTTGGTATCGTAGGCTTGCCAAATGTTGGCAAAAGTACACTTTTTAACGCCATTACAAACGCAGGCGCCCAAAGCGCCAACTACCCCTTTTGCACAATAGAGCCGAATGTGGGTATGGTCAGCGTGCCGGACGAACGGCTGGACAAGCTGGCAGAAATGTACCACCCGGACAAATTCACGCCGGCCACCATTGAGTTTGTGGACATTGCAGGTCTGGTCAAGGGTGCGTCCAAGGGCGAGGGTCTGGGCAACAAATTTCTGTCTCATATCCGAGAGGTAGACGCGATTATCCATGTGGTGCGCTGCTTTGAGAATGACGACATCACACATGTGGACGGCTCTGTGGATCCGGCAAGGGACATTGAGACCATCAATTTGGAGCTGATCCTCTCGGATCTGGATATTCTGAATCGACGAATCGACAGCCGCAAAAAAGCCATGAAGGGCGACAAGACGCTGGCGCCGGAGGTGGCGTTTCTGGAGCGACTGGCCGCGGAGATGGAAGAAGGCAAAACCGCCCGCAGCGTGGAGATCAGTGAGGATGAACAAGAGTACCTGAAAGAAGTATCCCTCCTGACCATCAAGCCGGTGATCTATGCCTGCAATATGGGCGAGGACGACTTTAACGCCGGGATTGAGAGCAATCCGTTCTACAAAGCGGTGGAGGAGATCGCTGCCGCAGAGGGTGCAGAAACACTGCCCATCTGCGCAGAAATGGAGGCAGAGATCGCTCAACTGGACGAGGACGAAAAGGCCATGTTCCTTAGTGATATGGGGCTGGAAAAAAGCGGGCTGGATCGGCTGATCAAGAAGAGTTATTCCCTTTTGGGTCTGATTTCCTACCTGACCGCCGGTAAGCCGGAGGTGCGTGCCTGGACCATCAAAAAGGCACCAAGGCGCCCCAGGCTGCCGGCAAGATCCACACAGACTTTGAGCGGGGCTTTATTCGCGCCGAGGTGGTTTCCTTTGACGATCTGGTGGCCTGCGGCGGTATGACGGCTGCCAAAGAGAAAGGCTTGGTCCGCAGTGAGGGCAAGGACTATGTGATGCAGGACGGCGATGTAGTGCTGTTCCGCTTTAATGTATAAGCATTTTTAATTAATCACCATTTTGCGCGTTTTGCACATTATTATCCAAGTTAAATAATAATTTTTTCTTGCAGAATGAAAAATTGTTGACTATGACCAATAACCGTTGTATAATCAATCATAAGGCAGGAAAATTATGTCAGCAACAAAAAAACAGATATTGAATCGCTGGTTTCCGCCGCTCAAAGCGGCAGCGGAGAAGCCATAAATGCACTGGTCCACGCCATGCGCCCCACTGTGGAGATGATTGCCATGAAGTACATTCACTCTCCGCTGGAGAAGGACGATCTGGTCCAGGAGGGCATGATCGGTCTGCTGGCCGCCCTGCGTGCGTACCAACCGAAACGAGGCGCCGCTTTTCGCACTTTTGCCGGCACTTGTATTGAAAATGCAATACAAACCGCGCTGCGAAAATTCAGTCGGCGCAAAGATGTTCCCACGGATAATATGGTTCCTTTGGAGGACTATCTGGATCATGCCGGTACAGCCGTCAGCGCGGAGGACGATTTTTTGGCCGCAGAGAGTGTGGCGCGCCTGAGCCGCGCGCTGGAGCAGCAGTTGTCCCCCATGGAAAATGAGGTGCTGCGCCTGCACATCAGCGGTTTTCGATATGCGGATATTGCCTCCCGACTGAACAAAAGCCCAAAGGCGGTAGACAACGCATTACAGCGTATTCGTAAGAAGTTGACGCTTCTTTTTGAATAAATCTTATGAGAGGTAGTTAAGGTCCAATGTACGAAGACAAAACATTAGTCTGCAAGGATTGTGGGAACGAATTCGTCTTTACAGCCGGTGAACAGGAGTTCTATGCTGAAAAGGGATTTGTCAATGAGCCCCAGCGCTGCAAAGCTTGCCGTAGCGCAAGAAAAGCCGCCGCTCGCGGTCCCCGCGAAATGCACGACGCTGTTTGCGCCAACTGCGGCGCAGCCTGCAAGGTTCCCTTTGAGCCGCGGGAAGACCGTCCGGTTTATTGCAGCGAGTGCTTTGCGAACATGAAAGCAGAGTAACCGGTTATTGATATAAATCTATAAATAGCATCTATTTCAATAGCAAAAAAGAACAGCTATCCGCTGCCAGCACTTCTTTTGTCGGATCGCCGCCCTCCAGTTCCAGGATCACACGACGAGTGATCAGTTCCATCTCTGAGGTGGAACGGGAAAAGTTCAGGTACTTACAACCAAACAGTAACGGCGGGCAGGCCGGCCGGATATGCACTTCTTTTTGCGCCGCTGGCGTACAAAAACTCCGTGGTTTCCCGCAGTTGGGTGCCGCGAACAATGGAGTCGTCAATAAGTAGCAGGCTCTTGCCCTCAATCAAATCGTGCACCGGAATCAACTTCATCTTAGCGATCAGGTTGCGCTTGGTCTGGTTGGGTGGCATAAAGGAGCGGGGCCAGGTAGGCGTGTACTTAACAAATGGACGAGAAAACGGAATGCCGGAGGCGTTGGCATAGCCGATGGCGTGGGCAATGCCGGAGTCCGGCACACCGGCCACAATGTCCGGCTTGGCGTTGTCTCGGCCTGCCAGCAGCTCGCCACAGTGGTAACGCATTTTTTCACGCTGATCCCTTGATAGGACGAGGACGGATAACCGTAATACACCCATAGGAAGGTGCAAATTTTCATTTTTTTGCCCGGTGCAACCAACTGCTGCACACCGTCCGGCGTTAGCACCACGATCTCGCCGGGGCCAAGTTCTCTGTCATCGGTATAGCCCAAGTTCAAATAGGCAAAGCTTTCAAAGCTGGCGCAGTAACCGTCCGGCTTTTTGCCCAGCACAATGGGTGTGCGCCCCAGTTTGTCCCGGGCAGCATACACCCCTTTGGGGGTCAAAAGCAGCATACTCATAGAGCCGTCGATCACATCTTGCGCGTAGCGAATACCCTCTACAAAGTTCTCTTTTTGGTCGATCAGCGCTGCCACCAGTTCCGTGGGATTGATCTCGCCGTTGTGCATTTCAAAGAAATGGGCGTTGGTCCCGATAATCTCATCCACAATAGCGTCTGCATTATTGATCTTCCCTACCGTTGTAATGGCAAAGGTCCCGTGATGGGAGCGCACCAGTATGGGCTGCGCTTCAAAATCGGAAATACAGCCAATGCCCATGGTGCCGTGCATCTCCTGAGACTCCTTGGTGAACTTCGTACGAAACGGCGCGTTTTCAATATTATGTATGGCTTTGTCAAAACCGGTTTCCGGGTCATACACCGCCATTCCCGCCCGGCGTGTGCCCAGGTGGGAGTGGTAGTCCACCCCGAAAAACAAATCAAATACGCAATCTTCTTTGGATACTGCGGCAAAATATCCGCCCATTACTCCACATCCTCTCCTTGGAATGTGCCTATTATAACAGATGATTCGCAAAATACAAAGAAAAATTGCAATATTTTTAAAAATTAAGGCCAACGGTTATACCGATGGCCTTGTGGCGATAAATCGCAGCCGATTTACAAACAGGCGGCAGTCTCCGACTGCCTTCGTTTATTTTGTTTTTGCCGATTTGACCGCGGACCATTTGGAGTAGACTTTTTGCCTTTTTTGGCAATGAAAAAGCCCGGTGCGCTTAGGCACACCGAGCCCCCGCAGTTAAACCACGGTCAGGGATACATCATCCAGAATGACGCTGTCATCCGTGCCGCCGGTTGCTTCCAAATAGACTGTCACAGTGGTCACATTCTCCGGCACCACCGTACTGATTACCTGATAATAACCAAAATTCGGCGCCGTCTTAACCATATCCTGAGAACGCACCGACACATCAGCCGCAATTGATTCGCCGCCGGCTGCGTCTGTAAAGATGATCCTGCCAGTCACTGCCGGTTGATCCCCCTACCCCTTGGGCATAAAAGGAAAGCCGGTAATAGCTGCCTGGGGCAGCTGCGAGCGTCTGGCGCATTTGCGCGCCTGATGCCAGTTGCACCGCTGATAAACCGCTGTGCACCTGACCGGCGCCGGTGGCTTGCCCAGCCAAAGCATCGTTGTTCATCGTCCAGCCGGTGGGGACAGTATCGGTGAACTGCTCCATAGTGCCATTGGTCACCAATTCGCCGGGCAGCACCGTTCCGGCTGCACCGGTGGCACCCGTAGGTCCGGTAGGACCTGTTGCGCCGGTAGCACCTGTTGCACCCGCTGTACCGGCAGGACCTGTTGCGCCGGTTGCACCCGTGGCACCGGCAGGACCTGCAACACCTGTGGCGCCGGTAGGTCCTGTTGCGCCTGCAAAACCAGCAGCTCCGGTTGCACCGGTTGGACCGGTGGGACCCATTTGGCCGTTACTACCCGGTGCACCGGTGGGACCTGTGGGCCCCATTTGTCCGTTACTGCCGGCCGCACCGGTAGCGCCCGTAGGACCCATAGGACCGGTAGGGCCGGTAGCGCCAACACCCGGACCTGTGGGGCCGATGGGACCGGTAGGCCCTGTTGGACCGGTAGGCCCAACAATGGTGGGACAGCAGGAACAGGCAGGCTTGCAGCAAGCGTCGCAGCAAGGTTGGTTTTTATAAATCGTTGTATTCATCGGTTTTGCTCCTTATCCTCTCCAATAGATGGCAGGTTGGCAGGGTGCTGCAGTGCGGCAAAATAGGCTGCGTTCTGCTGCACGGCGGCATCATCGGGTCGGTACGCTGCGGCTTGGGCATTGCAGCGGGCAGCCGCTGCATGGTCCCCCATACGATCATAACAAACGCAAAGCCGCAGGTACGGCAAGTACCCGGTGTCATCCGTGTTTACAAAGCCGCTATGCAGGTCCTGGGGCAGTTCCAGCGCCCACTTGTACCAACAAATCGCCGCCGGATAGTCCCCTTGTTCCAGTAACAGATCACCGCAGCCGCATACCAGGTCCGCCCGAGGTGCTCCCAAGGCAAAGCTCCGGCACAATGCAGCAAACGCCCCCTTCCGATCCCCTTGGACGTGCAGGGCTGCACTCAGAAACTTGCAGGCCTCCAACTGATCCGGCAGCCAGCCGTCGCCGGGCGCCAAAAACGCCTGCAATTCCTGTACCGCACGGTCATACTGCCGATGGTAGTATAACTCCCGCCCGTAGTAGAATCGATCTCGGGGCGTAAACAACTCCCCTGCCGCCGCCATCTTTTCATAGATCCGTAGGTTTCGGGTGGTGTACGCTGTCTTGATTGATCGATGCGTCACGGCAATATTCACTGTAATTCTGGTGCCCGGGCACTGAATATATTCGTCCGTGCCAAACCGGTCCCGACCGTGCCAAACCGGTCCACGCCGCACGGCGCACCAACCGCTCTCGATCAAAGAAAAAAGTGCATCCAGGGATTCTGCCAACGACTGTCAAATCCCCGGTGGCCTTGTAGCGCATCATCACCACATCTGCCGGGGATTGGTCTGTCCAGCCGAGTTTTTCAGACACAACAACGCATCCAGATCCTCCGGCAACAGCACACTCGTCTGCGTCCAACCTATCTCATTCTATGCAAAAAAGATCTGTGTTTTTGCATTTTTGTAAAAATTCCTTGACTTTCCCACATACGCTATGCTATACTACCAAAGCAAGATAGCTACGGGGCATTAGCGCAGTTGGGAGCGCGCCACACTGGCAGTGTGGAGGTCAGGGGTTCGAATCCCCTATGCTCCACCAAGTCCACTGTAATTTCGGTTACAGTGGCTTTTTTATTTTCAGCGTACATAAAGCAGCGGAACCACCAACCAATAGGAGGAAAACCATGCGCCAATGGCCACTGAAACGAACGCGATTCAAGAAAGTGCTTCCCGCCCTGTTCTGCGCCGGTATTGCCGTACTGCTTCCCCTGCTCACCGGCTGCAAAAGAGAAGCGCCCACGGTTACCGAACCTACAACCGCAGTTACCACCACAGAAAACGCCGCACAAACATTTGCCAGCCAGCGGGTGGAGGACAGCATTCAGACTGCGCTGGAGCTGGTGAAGAAGAACCCTGTGGGCGGCTGGTCCTCCACGGTCAGCTACGCATACAAACAGGACAATGCCGCCTATGCCGAGCTAAACGGCGACCAACAGGCACTTTATGACGAAATGCTCCCAAAAGTTAAAGATTTGACCCCTTTTACATACACGGCCAAGGACCGGGGCTACGCTGTTCTGGACAATGTTTTGATGGCTGCATCCGCGCTGTGTCGGGACCACCCGGAATATGAGAATTATTTTGATATAGAAGAAGTCGTAGAGGGCGACCGCACCACGGCTCTGCGGGCCTGCTACTTTTTGCCCTACGACGCAACAGGCGCCGCAGCGGATACCAAGCAGATAAAAGAGGAAATACAGATCTTTGAAGAAGAATGCAATTTGATCGTCAGCGCCATTCCAAAGACCTTTAGCACCTACGACAAGTACCGCTATCTGGCAGCGGTGATCTCCTTGCGCACCACTTATGACAACGACTCCGCCGGCGGCAAACCTACTGCCACCGCCTACGGCGCCATTGAGGGCGGGTCGTCCATTTGTCAGGGCTATGCCAGCGGATTTGAATACCTTTGCCGCAAGGCAAATTTGTGGTGCACACAGGTCAGCGGCGTGTCCCAAGACACCGCCCACGCCTGGAACCTGGTAAAACTGGAAAGCGGCACCTACCATGTTTGACCTGGGCCGATGCAGATGGCAACACGCCGCTGGACCCCGCCTGGCAAAAGCTATTTTTATGCTGACCCAAGAGGAAATCCTGCTGGATCACCAAATGGACGACGGCACAGTGGCCACCGGCAAGAATCAGCCCCAAACCGCAGCGCCGTAACGCCTGCTAAGATTGGGAGCGATAGTAAAAAAGCAAAAGGACCTTGCAACAGCAGGGTCCTTTATTAAGTCAAAATATCACTCTTTCACTGTCAAGGCACTAAATGCGTCGCGAACGGTGCGCACCGGCACAATATCCAACTCTTTTTTAGTTCCTTGGACAGGGATTTGTAATTATGGAATGGGATCACACAGCGCTGGAAGCCCAAGCGACCGGCCTCCTGCACGCGCTGTTCGCAATGGCTGACAGCGCGAATTTCGCCAGCCAAGCCGATCTCGCCAAAGGCCAGCACCTTGTCGCCGATCACCGCGTCCTTCAGCGAGGACACCAGCGCCATTGCCACAGACAGATCCGCCGCCGGCTCGTCCAACCGCAGACCGCTGACCACATTGATATAAGCATCCATGGTGTTGAAGAAAAAAGCCCGCCCGCTTTTCCAATACCGCAATGAGCATTGCCATACGGTTAAAATCAAAGCCGGTGCTCATACGCCGGGGCGTGCCGAAGCCGGTTGCCGTTACCAATCCCTGCACCTCCGCCAAAATGGGGCGAGAGCCTTCCATTACACAGGCCACACAGGTGCCGCTGGCGTTCTTCGGACGACCGGAGAGCATCATCAACGAGGGATTTTCCACTTCCAAAAGCCCCTCTTGAGTCATCTCAAACACACCGATCTCATTGGTGGAGCCGAAGCGGTTCTTCACCCCTCGGAGAATACGGTAAGAGTAGTTCCGCTCGCCCTCAAAGTACAGCACCGTATCTACGATGTGCTCCATCACCTTGGGGCCCGCGATGGCGCCGTCCTTGTTCACGTGGCCTACTACAAAAATAGGGATACCGTAGGTTTTGGCTGTGTGCATAAAAATATTGGTGCACTCCCGCACCTGGTCACAGATCCGGCAGAAGAAGTCACCTGATCGTACACCATGGTTTGAATGGAGTCAATGATCACAATATCCGGCTTTTCGCTGCGGATGGTCTCGGCAATACTGCCCACATCCGTCTCTGCCAAAATGTATAGACTGTCCGTAGTCACACCCAGCCGATTGGCACGCAGTTTGATCTGATTGGCAGACTCCTCGCCACTCACATAGAGAATGGTATGGTGCTGTCCCAAGTGCTGACAGGCTTGCAGCAAAATGGTGGATTTACCGATACCCGGATCGCCACCTAAGAGCACCAGGCTGCCCTCTACGATACCGCCGCCCAGCACCCGGTCAAACTCATGAATACCGGTGGAAATACGCCGCTCCACGTCTTCTGTAATTTCCGACAAACGTTTTAACGGTCGCGAGGCATAACCGCCGCTGCTGCGCTTGGTGCCTGTGGATTTAACCGCAGGGGTCTCCTCATTCATGGTGTTCCACTCGCCACGCCGTACCACTTGCCGCTCTCATAGCCGCATTCGCTGCAAATATACATACTCCTCTGTTTTGCCATTACGGTAACTCCCCTGTTTTCATGGTGTTGCTAAGCCCTGCCAAAATGCAAAAGGCCACGCGGCGCCGATAAACATCCTGTTTTAACTGATTATTTTCTTTTACATTGCTCATAAAGCCGCACTCCACCATCACGGAGGGCACTTTGGCTTGATAAAGCAGATAATAGCTGTCGTCCGACGGCTTGTTCTCCCGACGATTACCCGGCTGCAAGTGCTGCTTGTCATAAGCTAAAATATGAGCAGCTAGTGCCTTGCTCAACGGATCGTTTACCGTGTACCAAATCTGCATCCCCCACTGGGAAGTATCGGCAAAATGGTTTTGATGAATAGAAACCAGCACTGCGTTATCCACGCTGTTAATATAGTCAAAACGGTTATACAAATCTGAGCGTTTTTTGTTGTCCCCGGCCTTGTAGACCAGGTAGTCCCCGGTGCGGGTCATAGAGGCGGGTATGCCGCTGATCACCGCAAAAGCATACAAATCCCGTGCAATGGCCAGGTTGATCTCTTTCTCTGCCGTGCCGTCCGCCGCCACCGTGCCTACATCCATGCCGCCGTGGCCCGGGTCGATGACCAAATTGTAGCGCGCCTTGGGGTACTGCACCGCCGAGGGCACAGACTGCCGCAACAGCACTTGCAGAGACAGGCAGGTCACAAACACAAACGCCACGCACAGCGCAGCGGGAAAAACACGCTTCACAAAAAATCACCCGTACATACTATGCGGGTGCGCCCTTGCTTATTATTATAACCGCCCGGCGTGCCCGGCGCAAGTACAGGTTGCATTTTAAGACGGACTGGGTTATAATTTGGACAGAAAGGCGTGATTTTATGAAAATTGTAAATTTAGACGGCTATACCACCAACCCCGGCGACCAAAGCTGGGACTGGATGGGCAACTATGGCGACTATAAGGTCTATGACCGTACAACGGCTGACCAAGTGGTAGAACGCGCCAAAGGTGCAAATTTGCTGATTATCAACAAAACTGTCCTTGACCGTGCAACGCTGGAAACATTGCGCCCGGAGCTGGAATACATCGGGCTGCAATCCACCGGCTACAATGTGGTAGACTGTACGGCAGCCAAGGAACTGGGTATTACCGTGTGCAACATTCCCGCTTACTCCACCAATGCGGTGGCGCAGCTGGTGTTTGCTTTTATCCTGTCCTTTACCAACCAGGTTGCAGTGCATACACAGGCGGTAGAAAACGGTGAATGGTGCCGTTGCCCGGACTTTTGTTTTTGGAAAACACCGCTGATGGAATTAGACGGCAAAACCTTGGGCATCTTTGGGTTTGGCGCCATCGGGCACAGAGTGGCACAGATTGCAGAAACATTCGGTATGCAAGTGCTGGTGTGCACACCGCACGAAAAGCCGCTTGACGGGCTGCACAGCACCCGATTTGCAGATGCGGATACGGTGCTGGCAAACAGCGACATCATCACTTACCACTGTCCCCTGACACCGGACACCCAGGGTATGATGAACGCGGCGGCCTTTGACAAGATGAAAGACGGCGCGATCTTTATCAACACCAGCCGCGGACCGGTGGTGGACGAGGATGCATTGGCGCAGGCGTTAAACAGCGGCAAGCTGGCAGGCGCCGGGCTGGATGTGCTCTCTACCGAGCCGCCGGCAACAGACAACCCCCTGCTGCACGCAAAAATTGCCGCATTACCCCCATATTGCTTGGGCAGCCTATGAAACCCGTGCCAGACTGCTTGGCATTCTGCAAGCGAATATTGCCGCCTACTTAGACGGCAAACCGCAGAACGTGGTGAATGGGTAAAATATAAGGCAGGAGGCGACAATCTGCCGCCCGAATAATCCCTCAGTCGCGCAAGCGCCAGCTCCCTTTACAAGGGAGCCTTATTGGTTACATTCTCGCCCCCTTGTAAAGGGGGGAAAGCGGCGCAGCCGCAGGGGGATTTTAAGCAGACGGAAGTTTGTTCCCGCGCATAACCTCTCATACATAAAACAACACCCTCGACCAATGGTCGAGGGTGTTTTCTATGCTTTGATTAGAACTCCGTGCCGGGATTTTCCTTATCCGGGTCCGTGGTGCTCTGGCTCAGTGCTGTTTGGGCGGTGAACCACTCTACATCTAAAGTCGGAGTATCGTATGCTTTCATTCTATTGTCCTCCTTCTTTAGTTCACTGCGGAAACAGCGCCGTTTACGCACTGATAAATATCACCATAAACCACAAAGGGTACCTGGGTGTTCATACGAGAAGTACGGTAGCTCACATACATACGCATATAATGGCTGCCCGTATCGCTGCCCTTCTTGGTCATGGTAAAGGTGCCGGAATTGGGACTGCCCGTCCAGTTGGCAACATTGCGGGACACAACCGTTGTCGCACCGTCGCCGCCCTTCACAAGGGTGTCCTTTCCGTTCTTAGTGGCGGAGTAAATCACACCCACCTCCAAGACGGTCACATCCGCACCGGCAGAATAATCACAGGACATGGTAAACTTCTCGTCTGCAAAGAAGCCTACGCCATTCAAAGCCGGCGTGCCGCTCTCTGCCTGCTCCTGCAAATTTTTGGGCAGATCATTTAAGCTGGCGTATGCCGTGTAAGTGGTATCCGTATTGGCGCTGAACAGGGTAACTTTCTGCTCGTAGGAAGCCAAAGTCTCCACACCGTTTACGGTACGGGTCCAGTACGCTGCGTTGTCAGAGGTCAGCTCTAAGGGTTTGTTGATGCCGGGTGCGGTGTACTGGGTAGCGCCGTTGATCAAGGCGTTGGCAGCCGTGCCGGTGTTGCTGACGGTGTAGTTCACATCCACACCGGTGGGTGTACCTTTCTGCACAATCTGCGCAACCTGACCCGCCGGAATCTGATGGGTGCCTTCGCTCCAAGTCCAACCGGTAAATTTGTACTTGGGGGAATCCTTGGCGGTAATCACTGTATCGCCTACCTTTACGGTGTTGCCTTCTACGGTAACGCTGGTAGCGCCCACAAACGCGCCCAAAATCGTGCCAAAGTAGTCGGCAACAATCACATTGGGTCTGGTGGCAGTGGTCACCGTAATGGTGGTATCCTGCTGCACCAGCAGCGACAACTGATACTTGCACTTGGCAAGGTCAATCTTTGTATCGCCGTTTGCCGTATGCACAACGCAAACGGTATCCTGAGACTTGTAAGCAGAAAAATCCAAATGGGCAATGGTGCCGTAGTGATACTGCGTCTTACCCTCTCTCGTTTCAAAGGCATTGCCGTTGACGCTGCAGGCAACGGTGAAGATGCGGCCGCTCTCGGAGGACTCACCTACATTCATATTACTCAGCAAATCCGCAGTAAAGCCGTCTACCGTAATCTGCTGCGCAGCAGGCACATTCACATAATCCTTGCCATTGTAGGCTTTATAAATGGTGCCGTTGCCGTTGGTTACCGTATTGGTAATGGCGGTACCGCCGTCCGGGAACGCGGTGCGGTCGATGGTGGCGCTGATGCTGCGGGCAGATTCATAGGCGCTGGCGTCAGCAGCAACCACAAGGCCGGAGTTTTTCAGCTGGGTTGCGGTTTCGTCAATTTGGGTTTGGGTGGTCTTTTCCGCAGAATCGGGACCTACGGTAAAGCCTGCCACATTGTTTCTGCCCTTTTCCGGATACTGCGCCAGCAGATCCGTACCGGCTTTATAGGCGTTCTCAAAGTTCTGCCAGCTGTCCACTGTGTACTTATTTTGGTCTGTATCGGTTACATTGCCGGCAAAGCCCTTGTCATAAGCCGCCTTGTTCTGCTCTACCACCTTTTCCAACTCCGTAAAGTCGGCACGCTTGGTCAGGCCCGTATAAGTAGAATCCAAAACCGTGCCCACATCCTGGGTGGTCTCGTCCGTGGTCAGCAGGGTGTAATTGTTCAGGTATGCCTCTGTGTTCAGCAGCGCAGTGGTGTACTTGTCCCAAGTCTCCTTGGTGTAGTCCGTGGACACACGCACCTTGCTCACCGCTTCATTATACGGCGTACGCTCGTTGCTCTTGTTGCAGACCTTGACCTGGAAATTCAGACCAAGATTTAACCAGTTGGTTACATTCTTAGTTCCTGCAGACTTGAATGTTGTATTCAAGTGCGCTTGAAGTTCCGCAACGCCTGACATCGTTGCAGTATTATTTGCAGCAACGCTTGTTGTACCGGTAATTGTCTCATACTGTTTTGCCGCAACACCAAGAGAATAGGAATCAAAATAAACTCTATCCGCAGTAAATCCGTCGCCTGTAAAATAATTCAATTTGTCGTTAGAAGGAAAGTCGATAGCAGCACCATCCGCATTGCCGCCCGAAACTGAAATTGAGTAATACCCAACTTCAAAGAGAAACGCGTACCATCGGAATTATTTCGCGTAATACCCATGTTGGTATCCGAACTCATATCATAATAATAATAGGCAGAAACAGTTGAACTATCTTTAACTTCTAATAAGTTACTTTGACTTCCTGTTGAACCGCCGGAATTGTTGTTGTCACCTAATCCAGCCAACTTGTCTCCTGCGGAAGAACTCAACAAATTGCCGATAGAAGTTGTATCTTTTTTTATAAACAAGAGAATTGGCATCCTCAACATTGTATGCATTACAAATCTGATGCGTTCCGGTATAAGTTTTTCTGTCCGTGTTACCGTAAGAGTTTTCAGCAACATAAATCAGTGGTAACATATTAACATGATTGCCCCAGTTGCCCCACATTTGTTGCGTGCCGATTGTGTGTCCAGCCACCGGGTTTGAAGCCACATACAGTTTATCCGTCTGGGTCCAAATATTGCCGTCCGTATCCGTCAGATTGGTCTCAATGGTGACCGTTTCGCCTTTGTTATAATTTGCATACTCGGCAGTATCTGCAATATGTAAAAAGTACCGCTGAGCTTACCGTCCGCATACTTAATATCCGCAGCGGAATCCTCCACGCACTTTATGCCGGTAATGGTATAACGACTGTCGTTAACCGTATAATGGGTCTCTTTTTCGCCGGCCTGGGAACCGTCGGAAATCAAAGAACCGCAATACATATACGGCTGCCCCTTACCGGAAGCGTCACCGTGGGTATAAATCACAGGGTCATACTTAACCACACCGGTCACAGCCAAGTCGCCGTCCACAACCGTAATATTATAAGTATTCAGCCCTGCCTGTACCACAGCGTTGCCTACTGCGTTGGCGGTAACGGTAACATTGTAACCGTCAATGGTGCTGCCGCCGTTTGCCTTTAAGCAATGGGCATACATATTCGTTGTAGAAGTAGAGGGATTCAGCAGGAAATAGCCGTCCGTACCGTGATAGACAATCAAATATTCCTCGCCGTCATCCACGGTATTCACCTGAATGTAGCCGGGCAGCTCCGTGCTGCCGGTCTCGCCGGTGCGGATTCTGCGATACAGCTGGAAGGTGGTGGCTTTCAGCACTTCTTCCTCTGTTTTGGTATCCTTATCTTTACCCTCAAAATCCCAACGCTCAAAGTGGTTCACCACATTGCCCTTGGAATCTTTTTCCATAAAATACAGGCCGTAATGGCCGTCCTGCAACAGCTGGAAGCCGCCGTCTACTGCGCGCAATGTGACATTGGCAGGCGTAGACGCACCGGGATAGCCGGCCTTACCGTTTGTACCCACACTTAAGTACATACCTGCGTGGGCAATGGTGTACTCTGTACCGGTAGAGGTAAAGGTGTACAAAGCGCGCTTTACAGAAACGGAATCGCCGCTGTAATTGGCATCCGTTGCCTTATTGGCAGTGGCACCGGGTACTTCCTTCCCAGCAGACAAAGACACAATATCGCTTGCAGAGTTATTCACATTCTGCGCAGAGAAGGTTAAGGTCTTCTTCTGACCCACATTCATCTGAATGTCCGTTGTGGTGGGAACATCCACATCCATACCGGTGAGGGATTGGATATCAAAAACTTTATAGGTAAAGTCACAGGCGTCCGTCTCGTACAAATCTGCCACGCTGCCGTCTTTCAGCACCGTCAAGCAGGAGTAGGCAAACATGGCGCCCTCTGCGGTAATGGTCTTTTTGGCATATTCGGTAGAAACAGTATTGTCGTCATTCAGCAGCAAGGTAAAGATGGCACCGGTTTTACGACCCTCTGTTGAGGAGGGAGAAGAAACCAAAATGGCACGCTTGCCGTCAATCAGATAGGGATACATAATGGCAGACAGCTGGCAGTTACCCCAAATGTCAATACCAGTATCTACCACATCGCCCCATCTGTACAGAGAGCCGGTCCAAGTGGCGTCGCAGTACATAATCTTTTTCTTACCGTTACGGTAGAAGCAGCGCACTACGCCGTTACCTAAATCTACAAGCTGCGCCTCACTGGACCAACCGCTGCCGCCAAAAGAGGATGTGTTGGTAAAGTTCGCCGTACGGCTCCAGGTCTTGCCCTGGTCTTTACTGTAAATAAAGCTGGTTCCCTGAGAAGCGTCACCGGAGCCAAGCATTGTCGCCGTAAACATAAACCGGCATACAAATGGTGCCGTCATCCGTGACAATGGCACGGCCGGGGCCTACACCCAAGAACTTCTCGCCGCTCTTTCTGGCATTTACCAAGGACGGTGCGCTCCAGGTTTTGCCGCCGTCCGTGGAAGTACGGAAAAACAGGTACTGGCACTTCTTGGCCTGGAACTCACAGTTAGAATACCAAACGCAGCCAACATAAGCGTCATGCTTAAACAGCTCAAACTCGCCGTTCACCTTGTAGCCGCTGACGACCGTGCTGTCGCTGGTTCTATAAATGCTGGCATACCCGTCTGCACCTACCGCGCCCACGTAATAGTCATAATCGCCGCCGTTACGGGCAAGCAGCAGACGACCCTGACTGTCCAAACCGGTGTCCTTAGAAGGCTGTGCGTTCGCAGAAGTGCCGTTAATGGCTACGCCGGAAGCAAAGAAGGTAGACAGCATATACAGGGTCTTGCCGTCAGTTGCAATATTGCTGTCGCAATAACTGGTAGACGCCTTACTAAACACATTGCCGTTATCGCCGTAATAGCCGGCCCATGTGTAAGACCAAGTGTCGCCGTTGTCCGTAGAACGCGCGGTGATCACATCGTTACCGCCGCCGTCCATACCGCCGTCCCAACGAGCGTCAGCAGCTGCAACGACAGTACCGTCATCCAGGGTAACCATACTGGGAATACGGTACCAATGAGACGGATTATCGCTGACAAAGGCACGACCCTGAGTCGTACCGTCTGCCGGCTTACTTGCCTCGCTGCTGCCGGCTGCCATCGCGGTGGTCACCGGAAATGCGGTAAGCACCATGAGAATGGCCATCAGCACAGCTGTCCATTTTTTTGCCATAAAGATTCACGCTCCATTTTGCGCAGCGCCCTCGGCGCCGCAGGATATAAAAGCAGGAGAAATGGGCATAATTCACCCACTCCTCCTTTTTCCATTGGGTATTATATATTATAATATATGGAATGTCAACCGATTTTTACAAAATACAAGCTTTTTTATTACGATTAGACATTTAACGAAACAGTGGTGATTAAAACATGTCGGCCGCAAGAGAATTCTGTAATTCAAACATCATTTTAACCACAAAAAAGCACCCAATCGGGTGCTTTTTTTTGATGCCTTTATGATTCCGCACGATCCCATTCCGTCAACCGCTCGATGGACTGAATTTTGCCGTGAAACGGCTCCAAGCGGTTATAATTGCCGTTGACCCCTGCGGGGATCTTGGTGCGGTCCACATAGAACTCCACCACATCCTTATTTTTCTTGGCGTACTGGTGCTTTTTGTCCGTATGGCGGTTGGATTTGGTATCACACAAAATGATCTTAAAGGTTTTGCCGGTGTCCAGGGTGACCTTATATTTGGTGCCCTTGGTGGTGCCGTAAAAGGTGCCCAGGGCGGCGCAATAATATTCCCCCACCATACGAATACCGGTGGTCTCGTCGGTGGTGGTCTTGTAGGTGACGCCCCGGTAGGTGCCGGAATTCAGCACCGCATAGGCAGGCGATGTTTTATCTGTTACCGCATCATAATAAGCGTAGGTTTTGCAGGCGCCGGAGACTTTCGGCAGCTTCAGGGTCTTGGTCGTTTTCACCGTCACCGGGTGGGAAAAGCGGCTTTTGGTCTTGGTTTCTCTGTTTTCCACCACGCCGCGAATCTTGTAAGAATACACGGTCTTGGGCGACACATCTATATCGGTAAAAGTGCGCTTTTTTGCCGCTGATTTTGGCGATTTTTTCGTACTTGCCGTTCTTCTCCGCACGGTACAGTTCGTAGTAGGCAGGAGAATGCTTGGTGCTCCATTTCAGGGTCACCTCTGTGGCGCCTGAAACAGACAGTTCCATTTTACTGGCAGAGGGTCGGGTATAAAAAATCCGTCTCCCCCACGGTGCTCTCCTGGAGAACGTCGCTGCCGGGCACAGTGATCTTGAATTTATAGAACATGGCCGGGGTCAGGTCCGTCAATTCCAGTATTTACCCGCACCTGCGTACGCAGGCTCCAGCTTTTGAGAATGTAATCATACTGGTACACATTGTAGATGGCAAAGGGACTGCCGCTGTCCCAGGACAGGGTGGCGTGCTTGCCGGTCAGGTCGGTGACCTTAATTTTGGCGTGTACCGCGTTCGTCTGCTGCTCGGTATTCATAATGTTCACCGGCAAGGCAGGACCGGGCGCAATCTGGGTCTGCGCCGTAGCGGCGGCAACAGGCGAAGCCAGTGCCGGCGCGGTGCTGCACAGGATCAGGCAAGCGCTAACGGCAGCCGCAGCTAATTTCTTTTTCTGAATAGAAATAAAAGTTCCCCTTTGAGCGATTACTCAAACGGATAATATTATACGCCATTTGAGGAAAAAATGCAAGTGGCGGGCGGCAGATTGCCGCCCCTACGGTGGATGGATAATCATATCTATATCGTTTTTTGTAGGGTGCGATGCCCACATCGCACCGTTTGATCCCCCACTGCCACGACGGTTCGCCGGTGGCAATACCGGGATTGCAAAACAAAACGGCTCCCCTTGCACACAAGAGGAGCCGAAAAGCAGTGCTATTATTTACCAAAGAAGAACACAGAGGAAGCGATCAAATACTGTCCGGCGTAGTAGGTAAAGTGGTTCAGGAACAGCCAAATGCTGCCGTCAAACCCGCGACCGAAATAGGTATTGCTGAGAATCGCGTCCGAAATGGTAAAGAGCGTGGCACCGATGGCCATTAGGATCATGGACTTTTCGCCGGTAGTAAAGGCGGCGAAAATAGCGGTAACATTGGTCATTACCAAAAAGCACACATAAAAGAATACAATGCGGCGATACTTGCCATAATGCACCCGCATGATGTTGGCGGTAGCGATCATCACTGCGCCAACGGCAATAGCAACTGCGGCGCTGATCAGAACCTTCCACCAATCCAGCTTGGTAAAATGGATCAAGGCTGCGGTATAAAACACATGACCGATCAGAAAGAAGATAAAGCCGCCTTTTAGATAATTATTGGCGTCCTTTTTGTAAACCCCTTTCAAATCCAACAGAATGTCGCCCACAAGTCCCAAGGCACCGCCCATAATGATCAGCGAGCCATACTGGGCAGCATTGGTGTAATTCTCGATCACAGCAAACACCGCCGACAGCATAAAGAACAGACTGGACACGGATTTGAAAATCAGGTTTCGAACAGAGTTCCCCCCGGAGCGGACAAAGACGAAGGCCAACGAAACGGCCACGCCGATGCCCATAGCAATATAATAAGTCATTATGAATCCCCCTTATTGATTTGACAACTTACGCATTTGCTTGGCTTTCCTCCAGTATAGCACAATTAGGGGTAAGTCTGCAAGTAGCCAGGCCACAGGACCGGCAAAACAGACAGCTTTGAACCCAAACAGCGGTGTGAAAAGATACGAAACAGCGATTCTGCCTATTAACTCTCCGGCGCCTGCCACTGCATTTGCGTAGGTACAGCCCAGCCCCTGCAGGGTATTACGCAGCACAAACAGTACGCTGACCAAGCTGTAACACAGGGAGATGGCAAACAGGTATTCTTTTGCAGCGTACACAATTTGGCTGTTATAATCCGTCATAAACAGACCCACGATCTGCTCTCCGCCGAAAAAAGAGTACCAGGGAGCAGAGAACAGACAACCCCAGATCCACCACAAACACCTTGCGCACGGTGGTGAGAATTGGCCGATACTGCCCGGCGCCGTAATTTTGGGCCACAAAGGTAGACGCAGCCACCGCCAGATTGCTCATAGGAATATTGGTGATGCTTTCCGCCCGACCGGCGGCAGTAAACGCCGCCACCACATTGGCGCCAAAGCCGTTCACAGCGCTTTGCAAAATCATAGAGCCGATACTGGTAATGGTAAACTGCAAGGACACCGGAATGCCCAGCGCCAGCTGGCGGCGGGTACGCTTAGCGGTAGGTACCAGCATACGCGCTTTCAGCTGCAAAACCGGTATGCCCCGGAACACATAGATCCCGGCAGACACAGCTGCCACGATTTGGATCAAAGTTGCCCAAGCGGCGCCTGCCACGCCCCAACCGAAATGCGCCACAAAAAGCAGGTCCAACACCAGATTAACAGCCACGCTGATCAGCAAAAACAACAGGGGCTTTTTGCTATCCCCAACGCTGCGGGCAATACCGGTAAACACATTGTAAAGCAACTGTGCCGGCACACCCAGATACATAATTGCCGCGTACTGCACAGACAGGTCATAAATCTCTTTCGGGGTATGGATCCACCCCAGCATCGGGTGCAGAACCAACAGTGCCAGCGCGGAAAACAGCACACCTGTAATCAGCGACAAACCGATACCGTTACCGGCCTGGCGATTGGTTTCCTCTTGATCCCCGGCACCAAAGCACTGCGCCACCGGTATGGTAAAGCCGGCGGTAAGTCCGAATGCAGCGCCGATGGCAAAACTGTTGATGGGCGCAATATTGCCCACGGCGGCCAGCGCGTTTGTAGACACATAGCGCCCAACAATAATATTATCCACCATATTATAGGTGTATTGCAAAAGGGAGCTGAGCATAATCGGCAGCGAAAACAGAACGATCTGCTTCATCGGTCTGCCGTGTATAAAATCAGTGGTCATCTTCTACCTCAAAAAATTGGCGATAAGCCGTAGGCAGCGCATAGTCCCGCCGCACTTTCTCCAGCGGCACCCAGGTGTAACTCCCGGCGGCCTCTCGTACGGTCATATAATAGCAGCGCATATCCCAGTGAATATGCGTGAAAACATGGTTTGCATGCACGATCTTTTTGCAATTCCAGCGGCTCCAAACCAACATTTTGCAAGTAAGCAATGGCAGACCTCTCGTTCAAAAAATCGTCTGTATCGGGCAACTGCCACAGACCGGACAGCAGCCCCTTATCGCCTCGTTTGGAAAGGGCCACTCTGTCCCCGCAGGTCAAAAAAACACCGTACGGTTTTGGTGTCTCTTTGCCCGCTTAGGCAACTTTACCGGAAAATCCGTCTGGCTACCGGAAGTATTGGCGGCACACACATCGCCTAAGGGACAAACCGAACACTTCGGCGATTTTGGCGTACAAACGCAGGCGCCCAATTCCATCAGCGCTTGCGTGAAAGTACCGCAAGCCCCTGCCGGGTACACCTGCTCCAGATCTGCTTTGATCCGGGCTTTTGTGGTCTGCAAGTCAATGGGAGCCGCATTTTCCGTAAAACGGGTAATCACCCGCAGCACATTGCCGTCTACCGCCGCCACCGGGCAATCAAAGCAGATGGACGCCACCGCCCCGGCGGTATACGGTCCGATCCCCGGCAGCGCCAGCCAGCCATCATAATCCGTAGGAAATGCACCGTGCAGGTCATTGACGATCACCCGGGCGCACTTTTGCAGATTACGGGCGCGATTATAATACCCAAGACCTTCCCACAATTTTAGCAGCTTGTCTTCCTCCGCGGCAGCCAAATCCTCCACCGTAGGCAAAGCGGCAAGAAAGCGCAAATAATAGTTCCAAACCGCCTCTACTCGGGTTTGTTGCAGCATAATTTCCGACAGCCACACATGGTACGGCCGGCGGTCCTGCCGCCAAGGCAGCGGGCGGGCGTTCTGGGCAAACCAGGGCAGCAGCCGGGTAGGCAATATAGACAATGGGTTCTGCAAGCAGACACCCCCTTTTTGATCTTTGCAAGTAGTATAGCACACCCCCGACCTTACGGCAAGGCAAAAAAAGCAACTTGTACCACTTGGAAATTGCAGCCGTTTATGGTATAGTGGAAGCAGAAAGGCAGGTAACCGGGATGGCTAAGCGGATCGGCAGCGTAGATATACTCAAGGCACTGGGCATTTGCTCGGTGATCCTGTACCATACGGAGGCACTGCCAACCGTGGTGAACGGCTGGATCGGATCCTACTTTATGCCGCTGTTTTTCTTTGCCTCCGGGCTGACTTTCAGCGCCAACCAGCCTAAATTCGGTGCTTTTCTAAAGAAGAAATGCGTCTATCTGCTTCTGCCCTATTTGCTGTATTTGGTGTGCTGCGCTGCACTAGGCGTTGCCAAACAAGTGATAAGAGGCGTTGCATTTCCGGTCAAATCGTTCTTGCTGGGCGCTGTCAGCGGACTGCCGAATATGAATGAATACACCGGCAGAGCTTGGTTTATCTACTGCTTTTTTTGTGGCGGAGATACTGTTCTACTTCTTGCTGAAATGGACAAAAGGCAAGCGCACGCCGCTGTTTCTGGCTGCGCTGATTTTTCTGCTTGCAGGATATGCCTATGCGCACTTTTTCCGTGACTCCGCCGCGATGTTTTGGCGCTACACAGACGGCATGGTGGCTGTGTTCTTTATGGCCGTAGGGTATTTGCTGCGAGAAAGTGTGTTAAAATTAAAAGCACCCGGTTTACTATTCATAGTTCCATCCGTTGGTTTTGGGTTGCTTAATCTGCACATCAACGGCCATGGGCTGGTGATGGCATATTCTTACTATGGCGAGCTGGTGCCTATGGTGGTGAGTGCGCTTAGCGGCTGTCTGTTCTTTGCGGCATTGTCAAACTGCCTGCAAAGCCGCTATTTGGAGTATTTAGGGCGGAACACACTGTTTATTTATCTATTTCACTTCTTCCTCTGGGCATACCCCCTGCCCCGCTTGCTGGGCAAAGTGATGACCGTGGGCACTACTGCATACAATTGGCTCTACGCCTTGCTGCTCTTTGCGGAGGTGCTGGTCATCTTTAGCCTTTTGATTCCTGTTTATAATCGGATCATGCAGCCCTTGCAGCGCCGCCTGTTAGGCAAAAAAAAGAATGAAAAATAGCGCAAATTCTCTATTGACACGCCCTGCCAATTCTGCTACACTATGAGTGTTGATATTCCTCAATAGCTCAGTTGGTAGAGCATGCGGCTGTTAACCGCAGGGTCGTTGGTTCGAGTCCAACAAGGGGAGCCAAAGAAAAGCCGATACGCTTCTGCGTATCGGCTTTTCTTTCACTATTTATTGACTCGAACCAACGACAAGCTGCTCCAAATTTGGCGAAGACAAATTTGGAAGAAACAGTCCGGTGGACTGTTTCGTAGCAGGTTGCGCAACCTTGAAGTCCAACCAAAATGGTATACTGCCTTATGTGCTCCGTTCTTTTTGTTTTTTGAATTGGACTCGAACCAACGACAAGCTGCTCCAAATTTGGCGAAGACAAATTTGGAAGAAACAGTCCGGTGGACATGGCGGGCGGCAGATTGCCGCCCCTACGAGGGCATTTTTGTATCCGATCGACCGTAGGGGCGGATAGTATCCGCCCGCTCTATTCGTTGGCAATGTAGGGTGCGGTGCCCACACCGCACCGCAAAAACGCCCAACAACAATCAAGGCGCTAACTGTATAATCCCCCAAAAATTTGCATACACTTCTATCGGTGATTGTATGAGAAACAAAACCGGGCTGCAATGGTGCGGATTTGCCTTTGTGAGCATTGTGGGCACCTTGTGGCACTTTATCTACCAATGGACCGGAGACAACCGCCTGGTGGCGCTGGTGTGCCCGGTAAATGAAAGTCCCTGGGAGCATCTCAAACTTTTATGGTTTCCCTTTCTCCTGTGGTGCCTAATCAACCTGCGCAGCACCCAGGGACAATCGGGCGCTTGGGCACGGCACTGTGTGGGCGCCATTACCGGCATTGGAGTGATCACAGCCTTGTTCTTCACCTATAAGGGGATCATCGGCAGGGATATTATGGCCCTGGATATTATTTCCTTTATCCTGGGCGTAGGCAACGCTTTTTGGATAGACGCTGTGCTGACACGCAACGGCAAACTACAAGGAAAAAAGCGCACAAACCGCAGGTGTTTTAATACTCCTGGCAGTCAGTGCGCTGTTTATGTTATTTACTTTTTACCCGCCGAAAATCCCTGGTTCTTAGACGAACAAAGCGGGATCTACGGCATTTAGCCCTCTGCCAGCCGGCGATAGATGGCAGGCAAGTTTTTGCCCACATCTTCCGGACAATGCGCGTCTGACCCGGCAGAGAACTGCACGCCGCAAGCCTTGGCGACAGCCAAAAAATCCGGGTGCAGACCCGGTCCTTTGGCACCGTTCATCTCCAGCAGCATACCCTGTGCCTTTACCTTTTGGCACAGGGTTTTATACTGCTCATTTAAGTTGAAATCCGGTGCAAATCCGAAACAGCGGATCAGGTCCGGGTGGGCCAGAATATCAAAAAGTCCGCTGTCTGCCGCCTGGTTTTGCAATTCAAAATACCGGCGGTACAAGGCGTTTACATTCCTGCCCTGCCACTGGTTCTTCCGCTGGTTAAAGGTCCAGTTGTCGATCCAGTGGACGCTGCCCAGCAGCAGATCAAAATAGCCATCCCGGGTTACCTGCTCGATCACATCCGCATGTTGAGGAAAATAACAGATTTCCAGCCCCAGCTTGATCTTCACCGGGTAATTCTTTGCCCGCAGTCTATCGCCAAAGCGCTTGAATTCGTCCAAATGGCGGGCGGTCTGCACTTTTTCGTCAAACCACTGTCGCTGATAATCTGCTCTAACAGGCAGATCTCGCTAATTCCCAGTTTTTCCGCCCGGCGGACAAACTGCTCCGCCCACTCTACGGTGTACGGACCCCGCTCCAGGTGAATGTGCCAGTCCCGCATCAAGCCTTGGCCTCACCCTCTGCCAAATACACATTGGCTTCAAAGGGCATCAGCACATCCCGGTGGTCGTGGTAGTTGGAATACAAGCGTTTGAAATCAACCGGGTCATAAGGACGATTTTGCCGCTCACCGGTCAGATTCAGCTCCACAAAGAAAGTGTTGCCGTCCAAGGTGCGCTTGTAGCAAACCACATTCTTATCCTCTGGGCACAATTGGGTAAACTCGCCGTACACCAGCGCCGGATTGGCGTGGCGCAGAGCAATCAGCCGCTTAAAGTCGTTGAGCACGCTGTCCGGCACTTTTGCCTCATCGGCAGCGTTCACGCACACGGCATTCTTGTTGATTTCGATCCAAGGGGTGCCGTCGGTAAACCCGGCGCCCGGCTCTGCCGTCCACTGCATTGGGGTTCGGCCGTGGTCCCGAGAGCCGCCGTTAATGATCCGCAGCGCTTTCTCCGGCTTTTTGCCCTTGGCCACCAGCTTATTATAAAAATTGATGCTCTCCACATCCCGCACATCATCCATACTGTCAAAATGGGTGTTGGTCATACCCAGCTCCTGACCCTGATAAATAAAGGGGCTGCCTTTTAAGGTCATTTCCAGCACGGCGCACAGCTTGGCGATCTCCGGGGTGTATGTATCCGTTGGGTCCACTTTAGATGTCACCCGGGGATTGTCGTGATTTTCAAACAGCAGCGTAGGCCAGCAGTGATTGGTGTACTCCACCTGCCACTTGAGTATGGTCTTTACCGCCTTGCGCAGATCATACTGGTACTCGTCAAAGCGCATATGCCCCGCATTATCCAAGTGGTCAAAGTTAAACACCATAGACAGCTCCTGGCGGGTATCTGCCGTTGTCAGCTTGGCCGTCTCAATACCTAAACCGCCGCACTCGCCAACGGTCACATATTCCTTGTCGCCGCGACCAAAGCAGTTGCGGTTCATCTCGTGCAAATACGCGTGCAGGCAGGGACCGTAGAAGTAAAATTCCGCCCCGCAAAAGCCCAGCGTCTTGCCCACCACCGGGTCTCCGTCCGGCAAACTGGGCCACTTGGAGATAAAGTTGATCACATCCATACGGAAGCCGTCAATGCCCTTGTCCAGCCACCAGTTGATCATCTTATAAATATCGTGGCGTACCGCCGGATTCTCCCAGTTCAGGTCCATCTGCTTTTTGGAAAAGGCGTGCATAGCCCAACTGTCCACCGCTTCATAATAATTCCAGGCAGAACCGGAGAACAGACTCTCCCAGTTGTTAGGCGGGGTGTGGCTGCCGTCGTCCCGGCGCCAAATATAATACTGATGGTACTTATTATGCCGGTCCTGCTTGGCGGCCTCAAACCAGGGGTGTTCGTCAAGTATGGTTCACCACCAGGTCCATGATCAGCCGCATGCCCCGCTGATGGACTTCACTAAGCAGACGGTCAAAATCCGCCATGGTGCCAAAGTCGTCCATAATATCGTAGTAGTCGGAAATATCGTAGCCATTATCGTCATTGGTGCTTTTTATACATGGGGCTGCACCAAATGCAGTCCACCCCCAGGTCCTTAAGATAATCCAGCTTTTCGATAATGCCGTTAATGTCGCCGATACCGTCGCCGTTGGAATCCTTAAAAAGAGCGCGGATAAATTTGGTAAAACACAGCCTCTTTCCACCACTGTGGCGTAATGGGGCTGTCGTCCGGCGCAATAATGGCGTTGCTCTCGCTGTTCAGCAGATCGCAGAACATCTGCACCGTGCTCTTTTTGATCACGCCGCCGGTAAGTGGGCTGAGTGCTTTCACTTTCAGCTTAGACAATGCGGAGCGCTCAAAATCTTCCGGCTTAAAGCCGAAGTTCAGCAGCACTTTTTCCAGCAAATCCCGACCCAGCGGATTTTGAATCACCTGGGCCAAACTGCTGTTTGGTGTAATGGTTTGCATAAGTCAGTTCCCCCTTATATTACTCGCAGCAGTGCCGGTACGGCAGGCACTCTGCAAAATGACTTAATTGTGGCCGCGCTTAAAGCGTTTTTGCCCTCCTCACGGAAGGCGTCCAGCCCGCCGGAGCGGTCATACAGACCGGCGGCCTCCAGGCAAATATCCAGCGACAGATTGATACAAGCCTCACTGATATTATCCGGCGTGTCCAGCCGGGTGTGGTAGTATGTACGCGGGTCGTGGTTCACCCCGCAAAAAGCCGGCGGCCTCCAACCCATAGCGGCTAAAGCCCTCAGCGTCAATGGCGCCGGGATATAAATCGGTCTCTCGCATTTCAATGCCGCAGTTCTCCCCGGCCTCATAAATCAGCTCGCCTACGGCGTTGGAATTCTTTTGGGTACCGGTACAGCCGCTGGTGTAGATCTGCAGCTGTTCAATCTCTCGCATGGTGTCCATGGCAATAAATACCGTTTCCACCTGCTGAAGTTCCGTCTTGTGCCGCTTGGCATAGGCCAGGGCTCCCCGCAGTCCTGCCTCTTCCGAGCCGGTGAGAAGCGCACACACCTCCGTGTGCTCAAATCGAACATCTTGCTCCGCCATCTCTCGCAGAACACCCATAGCGATAAAATCCGCACTTAAATTGTCGTTCGCACCGTCAACAACCACACGCCAGTTGATAAAAAAGAGAATGGCAACAAAAAACGGCACCAGCACCAACTCCAGCACCCCCATCACCAGCCAAAAGGCCGAGGTGTAACCGATGCCGAAAATGGCATTGCAAAACCAAATCATGTTAAAAACAGTCACAAACAGAAGCCCGCCAATAGACCCTGCCATCACCAGTGCCAGACTCTTTAGCCCGCCGTGTAGAGAATAAGTCCACTCGTTGGCTGCGTCCGTATGTCCGCCAAAAATGATCCGCCGCCGGACTTCTCCGCTGGGCTTGCGCACCGCCATTACATTGCGGGAGGTTTTCTTTGGAAACAGAGGATCAATACATTCACGATACAGCAAAAACTCCCCCACCAAACAAATCACCGCCAAAACGGTAAGCAACAGCGCAATCACCGCCAGCGCAGCCCCGTGCACCGCGCCGCGAAAAGTGAGCCAGTAAAACAGAACGGAGAGCATGGCCACCACACCGGCAGCCGGAATCCAACCCATAAAGGCGTGGGGGTGCACATCAAAATTCTCTACCTGCACATCGTCCGCCCACTGCTTCAGCTCACCGGCCAGAAGAGACTGCGCTTTGCGCTCACTATGGGTACCGGGTGCCCGCTCCTTAAAATTGGCGCACACATAGCGAATACCGTCTACTATATAATTTCTCGTGCCGTCCGAGGCACCGGAAGTCAATCGCATACTTTGTTCCTCCAAGTCAGAACCTGTTTCTATTATACTACATAGGGTATCGAGATTCAACAAAAGCACCATATTTTCAAAAAATTGCAAAAAGTGCTTGACAAGTGCGTTCATAGCGGTTATAATACAACTCGCAACACAGCCAATTGGCCCGGTAGTTCAGTTGGTTAGAACGCCAGCCTGTCACGCTGGAGGTCGACGGTTCGAACCCGTTCCGGGTCGCCAATATATGCTGATATGGCTCAGGTGGCAGAGCACGTCCTTGGTAAGGACGAGGTCACCGGTTCGAATCCGGTTATCAGCTCCAAAAAGCGCTCAACGCATTTGCGTTGAGCGTCTTTTTTTGCCTAAAACAAAAAAGTGTGCGCAGCTGCGCACACCTTTTCTCTTTGTGCCTACTTGATGAAAGTCTTATTCCCCTGCTTCTCCCAAATACAAAGCCAGCCGGAGGGGCAATGCCCCCACAGATTGCCGGTGGACAGCAAACGAATATCCGTCAGGGTAACGGCGGTGCCTTTCTTCAGATATGCGTCTGCTTTAGGATTAGACGCAGTAGCGTGGGCCTTGCCGTTCTCCGTCAATTCCCCCACGGTTTTTCGCCCACTGGCAGCGCCTGCACCCTTGTAGATCCCCCGCACGGCTGTCAAATGATATGTGCCGGGTTTTACGGTGGGTGCCGTGGGCGCAGACTTGCGGTAATGTATATCATGTGTGGAATACGCCAGGCGCACATCGCGCTTTGGGGTAAACAACCACAGGGACAGCACATCGCCTTTCAAGTCAGCCGGGCGAACATACACCTCTCTGCCGTTTTTCACGCGCGTGTATTTGCGGCGAGCGGCAGTCAAAGTGAACTTGCCGTCATACCAATACGGGTCCAAAATAATTAAATTGCCGTTTTTGTCGATGCCTGCGGCCAGCACATAGTGCCCGCTGTTGGAAAAGAGCATTTTGCCTCCGCCGCTTACATTGATAATCGCCTTATAGCCCTGTTTCAGATGTGCCACCAGCCGGTCCATATCAGTGGTGATTGCGTAGTCCAGGCCGTATTTTTCTTTCATATGCCGGGCCACACGGCCATATCTGTGCCTTCCGCCGCCCGGGCACCCATACCCAGGCAGCGATGGGTCCACTGGCGGGTATTGAACACTCGAGTGGTGGAATTGCGCAGCGCCATTAAGGAAGCACACACCCCACAACCGCTGGTATAAACACAGCCGGCGGTGCCGTACCGATAAGGATGAGTCTTACTGGGGTACGGTATGCCCTTGCAGGCAGTGGTCGTCTGCCGGCAATAATAAAGTGCAGACATCAGTCACCCTCCTGTTCCAGGGTTTCCGTCACGCTCTCGTCCTCTGTGGCGCCCTCGTGTTGCAACACCCGCAGCACCTCATCTGCCTGGCGGGCGCAGCAGGTAAAGCTGTTATTCTTCCACCAGGCAGCCAAGGCGGCCGCCACCGTTACTAAAGCGGACAGACCGGTATAGATCTGTTCATCTGAGAACGGCAGCGGGTTTTTACCAAAGCTGGTCAGCACCAAATTCAGCAGAGCCACCACCAGCATTACGGTACGCACAAGCGTACCGGCAGTCATATTCGTCACTTTCATTTCTATCACTCCGATCAAGTTCTTATTTTATCCTATGCACACCGGCAGAATTTGACAGAACCCTGCCGGAATGGTATGCTATGGAAAATTGATATTTTGGGGGATTTTACTATATGCACAAGCTGCAACTGACCATGCTGCCCGGTGAATATTGGTACGGCGGCCACACCAATTACGGCTACCTAATGCCGGTCAACGCTAAGAAAGTGATGCTGGTAGACACCACGGTGGTGCGCTCCTACGGCCAGGCAAACACGCTCTTTGTCAGCAACAAGGGGCGGATCATTTGGTCGGAGGCCGGGTTTAAGACCCGCTTCGTTTTCGGCCGCATCACCTGCACCGGCAGCAAAGCCAAGATCGGCCTGTACCAGGCAGACGACCACACCCTGCGCGGTGCTTATCACTATGCGGTGGATCACTTTATGCCGCCGGATGGCACCTACCCGGACGAGTTAATGTTCCGCATTCCCCAGTATTGCACCTGGATCCAGTTTGAGCACAACCAGACCCAACAGGGCATTGTGGACTATGCCAAGTCTATTCTGGACTGCGGTATGCCTGCCGGTGAGCTGATCATTGACGACGGCTGGCAGCGTGCCTTTGGGGACTGGCGCTTTGACCCGGCAAAATTCGCAGACGCCAAAAAGATGACAGACGAACTGCACACCTTAGGCTTTAAGGTCATTTTGTGGATCGCACCCTTTGTCAGCGATCAGGCAGCAGACTTTCAAAAGCTGAAGGACGAAAACCTGCTGGTGCTGGACAAGAACGGACGACCGGCCAAGCGGAAATGGTGGAACGGCACCGACTATCTGCTGGATTTCTCCAACCCGGCGGCGCAGGACTGGTTCTTTGCCTGCACCCGGTATTTGACCGATAAACTGGGCATTGACGGATTTAAGCAGGACGCCGGTGACGCCATGTATTACCGGGACGATGACCGCACCTACGGGGGCGTAGACGCCAACGGTCAAAGTAAGCTGTGGGCGTTGTCCGCCCGGCACTATCGTTTTAATGAACTAAGGGCCTGCTTCCAATGCGGCGGCATGGGCGTTGCCCAGCGACTAGCGGATAAAAGCCACCGCTGGAACTTCCTGGGACTGGGCGCACTGCTGCCCAATGTGCTCATTCAGGGGCTGTCCGGTTATCCTTACAGCTGCCCGGATATGATCGGCGGCGGACAGATCGCTGACTTTCGCGGTCCGGCAGAAAAGTTGGATCACGAGTTGTTTGCCCGTTATTGCGAGGCCTCTGCGCTGATGCCCATGATGCAGTACAGCCTGAACATTTGGGATCTGGGCAATCCAGAGACCCGTCGCATTTGCCGAGAAATGAGCGCTCTGCACGCCAAATTCGGCGACTACATCATTGCCTGTGCCAAAGCGGCCAGCCAAACCGGTGCACCTATGGTGCGGGCCATGGAATACGCCTATCCTCACTGCGGCTACGGCGGCATTACCGACCAATACCTGCTGGGCGACCGGATCTTAGTGGCGCCGGTACTGAAAAAAGGGGGCAACGCAGACGCAAGGTGTGCATACCCACCGGCAAATGGCGACTGGGCGACAAGATCTATTCAAACGAAACGGTCACCCTCCCCTGCCCGGTAGACACCCTGCTTTACTTTGAACGCATAGATTGAGCCGCCTCGGCGTGCTCCAGGTCCTCCACCCGATGGTTGAGGACCTTTATTTTTTCCTCCACCACCGGCAGCCGCTCTGCAAAGCGGTTGTGCTTGTCCACCTTATTTTCCAGCAGCCGTAACCGATAGGTCGTCAGTTTGGACGACGCAAGCACGCCACCAAAAGAGCCGGCAATGGTGCCTGCCAAAGAGATCAGCGCCACCATCACTTCCTTTTGCATATTCACCCTCCTTTGCCTAAAATTACACACTCTAAGACAGTTTAACAGAATAGAGAAAATCTGTAATTTGTCAAGCCATTGGCCCCAAAAAGGGCCATATTTTTTTGATTATAGAGCACCTTGTCTATGGAATTGAATACACAATGTATATTTATTCTTACTTTTTGCATATTTATGATATTTTTTCCGTCGTTCTATTGACATTGCTCTCTATGCGTGTATAATATATACAAGTTTAAAAAGGACGGACTGTATAAAAATGACAAGAATATTCATTGACGGTAAAGCCGGCACCACCGGACTGAAGATTTTTTCCCGGTTCCAGAACCGACCGGAACTGGAGCTGATTCAAATTGACGAGGACAAGCGGAAGGACCCGGCAGAGCGAGCCAAGTGCATAAACGATTCGGACATTACCTTTCTCTGTCTCCCGGACCCGGCAGCCATTGAAGCGGCGGCACTGGTTACCAACCCTAAGGTGAAGTTGATTGACACCTCCACTGCCCACCGCACCCTGCCGGACTGGGCCTACGGCTTTCCGGAGCTGGCACCCGCCTTTCGAGAGAAGATCGCAAGTTCCAACCGTATTGCGGTGCCCGGCTGCTACGCCAGCGGGTTTAACGCTTTGGTCTACCCCCTGGTGTCCGGCGGCATTTTGCCCGCCGACTATCCCATTGTGTGCTACGCCATGAGCGGTTACAGCGGCGCAGGGAACAAAGGCATTGCCCAATATGAAGCGACAGATCGGGATCCTGAACTGGACAGTCCCCGGCAGTACGCGCTGACCCAGCAGCACAAGCACTTAAAAGAAATGGGCGCCATCAGCCACTTGGCGCGCACGCCCATTTTCGCTCCTCATATTTGTGACTATCCCTGCGGGATGACCGTATCCGTGCCGCTGTTTGCCGACCTACTGAAAAAGCGAATGACCCCGGCAGATATGCAGGCGTTCTACACAGAGCACTACGGCGACAGCCGAGTGGTCAAGGTACGCCCCCTGGGTTACAGCGAAAGTATGATCGGTGCCAACAATATGGCCGGTCGGGATGACATGGAAATTGAGATCAACGGCAACGACGAAAGGCTGCTACTCACTGCTCGGTTTGATAACCTGGGCAAGGGCGCGTCCGGTGCTGCCATTCAGTGTATGAACATTGCCCTGGGGCTGGATGAAACCACCGGGCTGACGATAGGAGAATAAAGTATGACCAAGATTGACGGCGGCATTTGTGCCGCAAAAGGGTTCAAAGCCAGCGGCACCTACTGCGGCATAAAAAAGCCGGCAGTAGAAAATCCGAACCCGGACTATGTACATAAAAACGATATTTGCCTGGTGGCCTGTGATGTGCTGTGCAACACCGCAGCGGTATATACCCAAAACAAAGTGAAGGGTGCACCTATACTTGTAACCAAAGACCACTTGGCAAAAAGCGGCAACAAGGCCAAAGCCATCATTGCCAACTCCAAAAACGCCAACACCTGCAACGCAGACGGCGTAGAAAAAAAGCAGCCAAAATGTGCCAGCTGGTGGCAGACGAAATGGGTCTGCCTGCTGAACAGGTGCTGGTGGCTTCCACCGGTGTCATCGGCCAGGTGCTGCCTTGAGCCGATTATTACTGCCGTGCCTACGCTGGTGAAAGAACTGGATTATGGAAAAAACGAAGAAGCGGCTACCGCGATTATGACCACCGATACAGTGAAGAAAGAGTATGCAGTAGAGTTCCAACTGGATGGCAAAACCTGCCGCCTGGGCGGTATGGCCAAAGGCTCCGGTATGATCCACCCCAATATGGCCACTACCCTGAACTTTATCAGCACCGACTGCGCCATCAGCGCAAAAATGCTGCAGCAGGCGCTGCGTGAGATCGTAAAAGTCACCTACAATTGCCTGTCCATTGACGGCGATACCTCCACCAACGATATGGTGGAAATCATGGCCTCCGGTCTGGCTGGCAACGCGGAAATCACCGCCCCCGGTCCGGCGCTGGACACCTTTAAGGCTGCCCTTTATGATGTGATGGCCAACCTGACCCGCATGCTGGCCAAGGACGGCGAGGGCGCCAGCAAGCTGCTGGAATGCGTGTGCTCCGGCGCGCCCACCAAGGACACCGCCATTATCGTTGCCAAGGAAGTGATCGGCTCTACCCTGTTCAAATGCGCCATGTTTGGCGAGGATGCCAACTGGGGTCGGGTGCTGTGCGCCATCGGTTACGCCCCGGCGGAATTTGATATTGACAAGGTGGATGTGGCCTTAAAATCCACGGCCGGTACGGTCACCGTGTGCCAAAACGGCGCCGGTGTGGACTTCTCTGAGGAAGAGGCCGCCAAGGTACTGGCAGAGGACGAGATCTATATTTTAGTGGATCTGAACCAGGGGGACGAGAAAGCCACCGCCTGGGGCTGCGACCTGACCTACGACTATGTAAAAATCAACGGCGACTACCGCACCTGATTTGACTAAGAAATATAAGCGAACGGAGTGAGAGAATGGAAATTGCAAATCACCAAAAGGCGGAGATCCTGGCAAGAGCCTTGCCGTACATTCAGATGTACCGCAAGAAAGTCATTGTTGTAAAATACGGCGGCAACGCTATGATCAATGAAGAACTGAAAGAAACCGTCATGAACGATCTGGTACTACTGTCCACCATCGGTATCCATGTGGTGCTGGTGCACGGCGGCGGTCCGGAGATCAACAAGACCCTGGATCGTATGCACATGGACTCCAAGTTTGTGGACGGTCTGCGGGTTACCGATAAAGAGACCGCAGAAGTGGTGCAAATGGTACTGGCCGGTAAGGTGAACAAAAGCCTGGTGTGCCAGATCGGCAACCTGGGCGGCCACGCCATCGGTCTGTGCGGGCTGGACGGCAATATGCTAAAGTGCAGGCCGGCAGACGACGTCCATGGCTATGTGGGTGAGATCACAGACATCAATATGGAAGTGGTGGAAGAAGCCATTTCCAAGAACTTTATCCCGGTGATCTCCACCATCGGCTACGATGAAGACGGCAACTGTTACAACATCAATGCAGACACGGTGGCTGCCGCAGTGGCCGGGGCTTTGCAGGCAGAGGCGCTGATCTCCATGACCGATGTGGTGGGTCTGTTGCGAGATAAGGACGACGAAAGCTCGCTGATCCACAGAGTCTATATCAGCGACACCCCGGCGCTGATTGCCGACGGCATTATCGGCGGCGGCATGATCCCCAAGATTGACTCCATGACCGAGGCCCTGCGCCGCGGGGTTAAAAAAAGCATTTATAATCGACGGCCGTGTGCCCCACTCCATCTTGATGGAGCTGCTTACCGATGAAGGTATGGGCACCATGTTCCGCAGCAGATAAAGAGGAAGACCCATGAACACAAAAAAACTGGATAATCAATATGTAGCCCACGCCTACGGGCGCTTTGATGTGGCGCTGACGAAAGGTCAAGGCTCTACCCTCTACGACGAGAACGGCAAAAAATACATCGACTTCGGATCCGGCATCGGGGTAACTGCCTTTGGCATCAACGATCCGGTCTGGACCAAAGCTGTGGAAGAACAGCTGCACCGGGTGCAGCACACCTCCAATCTCTACTACACCGCCCCCTGCGCCAAGCTGGCGCAGCTGCTGTGTGAAAAGAGCGGAATGAAAAAGGTGTTCTTCGGTAACTCCGGGGCAGAGGCCAACGAGGGTGCCATCAAATTTGCCCGCAAGTATAGCTTTGACAAATACGGCGCCGGACGCAGCACCATCATTACCCTTGTAAACTCATTCCACGGCCGCACCATTACCACCCTGGCAGCCACAGGGCAAGACAGCTTTCACACGGTGTTTGACCCCTTTACACCCGGGTTCAAATACTGCCCGGCCAATGATATAGCGGCACTGCAAGCGGCAGCTACGGACGATGTGTGCGCTGTGCTGTTTGAATGCGTACAGGGCGAAGGCGGCGTGAACAACCTAGGTCCAACATTCGTAAGTGCCATTGCCAAGCTGGCAAAGGAAAAAAGACATTCTGATCGCGGTAGATGAAGTGCAGACCGGCAACGGCCGCACCGGTACCTACTTTGCCTACCAGCAATACGGCATTACTCCGGACATTGTAACCACAGCTAAAGGCCTGGGCGGCGGACTTCCCATCGGCGCCGTGCTGTTTGGGGAAAAGCTGCAAGACACCATGACCCCCGGCTCCCACGGCTCTACCTTTGGCGGCAACCCGGTGGTGGCTGCCGGTGCCTGCTCCATTGTGGAGCGAATCGACGACGACTTCCTGCGCGAAGTACAGCGCAAGAGCGAGAAGATCTGCACGGCGCTGGCAAAAGTGAAAGGCGTCAAGAGCATCAGTGGTATGGGGCTGATGCTGGGAATCGAAACGGACAAACCCGCAGGAGAAGTGGCCAAGGCTTGCCTGGCAAACGGCCTGCTGATCTTAACGGCAAAAACAAAGCTTCGTCTGCTGCCGGCGCTGAACATCAGCGATGCGGAGCTGGACGAGGGACTGGAGATACTGAAAGGAGTGCTTGAAGCATGAAACATTTACTGAAACTGGCGGATCTGGACAAAGGCGATATTCTGGACATTCTCAACTTGGCAGACCAGCTGAAATATGAGAACCAGCATGGCATTGAACACCACCACTTAAAGGGAAAGACCCTGGGTATGATCTTTCAAAAAAGCTCTACCCGCACCCGGGTCAGCTTTGAGACCGGTATGTACCAGTTGGGCGGCCAGGCACTATTCCTTTCCAACCGAGATTTGCAGATCGGCCGCGGCGAACCGGTGCAGGATACGGCCCGGGTGCTTTCCCGCTATGTGGACGGCATTATGATCCGCACCTTTGAACAAAAAGAGGTGGAGGATCTGGCAGAGTACGGCTCCATTCCCATCATCAACGGCCTGACCGATTACTGCCACCCCTGCCAGGTGCTGGCGGATCTGATGACCATTCGCGAGTATAAGAAGAGCTTTGACGGGCTGAAATTCTGCTTTATCGGCGACGGCAACAATATGGCAAACTCCCTAATCGTAGGCGCCATCTCCATGGGTATGGAGTGCGCCATCGCCTGCCCCAAGGACTACCAGCCGGACGCTAAGATCATGGCCTGGGCCAAGAGAACGGCACCTTCACTTGCAGTGAGGATATTTTGGCCTGCGCCAAAGACGCAGATGTGGTCTACACGGATGTATGGGCCTCTATGGGTCAGGAAGAAGAAAAAGCAGAGCGGGAAAAGATCTTTAAGAACTACCAGATCAACGACGAAGTAATGGCCGCCGCCAAGCCGGACGCTATGGTGCTCCACTGCCTGCCCGCTCACCGAGAGGAAGAGATTACCGCCAAAGTGTTTGAAGCCCATGCCAACGAGATCTTTGACGAGGCAGAAAACCGCCTGCACGCCCAAAAGGCCGTGCTTGTGAAGCTGTTAGGTTAAACTATGAAAAAACAGAAAGTATATCTTTGTCTGGAGAACGGACAAACCTTTGAGGGCTATCGTTTCGGTGCCGGTGGCGAAATTCAGGGTGAACTGGTATTTACCACCGGTATGGGCGGTTATATCGAGACCCTGACGGACCCCAGCTATTACGGCCAGATCGTGCTGCAAACCTTTCCCCTCATCGGTAACTACGGCTTTATCCCGGAAGATATGGAGAGCCCCAAAAGCTATGTAAGCGCCTATATCGTGCGTGAGTATTGCCAGGTACCCTCCAACTTCCGCTGCCGGGAGACACTGGATGATTTCTTAAAATCCCAAGGTATTATCGGCGTCTACGGCGTAGATACCAGAGAGATCACAAAGACCATTCGGGAAAGCGGTGTAATGAATGCCGTGATCTGTGACGATCCCCGTGTGGTGGACTATAACAAAGTGCGGGACTATGCGGTCGCAGACGCAGTAAAAAGCGTGTCTGCTACCAAGCCTCAACTGCTGTCTGCCGACGAGCACAAGCACAATGTGGTGCTGCTGGACTACGGCGCCAAGGCCAACATTGCAAGAGAGCTGAACAAGCGTGGCTGCAATGTGGCGGTCATGCCTTACAACACCAAGGCGGAGGACATCTTAGCGCTGCACCCGGACGGCATTATGCTGTCTAACGGTCCCGGAGATCCGGCAGAGAACACCGCCGCCATTGCTCAGCTGAAAAAGCTCATCGGAAAAGCGCCTATTTTTGGCATTTGCCTGGGGCACCAACTGCTGGCGCTGGCTATGGGCTGCAAGACGGAAAAACTGAAATACGGTCACCGTGGCGTGAACCAGCCGGTAAAAGACCTGCAAACCGGGCGAACCTATATCTCCAGTCAAAACCACGGCTACGCGGTAGTGAACGATACCATTGAGGCCAGCGGCGGCACCCTGCGCTGGGTGAACGCCAACGACGGCACCTGCGAAGGGATCGACTACCCTGCCCAGAATGCCTTTACGGTACAGTTCCATCCGGAGGCGTGCAGCGGGCCCCACGACACCCGCTTTTTGTTCGACCGGTTTTTACAGATGATGGGAGGCGAGAGCCATGCCGCTGAATAAGAATATCAAAAAGGTACTGGTGATCGGCTCCGGCCCCATCGTCATCGGCCAGGCGGCAGAGTTTGACTATGCCGGCGCCCAGGCCTGCCGGGTGCTGAAAGACGCCGGACTGGAAGTGGTGTTGGTCAATTCCAACCCGGCCACCATTATGACGGACAAAGCGCTGGCGGACCATATTTATTTAGAGCCGCTGACGGAAGAGACCGTGAAGCGCATTATTGAAAAAGAGCACCCGGACTCCATCTTAGGCGGCCTGGGCGGCCAAACCGGCCTGACCATCAGTATGCAGCTGGCAAAGGACGGTTATTTGGACAAAATGGGCGTGACCCTGCTGGGCACAACTGCCCAGGCTATTGACAAAGCCGAGGACCGGCAGCTGTTCCGCGACACCATGATGAAGCTGGGCCAGCCTGTGGTCCCCAGCGACATTGCCACCACCCGGAGCACGCACGGCAGATTGCCGCAGAGATTGGCTACCCGGTGATTATTCGTCCGGCCTTTACCCTTGGCGGTGCCGGCGGTGGCGTGGCTTATAACCAGCAGCAGCTGGATGTAATTGCCAAAAACGGTCTGATGCTCTCCCCATTACAGGTGCTGGTGGAGCGGTACATTGCCGGTTGGAAAGAAATTGAATTTGAAGTGATGCGGGACAGCGCCGGCAATGTGATTGCCGTGTGCTCTATGGAAAACTTTGACCCGGTGGGCGTTCATACCGGTGACTCCATCGTCATTGCCCCGGCTGTGACCCTGGCGGACAAGGAGTACCAAATGCTCCGTTCCGCATCTCTGGATATTATCACCGAGCTGGGCATTGAGGGCGGCTGCAACTGTCAGTTTGCCCTGAACCAGGAGAGCATGGAGTACAGCGTGATTGAGGTCAATCCCCGCGTCAGCCGTTCCTCCGCCCTGGCGTCCAAGGCCACCGGCTATCCCATTGCCAAGGTGACCACCAAGATTGCTTTGGGTTATACCCTGGACGAGATTAAAAACGATGTAACCGGCAAAACCTGTGCCTGCTTTGAGCCGACCCTGGATTATGTGGTAGTCAAGGTGCCCAAGTGGCCCTTTGACAAGTTCGTCAACGCCTCCCGCAAGCTGGGCACCCAAATGAAAGCCACCGGCGAAGTGATGAGCATTGCACCCTGTTTTGAGGCCGCCATTATGAAGGCGGTGCGCGGCGCAGAAATCGGGCTGGACACACTGCATAACAAGGCTCTGGACGGACTGGATATACACGAGAAGCTGCACGATCAGGACGATCTGCGGCTGTTCTCCGTATTCGCTGCGCTGAAAAAGGGCGTGCGTATAGAGGAAATCCACCAAATCACCATGATCGACGAGTGGTTCCTGGCCAAGCTGAAAAACCTGGCGGATTATGAAAAAGAAATCACCGGGCTGCCCCTATCCCGGGAACAGTATATGCAGGGCAAGCACTACGGCTATACCGATGAAGCCCTGGCGCGCATCAGCGGCGGCTCTATTCCCTATCATCAGGACTGCGTCTATAAAATGGTAGACACCTGCGGTGCGGAATTCGCTGCAGAAACGCCCTACTTTTATTCTACCTATGACGCCCACTGCGAGGCCCGCAGCCTGCCCCAAAGCGGCAAGCAAAAGATCATTGTACTTGGCTCCGGCCCCATCCGCATTGGGCAGGGCATTGAGTTTGATTACAGCTCTGTGCACTGTGTGTGGACGCTAAAAAGAGCTGGGCTATGAGGTCATTCTTATTAACAACAACCCGGAGACGGTATCCACGGACTTTGACACCGGCGATCGACTGTACTTTGAGCCGCTGTGCCCGGAAGATGTGATGCAGGTCATTCAGGTAGAAAAGCCCATTGGGGTGGTGGTGGCCTTTGGCGGCCAAACCGCCATTAAGCTGACTAAATTCCTGGATGAAAAAGGCATTACGATTTTGGGCACCAGTGCCGAGTCCATCGACATTGCCGAGGACCGGGAACGGTTTGACTTATGGAGCATATTGAAAGGGCCGGCGTGCACTCCGGCGACTCTATTGCCGTGTATCCCCCTTACAACCTGAACGATGTGATGCTGCACCAGATCTGCGATGTAAGCGAAAAGCTGGCGCTGTCCTTGGGCACCAAGGGACTGGTTAACATTCAGTACCTGATTTATCGCAACGAGTTGTATGTAATCGAGGTGAACCCCAGAGCCTCCCGCACCATTCCCCTATATCAGTAAAGTCACCGGCGTGCCCATGGTGGAACTGGCAACCAAAATCATGGTAGGTGAAAAGCTGCAAGACCTGGGCTACGGCACCGGGCTGTATCGCACGCCGCCGTACTTTGCAGTAAAAGTGCCGGTATTCAGCTTTGAAAAACTCAATGATGTAAATTCCCAGCTTGGGCCGGAGATGAAATCCACCGGTGAGGTGCTGGGCGTAGGCAAAAACTTGAACGAAGCGCTGTTTAAGGGGCTGGTATCTGCCGGGTATAAGGTAGAAAGCCAAAAACAGGGTCGCCACGGGGTACTCATCACCGTAACAAAGCAAGACCGGTTTGAGATCGTGGGTCTGGCGAAAAAGCTGGACGACATGGGCGCAGAGCTATGGGCAACGCCGGAGACGGCAGCGGCTATTCGCTCTCTGGGTATTGAGGTACATGTGGTCAACAAGCTGCGCCAGGACAACTCCATTATGGACTTGGTAGAGAGCGGCAAATTGGACTACATTGTCTACACCGGCAAAAGCGATAAGAAGTCCATTGCAGACTATATTAAGCTGCACAACCGGGCCAATCAGCTGGGCATTGCCACCCTGACCAGCCTGGACACCGCCAACGCCTTGGCAGATATTATCGCCTCTCGCTACAATCAAATGAACACCGAGCTGGTGGACATCAACCATATGCGCAGCGAAAAGGGCCTGCTGAAATTCACCAAAATGCAGGGCAGCGGCGACGACTACATTTTCTTCAACAACCAGTGCGGCATCATCACCTGTCCGGAGAGTCTGTCCATTGAATTCTCCGACCGGCACAAGGGTATCGGCGGAGACGGTATTGTACTGATTGAAAAGAGTGTGATTGCCGACGCCAGAATGCGCATTTTCAATATGGACGGCAGCGAGGGCCGTATGGCCGGCAACTCCATTCGCTGCGTGGGCAAGTACCTGTACGATAACGGCATGGTGCCCAAAACCGAGATGACCATTGCCACCGCCTCCGGCGTGCGGCACCTGCAACTGTTTACCCGCAACGGCAAGGTATCTTCTGTAACGGTAGATATGGGCAAGGCAGAGTTGAACCCGGCCAAGATCCCGGTTGACCTGCCTGGCGACAAAATCATCTGTCATCCGGTAACCATCGGCGACAATGAATACTGCATCACCTGCGTGGCTACCGGTAACCCCCACTGCGTAGTATTTGTAGACAATGTGGATAAGCTGGACTTACAACAGATCGGTCCGCAATTTGAAAACAGTCCCCTGTTCCCGGAGCGAGTAAACACGGAATTTGTGCGTGTCGTTAATGAGAGCACCATTAAAATGCGGGTGTGGGAGCGCGGCAACGGCGAGACCCCGGCCTGTGGCACCGGCGCCTGCGCAGCCGTTATAGCTGCGGTGGAAAACGGCTACTGCAAAAAGGCGTTGATGTTACCGTAAAGGTGCGTGGCGGCGACCTGCTGGTAAACTACACCGACGACCGTATTACCCTTACCGGCGACTGCAACACCGTCTATAAAGGGAGAGATCGAATATTAAAGCCTAAGAAAGGCAGCAAAAAAAGCGCGTACAGATTTCTGTACGCGCTTAAATTATGTTTTATTACAGTTTGACGATACCCAGCGTATCTAAAATAGAACTGATGAGAATGGCCAGCAGGCAAGGCGGTGCGATCCACTTAACCATCGCGGAATAAAACTTCTTCATCTTAAAGGGACCGTTCAGCTCAATTTCGTTGACAATCAGCTGGGGCTTCAGCACAAAGCCAACCATAATGCAGGTGAGCATACCCACAACCGGCATCAACAGACTGTTAGACACAAAGTCCAGGAAATCCAAAATGGAGAAACCAAAAATCGTAAAGGAGGACCACTTGCCAAAGCCCAAGGAGCAGCAAATGCCCAATGCCACGGCATATATATAACAGATCACCGTAGCCTTTTTGCGGCCCCAGTGGTAGCGATCGTCCAAACCGGACACAATGGCCTCCATCACGGATACGGAGCTGGTCAGCGCCGCAAACAGCACCAGAATAAAGAACCCGGCGCCGATCAAGCTGCCGATTTTCATCTCGGCAAACACCTTAGGCAGGGTTACAAACATCAGGCTGGGACCTTTGCCCAAGGCGCTTTCGTCCCCTCCCGAATACACAAACACCGCCGGTACGATCATCAAACCGGCCAGGAATGCCACCAAAGTATCAAACACTTCAATCTGGCGCACGGACTGCTCAATTTGATCCTGCTTACGCAAAGAAGAACCGGAAGTGATCATAATACCCATAGCCAGACATGGAGAAAAACAACTGCCCCAAAGCAGCCAGCACAGTCATCATACTCAGCTTGCTGAAATCCGGCTTTAAATAATAAGCCACACCTGCGCCGGCGCCCGGACGGGTGACTACAAAGATAGACAGCAGAATCGTCAAAATCAACAACGCCGGCATCAATACGCGGCTGAACTTTTCAATTCCCTTTTCTACGCCTAAAAATACGATCACCGCCGTAGCGGTCATAAACAGCAAAAACCACAAAAGCGGCTCGCCTGTACCAGAAATAAAAGTAGAAAAATAGTTGTCGCCGGCTGCGTCTTGAACTGCACCGGAGATCATCGTGGCGGTGTACTTGGTAACCCAACCGCCAATGACGCAGTAATAAGGCAGAATAAGTACCGGCACCAAAGTCACCAACTTGCCCATCCAGCTCCACTTTTTGTTCAGCGAGCCAAAGGCCTCCATAGGACTGAGGCGGGTTTTACGACCAATAGCGATCTCCGTGACCATCAGGGTAAAGCCAAAGGTCACCGCCAAAACAATATACACCAATAGGAAGATACCGCCGCCGTACTTAGCTGCCAAATAGGGAAAGCGCCACAGATTTCCCAAACCCACAGCCGAGCCTGCCGCTGCCAGTACAAATCCCACTTTTCCGGAGAATGTACTTCGATTCTTTTTTGTTTCCATCAAACCATCCAATCTATATCTCTTATTTTACGGAGTAATGCTCTAATTATACTCATTCCGATAGGATTTGTCAATTCCGAACCGGTGGGATTTACCAATTCCCGGGTAAACAAAGAAAGCCTGCACCGGCGGGTGCAGGCTCGTTCTTATATGTTATTCCAAAATCACTTGCTGACCTTCACGGACTGCAAGATCCAGTAGTGCAGAGTCAGGCAGTTAGAGGCAAAAGTCTTGCGCACATCGGCGCCCGGCGCTGCGGCCATCGGCTGAATGGTGCCGTCGCCCAACTGGGTGTACACAGTGTCCAGCTTCTTTTGCAGCTCCTCCTTTTTCTCACTGTCCGGCAAGCTGCAGGTAATGGCCTTGTTGGCGCAACCGGCATTGTAAATGGACGCACCCTTAAAGTCCTTTAAGCAAGCAGCCGCTGCAGTGCCGTATTCCTTCACCACAGAATAGGCGGCGCCTTCCTCGTTAAAACCGGAGCCGATCACAGTCACATCGTTAAGATCAAAAGCATTTTTCGCCGTGTAGAGAGAAGCGGACTTATCGCACCCGCCGGCAAAGAGTGCCTTGTCGCCCTTATCAATCATGCTCTCTGCAATGGAGGCATAACGATCCACCATCTCAAAGGTGGTATCATAGTAATACTCACTTTCCAGCGCCAGACCGGCGGAATTTCCATCCTTATCGCTGTTGGTCCAGTGGTCAAAATAGTAACCGTCCTTGGGTACATTAGCGGTAATATGTACCGTATCGCCGGGCAGGTAGTAGCCGCTGCCGGTTCCGTTCTCTACCGTTACGGCAAATGTAGGATCGGCAGATACCACATACACCGGGGTCAGTACCACCGGGTTCTCCTCCCGTTACATTGGTGGACTTTTCCTTAGCGTTCTCAATATGCTCCGCATTACCGGTGCTCTCCCAGTGATCAAACACCATACCCTGAGCTGCAGCCGGTGCGGTTACCCACACCTTTTCACCGACCGTGTTGTCATAGACTTTATCCGTAGCGGATTTGTCCGCTTTCAGCACAGCCACGCTGCCAACGCTACCCTCCGCCTTAGTATAAACGGCGGTCAGCGTACAGTCACACTTCTCCACAATCAAGTTAATCTCGTTCTTTTTCTTGCTGGACACATTGACTTTCTTGTCCTTCACACCCTCGGTGTTGCTCTTAACCTCCCAGTGGTCGAACTTCTCCCCCTGCTCGTTAAACAGATCGCAGGAAACGGTCACATTCTGGCCCTCTTTGTAAGTACCGCTGCCGTTGCCGTTCTCCACCACCACCTTGTGGCAGGTTTTGTCTGCCTCTTTGATGGGCTTATACACCGGAGTCAAAGTCACAGAGTAGTCATAAAGCAGCGGAGAGTCATAATCCGCATAATCCAACTGCACCGGTACGCCCAGGGTATCCGCTGCTGCGGCAGCGCCCTGTACAATTCCGGCACCGTAGTTGGAGGAATGGTCATTCTGCACCGAGCCCAGGTAACCCAGCTTGGTATTCCCCTGAAGCACGGCAGAAAAGCCGGCCAAATAGCCGCTTTGCAGGTCATCAAAGCTGGCGCTCATTACATTGGGCAGCAGCCGCGCAGACTTGTCTCCGGCAGAATGGGGCACAGCGTCCAGCAAAACAAAATGCAGCTCCGGATACATGGTGGCCAGCTCGTAGCAGATCACGGCAAAGGTCTCGCCGGGCAGCACAATGTACTTGGCGCCCTTGTCCACAGCCAGTTTTACATACTGCTCCACCACATCGGTGGTCAGCTCTTGGTTCTCCTCTAATGCCGGCTGGTAATAGACGGCCTTGGCGGAATTCTCATTGGCATAGGTCTGCACCCCGTCCCAGGCGGACTGGTTATAGGCCTTATCGTGGATACTGCCACCGTCGGTAATCAGCGCCACATCATACCTTAGATCTGATGTTTTTGTGCACCCTGCAAAGGCAAAAACGCCCACTGCCACCAGAGTCACACACAGCAAAACGGAAAGGATCTTCTTCATCGCTCTATTGTCCCTCCAACAATAAAATACTACCCCTCAATGATACCAAAAACTCTCTGCCAATGAAATAGATTTTGTTGATTTGGCGATGAAAAAACACTATAATGAAATCATAAAAAATTCCGAGAGGTGAAAAATAATGGACACATTGAGCGCAAGCGTACTAAGAGACAGAAAGCCGCAAATCGGTATTGTGCTGGGCAGCGGCCTGGGTGCCCTTGCAGAGAGAATTGAAGGGGCAGAGGCTCTGCCTTACAGCGATATACCCGGTTTTCCGGTCTCTACGGCGCCGGGACACAAAGGACGATTTGTTTTTGCACCATTGGCGACAAAGAAGTGGTGCTCATGGACGCTGCATGCCGGCGACCTGATGCTGCTGACGGACCACATTTCCAGTTTGGTCCCCTCTCCTGCGGGGTGAGAACGACCCTGCGCTGGGTGTACGCTTTCCGGATATGCGCCATGTGTATGACGAGGATTTGCAGCGCCTGTTTCGCCAAACGGCAAAGGCACTGGATATTCCGCTGAAAAGCGGCGTCTATATTCAACTGCAAGGCCCGGCATTTGAAACCCCGGCGGAGATCAAAATGTGCGCCGCTCTGGGTGCGGACGCCGTGGGTATGAGTACCGCCATTGAGGCGCAGGCCGCCCGGCACTGCGGATTGCGCGTGGCAGGCGTCAGCTGCATTACAAACCTGGCCAGCGGTCTGCTGGATTGTCCCTTAACCTCCGAAGAGGTGGGCGAAACCGCCGCTAAGGTGGCTGAGAATTTCAATCCCTAATCCTTGAAACTGTGAAACGGATGTGACAATATGGAAAACTTGAAATACCAAGACGGAAAACTGGAGATTCTCGACCAGCGGTTACTGCCCAATGAAGCAAAGTGGTTGCCCATTGGCAGCAAGGAAGCGGCCTTTGAAGCCATACAAACGCTGGCAGTACGGGGCGCACCGGCCATCGGTATCTTCGCCGCATTCTCTATGGCGTTATTTGGCAAGGACGACCCGGCGGCGTGCAAAGCCTACTTAGACAGCGCCCGCCCCACGGCTGTGAACCTGAGCTGGGCCACTGCACGGCTGGCAAAGGTGATAGAAAATGGCGGTGACCCGATGGCAGAAGCCTTGGCGGTGCAGGCTGAGGACATAGAAATGTGCCGAAAAATCAGCGCTTACGGCTTGTCCCTGCTCCGGGATGGCGATGGTCTGCTGACCCACTGCAACGCCGGCGAGCTGGCTACAAGCCGCTACGGCACCGGACTGGGGCCGATCCTGCTGGGCAAGGAAAAGGGCTACAATTTAAGGTGTTCTCCGACGAAACCCGTCCCCTGCTGCAAGGGGCGCGGCTCACCAGCTATGAATTGGAAAAAGCCGGCGTGGATGTGACCCTGATTTGTGACAACATGGCCAGCCAGGTGATGAAAAACGGCTGGATCCAAGCGGTGCTGGTAGGCTGCGACCGGGTGGCTATGAACGGTGACGCCGCCAACAAGATCGGCACTTCCGGGGTGGCCATTCTGGCAAAGCACTACGGTATTCCCTTTTATGTGCTTGGGCCTACCTCCACGGTGGATCCTCACTGTGCCACCGGCGCAGATATTCAGATCGAGGAGCGCCCCGGGGACGAGATCAAGGAGCTGTACTTTGAGCGCCCCACAGCGCTACCCCAAACGAAATGTTACAACCCTGCCTTTGATGTTACGGACCATGACCTGATCACCGCCATTATTACGGACAAAGGCATTTTGCGCCCGCCGTACACCGAGAGCCTGCGCGCCCTGTTTCAGGAGGAAGTATGATACGATTTTATAACGGTCCTGTGCTAACACTGCAACAGGACCAAATGAATATTACGCACCAAGAGGTATGGGTAGACGGCAACCGTATTGTGTGCCTGGGGGCAAACCCGGGGGCAAAAGCGGACCGGGAGATCGACCTGAACGGCGATCTGCTGATGCCGGCCTTTAAGAACGCCCACACCCACTCGGCCATGACATTTGGCCGCTCCTTTAGCGACGATCTGCCCCTACAAAGCTGGCTGTATGACAAAATCTTCCCCTTGGAAGCCAAGCTAACCGCAGAGGATATTTATCATCTGTCCCGACTGGCATTCCTGGAATATTTGAGAGCGGCATTTCCGCCTGCTTTGATATGTATTACTTTCCGGAAGCCATGGCAAAGGCGGCGGTGGACGCCGGGTTCCGCACGGTAATGTGCGGTGCGGTCAATAATTTTAAGGAAAGCCCGGCGCTTCTGGAAGAATACTACAACACCTACAACAACGATCACCCGCTGGTGTCCTACCAACTGGGGTTCCACGCAGAGTACACCACCAACCGCTCCATTATGGAGGCCATTGCGGCGCTGGCAGAGAAGTACAAGGCGCCGGTGTATATGCACGCCAGTGAGACGGAGAGCGAGGTGCAGGACTGCATCGGCCGCTACGGCATGGCCCCTACGGCGCTGTTTGAGCAGCTGGGGCTGTGGAATTACGGGGGCGGTGCATTTCACAGTGTCTGGGTCAGCAATGAGGACCTGAACATTTACAAAAAACACGGCGTTTACGCAGTGCTGAATGCCGGCTCCAACGCCAAGCTGGCCAGCGGCATTGCCCCGGTGGAAAAAATGTTGCAAATGGGCATTCCCCTGGCGGTGGGCACAGACGGTCCCTCCAGCAACAACGCGCTGGATATGTTCCGGGAAATGTACCTGATCTGCGTACTGCAAAAACTGCGGGAGAAGAACGCCGCAGCGGCAGACGCCAACGCCATATTAAAAGCAGCCACCGCAGGTTCCGCGGACTGCATCGCCCCCGGTAAGCTGGCGGACCTAACCGTGATCGACCTGCATCGGCCCAATATGCAGCCCATCAACAACATCACCAAAAACCTGGTGTACAGCGGTGCCAAAACCAATGTACGCCTAACTATGGTAGACGGACGAATTCTCTACGAAAACGGCCTGTTCTTAAACACAGATACTGCTGAAATTTACAAGAACGCACAAACGGTCATTGACCGAATTCGATAAGGAGACACAGCGATGAAAGTCTTATTGGTCAACGGATCTCCCCACCAGCACGGCTGCACCTACACAGCCCTGGCGGAGATCGCCCATACACTGCAAGAAGAAGGCATTGACAGCGAGATCTTTTGGATCGGAAACAAGCCCATCGGCGGCTGCATCGGTTGCCACGGCTGTGTAAAGCTGGGCAAATGTGCCTTTGACGACGACCCGGTAAACGCCTTTACAGCCAAGGCAAAGACAGCGGACGGGTTCATCTTTGGCTCGCCGGTACACTACGCAGCGGCCACCGGCAATCTGACTGCCTTTATGGACCGGGTATTCTATTCCGACGGTTGCGGCAAAGGCAGAGCCTTTTACTTAAAACCCGCAGCAGCAGTAGCCAGCGCCCGCCGGGCAGGCACCACCGCCACCCTGGACCAACTGAACAAGTACTTTACCATTGCCCAAATGCCGGTGATCTCCTCCCGGTACTGGAATATGGTTCACGGCTTTACCCCGGAAGATGTGATGAAAGACCTGGAGGGTCTGCAAGTGATGCGGGTACTGGCGCGGAATATGGCCTACTTCTTAAAATGCAAAGCCGCCGGTGCCGCCGCTGGCGTGGAACCACCCAAAACGGAGCGAGCCATTCTCACTAACTTTATTGATTAAATCTTTTTTCACATTGGCAGACCGAGAGAAAGCGAGATAAATTTTGTTTTTTTGCGTGCGGGAGCCGTACAACGGTACTGCCCCCGAGCAAAAAGACAAAGCGCCAAAATCGGCTTGAACTCGATGTTCAAGCCGATTTTTTCAAGTCAATAGTGATAATAGAAAGCTGCGGCAGGAGCAAGCCCCTGCCCTATGAAACGCCTATTAGAATTTTATAAGAGGCGCGGTTTAGCCGCTTTATCGACAGTCTGAGAGCCATCGGCAATGCCGGTGGCTCTCTTTATACAGTCTATTCTTATTTTGCTGCGGTCTCGCAGTACAGGCAGCGGTAGGTGCCCTTGTCCGGGTCAACCAGAGTGAACACATCATCCACCTGCTCGTGGTTGCTGATGCACGCCGGATTGGGGCAATGCACCATATTCACCAGCTTTTCCGGCAGACGCAGCGCCTGCTTTTCCGCCGCTTTTCCACCGCAGATCACATTCACGGTGGTATGGGGCGCCAGGTACGCCACCGCGTCCAAGTTCAAGTCAAACTTGTCCGTGGCGATCTTAAGCACATCTTTTTTGCCCATTTTAGAGGACTTGGCGTTTTGGATCAGCGCCACCTGGGCGTCTGTCTTGTCCAGCCCCAGCAGCTTATAAATACGCATACCCATACCCGCGGGGATATGGTCCAGTACATAGCCGTTTTGGATCGAATCAATGGTCATTCCAGTACACCTCCCCACTTCAGCAGCGTCATAATCAGCGCCATACGCATATATTTGCCGTTCTTGGCCTGTTCAAAATACTTGGCTCGCGGATCGTCGTCCACATCCACGGTGATCTCATGGACCCGAGGCAGCGGGTGCATAATGGTCAGATCACTTTTGGCGCTTTCCAGCTTCTCCGGGTCCAGTACAAAGGCGTCCTTATGACGCAGGTACTCGTCTTCCGAAAAGAAGCGCTCTCTCTGAATACGGGTCATATAAAGCACATCCAGCCGGGGCATCACATCTTCCATGTGCTCCACCTCTGTGTACTTCATACCGGAGGCGTCCAGCACATCCGTTTTGATATAATCCGGCACTGCCAACTCCTTGGGGAAATCAGCACAAACTCCACATCCGTATAGCGGCACATAGCCTTAATGAGGGAATGCACCGTGCGGCCAAATTTTAAATCCCCGCAAAGGCCGATGGTCAGGTGGTTCAAACGACCCTTTTCCCGATATATGGTGAGCAGGTCCGTTAAGGTCTGCGTGGGGTGGCTGTGGCCGCCGTCCCCGGCGTTGATGATGGGCACATCGCTCTTAAAGCTGGCAACCCGGGGCGCACCCTCCAGCGGGTGACGCATAGCGATAATGTCCGCATAGCAGGACACGATCTTCACCGTGTCCCCTACCGTCTCGCCCTTGGAGGCAGAGGAAGAATTGGCCTCTGCAAAGCCCAGCACATTGCCGCCCAGTTCCATCATCGCCGCTTCAAAAGACAGGCGGGTGCGGGTTGACGGCTCAAAAAACAGGGTTGCCAATTTTTTGCCGTCGCACACATGGGCGTATTTCTTAGGGTCGGCGATAATGTCCGTAGCCAAGTGGATCAAATCGTCAATCTCTTCTACCGTAAAGTCCGTTGTATCTAAACAATGGCGCATAAAGACCACTCCTTCTGCTTACAGTTCCATCCAAGCCGGGTCCTGGGGGTTCTTCTGGAACGCAGTCAGCTTGGCAATATCCTTGTCTGCGATATAACCCTCGGCGGCAGCCACCTTGGACAGGGTGTCAAAGTCAGACAGGCTGTAGTTCACCACATCGGCAGCAGCCAGGCGCTCCACACCCTTTTGCAGACCGTAGGTGAAGATGGAGGCAATACCCAGCACCTGAGCACCGGCCTGGCGCAGCACATCTACCACTTCCAGCACAGAGCCGCCGGTGGAGATCAGATCCTCAATCACCACGACCTTCGTGCCCGGCTCCATTTTGCCCTCAATTTGGTTTTGGCGGCCGTGGTCCTTATGACCGGAGCGCACATAACCCATGGGCAGGTCCAAAATGGTAGCGGTAATGGCTGCGTGGGCAATACCCGCCGTGGAGGTGCCCATCAGCATCTCCGCTTCCGGGAACTTCTCTTTTACAATCTCAGCCAGTCCGGCCTCCACATCTTTCCGTACTGCAGGAGCGGACAAAGTCAGCCGGTTGTCGCAGTAAATGGGGCTGTGGATACCGGAAGCCCAGGTAAAGGGATCGTCCGGCTTTAAGAACACAGCACGAATGGACAGCAAATCTTTTGCAATCTGTTCCTTAGTAATGGTCATAATAACACTCCTTAATCTATAAATTCACGGCAGCAGCGTCTGTACGCAGCCACCGGGTCATCGGCAGCGGTAATGGGGCGGCCCACCACAATGTAGTCGGAGCCGATCTCCTTTGCCTTGGCAGGGGTAGTCACCCGCACCTGGTCGCCCAGGTCGCCGTCTGCAAAGCGTACGCCGGGGGTCACGGTCATAAAGGCCTTGCCGCAGGCGTCCTTCACCATGCCCGCCTCCAGCGGCGAGCACACCACGCCGTCCAGACCGGCGGTCTTGGCATTCTTGGCGTACTGCACAATGGTGTCGTTGATAGTAGCGTTGATGAGCAGTTCTTTTGCATGCGCTCCTCACTGGTGGAGGTCAGCTGGGTCACAGCGATCAGCAGCGGGCGGCTACCATCCGGGCGGGTGAGCCCCTCCAGCGCGGCCTCCATCATCTCTACTGTACCGGCAGCGTGCACATTGGTCATATCCACATCCAGCCGGCTCAGCACTGCCATGGACTTCTTTACCGTATTGGGAATATCGTGCAGCTTTAGATCCAAAAAGATCTTGTGTCCACGCTTTTTCAGCTCCCGCACAATGGACGGACCCTCTGCGTAATACAGCTCCATACCGATCTTCACAAAGGGCTTTTCCTCTGTGAATTTGTCCAGGAACGCAAAGGTTGCCTCTGCGCTTGCAAAATCGCAAGCCACGATCACATCTTTACCCATTTTTTACCACTCCTATCACATCACTTAATTTATCAATCCCCAGGTCTGCGCACACATTCGGCAGATCCTCAATGATTTTTTTTGCAAGCGTAGGGTCTACCAAATTGGCAGCGCCTACCTGTACAGCCGTGGCTCCGGCCATCATCATCTCCACCACATCACGGGCACTGGTAACGCCGCCGCAGCCCATCACGGGAATGTTGCAGGCACTGGCCACCTGGTACACCATACGCACCGCCACCGGAAACACCGCCGGGCCGCTAAAACCGCCCATGGTGTTGGCAATCACCGGTCGACGCCGGTTCAGATCAATGCGCATACCCAGCAGGGTGTTGATCAAACAAATACCATCCGCACCGGCCTCTTCGCAAGCTTTGGCAATGGCTACAATATCCGTTACATTAGGCGACAGCTTAATGAACACCGGCTTGGTGGTCACTGCCTTTACCGCCCGGGTCACTTCTGCGGCACAGGCCGGATCGGTGCCAAAGCTCATACCGCCGCCATGCACATTGGGGCAGGATACATTCACTTCCAAAATCCCCACCTGCTCCTCTTTGTCCAGCAGCTGGCAGGTATAGGCATAGTCCTCCACGGAGAATCCGCTGACGTTGGCCATCACCGGCTTGTGAAAGATTTTTTCAGCTCCGGCAGTTCATGCTGGGTCACATGGTGCACCCCGGGATTTTGCAGACCAACGGCATTGATCATGCCGGCGGTGCATTCTGCAATGCGGGGGTTGGATTGCCAAAACGAGCATCCCTTGTGGTGCCCTTAAAGGAGAAAGAGCCTAACATGTTGATATCATAAAATTCGCTGAATTCCTTGCCAAAGCCGAAGGTGCCGGAGGCAGGAACCACCGGATTGTCTAACTCCAGCCCGCACAAATTCACACGCAGGTCTACCATACGATCTCCTCCTTTACCAGCACCGGTCCGTCCTTGCAAATGCGCTTGTTGCCGTACTTGGTCTTGCAGGAGCAGCCCATACAAGCGCCAAAGCCGCAGCCCATGCGCTCCTCAAAGGAGAACTGACCGGAGGTGGCAGAACGGTCATATACCGCCCGCAGCATCGGCAGCGGACCGCAGGTATAAAAGTAGTCATAATCCGCCGGGAAAGCGTCCGTCACGAACCCCTTGGTGCCAACACTGCCGTCCACGGTGGTGATCCGCACTTCCGCACCCAGTGCGGCGAATTCCTCGGCGTAGAACACTTCGTCCGCTGTGTTAAAGCCCAGTATCACCGTCACCTGCTGCCCGGCAGCCCGCAAGCACTTGCAAAGGTTGTAAAGGGGCGGCACACCTACACCACCGCCGATAAGCAGCGCGTGGTGCACAGGCTCCATCGTATAGCCGTTGCCCAGGCCGGTGAGCACATCCAGCGTCTCCCCCGGCTGCATCTTTGCCATTTGGGCCGTCCCCTGCCCCACAACTTTATAGATGATGGTCACCGTCCGGCTGTCATAGTCGCAGACGGAGATGGGGCGGCGCAGGAACTTGCCCTCCAAGGCAATGTTGATAAACTGGCCCGGCGCCGTAATGTACCGGGTGTCCCCAGCCAGCACCATACGGTACACGCTGGCGGTCAGAGGTCGATTTTCTTCTATTGTAAAAATACCTTGTTTATACATACGCTTACTCCGCGTCGATGGTAGACACGCCCAGAGTGATCTCCTCCAGCACATCCAGCAGCACCTTTACCGTGTCCAGCGAAGTGAACATGGTCACATTGTTTTCCACCGCAGCCCGGCGAATTTCCGAGCCGTCCGAGTGACTGTCGCCGTGGTTAATATCAATGGTGTTAATCACATAGGCAATGTGCCCCTGGCGCAGTGCCATCAAGATTTCGTCGCTGTCATCCTCCGTGAGCTTTTGCCGCACCCGGGTGCGAATGCCGTGGTCTTTCAGGTACTTGGCGGTGCCCTCTGTGGCTTCGATATTAAAGCCCAGGTCGTAGAACCGACGGATCAACGGCAGCGCAGTAGGCTTGTCCTGATCCGCAATGGTCACCAGCACCGTGCCGTAGTTAGACACATGCAGCCCGCTGGATTGTAACGCTTTATACAGAGCGCGGGTCAGGCTCTTGTCGTAACCGATAGCCTCGCCGGTGGACTTCATCTCCGGGGACAGATAAGTGTCCATCCCTTTCAGCTTGCTAAAGGAAAACGCAGGCGCCTTCACATACCAGCGCTTTTTCTCCGTGGGATACACCTCCGTAATGCCCTGCTCTTTTTAAGCTGTGACCCAGGATCACCTGGGTGGCAATGTGCGCCATAGGCACGGAAGTGGCCTTGGACAGGAACGGCACCGTGCGAGAAGAACGGGGATTCACCTCGATCACATACACATCGTCGTTGCTGTCTGCAATAAACTGGATATTGTAAAGGCCCACGATGCCGATGGCCGTACCCAGTTTAACGGTATAATCAATAATCTTGTCCTTGACCGCCTGGCTGACGGAGAAGGTGGGGTAGATGCTGATAGAGTCGCCGGAATGTACGCCGGTGCGCTCCACATGCTCCATAATACCGGGAATGAACACATCTGTGCCGTCACAGATGGCGTCCACCTCCAGCTCTTTACCCATAATGTATTTATCCACCAGCACCGGCTGATCGGTGTTGATCTCCACAGCCGTTTGCAGGTAGTGGCGCAGGCTCTCCTCATTGGCAACGATCTGCATGGCACGACCACCCAATACAAAGGAGGGGCGCACCAGCACAGGATAACCGATGGAGGCGGCAACGCGCACGCCCTCTTCAATATCCGTAACCGCCAGACCCTTAGGCTGGGGAATGCCCTGCTTCTCCATTACCTTTTCAAAGCTGTCCCGGTTCTCTGCCCGGTCGATGGCAGCCACATCGGTGCCGATGATGGGCACACCCAGCGCGTCCAGCGGAGGTGCCAGGTTAATGGCGGTCTGACCGCCAAGGGACACCACAATGCCCATGGGCTGCTCCAGCTCGATCACATTCATCACATCTTCCACCGTCAGCGGCTCAAAATACAGCTTGTCCGAGGTGGTGTAGTCGGTAGACACGGTCTCCGGGTTGTTATTAATGATAATCGCCTCGTACCCGGCGTCCCGAATAGACCAAATAGCGTGAACGGTGGAGTAGTCAAATTCCACGCCCTGACCGATACGAATGGGGCCGGAGCCAAGCACTACGATCTTCTTTTTGTCTGATACAACGGACTCATTCTCCTCCTCATAGGTGGAGTAAAAGTACGGCACATAGGAGTCAAACTCAGAGGCACAGGTGTCGATCATCTTATACACCGGGAACAGCTTGATCGACTTGCGCAGGTTAAAGACTTCCGCCTCCGTCATGCCCCAAAGCTGGCCGATATATTTGTCGGACACGCCCATTTTTTGGCGTCCCGTAAGGTCTGTTCATCCCGGGGATTGGCTCGCAATACCGCCTCAAAGTCCACAATGTTCTTGAACTTTTCCAAAAACCACATATCAATCTTCGTGGCATTATAAATGCGGTTTAAATCGCAGCGCAGCCGGATCAGCTGGGCAATGGCGTACAACCGATCATCGGTGCCGGTGTGGATATAGTCCAGCAGCTCCTCTTGACTGTACGTGTCAAACTTCTTCATATACAGATGGCAAACGCCAATCTCCAGGGAGCGCACCGCCTTAAGCAGGCTTTCCTCGATGGTGCGGCCCACGCTCATCACTTCGCCGGTGGCCTTCATCTGGGTGTTCAGCGTATTGTTGGCGTCGGCGAATTTGTCAAAGGGGAACCGGGCGATCTTGGTGACCACATAGTCCAGGGTAGGCTCAAAGGAAGCGGGGGTGTTGGCAATAGGAATCTCGTCCAGATGCATACCCACGGCAATCTTGGCGCTGACCCGGGCAATGGGATAGCCACTGGCCTTGGAAGCCAAGGCAGAGGAACGGCTGACGCGGGGGTTCACCTCAATGAGGTAATACTGGAACGAGTGAGGATCCAGCGCAAACTGCACATTGCACCCGCCCTCGATTTTCAGCTCCCGAATGATCTTCAAAGCTGAATCACGGAGCATCTGATACTCTTTGTTGGTGAGGGTCTGAGAGGGAGCCACTACCCACCGGGTCAATATTCTCCATATTACAAATGGTAATGGCGGTATCGTTGGCGTCCCGCATCACCTCATATTCTACTTCTTTATAGCCCTTAATGCTCTTTTTTCCACCAGCACCTGGTGCACCGGTGACAGGGCCAAGGCATTTTTCAGCATCACACGGCACTCTTCTTCATCATCCGCAAAGCCGCCGCCGGTGCCGCCAAGGGTAAAGGCCGGGCGCAGCACAACGGGATAACCGATCTCTGCAGCAGCACGAAGACCGTCCTCCAAGGTCTCTGCGATCTCTGAGGGCAGCACTGGCTCCCCAAGTCCCTGGCAAAGTTCCTTAAACAGCTCTCGGTCCTCGGCACGCTCAATGGACTCAAAGCTGGTGCCGAGAATTTCTACATCGCACTCTTGCAAAACGCCTTTTTTCGCCAGCTGTACCGCCAAGTTTAGACCGGTTTGGCCACCAAGGGAAGGCAAGATCGCGTCCGGACGCTCATGACGAATAATACGCGCCACATATTCCAAATTCAGCGGCTCCATATAGACTTTATCGGCAATATCCGTATCGGTCATAATGGTAGCCGGGTTGGAGTTGATGAGCACTACTTCATAGCCCCTCCTCACGCAGGGCAAGGCAGGCCTGGGTGCCGGCATAGTCAAACTCCGCCGCCTGGCCAATGACGATGGGGCCGGAGCCGATCACCAATACTTTATGAATATCTGTACGCTTAGGCATGGTTCTGCGCCTCCTCCATCAAATCAATAAACCGGTCAAACAAATAGGCACTGTCCTGTGGACCGGGTGCGCTCTCCGGGTGGTACTGCACGGAGAACAGCCGGTTCTCCGGGGAGGCCACACCTTCAGCGGTGCGATCCAGCAGGTTCATGTGGGTCAGCTCCAACTCCGTGCCGGCCAGGGATGCCACATCCACCGCATAAGAATGGTTCTGCGAGGTGATCTCGATCTTGCCGTTCTCCAAATGCTTCACCGGGTGGTTACCGCCCCGATGGCCAAACTTCATCTTAAAGGTCTTCGCTCCAAGCGCCAGGCTGATCATCTGGTGCCCAAGACAAATGCCGAAGATGGGCAGCTTGCCCTTAAGCTGCCGCACCACTTCAATCGCCGGGGTCACATCCTCCGGGTTACCGGGACCGTTAGACAAGAACAGTCCGTCCGGATGCATTCGCAGAATCTCCTCCGCGGTGGTATCGTAAGGCACGACCGTCACATTGCAGCCTTTTTCGTTCAGCTTGCGGATAATATTCAGCTTTATCCCGCAGTCGATGGCTACCACATCGTACTTATGGTTAGGGGTACGGGAATACCAGCGCTTTTTGCAGCTGACCCGAGATACCATATCTGTGGGAATGGTGTAATTCTTCACCTGCCACAAGGCACTGTCATAGGGCATATCCGCCGGAAAGATGCCCACTTTTTGACTGCCTTCGTCTCGAATGATGCGGGTGAGCATGCGGGTGTCAATCCCACTGATACCTGGAATTCCATATTCCTCCAGCACCTCAGACAGGGTCTTGGTATAGCGGAAATTGGAGGGCTGATCGTTGTATTCCCGCACGATCAGGCCGCCCATGGTGGGAATCTTGGTCTCATAATCCTCATCGGTCATACCGTAGTTGCCGATGAGCGGGTAAGTCATCACAACCATTTGATCTGTGTAACTGGGGTCGGAAACGATCTCCTGATACCCCACCATAGAGGTGTTAAACACGATCTCGTTAATGGCACTCTTATCTGCGCCAAAGCCGTAGCCGAAGAACTGCTTGCCGTTCTCCAGCACCAACTGCTTATCGTAAGGCTTCATATACTACTTCTCCTCTCCATACCGTCAATCTGTTTTTGCCCTGCACCTGCCAACCGGCAAAAGGCGTTGCCCTGCCCATGGTCACAAACTTGTCCGGGTCTACCGTCCAGTTGCAGTCCGTGTCCAGCAGGCACAGATCCGCCGGTGCGCCGGGAACAATCTCGCCAACCGGCAGGTCAAATATTTCTCTTGGCCGCACGGCCATCATTTGAATCAGCTTTTCAAAGGTCATCACGCCGGTGCGCACCAGCTTGGTGTACAGCACCGGGAATGCCGTTTCCAGACCCACAATACCCATGGCGGAACCGGACAGACCCTTCTCTTTTTCCGCAGCACTATGGGGCGCATGGTCGGTGGCGATCACATCCACCGTGCCGTCTGCTACGCCCTCTAACAGAGCTTCCCTATCGCTGCGGCTGCGCAAGGGCGGGTTCATCTTAAACCGACCGTCCTCCTGTAAATCCTCATCACACAACACAAGGTAGTGGGGGCCGGTCTCACAGGTGACGGGCACGCCGCTTTTTTGCTTCTCGAATCACTTCCACGCTCTCCTTGGTGGAAATGTGGCACACATGGTAACGACAACCGGTATCCGACGCCAGGCGGCAGTCCCGCTCGATCATCTTCCACTCAGAGGCGGAAGAAATACCCCGGTGACCGTGCGCCTTGCAGTAAGCGCCATCGTGAATGTAGCCGCCATTCAGCAGATCGTTGACCTCGCAGTGGGCGGAGATCACCTTGTTCAGCGCCTTGCATCGCACCATCGCTTCTCGCATTAAGCCCTCGTCCTGCACACCGCAACCATCGTCGGAAAAGCCCACCACCTTTGGTGACAACGCTTCAAAATCCACCAATTCGCCACTACCTTTACGCCCCTTGGTAATAGAGGCAAAGGGCAAAACCTGGATTTTGGCATCCCGGTCGATGATCGCCTGTTCCTCTGCCAAATGAGCCGGGGTGTCCGGCGCCGGGGTCAAATTGGGCATGGCGAAAACGGTCGTATAGCCCGCCGCAGCTGCCGCCCCGGACCCGGTGGCAATGGTCTCCTTATAAGAAAAACCGGGCTCACGGAGATGCACATGCACATCAACGAAACCCGGTATAAGGAAATACTGACCCCTTGCGTCAAAAAGGGCATTGACCCCATCAGAGGAAATGGAGGTGCCGAGGGACTTTATTTTGCCTCCCTGTAAGAGGACATCTGCCGTATGAAACCCGCCGCCGTTCCAGCAGCGCGCGTTCTGAATAAGCAATGTCATATTCTGTACTCTCCATCAAAATTGCTGTTCGTTCTAAACAGATATTATACTGGACACAAGACCTAAAGTCAAGACATAATTTGATTACAAAACGGTGAATTCCGTCGCCGCAAAAGCAATGCGCGAGCCCCCTCCGGGGAGAGGGCTTATCGGCATTTATTTTGCAGACGATTGCGCCTGTTCCTCTTTCATTTCTTCCAACAATTTTTCATGCACCGCGTCCTGCTTTTTGCGCACAACAGAGGCAGGAATAAAGCAGAACACCATAACCGCGGCGGCACCCAAGAACAGCTCCATGGGATACACAATATCCGCGCTGTCTGTAACGCCTTTATTATACTGATTGATAATAAACTGGGCAATCAGCGGTCCGATAATCATGGGCACCAACACATACAGCACCATACGACAGCCCTGGAACAGACCCTCCCGGCCCTTTGGAATGCAGTCCCGATAGGAAGCGGTAAACAACCCTGCCATCACCAGGGTTACACCAATCACCAAAATGCCGCCGACAATTAAAATCGCCAGTTCCGCCTTTAGGTTTTTGCCTACGAAAAACTTAGCACTCCAAATAACTACGCAGCCGATGATCCCGGCAATAATGGTGGGATAGAAAAAGTGCTTTTTGCCCACTTTATCCATAGCGGTACTCACCAAAACGGAGCCCACGGCCGCCGCCAGGCCAATAATGGCCACCGGGACAATATAATCCTTGATTTGCAGCGTGCCCTCAATAATATTGAACAAATAGTTTACATAGATCTGGTATGCAATAGCCGCCACCATATTGCCGGACAGACAAACATACAGCAACTTGTTTTCTTTGATGACTTTCGGGTTTAAGCTGTACACAAAGTCGGCCAGGAAATTACCGTCCGTCTTTTTTTGCAGACCCGGCTTGTCTTTCATCAAGAACACGCCGATCAGGCCGCCGACAGTGGGAATGATACCCAGGAGCATAAAGAACTTTTTCCAGTCGTCGGTAGTGGCAGCGGCATTGGTCAGCCCGTCAAAGCCTACAAACACAACGGCAATGGCCAGCAGCGGCAGCACTGCCAAAATGGTATCTACCTTGCTGCGGTTGGCGGTATTCGTCATATCTGTGATCCAGGTGTTAAAGGACGCATCGTTACTGATGGAACCGATCACAGACATCACGCAGTCCATGACAACCACCAAAATCACCATGGCCTTGACTTTATCCGGCGCCGGCTGCATAGGGATCAGGGCAAAGGCCATAATGGTAAAGCCCCAGATCACATACCCCCAGGTGATAAACACCTTGCGCTTGCCCGTACGGTCGCAGATGGCGCCGCCCAGCAGCGTAGACAGCGTAGCAAACAGTGCAGAGAACGCCACCATCAGCGTAGTGGCATAAGGCGCGCGGGTGATCTCATTTTGCATAAAACGGCTGAAATACATATTCTCTACCACCCAGGCAATCTGGCCGATCAGGCCAAACAGCAGAATGGAGGTCCAGGTGCGCCCTGACAAAGCGCCCGGATTCTTTGCTTTCATAGTCATTCCCCCCTAAAACAGAATAGAGTTGCCCTATTCTTTGGCTTATTTTACCACATTCTATTGAAATTGTGAAGAGAATATAGTAAAATAGAACAAAATTATTTTACAATTTCCAATGATTTGCCCATTACACAACCCGTCATAGCCATTAAGGAGGACCCGCGATGATAGACCGTAAAACTTACTTGACCCTGCCCGGTGACTACAAGACCTTAAAGAGCGATTTTTTGGGAACCTTGGAGGCAAGCGGAAAAGATGTACTGGTGCTCACCGACTGCGTCACATTAAAAGTGGGCAAGACTCGCTTTATCATTTCTCCCCTGTTTGCGCCCATTGACCCAAAGCGAATCGTCTCAAAGGCATTTACCAAGGAGGAGTTCACAGCGTTAATGACCGAGTACCACGAGGGCTGTACCCCGGAAGATATTGAATCGCTGCGTTTTGTGCCCCACATTGTGGAGTTCATTGAGGAGGACGGCAGAGAGATTCTTTCCAGTTCTTACTCCCAATATCAGTTCTTTAAGCAGTACCCGGTTACGGACACCGCTTATGCTTGCACCGGCTTTCGGGTAACTCGCGTTTGAGCCTATAAATCTTCTATATAAAGGGGGCGGTTTGTGTACCGTCCCTTTTTTCACAGAAAGTGACTTGCTTCTTTTGACAAGATATGCTATCCTAAGTAATCGAATGGATTTATCTCATAGGAGCAACAAGCAATGAAACGAATTTCTCAACAGCATGATATGAAACGGCAGGAAATGATGGAAAAATGCTTTGCCTGCTATGCGGAAAACGGATTAACCGGAACCGGCACCCAGGCGCTGGCAGAAGCCTGCGGCTGCACCAAAGCCAACCTGTATGTTTATTTTAAGAATTTGGACGAGCTGATTATCGACTCCACCGCCTACTGTATGTCCAAGGTGGTGTGCTGCGGTTTCTTGAGGAAGTTCCCTACTGGACCGCCAAAAAACACGGCAAAAAATACCGCCTGATGTACCAGGTTTACACCTTGCCCAAGTACATTGAGCACGGCAAGAAGTTCTTTCAGGGGGTCAACGAGCGTTACACCCAGTACGCAAAAGAGTTGGAGCCGAAGATCGGCATTCCCTATACGGTCATCACGCCGCTGATCTTTATTTTTGTGCGCGCCTGTGTGCACTATGCTATGTTTGAGGATGAGTATTATCTGAAAAGTCAGATAGAAGTGCTCAAGCAAAGTGTACTGCTATTTCTTGAAAAGTATAATAACCAGTATCTGAAACCCAAAGACGAATCGAATTAAGAATATACAAAAGCCGCCGACACTTGTCAGCGGCTTTTGCCTATTTATTTGCCGGCTTTTCCGGCTTTTTCTTTCTTCTGCTTTGGTTCTTTCTTCGCTTTTTCTTTCGGTTTTGGCTCTTTTCTCTCTTCCTTTTCTTTTTTCTCTTTATCCGCCGGTTCTTTCTTCTCTCGCGAGGTGCGGCGCAGACCGGATTTGGTGCGGCTTGCCTCCTCCGGGGCAATCACCGCGTCCAGACGCTTAATGTAACTCTCAATCTTCTCTTTATAGAGCAGGCGGGACAAATCGCTCACCGCCAACTTCAATGTATGCTCCAGCAGGTGACGCTGATCCTCGGTAATGTCGGTCACGGAGTACAGGGTGCGCAGCATATCCCCGGCGTCAAAGCTCCGCAGTGCCTCATAATCGGTAATGCCGGCGCTTTCGAAAAAAGGTAAACAGGGTCTCAAACACCGTCTCCATATTGTCCGGCCCCACATCGTCCATCACCATCTTGATGTACTTTTCAATAAACAGCGATGCCTCGTCCCGACTGGGCACATAGCAAAAGCGATCGTCCTCCACCACCCAGGAGGCAGCCTGGTGCTGCTTTAAGCCCTCGTTCTCGCTTTGCACAATCTTGGTATCTGCATTGTGCTCCAACAGACAGCCGATCACCGACCGCTCCGGCACATAAGAGAACAACCGGTCCCGCATTTCCAGATAGTCATAGCGGTGCACCATGGGCTCCGGGAACCCGGGAGCGTCATATTCATACACGCCGCGAATGCGCTTTTTCAGTGAATTAGAGCAGGACACGGCAGCAAAAACGGCCAAATTGCCGCCCTTGGAGTGGCCGCACACCCGCACATCGCCCTCGCTCAGAGACGCCGTCTCCTGAAAATAGTACAGCGCCTCAATCTGGGCCGGCACCGGGAACATATAGCTAAGCATGGCCGATTCTTTCACCCCGGTAATGCTGGTGTCCGTGCCCCGGAACGCCACCAACAGGCTGCCGTCGTTCAGGTGAAAGCCAACGGCGGAAAACTGCTTGTCGATCTTGATATTTACATTATTCACATAAGCGGACAGCCGGGTGTTGCCGTAGCGGCGCGTGTCTGCACACAGCTGCAAAAGATAAATCGCCTTTTGCACAATGCCGATCTCATTGTCGATCTCCTCCGCTGGGTGCAGGGCAAAATACTGCCGCGCCGCATCGTCCAGCAGGGTCTGGAACTGGGCGTCTGCGCCCCCAACGATCCCCGCATAGTCCACATACGCCAGCTGAGAAAAAATCAGCCCGTCCACCTCATTAAAGGGCATTTCGTTAAAATCCCGGTCGCCATACCGGGCAATATAGGCTTCATAATGGGCCATAAAATCACCGCCAAAAGGATTTTTCTCATTTTAACATACGCAGCAGCGGCGGTCAAGCACACGCCCGACCGCCGCAACGATTTTACCAATCTACATATACAGACTTCACATCAGAGTACGCGCCGTAGACGGTTTTGCCATTTGCTGTTCTTTTTAACTGCACGGACTTTTACATAGTAGGTCTTGCCTTTGGTCACCTTTTTCTTAAAGGAAGTGCCTGAGGCAGTGCCCAGCTTCTTGTAGCTGCCGTCTTTCTTGGTGGCGTAATACACCTGGTAACTTTTCGCTTCCCGCACGGCGTTCCACTTAACGCTCAGCTTGCCGTTCTTGGCGCTGACTTTTACGCCCAGCACCTTGCCGAACTTGGTCTTTGCCTTGCACTCTTTACTGGCTTTGCCGCTAAAGTTTGCGTCGCAAATACGGTTCACGCCAATTACACGGAAGCGGTAATTGGTAGACCCGGCCATGTTCTTAAAGGTGTAAGAAGTGCCGGTGACAGTGGCATAAGTCTTCCACTTCTTTTGGCTGACCACATACCGCTGCACCTTGTACCGATTGGCGTACTTGGCCTTTTTCCAGGTGAGCTTTACCGTGCTGCCGGTGGTGGCGGCTTTTACGCCGCTCACCTGCGCCGGCGTTTTGATGACTTTATAATCTACCTTTTCAATATATGGATCTTTACTGGCGTTGTTCTGTTTGCACTGCTTCTCAATGGTAGATCCGGGCAAGCAATAGATGCGTACAGCTGGATCCATCAATAAGCCATACTGACCAATGTTCACAAACTTGGTGGATTTACCCAAAATCACAACATTGCCCTTAACTACTCCTGAAAAAGCACACGAATCCAAATTCTTTACCGTCGCAGGCACCGTAATATTGTTTGTATCTCCGCCATCGCAGCAGAACACATCACCGCCAATGGAAGTAATGGTGGAAGAAAGCACCACTTTCTCTAATTTTGGAAATGCATAGGAAAATGCGCCATAACCAATGGAGGTGATCCCCTCCTCAAAAACGATTTTCTTTACATACCGTGTCGTGTCGATATAGAAGGAAGGATAAATGCTGCGAAGGAGGATTTCATCATTCATTTCCGGAGAATATACAAACTGACTGTCACCTTCACCTGGCCCATACTGCATGTAGCCATAGCTTTTATCCTCGTCTCGTTCAGAAAATTTATCATTATAGTCATCATTTTTACATTCATCCCAACCTAAATAATACGCCGGCACAGCGCCTTATACAAGGTCTCGTTCTCACGGTCAAATAAATACTGAATATTCGACTTTTTCTCTGCCGCCCCCGCAGATATGCCTCCTACGCAAAGACAGGCAAACAGCATTACAAAACTTAAAAATACAGATAATGTCTTTTTCATTTGTTCTTCTCTCCTTTTTGTCAGTTAGCGAAACAGCAACACAAAATATGTGCAAATCACCTCCAACTTTATCATTTCTTCATTCTTTATTCTCAACTAAACAATAACACATTCACAATAAAAATTCATTATACAATTTACATAAACATTTGCGGTACATTTTAGCAATAATTGCCAATTAAATACCCCCGGTACAACGCGTACCGGGCGTTACAAATTTATGGGAAAAATTGAATTTTAATAAATGCCCTGCGCCAGCATAGCGTCTGCGACCTTTTCAAAACCGGCGATATTGGCACCGGCCACCAGGTTGTAGCCTAGGCCGTAGCGCTCTGCGGCTTCTACGGAATGCTTATGAATATTGATCATCGCCTGGTGCAGTTTGGCATCCACTTCCTCCGCCGTCCAAGACAGGCGCTGGGAGTTTTGACTCATTTCCAGACCGGACACACACACGCCACCGGCATTGACAGCCTTAGACGGTGCAACGATCAGATCCTTTTGGTCCATTAAGTAATTGAGGGCGTCCGCAGTGGTGGGCATATTGGACACCTCTATGTAATACTTCGCGCCGTTAGCAACGATCTTCTTGGCGTCCTCCAAAGTCACCTCGTTCTGGGTGGCGCAAGGCAGGATCACATCACCCTTAACGCCCCAGGGCTTCTCCCCGGGTGGAACTCTGCGCCGAATTTGTCTGCATAGTCCTGCACGCGGTCACGACCGGAGGCCCGCATCTCCAGCAGATAATTGATCTTCTCCTCCGTGGCGATACCGTCCGGGTCGTACACATAGCCGTCCGGACCGCTGATGGTCAACGCCTTGCCGCCCAGCGCAGTGATCTTCTTAATCGCGCCCCAGGCCACATTACCGAAGCCGGAGACCACAAAGGTTTTCCCCTTGATATCATCGTGCTGGTGCTTAAACACCTCACAGGTATAGTAAATCGCGCCGTAGCCGGTGGCCTCCGGGCGAATTAAGGAGCCGCCGTAGGACAGGCCCTTGCCGGTGATCACGCCGTTCTCAAATGCATCAGAAATGCGCTTATACTGACCAAACAGGAAGCCGATCTCCCGGGCGCCTACGCCAATGTCGCCGGCAGGCACATCCACATTGGGGCCGATATGCCGGTACAGCTCCGTCATAAACGCCTGGCAAAAGCGCATAACCTCACCCTTGCTCTTACCTCGAGGGTCAAAGTCCGAGCCGCCCTTAGCGCCGCCCATCGGCAGGCCGGTCAGACTGTTCTTGAAGGTCTGTTCAAACCCAAGGAAATACATAATACTGGAGTTCACGCTGGGATGGAACCGCAAGCCGCCCTTATACGGGCCAATGGATGAGTTGAACTGCACACGGTAGCCTCGGTTGATACGGGTCTTGCCGTCATCGTCCACCCAAGCCACACGAAAAGTAATCAGTCGGTCCGGCTCCACCATACGGGTAAGAATATCGTCCTCCACATACTCCGGGTGCTGCTCAATCACCGGTGTCAGGGAGCTAAACACTTCTTCCACGCTCTGGATATACTCAGGCTTGGCATTATCCCGTCGCTTAACGGTATCAATTACGCTTTGAATATATGCATTCATACAAAATCCCCCAGGCAGTTATAATTTGGTACTGAACAGAAACAGAATTCTGTCCAGTATCTCCTTGCCAAATTCATCATAACATCATTAAATGCAAATTGCAATAGAAAAGTGAGCGATTACTCACGATTAATTTATTATTTTTTTCGTGATTTTGTCTATTTTTATGCGTTATTCGCCAAGTGTTTTGTATTTTATGCGCACGGTCTTTCACATTTTTGTCTAAGACATAAAAACAGACGGCAGCAAAAGCGCTGCCGTCTGCAAGGTTGCCGTTAAACTGGCTGTCGTCAAAGGGGTCGCTGCCGCCGCCGGTCTCGTTGCCGTTTTGACCGCCGGACAGCGTGTACAGATCCCCGTCCATCAGATGGAAGTGCACCACTTCCGCCTCAGGCTTGATATATTTCAGTTTCTTCATACTGTTTCTCCTTATTTTGCCAAAGTCACATTCGTCCAGGGACTGTACGAGGTATGGCGCTGGCCTTGCCCGTCTGTGTAAACCACATAGCTGCGTGCAGAGTAGGTCTGCCCTGCCGGATTGCTGAAGGTGTAGCTGATCAGGTACTGACAGCTGTCCGTCTGGCTGTTGGACTTGGTAATCACCGTCTTGGCACCCTTACCATCCGTGCCATTATTAAACTCCAAACCGCAGGCAGTAACCGTATAGGTCGAGTCTGTACCCTGAGCATATTGCGCTACAAAGGTCAGCTTGCCGATCTCTGTGTTCCACACCTGACCGTTCTGGGTAGAAGCATCTTCCGCAGCGCCGCGCAGGGAAGCAATGGGCGCCTTTTGCTGTAACTGGGCAATGGAAGTCACGCCCTGCAGCGTGTATTGATTGAAGTTGGACTGAGTGATTGCCACAAAGTCGCTCTTGGCACCGGTAGCGTAGCAGTTATAGGTGGCAGAGTAGCTGACCACACGATAGGTGTTGCCGTCTACCGGCAGCGCCCAGCACAGGAAGTCCGCTGCGTCGGAAGTGAGGGTATACGGTGCGTCAAAGGTGTATGTACCTGCATTGGCGCTGTATTTGATCAGGACGGTGCCGTTCTTGGCAAAGGCGGTCACTGCCAGGCTGCCATCCAGCTTGGCGGCGTTTTGGCCATTCACCAGCCAGGTTTAGCCCATCAGGACGCTGCTGCCAGTACGGTAGACAGGGTCTTGTCCGCAGTCACCGCATACTGGCTACACGGCTGTCGCCGAAGGCCAGGTTCGTCACCGTCACGGTATCTGCCTTGGCAGCAGAGGTTCACGGTGCTGTCAGCCACCACCTCAAAGGTGTCTGGCGCCCTCCCCTGCTACGGTTACACCATTGACGGTCCACGTGCCGTTGGTGGCATTGGGCGCAGTCAGGGTCACGGCGGCGTTGGCGTCGTAAGAATCGGTGCTGACCGTTTGACCGTCTGCAATAAAGGTCACCTTAAACCGGTTGCTATACATACAGTCGGTATAGGCGGACAGCAGCTGCGCCGTGCAAGCATCAATGGCAGCTTGCTGCTTTTCGCTCAACGCATAAGCGGTACCGTCATTGGTGTAGGCGGTAGCCAACACTTCGGTCAGAGCCTGCTCCAGTGCTTGGTACTTGTCGGCGGCATAGTAGCCGTCCTTACCGGCAGCCACCACAGTCTTTACCCGGCTGACTGCGCTGTCCAGTGCCTCGTATGCACCATAACCGCACAGGGCGTCATACGCCTTTTGCAAGTTATCGGCCAAGGTTTGCAGGGCACTGCCGTCCTTTTTATAGTCATTATCTTTCAGGTCGGCAAAAGCGCTCTGCGCGGCCTGATAAGCCTGTACAAAGTCGCTCCACAAAGCGGCCACATATTTGGTAGAACCGTTATCCAGCACCGTGTTGCCTACGGCGTAGGTGCTCACGCAGTTGTCCATTACTGTGCGCAAGTTGGTATAAACATCGGCAGCGGTGTTTACCGTAGCTGCGTTATAAGCAGTCATCGCTGCGGCTGCGTCAGCCTGATAGCCGGTCACTGCACCGGCAAGATCAAAGGCATAGTTATAAGCTGCCGGGTTGACACCGCTAACGGTATCCGCCTTGGCCAGCAGATCTGCCAGCCCGCCCTCTTTGTACTGGGCGGCTACCTGCTTTTGGGTGGTGGTGTCCAGACCGGCCACAGCATTTGCCAGGGGCGTGTAATTAAGCACGTACTGGGTGCTGTTTAGGGTCAGGTTCTCCGCTGCGTTGTCCGTATTCTCATTGTTCCGGTTACCGATCACCTTGGCGGTGAACTGTAAGCCGGTGTAGGTCTTGGCATATTCATTGGTGCCGAAGGTTGGGTTCAGGAATGCATGATTGTTCCAGAAGCGAGAAGTACCGGTATTATCCTGATTGGCAGTCATATCTGCCGTGGTGCCCGCCTGATAACCAAAGGTCGCGTTGTTGCTGGTGGCGGTCTTCCCGGGCCAGGTACTATACGCACCTTCCGCATAACCATACCACAGGTGATTGAGCATTAAGTCGCTGCTCAGGGGCGCCACATAGGCGATCTTGCCGTAAGTGGTCTTTCTGTTGAAGATACTGCCACTGCTGTTCTCTATCTTTTACTCTCCACAACCACCGGGAAGCCGGGGTTGCTGTCGCCGTTTTTCAGCAGTACGGTGGTGCTGGGACTGGCGATCTTAAAGTTTACATAACCGATGCCCTGGTAGCTGTCAGCGGTGGTCTCGCCGCTATACACATAATCCTTGGTGCTGTACAGCACATCGGTGTAGCCGTCGGTGGCCTCCGTGGTGCCAAAGTAGCCCTTGCCCATCTGGGGCTGGGTGTATTCCTGCATGGCAGCCATACCGGCAATCAGTGCGTCCGTGGCTGCTTTCAGCCGGGCAGCAGACACATCGGCCCCACCGTAACGGGCAGCGTCCAGCAGACGGTTGGCCTGCACATAAGCAGCGTAAGCAGCAGAAGCGTTGGTGTACAGCTTACCGCCCTGAAGCAGTGCCTCAAAGGCAGCCACCTGCGTAGTCAGCTCAGACTGGGTACCCTGGGCAGAAGTGGCAGAGAACTGCAAGTTGCCGTAATTGCCGATCATACGCAACGCGGCGGCTTTATTGGCCGCGTCGGAATAGCCGAGACCCACATAGAATGCAGCGCCGTCGGCCACTTCCCGGGCGTCGATTACGCCCGCAACAGAGGCGGCCAGCTTGCCGTTCACATACAGAACCGTTTCTTTGCCGTTATAAGAAATGGTGTAATTGGCCTCCTGGCCGGCAGGTACGGTCACCTTTTGGGCAGCGGTCTTATTTGTACCGCCGGAATAAACGGAAAGCGTGCCGTCACAGCCAAGGCGGATAAAGTCTTTGTCCGCAGCAGCCAGTGCAAACACGGTGCCAGCAGTGCCCAGGTCGTTATCGTCCGTCTGGCGGGTATGACTAAAGGACACGGTAAAGCTGTCTGTTTTCATCAGTGCCTGAATCACCGGGTCATTCACAAACACCTGGCCCTGATTGAGCCATAGCTTGCCGCCCTGCTCTGCAATACCGGCCTTATCCAGCTGGTACTCATAGGTGTAGCCGCTGGAATCCGTCTGCTTGGTATAGGTCCAGTCAGAGGTCAGGTTCAGATCGGAGTCAAAGCGATAGCGCATATCCGTAGAGCGCTGGGCCTTGAGCATGGTATTATATTCCTCATCGGTAATGGCCAGCACGGAACCGTGTCGGGGAGACAGCTGGTTTAAGGTATACTGGCTGTCCGTGAGCTTTTCAAAGTTCTTAAAGTCCGTAGACTGAAACGCCAGATAGTGACCGCTGTTGCCGTACTCATCTGCCAGCATCACCATGGTATTGGTGCCGGTAATAAAGTGGGAGTTGCACCCCTCCATTTTTGTGGAACGGCTGTTGTAAACCTTAACAGGCGTGCAGGCGGAATACTGATCCGCGTCTTTCAGGTCCGTGGAGGACACATAGTAAATGGTCTTCTCCCCGTCCGCCTCATTCTTATAATACATATATAAATGCCGTTTGCGGAATCGTACATGATATCCGCATCAATAGAGGCGTCACCATTGGGATTCTTATACAGCAACTGCGGCGCGCTGTAATGGGTCACATCCATCAGATTGTCCGTAAGCATATAATAAATCTTCTGTTCCGAACCGCCGGTAAAGCTGGAGGTGGACAGAGAGAAATACACCATATACTTGCCTGTGGAATCGTCCCAGATCACCTGAGGCGCCCAAAAGCAATGAACGGTTTCATTGGCAGGCAAAGCAGGAGTGCCGTCTGCATTCTTCACATCCTTAATGGAGATATGAGACTCCTCGGACCAATTTACCAGATCCGCAGAACGCCACACGGTCATAGCGTCGTTCACATCCCACCAGCCGAGGGAAGCGTCCATATCCGTTGCTACCATATAGTAGTAGCCGTCCTGACCACGGAACAGATACGGGTCACGGGCACAGCCGGTGCCGGTAGTCTGCTCTACAACAGGCTGGTTGCCGTTGATGGCAGTATCAGAAACAGCAAAGCGAATCTTCTGTTCACTGGTATTGTCGCCGGTAAAATAGGCAAAAACATACTTACCGCCGGCAGAAGTTGCCGGGGTGGCGGCAGAAGCAGCAAAAAGGCAGAGCAGTAAAGCAAGTGAGCGCCATCAGCACTGCAAGGAAAACTGCAATCAGCCGTTTGCCGGTTAATTTTTTGCGCATAGATTTGCACCTCCGATTTCCTTTTTGGGCAGAAGAAAACAGACTGCACCAAAACCGGATATATAGTACCCTCTGAGAGGTAAAAAAGTCAATACATTGTAGATAAGTGGTACAGATATTTTAGTGTGTCCAATTTTGATAACTGCTCTGCCATCCGTATAAAACCATGTTCCGTCAAAACCGATCAGCGTCACGCAAAAAGGCCGCCGTGCATACGCACAACGGCCAAATTTTGCTATATTTATGCAGCTATCTCCGCAACACATCAACCATGCGGCTACGCAAAGGTCCACCGGACCTTTGCTCCCAAATCAAAGATTTGGAGCCTTGTGCCGCATCATCTCACGCGGCATTAGTACATGCCGCCCTGGCAGATTAAACTTTCTCTGCACTGCTCTCGGTGGTATGCGGTTATTTCCGCAACACATCGACCATGCGGCTACGCAAAGGTCCACCGGACCTTTGCTCCCAAATCAAAGATTTGGAGCCTTGTGCCGCATCATCTCACGCGGCATTAGTACATGCCGCCCTGAGATGCTGCGGCCATCGCAGCAGCATTTGCAGCGTCAGCCTGCGGATCCTTAATGTCTGTTACCAGACTTTCGGTAGTCAGCACCATGGAAGCCACGGAAGCGGCGTTCTGGATCGCAGAACGGGTCACCTTTGCCGGATCCACAATACCGGCCTCAATCATATCGCCATAGGTGTTGGTGGCAAAGTTAAAGCCATAACCGGCCTTGCCGGAAGCCATGATCTTGTCTACAATTACACTACCCTCCAGGCCTGCGTTTGCAGCGATCTGGCGCACCGGCTCCTCCAGCGCCTTCAGCACGATCTTGACACCGGTCTTAAAATCTGCGTCATCGGTATCCAGCAGCTTCTCCACAGCGGGAATGGTGTTGATCAGTGCCACGCCGCCGCCGGCAACGATGCCCTCTTCCACAGCAGCCTTAGTAGCAGCCAGGGCGTCCTCAATGCGCAGCTTTTTCTCTTTCATCTCTGTCTCGGTAGCAGCACCCACCTTAACAACGGCTACACCGCCGGCCATCTTTGCCAGGCGCTCTTGCAGCTTCTCCCGATCAAAGTCAGAGGTAGAAGCCTCAATGGCAGTGCGGATCTGACCCACACGCGCTTTAATATCTTCGCTGTTGCCGGCGCCGTCTACGATAATGGTGTTCTCCTTGGTCACCTTCACCTGGCGAGCAGTACCCAGCATCTGCATAGTAGCGTCCTTCAGTTCCAGACCCAGGTCGGAAGTAATCACCTGGCCGCCGGTCAGCACGGCAATATCCTGAAGCATATCCTTGCGGCGATCGCCAAAGCCCGGAGCCTTTACGCATACACAAGTAAAGGTGCCGCGCAGCTTGTTCAGCAGAATGGTCTGCAGGGCCTCGCCCTCTACATCCTCTGCAATGATTACCAGCTTCTGGCCGTTCTTCAGCACAGCCTCCAACAGGGGCAGAATATCCTGTACAGTGCTGATCTTCTTATCGGTAATGAGAATCTTAGCGTCGTCCAACACAGCTTCCATCTTATCGGTATCGGTCACCATATAAGGAGAAATGTAGCCACGATCGAACTGCATACCCTCAACCACCTCGCAAGTGGTCTCTGCGGTCTTGGACTCTTCTACGGTGATCACGCCGTCGGCAGATACCTTTTCCATGGCCTCAGCGATCAGCTTGCCAACCGTCTCATCTGCAGCAGACACGGTAGCCACACGGGCAATATCATCGCTGCCGCTAACGGCCTTGCTCTCTTTTTGGATACCGGCCACAGCAGCGTCCACAGCAGCCTTAATGCCGTTCTTCACAACCATGGGATTGGCCCCAGCAGCCACATTCTTCATGCCCTCACGCACCAGCGCCTGGGCCAGCAGCGTAGCAGTGGTGGTGCCGTCACCGGCATCGTCATTGGTCTTGGAAGAAACTTCCTTCACCAGCTGGGCGCCCATATTCTCAAAAGGCTCCTCCAGCTCGATTTCCTTGGCAATGGTCACGCCGTCGTTGGTGATCAGCGGTGCGCCATACTTCTTATCCAGTACCACATTGCGACCCTTAGGGCCAAGGGTAATCTTAACGGTATTGGCCAGCTTGTCAATACCGGTCTGCAACGCCTTGCGAGCATCCTCGCCATAAATAATATCTTTTGCCATAACGGAACTCCTCCTTACTCAACTACAGCCAAAATGTCTTTGACCTCGGAAATGGTGTACTCCCTGACCGTCCACCTTAATCTGGGTGCCGCTGTACTTGCCGATAATCACCTTATCGCCAACAGCAACAGTCATGGGGTGTTTGTCAGTGCCGGGGCCAACGGCAACAACTTCGGACACCTCGGGCTTCTCCTGTGCGGAAGCTGCCAGAATAATGCCGGAAGCGGTGGTTTCCTCAGCCTCACAGGCTTTTAGCAGAACACGGTCTGCAAGCGGTTTAATAGTCATAACTTTTCACCTCGTCAAAAGTATTCGTTTTATGTTAGCACTCTTCACTTCCGAGTGCTAATACTTATTTTAGCAAGTTTTTTCCATTTGTCAATAGGATTTCAAAATTCTTCATAAAAAATCCGATAATCCATAATGCAATCGCCAAAAAGCAACAAAAAATGCGCACCGTCGGCAAAAACCGACAGTGCGTAAAAGAGACATTATCGTGCGTCCAGCACCGGCAATCCGGAGGTGGTGATCTCCTGCATGGTAACGGACTCACGGGCGTTATTCTGGTACTTGTCCTGATAATAATTCTCCTGGTGGAAATCCAGGCCACCGTTTTGGTCGTAGTCAACGGTACTTCACATTCTTCGTATCTTTATAATCATTCTCCACATACTCGGTCCAGGCCAAGCGGTACTCCTCCATGGGAAAATGGAAAAAAGACGGAAGTGGGCACCACTTTTTCCAGTTCTGCATAGGACTTCTGCTTGGCAGCCGGCAGAGCCTTGGCCGCGTCTTGGTTCCGTTTTGCCAGATCCAGTACCACATTCTTGTACCAATTGATCTGATTCTCGTGGATATTATCGTACAGCCAACGAATACCCAAAACATCGCCGTCAATATAAGAGTGACTGTCCAGTGTAATCAAAGCGCGTGTGATCACGCCGTCACTGTTGACAATATTGATAACCTGGTTGCCCACGCCGTCCACATCTTCCGGACCGGGCTGCAGCAGGCAGTGCTTGTATTGCTCGCTGCGGTAAAAGTCCGTCAGTTGCTCGCGCGTGTAATAGCTGTACGCCTCTGTATCATGGTTGCCGTAAGCCAAAGTCCAGTACACGCCCAACGTTTCCATCAGCTCTGCAAAAATCTTGGCGCCGGACTTGTTATTGAAAGTGCCTGCCTGGAACGGTACCGGGTAAGAAATGTCGCCGGTAACTACCACGAAGTCCGGCTTTTCTACCCGAATCATTGTAGCTACGGTATTGATGGCCATAGCGTCCTTTTTAATAGACATCCAGCCGCCGCCGATATGTACATCCGTCAGCTGCATCACTTTCAGTCCCTTGTCACTCTTAATGTTCACATAGCCGTTGTCCTCTACGCTGTATTCCAGCTGGGCGCAACCGGCAGAACCGTAGTTGTGGGCCTTGTTGATGTTAGACTGAACACCGATTACGGAAATCATGGTAGTGATCCCCACAAACAGCGCCAAAATAACTAAAAAGCCGATAAAAATTTTCAGTGCGATCTTCCTGCGCTTCTTTTTGGTCAGCGCCTTTTCCAATCTTTGCTCTTCTGTCAAAAGAGCCCCTTTTTTGTTAGACATTTGTTACTCCCCCATTTTTGTTTTGTTCTATTTGAACAGTAGATGGGCCGGGGCTGATTGCCGCCGTAAAATCCGCACCCATTTCTGTCTGCAAAAAGCGCCCGCAGCCCCTCTTGTAACTGCGCCACTGCTTCTACCGTCATTTGATCCGTGGTAATATCTGCCGTAAAGGCCAGGTGCCGTCCGTAGCGGTGGCACTGCACATTGGCTACACCGGTCACCCCCGGTTGGGCCGTAAGCAATGCCTGGGCACGGTCGCAATCCTCCGTCTCTCGCTTGCCCAGAATACAAGCAAAGGAGGAGACGCAGGACTTAGCGCCGCTGATCAGCAACACCGCGCTGATGGCAATACCAAAGTAGCCGTCCACCGGTACCCCTGCAACCCGGGTCAGGGTAAAGGAGATCAGAGTGGACAAGGTGATGAAGAAGTCCAGCACGCTGTCCGTAAACAGCCCTTTCAGCACCGGCGACGGATGGCGCCGATCCTTAAACTTATAGTAAGCGCCCAGCAGCAGCTTTACCACCGCCGTTACCGCAATGATCACCGCATAGCGAACCGAAAACCACACCGGCGCCGGGTACAGGGTTCGCTCCAAGGACACATAGCCGAAGCCAAAGCCGGTGCCTACGATCACCACGGCAGTGATAAAACCGGTGAGATCCTCCGCACGACCTAACCCGAACGGGTACTTCGGCGAAGTGCGCACGGAAAGCCAAAAGCCCACCAGCGCGATGATACATACCACGCTGTCCAGCGCGTTATTCAGCGAGTCTACATAAATAGAAATGCTGTTGGTGGAAATACCCACATACAGCTTCACCATAAACAGGCACAGGTTGACGCAGATGCCGAAGACAGCCGCCCGCATCCGTGCCTTTGTTTCCATCATCTTTTACATACTCCCCCTCTTTGCAGCGACTTACGCTTTTTCAATCAGCGCCACAGCGTGGGCTGCCATACCCGCGCCGGTACCGGTAAAGCCCAGTCCCTCCTCGGTGGTGGCCTTTACGCTGACCTGCGCTATATCCACCCGGCAGGCATCGGCAATATTGCCCCGCATTTCATCTATATACGGCGCCAGCTTTGGCCGCTGCGCCAAAAGCGTAGCGTCGATGTTCTCAATTTGATAACCCCGGTCGGCCAGTACCCGCACCACTTCTTCCAGCAATTTCAGGCTGTCCGCCCCCTTCCAGCGGTCATCTGTATCCGGAAACAGGTGGCCAATGTCACCCAGCGCCGCCGCGCCCAGCAGGGCGTCAGAGATGGCGTGAAGCAACACATCCGCATCGCTGTGCCCCAGCAGGCCCTTTTCAAACGGAATGGTCACACCGCCTAAGATCAGCGGGCGGCCCTCCACCAGTTTATGTACATCGTAGCCGTGGCCGATACGCATTACTCTGCCTCCCTTGCTTTTAAGATCGCCTCTGCCATGGGCAGATCCTCCGGGGTGGTGATCTTCATATTGGTATACTCGCCGATCACAACGGACACCGGCACGCCCAGGTTCTCCATCAGCTTGCAATCGTCGGTAAAATTCCCGCCCTGGGCCTTGGCCTTCTCCATTGCCAGCTTGTACAGGTCAAAGCGAAAAATCTGGGGCGTTTGAATGGCGATCAGTTGGGAGCGATCCGGGGTGTCCGTGATCTCATAGTCATCATTGATCACCTTAATCGTATCTTTTACAAACACGCCGGTGGCCGCCGCGCCGGTCTCCTCCGCCCGATGCAGGGTGTCTAAAATCTCGTCTCGGGTCACCAGGGGTCGGGCGCCATCGTGGATCAGCAGCAGATCGCAGTCGTCAATGGTGTCTACTGCATTTTGCACACTCTCTTGGCGAGTCTTGCCGCCAAAGACAAAACTCACTTTCTCCTGAGGCAGCAGGGCAGACATAGCGTCCACATCCGCAGGGCGACAAACCACCAGCACCTCGTCCACCTGGGGCAGATCCGCAAAGGCGGCCACCGTGCGGGCAATCACCGGCGTGCCGCACAGGGGCAGCAGCACCTTGTTCTTTGCACTTTGCATACGACTGCCGGAACCGGCAGCCACGATCACAGCCACATTAGCCAAGTTGAATCATCCTCTCCGTCTCCTCCCGGGTGGGGGTCACAAAAATTGTTTTATAATCTGTATAGATCACCCGACCGGGCTTGGCACCGGCAGGTTTCTTTACAAATTTGACTCGGGTATAGTCCACAGGTACATTGGAGGACGCGCGCGCCTTGCTGTTGTAGGCAGCCAGCACCGCAGCGTCATGGAGCGCTGACTCCGACGGTGTCTGCCCGGCAGTGACCAACACCACATGACAGCCGGGCGTGTCCTGAGTATGGAACCAGTAGTCCTCTCCTGCCGCCGTCTTTAAGGTCAGCTTGTCGTTCATCACATTGTTACGACCTACTAAAATGTGAAAGCCGTCCACCGTTTGGTATTCCAGCGGTTTCAGCGCCTTGGCCGGCTTCTCCTTGCCCCGATGGCGCAGATACCCCCCGGCGGTCAGTTCAGCTCGAATGGCAGAAATCTCCGCATCGGTAGAAGAACGACTCAGGGCGTCCAGCACACTGTCCAAATACGCCGCTTCCGCCTCTGCCTGGGCAATAAAGCCGGTAAGCTTTTGCTCCGCCACCTGCTTTTTGCGATAGTCTTTATAATACTTTTGGGCGTTAGCCGATGGACTTAGCGCCGGGTCTGCCGGAATACGCACCATCGTGCCCGGTTCATAATAATTCTCTAAATCATAAAAAGGGCGCACCCTTCTCCAGCGCATATTGGTTGGAGGTGATCAGGTCGCCGTAAATACGGTACTTGTCCTTGTCCGCACAGTCCAGCAGCTCCTGCCGCCGATTCTCCGCCTTGCGCACTGCCCGCTCCTGCAGGGTGGTCAGGTGGTGAAACAGATCGGCGCTGCGGCTCTTGATCCGCGCCAGCCGCACGCGCTCGTAAAAAAGAAGTCCAGCAGCGCGCTGGGGCTGTCAAAGCTGCGGCATTCCAGCAAATCACCATATTGATGGATCGGCGTAAAGGCAAAGTCCTTTGGGCACCCCGTCCAGCACCACCGTGGGTGACGGCGCCAGCGCATAGGCGCGCAGCTGTTCCAAAGGTCAGCCCCTGCTCCACCTCACGGCAAATAATGGGCGACACACCTAAAAGGGGTACTTTGCACTGCCTTGGCGCCGGTAGCGCCGCAAGTTTGCAGTCGGTGGGTAATGGCGTCTAAATCCTCGGTCAGAATATTTAATTTGTCCTGGGGCGGCGGTAAAGTGTAGTCCACCCCGGGCAGCAGACGCCGGTTGCCGGTCTCGCCGGTCATACGACGAATACAGTCGATAATTTTACCGTTGCCGTCCAACAACAAAATGTTGGCGTAACGACTTAAAATCTCGATCACCAGTCGGTAGGTCACCCGATCACCCAACTCATTGGTGCCGGAAAAGTGCAGTTCCAGCACCCGCTCCAAACCGGGCTGGGTCACATCGTCCAGCCGCGCCCCTTGCAGCAGCTTACGCAGCAGCATGGTAAACATAGGGGTCTCGCCGGGTTCTCCGGCGCATAATCCGTAAAATGCACCCGGGCGCTGTCCGGGCGACAGCTGAGCAGCAACTTTTTTTGGCGCCGCTGCGCCCCCGCAGGGTCAGCACGATCTCCTCTTTGGTAGGCTGGTGGATCTTGTCCACCCGATCCCCCCACCGCACCGTCTGCGATCTCCCGTTGCAAGCAGTGCAAAAAAATACCGTCCAGAGCCATATTTACACCGTCAGCACAGGGTTCTTCTGGGGTGCACAAATAAATTCCACATCCGGGAACGCCTGTTCCAATCTTTCTTTTAAGGTCATAAAGGCGGCATACTCGGTCTCGTAATGACCGGCAGCCAGTACCGGGTACTGGGCCTCTGCCGCTTCCAGCAGATCATGGTAACGCACCTCACCGGTAAGATAGCAGTCTGCCAGTTGCTGCGCCTGTCGCCAAAATTCACCGCCGGCGCCGCCGCAAACGGCTACCGTTTCGATCAGCGCCTCTGTGTCTGTATAGCGCAAACAATCGCTTTCCAGCACTTCACCGGCCATAGCGGCAAAATCGTCCACGCTCATAGCCTGGGACAGGCGGCCAACGGTCAAAAACCCGTCGGCGCTATGGGTCAGGTTCGTAAGCCCAAGCAAAGCAGCCAAGCGATCGCCAATACCGCCGGGTGCCTTGTCAAAACAAGTGTGGGCGCTGATAAGCGCAATGCCGTTTTGCACCAATTCGCTGACCGGCGTGCCGGTATAGACCTGCCTCAGTCCGTGAAAAATCAGAGGATGATGGGTCAAGAGCAGCTCTGCCCCCATACCCACGGTAAAGTCTACCACCGCCAGGGTTGCGTCCAGGGACAGCACGCAACGGCGCACAGGCGCCTGCATATCCCCCACCAAGAAGCCGGAATTGTCCCACTCCTCCATGGTGTCATAAGGCGCAATGGAATTGATCCAGTTGTTAATATCTGCAACAGTCGTCATAATTTTTCCTCAATGGCGCGGATTACATCCGCCGTATCCACGCCGCCCTTTTGGCGATTGCGTAGGTAGTGGATTAGCTGTTCAAAATAAGCCTTGTCGCTAAAATCCGTAATCCCGTCCAAATACAAATCTGCCGGGGTATAGCTCTCCGGCGCACCGCCGGGTACAGCCTGCAGCACCAAATAATGATGCCGTCCCTCCCGCACCACCCGGGCGCAGCGAATTTCAAAGCCATTTGTATACAAAAATTGCCGCACGACCTCCGGGTGGGTCATGGGCTGCAAAATCAATGTTTTTTATGTATATACGGGCAGGCGGACAAGATCTCAGCAATCAGTTCTCTTTGAAAGGTCAAGCCCAGTTCTTCTATCAATCGGCGGCAGGCACCCAGCGGGCCCGGGCGCACATCGGCAGCCACCACACGGGGCGCAATCCCCTGTTGCACCAAATAGGCGCTCACATAGCCGTGGTCGCAGCCAATATCCGCCACCGCGCAGCCGGGCGGCACCATGTCCGCCACAGCCTGCAATCGCGGAGTTAAAACGATCATTTCCGGATCAGAGCATTGATCTGCTCCAGCAGATCGTCTGCATCTACGCCATGCACAGCGCAAGCCTGCTCCACCGTCTCACCCCGAGATGCGGGGCAGCCCAAGCAGTGCATACCCATCTGCAAAAAGTAAGGGGCCGCATCCGGGCAAATGTCTAAAATATCGCCGATCACCGTATCTTTTGTAATTTCCGTCATTTTGTTGTCCTCCGGTAGTATTAAATCCGTTATACTATATATAGTATAACCTACTTTGACATAATAGCACAAATGAATTGCAAGTTCAAGCCGATTGTGGTAAAATAGTCACCGGTTCAAGTTATGGCCTTATTTCTATGGATAAATCAGGTGATTTTATGCAAAATCTAAATCCAAAAGACGGCGCTTACAATCCCGGGCTGCAATTCGACGCCTTTACAGCAGGCATTGAGGACGGCGGCCTGCGTGCAAAAAGCTCCATTTCTGCTATGGTGTGCTACATTCTTGCCAATATTGAAAAGCCCCTGAGCATTAAGAATATTACCGACGCACTGACTGCCGGTTGCATTGCCAATTATTTTGAGATCTGCGACTCCATTGACCGGCTGAAAGCCGCCGGCCAAATTGTAGAAAAAGACGACCGGCTGTACGCTACACCCCAGTGCAAAGCGGCGGTGGAACTGATCGAGAACGACCTGCCTCTGACCATGCGGGAAAAGAGCATTGCCTGTTGCCAACGGGCGCTGGCCAAAGAGACGTATCAGCGAGAGAATCGGGTGGATATTGAGCCGGACGGCAACGCCTTCCAGGTGACGCTGCATGTGAGCGATATTGACCGGGACTTTATGGCGCTCAAGCTCTATATGCCCACCAAAGCACAGGCCCAGGCAGTTAAAGAGAAGTTCCAAGCCAATCCGGTGCGCGTCTATGAAGCGGTAATTAACACACTTTTTAGCGAGGAACAGGATCCACCCATTGACTAAGGCGAAAAGAGCCGCTGACATCAGCGGCTCTTTTTTATAAATACTAAGCACAAAAAATCCCGCCTGCAACCGCAAGCGGGATCTTTTTAATCCATTAGTCCTGGTCGGACAGAGCGGGAATGCCCTCTTCCGGCTTGGGCAGCAAAGTCTTCATGGACAGGCTGACACGCTTCTTGTCGAAGTCAATGTCCGTGATCTCGCACTTCACTTCATCGCCCACCTTCAGCACATCGCCGGGGGATCTTAGCATCCACAACGGTGCCCACAGGATAATCGCGCTTGAGAATCTCCCACGGGTTGTCCTCCAGCTTCTTGAAGCCAAGAGAGATCTTCTTGTTCTCGTCATCCAGCTTCTTGATGGTCACCTCTACGGTGTCGCCAACCTTAACCACCTCACTGGGGTGCTTAATGCGGTTCCAACTCAGCTCGCTGATATGAATCATACCGTCAATACCGCCGATATCTACGAACGCGCCGTAGCTGGTCAGGGACTTCACGGTACCGGTCAGCTTCTGGCCCTCGGACAGGGTAGCCCACAGAGCCTCCTGCTGGGCTTTCTTCTCCTCATTGGCTACCACCTTAATGGAGCCAACGGCACGGCGGCGAGCCGGGTTCAGGTCAATAACCTTGAAGCGAACGGTTGTGCCCTTGAGCACATCCAGTTCCTGCCCACGGGGTACGCCGGTAAGAGAAGCGGGCACAAACACGCGGGTGCCCTTGGCGGTTACCAGAACGCCGCCCTTTACGATAGCAACAACGGTGCCTTCCAGCACTTCATCGTTCTCATGCGCTGCAACGATTTCGTCCCAGCCTTTGAATGCGTCCACCAGCTTCTTGGAAAGCTTCAGAACGCCCTCTTCATCGGATGTTTTCATGATGACGAGGTCCAGTACATCGCCGATTTTGACAACATCCTCTGCTTTATCCACCGGCTCTGCGGAAAGATCAGCCAGTGCGATCACACCGGTCTGCTTTCTGCCGGTCACATCAACGAATACCTCGGTGGGTGTGATGTTTACAACAGTGCCCTTTACGACCTTGCTGTTATCATCTTCGCTAAAGGATTCTTCCAGCATTTCTGCGAATGAGGATGCCTCACCATCAGCAGATGTGTTGACAGCAGCCTCAGCGGCCTGATTCGCATCTGCTGTCTCCACAACTTCTTCAGTAGCGGCTGAAGTTGTTTCAACTTCCTTTTCTTTAATTTCTTCGGACATGGTTTTGAGTACCTCCTTGATGATTGCCGACGGCGTAGACGCCCCGGCTGTAACACCAACCACCGCATAGGCACTGAGATGCAGACCGCGCAGCTCCGCCGCCGTTTCAATCAGAAAGGTGGGCGCATTCGCAGCACACACATCTCGCAGCTTACAGGTGTTTGATGAATGGCGACCTCCGATCACAAGCATCGCGTCGCACTCCCTGGACAGAGCCGCCGCTTCTTCCTGTCTTTCAGAAGTAGCATTGCATATTGTACTATAAATTTTGGTATTTGTACATACCTTTTTAAGAATTTTCTCAGACTTTTTCCATTCTTTTTAGGCTAAATGTGGTCTGAGAAACGCAAATCATCGGGTTGTTTGGTGAAATTGCACCACTTTTTAGGATCTCCTGCAATTCCTCGGCATTTTTAAACACATAACTGGCGCCGGGGCAATAAGATCGAATACCAACCACTTCCGGGTGATCCTCGTCTCCGGCAATGAGCACCGTGGTGTCCGGCGACTGGCTGCCCACAATGCGATGAATCTTCAAAACAAAGGGGCACGTCGCATCCGTAAAGGGCAAATGGCGTGCCTCCATTTCCTCCACCACACACTTGTCCACCCCATGGGTGCGTACCACAATCTGATACCCGGGCGGACAGTCCTCTACCCGATCAATAATCTTGACCCCGCGCTCCGCCAGATCACCTACCAGCTGGGCATTATGAATAATGGGGCCAAGGGTGCACACGCGCTCCCCTGCCTCCACTTTATCATATAACAGTTCCACCGCCCGGTTGACGCCAAAGCAGAAGCCGGCGGTCTTGGCCAGTTTTATTTGCACGCTCTCTCATCCTCCCACAGGGCGGTAATGGCGTCCATCACCTTGCCGGCAGCGTCCTTAATATCGTGGGGGCCCAGCTCTTCTCGATCCAGTCCCAGGTCTGCCTGGGTCAGCAGCTACCGTAGCGCACGGTCACCTGCTTGCCCGCTTTGATTTTGCCGTCACAGCAAATGGCCACCGGCAGCACATCGGCGCCTGTAGCCTTGGCGATCACTGCCACACCGGCCTTGGCCTTTTGGGGCACGCCGTCCTTGTCTTTAATGCGGCGACCTTCCGGACAAATGGCCATCACATGATTTTCCTGTATGATTTTTACGCCGTAGTCAATTGCAGAGGTATCGCCCTTGCCCCGGCGCACCGGGAAGGCATACATCCGGGTCATAAACCAGGCGGCAATGGGATTCTTAAACAGTTCCACCTTGGCCATAAAATGCAGGGGCGGCACCTCCTTGGGTAACGCCACAAACACCGGGTCAACCGCGCAGGTGTGGTTGATGGCAACAATATAGTTGGTGCGACCCTTGGGAATGTTCTCCAGCCCCTTAAAGCGCATTTTTGTACACAAGCTTCACCAGCGGGCCAAATACGGTCTTGATGAAGCCATAGGTTTTGTAATGTTTTACCTGGGTGTAGTCAAATTCTTTCATTTTGTATGCTCCCGAATGATATTGATGATTAGGTCGGTGGACTGCTGCAGGTCCAGTTCCGAGGTATCCGCCATAATGCTGTCGGCAGAGGGTTTCAGCGGGGCAATCTCCCGGTGGCTGTCCTGGTAGTCCCGGCGGTTCACATCCGCCAGCACATCTTCATAGGTCACCGTCTGTCCCTTTTCCACCAGTTCCTTATACCGGCGACGCGCGCGACACTCCGGCGTAGCGGACAAAAAGATCTTCACCTGGGCATTGGGCAACACCACGGTGGCAATATCCCGACCATCCATAATTACATTGTTTTTCTTGGCTAAATCTCGTTGCAAGTCTAACAGGAACGCCCGCACAGCCGGCACGGCGCTGACCTTGGATGCGCCCATACTAATCTCCGGTGTGCGAATCAGGTCGGACACATCTTCTCCGTTCAGGTAAACATGCTGGCTGCCGTCCACAAACTTTAATTCCACCTGCAAATTTGGCAGCAACGCAGCAATGCCGTCGTCCGACTCCAAGACGCCGGCGCGCACCGCACCCAGCGCCACCGTGCGATACAGCGCACCGGTGTCCACATAAATAAAGCCCAGCGCCTTGGCTGCCGCCTTGGCGATGGTGGACTTGCCTGCACCGGCAGGTCCGTCAATGGCAACATTGATCATCATAAAAAATCCCCCTTTTAAAATTACAGGTTTTGGCCGCTCAGGGTGCCGGTGGAAAATGCGATCTGCAAATTGAACCCGCCGGTATAGCCGTCCACATCCAGCACCTCGCCGGCAAAATACAAATTCTCCACCAGCTTAGAGCCCATCGTCTTTGGCGACACCTGGCGCACATCTACGCCCCCGGCGGTAACAATGGCCTCCTCCACCGGGCGAAAGTCGGTGATATGCACAGCAAAGTCCTTCATCAGCCGCACCAAAGCGTGGCGCTCCTCCCGACTGATCTGATTGACCTTCTTGCCCGGTTCCAGTCCGCTGCGGCGTACAAATACCGGAATCAGCTTCCGGGGCAGCAGCCCGCCCAAGGCGTTGATCAAATCTTTATTTTGCAACGTGGAAAAGTCCCGCTGCACCCGCCGATCCAGCACATCAAAGGCCAGCGCGGGCTTTAAGTCGATATGCAGATTATACACCCCCCCCGCTCCGGCTGTGTCAAATGGCTGGAGGCAGAGAGCACCACCGGTCCGCTAACCCCATAGTGGGTAAACAGCATTTCGCCGAAATCCGTATAGACTTCCTTGTTCCCTTGGGTCACCCGAATCTCAACATTCCGCAGGCTCAGGCCCTGCAGCTCCGGGATAAAATTATTATCACACACCAGCGGCACCAACGCCGGGCGAATAGGCACAATGGTGTGGCCGCACTGGCGGGCAAAGGTGTAGCCGTCGCCGGTAGAACCGGTGGCAGGATAACTGCACCCGCCGGTACATACGGCAACGCTGTCACAGGTCAAGCGGCGACCGTCGGTCAAATGCACCGCCTGTACCCGCCGACCGTCCTCGGTCAGCTCCAGCCGCTCTACCGTGCCTTGCAGAAACTGCACACCGGCATTTTTGGCACGGCGCACCAAGGCGTCTACAATATCCGTTGCGTTATCCGATACCGGGAATACCCGCTCCCCTCGCTCAATCTTAGTGGACACACCCAAGTCCTCCAGCAGAGCGATGGTGTCATAAGGCATAAAGTTAGAAAAGGCGGAATACAAGAACCGTGGGTTGGTAGGAATATGCTCCAACAACCCTTGCAGGTCAAAGGTGGCATTGGTCACATTGCAGCGCCCTTTGCCGGTAATGCGCAGTTTGCGCCCGGGGCGCTCCATTTTTTCAATCAGCAGCACACGGCCGCCCCTCTCGGCACACACCGCTGCGGCGGTCAGCCCGGCAGCACCGGCGCCGATGACAATTTTTGGTTCACTCATACTTCTTCCTCACCGGCGGCCAGTTCCTCGCTTGCATTCTCCCACCGGGCGTACAGATCGTCTCTGCGGGCAGTGGCGGCATCCAGCTTGGCGGTTAGGTCCATCAGCGCCTGATAGTCCGCACCGGCAGACAGCTGCGCTTGCAGTTCTTCAATCTCCGCCTCCGTCTCCTCAATTTCCGCTTCCAACCGGGTAACGGCGGTACGCAGCTTGCGCAGGCGGGAGGCACGCTCCTTTGCTCTTTATAAGAATTGGTTTTTGGTTTTTCTTTGACGGCAGCTGTCCTCTGCTGTGTGACCGCACGATGCGCCATATAGTCGTCGTAGTTACCGGTATAGCTTTGCACCCCGTTGGGCGTCAGCTCCAGCACCCGGGTCGCCAGCTTATTGATAAAATATCGGTCGTGGGACACAATGAGCATGGTGCCGTCATAATGAAGCAGCGTGTTTTCCAGTTCTTCCCGTGAGGCTGCGTCCAGGTGGTTGGTAGGCTCGTCCAGCAACAAGAAATTATAACCGCCCAGCATCAACTTCAGCAGCGCCACACGCGCACGCTCACCGCCGGAACACACGGACAAAGGCCGATACACTTCTTCTCCCTTAAACAGGAACGCCGCCAACGCATTGCGCACCCGGGTCTCCGTCATTTGAGGAAGGTGTCCCACACCTCGCCGATTACCGTTTTCGTCAGGTCCAGCTTGGCCTGCACCTGGTCAAAATAGCCGGTGAGTAAGTTGCTGCCAAAGCGAAAAGTGCCGTCCTGGCGAGGGTATTCACCGGTCAAAATTTTAAGTAGCGTGGTCTTGCCGCAGCCGTTATCCCCCAGCAGGAACACCCGCTCCTGCCGCTTAATGTCAAAGGACACATCACAAAACAGCACTTTGCCGTCAAAGGACTTAGACAAGCCGTCGCAGCTGAGTACATCTTCACCGCTGACGCACTTGGGGGTAAAGTCAAAGCGGATTTTCTGCAACTTGGCGTCCGGCACCACCAGCTGGTCACGAATGCGCTGGATCACCTTTTCCTAGCTCTCGGCAGTTTTGATATTCTTCTCCCGGTTCCACTGCCGCTGCTGGGCAATAATACCCTCCAGGCGGGCGATCTCCTTCATATCATTGTCGTACTTCTCGGCAATGGCCTTTTGCTCCGCCGCCTTTTTTTGCAGAAAAACGGAGTAGTTACCGCTAAAGCAACGGATCTTTTGATTTTCCAGTTCAATGGTTTTGTCCGTAATACGATCCAGGAAATAGCGATCGTGGGACACAATCAGGCAGGCACCCTTAAAATCGGAAAGAAAGCTCTCCAACCACTCCACTGCGTGAATATCCAGGTGGTTGGTAGGTTCGTCCAGCAGCAAAAAATCCGCCTTGGACAGCAGCAGCTTTGCCAAAATCAACTTAGACTTCTGTCCGCCGGACAGCTTGTCCGTGGACATATCAAACTGCATTTCCGTAAAGCCCAGCCCCAGCAGCGCCGAGCGTGTCATGGATTTATAAGTCAGGCCGCCCTCTCGCTGGAACTGCTCCGTCAAACGGTCTTGCAGGGCAATATCCGCCGCTGTATCCCCTTGCCCGCTGCGCAGGCGATCGCCAACTTCCTCCAGTTGGCGCTCCAGTTCCATCAACGGCGCAAACACGCTGACCAACTCGTTCCACACGGTATTGCCGGCAGAGCAGGTGTGCTGCTCCATATAGCCCAGCTTACAATTTTTAGAGAGAAAGGCGCCGCCGCTGTCCGGCGTGTAGTCGCCGCAGATCACCTTAAACAGCGAGGTCTTACCCACGCCGTTGGCGCCAACGAAGCCCACTTTCTCCCGCTCTTTGATGGAGAAAGACACACCGGCAAACAGCGTGCGCTCCCCAAAAAGACAAGGTTAAGTTTTGTACATCTAAAACGGCCACAGGCGCCCAGCTCCCGGTTTGCAAAATAGATTTGCCCATATTTTACACTATCCCGGCTTGAAAGTGAAGTCCTTTTTTGTTATTATATCTAGGAAATCAATAAAAACAGAGGAAACAACTATGGAGATTTTAAAATTACAGCCCATCTTTAAGGATTATATTTGGGGCGGTCAGCGCCTGCGAGAGGACTTTGGGTTCCAAAGTGACCTGCCCAAACTGGCAGAGGGCTGGATGCTGGCCTGCCACCAGGCGGGTATGAACACCATCGACGGCGGCAGCTATGACGGTCAGCCTCTGGAACAGGTGGTCGAGTCCGTGGGCAAAGAAGCGCTTTGCGGCACCAACGCCGCCCGATTCCCCTATTTTCCGGTGCTCATTAAGCTGATTGATGCCAAGGATAATCTGTCGATTCAAGTGCACCCGGATAACGACTATGCCCGCCGTGTGGAGAACGAATTCGGCAAGACCGAGATGTGGTATGTGCTGGACGCAGCCCCCCGGTGCCCAGCTGATCTATGGCTTTAAGGAGAAGATCAGCAAGGAAGCATTCAAAGCAGCCATTGAGAACAACACGCTGCCACAGGTGCTCAACCATGTGGATATTCACAAGGGCGATGTATTCTTTATTGAAGCGGGCACGGTGCACGCCATCGGCAAGGGCGCGCTGATCGCCGAAATTCAGCAAAACAGCAATGTAACCTACCGGGTGTACGACTATGACAGGCGGGGCGCAGACGGCAAACCCCGGGAGCTG
>VOFI01000799.1_pt1 | contig 132515 bp, 152 predicted proteins | sample 5384131 | NCBI WGS metagenome assembly VOFI01 (sample SAMN12384728, study PRJNA508395) | human gut metagenome | isolation source: healthy gut H | host: Homo sapiens | reverse complement strand
TCATTCCGCAGATCCTGGAAGAGGACAAGTTGATTCACTATCCGTATGAGAGCATCCGTCCCTTCCTGCAGCTGCTGCACGAGGCCGCCTGCGACCCGGACGTGGTCTCCATCAAGATGACTCTTTATCGTCTGGCCAACCACAGCAAGGTGGTGGATGCACTGGTGGAAGCCGCCGAAAACGGCAAGCAGGTGGATGTTCTGGTGGAGCTGAAGGCGCGCTTTGACGAGGAAAACAACATCGAGTGGTCCCGCCTGCTGGAACGTGCCGGCTGTCATGTGGTGTATGGCATTGAAGGGCTGAAAGTCCACTCCAAGCTCTGCCTGATCACCCGCAAAACGAAGGAGGGTATTTCCTTCATCACCCAGCTCGGCACCGGCAACTACAACGAAAAAGACCAGCCGCCTGTACACCGACCTTTCTTTCCTGACCGCATCCAAGGAAATCGGTCTGGAAGCCACCGAAGTGTTCCGCGCACTGGATCAGGGCGAAACGGTGGATTCGGTCAAGAACCTGCTGGTGGCGCCTCATTGCTTACAGAACCGTCTGCTGAATCGGATAGACGGTGAGATCAAAGCTGCCGCCCGCGGCGAGGGCGGCTACATCGGCATCAAGATCAACAGCCTGACCGACAAAGTGCTCATCAACAAGCTCATCGAGGCAAGTCAGGCGGGCGTCTACATCGATATGGTGGTGCGCGGCATCTGCTGCCTGCGTGCCGGTGTCCCGGATGAGACCGAGAATATCCATATCATCAGCATCGTGGGCCGCTATCTGGAGCATTCCCGCATCTACATTTTCGGACAGGGAGAGCGTGCCCGGTACTACATCGGCTCGGCAGACTGGATGACCCGCTCTACGCTCCGCCGCGTGGAAATCGCGGCTCCGGTCACGGCTCCGGCTCTGAAGGCACGTTTGCAGCACATCTTTGACACGATGCTGGCCGACAACTGCAACGCCCGCGTGCAGCAGCCGGACGGCAGCTATGTCCGCCGGATGCCCGGTGCCGATGCCGTGGATTGTCAGGCACAGTTCTACGAGGAAGCCTATCAGGCCAACGTGCACTCCAGTCTGAAGTGAGATGCACTCGGATTTCACACAGATTTGACCGCAGCACGGTTTCTTCGACTGGATTTCGATGATACAATTTTATTGTAGAATGAAATCGCAGAAAGGGAGAATCCTATGGAAGATTTCTGGAAATCCGTGCAGACGATACAGGCAGAACGCGGGGCGGATTACCGCGCCTTCTCTTTGTTCAGTGCAACGCATTGGGCAGAATTGCTGGGAGCAGCGGCGGTCATTTTTCTCTGTGCGGTGATCTACTACCGCTGCAGGGAAGTGACCCGGCATCAGATCCTTCGCGCTGTGTTTGTCCTGATGCTGGCCGATGAGTTTATGAAGCAGGCCGTCCTGCTGTACACCGGTCAATGGAACGTGACCTATCTGCCTCTCCACCTGTGCAGCATCAACATCTTTGTCTGCTGGTACGATGCCATACACCAGAGCCGTTGGAGCAAGGAAATCCTTTATGCGCTCTGTATTCCGGGAGCAGTGGTCGCAATGTTGAGCCCCTCATGGCAGCGGCTCCCGGTCTGGAACCTGCTGCATCTGCATTCCTATAGCATTCACGTTCTGCTGATCCTCTATCCGGTCCTTCTGCTTGCTGGCGGATTTCGCCCGCAGGTGCATCATATCCGCTGGGTACTGGCGTTTCTGTGTGCAATCGCAACGCCGATCTTTTTCCTGAATCGGCTGCTGAAAACAAACTTTTTCTTTCTCAATGATCCGCAGGGCAATGCGATTACTGCCTTTTTCGCCCACTGCTTTGGAGAACGTTTTTTATCTACTGGGCTTTCTGCCGGTTCTTGCTGCAGTCCTGTTGCTTCTTTATCTGCCATGGTACAGGGCAGAGCGGCATCAACGTATGCTCTGTGCAAGAGATCAGGTTATAGCTTGAATGGCTCTGTGCATCAATTGAGTATCTTTCTTTTCTTCTTTCGTCCCGTCAAAGTCTGCTGCTTTGACGGGAATTTTTATATCTGATTTTACAAAGGGTTTACACCGGAATGGTGGCTGTCACAGGACGGACGTGCTATGATAGAATTCGAATTTTTGAAGTGAAACGATATTTTTTGATTGACATAACAGAATCAAGAGGACAGATCATGCAGAAATTGCACCCTGAATATGGACTGTTCGCTCCGAGCAACGGGCCATTGCCGCAAGGCAATGTATGAAACGTGCTCCAAATAGCCGGGCAACAGCTGATTGAGAGATTTTCATTGAAGATCCCTCAGTTGGTTGTTGTCCGGCTATTTTTTAGCCTTCAGGAAGCCTGCTCCCGTAAAAAGGAGCAGGCTTTATGTTTGTCCGTTTTTCGTGGATGCCCCAAGCGGCTAGATATCCGTAGCAACTCCGAGTTTTCGACTTCTCACGCTTTATCGAAAATTTGGAGGTCACACATGAGCTTTGATCCGAATGCTATTGGTAACCGTATTTTTACTTTGCGTACAAATGCGAAGTTATCGCAGGAAAAACTTGCTGAAAAACTTGGTGTTTCCCATCGACACCTCGGCGATCTTGAAAGGGGAAGCTCCAATGGCTCTGTAAAAATCCTGATCGATATTGCAGAATACTTCCATGTCAGTATGGATTATCTTCTTTTGGGTCGAGATCCTTCTAGGGATCAGTTTCAAAATGAACTGCAAGCCGCTATAGATCATCTTGAAAAAATCAAAGGTCTTTTATAATCACTTCAACAAGAAACGCTCCTGCCAGTTTTACACCGGCAAGAGCGTTTCTTGTGTTATTCAAAAAATATCGGCAAGGGTAAGCAGCTGTACTTCTCCGCGTTCCTGTGCCTGAAGTAGTCCGTCCGTAAATCCGCCTTTCGAGAAAATGTAGTAGTGGTAGTTTGTTCCTTTCCCAAAGACTGCTGCATACTCCCGAATCAGTTCCAGTTCGTCCAAACCGATTTTTTCATTACGGTATTCTCATATCGTTTATTTAACTTCCGAAGTTCCTCATCGCGGCAGTAAAATCGGCTCATTTTGTTCCCTCCCCAAAGTGTATTTATCGAATTTATATACTCGTAAGTTAGTTTCTTACGAGTATAATACTTCATTTCTTACATAAAGTCAGGAAATATATTTTTGACGGCTCATCGAGAAACAGGAACGATACTTCCTATTTTCCTCAAAAATTATGAACTCTGAGTTCCTGTTCATTTCGTTCCGCATCGGTTACAATACAGCCATAGCTTCGGCAAGCGTTCAAAGCAGCCCTCAAGCTATCCCGCCCCTTGAAAATTGAACACGCATTCTTCAGTCACGTTCCTGTGATGATGAGCCACGTCCGTAACAAATGCGATGATCTCCCACTGAGGGAATGAGCGGTAGGTTGACGGTAAATGGATGACAGCTTCTCCATAGCTAAGAGCCATCACAGAATAATGATACTTCTGCCTTCGGGCAGCTCGGTGAGAACCACGGAGAGGTGAGAACCCTATGGATTCGGTACGCTGCCGGACGGCTGAAAGATTTCCCACACGAAAACAGAGTTTTCGGTTTCCGGGGATGTCGGGGACAAATACGGAAAGGTATAGAACTATAAATCACAGCAATTTTGCTGTTTGAGATAGTAGGGTGGGCTGTGCGAGCAGCCCACTGTTACATATACGGATAGAGAGGAGAAATCCAAATTGGCCACACGAGGCAAAAAAGAGAAAGAGTATCCGCCTATGCCCGCAAACTGGATGTACAAGCGCGGGGATGTCTACATGATGGATCTGAATCCTTACAGCGGTTCCGAGCAAGGCGGCATCCGACCTGCCATTGTTGTCCAAAACGATGACGGTAATTTTTATTCCAATGTTCTTCTGGTCGTTCCGCTGACAACACAGATCAAAAAGCGAAATATGCCAACGCATTTTATTCTGCACAATCGTTTTTTGAGTGCGCCATCTATGGCGATTTGCGAAAGCCCGCGCCCCGCAGATAAATCCAGAGTGTTAAGCTACCTTGGGCACCTGTCCAAATATGAAATGCGGCAAGTGTCAGTGTGTCTGCAATACAGCTTTGGGTTCATTGGATACAAGTCATTCCGAAAATACCTTACGGCTCCTCCGCAGGAGGATGTTCTCGCCGCTGCAAAAGAGCTGCTCTCCCAGCAGTTTCAGAATCTTCGGGTGCTGAACAGTCAGCCCCCTGCTCTCGCCAAGCACACAAAAGGCGATCTACATAGCATTGAGCAGATATCGGAAAGGATGCTCTCCACCCCGACGGAATCTTCTGTTGAGTTCATGGTTGCAGAACTGGATGATGCGCTTCAATCGCTTATGTTCCGCTGGAATATCTGTTATGAACGGTATTCCACTTTTCACTTATCCGATAACGAAAAGAAGAAAATCGGTTCGATTATCCAATCAGGAATTGATTTTCTGCAAAAGAAGAAGGAGGTTCCTTTATGATGAACGCAGTTGTAAAACCTTACCATGAAATGTGCCTGAACAGCAGCGAGCTGATCGTGCCGCGCGACACTTATCAGCGTGCTCTTCACCCCGCTCGTGTTGCCCGTATCGCAAAAGAATTTGACGAGCGGGTTGCCAATGAGCCGAAGATCAGCTTCCGGGATGGTCACTACTATGTGATGGACGGACAGAACACCATCGCTGCCCGGAAGTTCCTGAACGGCGGCGAAGATTTGCAGATTCGCTGCAAGGTTTATTTTGGTATGACAGAACGAGAAGAAGCCCTCCTGTTTGCACAGCAGACAGGCATTTCGGAACGGCTGAGTGCAGGGCAGAAGCTCCGTGCCCTGATTTTTGCAGGGGAGCCTGCTGCCGTTGCATTCCAGCAGGCCACCGAATTGGCTGGCGTTCATCTTTCTTTTGAAGAAGGCCGGGGCAAGCAGCGGATCAGCTGCATTGCAACCGCCTATCATGAATTCATCCGGCTGGGTCCGGAACTGTATATCGAATCCCTTGATGCTTTGCTGAATGCGTGGAACGGAGAACCCGATTCCATGAGTTCTGCAAATCTGCTCGGCATCTGCCGCTTTGTAGAACTGTACCACTCCGAATACAGTAAAAGCCGTCTGATTGCCAAACTGCGGCAGGTCGATGCATTCACGATTTTTCGCCTTGCACGAACCGCAGGCGTAAGCCTTCCCGGCAAGACGAAGTACCTTCAGCAGGTCTATACTATTTATAATGGTGGCAGCCGCCGGGCTGCATTGCCGCTCAAGTTTTAACTTTAAGTATATTTAACGAGGTATTATCCAATGATTATCCATGAAGACCCTTCGCCCAACTCGGTTTCCTCCCCTGTTTCCACAGCAAAGGACAGCCGCTGCTATACCGTAGAAGACCTGATGGAAATGCTGCTCCTGAGCCGTCCCACTGTCTACCGTCTGCTGAAGCAGAACGAATTCCGCTGGTTCAAGGTAAGCGGCGCTTACCGTATTTCCAAAGCCAGCTTTGAAGCATGGCTCAATGATGGCACTGTTGAACGCAATCCTGCTGTTTGACATCCTCAACATTTCAAGCGAAATCTGCTATTCTTTAGCCGGGATGAGAAATCCCGGCTAAACTTTTACATAGATAGAGAGGTGTCTTTCATGGATGATATGCGGAATACTTCGGCTCCCTTATACGGAAAAGCTGAACCTGCCACTACCAAAACCACCATGTCGGTTCGTGAGATGCGGCAGCTTCTCGGCCTTGGCAAAACAGACAGCTATTGGCTGCTTCATAAGAATCTCTTTGAAGTCATTCTGATAAACGACAAAAGGCGTATCGTTATTTCCAGCTTTGAGAAATGGTATGCCAATCAGGTCAAATATCATAAGGTCAATGGTTCGCCACCGGGCGAGGAACTTTGCAAACGGTCCTATTCCGTTCCTGACGCCGCCGAGATATTGAAGGTGAAACCCGAAACGATCTATACACTCATCCGACAGGGCAAGTTGAAAACAGAAACGGCAGACTTCTGTATGAGAATTCCCAAAGAGGACTTTGAGCGGTGGTACCGGTCACAAAGCCGCCACCGCACTGCGGCTGATCGAGAGCGTGACCGGGAAATAGAAGCACAAACCATCTCCATCCCAGAAATTGCAAAACTGCTCGGTATCCCACGCAAGAATGTTTATGGGATTCTTGATTGCAAAAAATACCGAGATTGTTTCGTCATTGAGCGCGTGGCCGACAGGCCGCGCATTACCAAAAAAAGTTTTAAGGCATGGCTTAAAAGCCAATCTACATACCAACTTCAAAAACCGAAAAAAGAAACGCATGAGGAGCCGCCGCTAAAACTGCAATGTCCCAAGAATGGGAAATACTACAGTTTTCAGGAAATTCAGGCTTTTTACGGGATCAGCCGCCCAACACTTGACTCGTGGGTTCTCAAAGAAGGAATTCCAACGATGAAGTTGGGAAGGGTAAAACGCATCCAAAAAGATGCTTTCGATGAAGTTCTGAAGTCCAAACGTAAAGTAGAGGAGGATGTATAATGGCCAGCATCGTCAAACGCAATAACCGATACTGCGTTGTCTATACCTACAAACACACTAATGGAACACTAAAGCAGAAATGGGAAACCTTTACCGACCTTGCAGATGCCAAAAACCGTAAGAAAGAGGTCGAATACAAAGAATCCGTCGGTACCTTTGTGGCACCCCAGTGCCGAACTCTAAAAGACCTGCTTAAAGAATACGTCACCCTGTACGGAAGAACCAAATGGGCACTTTCAACCTATCAATCAAACACTGCACTGATTTCAAACTACATAGAACCGCTTATCGGCTCAATGAAGCTGCAAGATCTCACCACCCGCGTAATTGAGGGATATTATCAGCGGCTGCTTAAATACGAAGCCGTTGACCCTATGTGTGGAAAGCGTCAGCATCAATACGTTTCTCCCGGCACGGTTCGTTCGGTTCACAATTTTGAGAAGTGCCTTTGAGCAGGCTGTAAAGTGGGAACTTATGGAAAAGAATCCCTGTATTTATGCCACCTTGCCCAAATACACTGCAAAGAAGCGTGATATCTGGACTGCCGAGACCCTGTTCCATGCCTTAGAAGTCTGTGATGATCCACGGCTCCGGCTGTGCATCAACCTCTCGTTCTCTTGCTCCCTGCGTTTGGGCGAGCTGCTCGGTCTGACTTGGGATTGTGTAGATATCACTCCGAAAGCATTGAAGCCGGGCGAGCCTCCATTTACATAAATAAGGAATTGCAGCGTGTAGATATTGCTTCGCTGAACGCCTTGGAAAATAAAAATGTCATCACTCGTTTTCCCTCGCTGAGTTCCCGCTGCACCACGGTCCAGGTTCTGAAAAGCCCTAAAACAGACAGCAGTATCCGAACCATTTTTCTCCCCAAAACAGTTGCTGAAATGCTTGTCCACTATAAAGCCGAGCAGGACATGACAAAGGACGCATGGGTGCAGAGTATGCAGACTATAATCTCGTGGTTGCCGGCCCGCTGGGAATGCCGACCGAACAATCCACCATTAACGGTGCATTGAAGCAGCTGATTGAGGAAAACGATCTCCCCAAAGTGGTCTTTCACAGCTTCCGACACTCCAGTATTACATACAAACTCAAACTGAACGGCGGTGATATCAAAGCTGTTCAGGGTGACTCCGGCCATGCACAGGCTTCGATGGTCACCGAGCAGTACGCACATGGTGCATTCTGATGATGATCGGCGTTTGAACGCCCTCTATGGCTACACTTCAAGTTTTTCCAGAACCGCATCTGGGAGTTTTACAGTTCCATCTTCACCGACTACAATATTAAATTTCTTTTCCATCGCACACTCCTAAAATCACGCAAAGTTCCTTGCATCCAGTGCCTTTACTCCCGTAAGAATACCATAAGCCCCTTCCTTTTTTTACAAGACAATGCGCATTTCCATTCGCACTGTTACATAGACCAGAGTTTTCTCGCAGAAAGCTCTGGTCTTTTTCTATTGAAAACATTTGTCCATCACACCAGCTACGGCTGTATGGTCTGGTTCACGAATGCTAAACAAGCAAATATCCGTAGGGAAACGTACACTTCCCAGCTAATGAAAGGTGGGCATTTTACAATGAACCTTCCACTTTTCATTAGCTCTGCTAATTTTCTGCTAATGAAAAGCCTTTTACTCGTTTTATTTCGGGGTTTGTGTTCTTTACTCAGATTGACAGCGCAACAAAAAATCAATTGATAAAACGTTACTTGTTTTACCTACTTTTGCCTAGGATTTATGGCTTCAGCCCCTACTCCTAAGCGGAAGGCCGTGTGTTCGAATCACATCGGGGACGCCAGCGCAAAATCCAGCCCGGAAGGTTTACGAACCCTCCGGGCTTGGTTTTTTCTCTATTGAAAGTGAAAGCGCCAACGCAGCGCTCACACCAGCTTTGCCCCGGCGTGGGGCAGGCTTTCTGCGCCAAGGCTTTGCAGCTTTTGGGGCAGGGCGGCAAGGTCGCCGCCGGTATAATACCAGCCCGCAGCCAGTGCTGCCAGTGCCAGCAGCAAAAGCACCACCAGTGCCTTGCCCAGCCTGCGGCGCTTCGGGCGCGGCGATGCAGACTGTTCCGCCGTGAGGGAGGCAGGGGTCAGGGCTGCATCCGGCACGGCTCTGCCATAGGGCTGCCAGTTTGTGCCCCCAGCCTGCGGCAGACCACAGGCGGCACGGCGCAGCATATCCAGCAGCCATAGCCCGGGGTTCTCGTCCGACGCAAGGCACCGCAGCCAGCAGCCCTTTTTACCGCCCACCAGCAGCAGACGGCTTTGGGGCAGTTCCACACAGCCCACCGTCAGCGCGGCACCGGTCAGCTTCTGCATGACCTGCACCCGCGCCAGTGTGCGGGCAGGCTCTGCCTGCGGTGCCTTGCGCAGCTTGCGGCTGAGCCGGGCGGTGAGCGCGGTATTGGCGTAGCTCATAGCGCCAAAATCGAATACCTTTTCCGCGCCGGGAAGGTTTTCCAGCCGGGTCTCCAGCAGCGCCCCGGCGGCGGTATCACTGCACACCAGCAGCTTGCGGTGCTGTTCCAGCGCCTGCACTGCGGCAGCGGCAAGGGTCTGCTCCCCTTCCCCGTACAGCGCCGGGGCAAGGCTTGTCCGCAGCAGTTGTACTGCCCGGTGCAGTTGCTGCGGGGTGCTGCTTTGCAGCGCCACCAGCGTTTCCGCACCCCGGCTGCGGCAGTGCACCGTGCCCTGCCAAGCGTCCGGCAGGGCTTCCACAACCTTTTTGCACGGTCTGCTCCGGCGCACCGAACAGCCGCAGCACGCAGCCTGCCGGGCGCTCTTCTTCTTATTTGTCATGACGCATCCCCCCTGCGGCCGCAGGGGCCGCCCTTACTCTGCCCGCAGGGTCTCGTCCAAGGCGGTCAGGGCGGCGGGGTCATGCTGTGCGCTTTCGGCCAGCACCTGCGTACCGGCAGGGGTCTTGCCCTGTGCCAGCCGCAGCGCCAGTTCCAGCGCAGTCTGTGCGGCGCGGGCGCGGATGAGCGCACGGTCCGGGCGGGAGACGAACAACTTCTTCACATACGCCTTATCTCCCCGGGCAGCGCCCAGATACACCGTGCCCACAGGCCGGACGGCATCGCCGCCGCCGGGGCCTGCCAGACCGGTAACGCTGACCGCGATATCTGCACCGGCGGCCTTTGCCGCGCCCAGCGCCATCTGCGCCGCCACGGGAGCCGACACCACATTATATTGCGCAATGACCGCCGGGTCCACCCCGACAAGCTTCGCCTTGGCCTGCTCCCAGTAGGTCACAAAGCCGTAGCCGAACACCTCGCTTGCGCCGGACACACTGGTCAGGCGCTGGGCGATCATGCCGCCGGTGCAGCTTTCGGCGGTGGCAATGGTCAGGCCGTTGGCCTGCAGCGTATGCACCACCGTCTCTTCCAACCCGGCGACATCCTCATCATACACCGCATCGCCCAGCAGATCATAGAACTTTTTGGCGTAGGCGCGGCACATGGTCTGCGCCTCGGCGTCATTCTGTGCCCGGGCGGTGATGCGGATCTCGCACTCGCCGGTCTTGCAGTAGATAGCAGCGGTGGGGTTCGGGTTTTCCAGCAGCGCACGCACCCGGTACTCCAGATTGCTCTCGCCGCCCAGCACCCGCAGCGTCAGGCTGTGCAGAGCACAACTCTGCCGCGCCAGCAGCAGCGGGCGCACGCTTTCCTCCCACATGGCCTTCATCTCATGGGGCACGCCGGGCATCAGCACGGCACAGCGGCCGTCCTGCTCGAACCATGCGCCCGGCGCGGTGCCGTGGTGGTTGACCACCTTATGCCCGTGCACCGGCACCATGGCCTGCTTGCGGTTGTTGGGGGTGGTCTCGCGCCCGGTGCGGGTAAAGAAGTCCACGATCTTCTGCCACTCCTCCGGGTCAAAGGTAAGGGTGTCGCCAAAGCAGGCGGCCACCGTCTCCTTGGTCAGGTCGTCTGCCGTGGGGCCCAGCCCGCCGGTGAACACCAGCAGGTCGCACCGCTGCTTTGCCTCGTTGACAAAATCCGCCAGACGGTCCTGGTTATCGCCGATGGTGCTCTGCCGCTGGACGGTGATGCCCAGCGCCGCCAGCTCCCGGCTAAGGTACTGGGCGTTGGTGTTAAGAATGTTGCCGAGCAGCAGCTCGGTACCCACACTGATGATCTCTGCTGTCATGGACAAATCAACCCTCGAATTCTACCTGATCGGTGATACGGATGCGGATGCGCTCGGCGCTCTCTGCTGCTTCGGCTTCCAGCGCGGCAAGGCCGGGCATGGCAGCTTCGGCGGCAAGGATCTCCTCCAGCTCGGGGCGGATCTTCGGGTGCGGCGGGGTGAAGATGGTGCAGCAGTCCTCATAGGGCAGAATGCTGGTCTCAAAGGTATTGATATGGCGGGAGGTCTCAATGATCTCGGTCTTGTCCATACCGATGAGCGGGCGCAGGATGGGCAGGTCCTGTGCAGCATCGGTGCACTGCAGCGCCTTGACGGTCTGGCTTGCCACCTGTGCCAGACTTTCGCCGGTGACCAGCGCTTCACAGCCCTGCTTTTTGGCAATCACGTTTGCAATGCGCATCATGCTGCGGCGCATCAGCACCGTGAACAGCACATCCGGAGCATTATCCCGAATGTATTCCTGGGGTTTTGTGTAGGGCACTACAAACAGGTTGGCGCTGCCGGTATACACGGTGATGAGCTGTGCCAGAGCCTTTACTTTTAGTTTTGCACGCTCAGAAGTATACGGAGGGGACGCGAAATGGATGTGATCCAGTGCCAGACCGCGCTTTGCCATGCGATAAGCTGCCACCGGGCTGTCGATGCCGCCAGAGAGCATATTCAGGGCACGGCCGCTGGTGCCCACGGGCAGACCGCCCTCACCCGGTATTTTTGGGCCGTGAATATACGCACCGTAATCTCGAATCTCCACAATGACCTTGAACTGCGGGTTATGCACATCCACCTTAGGTAGTTGTGTTTGCCCAGCAGATAGGCACCCAGCTCCCGCATCAACTCCGGGCTGGTCATGGGGTAGGTCTTGTCGGCGCGGCGGGCTTCCACCTTGAAGGTACGGATGCCGTGCAGCGCGCTGCCCAGATAGTCCTCGGCGGTCTGGCAGATGGTATCGAAATCCTTTTCGCACACCACGGCGCGGCTGAGCGCGGCAAGGCCGAACACCTTGCTGACCCGCTCAAAGGCAAGATCCATATCCACGTCCTCTTCCTCAGGTTCCATATAAAAAGTGGACTGGGTGCAGTACACCTTGAACTTGCCCACCGTCTTAAGACGGTAGCGCAGAATCTTCATCATGGCTGCTTCGAACTGGTTGCGATTGAGGCCTTTCAGGGACATTTCGCCCTGATAGCCCATAATAATTTCCTTCATAAATGTTGCATCTCCTGATGTGGGATTTATAATGGCCTCCGCTTTCGCTCTGGCCATATTCAGCGGAAAAATTGTTTTACTCTATGAATGGAAAATGACTGCGGTCATTTTCCATTCACCCTTTCACGCATTAGGGTCGCGCAGGCAAACTGCATCTTCCCATAGAACGGCTGACAGCTTTCTCTTCGGACACGAATCGGGCCATTCCATCGCCCGCCCTATTGCCCTGCGGGCAACAGGGTCCCACCCCAGCGGACGGTCCTCAGAGAAACTGTCAGCCGTTCTGCGGCTTCTGTTTTTACTTTCTGATCTTCTGCAAGTGCTTCATTCCGTCCTCAAAGCGGTTGAGGAAAGCATCCACATCCTCCGGGGTGTTGTCGCCGCAGAAGGACACGCGGATGGCCGTGTCGATGGCAAGCGGGTCTTTGCCCATTGCCGCCAGCGTATGGCTGGGCTGGCCCCGGCCGCAGGCGCTGGCCGAGGAAACGTAGATCTGCTCCTCGGCCAGAAAAGCCAGCATGGTCTCGCTCTTGATGCACATCTCGCTGAAGTTCAGCACCTCGGGCACAGCGTTCTCCGGGCTGTTGAGGTCCACCTCCGGGAAGGCTTTCAGCCCCTCCCGCAGCTGCCGGTTCAGCGCACGCATGGCGGTGTCCCGGCTCTTCATAGTCTTTGCCAGACGGGTGGCCGCTGCGGCCAGACCCATGGCGTAGGGCAGGTTTTCGGTGCCGGGGCGCATCTGCCGCTCCTGCTCGCCGCCCAGATAGGGCGGCTGGAAGGCCTGCACCAGCCGGTCGGAAAGGTAAAGCGCACCAATGCCCTTGGGGGCATGGATCTTGTGGCCGCTCACCGAGAGCGTATCGATGTTGTCCAACTTGATGGGCACACGCATCCACGCCTGCACCGCGTCCACATGGACGATGGTGCGGCTGTTGCGGCGCTTCACCTCGGCGGCAAGGCGCTCCACATCGTTGCGGGTGCCGATCTCGTTGTTCACCATCATGCAGACTACAAGGATGGTGTTTTTGTCCACCCGCTCCAGCATGGCGGCAATGTCCAGCGTGCCGTCTGCCCGGGGGGCTACCACGGTAACATCATAGCCCTGCTTTGCCAGCCGCTCCAGCGGGCGCTGCACACTGGGGTGCTCGAAGCCGGACACCACGATGCCCTTGCCGAAAGTGCGGGTCTGCACCGCACCCAGCAGCGCCAGATTGTTGCTCTCACTGCCGCAGGAGGTAAAATACAGCTCCCGGCTTTTGCAGCCCAGCGTGCGCGCTACGGCGGCGCGGGCGGCGTTCAGGGCTTCTTCACTGCGCGCGCCCGGGCCATACAGGCTGGAAGGATTTGCCCAATGCTCCCGCATGGCCTTGTTTATGACGTCCGCCACCTCCGGCGCTACGATGGTGGTGGCCGCGTTGTCCAGATAATGTAACTGAGGGTTTTGCAGCATATATGGATTTCCTGCTTTCTGTCGTTGTTTTCATAATAACCCGGAATAAGTATAGCACAAACCCTTGGATAACGCAAAAAATTTTATGCATTTATGGGTGATTTTTGTAACTGTACCTCCTTGACAAACACCGGTGGTGTGCTATCTTTACAGCATAGACCGCATCCCTGCTGACGGAACCTTGTGGAGCACCACAGTGCAGGGGTGCTGGGGATGTCAATGCCGACCGTCTGGGCAGCCTTGCGCAATTGCTGCGCAAAGCTGTCCTTTTTTGCTATCAAGGAGGATGTCTGTATGAAGACCGATATCGAGATCGCGCAGGAAGCCAAAATGAAGCCTATTACCCAGATCGCAGCTCAGCTGGGTCTGGAGGACGAAAGTGTGATCCCCTATGGCCGCTACAAGGCCAAGATCGACCACCGGCTGATCCACAACGCCAAAAAGCAGGGCAAGCTGATCCTTGTCACTGCCATCAGCCCCACCCCTGCCGGTGAGGGCAAAACCACCACCAGCGTGGGTCTGGCCGACGCCATGAACGCCCTGGGCAAAAAGACCATGCTCTGCCTGCGCGAGCCCAGCCTTGGCCCCGTGTTCGGTGTAAAGGGCGGCGCTGCGGGCGGCGGCTACGCACAGGTGGTGCCCATGGAGGATATCAACCTGCACTTTACCGGCGACCTGCACGCCATTGGCACCGCCAACAACCTGCTGGCTGCCATGATCGACAACAGCATCCAGCAGGGCAACCCGCTGAATATCGACCCCCGCCGCATTACATGGAAGCGCTGCATGGACATGAACGACCGGCAGCTGCGGTTTATCGTGGACGGTCTGGGCGGCAAGGTGAATGGCACCCCCCGCGAGGACGGTTTTGATATTACCGTTGCCAGCGAGGTCATGGCCATCTTCTGCCTTGCCACCAGCATCTCCGACCTGAAAGAGCGGCTGTCCCGCATCGTGTGCGCCTACACCTACGACGGCAAGCCTGTGACTGCCGGTGAGATCGGCGCAGCCGGTGCCATGACCGCCCTGCTGAAGGACGCACTTGACCCGAACCTTGTGCAGACGCTGGAAAACAACCCCGCCATCATCCACGGCGGCCCCTTTGCCAACATTGCCCACGGCTGCAACAGCGTGCTGGCCACCAAGCTCAGCCTTTCGCTGGCAGACTACACCATCACCGAAGCAGGCTTTGGTGCGGATCTGGGCGCGGAGAAATTCTTGAATATCAAGTGCCGCTATGCCGGTATTGCTCCCTCTGCCTGTGTGCTGGTGGCTACCGTGCGCGCGCTCAAGAGCCACGGCGGCGTAGCCAAGGCCGATCTGAACCAGCCCAACCTCGAAGCTGTCAAGGCCGGTGCTTCCAACCTGATCCGTCACATCGACAACCTGAAGAACGGCTTCGGTCTGCCGGTAGTGGTTGCCATCAACGCCTTCCCCACCGACACCGCCGAGGAGCAGGCCTATGTGGAGCAGGTCTGCGCCGAGCAGGGCGTGCCCTGCGTGCTGAGCGAGGTATTCGCCAAGGGCGGCGAGGGCGGCAAGGCACTGGCTGAGAAGGTGCTTGAGATTCTGGAGGATCGTCCCATCCAGTACACCTACCCGCTGGAGATGCCCCTGAAGGACAAGATCAACGCCATTGCCACCAAGATCTACCGCGCCGATGGCGTAAACTACAGCGCCGCCGCCAGCAAGACACTGGCCGAGCTGACCGAGATGGGCTACGGAAACCTGCCCGTGTGCATCGCCAAGACCCAGTACAGCTTCAGCGACAACGCAAAGCTCACCGGTGCCCCCACCGGCTTTACCATGGAGGTGCGCGAGGTGCGTCTGGCCGCCGGTACAGGCTTCGTGGTCGTCATCTGCGGCAACATCATGACCATGCCCGGTCTGCCCAAAAGCCCGCCGCCGTGAATATCGACGTAGACGCCGACGGCAAAATCACCGGCCTGTTCTGATAAAAAACTGATAAACATAAAAGGCGCTGTCCGCAGGGACAGCGCCTTTTATGTTCTTTTTACTCCATGGTGTGGCTGCAAAGGTAGTCCACCCATGCAGCATAGCCCTCCGGCTTGATGTGGTAACCGTCCGGCTGGGCGTAGCTTTCGATCAGGTCGCCGTTTTCGTCTGCCAGCACCTCCCACAGGTTGAGGAAATAGCAGTCCTTTTCCAGCGCAATGGCGGCCAGCTCGTTGTTGATGCGGCACAGGCGGTCGCGGTTCAGCCCTGCGTGGTTTTCCTGTGCGCTCACCTCCGGCCTTACCGGCGTGATGGACTGCACATAGATCTTTGCATCCGGCAGCGCCTGACTGATCATATCCAGCATCAGGCGGTAGTAGGTCAGAAAACTGGTGTAATCGGTGTCCCGTCCCAGCACATTGCTGCCCAGCAGCACATAGACGGCCTTGGGCTGCTGGGCGGTCAAAGCGTCCAACGGGATCTCTGTCACGCCGTCCACCCGCTTGCAGCTGGTGCCGTTGACAAAGGCGTTGGGGCCCACCCCTTATAGGCGCAGAACTGCGCCCCGGGCAGACCGGTATCGTAGATCTGCAGCCCCTGCGTCAGGCTGTCGCCCACAAAACTGACCTGCGCAAACCAGCTTTTTTCCACCGGAGCGCTGGCCGGCAGCGCTGCCATGCGGAAGTCCAGTGCGGTCTCGGTGCTATCCTCCAGCGTCTGCACCCGGAGCTGCCGCGCCAGCGGGTAGTTGACCGTGTTCCATGTATTATCCGTGGTCACCTGCCGCAGAATGGTGTTTTGGCTCAGGACGGTATCCACGCGCTCCCGGTGCAGCACCTTCCACAGAATGCCGATGGCGCTCAGCAGCGCCACCAGCGCCAGAAGGGCGACGATGATAAACACCCTGCGCCAGCGCCGGTGCAGGATGCGCCGCCGGTATTCCTGATAATCTGCCATTGTCGTTCCCTCGCTTCCGGCCCGGAATGCGGGCTGTTCTATTTATAGTATAGCATAACTGCACCCAACAGCAAACCCCATTTGCCAAAAATGTGCTGCCGGTTTTGCACGGTACGGGGCTGTTTTGGTGCAAAACTGACAGAGCACTGCCGCAAACGCTTGCATCCCATAGGCAGAATGTGTTATACTAGGATGAATCAAACGACAGGGAGGCTTTCACGATGGCATATACACCGAAACTGACTTATAAAGGCAAGCCCCTCGTCCGCAAGGACAACGAGCTGTATTACGGCAGCATGACCGATCCCTATGTGCTGTATCTGCAGATCCTGACCACCACCCCGGTGGGCGAGCAGCAGGTAGCCGACAAGGTGCACCTGATGCTGCTTTCTACCGATACCACCAAGGCACCGCAGGAGCGCGTAGCGCGCCAGACCACCAAGCACGGCCTGTACAATGCGCTGGACATTGGCGGCATCTGGCTGCAGAAGGCCAACGAGACCCGCTGAATCAAATTAAAATGAACAATGCCGGACAGTCTGCGGACTGCCCGGCATTGCGTTTTTTATAAGGAATTTTATTTTGTAGTTGCAATTTTGGAAAATCTGCGGATTTTCCAAAATTGCCTTTTCGCGAGTGGGGTCGTAAAGGAAAACAGCATCAGCAGCAAAAAGTGCTATTTCCTGGATCCCATTTTCACAAGAATAAGAGAAAATCTTACTCCTCGGTCACCTCAAAGTCCAGCGGCTCGCCGCAGTTGGGGCACTTGGGTGCGCCGTCCAGCAGCTCGTCCTCTTCAAATACGGCGGTCTTTCCGCAGGCGGGGCAGGTCACCTCGTACTGCACGGGGGCGTCCTTGGCTTCGTCCTCGTCGCCTTCCAGCGCGACCTCAAAAGTCACACCGCAGTGGGCGCAGTTGGCTTCGCCTGCATCCAGATCATCCTCGCTGACGTAGACAGTCTCGCCGCAGGCGGGCAGGCTACCTCGTAGAAGGGCTCGCTGGCGATGTCGTCATCTCCCGCATCCTCATCCTCGTCGGCTGCGTCGTCGTCCTCGTCCTCGGCATCCTCGTCCTCGTACAGGTCGGCTTCCAGATCCTCCAGCTCCTCGCTCAGATCGTTGATCTGGTCGTAGGCGTGGGTCAGATCCTCGTCCATGGCGGCAATGGCATCGGCCATCTCGCCCAGCAGTGCGGCCATGGCCTTGATGATCTTACCCTCTTTGGTGCTCTCATCCACGCCCAGACCGTCCACTAAGCCCTGCAGGTAGGCTGCTTTCTTGTTCAGTTCCATCTGAAATGCCCTCCTTGTGTATGATACAAAAACCGGGCAAACGGTTGCCCGCTGCCCGGTATGCGACAAATGATCAGACGCGCTCCATATACTCGCCGGTGCGGGTATCGATGCGGATGTGATCGCCCTCGTTGATGAACAGAGGCACACGGATCTCGGCGCCGGTCTCAACGGTAGCGGGCTTCAGGGTGTTGGTAGCAGTGTTGCCCTTGACACCCGGCTCGGTCTGGGTGACTTCCAGCTCGATAAAGTTGGGGATCTCGACGCTGAACACCTTGCCCTTGTAGCTCAGCAGCTTGCACAGCTCGTTCTCCTTGCAGAACTTGAAGTTATCGGGCACGTCGGCTGCGTTGACGGGGATGTCATCGTAGGTCTCGTTGTCCATGAAGTGGTACAGATCGCCGTCCTCGTAGCTGTAGGTCACGTCCTTACGCTCGATGAAAGCCTGCGGGAACTTTGCGGTGGGGTTGTAGCTGGTCTCGACCACAGAACCGGTGATGACGTTCTTGGTCTTGGTGCGGACAAAGGCAGCGCCCTTGCCGGGCTTGACGTGCTGGAACTCAACGACCTGAAGAACCTGGCCGTCCTGCTCAAAGGTCACGCCATTGCGAAACTCGCCTGCAGAAATCATAGGAATTCCTCCATAAATTTAATCTCAGATGCTTAACGCATATCTCTATTTATTTTACCCAATCTGTCCCTGTTTGGCAAGGGGTTTGGGCAAAAAAGACGATAAAAACACAAAATCTTTTACACATTCCGCGCTGCGCGGTACATTTGCTGCATCGTCTGCGCGTCCTCGGCCTGTGTGCCCGCGCTCTCACAGATGACCACCGGCGTCAGCTGACGCTCTGCCAGCAGCTCCATCAGGGGCTGGGGCTCCGGGCCGAACTGAGTATCGGCAAAGGTCCAGTGACGCTTTTCGCCGCCCGCCGAGTACTCGATGCGGGAAAAGTGCACATGGAACTGCCGGGCACGGTCATCGCCCAGCACCTCGGCCATGCGGTCCAGAATGGCGGCATAGTCCGCCTTGGTCCGGATGCCGCCCAGCGTGCGGGCATTCAGGTGGCCGAAGTCAATGCAGGGAGTAATGCGCTTATCCACGCTGCACAGGGCCAGCACCTCGTCCAGGGTGCCCAGCTGGCCCATCTTGCCCATGGTTTCCGGGCACAGGGTCATATCCCCAAAGCCCGCCTCGTCCAGCGCAGCCACAGCGCGGCGCATGGTATCCAGTGCCTTCTCCAGCGCAGCTTCCCGGCTCTGTTTGCCACAGCTGCCGGAGTGGAAGATGATGCGTCTGCCGCCCAGCGCCCGGCACACCGCCGCGCTGTGCAGCAGGTACTGGATGCTGTTCAGCCGCTTGTCCTCCTCCAGACTGGACATACTGATATAATAAGGTGCATGGACGCTGAACAGGATGTCCCGCTCCGCAGCAAGGGCAGCCATGCGGGCGGCCTTATCCAGCCCCAGACGCACCCCGCGCCCGCACTGGTACTCAAAGGCGTTCAGTCCCATTTTGGCGGTGTACTCCGGCACGTCCAAGCTGCTTTTGTAGCCTTGGGCGGCAAAGCTGTCGCTGGTGCCTGCGGTGCCGAACCGGATGTTCCAAGCTTCACTCACAAGGTCTTACCTCCCCGGTCGTAGTACTTTTGCCAGTGCTTTTTTTCCCACTTGCGTTTCAGGATGACCTGGGCACCCAAGTCCGGCCCGCGGGGGATGACCATCAGCCCGGGGATGCCGTACAGCGCCGCCACCATGCGGTCGGCGTAAAGCTGGTCGCCCACCATGGCCATCTGGCGGTGTTTCACGCCCATGCGGTGCTGTGCTACCATCAGCGCAAAAGGCAGGGGCTTGGCGGCGCGGTACAGGTAGGCAAGGCCCAGCTTTTCCGCAAAGGGGCGCACCCGCTTTTCCGCACCGTTGGAGACGATGGTCAGCTTTACCCCGGCCTTGCGCATGGCGGCAAGCCACGCGGCCACCTCCTCCGGCAGCTCCTGACTGCGGTCTGCGGTCAGGGTGTTGTCGATATCCAGCACCAGAGCCGTGATGCCCTTGGCGGCAAGCCATTCCGGCGTGATATGGGTAACGTCCTTAAAAACATATTCGGGGGTAATGAGCATAAATAGACCCTCTCAGTCTGCCCTGCGCAAAGCAGCTTTTAAAAATGAAAATAGGGGAACCTGTATAACAGGCTCCCCTACATCGGCGTTAGCAACGCGTTTAAAATCTAAAGCAACGTGCGATTCCAAGCAATCAATTACTTGAACTTGCGCTTGCGGGCTGCTTCGGACTTCTTCTTGCGCTTAACAGACGGCTTCTCGTAAGCCTCGCGCTTACGAACCTCTGCGAGCACACCGCTGCGAGCAGTGCTGCGCTTGAAGCGACGCAGTGCGCTTTCCAGCGACTCGCCCTCTTTAACACGAATTTCCGACATCTATTCCCTCCCTTGGACCGTGAGGCAGGAATTTCGTTGTTACATGGTAACTAACAGTAGACAGTATAGCGCATTTTATCCGGTTCGTCAACCTTTTTTTGAAAGTTTTTGCTCAAAACTTTTGAAAGATTTTTGAACAGACGCTCCCGGGTGTTTCCTGCGCTAGGTCCGCCTCTGCGGGTGATGATATGTTCACGCTTCTTCAGCGGAGCAGCAGTTCTCAGCCCTTGGCAGCTAGATTGACCAGACGGCCCTTGACGTAGATTTCCTTGACCAGCTGCTTGCCTTCCAGCGCGGCAGCCACAGCGGGGTCTGCCTTGGCGGTGGCAATGGCGTCCTCGGCGGTGATGTCTGCGGGCACCTTCAGGCGTGCCTTCACCTTGCCGTTCACCTGCACGGCGATCTCCACAGCAGCCTCCACACACTTGGCTTCCTCGTAGGCAGGCCACGGATAGTAGGCCAGCTGCTCGTCGTGGCTGTGACCCAGCTTCTCCCACAGTTCCTCGGTCATGTGGGGAGCGAAGGGGTTCAGCAGCTGCACCAGCGTCTCAAACTCGGCCTTGGTTGCGCCGCCGTTGTCGTACATGGCGTTGACCAGCGTCATCAGCTGGGCAATGGCGGTGTTCATCTTCAGGCTCTCGATATCTGCGCTGACCTTCTTGATGGTCTGGTGCATCAGGGTCTCCATGGCGGGGCGGTAACCTTCGCCCTCCACCAGCTTGTCGCTCAGTGCCCACACGCGGTCGAGGAAGCGGTTGCAGCCCGCGATGGCAGAGGTCTGCCACGGTGCAGCCTGCTCAAAGTCGCCCATGAACATCTCGTACAGACGCATGGTGTCGGCACCGTACTGGTCCACCACCTCGTCGGGGTTGATGACGTTGCCAAGGCTCTTGGACATCTTCACGATGGGATGGCGTGCCATCTCGCCGTACTTCTCTTCCAGTGCCTTCTCGGCGGCCTTCTGGCTGCCGTACTCCTTGAGCAGCTTCTCCTGTTCCTCGGCGGGCAGGTTGACAAAGCTGTGGGGGTTCAGGCCAAGGATCATGCCGTGGGCAGTACGCTTCTGGTAGGGCTCTGCCGTGGGCACCACGCCGATATCGTACAGGAACTTATGCCAGAAGCGGCTGTACAGCAGGTGCAGGGTGGTGTGCTCCATGCCGCCGTTGTACCAGTCCACCGGAGACCAGTATTCCAGTGCTTCCTTGGAGGCCAGAGCATCCTTGCAGTGAGGGTCCATATAGCGCAGGAAGTACCAGGAAGAACCGGCCCACTGGGGCATGGTGTCAGTCTCACGGGTTGCGGGGCCGCCGCAGCAGGGGCAGGTGGTCTTGACCCAGTCCTTGTGGCGTGCCAGCGGGGACTCGCCGTCCGGGCCCGGCTCAAAGTCGGTGATGTCCGGCAGGGTCAGCGGCAGGCTGCTCTCGGGCAGGGGCTGCCAGCCGCACTTGTCGCAGTGCACCATGGGGATGGGCTCGCCCCAGTAACGCTGACGGCTGAACACCCAGTCGCGCAGCTTGTAGTTGACCTTATCACGGCCCTTGCCGTTCTCTTCCAGCCAAGTGATCATCTTCTTTTTGGCATCGACCACGGACAGGCCGTTCAGGAAGCCGGAGTTGACCAGCGTGCCGGTGGCAACATCGGTAAAGGCAGCTTCGTCCAGATTGGACGGGGTGTTGCCCTTGACCACTTCAATGATGGGCAGGCCGAACTTCTTGGCGAACTCCCAGTCGCGGGTATCGTGGGCGGGCACGGCCATGATGGCGCCGGTGCCGTAGGTGGACAGAACGTAGTCGGAGATGAAGATGGGGATCTCGGTCTCGTTGACCGGGTTGATGCCCATGACGCCTTCCAGCTGCACGCCGGTCTTTTCCTTGTTCAGCTCGCTGCGCTCAAAGTCGCTCTTGCGGGCAGCTTCGGCCTGATAAGCCTTGACAGCCTCGGCATTCTTGATGATGCCCTTTTCCAGCCATTCCTTGAGCAGAGCGTGCTCCGGGGAGACCATGTAGGTAGCACCGAACAAGGTATCGCAGCGGGTGGTATACACGGTCAGGGTGTCACCGGCGGTGGTGCCGAAGTTCACCTCGGCGCCGTGGCTGCGGCCGATCCAGTTCTTCTGCTGGGTGGACACGCGCTCGATGTAATCCAAGCCATCCAGACCGTCGATCAGCTTATCGGCATAAGCGGTGATCTTGAGCATCCACTGGCTCTTGACGCGGTGCACCACCTCGCTGCCGCAGCGCTCGCACACGCCGTTGACAACTTCCTCGTTGGCCAACACGCACTTGCAGCCGGTGCACCAGTTGACGTTCATTTCCTTCTTGTAGGCCAGACCGTGCTTGTACAGCTGCAGGAAGATCCACTGGGTCCACTTGTAGTACTCGGGGTCGGTGGTGTTGATCTCACGATCCCAGTCAAAGGAGAAGCCCAGCGCCTTGAGCTGGCTGCGGAAATGATCCACGTTGCTCTTGGTGACGATGGCCGGGTGGATGTGGTTCTTCATGGCGAAGTTCTCGGTGGGCAGACCGAAGGCATCCCAGCCCATGGGGTACAGCACGTTGTAGCCGTTTTTACGGCGCTTGCGGCTTACCACGTCCAGCGCGGTGTAGCTGCGGGGATGGCCGACGTGCAGGCCCGCACCCGAGGGATACGGGAACTCCACAAGGGCATAGAACTTGGGTTTTTGTGGTCGATCTCGACATGGAAGGTCTTTTCGTCCTCCCACACCTTCTGCCACTTGGCTTCAACAGCCTTGTAATCATACTTCATGTTTGTAATCAGCTCCAGACTTTAACCAAAATACCGTTGCTTGGGGGCGTATGCTTTTAAGGTACTTCCGGTATAAACCCTCTCAGTCAGGGCATTCGCCCTGCCGGCTCCCCCGAGGGGGCTTTTCTGCCAACTTTCCCTATTGCGCCGCAATAACAAAGAGGACTTTTACCGAAGGTAGACCTGTTTGCCTTAATTATTCAATGCTGCTATCCGGGGTCAGGTACTCCGAAATGTCCACCGGCTCGCCGTCTGCCCACAGGTGCTCCAGATCATAGTAAGCGCGGCTGTTGGGCACAAAGACGTGCACGATGACGTTGGAGTAATCCAGCAGCACCCAGTTCTTGGTGTCGTGACCCTCGACGCTGTAGGGTTCCAGACCCTTCTGCGAAAGCTCGTACTCCACCTCGTCGGCCAGAGAGGCCACCTGCGTGGTGGAGGTACCGGAGGCGATGACGAAGTAATCGGTCAGGACGGTCAGACTTTCCACCTTGAGCACCCGCACATCCTGTGCCTTCTTCTTGTCCAGGATCTTGGCGATCTCAATGGCAAGCGCCTTGCTGTCGTTGAAATTATCCATGTGTTTCTCCCTTCTGTCGGAACATCCCCGCACCCGGTGTGCAGGGCATTGTTTTTGTTGTTACTGTCCGGTGCCCGCTGCCTGACCATCGGTGGTCACAGCGCCGGAAAGGTCGGTATCGCCGCTGAGGATGGCGTCGTCGGATTCCTTATCGATGCGTCCCATATACTGCACGTTGGCATCGGTGGATGCGCTGCCGTGGGGCCACTGGTCGGTGACCATGTGCAGCTCGCTCACATCAATGGGGCCGGTGTAGGTGCAGAAATACTGATTGAGCAGGTTTGCGATGGAACCCGCATCCGGCACCACGCAGGAGTAGCCGGCAAAGGAGTCGGTCTTGCCCACGTTGGGCACGCCCATGAACACCGGCGTCTGCGCCAGAATGATGTTGGAGCTGTCGATCTTGAGGAAGGACGCCAGCAGCTTTGCAATGGTGGAAATGTCCATATCCGTCTTGATATAGTTCTTGAATATCAGCGGCAGCTGGTTCAGGATATCGGTAATGCCCATGGCGCGGGCGCGCTTGAACAGACCTGCGTAGAAGTAGCGCTGCATATTCAAGCGGTCGATATCGGAGTTTGCGTAGCCGTCGCCGTGGCGGCAGCGCACAAAGAACTCCGCCGAGGCACCGTCCAGATTGCGGTAGCCCTTCAGCAGCTTACTGCCGCCGTAGGACATATCCCGGGGATATACACCTCGATGCCGCCGAAGTTATCCACCATTTCCACCAGCGCCTGCATATCAATGGTGACATAGTAGTCGATGGGCAGGTGGTACTGGTCGTAGATGACATCTGCCAGCGCGGCAATGCTGCCGCCGTTGGAAAGCGCCACCGAGTTGATCTGGTAGTTGGAAACGGCATAGGTCTTGCCGTTGGAAAGGGTAAGCTTGCGGTTCTGGGTGGTCACCAGCGTGTTGCGGGGGATCTGCAGCATCCGCAGTGCACCGCCCTTGATATCGAACTGGCAGTACAGGATCATATCCGTCATGCCGTCGTTGGAGCTGGTGTCGCTGTAAGAGCGTCCCTCTTCAAAGTCGATGCCGCAGACCAGAATGTTGACCACATCGCCCTTGTACTCCTCGGCGGTCTGGATCTCCTCCACGATGGAGGGGGCACTTTCTGCCGGGCGGATACTGTCCTCCACCTTGTTCACAAGGCTCACACCGTACACCACCACACCGGAGATCACGGCGATCACGCCCATCACGATGGCAAAGGGCAGCCACAGCGGGGTCTTTTTTTTCTTTTTTTTGCGGCGGCGCGGTGCATCGTCCCCGCCCAGATCGGGCTGTGCCGGGTGGCGGGGCGGGGCAGCGTGCTGTGCCCCGGCGGTGCTGCGGGTGTTCTGCTCCGGGGCAGCCTGCGGGGCGCGCGCCGCCTGACCCGGGCGGCCGAGTGAGCGGTCTGTATTGATATGGCGTGGCGTTTGGCTCATGCTTTTATATCCTCCAGCTTTTCACTGCTCTGCAGAGTTTTTTACCTGCAGACCTGTCATATCCTTCAGTATAGCATGGTACGGCAAAATCTGCAATTGTTTTATCCGGGGATGTCCGGAACCATTTTTAATCGGCGTCCGGCTCTTCACCCTTCATTCTGCCCGCTGTGCGCTAAGATATCCTCGTAGGCGGCCTTGCTTTCGGGGTCTAAGGGCTTGCCCTCGGACAGCACAAAACCGTTCGTCTGCCGGAGCGCCACCAGCATGGCCGCGTCCAAATCCTTCATTTCCAGCTTGCGCAGCTTTTCTACCCCGGGCCAGTCCCGCTCGGCACTGGTCATATCGGCCAGATACAGGATCTTGTCCAGCTGGGTCATGCCCGCCTTGCCTGCGGTATGGCAGGCAATGGCGCTGAGCACGGCTTCGTCCGTAACGCCCCACTCGGTACGCGCCAGAATGGCGGCACAGATGCCGTGCCACACCGGCGTGGGGCGTGCTTCGCCGCCCTGCGCGTATTCCGGGTGCGCCTGCATGATGGCGCGCATCTCGTCCTTGGGCAGTTCCTTGGCGGCATCGTGCAAAAGCGCCGCCAGTGCGGCCTGCTCCGGGTCGGTGCCGTAGTGCTTGGCCAGCTTGACGGCCATTTTTTTCACGTTGATGGTATGCTCGTAGCGCTTATCGCTCAAGCGGCCGCGCACAAGCTCCTTTGCCTGTTTCAGCTCCATTTATCTGCTACTTCCTTCTGTGTTCCGGTATAGTCCTTCCCGCCGGATGACGCTGCGCACTTCCTCCGGCAGTTCGGCTTCGCACTCCTCTCCGGCGGCAAGCCGGGCCCGCAGCTGGCTGCTGGCCATAGGCAGCGCCTGCACCGGGGCAAACAGGATGCGTCCGCCCGACGGGTCCAGCTGCTTTGCCTTTGCGTGCAGCGCCGGGGCATCGCCGATATCACGGCTGGTGACCACCACCCGCGCAATGCGCAGGATATCCTGCCAGCGGTGCCAGCCCTCAAAGCTGAGCAGCATATCGCTGCCAATAGCAAGGTACAGCACAGCGCCGGGGTTTTCCCGCGCCAGCATTTCCAGCGTGAGCACGGTATAATTGCGGCTGCCCGCTGCGGCCTGCGCCACCTCCCAACCGCTTACTTCCAACGGCGGCATCCCGGGCTCCTGCGCCAGCACCGCAAAGCACCGGCACATTTCCAGCCGCAGCGCACCGGAAGCATTTGTCCCCTCCTTAAAGGGGGAAGTGCCTGCCGGCATCACCACGATCTTATCCGGGCGCACGCGGTCTGCCGCTGCACGCAGGTTGTTCAGATGGCCGTTATGGGGCGGGTCAAAGCTGCCGCCATAGAGAAGGATCTTCATCTTACTTCAGCAGGGCAGCGTAGGCGCTGTCCTTTTTCTTTTGCAGATACAGCACAAACTTGGAGCCGATGACCTGCACGCAGTCTGCACCGGTGGCCTCGGCCAGCTTGGTAGCAGCCTCGCGGGCGTTGTACATGCTGTTTTCCAGCACCTTGAGCTTGATGAGCTCCCGGGCATCCAGACAGTCCTTCACGCCCTGGATCAGGGTCTCGTCGATCTCGCCCTTACCCACGATGTAAACGGGGTCCATGGTATTTGCCTTGCCGCGCAGAATAGCGCGCTGTTTGCTAGTCAGCATAGTTTTTCTCCTTTATTTTCAATAGAACTTATTTTTTGTCTGTGAACTGACGCAGTCAGTTTCATTTCACTCCCCCAGAAAGCTGGGCAGCTGCTTTTCCAGTGCCGCCAGCGCGTTGCCGCGGTGGCTGATGGCGTCCTTTTCGTCCGGGGTCAGCTGGGCGTAGCTGCGGTTCTCGGTGTTGGGACGCTTATCCGTTTTGCCCACACCGCAGTCTGCGGGGATGAACAGCGGGTCGTAGCCAAAGCCGTAGTCCCCGCACAGCCGCGTAAAGGCGATACTGCCCGGGCACTCGCCCATGCAGGTCAGGTGCCGGCCGTCCGGCAGGATGAAGCACACCGCCGAAACGAACTTTGCGCCCCGCTGCCCGGCAGGCACCGCCTGCATGACATCCAGAAGCTTGTCGTTGTTGGCTTCGTCGTCGCCGTGGCGGCCGCAGTAGCGGGCGCTGTACACGCCGGGCGCGCCGCCCAGCGCATCCACGCACAGGCCGGAGTCATCGGCGATGGTGGGCAGACCGCTGGCCTTGCAGATAGTCTCGGCCTTGATGAGAGCATTCTCAGCAAAGGTGGTTCCGGTCTCTTCCGGCTCGATGGTGATGCCCAGTTCCTTCTGGCTGACCACCTCGTGCCCCTGCGCTTCCAGAATGCGGCGCAGTTCGCGAAGCTTTCCGGCGTTGCCGGTGGCTGCACAAATTTTCATCTTGATACTCCTTCCGCTTTCAAAGCTCCCCCTGAGAGGAAAGACTCTCCCCGGCCGGGGAGAGATGGCGCGTCCAGCGCCAGAGAGGGGAATCTCCGTTTCCGCGCCGCTGTAAGCGGACGGAACGGTGAGAGGGTTTTGTTTTAATGCTTCCATTCACGAGGGAGCAGCTCTTCCACAAAGCCCTCCGGGGTGAAGGGCAGCAGGTCGTCGATGCCCTCGCCCACGCCGATAAAGCGCACCGGCAGGCCCAGGCGCTGCTTGACCGCCACGACGCAGCCGCCCTTGGCGGTGCCGTCCAGCTTGGTCAGGATGATGCCGGTGGCATCGGCAGCCTTGCAGAACTCCTTGGCCTGACTGATGGCGTTCTGCCCGGTGATGGCATCCAGCACCAGCAGGGTCTCAAGGCTGGCTTCCGGGCTTGCCTTTTTGACGCTGCGGCTGATCTTGGAAAGCTCTGCCATCAGGTTTGATTTGTTGTGCAGACGGCCTGCGGTGTCCGCAATGACCATATCATAGCCGCGTGCGGTAGCAGACTTGACCGTATCAAAGATGACGGCGGCGGGGTCTGCGCCCTCGCCCGCGCTGACGATGGGCACACCGGCGCGGCTTGCCCAGATCTCCAGCTGCTCGCTGGCAGCAGCACGGAAGGTGTCGCCGGCGGCCAGCATGACCCGCTTGCCCTGCCGGGTGTAATAATCGGCCAGCTTGGCAATGCTGGTGGTCTTGCCCACGCCGTTGACGCCGATGACCAGAATGACGGCGGGCTTGCCGTCCAGCGCCATCTCGGCTTCCGGTGTCATTTCGTCGGCAATGATGTCGCGCAGGGCATCAGCCGCCTGTTCGCCGGTTTTCAGCCCCTTGTCGCGCACACGGTCGCGGAGCTTATCCACCAGATGCACCGCCACCTCGCCGCCTACATCGGCAAGGATCAGCTTTTCTTCCAGATCATCGTACATCTCATCGTCGATGACGCTGCCGGTCAGGGTGTTCATAATGCTGCCCCAGAAGCCGGTGCGGGTCTTTTCCAGACCCGTTTTCATTTTTTCTTTTTCTTTTTTTTCCAAATCCGAAGAACCCCATGGTGGTCCTCCTATCTATTTTCTGTTTAATATATATCAGGAAACCAGCGTTGCGTCAACCTGTTCCAGATCAAGCTTGAGCAGCTTGGACACGCCGTCCTCCTGCATGGTAACGCCATAAAGCACATTCGCGGCTTCCATTGTGCCGCGGCGGTGGGTGATGACGATGAACTGGGTCTTGTCGCTGATGCGGCGCAGATACTGGGCAAACCGCACCACGTTGGCATCGTCCAAGGCGGCTTCGATCTCGTCCAGAATGCAGAAGGGCGCGGGGTTCACCGCCAGAATGGCAAAGTAGATGCTGATAGCCACCAGCGCCTGCTCGCCGCCGGAGAGAGCTTCCAGATTTTTGATCACCTTGCCCGGCGGGGCTACCCGGATGCCGATGCCGCAGGCCAGCACATCGCTTTCGTCCTCCAGCACAAGGCTGGCTTCGCCGCCGCCGAACAGCTCGGTGAACACGCGGCTAAAGTTTTCGTTGATGGCACGGAAGCTGTCGGTGAAGATCTCCCGCATCTGGGCGGAAAGCTTTGCGATCATGCGGCTCAGCTCGTTGCGGCTCTCCTCCACGTCGGTCACTTGACGGGACAGATCATCGTAGCGGGCTTTGACTTCCTTGTACTCCTCGATGGCGCTCACGTTCACGCTGCCAAGGGCGCGGATCTTGCCGCGCAGGTCAGCCACCTGTGCCCGCAGAGCGGTCAGGCTGTCGAACTCCACGCACAGCTCCTCGGCCTGACTGACCGAGAGCTGGTACTCGTCCCACAGCTTTGCCACGGTCTGGTCGTACTCGCTCTCGGCAGCAGCCTTGCGCTCGGCAAGGCGCGCCATCTCCCGGCCCATCTCCTCGCGGCTGTCGGAGGCGGTGCGGGCTTTTGCCAGCGCTTCCGTTTCCTTCTGCTGGCAGGCAAGCCGCTTTTCAGTAGCTTCGCGGATGGCCTGCTCCTTTTGGGTAATGGCAGTCTGGCTGTCGGTCTTGGCCTTGCGAATGGCTGTGATCTCAGTACGGCAGGCTTCGCTGCGGGCAGCAAGGGCGGCAAGGCTTTCTTCCAGCGCGGTGCGGCGGGCAGCGGCATCCTTGGCACGCTGTTCCAGCGCAGCGATCTGGCTGTAAGCCAGTTCCGCGTCCTTGCGGCGGGTCACCTGTTCCAGCCGCTTGGCGCTGAGCGCCTGTGCCAGCTGGTTCTGCTGGGTCAGAAAGCTGTCGCTGCCCTCTGCAATGCGGCTCAGCTCGGCGGTCAGCTGCTCGATCTGCGCCGTCAGTTCTGCCTGCTGCAAGGCAGCGGCATCTGCCTTTGCGCGGCTGTCGTTCAACGCAGCCTGCAAGGCGTCCATCTGCTGCTGTGCGTTCTGCACGGCAGTTTCCAGCTGGGCAGCGGCGGCTTCCAGCCGCTTCTGCTCCGCCTCTGCACGCACCCGGTCGTTGGCGGCAGTGATCTGCTCGCTGGCGGTGGCGGTCAGCTCTGCCTGCAAAGCGTCTGCCTGCTCTTTACACTGGTCAGTCTTTTCCTGTGCGGCAAGGCAGTCTTTTTGCAGCTTGGCCGCCTTCAGGCGCAGCTCTTCCATTTCCTGCTTGCGAGTAAACAGACCGGCGCTGCGCTGCACGCTGCCGCCGGTAAAGCTGCCGCCTGCATTGATCACCTGTCCATCCATGGTGACCACCTTGTTGTGGTAGCCGTTGTCCCGCGCCACGCGGGAGGCTTCGTTGATATCCTCCACCACGATGATGCGCCCCAGCAGGTTCGAAACGATATTCTCGTACCGGGGGTCGGCCTGCACCAGCGCAGAGGCCAGCCGTGCCGTGCCGGACAGCCGCCCCCGGAACACGCCGGGCTGCACGGTATCCAGCGGTAAAAAGGTGGCGCGGCCTGCATGGTCGTTGCGCAACAGGGCGATGGCCGCCTTGGCAGCGGCTTCGTTTTCCACCACGATGTTCTGCAATGCGCCGCCCAGCGCGGTCTCGATGGCAACCTCGCACCCGGGCTCCACCTTCAGGATGGTGGATACCGGCCCCAGAATGCCCCGCAGACGGCGGGCCCCGGCGGCGCGCATGACCGCACGCACCGAGTTCTGGTAGCCGTCCATATTCTTTTCCAGCTCCCGCAGCACCGAAAGGCGCTGCCGGGCGGCATCCAGTTCCCTGCCCAGCCGCTGCTCGGCGGCATCGGCTTCGTCCAGCGCGGCCTTGCGGCTGCGCAGCTTGAGCTCCAGACCGGAGCGGATGTTGCCCAGCTGCTTTTCGTTTTCCTCCAGCGTCTGCCGGTATTTACGGTATCGGCCAGATTCTGTCTTGTTTCCTCCAGCTGTGCAGCGGCATCCCGGGCGCTCTGTTCCAGCGCGGGCAGACGCTGCCGGGCGGTGTCTCCGGCGGCTTCGGCGGCAGCCTGTGCCACCTGTGCCTCAGTACGCTTTGCGGTGTGGTCGGCAAGCTCTGCCCGCAGGCTGTCCTTGCGGGCACCGCTGGCGGTGCTGGCATCTGCCAGCCGGGCAAGTTCGTCGTTCAGCGCTTCGATCTCTGCCGCAAGCTTTTCGCCTGCCGCCTCCATGGTCTTTGCCACGGCGCGGTGGCGCTGCAAGGCGGCATCCGCCTCGGCGGTATCCTGCTGCCCGGCGGCGATCTCCTGCTGCAGGGAAGCCGCGCTCTCGTCATTGCGGAGGATGTCGTTTTCCAGCACAGCGATACGGCTTTCCGACCCGCTGATCTGCTCGGTGATGCTGCGGATATCCCCATTCAGGCGCTCAACAGCAACCGTAAGCTGCTGTGCCTGCATCCGGATCTCCTCAGCCTCCTGCTCGGCGGCTTTCGTCTCCCGGTCAAAGCGCTCGTAGTCGGTCTGGGCGGTCTCGTAGTCCCGCACCTGCTGGCGCACGGCCTCCCGGGCACGGTGCACCCCATCGGTCCACAGGGTCACTTCCAGCGTTTTGCGCTGGGCGCTCAGTTCCAGAAACTTCTGCGCCTTGGCGCTTTCTTTTTCCAGCGGGCCCACCCGGCTTTCCAGCTCGCCAAGGATATCCCGCAGGCGCTCCAGGTTCTCGCCCGCTGCGGCCAGACGGCGCTCGGCTTCGGTCTTGCGGTAGCGGTACTTGGCAATGCCGCAGGCTTCCTCAAAGATCTCGCGGCGCTCGCTGCTTTTGGCTGCCACGATCTCCGCAATGCGTCCCTGCCCGATGACCGAATATCCGTCCCTGCCGATGCCGGTATCCAGCAGCAGCTCGTACACGTCCCGCAGACGGCATACCTGCCCGTTGATGGTGTACTCGCTGTCGCCGGAGCGGTAGTATTTGCGGCCGATGGTCACCTCGTCCGCGTCCACGTCCAGCGTGTGGGCGGCGTTGTCCAGCGTCAGCCGCACCTGCGCAAATCCCATAGGGCTGCGCTTGCGGGTGCCGCCAAAGATGACGTCCTCCATTTTGCCGGCGGCACGCAGCTGGCGGGAACTGGTCTCGCCCAGCACCCAGCGCACCGCGTCCGAAAGGTTGGACTTGCCGGAGCCGTTGGGGCCCACCACGCCGGTGACGCCGGTATCAAAGCTGATCTTTACCTTATCGGGAAAACTTTTAAAGCCCTGGATCTCCAGTTCCTTGAATACCATTTACTTTTCCTTTATCACGCCCAGCAGCTTGAGCGCTTCCTTGGCGGCGCACTGCTCGGCGGCTTTTTTGCTGCGTCCCTCGCCCCGCGCCACGCGGTCGGAGTTAAAGCGCACCGCCACCACGAAATGCTTGTCGTGATCCGGGCCGGACTCGCTTTCCACCACATAACTCAGGCGCTCTTCCGGGTTCTGCTGCACGATCTCCTGCAAACGGGTCTTGTAGTCCGCCTCAGCGTGCTTGCCCTCGGTAATGAAGGGCAGGATGAACTTGCGCGCCACCTCCATGCCGCCGTCCAGATACAAGGCGGCAATAACGGCCTCAAAGGCGTCCGACACCACGCTGGGACGGGTGCGGCCGCCGCAGCGCTCCTCGCCGCGGCCAAGGCGCAGATACTCGCCAAGGTCGATCTCCTGCGCAAACTGGAACAGTGCACTCTCGCTGACAAGGCTGGCGCGGATGCGGGTCAGGTCGCCCTCCGGGCGGTCGGCGTAGGCGTGGAACAGGTAGTCTGCGGATACGATCTGCAAAACGCTGTCGCCCAGAAACTCCAGCCGCTCGTTGTGCTTGACCGGGGTGCGGCTCTCGTTGGCGTAGCTGGTGTGGGTAAGCGCGATTTCCAGCAGTTCCGGGTTTTTGAATTTGTAACCGATGATAGTTTCCAACTGATGGCTCATGGTCGTTTTTACTCCCTTTTATTCCTCAGTTTTCTGTGCTGCGGCCAGCTCGTCCAGTGCGGACTGCATGGTGCCGCACAAATCGTTCTCCACACAGATCTTTGCCTGCCGGATGGCGTTTTTGATACCCTTTGCCTTGGAGGAGCCGTGTGCCTTGATGACCGGCTGCTTTGCGCCAAGGAAGGGTGCGCCGCCATACTCCTCACTGTCCATCTGATGCTTCAGGTCGGTAACGCCGCCCTTGAGCAGCAGATATGCCAGCTTGCCTCCAAGGTTTGCAAGGAACATCTGCTTGAGCATACCCAGCAGCATCTTTGCCACGCCCTCGGTCAGCTTGAGGATGACGTTGCCGGTAAAGCCGTCGCAGACCACCACGTCCACCTCGCCGTTGGGCACATCACGCGGCTCGATATTGCCCACAAAGCGGATGCCCGGGGTGGTCTTGAGCAGCTGGTGTGCGTCCCGCAGCACGGGGTGCCCTTGCTCTCCTCGGCACCGTTGTTGGCCAGTGCTACGCTGGGATTTTTGCGTCCCTCTACTTTGTTTACATAGCAGCTACCCATAACCGCAAAGGCGGCCAGCATCTCCGGGCGGCACTCCACATTGGCACCGCAGTCCAGCAGCAGATAAGCCTGCTGCTTTGCGGGCACCATGGTAGCCAGTGCCGGGCGCTTGACGCCCCGCAGGGTGCGCACGATGAGGCTTGCGCCAACGTGCAGCGCACCGGTGCTGCCGGCAGAGACAAAGGCATCGCCTTTGCCCTCCTTGAGCATATTCAGACCCACCACGATGGAGGAATCCTTCTTCTGACGGACGGCGCGGGCGGGCTCGTCGCACATATCGATGGCCTCGGTGCAGTTCACCAGCTCAATGCCGTCCAGCGGGATGCTGTTCTCCTGTGCGGTCTTGCGCACCAGCGCTTCGTCGCCCACACCGATCAGCTGCACGCCGTACTCCTTGACGGCCTGTGCAGCGCCTTCCAGAACAGCCAGCGGGGCGTTGTCGCCGCCCATCATGTCCACAATGATCTTCATACCTGTTTTCTCCTTTCAGGTGGTTTGCCTTACAGAGCAGTTTCCTCCAGCCAGTGCTGGAAGCTGGCAACAGCGCGCTCGGCCTGTGCCATGTAACGCAGCCGCTTGTCCCGGGGACGGGTCTCGGCGGGCAGCGGCGGCAGGATGCCCATGTTTGCGCCCATGGGCTGGAAGTTCTTGTTCTCGGTGGTCAGGTACTGCACCAGCGCACCGCACATGGTATCGGCGGGCGGCGGGGGCAGCTGCCTGCCCTCCAAGCGGGCGTAGAGATTGCGTGCTGCCAGCAGACCGCAGGCGGCGCTTTCCATATAGCCCTCAAAGCCGGTGATCTGCCCCGCAAAAAACACGTTGGGATGTGTTTTCAGGCACAGCTGGGCGCTGAGCACCCGGGGCGCATCCAGAAAGGTGTTGCGGTGCATCACACCGTAGCGCACAAACTCGGCATTTTCCAGCCCGGGGATCATGCTGAACACCCGCTTCTGCTCACCCCATTTGAGATTTGTCTGGAAACCCACGATGTTATACAGGGTGCGCTCTTTATTTTCTGCGCGCAGCTGCACATTTGCCCAAGGGCGGTGGCCGGTGTTGGGGTCTACCAGACCCACCGGGCGCAGCGGGCCGAACCGCATGGTATCGGCACCCCGGGCAGCCATGATCTCAATGGGCATACAGCCCTCGTACACGGTGACGGTATCGGCCTTTTTGCCGTGGGCGTCCGGGTCGGGCTTCGTGCTCTGCTCGGCTCCGGTGTCAAAGTCGTGCAGGGGGGCACGCTCCGCACTGGCAAGTGCGGCATGGAAAGCCTCGTATTCTGCCTTGTTGAAGGGGCAGTTCAGGTAGTCGGCCTCGCCACGGTCATAGCGGGAAGCGGCAAACACCTTGCCGTAGTCCAGACTTTCGGCGGTGACGATGGGCGCAACGGCATCGTAGAAGTGCAGCCGCTCGTCCCCGGTCAGGCGTCCGATCTCGTCGGCCAGTGCGCCATCGGTCAGCGGGCCGGTAGCCACCAGAATGGGAGCGCTCTCATCGATGGTTTCCACCTGCTCCCGGTGGACGGTGATATTCTCACACTGCTCCACCATGCGGGTGACAGCAGCACTGAAGGCATCGCGGTCCACCGCCAGCGCGCCGCCGGCGGCCACGCGGGTCTCCTCGGCGGCGGTCAGCAGCCGGCTGCCCATGCGGCGCATCTCTTCCTTCAGCAGACCGGAGGCAGAGTCCAGCCGCTCAGCCTTCAGGCTGTTGGAGCAGATCAACTCCGCAAAGCCCTCGCTTTTGTGGGCGGGGGAAAAGTGGACGGGCTTCTGCTCGTACAGTTCTATCTGCACGCCCTTGCCCGCCAGCCAGAGAGCCGCTTCGCAGCCCGCCAGACCCGCGCCCAGAATGGTTACTTTATATTCGTTCATTTAGTCTTTCCTTTAATCCAACCCTCTCAGTCATTGCCTGCGGCAATGCCAGCTCCTTTTGCCAAAGAGGGAGGGTGTAGCGTATTCTCTGAAAAAGTTTTCCCCCGTCCGGGGGAAGGCTTCTATCTGTCAGTCCGTTTCGGGCTGTTCAGTCCTTTTTGGGCACCGGCATCTCAAAGCCGCAGCCCTCCTTGGCGCAGTACAGCTTGCCGCCCTTGCGGAACAGGGTGCTGCCGCACTTTTCGCACTTGGTGGCAACCGGCATATCCCAAGTCATAAAATCGCAGTCCGGGTAGCGCTCGCAGCCGTAGTAGATGCGTCCCTTGGAGCTCTTGCGCTCCAGCAGACGCCCCTTGCCGCACTTGGGGCAGATGCCGCCGGTATCCTTGACAAGGCGCTTGGTGCCCCGGCACTCCGGGAAGCCACTGCAAGCCAAAAACTTGCCGTACTTGCCCACCTTGATGACCATGGGGCGGCCGCACAGGTCGCACACCTCGCTGGAAGGCTCGTCCGGCACCTTGACCTTTTTGCCCTCCATGTTCTTTTCGGCCTGCTCCAGACTGGCCTCAAAGCCCTGATAGAAGTCATCCACGGTCTTGCGCCAGTCGGCCTTGCCGCTTTCCACCTTATCCAGATTCTTCTCCATCTGCGCGGAGAAATCCACGTCCACGATGTGGGGGAACTGTTCCAGCATCAGCCCGTCCACAGCACGACCCAGCAGGGTGGGCTTGAGCTTTTTCTGGTCGCGTTCCACATAGCCGCGGTCGATGATGGTAGTGATGATGGGCGCGTAGGTGGAAGGCCGACCGATGCCGTTTTCTTCCAGTGCCTTGATGAGGGTCGCTTCGGTGTAGCGGGCGGGCGGCTGGGTGAACTTCTGCTCGCTCTTCAGGTCCCGCAGCTTGAGCACCTGTCCCTGCTCCAGCGGGGGGAAGGTTCGTTTCCTTCTTTTCCTTTTCGTCGGTCGCTTCCTCGTACAGGGCGGTAAAGCCATCAAAGGTCACGGTGTAGCCGCTGGCCTTGAAACGGTAGTCCGCCGCGCTGACGTGACGGACACGGTGTCCTGCTGGCAGTCTGCCATCTGGCTTGCCATAAAGCGGCTCCAGATCATGCGGTACAGCTTTGCGGTGTCGCCGCTGATGCTCTTGTCCACCTCGTCCGGGGTCAGGGAGGGGCACAGAGGGACGGATGGCTTCGTGGGCGTCCTGTGCTGCCGTGGCGCTCTTGGTCTTCCATGTGCGCTTATAGGGGCAGATATACGCCTCGCCGTAAGCACCGGCGATATACTCCTTGGCGGCAGCCACGGCCTCGTCCGAGATGCGCAGACTGTCGGTACGCATATAGGTGATCAGACCCATCATGCCGTGTCCGGCAATGTCCACGCCTTCGTACAACGTCTGGGCGGCGCGCATGGTGCGGGTGGCCGTAAAGCCCAACCGGCGGGAGGCCTCCTGCTGCAGGGTACTGGTGATAAAGGCCGGGGTGGGCTGCTTTGCGCGCTTGCCGCGCTTGAGCTCGCTCACCACATAGCTTGCGCCCTCCAACCCCTTTTCAATGGCGCGTGCCTCCGCCTCGCTTTTGGGCAGCAGCTTTTTGCCGTTGGCGTCCGTGGCAAGGCGTGCCACAAAGCTTTTGTGCCCGGCACCCAAGGTGGCGTCCACGTTCCAGTATTCATCGGGTTTGAAGTTTTCGATCTCCTTTTCCCGGTCATCGATCAGCCGCACCGCCACGCTCTGCACACGGCCTGCGGACAGGCCGCGGCGCACCTTGCGCCACAGGAACGGGCTGAGCTTGTAGCCCACCAGACGGTCCAGCACGCGGCGCGCCTGCTGGGCGTTGAACAGATCCTCATCAATGGCACGGGGGTGGGCCATGCCCTCCTTCACACCCTTTTTGGTGATCTCGTCAAAGGTGACACGGTTGGGCTCGTGGGGGTCCAGCCCCAGAATATTGGCCAGATGCCAGCTGATGGCCTCGCCCTCGCGGTCCGGGTCGGTCGCCAGCAGCACGCCGTCGGCGTGTTTGGCCTTGCTCTTCAACTCCTTGATGAGCTTTTCCTTGCCCTTGATGCTGATGTATTGCGGGGTATAGCCATGCTCCACATCAATGCCCAGCTGAGATGCGGGCAGATCGCGGATATGGCCCATGCTGGCAGTGACCTCGTAGTCATCGCCCAGATATTTGCCGATGGTTTTCGCCTTTGCAGGCGACTCCACGATAACCAGTTTCGCCATTTCTTCTTTTCTCCTCTATCTGCAACGTGCCCCCAAAGGGATGCACGGTCATTCGCTCATATTATTGTACCACAGCTGTTGTGTGCTTTACCAGCGGAAATATTCCACAATTTTACCGCAGCACATACCGCTGCCCCGGCTGCTTGTACACCCGGCCGGTGAGTTCCAGCTTCATCAGGGTACCCAGCAGTGCGGACATAGGCAGGCCGGTGCTCACGCACAGTTCCTCGATGCCCACGGGTTTTGGTCCGATGCACGCCAGCACCCGGCGTTCGGTATCGCTCAGGGGTGCAGGTTGCTTTGCAGCTGCCGGTGCCGCCTGCCGGGTGTGCAGACCCAGCGCCGCCAGCAGGTCGGCTGCGCCCGCCACTGCCCGGGCGCGTCCGTCCCGCAGCAAACCGTTCGTACCTGCGGAGTTAGGGGAGTAGATACTCCCCGGCACGGCGTACACCGGCTTGCCGTAGCGCTCGGCGTGGGCAACGGTGGACATGGTGCCGCTTTTTTCCCGCGCTTCCACCACCAGTACGGCCGAGGAAAGCGCCGCAATGAGCCGGTTGCGCTGCAAAAAGCCGTTAGGGCCTACGCCCTCGCCGCAGGGCGGGTACTCGCTGATGACGCAGCCCTTGCGCTCGATCTTCTGCCGCAGAGCGGCATTGGCTGCCGGGTAGGTGCGGTCGATGGGTACGCCCATCACTGCAATGGTGGGGCAGTCGTTCTTCACCGCCGCCCGGTGCCCGGCGCTGTCCAGCCCATCCGCAAGGCCGCTGACGATGACGGCCCCGTTTTTTGCCAGTTCCCCGCCAATGTCTGCCGCCGCGTTCAGGCCGTATTCCGTGGGCTTGCGGCTACCCACGATGCCCACCGCCCCGGGCTCGTTGAGCCAGCGGGGGTCGCCGGTGCAGTAAAGCACCAGCGGCATATCCGGGATGCGGGAAAACGCCAGCGGGTAGTCCGGGTCGTCAAAGGGCAGGATGCGCACCCGCAGGGCATCGCACTGCATCACCAGCGTGTGGAAGCTTTCTGCATCCAGCTGCGCTGCACGCTTAAAGGCTGTATCCCCTGCCGCCTGCCGGAATTCCTCGGTCTCCCGCGCTTCCCACGCCTCCTGTGCGCCGCCAAAGGCGTCCAGCACCTTTCCGGCGTGGAGACTGGCAGGCCCCAGCACCTGCGACAGCCACAGCCAGCACAGCAGCGGGTCAGGTGCAGGCTCCGGCGGGAACAGGCTGGTCTGCCCGGTCACAGGCTCTCCTCCCGGAAATGCCACAGCAGGATGCTGCCCGCGATACCGGCGTTCAGGCTTTCCACCCGGTCGGTCATGGGGATGCGCACCGTGCTGTTGCAGGCGGCGATGGTCTCGTCGGTCAGGCCCTGTCCCTCGCTGCCGATGACCACGCAGACGCCGCCGGGATACCCTGCCTTTGCCGCGCTGAGGGGCTGGGACTGGTACAGCGCCGCCGCAAGGCAGGTGATACCTTTTTCCCGCAGCAGAGTGATGGCCTGCGGCATGGCACCGGTCTCGATGACCGGGATGCGCACCGCCGCGCCCATGGAGGCGCGCAGGGTCTTGGGGGCGTAGACGCTGGCGCAGCCCTCGCTCAGGATGACACCGTCAAAGCCAAAGGCGGCCGCACTGCGCAGCAAAGTACCCACGTTGCCGGGGTCCTGCACCCGCTCCAGTGCCAGATACCGCCCGCCGGGGCGCACCTCCTCCAAGAGTATGCACCGGGGTGCGGAACACCCCGAACACCCCCTGATGGGTGCCCACGTCTGCCAGCTTGTCCGCCACATGATCCTCTACCAGATAGTGCTCGCCCGGCAAAGCGGCAAGCTCCGGGCACTTTTCCAGCGCATTTTCGGTATAAAACAGGGTCTCCAGCTCTGCGCCCCGGGCAAGCTCCGGGCACAGCTTGCGCCCCTCGGCCAGAAAACGCCCCTCGGTGCGGCGGAATGCTGCACCGGAAGCAAGGCGGCAGGCGTATTTTATTTTTGCGTTTTCCCGGCTGGTGATCTTTTCGTCCATGCGTTCCTCCTGAACAGGTGTGTAGCTTTTGGATACAATAGAAAAAGGGCAGCGTCTGCCGCAGATTTCTGCGGCAGGGCGCTGCCCCGTTGCCTTGTTTCCCTGGCCGCAAAAAATGCCCGGATACAAAACGGACGCCCGCGTATACGCGCGGGCGTCACGATGCAAGGTCTTTATCAGGCGTTCTTCACGGTCTCGACCAGAGCGGCAAAGCTCTTGGGATCGTTGATAGCCATCTCGGACAGCATCTTGCGGTTCAGCTCGATGCCTGCCTTCTTCAGGCCATCCATGAAGGTGGAGTAGTTCATGCCCAGAGGACGAACTGCGTTGTTGATACGGCAGATCCACAGGTTGCGGAACTGACGCTTCTTCATGCGGCGGCCAGCCAGAGCGTAGTTGCCGCTCTTCATGACCTGCTGCTTGGCCATCTTAAAGTGCTTGCTCTTGCAGCCGTAGAAGCCCTTGGCCAGCTTCAGCATCTTCTTACGACGTTTGTGGGTCATGGTTGCGCCTTTGATACGTGCCATTTTTTATATCTCCTTTAGTATCTCGTAGAAAGTTTTGTGTACCTGCGGCTCGCTCTTAGGCGTAGGGCAGCATGCTCTTGATGGTAGCTGCGTTGGTCTTATCAACGTAGCTGGGCTGACGGTAGCCACGGGTCAGCTTGGTGGTCTTCTTGGTCAGGATGTGGCTGCGGAATGCATGACCGCGCTTGATCTTGCCGTTCTTGGTCAGCTTAAAGCGCTTCTTAGCGCCGGAGTGCGTCTTCAGTTTCATCTTAGCCATTTTAGTTTCCTCCTAAAATTAGTCTTATTGGGTTTCGGGATCAGCAGAATGGACATCGTGCGGCCCTCGAGCACGGGCGGCTTATCGGTGGATGCCTGAGGCAGAGCCTCGGCAAACCGCTTCAGCACGTCTGCGCCCAGAGCACTGTGCGCCATTTCGCGGCCGCGGAAACGGATCGAAACCTTTACCTTGTGTCCGGCTGCCAGGAACTTGGCAGTCTGGTTGAGCTTGGTGTTGAAGTCGTTGGTGTCAATATTGAGCGAAAGGCGGGTCTCCTTGACCTCGACCACCTTCTGGTTCTTCTTGGCTTCCTTCTCCTTCTTCTGCTGTTCAAAACGGTATTTGCCGTAGTCCAGCACCTTGCACACAGGCGGCACAGCCTGCGGTGCGATCTTTACCAGATCGAGCCCGGCTTCTTCTGCAGCGCGCATGGCCACCTGAATGGACACAACGCCCTTCTGCTCGCCGTCAGCACCGATCAGGCGAACCTCACGATCACGGATCTGGCCGTTGATCTCCAGTTCCTTCGACTTTCCAGCGGTAGCGATAATGAATGCACCTCCAAACAAAATCCATTTTGTTGCAATATTTGGCATAGAAAACGCGGCCGCCCATTTTCAGGACAGCCGCGCGAAATTTCACACAAAGCCGCAGCATTCGCAAAGGAATAAGCTGCTGTTTCGGGTATAGCCCGGGGACATTCTCCCGCAAGGCGAGCGCGGCACAGGCCGTAGCTGCTTTCTTTACCCGGCTATTCTACCACGCTTTATCTGCCCTGTCAAGCACTTTTTATGCGTTCTTTGGAAAAAATATGACTTTTCCCTTTTACGCTTCGATCAGTTTGCCCAGTGCAAAGGAGTAGATGCCCTTATAGGTCACCTTTTTCGGTGCAAAGCGCTTTTCGATGGCAATGGCGTAAAGGTTCAGCTGGGCGCGGTAGGCGCGCAGAAAGTCGCTCTCGGCCTTGCGGCGGTCGGTCTTGTAGTCCAGCAGTTCCAGATGATCCGGGTACACCAGCACAAGGTCGGCAATGCCCTGCACCAGCACCTGCGCATCTGCGGCAGCGGGCAGTTCCTCGTGCCCCTGCGCCGCCAGCACTGCACCAGCGGGCAGCGCGGTGATAAAGGGCAGCTCCCGCAGCACCTGCTCGGCGGCGCAGATCTTTGCAAAGGCCTCGCTTTCCACAAAGCGGCGGATGCACACCGCGTCCAGCTTTTCCGCGATCTCCGGGGCGGTCAGCTGCAATGCCACCTGACGATCCCGCTCTGCCGGGATGGCTTCGTCCAGCGTGCCCGCAGCCTTGGCCGCAGCCAGCTGGGCAAAGTCCGCATGCTCCAGAAAGGCGTGCAGTGCGGTGCCCATCTCGGCGGCGGTCAAGCCGTCCTTGGAAAGGAAGCCCGGGCGCTCCAGCGTGGTCTGTTCGGCCTTGTGCACAATGCTGGTCACGCTGACCTTGGCGGGCACCTGCGCAAGCGCTGCCGCCGGGTACTGCCACGCAAAGCCCTGCCGCAGCTTCTCCACCAGTGCCAAGTCGGTCTCCGGCACTTCATTCTCCGTATCTGCATCCGGTTTCTCGGACAGCTGCACGGCATCGTCGCACACCCTGATAGCCATCACGCTTTCGGTCTGCACAAACAGCAGTTCCCGGTTGCCGGAAAGCTGCCGCAGCATCCCGCCGTCCGGGTGCACCAGCAGCGCCGCCCGCAGCCAGTCGGCAAAGCTGTTGGCCTGCTGGTGCAGCGTAGCCCCCGCCCCAGCAGCCAAAAAGGCCGCAGCCTTGGCAAAGGGCTTGGCGCTCTTGCCGCTGCTCATGGGCACAGTGAGGATGAGCTTATCCTGTGCGCGGGTAAGCGCCACATACAAAAGGCGCATCTGCTCGCTGCGCAGCTCCCTGGCGTGGACATTGGCCAGCGCGGTGTAAGCGGCGGTCTTGTAGGCACCCTCGCCGTTTTCCGGCCGCAGCCGCAGCCCCGCGCCGAAAGTACGGTGCACCAGCACCGGCTGACGGATATCCGAAGCATTGAACTTGCGGGCTGTATCCCCCACGAACACCACCGGGAACTGCAAACCCTTGGAGCGGTGGATGGTCATGATAGACACGCACCCCGGGTGCACCCCGCTGGGCACGGTGTCCTGTCCGGTGCTGCCGGCCTGCGCTGCGGCATCAATGGCGCGCACCAGCGCCGAGATACCGCCTGTGCCGGAGGCGGCGCAGAAGGAGGCAAAGCGGCGGGCATCCTCCCGGCGGCGGGCACCGTTTTCCAGCACGCCCAGCGCCGCCAGATAACCGGTGGAGGCAAAAATTTCTTCCAGCAGCTGCTCCGCCGGGGCACTGCGTGCCATCTGCCGCAGGGCGGTGAGGTGAGCGTAGAAATCCTTCACCTTCTCGGTAAAGGGGTCGTCAGCCGGGTCCTCCAACGCCAGCAGGAGTGCGCCGTACAGGCTGATGCGGGCGGGCTTTTTGTCCGGCTCGGCCTGTACCTGACGGCTGCGGGCGCGCAGCCGCACAAGGTCATCCTCGGTAAAGCCGAACATAGGGCCCAGCATGGCGGCGGCCAGATAGATGTCCTGCGAGGGGTCATCGATGACCTTGAGCAGGGCGATGAGGGGGCGGATGTGGGGCGCAAGCATCAGGTTCTCCCGGGCGTCGGCGTATACCGGGATGCCCCGGGCGGTCAGTGCCTCCACATAGGCCGGGAACTCGGTGCGCGCTGCCAGCAGTACGCAGCAGTCCTCGTACCGCACCGGGCGGGTGGTACTGCCCTCCCGCACCGGCTCTCCGGCAGAAACCAGCTGCGCGATGCGTTCGGCGATCCAGCCCGCATCGGTTTCCGTCTCATCGTCCGGCAAAAACTGCACTTCCACGCTGCCCTGATATTCCCCGGGCGCGCCGCAGACCAGACGCTGCCCGTCTCCGTAGGCGGTATCGCCCAGCTCCGGGGTCATGAGCTGCTCAAAGAGATAGTTGATGCCCGCCACTACCTGCGGTGCGGAGCGGAAGTTTGCATCCAGCGCCAGCAGTGCGTCCGTGCCCGGGGTGCCCTCCGGCGGGCGGGGACGGGCTTTTGCGCCCGGCAGTAGCGGCCAGCTGTCCAGCTTTTGCCGGAAGATGCCCGGCTCTGCCTGCCGGAAGCGGTAGATGCTCTGCTTCAGGTCGCCCACTAGGAAGAGGTTATCCCCCGCCGGGGCGGCAAGGCAGCGGTAAAGGGCGTCCTGCAGGGCGTTCGTATCCTGATATTCGTCCACCATCACCGCGGCGTAGTCCTGCCGGATGTTCTCGCACAAGGGGGTAGGCGTGCCCTCCGGGGTGCGCAGCAGCCGCAGGGCAAGGTGTTCAAAATCGCTGAATTCCAGCAGCTTGCGCTCCCGTTTTCTGGCCGTGAACCGGGCATCGAAGTCCCGCACGGCGGCAAACAGCGCCCGCAGCCGGGGCAGGGTGATCTGCCGGTCGGTCTCGGCTTCGGCCTCGGAGCAGCAGATGAGCTGGGTCATCTGCTCAAACAAGGCGGCAGCTTCGTCCGAGCGGGTCTTGATCTCCGCCTTGTGGTCGCCGCCCAGACGCTTTTTCATGCCTTTCAGCCCCGGCGCTTCCTCCATGCCCAGCACATAGGGGGTGAGCAGGTCGTACAGCGGGTCCCACTGTCCGGCAGTGGCCAGCTGCTCCGCCTGCGCAAAGAAGGCGGCGGCTTTTTCCAGCCTTGTACCGGCCTCCTCGTATTTTTCTGCCACCGCAAGCTGTGCCTTTGCCCGGGCGGATGGGGTCTTTTTTTCCTCAGCAGCTGCCAGCTCTTGGTCAAAATCCGCATGGCAGTCGGCCAGCGCTGCCGTCAGCAGTTCCCGCGCAGCCTTGGCGCAGCGGGCAGCTTCGGCCAGAAGCAGGTCGTGCCAGCAGGTGGCGGCAAAGCCGTTTTCCTGCTCGTAAGGGGCAAGAAATTCATCCAGCTTGCAGTCGTAATCCGGCAGCGCCCGCAAAAAATCGTAGATCTGCAAAATGGCATCGCCCGCCGGTTTATCCGTGCGTCCCTTGCCGTACAGGTCTGCAAAGGCGCAGAAATCCGGGTCGCGGTAGGCGTTTTCCAGCGTTTCGGCCAGTGCCGCCCCCCGCAGCAGCTGCACGGTGCCGGGGTCTGCCGGGGCAAAATCCGGCGGGATATCCAGCGCCTGAAAGTGCTTGTGCAGCAGGTTCAGACAAAAAGCGTCAATGGTGCAGATGGGCGCGCGTTGCAACAGCATCCGCTGGCGGCGCAGCATGGCATTGCCGGGCTGCAGCTGGCTGCGGTGCAGCAGCGCCTGCCCGATGCGGGCGCGCAGCTCTGCCGCCGCCGCATTGGTAAAGGTGACGATGAGCAGCCGGTCGGCATTGACCGGCTGCTCCGGGTCGGTGATCAGCTGCACCGCCCGCTCGGTCAGCACGGCGGTCTTACCGCTGCCTGCGGCTGCACTTACCAGCAGCGCACCGCCCCGGTCGGCAATGGCGGCCTGCTGCGCCGGGGTCCATTTGGGTCCGCTCACGGCTGTTCCTCCTCTTCTTCAGGTTCTTCCTCAGGTTCAAAGGGCTTTGCAGGAGCTTCCAGCGCACGCTCGTGCACCCCGGTCTCGTGGCAGCAGATAAAGCTGTAATCGCACCATGTGCAGGGGCTTTTGCTGCTGCTCACCACCAGCGGCTCGGCATCGATCTGCCCGCCGTAGAGCTGCTCGCCCATCTGGGTAACAAGATCGTCCAGATGCAGCTGGATGCGGCTGAGCTTGGCGCTGTCCGCCCGCTTGTCCTTCTGGTAGGGGCTGGGTGCGCCGTTGCGGTAGCCAAAGGGCAGGTACTTGCCGGTTTCGTCTGCATCCATGGCGTCAAAGATCTTCTGCTCGTCCCGCACAAGGCCGTCCAGCTGGTACTCCACCGCCCGGGCAGCCTGTCCGCGGGGCAAGGTCTGGGGGGCGGGGTCGGCCAGCAGATACAACACGCCCGCCGGCTGAGCGCCGGTAAAGCGCCCGCCGGCATCCCGGGTCAGGCTGAACAGATACAGCAGCATCTGACAGTCCAGACCGCAGTAGACTTCTTTCAAGTCCAGCTTTTTGCTGCCGGTCTTGTAGTCCACCACCCGCACCCAGCGGGTGCCGTCGTCCTCGATCCACTCATCTGCGCGGTCCACCGTGCCCACCAGCTGCACCGTGCGCCCGTCCGACAGGCGGTACACCTGCCCGGGCACGGCGTCCTCGCCCCGGCCTATTTTCAGCTCGCAGGCCACGGGCTTGAATTGGGACTGGTTCTGCTCGTCCCGCAGATAGCACAGCAGGCTGGTCATGCTCTTTTTCAGCCGGGAGAGCAGGTAGGCAAAGCGTGCAGTATCCTCCGGCAGATAGCGCCGCGCATACTCGTCCACCAGTGCGGCGGCAAGGTCGGCCATGGCGGCATCATCCAGCTCCAAAAAGGGGCGCAGCCCGGCGCAGGGGTTGTCTGCCCCGGGGTGGGGGTCCAGCGCCATCTGCAGCACCCAGTGCATCAGCGTGCCGCTCTGGTCTGCCGAAAGCTCCGCACGGCGGCGGGGCTTGAGCCCCAGCACATACTGCAAAAAGTAACCGTAGCGGCAGGTATAATATTTTTCCAGCTGGCTGGGCGAGATGTGCAGCCGCCTGCCCAGCAGCGTTTCCAGTGTGGGCAGATCCTGCACCTGTCGGGGCGGGTCCTGCTCCATGCGCTGCAACAGGGCAAGCCCCCGGGGCGCCTGTACCCCCCGCCGGGGGTGCGCAGCGCCTCGGTCAGGCTGGCACGTTCCAGTTCGGTCAGCGGCCAGCCGCCGCCCAGCACGTCTAAGCCGTCTGCGGGGGTGGCGGCAAGGTCGATCAGTTCCAGCTGCGGCGCGGCAGGCTGCAATGCTTCCACGATGGGCTCCAGCGCGGCGCACAGGGTCTGCCCCTGCCCTTTCGGCCAGCTCATCCACAGTCCCTTTGCCGGGGCAGTAAGGGCCTTGTAAAAACAGACCTGCTCGCGCACCACACGGTTCTCAAAGCAGTCCGGCAGATCGATCTGTTTTGCCATCAGCAGGTCGCGGTCGGCGTGGGTCAGCAGACCGCTTTCTGCGGGGGTACAGGGAAATTCGCCCTCTGCCAGCCCCAGCACGAATACATAGTCCGGCGCATCCAGACGCATTTTACCGGCGCTTGCCAGCACCACCGCGTCCAAGGTCTGCGGGATGTGCCCAAGGTCAGAGGAGCGCAGCAGCAGGCTGAAAAGATCCTCGTACTCCGGCACGGTGATGCCCTGACTGCCCAGCAGCCGCGCCATCTCGTCCAGCAGCTGCATCACCACATTCCACTCGCGGGCGGCTTCCTCTGCCGCCGGGATACCCCGGGCAGCGCGGATATCCTCCACCTGCGCAGCTTGCTGCCCCTCTGCGCCCAGCTCCTTCAGGCAGAAATACAGCGCCCGGCTGATCTGCTCCGCGTTGGCGCTGCGCACCTTGCTGCGCAGGGTATCCACCGCCGTCACCAACTTTTTGCGGGCGTTCTCGGCGCGGGTCAGGTTCAACGTATCTTCCTCGGTCAGCTCGGCGTCACCGAAGCCCCGGGGACTTTTGGTAAATTCTGCCCGCCACGCCGCTGCATTAGGCGACCATGTGTAGGCGTAGTTTTCCAGCGCGCAGACCTCCGGCTCGGTCAGGTCGCACAGGCCGGTCTTGGCCAGCACGGTCAGCTGCTCGGTCATGTCCGCGCCCCGCAGTAATGCCAGCAGCGCCCGCACCGCCGTGGCGGGGGCGCTGAACTCCGGGGTGGTGGGCTCGTCGCAGTACAGAGGGATCTCTGCCATGCGGAACTCGTACCGCACCGCAGCCCGGTACAGGCTGATATCGCGGCAGACCACCGCAATTTTTCCGCAGCGCACCCCCTGCCGCATCAGGCGGCGGATGGCGGCGGCGGCGCAGCGGGCTTCCTCCTCCCGGCTGGCGGCGGCAAACAGCCGCAGCTCCGGGGCGCTTTCCGGCGGGGTGCAGCTGCCGGTCTCCAGCAGCTCGGTCAACGCGGCAAGGCCCGGGGCATCCTTATGGCGCAGGTCCCGCCGCAGCAGCTCCGGTGCAGCCACCTGTGCGCCGTTTTTGCGCGCCAGCTGGCGCAGCTGCGCCGCCACCTGCTTTGCACCGGAGAACAGTTCCAGGTCCCCGGGCTGCATGGGTGCGCCGTCCTCGCACAGCGCCACCGTCACGGCGGGCAGGGCAGCCAGCATCGCACCCATCAGCCGCTTTTTGGGCGCGTTGAAGGTGTCGAACTCATCAATGAACACCTCGCGCTCGCGCAGAAAGTCCGGCAGCTCGTCCCGGGCAAGCGCAGCTTCCAGCCGGTCTGCCGCCAGCTCCAGACGGTCGGCAGGATCCATGCCGGTGCCCGCCAGCAGGCTTTCGTAGCCCTGAAAGATGAGCGCCAGCTCGCCCAGCTTCGCGCTCTCGGTGCCGCAGTCCCGGGCAAGCTCCTGCAACTGCTGCCCGGAAAGCCCGGCGCTTTTCAGCTCGTCGATCGTCTCGGCCGCCATCTGGCAAAAGGCTGCGCTGCGCCGGTGGCGGTAGTAGTAGTGCACGTTATCCTGCAATTCCTCCAGCGCACGGCGCACCAGCACCGCCCGCCCGGCATCGGTCAGGGTCTGCACCGCCGCGCCGCCCTCTATCGCAAGGATATGCTCGGCCAGACTGGTGAAGGAATAGCTTTCCACCATGCCGGAAAGGGCATCTCCCAGTTCCCGGTAGATGCGCGCTTCGGTGCTGGAAGTAAACTGCTCCGGCACCAGCAGGATGCTGCGATTTCCCGCCTCGGCACGGGCACGGATGCGGGCATACAGCAGGGTGGTTTTGCCGCTGCCGGAAGTGCCCAGAACCAGTTTCAGCATTTCGGTCTCCTCCCGCTCATTGATTTTTGCCTTTATTGTAACACGAAAGCGGAGATAAAACCACCGCTTTTCTTTGCAATCCCGCCGCCGCTGTGGTACACTGAAAAAAACATTCTGCACACCGGAAAGGGACTTTGTATGAAGATTTTAGCCGTTGACTACGGGGACAGCCGCACCGGCCTTGCCACCTGCGACCGCACCGAATTTCTTACCACCGCCATTACGCCCCAGATCACCTTAAAGGCGCGCAACAAGGTTGCCGCCCGGGTCTGCGAGGTAGCCAAGGAGATCGAAGCCGAGATGATCCTGATCGGTCTGCCGCTGAACATGGACGGCACCGAGGGCGAACGCGCCATCAAGAGCCGCAAGCTGGCAAAGACCGTGGAACTTTGGAGCGGCCTGCCGGTGCGGATGTGGGACGAGCGTCAGACCACCTGCGCCGCCGCTGACCTTCTGGACGAAAGCGGCACCTACGGCAGCCGCCGCAAGGAGATTCTGGATTCGGTCAGTGCCACGGTGATTTTAGAGGACTACCTTGCATGGCGCAAGGAGCACCCCGGGGAGATGTAAAAAAAGATGCCTGTGCTCACGCACAGGCATCTTTTACTATTTATCCCTGATAGGTCTCGATGCTCACGCTGTTGATGGTGATATCGGTGGTGGGCTTCTGGTTTTCGTCCACAGCGGTCTGGGCGATGGTATCCACGATGTCCATGCCCTCGTACACCTGCCCGAACACAGTGTCGGTGTAGTCCAGATAGGGTGCGCCACCCGCGGTCTGGTAGGCTGCCACCACCTCGGCGCGGTAGCCGGCGGCGTTCATCTGGTCCACCAGCTCCTGCGTTACCGACTGTTCTCCCGGCAGCGATTCCACCACATAGAACACGCTGGCGCACGCGCCGGAGGCGTCCACGCCCATGCACAGCGCCCCGGCGTAATGGTGCAGGCTGTCCGATGCTTCCACCGGGTAGCGGCTGCCCTTCCAGATAGTAGAACCCTTGCCGTCTGCGCCCTGCCCGGCTTCCACCACGAACTGATTCTCCACCCGGCTCACGGTAAGGCCGTTATAATAGCCCTGCTGCACAAGGCCGATAAAGTTATCGCAGGCCTGCGGGGCCTTTTCCGGGAAGAGCACCGCACGGAAAACACCCGCAGAGGTATCGAACACCGCAACCGTGTCCCCTGCTGCCGGGTGGGTGAACTGCAGCTCAGCGGATTCCACCGCCGGGCGGCTGATGCTCTGGACCTTGCTGCCGTTTTCCTGCGGCCGCAGACTGCAGCCCGTAAGCAGCAGCACCGCCGCAAGACAGACTGCCCCGAATTTTTTCAACATACTCCCGCTCCCTGTTCCATATACTGTACTACAACGCCGCACAGCGCAGCGCAAAAGCTTTAACCAGTAGTATACCATATTCTGCGCGGCAGTGCGAGAGGAAATTGCGTGAAAATTTATCCAATGATTTCTGTGCGAAAAAGCATCTTGACGAACTGCGCAAAACACGCTACACTATAAGCAGACCAAGCGGGACGCAGCCCGCTGCATCAACTGCTTTTTGTGATAAAGCAATACAGGAGCGTATTATGTCTGACGAGATCAAGAACCCCAATACTGAGGAAGAATATCAGCCCGACCTGATGACCCTTGAGGACGAGGACGGCAACGAGGTCACTTTTGAGGTAATCGATGCGCTGGACCACAAGGGCGTGCATTATCTGGCTGTTGTGGAATACGCCGAGAACGAAGAGGACCTGAACGAGGACGCCCAGCTGGTAATCCTGAGTGTCGGGGAGGACGACGAAGGCGAATATCTGGACGTTGTGGAGGACGACGAGGTGCTGATGGAAGTCAGCAAGCTGTTCGAACAGCGTCTGAGCGAGGACTACGATATCGAGTAAGTCCTTTGACGGATTGACCCGTGCAAGACTTCCTGCCCGGCTCGATTTGTTGCGGTTTGTATGATCCTACTAATCATTCAACGGGAGCCTGGAGTTCCCCGGTGGATTGCAGACCTCCCCGTCATGGGGCGACCATGAAGGCTCGATGAGGAAGCGTGATTCCGGAGACAGGGCACCCACCTGTCCGTAAGGGTAGGTTTGATTGACCGCAGACGACCGGGCGGGATCTTTATAGTAATCCAATCCACCGCTTGTGCCCCTGCAAACACAGGGCACGGCTGTGGATTTTTTTATCACCATTTGAAAGGATGTGCAATTGCGGCATGAGCTCTGAGCATCTGGTTGGTACTTCCATTCCCCGGTTTACCTTTGACACCCCCACCACCCCGGGCAACGATTTTTACGCCCTGTGTGCGGGCACCGAGCCCCTGTGCATGATCTTTCTGCCCGGGTTCGACCACCCGGTCACCCGGGAATACCTGACCCGCTACTTAAAGACCCTGCCGCGGCTGCGGGTGTGCGGCTGGCCTGCGTGGTGCGCTCAGCCCCCCGCGCAGCGGCCGAGGCTACACAGGGGAAAGAGTTTCCCTTCCCCATCATCTGCGATGCGCCGGGGGTGCTGTACAGCTATCTGGGGGTGGAGCAGGCCCGCGGACTTTTTGAGCTGGAGCTTTTCTGCCCAGCGCATCTACAAAAGTGCCCGGGATGCCGGTTATCACTACGACCGCAATGCTCCGCAGATTTTGCCCATGACCTTGATCGTGGGCCACGAGGGCAAAATCCTGTTCACCCACTCCGGCCGCAGCCAGACCGACCTGCCGGAGGACTGCATTGCCATCCGGGAGCTTGCCCGCGAGGTAGTGCACACCAAGGCTGCCGACCAGCGCCGCGCAAGCCACCACTGCTCGGACGAGACACTGACCCTGCCCGACCTCATTGGCTGGGACGATGTGGATAACGACCAGTAAACCACACAGAAAATATTTTATATTTTCGCTGGAAAAACTATAACCTGAAAACGGCTGCTGCACGCAAAGTGCAGCAGCCGTTTTCAGGTTATTCTTCCTCCGGTTCTTCGCTGAACAGTTCCGGAATGCAGCCAAGGGCAGCCAAGCCCACCAGCGCAAACACGATGCGGGACCACACCGAGGTGCTGCCGCCCAGCAGCCAGCCCACAAGGTCGAACTGAAAAAGCCCCACGAGCCCCCAGTTCACACCGCCCACAATGAGCAGCAGCAGGCAGATTTTGTAAAAGGTCTGCACAAAAAAGACCTCCTTCCTTTGGGGCCAGTATGCCCTGCGGGAAGGAGGTTTATACTTTTTTATCGGATCACCCGTGCACCGCCGCGGTCGGGCTTGGCAACGTAGACCTGCGGCCACTGCCGCTTTGCTGCCGCTGCGGCGGTTCTGGCGGCAGCTTCGTCCCGGAACACGCCGAACACTGCCGCGCCGCTGCCGGTCATCAGGGCGGTGACAGCGCCGTGGGCCCGGAGCAGGGCTTTGATCGCCTCGTTGTCTTTTTGCGCCGCTGCACTCTTCCAGCGCATTCCCGGCGGCAGCACATACGGCGTCCAGGTCTCCGGCGCGGATAGCCTTTTCCTGCGCCTCACAGTCCGGGTGGGTGCTGCTGCCCACGGTATCGTAGGCGGCAAAGGCCTCCGGGGTGGACACGCCGTAGTCCGGCATCACTACCGTGAACCAGCAGTCCGGCATGGGGGCAGCGCCTTGAGCAGGTCGCCCACGCCCTGCACCCGGCAGGTGCCGCCCATCAGGGCAAAGGGCACGTCCGCACCGATGCCTGCGCCCAGCGCGCACAGTTCGCTCATGGAAAGCTTTGCACCGTACAGGGCATTTAAACCCACCAGCACGGCGGCAGCGTCTGCACTGCCGCCCGCCATACCCGCCCGCACCGGGGTATTTTTGTAGATGGTGATATCCACCCCCGCCAGCAGGCCGGTGTAGTGGAAGAACGCCAGCGCTGCTTTGATGGCAGTGTTTTTATCGTTGGGCTGCACAAGGCTGCCCGGCAGACGCAGACTGAGCCCGGCGCTGCGGCGCAGCATCACCCGCTCGTACAGGGTGATGGTCTGCATGGTCATGTCCAGCGCATGGTAGCCGTTGGGCAGCAGCCCTACCACATCCAGTGCCAGATTGAGCTTGGCCGGGGCCAGCACGGTCACTGCGTTTCTCCGCTCTCGCCGTTCCATCTGTGTTCCTCCTCAGTTGCCGTGGTAGATGTTGTTTTCCACCAAAAATTCCCGGATGCGCTTCAGCGCCTCGGTCAGGTGCTCCACGCTGTAAGCGTAGGAAACGCGGCAGTAGCCCTCGCCGGAAGCGCCAAAGGCATCGCCGGGGATGATGGCAACGTGCTTCTGTTCCAAAAGCTTTGTGCAGAACTCCTGACTGCTCATGCCGGTGCTCTTGATGCAGGGGAAGGCGTAGAACGCGCCCCGGGGCTCAAAGCAGGTCAGACCCATATCGTTGAAGCTGCGCACCACCAAGCGGCGGCGCATATTGTATTCGTCCCGCATCCGGTCGATCTCGCCGTCACACTCTTTCAGGGCGGTGATGGCGGCGTACTGGCTGGTGGTGGGGGCGCTCATGATGGCGCTCTGGTGGATCTTGGTCATAATTTTAATGACTGCCTCCGGGCCGCAGGCGTAGCCCAGCCGCCAGCCGGTCATGGCATAGCTTTTGGAAAAGCCGTTCACCACGATGGTGCGCTCTGCCATACCGGGCAGGGTGGCAATGGAAACGTGCGGCCGCAGGCCGTAGTTCAGCTCTGCGTAAATTTCATCAGACAGCACCATGATATCGGTGCCGCGCAGCACCTCAGCCACAGCCTCCAGATCCTCCCGCTCCATCACCGCACCGGTGGGGTTGTTGGGGAAGGGCATGATGACCAGCTTGGTCTTGGGGGTAATGGCAGCCTTCAGCGCCTCGGCACGCAGACGGAACTCGTCCTCCTGACGGCAGGCAACGTGCACCGGCACACCGCCGGACAGGGTGGTGATAGGCTCGTAGCACACAAAGCAGGGCTCCGGGATGATCACCTCGTCCCCGGGCTTGACCAGCGTGCGGATGCACATATCAATGGCCTCGCTGCCGCCCACGGTCACTAAAATCTGCCGCATGGGGTCGTAGCGCAGGTTCATGCGCCGCTCCAGATACCGGCTGATCTCGGCGCGCAGCTCCTTTAAGCCGGCGTTGGAGGTATAGCGGGTGCGGCCATGCTCAAGGCTTTCAATGCCGGCTTCGCGCACAGCCCACGGGGTCTTGAAGTCCGGCTCGCCTACGCCAAGGCTGATGCACTCGGGCATTTCGGCGGCCAGATCGAAAAATTTGCGGATGCCGGAGGGGCGCATGGCCTTGGCGGCAGGCGCGATCAGTTTATCGTAATCCATCACAGCACCGTGCACTCTCTTTCATCAATTTCTTCATCCTGATACAGCCGCCCCTCTTTTTTGTAGGTGCGCAGCACAAAATGGGTGGCGGTGGACAGCACATCGTCCAGCGGCGAAAGCCGCTTTGCCACAAACAGGGCGATCTCCTGGAAGGTCTGTCCCTTGATCACCAGCTGCAGGTCGTACCCGCCGCTCATCAGCAGCACGCTCTCCACCTCGTCAAAGGCGGCGATGGTGGCGGCGATCTCGTCAAAGCCGCGGCTCTTTTTGGGGCTGACGTTCAGCTCGATGACTGCCTCCACGCGGTTCACCTTGGCCTTTTCCCAGTCCACAAGGGTCTTGTAGCCCTTGATGATGCCCTGTGCCCGGGCAAGATCCATCATCGCCGCCACCTCGGCGGGGGATTTGTTCAGCATGGTGGCAATGTCCTCCACGGGCAGCCGGGCGTTGTTTTCCAGAATCTTCAAAAGCTGTTCCATTGTCATATACTCCTTATCAACCCTCTACACGGAAATCCGCGGGAAATTATGTATAAGTATAGCACAAGCCCCTGCAGATTGCACTTGATTTTTATATAGAATGTCTTTTGCCCCCGTATTCTGCTCTTTTTTACAAAAAGTGTGTTCAAATTTTGCTAAATCTGCTATACTGGAAGGGTAAGCGTGTGCCGGGTCTTTGGCGGCACCAATCACTATAAGGAAAACGAGGGTGGAAACCATGAAAGCTTTCATTACCGTCATTGGACACGATACCGTGGGCGTTGTCGCAAAGGTGGCCGGTCTGTGCACCGAATTGAACATCAACATTGAGGATGTGACCCAGAGCATCCTGCAGGGGATGTTTGCCATGATCATGCTGGTGGACCTGAGCAACTGCAATGTTGACCACGACCAGCTGCACAAGCGCACCGATGCACTTGCCGCCGAGATGGGGATGCAGATCAACGTGACCCGTCAGGAAGTTTTTGACGCCATGCACACCATCTGAGCCGGAAAGGAGCCCGCAACCGCTATGAGTATGTTTAACACCGGGGATATCCTGGAAACCATCGAGATGTTCACGCAGGATAATCTGGACGTGCGCACCGTGACCATGGGCATCTCCCTGCTGGACTGCATCGACCCGGACCCCAAAAAGGCCTGCGAGAATATCTATAACAAGATTACCACCAAGGCCGCGAACCTTGTCTCCACCGTGGAGCGCATCAGCGCCGAGTACGGTATTCCCATCATCAACAAGCGCATCAGCGTTACCCCCATCGCCATGCTGCTGGGTGCCTGCCCGGAGGCAGACCCCGTGGACTTTGCAAAGACGCTGGACGCCGCCGGTAAAAAGGTGGGCGTCAACTTTGTGGGCGGTTACAGCGCACTGGTGCACAAGGGCTTTTCTGCCGGTGATCGCCGCCTGATCGAGTCCATCCCCCGCGCACTGGCCGAGACCGACATCGTGTGCAGCTCGGTGAACATCGGTGCCACCAAGGCCGGTCTGAACATGGACGCCATCAAGCTGATGGGTGAGGCCGTGAAGAAGGCCAGCGAGCTGACCGCCGACCGTCAGTGCATCGGCGCTGCCAAGCTGGTGGTGTTCTGCAACGCGCCGGAGGACAACCCCTTCATGGCGGGCGCGTTCCACGGCCCGGGCGAGCCGGACTGCGTTATCCACGTGGGCGTCTCCGGCCCGGGCGCGGTGCGCGCCGCGCTGGCACGTCTGCCCAAGGACGCCCCCATCGACGAGGTGGCAGAGCTGGTAAAGCGCACCGCCTTCAAGATCACCCGCGTGGGCCAGCTGGTGGCAAACCTTGCCTCCAAAGCACTGGGCGTGCCCGCCGGCATCATCGACCTTTCTCTGGCTCCCACCCCTGCCATCGGCGACAGCGTGGCCAATATTCTGGAAGAGATGGGTCTGGAGACCTGCGGCTGCTGCGGCACCACCGCCTGCCTCGCCCTGCTGAACGATGCCGTGAAAAAGGGCGGCGTGATGGCCTCCAACCACGTGGGCGGTCTGTCCGGTGCCTTCATCCCGGTCAGCGAGGACGCCGGCATGATCCACGCTGCCGAGATCGGCTGTCTGACCATTGAAAAGCTGGAGGCCATGACCGCCGTCTGCTCCGTGGGCATCGACATGGTCATCATCCCCGGCGACACCACCCCTGCCGTCATCAGCGCCCTGATCGCGGACGAAGCCGCCATTGGTATGGTGAACAGCAAGACCACCGCCGTGCGCGTGATCCCCGCCATCGGCCGCAAGGCCGGTGAGGTGCTGGACTTCGGCGGCCTGCTTGGCTACGGTCCCATCATGCCGGTAAACAGCCACGACCCCTCGGTATTCATCAACCGCGGCGGCCGTCTGCCCGCTCCCATGCAGTCTTTGAAGAACTGATACGAACCCTCTCAGTCATTGCGCAGCAATGACTGAGAGGGTTTATTTTTTTGTATAATCCCGCTGCAACAGACCCATCCTCTGGTTATCATTTCCAGAAGAGGGGTCTGTTTTTTATGGTGCGTTTTTTCTTAAAGCCGCTTTCCGTCCGGCAGATGCGGCTGCTGTGCGCCAGCTTGCTGGCGGGCTTTGCGCTGTGCGGCGCTTTGCAGGGGCTGTGCTGGGGGCGCACCCAGCTGGATGCCGGGGCAGCGCTGTGCGCCGACACCCTGCGGCTGCACATCCGGGCGGCCAGCGATGCCGTTGCTGACCAGAGCGCCAAGCTCCGGGTGCGGGACGCAGTGCTGGCCGTGATGCAGCAATGCCCGGCGCACAGCGCACCGGAGGCGCGGGCATGGGCGGCAGGGCGGCTTTTGCAGTTCCAGCTGGCGGCGCAGCGGGCATTGGCCGCGCAGGGCATCCGTGCCCCGGTGCGGGTGTACCTCGTGAATATGTACTTCCCCGCCCGGCGCTATCCCACCGGTCAGCTGCCCGCCGGGCGGTACGATGCGGTGCGCATCGACATTGGCAGCGGCGGCGGGCGCAACTGGTGGTGTGTGCTGTACCCGGGGCTGTGCAGCTTTGCGCAGGGCGGCTACGCCCTGCCTGCGGAGAACGACCTTGTCTGCGGGCAGTACATCCTGCGGTTCCGGCTGGTGGACTGGGCGCACCGGCTGACTGCCCGGCGGCAGACTGTGCTGCTGGCGGGGTGACGCCGCACCCCGCCGGAGCATAGCATGGAGGGAAAGGAGGGATCCCTCTATGGCGATTCCCGGTTATTATTCCCTGCTCCAGCGCGGCTCCTCCGGGCCGGACGTGGCACTTGTGCAGACGTGGCTCAACGGCGTGCGCGATGCGTGCACATGGTACGATGCGCTGAAGGCAGACGGCAAGTTCGGCGCAAGCACCCAGCGTGCCGTGCAGGAGTTCCAGCTGAAGAACAAGATGAACATGGACGGCAAGGTGGGACAGAACACATGGAACGTGCTCTACACCCGCTACACGGCCAAGCACGGGCTGAAAGTGCCCTACCCCGGCATCGTGCTGCACACCGGCTCTTCCGGCGGCACGGTGCGACTGGTACAGCAGAAGCTCAATTCTCTGGGCGAGCGGCTGAAGGATGACGGCAAGTACGGTGCGGCCACCGCTGCCGCCGTACAGCGGTTCCAGCGGCGCAATGGTCTGACGGCAGACGGCAGTGTGGGCTACGCCACTTGGGAAAAGATGTTCTGATATACGCAGGCCGTAAGCGGAAGAATCATTTTAAATTTCGGGACACCGGAGCGTCCGCAGACGCTCCGGTGTCCCATTTTCACAGAAGGGGTCGCAACGGCAAACAGCAGTTGTCCGTTTTTTCTGTTCTCCTTGGTTGCGCGTGCACGCGCGGCGGCTGCGTTATAATAGGGCAAAGCATTTTTTGAAAGGCGGTGTTCCTGTTTGCGTTTTCTGCATTTGTCCGACCTGCATCTGGGCAAGCGGGTGTGCGAGTTTTCCATGCTGGAGGACCAGCGGTATATTCTGGAAGAAATTCTGACCCTGCTGGATGAGACCCCTGTGGACGGCGTGCTGCTGGCAGGCGACCTTTACGACAAGCCCGTTCCCCCTGCCGAAGCGGTACGGCTGCTGGACTGGTTCCTTACCCAACTGGCGACGCGGAAGCTGCCGGTGTTCGCCATCAGCGGCAACCACGATTCTGCCGACCGGGTGGCCTTTGGCGCTGCCCTGCTGGCCGACAGCCGGGTCTACGTCAGCCCGGTGTTCACCGGCGCACCGCAGCCCATCCCTTTGCAGGATGCCCACGGCACGGTGGATGTGTACTTACTGCCCTTTTTAAAGCCCGCCATGGTGCGGCACGTCTGGCCGGACGAGCCTATTGAGAGCTACAACGACGCCCTTGCCTGCGTGCTGCGGCATTGCACCCCGGACCCCGGCCACCGCAGCGTGCTGGTGGCGCACCAGTTCGTGGCGGGTGCTGCCGCCTGCGAGAGCGAGGAGCCCTCGGTGGGCGGGGTGGACAGCGTGGACGCCGCCCTGTTCGATGCCTTTGACTACGTGGCGCTGGGGCATCTGCACAGCCCGCAGAAGGTGGGGCGGGAGACCTTGCGCTACTGCGGCACACCGCTGAAGTACTCCTTCTCGGAGGCGGGGCAGTGCAAAAGCGCTACCTTTGTGGAGCTGGGTGCAAAGGGCGAGGTGCACATCACCACCGCGCCCCTGACCCCCCGGCACGAGCTGCGCGGGCTGCGGGGCAGCTACATGGAACTGACCGACCGCCGCTGCTACGAGGGCACCGCCGTGGACGACTATCTGTACATCACCCTGACCGACGAGCAGGATGTGCCGGATGCGCTGGCGCGGCTGCGGGTCATCTACCCCAACCTGATGCAGCTGGACTACGACAACCAGCGCACCCGCCAGCAGCAGGAGATCAGCGCCCCGGAGCGCACCGAGAGCATCTCCCCGCTGGAACATCTGGCTGCCTTTTACCAGCTGCAAAATAATCAGCCCCTGACCGCCGAGCAGACGGCATTCTGCCAGGAACTGATCGAGGAGATCTGGAAGGAGGGCGACACCGTATGAGACCGCTGCGACTGACCCTTTCGGCCTTTGGCCCCTATGCCGCCGAGACCACCCTCGACCTTGAAAAACTGGGCAGAGGCGGGCTGTACCTCATTACCGGCGACACCGGCGCGGGCAAGACTACCATTTTTGACGCCATCACCTATGCGCTGTACGATCATTCCAGCAGCGGCATCCGGGAGGGCTCCATGCTGCGCTGCAAGTACGCAGACGACAAGACCCCCACCTTTGTGGAGCTGGAATTTGAGGTGCACGGCGTGCGCTACACGGTGCGCCGCAACCCGGAGTATCAGCGCCCCAAGGCCCGGGGCGAGGGCATGACCACCGAAAAGGCAGATGCCACCCTGACCTACCCGGACGACCGCCCGCCGGTGACCAAAGCCAAGGACGTGACCGCCGCCGTGCAGGAGATCATCGGGCTGGACTACAACCAGTTTTCCCAGATCGTGCTCATCGCGCAGGGCCAGTTCACAAAGCTGCTCAACGCCTCCACCGAGGAGCGCAGCCGTATCTTCCGCAAGCTGTTCCGCACCCAGCGCTATGCTCAACTGCAGGAGCGCTTACAGGCCGAAGCATCCGCGCTGAACCAGCAGCGCACCGCCCAGAACGCCAAACTGGACAGCCTGCTGGGCGGGCTGCAATTCAGCCCGGAGGACCCGGACGCCGAGGCGCTGCGTGCCCTGTGCGCCCAGACTGTACCGGAAACGGCGCTGGCCTTGCTGGATGCCCTGACTGCCCGGCAGGCGGCAGCGCTGGAAGAAGCCGGCACCGCCCTGCAAGCCACCGAAGCCCAGCTGGACACGGTACAGCAGCAGCTGGGTGCCGCCGCACAGGCGCAACGGCTGGCGCAGCAGCTGGCTGCCCGTCAGGCAGAGCTTGTCGCCGCAAGACCCGCATTGGACGCCGCCCGCGCCGAGGCCGACCGCCACGCCGGAGATGCTGCACAGCTGGATGCCCTGACTGCGCAGGTGACGCAGGCGCAGAGCGCCCTTGCGGCCTATGACACGCTGGACGCGCTCTGCCGTCAGCAGACCGAAGCGCGGGACGCCGCCCGGCTGGCGGCGGCGCAGGCGCACAAGCGGCGCACCCAGCTGGACAGCCTGAACGCCGCCCTTGCCGCCGCTGAGACCGAACTTGCCGCGCTGGCAAACGCGGACACCCGGCTGTTGGCGCTGCAAAATCGCAGCGCCCAGTTGACACAGCGCGGCGAAGCGCTGGCAAAGCTGGAACAGCGCCTTGCGGACTGCCAGCGACAGGCCAAGGCTACACACAAGGCGCAGGAAAGTTACCGCGCCGCTGCCGCCGCACAGGACGAAGCCCGCGCCCGGCGGGACGCGCTGGAACGGGCATTCTTGGACGCACAGGCCGGACTGCTGGCCGAGAGCCTTGTCGAGGGCGCACCCTGCCCGGTGTGCGGCAGTACCCATCACCCCGCCCGCGCCCTGCTGCCCCATACTGCGCCCACGCAGGCACAGGTGGAAGCCGCACGGCAGGCCGCTGCGGAAGCTGACCGGCAGGCACAGAACGCCAGCGCTGCCGCCCAGAGCGCACTGGCCACCGCCAACGAGGCGAAAACTTCCCTCCGGCGGGACGCCGAGACCCTGCTGCCGGAGCGCTTTACCACGCCGGAGGGCACAGTACCCCTTACCTTTGCCCTGATGACCAACGTTCTGGCCGAAGAGAATACCGCTTTGCAGGCGGCACAGACAGACTGCAAAGCCCAGTGCCGACAGGCCGAGGCCGACTGCCGCCGCAAGGCACAGCTGGAAGCCGACCGGCAGGGCAAGACCCGCCAGCGTCCAGCGCTGGAGCAGTCCGCTTCCGAGGCCGACCGCAGTGCTGCCGCACAGAATGCAAGTGCTGACGCGCTGGAGGGGCAAATCGCAGAGCGGCGCGCCGCCCTGCCCTACCCCCGGCGCGCGGACGCACAGGCAGCGCTGGACAAGCTGGAAGCTGACCGCAGCACCCTGCGCACCGGCATGGACACGGCGCAGCGCAAGCTGAAACAGGCTGAGCAGGCTGTTGCCGCCGCCGAGGCCGCCGTGGAGGCGCTGACCGCACAGCAGACCGCCGCCCAAAAGGAGCTGCCCGCCCGCAGCGCCGAGGAACTTACCGCACAGCAGACCGCGCTGACCGCCGCGCGGGAGACCCTACGCAGCCGGGAAAAGCAGCTTTCGGCACAACTGCTGCCCAACCGCAAAACAGCGGCGCAGTACCGCGCTGCCGCCGAGGCGCGGCAGACGCTGGAAAGCCGGTGGCAGTGGGTCAGCGCACTGGCTGCCACGGCGGGCGGCACTTTGACCAGCAAGCAGAAGATCAAACTGGAAGCCTACATCCAGATGAACTATCTGGACCGCATTCTGCGCTATGCCAACACCCGGCTGATGCAGATGACCGCCGGGCAATACGAGCTGGAGCGCATCGGTGCAGAGAACCAGCGCAGCCAGTCCGGGCTGGACCTTGGCGTCATCGACCACTACAACGGCACCCGCCGCAGCGTAAAGACCCTTTCCGGCGGCGAGAGCTTCAAGGCTTCGCTGGCGCTGGCGCTTGGCCTTTCGGACGAGGTACAGAGCAGCGCCGGGGGCATCCGGCTGGACACTTTGTTCCTGGACGAGGGCTTCGGCTCGCTGGACGAGGAATCGCTGGAGCTGGCCATCCGGGTGCTCTCCGGCCTGACCGAGGGCGACCGGCTGGTGGGCATCATCTCCCATGTGGGGGCGCTCAAGGACCGCATCGACCGGCAGGTGGTGGTGCACAAGGCCCGCACCGGCGGCTCCACCGTAGAGCTGCGGGTGTAAAACGCTTCTGGCGGGGCACACTAGGGGCGGAGGTGAATTTTGATGAATTCTCTGGAACCCTTCATCCGCCACGAACTGGAAAACCAGCCCGGCACCGCTGCCGCCCCGCAGGCAAGCAGCACCCGCAATGCCCCGCCGCTGGGCAGTATGCCACTGCAGCCCCCGGCTGCGCCGGACACGCCCGGCACCCAGCTGCCCCCCGCCGGAGCTGCCGCAGCCCGAAAAGCCCGGTGTCCCCCATGACTGACGGCACCCCCATGGCCTGCCGCCAGAAGAATGCCGCCGCCTTTCTGGCCGGGGACGTGCAGACCAGCGTGATGGCACACTACGCGCCCGGGCTATTCAGCACAAAGCAGAAGCTGCACAGCCGCCACCCCGCCCCGGACGAGGATACGGCCGCCGTTTTAGAGCTGGTGGAATGGCGCGAGGACGCCCCTTACGGCTGAGCGTAACAAAAATTTTTTAAAATATTTCAGTTTACCTGTTGAAATCTCGCCGCACTCCCTTATTATGGTAGCATACAAACATAAAGGCAGGTTTTGCAATATGGCAGAGATCAAATACGAAGTTGTCCAGCGTGTAGCCGTGCTGAGCCAGCGTCCCCGCGGCTGGGAGCGTCAGCTGAACCTTATCAGCTGGAACGACGGCGAGCCCAAGTACGACATCCGCGACTGGTCCCCGGATGGCACCCGCATGGGCAAGGGCATTTCCCTGAGCCATGACGAGTTGGCCATCCTCAAGGGCATTCTGGAGGACATGGAGCTGTGAGCGGGGGCGACCGCGCAGAGTTTCTGGACATCTGGCAGCAGCACGTCACCCGCCCGGGCAGCGAAAAGCTGCTGGACTGGCTGGACAAAAAGACGGATTTTTTCACCGCACCGGCGTCCACCCGCTTCCACGGAGCCTGTGAAGGCGGGCTGTGTATGCACAGCCTGAACGTCTACCATGCGCTGCACGACAGCTTTTTTACCGAGGGTGAAAGCGAGGAGACCTTTGCCATCTGTGCCCTGCTGCACGATCTGTGCAAGGCCAACTACTACAAGCTGGGCACCCGCAACGTGAAGAACGAAGCCACCGGACAGTGGGAAAAAGCGCCCTTTTACAGTGTAGAGGATCTGTTCCCCTACGGCCACGGCGAAAAGAGCGTGTTTCTCATCGAGCGGTTCATGAAGCTGAAGGTGGAGGAAGCGGTTGCCATCCGCTGGCACATGGGCGGCTTTGACGATGCGGCCCGGGGCGGCTGTTTTGCCATCTCGGAAGCCTACGACAAGTACCCGCTGGCGGTCAAACTGCACATCGCAGACCTGCAGGCTACCTATCTGATGGAGCACCGTACCAGCAATATGCGCTGAATAAACTAAACAGGCGGCTGTACAGCATTTTGTACAGCCGCCTGTTTGTTTGTAAAAATTTCAGCAGCCTTTCCCGGCGCAGAGGGCTTTCACCTTCTGCACGGCGGCAGCTACAAGGCTGCCGATGGGCTGGTCGGGCACGCCGAGATATAGTTTTCACAGTGGTTCACCGGGATCAGCACCCGGGTGGCGCTGCTCTGGCACACTGCCGTGGCCATGGCAGGGGTGATCTCTCCCAGCAGCGCATCTGCAATGACGATGCCGATGGGCCCCACGATGACATCCGCATTGCGGCAGTTCACCACCACGGCGTTCTCACCGGTGGCGGCGCGCTGCGCCCCGGCCTTGTGCATGGCCTGCGCGGCGACACTGTTGGTGCCCACGGCCACAAGCCGGATATCCGGGCACTGGGCACTGAGGGCAGCCACCAGCTGGCGGCCCAGTCCCCCGCCCTGCCCGTCAATGACAAGCACGTTCATGCCGTACCTCAGAAGTCGATCTCTTCCAGCCGCAGCAACGCCAGAATGTAGATCTTAACGGCCTCCAGCAGCTTGTCGATGGGGGCAGCTTCGTTAGCGCCGTGCATCGGGCCGCCGAACTCCGGCAGCTTCACATCCTCATGCTCCGGGCCGAAGCTGACGGCATAGGGGAAGTGGCGGGCATAGGTGCCGCCGCCCATGGTGAAGGGGGTGGCATTCTCGCCGGTCACCTCGTTGTAGGTGTCGATGCAGGCGCGGATGGCGGGGCTGTCGGCCTCGATGTAGAACGGCTCGGCTGCGTCCACGTCCTCCAGCTTTGCGCCATCGCCCAGCGCAGCAGTGACCTGTGCGGTCAGCTTTTCACCGTTAGTGCAGGTGGGGAAGCGGCTGTCGATGGTCTGCACCAGCTTGCCGTCCTCCATATAGATGCGGCCGCCGATAATGGTCAGCGGGCCGAAGGGGCCGTCGGCGCAGTCGATGCCAAGGCCGGTGCCTGCGGTGGAGCTGTGCAGCTTGCGCAGTGCCTCCAGATAAGCACGCTCGGCGTCGTTGCACAGGCCGTTGTCCAGCAGATAATCCACCACCAGACCGATGGCGTTCACCGTGCCCTCCGGCATAGCGGCGTGGCCGGACTTGCCCCAGCCGCGCACCCGCACGCCGTCCCCTTCCGGTTCCAGCGTGATGTTGGGGGCGTTCTTCAGCTTGCGGATATCGGTCTTGACCAGAGCGCTGGCGCGGTCCGGCACCGCGTTGTTGGCCACACCGCCCTCAAACTCTGCAATGACGCCGTTGCACACCGGGCTGACGATCTTGCCGCCGAAGTGGCCCTTTTCGCCGTTGCACACCGGGAACTCGGCGTCCGGGGTAAAGCAGAACACCGGAGCGGGGTAGTTTTCCAGATAGTACTTCACATCGTTCATGTGGGTCTCCTCGTTGTCGCCCACAATGGCACGGATGGGGTAGCGCAGCTGGTAGCCCTGCTCCTTGAGGAACTTCAGCGCGTACAGAGTAACGATCATCGGGCCCTTATCGTCCGAGACGCCGCGGCCCAGCAGCCAACCATCCTGAATGCGCATCTTAAAGGGGTCTGCCGTCCAGCCGTTGCCCACGGGCACAACGTCCACATGGCAGATGGTGGCCAGATATTTTTCCGGGTCCGCACCGGCCAGCTCGGCATAGCCGATGTAGTTTTCGCAGTTGCGGGTGGCAAAGCCCATGCCTGCTGCCAGTTCCAGCGTCTTGTCCAGCGCGGCCCGAGGGCCTGCGCCGAAGGGTGCGCCCTCCTCCGGGGTTCCCTCCACGCTGTCGATGGCGACCAGCGCTGCAATGTCCTGCAGCAGCTGCTCCTTGTTTTCCGCAATGTATGCGTCAATTTTCTGATTCAGTGCCTGATCCATGTTCTATAACGTCCTTTCTGACCGGGAGCAGATCCCGGTTTTCACAACTGTTACCCAGTTTAACACACTCCGGGCGGAAAAGCTACCGGCATTTTTCACGACAAAAGCGTCCGCGTTTTGTCAGCCTGCCGCAAACAGCCCGCTGAGCGCACCCAGCAGCCCGGCGCTTGCCAAGCCCATGATGATGCCCGCCAGCAGCACACCGCCCATACAGGCGATCAATACATCCTTGAATTTCATATCCAGAATGGAGGCTGCCAGCGTGCCCGTCCACGCACCGGTGCCCGGCAGCGGGATGCCCACGAACAGCAGCAGCGCCACGGTCATGCCCTTGCCGGCCTTGGCCTCCAGTGCGCGGCCGCCCTTTTCGCCCTTGTTGATGCAAAAGCGGCAGATGGGGCCGATGAGGGGCTTGTGGTAGCCCCAGATGAGGAACTTGCGGGCGAACAGGTAGATGAAGGGCACCGGGATCATGTTGCCCAGTACGCACAAAAGGTAGGTGGGCAGCACCGGCAGCCCCATGCCCAGCCCGATGGGAATAGCCCCGCGCAGCTCAATGATGGGCACCATGGAGATAAGGAAGATCAGAAGATAATTTTTCAGCATTGGCTTCTCCTTATATTACAGGTCGATCTGCAGCTCCACCGGGCAATGGTCGGAGCCAAAGATCTCGTTGTGGATCTCGGCGGCGCGGATGCGGTCTGCAATGCGCCGGGAAACGATAAAATAGTCGATGCGCCAGCCCGCGTTCTTTTCCCGCGCGTGGAAGCGGTAGCTCCACCAGCTGTACTTCACCTCGTCCGGGTGCAGCACGCGGAAGCTGTCGGCAAAGCCTGCGTCCAGCAGTTCGGTCATTTTGCCGCGCTCCTGATCGGTAAAGCCTGCGCTCATGCGGTTGGTCTTGGCGTTTTTGATATCCATCTCGGTGTGCGCTACGTTCAGATCGCCGCACAGGATCACCGGCTTTTTTGCGTCCAGTGCCAGCAGGTAGGCACGGAAGGCATCCTCCCACTCCATGCGGTAGTCCAGCCGCTTCAGCCCGTCCTGACTGTTGGGGGTATAGCAGTTTACCAGATAAAAGCCGGGGTATTCCAGCGTCAGCACCCGTCCCTCGTGATCGTGCTGTTCCAGCCCGATACCGGTGGTCACCGCCAGCGGTGCCGTTTTGCACCAGCAGGCTGTGCCGGAGTATCCCTTTTTCTCGGCAGAGTAGGTGTATTCGGTGTAGCCCTCCGGCGCAAAATCTGCCTGTCCCGGCTGCATCTTGGTCTCCTGCACCGAGAAGATGTCCGCGTCCAGCGCGGCAAAGCTCTCGGCAAAGCCGTGGGTCAGGCAGGCGCGCAGGCCGTTTACGTTCCAGCTGATCAGTTTCATGCTTTTCTCCTTATTGTTATGCCTGATATTTTGTTTTCCATGCGCCGCTGCGGAAGCGCAGCACAAAGCAGGTCACGCGGCAGGTCCAGTCGATGACCATAGCCACCCACACGCCCACAGCGCCCCAGCCCATGCGCACGCATAGCAGGTAGCTGAAGCCCAGCCGCCAGCATGCCATGCTCAGGATGGACACCACCATGGTGAACTTCACGTCGTTGGCTGCGCGCAGGGCGTTGGGCAGCACGAAGGACAGCGGCCAGAAGATGATGGCGCAGCCCGCATGGATGGTGACCAGCGTAATGGCCAGCTCCATGGTCTCGCCGGAAAGGGCGTAGATGCCCACCAGCTGCCGGAGGAACAGCAGGATCGCTCCGTTGGAAAGCCCCATGGTAATAAGCCCACAGCAGCAGCTTGCGGGTGTAGTAAACGGTCTGCTCGTGGTCGCCGGCACCGATGCAGCGCCCCACTACCGTGATCATGGCCAGACTGATGGCCTTGCCCGGGATGACGCCCATGCCGTCCAGATTGTTGGCCACGGCGTTGGCTGCGATCTGCACCGTGCCGAAGGTGGAGATCATGCTCACCACCAGAATGCGCCCGGCCTCGAACAGGCTGTTTTCAAAGGCCGAGGGGATACCGATGCCCAGAATGCGCTTTGCCATACCGCCGTCCAGCCGCAGGGTCTTGGGCACGGTAAGCACCGCATCCTCCCGGTAGCACTTGCGCAGGATCAGCGCCGCAGCCACCACGCGGGATACCACGCTGGGCCATGCTACGCCATCCACGCCCATTTTGAAGCCGAAGATGCACACCGCATTGCCCACGATGTTGATGATGTTCATCAGAAAGCTGATCTGCATGGAGATCTTGGAGTTGCCGATGCTGCGGAACAGTGCCGCACCGCCGTTGTACAGCGCCAGAAACGGGTAGCTGAGGGCGATGATCTGCAAATACTTCACGCCCGCGTCCAGCACATCGGTATCAATAGAGCCGTAGAACAACCGGATCATAGGGCGGGCCAGCACAAAGCATACCGCGCCGATCACCACACCGGACAAACCGCTGAGCAGCAGCAGCTGACCGGCGCTTTTGTCGGCATTCCCGCGCTCTTTTTGCGCCCAGATACTGGCTTACCACCACCGCGCCGCCGGTAGCCAGCGCCGCAAACAGCACGATGATAAGGTTATTGATCATATCCACCAGACTGACGCCGGAGATGGCTGCCTCGCCGCAGCGGGACACCATCATGGTGTCGGCCATGCCCACCGTCACTTCCAGCAGCTGCTCCACCAGCAGCGGGATGGCCAGTACCAGCAGTTCCTTCTGGCTGAACAGCGGCTCCCGCCCACCGGTCAGTCTGCTTTTTTCATTGCCATGCAGTAGCTTTGTCATCCGTTTCTCCCCTCCCCGGCGCCGGGTGCTTTTCCGGTACGCCACCGCTGCCCGGCGCGTGCATTCTTCCGGTTGCAGCAGATGTGTCCATCTTAACACACCACCGGCTGCTTGTAAAGCGGTGCAGGCTACATCCCGCGAAAAACCGCTTTCCGAATAAAGGCTTCCCCAAAGGGTGAAGGCTTTTGCTCCGACAGGCTGCAAAAGTTGATTCCATTGCCTGCCGGTTTTATAAAGGTGTCCCTGTGCGGTTTTCCGACTGCCATTCTGTTTTATGCTTGTTCGTCAGTTTGCCGGGAACTTTTCATAAAATTTGTGCGTTTCTACAAAAATGCGATTTCCCGCGTATTTTTGGGGAGAAATTTTAAAAAACCTCTTGCAATTTCTGTTCCAAAGTGGTATGTTGTATCCAACAAAAGCGAAGCTTGGATACATCTTCTCTTTGGAGCGGCAACTTCGGCTCCGTATGCGCCTTTGTTTTTACCTTGCTATTTTCTTCATTTACCTTCTTATCATTTACCCTGCCTGTCCCGCAAGGGACGAGAAAAGCGATGACCCACCTGCACGGGTTGTCGCTTTTTCTTTTGCCCGCAGGGGGGCAGAGTACAAGCCGCCAAAGCACTGCTCTACAGATGACGTGCCGCAACTGCTTTTCCCTGTCCCGCCCCAAAAAGTTTGTTTGAATAAACATACCTGCTTTTTCTTGACATCCCTTTGTATGCGTGTTATCTTAATTTTCGTCAATTAGCTTACCCTAACCATCTGAGGGGCTTTGCCCCGCAGGTTTTTCTTTGCGCGCAATGTTAGGTTCAGCTAACTATATGGCAGTGCTTTTCTGTCATTGTGATGAAAGGAGTATTTTTCATGAGAACAAAGAAATTTCTTTCCCTGCTGCTCTCGGCGGCTATGGCGTTCAGCCTGCTGACCGCCACTGCCTTTGCAGCAGCCCCTGCCGAGGAGGAAAACAGCTTTTTCGATTTTCTGCTGGGCAAGAAGTACACCTATCTTTATGCTGCCCTGACTTGGGACGAGTATTGGGCAAACGAGAAGGTCTACGCCGCCGGCAGCACTGCCGCCTCTGCGCAGCTGGACAGCCACGAAGAGCAGGACCTTGGCGCATTTGACGCGGTCTCCCGCGCAACCGTCAACCACGGTCTGCACCGCGGCAGCTTCCAGAGCACTGCCGTGATCTACGCCAAGGACGGCAGCAGCTACACCGTTTCTCACTGGTCGGACGATGGCAAGACCATCTATCTGGCCGATGGCACCACCGTAGGCTGGAACCGCGGCACCATTACCAAGGCCGATGGCTCCACCGTGCAGATGGACCACTACGAGGTGCTGGGCACCAAGTATGTGCCTGTGCGCGTAGCTACCAGCGACCTTGCAGATTTCTGCTCCAAGTACACTGTGGTGGAAAACGGCGGTCAGCTGGTGGGCGGCTACTCTGAAAAGAACCTGACCGCCTACACCCTGACAGCTGCGGTGGATAAAAACACCAACGGCCTGAAGTACGCAGCCAAGAGCGGCGACGGCTACACCTTCTCCGCTGCACACAACGGCACCGGCTCCGGCGTGGCAGAAGCCGCCCAGAAGGCTGCTGAGGGTCTTACCGTGAACCTGCGCAGCGGCAGCGACGTGGGCAGCTTTGGCGAGTTTATCCGTGTGGACCTGAACGGCAACTACGGCGAGCTGGGCTCCCGGATGCAGTCTGTGGTGTGGACCTACTACGGCAACGACAGCACCTACACCCACGCCAAGGCCTCCTACGGCACCAAGTTTGCAGCCGACAACTGGATGCACAAGTCCATGGGCATCCAGCTGGGTCTGAGCGATTCCGCCCGCTGCCAGCTGCCGGAGGGCACTGACGGCACCGGCTACTGGACCATCACCATCCGTGCACTGGGCTACGCTGATACGGTGGTCAAGTTCCAGACCACTGCCGAGAACCTTGCCAAGCACGAGCTGGCAAGCGATGCCGACCGCGCCGCCCTGCAGGCTGTGGTCACTGAGGCACAGAGCAAGGCAAAGGCCGCTTACACCGCCGACAGCTATGCCAATCTGGAGACCGAGCTGGCCGAGAGCGTGGAACTGCTGAGCCGCGAGACCCTGTATAAGGCCGCTGCACTGGAGCAGGTGACCCACCTGACCGATGCCGTGCAGAACCTGAAAGCTGCCTGATCCGGCAAAAACAGAACACTAAAAAAGCAAGGTCGCTTTATGCAGGCGGCCTTGCTTTTCCGTGTCAGGAGGAGTTGGAATGAACAAAAAACGATGCAACACACTGCTGCCGCTGGTGCAGCTGCTCCCAGCGGTGGCGGCAGCGGCAGCCGTGCTTTTTGCCCTGCCCCGTACTGTCCCGGTGCTGGCTGCCATGCCGGAAAAACTGACAGCCGTGGTGGAGCAGCCGGTGGAAGCCGCTTCCGTTGAAGCGGAGGAAGAAGCCCTGCCCAAGCTGCCCTATGCCGATGGCGTATACGTTGGCTCTTCTCGGGGCTACGGCGGTGCCGTCCGGGTGCAGGTAACCATGGAAAACGGCAGCATCACGGAGGTGGAGGTCCTGGACGCTTCCCACGAGACAAAGCAGTTTCTGCGGCGCGCCAAGCGGCTTTTGACCACCGTGGTGGATGCCCAGAGCTGGGAGGTAGATGCCGTTTCCGAAGCCACCTACACCAGCCGGGGCATTCTGGGCGCGGTGCAGAACGCCCTGACCGGCGAGGTGGTGAATAATCCCCTGCCGCCGCAGCCGAAGCCTGCCGCACCGCTGGTGGTGGAGGAATTTACAGCACCCTCCACCTACCTTGACGGCATCTACACCGCCGAAGCCATAGGCTTTGAGGGCAAAATTACAGTGCAGATCACGGTGGCAGAGGATAAGATCACCGATATCACAGTTCTGAGCGCCGAGGACGAGGAGGAATATCTTTCCCGGGCAAAGCGGGTCATCCCCGCCATTCTGGAAGGACAAAGTCCCAACGTGGATGCCGTTTCCGGTGCCACCTACTCCTCCAGCGGCATCCTGAACGCCGTCAAGCTGGCATTGGCAAAGGCCGCTATCGCCCCGGCAGAGGAAGCCGACCCGGAGCAGGCAGCCTCGGAAGAGGTGGTGGAAGCAGCCGCGCCGTCCGAAGCGGCAGAATCCGAGGAAACACCGGTCACCGCGCCCACCGTGGAGGTGGTGCAGCCGGAGGAAAAGAGCGCTGTTTCCGCGTGGTTCAAGGAAGTGTGGCAGCAGCTTTTCCCGGCAGAAACACCGGACGATTCTGAACCGGAACCGGCATCTTCTGCGGAGGTGCTGCCGGCATCCGAGGCGGCGCTGCCGCCCGAAGAGACCGAAACCGAACCTGAAACGGAAGGAGCAGCGGAATGAAATACAAGAATTTTCTCCTCCGGGCGGTGAATCTGCTGCTGATTCTGGGTATCCTGTGGCAATACCAGCAGGTAGCGCTGGTCCGGGCTGCGGCGGTAAGCCAGCGCAAGCAGGAGATTGCCGAAGTGGAAGCCTACAACGCTTCCGTTTTGCAGGCGCAGAGCGCAGCGCAGGCAGAGCAGAGCCAGAGCGGCTACCGGGACGGCACCTATGAGGGCAGCGCCTTTGGTTTTGGCGATGTCATCCGGGTGTCGGTAACCATCCAAAGCGGAAAAATGACCGATATTGCGGTGCTGGACGCTTCCGGTGAGGACAAGCCCTACTATAAACAGGCGCTGCCTTTGCTGGACGAGATGCTGGCAGTGCAGTCTGCCGAGGTGGATACCGTTTCCGGCGCTACCCTTACGGCAGAAGGTCTTATCGGTGCAGTAGAGGACGCACTGGGAAAGGCGGCAGGATGATGGAAAAAACACAGACAAAACCTTTAACGGCGGCGCAGCAGCGTCAGCGGGACAAAAAGCGCCGTGCATGGCTGCGCGCCGGGGTGCAGCTGTTCTTCTTTGTGTCCATGCCGGGCGCATTCGTGGCCGGGTTTTCCGGGGTAAAGCAGCTCTTTCTGCACATCGGTGCAGGCGAGGTGCTCTCGGCGGACAGCTTCACGCTTTCCCTGCTGGGGCTGTGCGGCTTCACGTTGCTGTTCGACAGGTTTTTCTGCGGGTACGCCTGCGCCTTTGGCAGCTTGGGCGATGCCGTCTGGGCACTGTCCGGGCTTGTCCAGAAAAAGCTGTTCCACCGCAAAAAGCCGCTCCGTCTGCCGGAGCGGGCGGTACTTTGGGGACAGAAGTTCAAATATCTGCTGCTGGCAGGGCTGGTGGCGCTGTATGTGACCCGGCAGGAAAAGCTGCTGACCGGCGCAAGCCCGTGGGAGGTGTTTTCCCGCCTGACGGCTCTGCGTCTGCCGCCGGAGGGCTTCGGCGTAGGCATCGCGCTGCTTGTGCTCATTTTGCTGGGTATGGCGGTGCAGCCCCGGTTCTTTTGTCAGTTTCTCTGCCCCATGGGTGCGGTGTTCGCCCTGCTGCCGGTGCTGCCCTTTGCACGGCTGCACCGGCAGAGCGAGGGCTGCATCCCGGGCTGCAATGCCTGCAAGCAGCAGTGCCCGGTGTGCCTGAAGCTGGAGGAAAGCAGCCTGCGCAGCGGGGAGTGCATCGCCTGTGAAGCCTGCGTGGGCACCTGCCCCAAGCAGAACATCCACCGGTGGGATTTGTCTCTTTGCAAGCACCCGTGGCTGCCGGTGCTGGCAAAGGCGCTGCTCTTCTTCCTGCTGGGCTGCTGGCTGGGCTTCTGCCGGTTTATCTGAAACAAAAAAGGGAGGCCGCCGCACACTATCGTGCAGCGCCTCCCTTTTGGCTAAGACGATTTTGAATGCCCTCCGCTATGCTCTGGGCATTTTCAGCGGAAAAGCTATTTATAATTTCGGTACGCCGGAGCGTCTGCGGACGCTCCGGCGTTCCATTTTCACGGTAAAGGCTTCTGCTCCAGCAGGTCTGTCATGCTGCGCAGGCTGATGCCAAGGGTGGAAAGGTTATGCAGCATCGCGCTGGTAGCCGGGGGCAGAATGCCCAGTGCGCCCAGAAGGATGAGCGCGGAGTTGAAGCTGAGGACAAAGCGGTAATTGCTGCCCACCCGCTTTTGCAGGGCGTTGGCAATGGCTTTTAAGGTCACCAGCTCTTCCAGACTGTCGGCGCGGATGGTCACATCTGCGATCTCCCGGGCGATGGCGGCACCGGAATGGATGGCGATACCGATATCTGCCGCCGACAAGGCAGGAGAATCATTGATGCCGTCGCCGATCATCACAACGGTGTGTCCCGCGGCCTTGGCGTCGCAGACAAAGGCGGCTTTATCCTCCGGCAGCACCTCTGCAAAGCAGCGGTCTACCCCCACCTGCGCCGCAATGGCGCGGGCGGTGCGGTCGCTGTCGCCGGTCATCATGACGGTCTGGGTGATGCCCAGCTTCCGGAGCTCATGCAGCACCTGTGCCGCCTCCGGGCGCAGGGGGTCTGCGATGCAGATGACCCCCGCCAGCACCCCGGAAGCAGCCAGATACAGGTGGGAATACTGGGGGTCCAGCGCATCGAACTTTGCCTGTTCCCCTGCCGGGATGGTGCAGCCCTCGTCCTCAAAAATGAAGTGGGCGCTGCCAATGACCACCCGCGTGCCGCCCACCCGGCTGGCAATGCCGTGCGCCACGATATACTCCACCTCGGAGTGCATCTCTTCGTGGGAGATGCCCCGCTCCCTGGCGGCGCGGACGACAGCGTTTGCCATGGAATGGGGGAAATGCTCTTCCAGACAGGCCGCAAGCTGCAATACCTCCTGCTCCCCGCAGCCGGAGAAGGGCACCACCTGCACCACCTGCGGGGTGGCGTGGGTGAGGGTGCCGGTCTTATCGAACACGATGGTGTCCGCCTTTGCCAGCGCTTCCAGATACTTGCCGCCCTTTACGGTGATGTGGTATTCCCCGCACTCCCGCATGGCAGAGAGCACCGCCAGCGGCATGGAAAGCTTCAGCGCACAGGAGAAATCCACCATCAAAATGGAGATGGCGCGGGTGACGTTGCGGAAGGCGTAGGTAGCCACCGTACCGGCAAGGCACCACGGCACCAGACGGTCGGCCAGCTGCAAAGCCCGGTTCTCGGTACCGGACTTGAGCTTTTCCGATTCCTCGATCATCGCCACGATTTATCGTAGCGGTTGGCGCCGCCCTCTGCCTTGGCCACAAGGACGCACTCGCCCTCTTCCACCACTGTTCCTGCGTAGACAGTGGCACCGGTGGTCTTGCGCACCGGCATAGCTTCGCCGGTCAGGGCGGCTTGGTTCACCATGGCCTCGCCCTCCAGCACCATGCCGTCCAGCGGGATCATGTTGCCGGAGCGCACTACTACCTCATCCCCGGCGTGAATGCGGGTCAACGGAACCAGCACCTCGCCCTGCGGGGTGCGCACCCAGACCTTATCCACGTTCAGCGCCATGCTGCGGGCAAGGTCGTCCAAACTCTTTTTCCGCGTCCACTCTTCCAGCAGGCTGCCCACCGTCAGCAGGAACATCACCGAACCTGCGGTGCTGTAATCGCCCCGCAGGAGGGAGGCGGTGATGCTGAGCGCATCCAGCACCTCTACTTCCAGCTTGCGGTGCAGCAGGCAGCGGACGCCCTTCCAGACAAAGGCGATGGAGCGCCACACCGTATAGGCCGCCGCGATGGGCGCGGGCAGGAACACCTTGCGGAACATCCGGCCTGCCACAAGGCTGACCATCTTTTCCTGATATTCCTGATTGATCTTCCGGCTGTCGTGGGAGGTGACCAGCACCTCTAATTCTTCGTTGTCAAAGCGGTAGGCCGCCAGCAGGGCGGCAGCGTCCTTCCGGCTGCCCCGGTAGGTCAGCACCACATCTCCGGTGCGCTCGTAGACGGTGGCTTTCTGGATGTTATCCTGCCCGTTCAGGTAGGCTTCCAGCACATCTGCCCGGTGCAGCGTCATGCGCACGGCGCAGACGTGCACCCGCATCCGTCCCTTGCCTTCATGTAAGATCGTACATTTCATTGCTTTTCTTACCCCTCTGTGTAAAAAAGAGCCGCCCAAGGGCGGCTCCGCTGCGCTATATCACTGTGCAGTCTGTTCTGCGGGCTGCTCTTCTTCAGCCGTATCCTCGATGACCTCCTGTGCAGCCTCGGCGGCGCGGCTCTCGTTGATGGCCTTTGCATCGGCAAGGATGTCCCCTGCTTCCTCCTGCACCTTATTCACGGTCTGCATGGTGCAGTCCTTCATCCGCAGCACCGCAGCAGTGGTCTGGGTGTAGACCTTTTTGGCGTCCTTGCTGGACAGCACCTTGAAACCGGCAGAGCCGAACACCACACCGCCCAAAAACAGTGCAAGCTTCTTTTGTATCAAACATATTTACCCCTCGTTTCTGTATTTCCCATCTGTGCGCCCGCGCCCGGAGCGGGGCGGGCTCTTTATCTTTATATTGTAGCACGCTTTCGGGCGTTTTCAATATTTTCTGACGATGTTAGGACATATTAACATTGTTAGCAAAAGTTTGCACAACAAAAAAGGGCGTTTCCCGGAGGGATCGCCCTTTTTGATGCACCCGTTATGCAAGGTGGAACAGATCGATCAGCACGACCATGGCAAGGCCATAGTAGACCACGACCGCCACCAGATCGTTGATCGTGGTGATCAGCGGGCCGGAAGCAACGGCCGGGTCGATATGGATCTTGTGGAACAGCATCGGGATCAGCGTGCCCACCAGACTGGAAATGACCATGGACACGATCAGCGACAGCCCGACGCAGCCGGACAGCAAAAAGGCCGAGGTCCAGACATAGCCCTTGAAAAAGTGGATGTAGCAGCCCAGAAAGCCCAAGGCCATCACGGCCAGAATGGCACCGTTCAAAAGACCCACGCGGGTCTCCTTCCAGAGCAGCTGCAGCTTTTTGGAAAGGGTCAGATTTTCGTCCACCAGCACACGGATGGTCACCGCCAGCGACTGGGTACCGACGTTGCCGGCCATATCCAGCACCATGGACTGGAAGCAGATGACGATGGGCAGCACCGCCACCACCGATTCAAACGCACCCACCACCGAGGACACCAGCATCCCGAGGAACAGCAGGGCAATCAGCCAGGGCAGGCGCTTTTTCACGCTTTCAAATACGTTTTCGTTCAGATCCTCCTCGCCGGTCAGGCCGCCCAGCTTTGCGTAATCATCGCCCATCTCATCGTCCACCAGCTCGACCACATCGGACGAGGTGATGATGCCCACCAGCTTACCGGCATCGTTCAGCACCGGCAGGCTGCGCTCCGCGTAGTCCACGATGCGGTCGATACAATCGCTGATCTGTTCCCGGTCTGTGACATAGGGATAGGAGCGGACGATCAGGCTTTCCAAGCTTTCCTCTGCCCGGGCAATGATGAGGTCTTTCAGGTCGATGGCGCCGTAGAAGTGCTCGTTTTTATCCACCACATACAGGGTGGAGATGTTGTCGTTTTCTCCGGCCTGCTTTACCAGCTCGCTCATCGCCTGCCGGATGGTCATATCGTTTTTGATGGAGATGTAGTTGGTGGTCATCCTGCTGCCGATCTCATCCTCGTCATAGGAGAGCAGCATCTTCACATCTTCCACCGAGTCCTTGTCCAGCTTGTTGACGATCTCGTTTTTATCGGTATCGTCAAGATCCTCCAGTGCGTCCACCGCATCGTCCGAGTCCATGTTGGAAATGACCTTGGCGGCCTCGTGGCTGGGCAGCTCTTTCAGATACGGCTCTGCGTCGTCCAGATAGGAGAAGATCTCGGCAACGGTATCCACACCCAGAATGGAATAGAGCGACTGGCGTTCGGCGGGGGTCAGCGCCTCCAACGCATCCGCCAGATCTTTTTCATGGTAATCAGACAGTTTTTCAGCCAGTTCCGCCTTGGGCAGACCGCTGTGAATGATGCTCAGAATTTCCTGTACATAATTCTTCTGCATGGGTAGTTCCTCCTGATTCCGCGAGCTTGACAAATCAAAATCCATCGCTCCGCTTCAAATTTTGCACTTCATCATAGCACATCCGGTATGCGGCGGCAACCCTGCCAGCGTGAATTTTTTGTAAAAATCTCCGCCAAAGCAAAAGGCTCCTTATCCGCAGAGCATAACTTTGGCTGAGAAAATGCCGTTCTGATAGGTAAACGTGCTTGCCCCGCCGGTCTTTTCTGCAATATGGCGGACAGACTGGATGCCGATCCCGTTTTCCTTTCGCTTGGACGAGCGGAAGAGCCCGCTTTTTTCGTTGACTTCACCGTCAAATGCGTTTTCCACTTCGACCAAAAGAAGCCGCTCGGCATGGACATACGCGGTGACCTCGATCTTCCGCCGGGCGGGTGCAGTGCGAAGGCTGGCTTCGAATGCGTTTTCCAGAAGATTAGACAGCACCAGACACAGATCGATCTCGTCCACAGGGAGCGTCTGCGGTAAGTTAAGCCGGGCACAAAGGGAATGCCCTCGCGTTTTGCAAGGGCACAATAATAGCCGACAACACTGTCCGCTGCACGGTTTTCGCAGAAATTCATATCCAGATCCGGGATCCGGGAGACCGTTTTTGCAAGGTAAGCCTTCAGGTTATCCAGATCTCCTGCCTCGGCCAGTGCGGAGATCTGATTCAGCTGGTGGCGCATATCGTGCCGCGCCTGCCGGGCTTCATCAATGGCGGTTTTCAGGCTTTCATAGCGTTGCTGCTGCATGGAAAGAAACTGGTTTTCCTGCTGCAATCTTGCATTCTTGTTAAGGCTGTTTGCCATCAGCAGGAAAATTGTATTGAACAAGAACATCAGGAACAAAAGCGCGATGCTCATAACGATGTAGACCTGCAAGACCCGCCCTGTCCGGAGCGTTATCTGGTAGCGCGGGGTTATAAAAAGATTCAGCAGGATGAACACCATCGGAAGCACCCAGAACACATACCACGTCTGCGCAAAATTGTCATCCTCCACCATTGCGCGTACTGCGTGGGTGGCGGGATAATAGGCTGCGGCAGTGATCAGCCAGCAGACCGCATTATAAAAGATGCAGGCGCCAAAGCAGAACCACGGCTTGCCCGGCGGCAGCTGCATCCGGATCACGATTGCCGTGCCGACGGCCCGGGACAGGCTGTTCAGGCACGCAAATACCGCGCAGACCGCAAGCGCGATGGTTCCGGATTTCCAGAGAGAGATCCGCAGCGTTCTGCGATACAAAAAAATTGCTGTAAGCGTAATAAGCAGCACGGAGAACGCCGTTGAAATGCCGAAATGATAGCAAAGCAGCCCGCCGCCAAGGCAAAGCCCGAGCAGCAGCGGCACCGCCCCTGCTGCAAGCTTTGCGGGCGGCAGCTTCAGATAGGAACCTACCGGAAAATACGCGAGCAGCAGGCCGGGAAACACAACGGTAAGCTCCAGGATCGGGCGCAGAACATCCTTCAACCCACACGCCCCCTTTGCAGCAGAAATTCCATAAACGCCTGTCGGGCGGCTTTCAAAAGCTCCTGACTGACATAGACGCGGCTGCCGTCCGTCATACAGAAGGCGGCAGCCTGAAAATCGGCAGCATTCATATTGATGATCGCGCCACGTCCGCAGACAAAAAAGCGCGGGTCCTTTTTGAGCGGCTCGGTGAACGCTTTGAAGCTCTGGCGCGTAGCAAGCGTTTTGCCGGCAGTGGTGCGGATGTTGATCATGTGGGCGAAATGCTCGGCGGATATGATATCACGATAGCGCAAATGGATGTCGCTGCCATCCACCTTCACCGTCAAAACCGGCTCCGGGCGGGGGAGTTTTGCGAGCATTTCATCCAACAGACCGGACAGCTCGGCCTCAGAAAAGGGCTTGACCAAATAATGAAATGCCCGTACCTGAAACCCCTCGAGTGCATGGTCTGTCGAGGTGGTGGTAAAAACCAGAAGACAGTCTGCGTCTGTTTTCCGAAGTTCCTTTGCCGCGTCCATGCCGCTTAAACCATCCATGTAAATATCCAAAAATGCGGCGGTAAAGCGCTGCGCTTTTTCTGCCGCCAGAAAAGCTTCTCCGCTGTCAAATTCTAAAAGCTCTGCTTCTGTACCGCGCTGGCGCAGCTGCCGTGCCAAGCGCTCCTTCAGCAGCGTGCGCTCCGTACCAAGGTCATCGACGATCGCAAATCTCATGCTGTACCAAGAAGCTATTGTATAGCTTCCAACCTCCTTTATAAACTCTTTCATCCTGATTATAGCACAGTTGCCCGGTTCTGTCGCAGCAGAAAACGGGATTTCGTGACGGAAACCGGGCTTTCGTGCTAAATGGCTTGAAAAAGACCATGCCTGTCCGTATACTGAAAGCAGAGAACGCCAACGATGGCGCAAGAGAAAGGAGGCACGCTGTGTACCGAATTGCCGTGCTGACAAGCAGCAGGGCGCAGGAAGCTTTTCTGGCAGAGCAGATCTCGCGGTTCTGCGCCGAACATTGCTTGTTCCCGAAAATGGACTGTTACCACGATCAGGAAAGCTTTTTTGAGGCTGCACGCAACGAACCGCTGACAAATGCCGTGATTGCCCTGCCGGGGGTCGACGGATTGAATGCAGTAGAGCATCTGCGCGCGCTTTGTCCCCAAACACGCGTTATCTGGTGCAGCGATCTGAATTTTTCGCTCCATGCCTTCCGGCTGCGTGCAGACTACTTTCTGCTGGAGCCAGTGACCGAAGCCGCTTTGCGGCAGGGTTTTTGCATCTGGCTGGATCAAAAAAATCCGGCAGAGCAGCGCCGACCTGACCGCAACGAACACAACAAGGAGAACGACTTATGAAAAAGAGAAAGATCATCCACTCTGCGTTGAGCTTGTCGCTGACCGCAGCATTGTGCCTTTCCATGGCCGCCTGCGGCGGTACGCAGACGCCCGCAGACAGTGTCGCCGCTTCTCAGCCCTCTGCACCGTCCGCCGTGGTGCAGCCCTCTTCAGCGGAACAAGCCTCTGCGGCGCTGCCGGTAAAGGCTCTGAACCCCAAGCAGGTAGAGGAAAACCCTTACATGGCCAAGAGCGATGCAAACATTCATCACGACGGCTACAACACAGATTCAACGGATGAGATCCTGCCGCTTGCGATCTATCCCGAGATCAACGTTTCCTATGAGACAACGAATGCAAATGCTTCTCCCGCTATCTACTTTGACAGCTACGGCCATGCCGTTGTGCCGCTGCTGGGCGGCATCGCCATCCGAGACCTGAACGCCGAAGAGACAAAGACGCTCGGCTATTTCTCCCCCAAACAGCATGACGGCGGCGGTTACGTTATCCAGAGCTCCTATACCTTCCTTGACGAATCCAACCGCATCGTCTGCCCCACGAGCAACAACCATGTGCTGATGCTCCGTGCAACAGATGAAAACGGCAATGTGCTGCCCGAATTTGAGAAGGTGCTGGACATTGATATCAAGGCTGCCGCCGAAGCCGCGCTTGGAAAAGAGCTGACGCAGAATCTTTTGTCCGTGGTCTTTGATTATGACGGAAACCTCTGGTTTGCAACGGGCGGCTTCCGCATTTATCCGCAGCGCCAGCAGCAGGGCGTCATCGGCTATATTGCCCGTTCTGCCATTGATGCGATCCTGAATGGCGAGCAGACAGACCTTTCAAAGGCTGTCTTTGTCCACGAACTGACCCCCGGCGAGGGCGCTGAAAACGGCATCGCCGCCTCCAAGGACGGTGCGGTGGTCCTGACCAACCAGAACTGCTATCTTCTGCGTGCAGAAGAAGGCGTAGACGTTGTGTGGTGCACGCCCTATGAGAGCGCGGGTGCAAAGGTGAGCGGCGAAGGCGATAAGACCACCGGCGGCGGTCTTGCGTGGGGCGGCGGTTGCTCGCCCACGCTGACACCGAACCTTGTGCTGTTCACCGACAATCAGGATATCGTAAACCTTCTTGCACTCGATATGAAGACCGGCGAGGTCGTGGCAAGCGCCCCGGTGCTGGATGACCTGCCCGAGGGCTATCAGGTAGCCGTTGAGAACTCTGCCATCGTCTATGACGACGGCGAGGGCACCGTCAGCACCATCGTCTGCAACTGGTTCGGTGCGGGCAATGCAGGTCTGGCTGATCCCAACAACGACTCCTCCATCCAGAGCTACGCCAATATTTACGACCAGAACTGGCTCATGAAGGGCAATATCATGATCGCCCCCGGCATCGAGCGCGTGGACACCGTAAAGACCGCAAACGGCTACGAGATGAAGAGCGTCTGGAGCCGGAACGACCTGAGCGACACCTCCATCATGAAGCTTTCCACCGCAACGGGCTATATCTACGGCTATGTGCAGGATGTGACCACCGGGATGTGGCAGTACATCATTCTGGACTTTGAAACCGGCGAGACGGTTTTCACGATGGATGTTTCTAACAAGTACGGCTATAACAACATGGCCATTGGAATGTATGCCGGCAACAGCGGCAATGCGCTCTACTGCCCGACAGGCTATCTGGAACTGCTTCGTCTGCAGGACCGTTTCGTTTATCTGCCCGAAATGCCCTACCGCAAGGTCGATCTTGATCAGGCAGCAAGAAATGTCCTCTCGCAGGAACAGTTTGCGCAGGACGGCGGCGAAGGCACCGTTGCAAGCTGGCGCAACACTGTGACCGTCCGCAACGTACATCCCAACACCACGGTAGCTTTCCGCATGAATAATCTGTCCGGCAGCACCTCCGGTCTGACCCTCTACGCCTATGGCGTGGACGGCAAGCTAGCAAAGGTCGATCCTGCACTGTGGTCGATCACAGACGAGGACGGCAAGGCTGTAACGGAACTTACCGCCGGTACGCTCTATGAGCTGCGCGTGACCGTCGCCGATGGCGGCGCTCTTGACCTGAGCGAGACGGAAAAGGAGATCAGGCTCTCCGTTGTACTCGGAAAGTAAATCCGTTCCGGACTGTTGCAAAATAGCTCTCTGAAAAATATACAAGCCCCGGAATCTTTTTCGGAGCCTTTATGGCTCGAAAAATTGAAAGCCTTGCCTGAGCCGTAAATTCCGGCACGATCCAAGAACCAATAAACCAAAAAATCCGAACCCTTCTCCTATCGAGAAAAGGTTCGGATTTTCTATTTCAGTGGCAGTCCTCCTGGTAGACATTCCTACACGTTGCCCCGCCTGCGGCGTTGCAGTGCTGTTCAAGTCCTGTTATCCGCCGTTGCAGCCAAAGGGAAATAGTCATGTAAAACAAAAAAGACAGCTTTTGATAGCTGTCTTTTTTGTGGTGCAGGAATGCAATCCAAATCCGAACCATTTCCCTCGGATGCAACTTCTGTCGCTTCTCCAAAGGTCACGGTCTGTGTTCCTTCTTTATAGTTGAAGGTAATGAGAACCTTATCATCATACAGGTAAATCGCATTGATGAACGTATCCACCAGTGCCTGCCGCTGGTCTTTCAGGCTCATGTCCAGCTTGCGGAACCGCAGCAGCCAAAAGCGAATGAACTCCTCCGTGACCTTGGGCTTTGCCAGCTTTTCTTCTGCAATGCGGGCTTCAAGCTCACGCTTGGTTTCTTCCAGCTGCTCCAACCGCTCCTTGGTGGAACTGGTCAGGATACCGGCCTGAATCGCATTCAGCATATTCTGGATACCCGATTCCGCATCCCGGAGCTGCTTTTCATAAAGGGGAATGTTGGTATTCTCCTTATTTTGCAGTTCCATCACCTTGGCGATGATGGACTCCATGGCGGCATCGTCCTTCACAAGCTGCATGGTCTGGTTGACCACAAGATCTTCCAGCCACTGTTTACGGACAGTTTTCTTCTTGCAGCCTTTATGCTTTTTGGCAGTAGCGCATTTATAATAGCGGTGGACTTCGCCCGTCCGGCTCGTACCGCTTTCGCCAAACATCAGTGCACCACAGTAGCCGCAGAACAGCTTGGTGGGTGAGCAGGGAGTCATCCTCTGCCTTTCTACGGGCAGGGGCTTTCTTGTTTTTCAACATCTTTTCCTGTACATCGTTGAAAAGCTCTGCGGACACAATGGAGAGAATCGCATCGGGAATCAAAACATTACGATATTTCAGCTCCCTGATGTAGCGGCGATTGTTCAGCATATGCTGAATGGTGTTGAAGGTCATCAGCCCGCCACGCTGGTTCTTGACGCCCTTTTCGTTCAGCCAATCCCGAATTTCCCGCATGGTCTGGCCATCGTTGTACCGCTGGAAGGTTTCTGCCACAAAGGGAGCAGTCAACGGGTCGATTTCAAAGCGGTGGTCTGCGTTGATGATGTAGCCAAAGGGAATGGCACCGCCAGTGAACTTTCCCTTCAGTGCGTTTTCGGTCATGCCACGAATGACCTTTTCAGACAGGTCAGCGGAATAATACTCGGCATAACCTTCCAGCACCGATTCCAGAATGATGCCTTCCGGCCCCTCGGAGATGACCTCGGTGGCAGACATAAGCTTGACACCATTCTTCTTCAGCTGGGTCTTGTACCGGGCACTGTCGTAGCGGTTTCGGGCAAAGCGGTCCAGTTTCCAGACCAGCACAATGTCGAACAGCTTCTTGTCACTGTCCTTGATCATCTGCTGAAACTCCGGGCGGTTGTCCGTCTTGGCAGAGATGGCACGGTCAATATAGTGCTTGACGATGGTGATGCCATTCTTTTCCGCATAGGCCGTACATTCCCGGATTTGGCCTTCGATGGATTCTTCACGCTGGTTGTCGAGGGTTTCCGCAGCCTGCAAAATGACCTGCCGCGCGCTGGTGGCTTCGGCCTGTGCAAGAATGCTCCGGGCACACAGAGCAAGCATTCCGTGCAGAGCAAGGCCGATCTGCATCATGCTGTCCACAGTGCTACGCTCCATCTGCGCCAAAACTGTTTCAAAAAATTCCTGTATCTTGACCCCGGTGATCTGCACCGGAGTCAATTTTTTGACTGGAAACAATAGCGGCTCCATAGCAGCGGCCCCTGTACCATCCAGATGAACCCAATAATGATGCCAGCAGCTTTGCCCCGGGGCGGTGCAGTAGCTCTGCGGGGTGCGGCAGTTGAGCAGCAATGCTTGTCCGGTGCTGAGCACCACATGGCTTTCCCCCTGCTCGATGAGCCCCTGCACCCCGGAGGGTATAAAACAGAAGGTAGCTTTCTTTATCGGTGCGGGCGGTGGAAAAATGCTGCTGGGCATAGAACACTCCCGCCCGGTGCAGTAGTAGGGCTGTGCCAGCTCTGCTTCGCTGGGGGTAGTGCGTTTCCATACACTCTCCGGGGTCACATCCATGTTGTAGGTCAGCATTTTCCGTTTCCTCTCTTTCCACATTCAGTATAGCGCACCGCTCTTTGCAGCGCAAGAGTAGACTTTTCACAAAGAATGCGTCACCTTTGCGGATGGAATTGCCCGCATTATACCGCTATACTGGTAGCAGTCAAAGCCACACAGGAGGCGCATTATGCACAAAAATTATCTTGCCATCGACATTGGTGCGTCCAGCGGGCGGCACATTGTCGGATGGATGGAGAACGGTGTTCTCCGCACCGAGGAAGTGTATCGGTTCCCCAACAGCGTCCAACGGGTGGACGGTCATCTGGAATGGGACATCGACAGCCTGTTTGCTAACGTGAAGCAGGGCATCCGGGAAGTCTTTGCAAAATATCCGAATATCGAGAGCCTTTCCATCGACACATGGGCGGTGGATTATGTGCTGCTGAAAAACGGTCAGCCCCTCTACCCGGTCTACGCCTACCGGGACAGCCGGACGCAGGCGGTCATTCCCGAAGTACACAGCATCCTGCCCTTTGCGCAGCTCTACCAGCGCACCGGCATCCAGTTCCAGCCCTTCAACAGCATTTATCAGCTGTATGCCGACAAAAAAGCCGGACGGCTGGCGGAGGCCGAGGACTTTTTGATGATCCCGGAATATCTGCTGTGGAAGCTGTGCGGCGTAAAGGCGCGGGAGTACACCAACGCCACCTCCACCGGCCTTGTGAACGCCCAGACCGGGGAGTACGACCCGGAGATTTTCAAAGCTTTGGGCTTGCCGGAGGCAATGTTCCCTAAGCTCACCGCACCCGGTACGGTGCTGGGCCCGTTGAAGGCGGACATTGCCGCCGAGGTGGGCGGGCAGACCAAGGTAGTGCTGTGCGCCACCCACGACACCGCCAGCGCGGTAGAGGGCATCCCCATGGAACAGGGGGATGCGCCGTTCCTTTCCTCCGGTACATGGAGCCTGCTGGGGGTCAAGCTGGCAAAGACCATCACCAGCCCGGAAAGCTGCCGCGCCAACTTTACCAACGAGGGTGGCGTGGGGTACATCCGCTACCTGAAAAATATCATGGGTCTGTGGATCATCCAGTGCGTGCAAAAACAGCTGGGCATCTCCTTTGCCGAGATGGTGGAGCTGGCCAAGACCAGCACCTATACCCGCATTTTTGATGTAAATGAAGCCCGCTTCTCCGCGCCGCAGGATATGCACGCAGAAATTCGCACGGCTCTTACCGAGACCGGTGAAGCCCCTGCCACGGATGCCGACCTTATCAACAGTGTCTATCATTCGCTGGCGTACTGCTACGGGGAAGCATTCCGGGAGCTGGAAGCCCTCACCGGCCAGCACTGGGATACTCTACATCGCAGGCGGCGGCGCAAAAAGAACGCCACCCTGAACGAGTTGACTGCCCATTATACCGGAAAACAGGTCGTGGCTCTGCCCATCGAGGCAACGGCCATCGGCAATTTGAAAATTCAGATGCAGATTTAAGAAGGAGGAACCCTATGAGTTACGCAGAAGCAAAAGCCCGCTACGCCGCCATTGGCGTGGACACCGAAGCTGCCATTGCCCGGTTAAAGACCGTGCCCATTTCTCTGCACTGCTGGCAGGGAGATGACGTCCGTGGCTTTGATACCGACCCCACCAAGCCCCTGACCGGCGGCATCCAGACCACCGGCAACTACCCCGGTCGTGCCCGCACCCCGGAGGAACTGATGGCTGATATGGACAAGGTGCTGTCCCTCTGCCCCGGCACCAAAAAGATCAACCTCCATGCCTCCTACGCCATTTTTGACGAGGAAAGCCCGTGGGTAGACCGGGACAAACTGGAGCCCAAGCACTTCAAAAAATGGGTGGATTTCTGCAAGGCAAGAGGGCTGGGGGCAGACTTTAACCCCACCTTCTTCTCCCACCCCAAGTGCGACCCGCTGACCCTTGCCAGCCCCAACGAGGAGACCCGGAAATTCTGGGTAGAACACGGCAAGGCCTGCATCCGCATCAGCCAGTATCTGGCAAAGGAGCTGGGGCAGCCCTGCACCATGAACATCTGGACGGGCGACGGCTTCAAGGACGTACCGGCGGATCGCAAAGGTCCCCGCGACCGCTATAAGGCCAGCATCGACGAGATTTTAAGCGAGCCTTACGACTTCAAGCTGGTGAAGCCCTGCATCGAGAGCAAGGTGTTCGGCATCGGTGTGGAGGCGTACACCGTGGGCAGCGCCGAGTTTGCCCTGAGCTACGCCGCCTTCAACCGGGAAAAGTGCATTCCTCTGATGGATAACGGACACTACCATCCCACCGAAGTGGTCAGCGACAAGATCCCCGCCCTGCTGGCCTTCTTCCCGGAGATCGCCCTCCACATCACCCGCCCAATCCGCTGGGACTCCGACCATGTGGTGCTGTTTGACGATGAAACGAAGGAGATCTGCAAGGAGATCGTGCGCTGCGGCGGCTTGGACGGCCGGGTGAACATTGCACTGGATTACTTTGATGCTTCCATCAACCGCATCTCCGCATGGACGGTGGGCTTCCGCAACGTGGAAAAGGCGCTGCTGTCTGCCCTGTGCACCCCGCATACGGTGCTGAAGGAGCTGCAGGACACCAACCAGTTCACCGAGCTGATGGTGCGGCAGGAGGAGCTGAAGACCCTGCCCTTTGGCGAGGTCTGGGACGAATACTGCCGCCGGAACGGTGTGCCGGTGGACGGTGCATGGTTTGAGGAAGTCAAAAAGTACGAGCAGAACGTGCTGAGCAAGCGCATTTGAATGAGAGAGGTTTTTGAAGATGGGTATTCTGGATATTGAAATTGTCAAAGGTTTTATGCGGATGTGCAACGATGGCTGGTTGCAGGACTGGCACGAGCGCAACGGCGGCAACCTGACCTACCGCATGAAGGAAGAAGAAGTGGCGCAGTGCCGCCCCTTCTTTGACCCGCAGCCCCGCGAATGGGTGAACATGGGGGTGCAGGCGGATAATCTGGCGGGCGAGTATTTCATTACCACCGGCTCCGGCAAGTTCTTCCGCAACGTAGAGCCGGACCCTGTCCACAGCATCGGCATCGTGGAGATCAACGACAAGGGCGACAGCTGGCGCATCGTCTGGGGTCTGGAAGATGGCGCAAAGCCCACCAGTGAGTTTCCCAGCCACTTTATGAATCACAGCGTCCGCAAGGCCGCCACGGGCGGCGCAAACCGTGTCATCTACCACTGCCACGCCACCAACGTGATCGCCCTGACCTACATCCTGCCCCCCCTGACCGACCGGGATTTCACCCGTGCGCTGTGGCAGAGCGCCACCGAGTGCCCGGTGGTGTTCCCGGAGGGCGTGGGTGTCTGCCCGTGGATGGTGCCCGGCGGGACAGACATTGCCATGGCCACCAGTGAGCTGATGAAGACTTATCAGGCTGCCATCTGGGCACAGCACGGTCTGTTTGCTTCCGGCCCGGACTTTGATATTACCTTCGGCCTGGCCCACACCATCGAAAAGAGCGCCGAAATTTACGTCAAGGTGCTCTCCATGGGCGGCGGCATCATCCGGCAGACCATCACCGACGACGACCTGCGCGCCATTGCCCGCGACTTTGGCGTGACCCTGAACGAGAAGTTCCTCAACTAAGGAGCAGAACATGGAGCACATGGCATGGAAAGGCCGCATCAAGCCCGGTTGCAAGGCCGAATACCAGAAGCGTCACACGGAGATCTGGCCGGAGATGGTTAAAGTTCTGAAAGACGCCGGCATCTGCAATTACAGCATCTTCTACTGCAACGATGAGCTGTTCGGCTATTACGAGTGCGAAAAGGGTGTTGCCTATGCCGAGAAGGTGCAGGCAGAAAGCCCGGGCGTTGACCGCTGGAACGAGTTCATGAAGGACATTTTGGAATTGGAAATGGACCCTGTGACCGGCGCACAGCCAAAGCTGGAGCAGGTATTCCGGCTGAACTGAGCGGCAACCTTTTATAAAAGAAACATATCAAGAGCCATCCGTAACAAACTACGGGTGGCTCTTTTTCTGTTTGCGCTCAAACAATATTGCGCAGAAAAAACGGACGAATTGATCTAAAAAATTATTTGTATGTAGAAGAATGGCAAGAAATATTGTCCATTTCAGCAAAACAATAGAGAAAAGCGCAAGAATGTATACAACACAAGCGCAATATCGTTTGAATTTTGGGCTTCATTCGCAATTCTTTGCGAGAAAGCTGGCCCCAAAGGCTGTATAATTATAATCAGGAAGTCGCACCGAACGAGCAAATCATTTAGGAGGAATGACAATGAAAAAGACATCAAAAATCTTGTTGACCGTCATTGTCGTCGTGCTGCTGGGAATCGGAGTTTCCACCTTTTTCAAGGTAAACGGCAGCATTGGCAGTGACAAGATCCAGCTCCGGCTGGCGCACGGTCAGGCGGGCGATTCCGAGATCGGCGGCACCATCACTCCTCCCGTTGGCAACGTCCTGTTCGTGGGATGCTCGTTGGCAAAGCAACGTCTGGAGAATGTGATGAAAAGTCTGGTTCCGTTCTTTGTGGCAATTTTCATCTCACTGATGCCGGTCACATACATCCCTGCTCTGAGCGAGTGGCTGCCTACTACGCTGGGCCTGATGTAAGCCCCACGGTGCAAATGCTTGTCAAACCTGAACAGATATGACATAATCAAGGCAAGAACACCGCCTGTTCAGGAGAAAAGGAGCATTTCATGGAAACAACATGGCTGCACAGCATGGTTCAGGGTGATGCGACCCAATATTACCGCAAACGAAACGGCATTATGGTGGAACACATGGTTCGTCCGGCAAACTTTGATATGCGGTACAACCACTTCCATCAGGAGTACGAAATTTATCTCCTGATCCGTGGGCGGCGGCAGATGTTCTTTGAGAACCGCGCCTATGAAGCACAGGCCGGGAACCTGATTCTCGTGGACAGCGGCCAGATTCATATGTCCCATTCCATCGTGGGAGACCCGGAAACCGAATACGAGCGAGCGATCCTCTATGTAGACCGGGACATTGTGGAAAAGGTCGATAAGATGTTCCCGGAACTGAAGATCGGTGCGTTCTTCCACAAGCACTACGGAATTTACGAACTGACCCCGAAGCAGACAGCGAATACCCGCCGATTGTTTCTGCAAATCATGGAGGAACTGGACAAGGCAGAGCCTATGAGCCAGACCGCTATTCTTTCGGAGTTGATTCTAGGCTTCATCTACTTCCGGCGCAGCAATCAGCAGGTCGCCTGCCTGAATGATGTGCAGGAGGGTAAGGCCAGCGGCGGAAAGTTCGATGCAGTCTACCAAATCTCAGACTACATTTCCGATCACTTTCAGGAAACGCTCTCGCTGGACAGCCTTGCCGAGCAGTTTTATATCAGCAAGTATTATCTCAGCCGTTCCTTCCATGAAGTGACTGGCTTCGGCATCAACGAATACATCAACATCCTGCGGGTAAAAAAAGCGCAGAGCCTGTTAGAAACAACAACACTTTCCGTTTCCGAAATCGCAAGCCGTACCGGGTTTGAGAGCATCACCTATCTGGGACGTGTGTTCAAGAAATATCAACACGTTACGCCTGCACAATATCGAAAATCGCTTACTTCAACCGCTGAGAAAAACAACACAAATACATGAGGTGTTTTTTATGGCAAACGAAATCAAAAAAGAACTGATTCAGAAAAAGCTGGATCTTGTTATCCAGAAGCTGATGCACCTTGGTGCCCCCGAAAACGAGGACACTTTGAAAGAAGGCGGCGAGGCCATCGGATTTTTTAGCCGTGACTTCGGCATCAAGGAGTGGGACTGGCCGCAGGGCATCGGCCTGTACGGACTGCTCAAAATCGCCAAGATGCAGGATTCGGAGGAATACCGCACCTTTCTGCATGATTGGTTCAAGGAGAACATTGCGCAGGGTCTGCCTTCCCGCAATATCAACACGACTACTCCGCTGCTGACTCTGTGTGAATTGAACGAGATTTACCACGACCCTGAGTTTGAAGCCCTTTGTCTGGATTGGGCAAAGTGGCTGATGGAGTGCATCCCGCGTACCCGTGAGGGTGGCTTTCAGCACGTCACCAGTGCCAACGGCGACCGTCAGGGCGTTCGCCTAAACGAGAGCGAGATGTGGATCGACACCCTGTTCATGACCGTCTTGTTCCTCAATCGGATGGGCCAGAAGTACGGCAAGCAGGAGTGGATCGACGAATCCATTAAGCAGGTGCTGATGCACATCAAGTATCTGTACGATACCCACACCGGTCTGTTCTTCCACGGCTGGTCGTTCAATCGGATGGACAACTTTGGCGGCGTGTTCTGGTGCCGCGGCAACAGCTGGTTCACGCTAGGTATTCTGGACTATCTGGATATGTTTAAGGGTACGCTGAATCAAGGCGTCAAGACGTTCATTCTGGATACCTACAAAGCACAGGTGCGCGCACTGCGTGACCTTCAGGGTGAGGACGGCCTTTGGCATACGGTTCTGGATGACTCCACCAGCTACGAAGAAACTTCCGGCTCTGCTGCTATCACCGCTGGCATCCTGAAAGGCATCCGCATGGGGATTCTGGATGATTCCTACCTGCCCTGTGCCAAGAAAGCTATCCGTGCAATCCTCAAGAACATCGACACCGATGGTACGGTGCTGAAAGTATCCGGCGGTACGGGCATGGGCTACGACCGCGACCACTACAAAAACATTCTGATTGCTCCCATGGCATACGGCCAGTCGCTGACCATCCTTGCACTGGTGGAAGCACTGGAAACCTTTGAATGATATTTCACTGAGGCTTTTGTTGCTGCGCAAACGCGAGCTTGCCTATGGCAGGCGGAACAGTCTCATCCCACCACCAGCAAAGAAAACAGGACCTTCCCGACGGGGAAAGCCCTGTTGTACATATCGCTATTGTCTGTAGATTTTCAGGGTGCGTCCATTCGGGGCGCACCCTGTTTTTTTTCATCATGGTTGGGTGTACGTCAAAACGCATCACCGCAACTCCTTATAGGTTTCTTCCGGCGCCGGCTCGCACTACTCGTTAGAGGTGCCCTCACCGGGTACTTCCACTGCCAGATGAGAGAACCAGCAATCGGGTGCAGCACCGTGCCAGTGCTTGACCTCCGGGGGAATGTTCACCACATCGCCCGGATGCAGCTCCAGCGGCGCTTTGCCCCATTCCTGATAGTAGCCCCGGCCTGCCACGCAGACAAGGATCTGCCCGCCGCCCTTTGCGGCATGATGGATGTGCCAGTTGTTCCGGCAGCCCGGCTCAAAGGTGACGTTGTAAATGCCAACCTGTACGGTGGACAAGGGTGCCAGATAGCTTTTTCCACTGAAATATTGTGCAAAACCGTCGTTGGATGCACCGATGGGGAACACCATTTCACTCTGGTGCTTTGCCTTGGCATCCTCTGCAGCGTCCTCTGCCCAGACTTCCTTTGCCATACGGAAAGCCGCCCACGCCTTGGGCCAGCCAGCATAAAATGCCGCATGGGTCAGGATCTCTGCAATTTCAGTCCGGGTAATACCATTGTTTTTTGCTGCCGTCAGGTGATACCGAAACGAGGAGTCCGTCAGTCCCTGCGCCATCAGTGCCACCACCGTCACAAGGCTGCGGTCCCGGAGGGAGAGTTTATCCTCTCGGCTCCACACCTGCCCGAATAGTACCTCATCGTTAAGTTCTGCAAATTTGGGCGCAAATTCGCCCAGAGCATCCCGCCCTGCTGTCTGTTTCACTGCCATTATACGTTCCTCCCCATCTCGTAAGCCTGTGCCATGGCAGAGGTGTTTCGCACCGCACCCGGCTCATAGACACCACTTGCTACAAGGACGCCTTTTTCCACGGCACCTTCCACACAGTCTGCATAGCCCCGGAAGCAGGCCAGCGTAGTGTCCGCAGAGGATTTTTCCTCGTCTGCCATGGTGGTGATGTAGTAGAATTCCTTGTCTTTGACCTCAAGCCACCGTGCCACGGTACGGTCGATCACTGCCTTCAACTGGGCACTGATGGAGTAGAAGTATACCGGGCTTGCCAGCACAATGACATCGGCATCGATCATCTTTTGCAGGATGTCTGCCATATCATCCTTGTGGACGCAGGCTCCGCCGTGGGTGCTGCAGTAGTAGCAGCCGGAACAGGGAGCCACCTTTTTCTCAGCGACCCGGATCTTTTCTGCTTTGTGCCCGGCATCCTGCGCTCCACGCAGAAATTCGTCGCATAGAATATCAGAGTTGCCGCCCTTCCGGGGACTGCCAGACAAAATCAATACCTTCTTGCTCATAGGAACCTCCTTGACAGCGGAGTGCATCCGCATTATGATGTTGATAAAGTTTGATTTTATCATACAACTTAAAGCGTACTTTAAGTCAAGGGCTTTTTGAAAAAACGGAGGTTTCAGATGATCTATACCGTAGGTGAAATGGCACAAAAGCTGGGCGTACCTGCCTCCACCCTGCGCTACTACGACAAAGAAGGGTTACTTCCCTTTGTGGAGCGTTCCTCCGGCGGCATTCGGATGTTCCGGGAAAACGACTTCGAGTGGCTGCAGGTCATCCGTTGCATGAAAAAAGCCGGAATGTCCATCAAGGATATCCGGCAGTATATTGAGCTTTCCATGCAGGGAGACGACACCATTGACACCCGGCTGGAAATGTTCCGGCATCAGCGCGAGGTACTCACCCAGCAGATCCAGCAGTTACAGCACACGCTGGAGACCGTGGAGTATAAATGCTGGTTCTATGAAGCCGCCAAAGCCGCTGGGACAGTGGATGTCCCCGGTGCAATGACCGATGCGGATGTACCTGATCAGTTCCGTGCCATCCGACAGGAGCTTCGGGGACAGAAGATGCCGAATATCGAAAGATAAGAAATGCCGTTCCAGTTGCTTTTGGAACGGCATTTCTCTTAATCTTCTAACCCATGGTTCCCAGCCGTATTTTTCAAATATTCTTCCGGCTCGCCGTTTAGAATCAGGTCTGCATACGCCAGCGGGTCGTTGTAGATGAGATAATCCAGTTCCGTCCTCTGCGCCATGGTCACGTCCAATTCATCCTCGACCCCAGTGCAGTTGATGGAGATTATTCTCCCATCCCGGAGCAGCAGTTCCACGCAGCCGGTGTCCATGTTGAATTTGCAGGTTCTTTCATCGTACTTCATATTCGTGTCCTTTCCGCCTTACGGCACTCTCACAGTGGTCTGTCGTGCTTTTTTATGATAAGGTCTAGGACGTTTTTCGATGGAAGCAAGGGATTCGTTCTGTTTTCCAAAGAATACAAAAAATCCGAACCCTTCTCCTATTGAGAAAAGGTTCGGATTTTCATTGTTTGGTGCGAGTAGTGATACAGAACTTTTTGAAAACCATCGTAGTACAATGTTTTTAAGATTATCGAATAGCAACTTGCTTGTATCGCACCCCGATGGGTAGCTGTGTTTGAAATCCAGTTGCCTTTTATATACCACACAACCTAAAAATTATCAAGTACGCGCAGCGTTCACTTCTCCCATCACCGGGAGCAAATGGACGCTGCTTTTTTTGTTTGCAACGAAAGGAGGCATCCGTGAAATGGCAGTTTTTCGGGTAGAAAAGAACAGCGGCTACACGGTCATGTCAAACCACCACCTGCGGAACCGGGCCTTGTCCCTGAAAGCCAAGGGCTTACTCTCCCAAATGCTCTCCCTGCCGGAAGATTGGGATTACACCCTGCAAGGGCTAGCCCGTATCAACCGGGAAAGCATTGACGCGATACGGCAGGCTATCCGGGAACTGGAACAGGCAGGCTACATCCAGCGTTCCAGAGAACGGGATGAGAAAGGGCGGCTGCGCGGTGCAGACTATGTAATCTTCGAGCTGCCGCAGCCTGTTCCTGCATCGGTTTCACCTACATTGGAAAATCCAACGTTGGAGAATCCCACGCAGGAAAACCCTACGTTGGAAAATCCAATGCAATTAAATAAAGATAAACTAATTACAGAAAAACAAAAGAAAGAGGGATTAAATACCGATTCCATTCCTATCCATTCCCCAAACCCCTTGCCTTTGGACGAGGACGAGACAGCGGCACCGCCGCCGGAGCGGACCGGAAGCCGAAAGGAAGCGGCCTATCAAATTTACCGGGACCTGATTTTGGAGAACATCGAGTATGACACCCTCATCCAGAATCCCCGGATAGACCGGGAGCAGCTGGACGAGATCGTGGACATCCTGCTGGAAACCGTCTGCACCAACCGCAAGTCCATCCGGGTGGCCGGGGACGATTACCCGGCAGAGTTGGTCAAGGCCAAGTTCCTGAAACTGGACAGCCATCACATCGAGTTCGTCATGGACTGCCTGCGAGATAACACCACCAAAGTCCGCAACATCAAGCAATACCTGCGGGCCATGCTTTTTAACGCGCCCAGCACCATCAACAGCTCCTATGCGTCCCTTGTGGCGCACGATATGGCGCAGCCCGATTGGGGCCGCCCGCCCAACACCTGACCGAAAGGAGTACCCATCCATGAGAACACTTTACCTGCGGCGGCTGGTGGTTCCACCCTAGCTGCCGCTCTGAATTTTCTGCAACAAGGAGGGATTCATATTGCAGGAAGAAGTCACCCAGAAAACCATTGCCCTGTCCATGAAAACGGGCAAACTCACCGCCCAAGCGTTGCAAGCTGCGCTGAAAAAATATTTGCAGCACCGGGCCAAGGAGCCAAAGCTGCACCACGGCAAGCAAAGCCTGAAACGGCTGAAAGCCCACGGCGCGGCTCTGACCAACATTGAAGTCACGGAAGCGAACATCGGGGCGTTCAAGCCCTGCGCCAAGAAGTACGGCGTGGACTTCACCTTGCGTAAGGACAAGACCACCCAGCCGCCCCACTACATCGTGATCTTCAAGGCCAAGGATACGGACAATCTGGAACAGGCGTTCCGGGAGTTCACAGCCAAAACGCTCTCCAAGGAGCAGCGGCCCTCCATCCGCAAGGTGCTGACCGCAGCCAAGCAGAAAGCGGCCCAGCAGCCGAAACGTGCGAAAGAAAAAAAAGCAAAGGGGGAGCTGGAACGATGAAGCCTGAACTAAAAAAAACTGCTGGTGCTGAATCTGCCATATCTGCTGTTCGTGTACCTGTTTGCCAAATGCGGGCAGACGTACCGTCTGTCGGCGGGCGCGGATGCTTCGGCCAAGCTGCTGCACCTAACGAGCGGCATCTCCGCCGCCTTTGCAAGCCCGCTGCCCAGCCTGCACCCGTTTGACCTGTGTGTGGGCGTTGTTGGGGCGGTGGCTGTCCGTCTCATTGTGTACAGCAAGGGCAAGAACGCCAAGAAGTACCGCAAGGGTGAAGAATACGGCTCTGCCCGGTGGGGCACCGCCAAGGATATTGCCCCCTACATCGACCCCAAGTTTGAAAACAACATCCTGCTGACCCAGACCGAACGCCTGACCATGACCGGGCGGCCCAAAGACCCCAAGACGGCCCGGAACAAGAATGTGCTGGTGATTGGCGGCTCCGGCAGCGGCAAGACGCGGTTTTACGTCAAGCCCAACCTCATGCAATGCTTTCCCACGTCTGATTATCCCACCTCATTCGTAGTCACAGACCCGAAAGGCACACTGGTTCTCGAAACAGGCCAAATGTTCCAGCGGGCGGGCTACCGGGTGAAAATCCTGAACACGATAAACTTTTCCAAGTCCATGAAGTACAACCCCTTTGTCTATATCCACTCGGAAAAAGACGTGCTGAAGCTGGTGAATACCCTTATCGCCAACACCAAGGGCGAGGGTGAAAAATCAGCAGAAGATTTTTGGGTGAAGTCGGAACGGCTGTTCTACACGGCTCTGATCGGATACATCTGGTACGAGGCCCCGGCAGAGGAAATGAACTTCACCACCCTGCTGGAAATGATAAATGCCAGTGAAGCCCGCGAGGATGACCCGGACTTTCAAAGCCCGGTGGACCTCATGTTTGAGCGGCTGGAACAGAAAGACCCGGACCACTTCGCTGTCCGGCAGTACAAAAAGTTCTTGCTGTCGGCGGGCAAGACCCGTTCCTCCATCCTGATAAGCTGCGGTGCCCGTTTAGCCCCGTTTGACATCCGGGAAGTGCGTGAACTGATGGAGGACGATGAAATGGAGCTGGACACCATCGGGGATGAAAAGACGGTATTGTTCCTGATTATGAGCGACACGGACACCACCTTCAACTTCATTCTTGCCATGCTTCAAAGCCAGCTTATCAATCTGCTGTGTGACCGTGCGGATGATAAATACGGCGGTCGGCTGCCTGTCCATGTACGGCTGATTCTGGACGAGTTCGCCAACATTGGGCAGATTCCCAACTTCGACAAGCTGATCGCCACCATCCGCAGCCGGGAAATCTCGGCATCCATCATTTTGCAGAGCCAGTCGCAGCTAAAAGCCATCTACAAGGATGCGGCCGAAATCATTTCGGACAACTGCGATTCTGTTCTCTTTTTGAGTGGGCGGGGTAAGAATGCCAAAGAGATCTCCGATGCGCTGGGGAAAGAGACCATCGACAGTTTCAACACCAGCGAGAACCGGGGCTCTCAAACCTCCCACGGACTGAACTATCAAAAATTAGGAAAGGCGTTGATGTCAGAGGACGAAATCGCAATCATGGACGGCGGCAAGTGCATTTTGCAGCTGCGGGGAGTGAGGCCGTTCTCCTCGGAGAAGTTCGACATTACCAAACACCCGCACTACAAGTACCTTGCAGATGCGGACAAGAAGAACCTTTGATGTGGACAGGTTCTTATCCACTCTACGCCGGAAACGGCAGCAGGTGGTCGCACAGGACGAAAGTTTTGACCTGTATGAAATCGACCTGTCGGATGAAAATGCAGACGAATAATTTTTATTTTGAGTGCCGCAGAACAAGCGGCAGAAAGTGAGGACCTTATGGAATTTTTCAACAGCGCAGTCGATACTTTGCAGACGATTGTGGTCGGTCTGGGCGGTGCCCTGTGTGTCTGGGGTGGCATCAACCTGTTGGAGGGCTATGGACAGGATAACCCCGGCAGCAAGAGCCAGGGCGTGAAGCAGCTGGTCGCGGGCGGCGGCGTTGCCCTGATCGGCATGACCCTTGTTCCGCTGCTGTCCGGGCTGCTGGGCTAAGTCCTGCATCGCTGCCCACAATTTTCCGAACAACTAACACTTAAAATCCTACTCCGCGCTCTCCCGCTCACATGGGAGGGCGCGGGAAAGGAGGTATCTTTTTGCTTGATTAGTGAGATCATCGAGAAATGGATAAAAGGCATTTTGATAGATGGCATTACGGGCAACCTCTCCGGCCTGTTCGATAACGTGAACGCCAAGGTGGGCGAAATCGCTTCGGATGTCGGCTCTACCCCGCAGGCGTGGAACAGCGGCATTTTCAATATGCTGCGCAGTCTTTCCGAAACGGTGGTGCTGCCCATTGCAGCGGCCATCCTTGCCCTTGTGATGTGCCATGAGCTTATCCAGATGATTACCGAAAAGAACAATATGCACGACTTTGACACCTCCATGTTCTTCCGCTGGATTTTCAAGTCTGCTTTTGCCATCCTCATTGTCAGCAACACATGGAACATCGTCATGGGCGTGTTCGATGCCACCCAGAGCGTTGTCAACCAAAGCTCCGGCGTGATCATTGGCGAAACATCCATCCACTTTGACCGCTTGATACCCGGACTGGAATTTCAACTGGAAAGCATGACCATCGGCAGTCTGCTCAGCCTGTGGTTCCAGACCCTTGTAGTGGGCCTGACCATGAACATCCTGTCCATCTGCATCTTCCTTGTGACCTACGGCCGCATGATCGAGATTTATGTTGTGACCGCACTGGGGCCTATCCCGCTGGCGACCATGGGCAGCAGCGAGTGGCGCAGCACCGGGCAGAATTATTTGAAATCTTTGCTGGCACTGGGTTTCCAAGCGTTCCTGATTATGATTGTCGTGGGCATCTATGCGGTGCTGATACGCAACATTTCAGGCGCAGCGGACATTGCCGGGGCCATCTGGGGCTGCATGGGCTATACCGTGCTACTCTGTTTCTGTCTGTTCAAGACCGGCAGCATCAGCAAGTCGGTGTTCGGTGCCCATTGAGAAAGGAGCGTTTGAATGGCGTATGTGACCGTTCCCAAAGATTTGACCCATGTAAAATCCAAAGTCTTATTCGGGCTGACCAAGCGGCAGCTGGTCTGCTTCGGCGGTGCGCTCCTCACGGGCGGACCGCTTTATTTTTTGACCCGGGACTATCTTTCCAACAGCGCGGCGGCCCTGCTGATGATTTTTGCCATGCTGCCGGGGCTGCTGTTCGCTCTGTTTGAGCGGCACGGCCAGCCCCTTGAAGTAGTGATTCAGCAAATGATTCAGTGCTGCTTTATCCGTCCCAAGGAAAGGCCCTATCAGACCAACAATGCTTACGCCGCCCTTGTGCGGCAATACCAAATGGAACAGGAGGTAAAGGCCATTGTCCAGAAAAACGATACCCCACGAAACCGAAAAGCCCAAAAAGCTCACCCGCGCCCAGAAAAAAGAAATTGATGCCGTTATCCGCAAGTACAAGGGTGACGGCAAGCCCCGCACGGCACAGGCCACCATCCCGTATGAGGCCATTTACCCGGACGGTGTGTGCCGCATTGACCGCCGCACGTTCTCCAAGTGCATTGCCTTTGAGGACATCAGTTATCAGCTGGCCCAGCCGGAAACGAGGACCGCCATCTTTGAACACCTGTGCGACCTGTACAACTATGTGGATGCCTCCATCCATGTGCAGCTTTCGTTTTTGAATCGCAAGGTTGACCCGGTGCAGTACGCAAAAAGTTTTGAGATCGCACCGCAGGGGGATGATTTTGACGACATCCGCGCCGAGTACACCGCCATCCTGCAAAAGCAGCTTGCCAGCGGAAACAACGGCATTGTCAAAACCAAGTACCTGACGTTCACCATCGAGGCCGACAGCCTGAAAACGGCGCGGGCACGGCTGACCCGCATTGGCCTTGATCTGCTGGGCTACTTTAAGACCATGGGCTGCGTGGCACACGTCATGGATGGGCGGGAACGTTTGGAGGTGCTGCACGGCATCTTCCACCCGGACGGCGAACCGTTCCGCTTTGACTGGGACTGGCTGGCGCCCTCCGGCCTGTCCACTAAGGATTTTGTGGCCCCGTCCTCCCTCTGCTTCGGCACGGCCAAGACTTTTGGTCTGGGCGGCAAATATGGAGCTGTGAGCTTTTTACAAATCCTTGCGCCGGAACTTTCGGATGAAATGCTGGCCGATTTTCTCAAAACGGAAAGCGGCATTCTCGTCAATCTCCATGTGCAGGCCATCGACCAGACCGAGGCCATCAAAACCATCAAGCGGAAGATCACAGACCTTGACGCCATGAAGATTCAGGAGCAGAAAAAGGCTGTCCGTTCCGGGTACGACATGGACATCCTGCCCAGCGACCTTGCCACTTACGGCGAGGACGCCAAAAAGCTGCTGAACAAATTGCAGACCCGGAACGAACGGCTTTTCATGCTGACCTTTCTTGTGCTGAATGTGGCCGACACCAAGCAAAAGCTGGGCAACGATGTGTTCCAAGCCGCAGGTGTGGCACAGAAGTATAACTGCTCGCTTGTCCGGCTGGACTACCAGCAGGAACAGGGCCTTGTGTCCAGCCTGCCGCTGGGCATCAACCAGATAAAGATTCAGCGCAGCCTTACCACCTCCAACGTGGCGGTGTTTGTGCCCTTTGTCACGCAGGAGCTTTTCCAGAGCGGTGCGGCCATGTACTACGGCATCAACGCAAAATCCCACAACATGATCATGCTGGACCGCAAGCAGGCCCGGTGTCCCAACGGCTTGAAGCTGGGTACGCCCGGCAGCGGCAAATCCATGAGCTAAGTCCGAAATCGTCAGTGTGTTTTTAACGACTGCTGACGATATTTTTATTTCAGACCCAGAGGCCGAGTATTATCCGCTGGTCAAGCGGCTGCATGGGCAGGTCATTAAACTTTCGCCCACCAGCAAGGACTATGTGAATCCTCTGGACATCAACCTCAACTACTCCGAGGATGATAGTCCGCTTGCCCTGAAATCGGATTTTGTGCTGTCGTTCTGTGAGCTGGTCATGGGCGGTAAAACAGGTCTGGAAGCGATTGAGCGCACCGTAATAGACCGTGCCGTGAAAGCCATCTACCGCCCCTATCTGGCGAGCCCCTGCCCGGAGAATATGCCCATCCTCTCCGATTTGCACCAAGCTCTGCTCGACCAACACTTGCCGGAAGCGGACCGGGTGGCGCAGGCACTGGACCTGTATGTGTCCGGCTCGCTGAACGTTTTTAACCACAAAACGAATGTGGACATCCACAACCGGCTTGTGGCCTTTGACATCAAAGAGTTAGGCAAGCAGTTAAAAAAAAAACTGGGGATGCTCATTATCCAAGACCAGATATGGGGCCGCGTCACCCAGAACCGCAGCCAAGGCCGGGCCACATGGTATTTTGCAGACGAGTTCCACCTTTTGCTGAAAGAGGAACAGACTGCCGCATACAGTGCCGAGATTTGGAAACGCTTCCGCAAATGGGGCGGTGTGCCCACGGGCGCCACCCAGAATGTGAAGGACCTTCTTTCTTCCCCGGAGATCGAGAACATTCTGGAAAACAGCGACTTCATCACGCTGCTGAATCAGGCATCCGGCGACCGCAAAATCCTTTCGGAACGGCTGAACCTCTCCGCAGACCAGCAGAAGTACATCGACAATTCGGAACCGGGCGAAGGACTGCTGATTTTTGAAAACGTGGTGCTGCCGTTTTCCAATCCTATTCCGAAAAACACCCAGCTCTATAAAATCATGACCACCCGGCTCAGCGAGGTGGTGGAACTATGAGCTTAACACATTTCAGTTTGTTTTCCGGCATCGGCGGCATCGACCTTGCCGCGGAAGCAGCGGGGTTTACTTCGGTCTGCCAATGCGAGTGGGCAGCCTTCCCCGCCGCTGTGCTGGCAAGCCACTGGCCGGAGGTGCCCCGCTTTCAGGACATCACCACAGTAACAAAGGAGGCTTTCTTTGAAAAAACAGGACTTCGCACCGTCACCCTCATTTCAGGTGGCTTCCCGTGCCAGCCGTTCTCCACCGCAGGGCGGCAGCGCGGCTTCCACGATGAACGCTACCTCTGGCCCGAAATGCTGCGGGTCATCCGGGAATTGCAGCCCCGTTGGGTGCTTGGAGAAAATGTTGCTGGCTTCCTCCGTATGGGGCTCGACAAAACGCTCATTGACTTGGAGCAGGCAGGTTACGATGTTCGGGTTTTCGTATTACCTGCTGCTGCCGTTGGCGCGTGGCACGAACGGAAACGGGTATTCATCATCGGCTCCGCTGCTTCCCACACCCCTTGCCAGCGACACCGGGGATGTGGGCAAGGGGCTGGACATCCAAATCTCTGCGAACGGCAGCTATCGCAAGATGAACAAGGATGGCAAAGCATGGACGGCGCGGCTCTCTCATGTGGTCTACCGCATGACCCCCACCACGCTGGAAAGGCCCTACCTCAACCCGGACTGGGTAGAGTGGCTGATGGGTTTCCCGCGCAAATGGACGGACATTCCCTTTGGGCCGAAGAACCCGCCGACATCCCGCGCCTGACCGAAGATGTGCCGAACCGCAGCAAGCGGATGAAAACACTGGGCAATGCAGTTTCGCCGCCGCAGGTGTTCCCGATTCTCAAATACATTGCGGACATTGAAACGGGCCGCTGTCCGATGGGAGGTGAAGAACCTTGAAAGAATTGCAGGCAAAAGCCAAAGTCACCCAGACCATGACCCGTGACGGTCTGGTGGTGGAAAATCAGGTTGATGGTACTGTGGAGAATGTTTCCAGCCGGGAGGCGGAACAGGACTACCACGGATGCCGAGGGCAAGGCCGAAAAAATTCTGGAACGCGCCGAGGACATCAAGGACGGTCATAAAAATAAAAAAAGAAAGCGAAAAAAGCCGCAGAAAACCGCAGCCACCGCCGAAAGTGAAGATGGTCTGCACCGTTCCGCAGCCCGTCTGGAACTGACCGAGGAAGAACGGGCAGACCCGGCGTTGCAGCCGTATATCCAAAAGGCGGGAGCGAAAGCCGACAAACTGGATGCAGTCCGCGCCGCTCTTCCGAAAAAGCGTGTTCCGGTCAAGGGAAAAGTCTACGATGCTGTCAGCGGCAAGGCAAAATCCACCCTGCGTTTTGAGCAGCAGGACAAAGGCCCACCCAGCCTGAAACCAAACCCGGCCAGCCGCCCGCTATCGGAAGCGTTGCTGTTCGCTCACGGAAAAATCCATGAAGTCGAACACGAAAATGTGGGTGTGGAGGGTGGCCACAATGGTGAAGAACTGGTGGAGCATCAGACCGCCAAGGTCATCCCAGCGGCATCCGGCACCACAAGATGAAGCCCTACAAGGCCGTGGAAAAGGCAGAGCGTCAGCTCATGTCTGCCAATGCAGAATACTTTTACCAGAAATCCTTGCGGGACAATCCGCAAATTGCACAGGCGGCCAACAATCCCATTTCCCGGATGTGGCAGAAACGGCGTATCAAACAGCAGTACGCCAAAGGCTGCACGGCAGGCTGGACAAGCCGCCGCGCAAGGTGCAGCCACCACCGCAGAAAATGGTTTCCGTGTGACGAAGTTTGCAGCCGAGGGCGGCGAACGTGTAGCCGAATTTGCGGCCCAGAACTGGAAAACCATTCTGATCGTGGCCGTGTTCGGTCTGCTGGCTCTGCTCTTGATAACGGGGTTGCAGTCCTGCACCGTGATGGCGGGCACCGCTGGAACCGGCGTGACGGCATCCTCTTACTTTTCCAAGGACAAGGATATGCTGGGTGCAGAGAAAGCCTACGCCAAGCTGGAACAAAAACTGCAACGGTATCTCGACACCTACGAGGCCACCCACAACTACGATGAATACCATTTTTATCTGGACGAAATCGAGCATGACCCCTATGTGCTGATCTCGATTTTGTCCGCGCTCCATGACGGCGTTTTTACATTGGCCGAGGTGCAGGGCGAACTTGAAATGCTCTTTGAAAAGCAGTACATCCTGACCGAGACCGTGACCATGCAGATACGTTACCGTACAAAAATGATGGTCATTATTGGCCCGTATGGTGTGCCGCAGGTTATCACCTACCAAGAACCGTATGAATACTACATCTGCACGGTCAAGCTGAAAAACAAGGATTTGTCCCATTTGCCCGTGGAAGTGCTGACCGAAGAACAGCTTAGTGCCTATTCGCTCTATATGCGCACGCTGGGCAACCGGCCGGATTTGTTCGGCAAAGCGCAATACCCCAATGCGTCTACCATCAAGCAGCCCACCTACTACGATATTCCCCCGGAAGCACTAAAGGATGATAGGTTTGCCGCCATGATGGAGGAAGCCACGAAGTACATCGGCTACCCGTATGTGTGGGGCGGCAGTTCGCCCAGCACCAGCTTTGATTGCAGCGGCTACATTTCGTGGGTGCTGAATCACTCCGGCTGGAACGTGGGCCGCCAGACCGCACAGGGCCTTTACAACCTCTGTACTCCTGTTTCGACGGCGCAGGTCAAACCGGGCGACCTTGTGTTTTTCAAGGGAACCTACGATACCCCCGGCGTGAGCCATTGCGGTATCTATGTGGGCAATTCCATCATGCTGCACTGCGGCGACCCTATCTCTTACACAAACCTCAACTCAAAATATTGGCAGGAACATTTTTACAGCTATGGGCGTTTACCGTGACGCCAGAAAGGATTTTGTATGGCAAAAAGACTTTCCCGCATTGAGCGCGATATTGAACGGCTCAAAGAAAAAATCAGCGAATACCAGCAGCAGTTGAAAGAACTGGAATCTGCAAAGACTGAACAGGAAAATTTGCAGATCATTCAGTTGGTGCGCAGCATGAATATGAAGCCGGACGAGTTTGCGGCCTTCCTGCGCAGCGGTGCGCTGAACGCCGCGCCCACCGTTACCCCGTACCACAAACAGGAGGATGCCGCCGATGAAACCTGACAACTGGAACCGTTTCGCTGCCGGACTGCTGGCTATCCTGCTCTGCCTCTGCTCCTTTTCCATGCCCGCTTTCGCAAGCGGTACTGACCCTGCCCCGGAACCTCTGCCGGAGATTATCGAAGAAGAACCCGCCACGGGCGGCATGGAGCCGGAGGGTGTGCCCATCACGCCCAAAGGCAACGCAACACTGGTGGATGACTTTTACGGCGACAAGCAGCTTATTACCGTGACCACCAAAGCCGGGAATTATTTTTACATCCTGATTGACCGTGCCAATGAGGACAAAGAAACCTCTGTCCACTTCCTGAACCAAGTGGATGATGCCGACTTGCTGGCTCTGCTGGATGAAGAACCGCAGGAAACCGAAGCTGCACCTGCACCGTGAAGTGTGATGTCGGGGATGTCAATGAAAACTGCCCCTTGTGTGAAAAAAAAGAGCCTGCGTAACTGCACGGCCCCGGAAGCGGTGAAAACTGATACCGAAACGCCGCAGGAAAAGCCGAAGTCCAACATGGGCAGTCTGATGATCCTGCTGGTGCTGGTTCTGGCTGGCGGCGGTGCGGCACTCTATTATTTCAAGTTCCGCAAGCCCAAGGCCGATACCACCGGGCACGATGATCTGGACGAATACGAGAGGGACAAAGTTATTCTGTTGTATCTGATATTTCGGAACATTTCACGTCCCCGCCGAAAGCCTATACCGAAGATACGCTCCTGTCAGCAATGGAGCGGGCCGGGACCGAGGATATGCCGGCGTCAATCTGGCGGTCGTTCTGCCGGAAAGCCTGACCTCTCCCTCTCTGACCGCCGAATGGGAAAATCGCCTGACCGAGATTGCCAAAGGCAAGGCAGACCCGGACGAGTTCATGGCCGAAATTGAAACGCAGGTACGCCAACTGGTCAAGACCTATTCCTGCATCAGCGCGGACAAGCAGAACTTATTTCAGTCGGAACGGGTCATCATCGGCAAGTGTCCCCGGTGTGGTGAAAACGTCTACGAGGGCAAGAAAAAACTTCTACTGCGGAAATCGTGGCTGTCAGTTCGTAATGTGGAAGAATGACCGCTTCTTTGAGCAGCGAAAAAAGGCGGGTGCTTCTGGCAGATACGGGAGGCAAGTACGTCAATTACCGGGTAGAGCACAAAGAGTAAGGCAAAAAATACGAGGGCCGGTTATGGTAAGGTGAAGCATTCATTTTGCCATAACCGGCTCTCTATCCGTAGGATAGCAAAAAAAAGGAGTGTGACCAAATGAGCGAATTATTTTCCATCCAGCTGCAAAATCGGCAGCAGCAAGGCAGGGATGGCGTCTGGCTGGACCTGCCCACTACAACCGAACAGGTACAAGCGGCCCTGCGGCAAATCGGCATTTCGTCCGATAATCCGCAGGGCCTTTTCATTTCCGGCTACTTTGCCGAGGAAGAAAAAAACGCTTTGCAATTTCTTATAACATGGTGCTGGCATCCAATGTGGACGCGCTGAACTTTCTGGCATCACGACTGGAAACACTCTCTACCGGGGAACGCGCAGAGCTGAACGCCGCCCTGCAAGCCCCGCAGAGTGAGCTTTTCAGCATCGGGAGAATCACCGACTTTCCCGAAAACGTGGACTACTATGTGCATCTGCCGGATGTGCACGGGCCTGCCCAGCTGGGAGATTACTACCTGAATCGCTCCGGCATGGTGAATATGCCGGACGAATGGAAAGGCGGCATCGACACGGCGCAGTTTGGCCGGTATGTGGCCCAGCAGGAGCAGGGCGCATTCACCCAGTACGGCTACCTTGTCAAAAGCGGGGACGAATGGCAGAAAGTCTACGAGGGCCAGCCTGTGCCAGAGGAATACCGGGTGCTGTCTTTTCCTGCATCGGAAATCCTGCGGGATGCGGCCAACATCCCACCGCCGGTGCAGTACACAACAGAACAGCAGAAAGTTATTCCCATCATCCTGAACGGCAAGGACAGCACGGAACGGATGAAAGAAATCACGGACCGTCTGGAAACAGGCATTCAAGAATTATTCGACAGTGACCGCTACAAAGCCTACCTCACCACGATGGCAAAATTCCACAATTACAGTTTCAACAACACCTTGCTGATCGCCATGCAGGGCGGACAGCTGGTGGCGGGCTTCAACAAGTGGAAAGACACGTTCCACCGCACCGTAAAGAAAGGCGAAAAAGGTATCAAAATCCTTGCCCCTGCGCCGTATAAGGTGAAGCAGAAGATGGAAAAGCTGGACGAACAGGGCAAGCCGATTCTGGATAAGGATGGAAAGCCACTGACGGAAGAAAAGACGGTGCAGATTCCGGCCTTCAAGGTGGTGTCCGTGTTCGATGTCAGCCAGACCGAGGGCGAACCGCTGCCGACCATTACCGTGAATGAACTGTCCGGCAGTGTGCAGGACTACCAAGATTTTTTCAAGGCGTTGGAACAGGCATCCCCGGTGCCCATCGGGTTTGAGGACATCGAGGGCGGGGCGCACGGTTACTTCATGCTCGACAACCGCATTGCAATTCAGGAGGGCATGAGCCAGCTGCAAACCATCAAAACGGCCATCCACGAGATTGCCCATGCCAAGCTGCACGCCATCGACCCGAACGACCCAGAACAGACTAACCGCCCGGACAGCCGCACCCGCGAGGTACAGGCCGAAAGTGTGGCCTATGCTGTTTGCCAGTACTACGGGCTGGACACATCCGAGTATTCCTTTGGCTATGTGGCCGGGTGGAGTTCTGGCCGAGAATTGGCCGAACTGAAAGCCTCTCTGGAAATTATCCGCAGCGCGGCCCATGAGCTGATCTCCGCGCTGGACGAACATCTGGCAGAACTTCGCCAGCAGCGGGAAGCAGACCTTTCCGCTACACAGGAGGCCGCATTTGCACTGGATAATGGCAATACGCTGTTCATCCAGACCTGCGATTCCGGCTATGACTACACTCTGTATGGCCCGGACCACACGGCTCTGGACGGTGGGCAGCTGGACGCGCCCGGTCTGACCCTGCCGGATGCCGGAGCGGAAGCTCTTAATCTGCTGGGGCAGACAGCCAAGGTGTCGGAAGTTTTGTTGGGTGACAAGCTGGCGGTGTTCCAAGAGGCGGCAGAAAAAAAAGCGAATGAAATTCCCGAACCTGTTAAAATTCCAGACCCAGCCGCAGAACCTACGGTCACGATTCTATGGAGCGAAAGTGACAAGCTGCAGGACGGTGAAATCATGCCGCTGTCTGTGGCAAACCGCGTTTTTGAAGAACTGGACACCGCCCAGCACACAGACCGGGAAAAGGATGGTTACGAGGGTGGCTGGTACGACAAGACCGCGTTCCGCATTGATTTTACCCTGAACGGTCAGCCCGACAACTACGAGGGGCGGCAGGATTTCGGGGACGGTGACGGCTCCCTGATTCAGCACATCCTGAGTTACCATGAATATTACGCCAAAGATGAAAACTGGAAAAATTTTGTGCTACACAACAAAGGCCCGGAAGCGTGGGAGCAGGACAAGGCAGAGCGTGAAATGGTGCTGACCGAGTTTATCCCGTACCTCAAACAGCATTGCAATCTTTCGGCCATGGAGCTGGTAGCCACCACCGCTTTGCGGGAGGGACAGAACATTTCGCCGGAACAGGCTGCCCATTACAACGCTGTTGTGGCCTATGTGCAGGACTGCCGCCCGCTGCTTAACCAAGGCCAGTATAACTTGCCGGAACCTCCCAAGCTGGCTGACTTTGACCAGAGCTTGCAGGACTACAAAGCACAGGTGCAGGCCGAGATCGCGCAGGAAGCGGCTGCTGCCGGAATGACCGTAGAGGAATACGCAGCGGCAGGCTTTGAAGCACCGCAGCAGGACAGCTTTTCCATCTACCAGCTGCGCAATGAAGATTCCACCCGCGATTACCGTTTTGAGCCCTACGACCGCCTGCAGGCTGCCGGTTTGACCGTGGACAAGGCCAACTATACGGAAGTATACGCCGCGCCGCTGACTGCTGGCACCACGACAAACAGCATTCAAATGCTGGTCTTGGGACAGCGAGGGCGACGGAGAGAATAGCAAAGCAAGCCCAGCTAACCCTCGCAAAAACAGGATAGCATTTGAATGCTTCGGTTTGTCAAGGGTTCGCTGCGCCAGCTAAGTTGTTCTTGGATTTCGCTCAGGCTCTGGAGAAAATCAAGCAGCCGTAAGATACGCTTTTCCAGACTTTTGCAAGGCATAGATCAGCCGCACGAGTTTCTTCATGGCATGGGACAGGGCAACATTGTAGTGTTTTCCTTCAGAACGTTTCTTGGCAAGGTATTCAGCAAAGACGGGATTCCAGTGGCAGACGTACTTGGTTGCGTTGTAGAGAGCGTATCGCAGATAGCGAGAACCGCGTTTCATAGCAGTTTGTGAGTTTGCCTGACTGGTATGTAGACGGAGAGCAGCCAGCGTAAGCAAGGACTTTGTCAGGAGAATCAAAGTTGGAGAAATCGCCGATTTCAGCAAGAATCATGGCAGCGGAATGAACACCCATTCCGGGAATAGAAAGAATCGGTGGATGCAATTCATCCATGATTTGCTGAATCGAATCTTCAATTTCATCAATCTCGGAGGTGAGTTCCTTAATGAGTTTAATGGTGTGCTTCAATTCTAGAGATTTGGCAGACATGACAGAACCAATGGAAGTTCTGGCGGCCTCTCGAATCTGGATGGCCTTTTCTTTTTTCGTAGCGTCCCTTGGACGCTGTTGCAAGAAGATTTGTCAGCTTGGTGAGATGAATTTCTGAAATCTGTTTTGCACCGGGATATTCACTGAGGAGCGCATAAACCGAAGCAATATGGAGAGAGGGAACGAGCTTCTCCAGTTCTGGAAACAGAATCGTGACCAGTCTGGACACTGATATCTTGTTAGTGACTTTAACTCTTCGTTGTGGTATGCTGTATCCGTGTAGGACTTGAGGTCTACATCGGACAATAGCATAGTTGCAATCGTTCTTGCATCCACACGATCGGTTTTGGTTTTGCGAAGGCTGAGACTTTTTCGGTACAGGTTGGTGTGCAAAGGATTCATGACATAGACGGCCAGGTCATTGTCAAGAAGAAATCCAAGAATGTTGTAGCTGTAATGTCCGGTAGCCTCAAGTCCTACTTTTATTTTGTCTGACTTTTGGGTACAGTTTCGAATCGTTTGAAGCAGTTGCTTAAATCCATCCATGTTGTTGGGGATGGTAAAGCAGTCAGCACGAACCATTCCGTCTGAATCAAGAATACAGCAGTCATGCTTATCCTTGGCAACATCAATTCCAACACAAACCATTTTGATACCTCCGGCATATTTATTTCGATGCTGTTCAGGACCACAGACTTCTTTGCTCTTGTAACCTCGTTCTAAATAAACCGTCTGGCGGTATCTAACTGATTAACATTTCAACAAAGAGGCTGTGGTTGGAGCCTCCAATAAACCGTCTTTACGGTAGGTGAAAATTACCAATCCACAGCATCCTAAACATTGTAGCACACCGCTGGAGAGCGGTCTATAAATACTACTCTTTTATAATACGAGGTGAAAATAATACGTTTGTTGGTAATATAAAGGTATCCCGGTATGTAATCCACCTTGGTCTCTGTCACAGGGACAGATTCGCTGCTGCCCATGTGATACCGTACTCCTTTGAAAAAGACGCTTGGCATACTGGTGCCGCCGGATTTCCGGATATTTCGTGTTGTGGTCGTTTCAACCATTTCATAGCTCTTGTCTACAAAGCAGCATTTTTCGCCTTTTTTAAGCATCAGGTTGGGAACGTTTAATTCCGCCAGACTGCCGCTTTCAATCCGGGAGATTGCAGCAGAAGGCAGAACCGTCTGACTGGTAGAAAAAGTCGGCATGGGTTTCTGTTGTGGTTTGTTGAAGATACTCATAATCTTTTACCGATCTCCGCTGCTGTCAAAACCAGAACCATCATAAATACCGAGTTTACCAGTCGTTCCGCACCATTCACAGGTGAAAAGACCGCCCAGACCAGAAGTATTATCGCAATTCAGTCTTCCGCAGCTGCATATTACGAATGACTGAGCCTTACAATAAGGACAACCCGGATAATCGTTTGTCGGCTCAATTACACCAACAATTGAAGTCTTATCGTAACCTTCGTGTTTTGCGGTTGATTCTTTGATTGGAAATGCCCATGTGTACTTCCAATGCTTCTTGCCTGCCTTTTCAAAGCGGACGCCGTAGACTTTATGAGTTTTTCCGCATTTGCAAAGGGCAACGGTTGCTTCGATGTCATTCGTCATAACTTTTCCTTATTGCTCAATTGTAAGGGCGTAGTTTGTGTGAATTTTATGTAACAATTATAATGCTTTTACAATAGTGCGTCAATGAGAATGCAAATATATTCCATTTTACATTCAAAATATTTTGAAATTTATGCTTCTGTATCAATTTGCAATCATAACTTATAAACATAAAAGGGGAAAACACCGCATAACTCAGCATCTTCCCCTTTAGGCATTACACAAAAAATCAATTCGTTCTTAATAACTTCCTCCGCTCGGTTCTGGATGCTGTTCATCCTCTGCACCCATTCCATTTGATTTACAGCTTTCAGTTCTTCGTTCACGCCCTCACTTTCTGCCATTTGCTGGGTAAGCAACTCCAGCCGCCCCTCTGCCTGTGCATCAATGTCAGTCAGATAGCTGTTCAATCTGCCAGACAGCAGGAGAGCCTGATACCGTGCAGGGCAATGTTCTTTAAGATACCGTTTGTACATTCTACCCCAGCAGCTAACAGGACGAGAATCCTCTGCCAGAATTAAAGCCGGGAAGTAGTAATCTCCGACCAGCACATAGTCCAGCCCATTATTATCATCATGCAATCTAGTGTTCGACTTTTCCATCGCACACCTCAAATCTTTCTCTGCTGGCGCAGGTACTCTTCAAAAATGCTTCTCCGAATCAGAATCTTCCGGCCAATCTTATAGATAGCCCCACATTCATGTGCCATCCGGGTGACAGGTTTCAGTCCCAGTCCATAATAATCGCTTGCCATGCTATAAGTCACGAACTCATGCCGCATGAAATCCATATCTTCATCGTCGATCTGGTCAGAGAACATCCATACGCTGCCGCTCATTCGTCCTCGACCTCCTCCACGGTAATTTTTCTTGCAGGTTCATGGAAGCGTTCCAAATAGGCATCAAAAATCTCCCGGTTGATAAGTACCGTGCTGTCGAAGCGGTAGATTGCCCCGGCATCGCTGGCAAGCTCCAGCAGCTTCTTGTGAGAAAGGCTGTATACGATCTCTGCCTGCTGGTAACGCAGGAACTGGCGGCGCAGCTTGCGAAGCTGGTCAGGGATTCCTTTCATGGGTTTGATGGTCTTATAGTCGTTTTTCATAATCTTATCCTCCGTTTTTTGTGACTGTCTGACAGAAGTTGGCCGCAGGAGCAAACAAAAAGAGCACCTCTCGGATGATTCCAAGAAGTGCTCTTACAGCTTTGTTCAAGCCTTGTGCGTTTTGTCTGAAATCCGTCACGCTTCATAACGGGACGTGATTCTTCAGGATTTTGCTGTCAAATTGATGTCAAAACGGGAATGACACAGCTTTTGTAAGAAAATCAGAAGTACAATCTTTCGTTTCTATGTTGATTTTCTTGTGGTTCACTGGTCGATGGGCTTCATCGTGGGGATGTCATCGACGAACGGTTATAAGCCTTTATTTCTTGATACTACTCTACACCACAAGGGTTGAATTTTGCCATTCCATTTACATCTCTACACAAGCCTTTATCCGAACTGTATCGTTTGGCGTATGAATTGGCGTAAATGGCGTATGGCGTATTTGGCGTATGCTTTATTTTATTCTTCAGGGTCTTTCCACTGTGCGAACTGACGGTCAAGATTTTCAAATTCAGACTTACGCAATTCCTTGGTCACATCTGCATAGATGTTCAAGGTTGTGGAAATATCAGAATGTCCCAGCGCATCCTGAATCACCTTGATGTTCACGCCCGCTTCGCACATCCGGGTCGTGAAGGTATGCCGCAGGGTATGGCAGCTGAAACGCGGCAGGAGTACGGTGCTGTTCGGATTCTTCGCAAGCACTTCATCGTTGCAGTCCCGGATGATGCGCCGGATGGCCTTGTTCAGCGTTCCCTGATGCTGGCACTCACCAAAGCGGTTGACAAAGATAAAGTCCGTGTAACCGTCCACCGTTACCGTGCAATGGATCTCTGCTTCTTCCTGATAGGCACGTTCCTTTTCAAAGGCTTCTTTCACGAAGTCCATCATCGGAACAGTGCGGACACCAGCCTTTGTTTTGGGCGAGTGGCAGTTGAAGTATCAGCCCTTCTTGCCGCCGTTGTTCTCACGGTGGTCGTAGTTGACCAGCGTGTGATTGACGGAGATCGTGCCTTCCTCAAAATCCACATCACACCAGCGCAGACCAGTGGCTTCTCCTACGCGCAAACCAGTTCCCAGCATGACCGCGAAAATTGGATACCAGTGCTGATACTTCGGCGTTTTGGAGAGGTAGGACAGCAGCAGATTCTGCTCTGCTACGGTCAATGCCTTACGGCGGTTGGTTTCAAACTGGTGTGCCTTTTTCAGCTCCCGCAGAACGTTGTCTGAGGGATTGCTCCGCAGATAGCAGTCATCCACCGCCATGTCCAGCACCTGATGCAGAACCGTGTGTACACTGTCAATCGTAGAGATCTGCAAGCCCCGCTCGTCTGCCAGCGTGTTGTAGAACTGCTTAACGTCCGACTTCTTGAGCGCAGACACCTTCGATTTGCCGAAATCCGGCTCCACGAACTGCCGATAAAGGTACAGATAATTCTGAAAGGTGTTGTCCTTCAGACCACGCTTCACCTTTGCCCACAGGGTGAACACATCATTCAGGGTGACGTACCGTGCTTCTGCCTTGATGCCTTCCAGCGAATCTCGCTGAATGTCGTTTTCCTTTTCCCGAAGTTCCTCCAAGGTCGCGGCATAAATAGAATGTCGCTTGCCATCCGGGGAAGTCCAACGGAAATCGTACTTGCCATCTTTGCGCTGGGATTCGCCCTTGCGGAGAACCACACGCGCCTTGTCCTTGCGTTTCGTATTCCGATTTGTTGCCATGAGCGTTGCTCCTTTCTACATTGCGGTACAGAAAAAGAGCGTTGTTCTGTGTTCATAGTACCACAGATACGCCATTCTCTGCAAGACGTTTTGAAAAATATCCGGGACATTTTCAAAGCGAGTACATTCGCTCCGTGTATTCATCCAGCTTGCGCCGCTTGATGAGCCGCTTGGAACCCACCCACAGCACGAACTGACAATGCTCCTTATCCGATAATGAACGCAGCTTGTTGATGCCAATGCCGGAATAAGCCGCAGCTTCCTCCAGCGTTAAATTGCTCTTTTCCCAAATCGGAACTTGTCGGGACTTGGTCCCTCCATCTTGCTGATGCAAGACCGTTCCATCCTTAAAGTCCCCACCGGGGACTTCATTGCTTCGCAAACGCGAACTTCCTTCATAGGCAGACCTCCAATTCCTTGTAACCGAACGCCTGTAACCGGGCAGGAAAACTCTCTTTTTCTGCACACAGGGCATCCGGTGGGCTTTATACTTTTTCTTATCTTATTAAGGTTACATGGTTACAGAAAGAGGAAAACGCATCAATCATGCGGCTTTTGCGCTGTAACTGAGGTGTAACCGAATCTGTAACCAAACGTGTAACCGGTGTCCGTCAGAAGGGAAAGCCCAGTTGCTTGGCTTCTGCATCCGTTATTTCGGAGAAATTTTCAGCCCCGGTTTTGGGGCTGGTTACATATAAATTAGAGCACAAGAAAACACCCTGCAAGATTTTTAGTCTTGTAGGGCGTTTCATATATAGCATCTCGTGAATCACGAATTGCGGCATTAGTATTTTTTTGATAATGTGTAGGTATAGTAGGTGTCAACAATCAAAAGAATTGCTACGATACTCATTGTCCACCAAAAACAAGAAATGCCTTTCGTCAAAAAGCATACCATGATTATAATAATACCACTTACGATAAATGAAATACCTCCAAAGCGTTGGCTTTTTTTCCACGCTGTTTCATTTTTCATACTCCATACGCTTCTCAGTCCTACAACTGAGTTCATTCGTAGTTTTGGCATAATGTTACCTAATATAATCATTGCAACGCCAAGCAGTCCAAATACAAGTTGATTCAAATCAAGTGCAATGGAAGACAGATTTTCAATCGAATTGAAATCAGCATATAAAAAATAGAATGTCATAGCGTTGAAAAGTGCAAGAGATGCTATTCCAGTCACAATACATACATTTTTGTTATTACTTCCATTTTCTTCTTGTTTTGAGGATAACTTAGCCATGGCAAGCATAAAATAACCAAATAAAACTGTAATTACAGGGAAAATTAGTGTTTCATATTTGCTACCCCAACGTGTCACTTGATTATTCATATCATGAGCCGGGATCAGCTCTGGCAAGAACTGTAAGGCAATCAGGACAACTACCAATGGTAAAAACATGAGACTGTAAAAACGACCATTTTCTTTTTTCATTGTTGACCTCCACGCAAATTACTAATCCACATAATTGTTTCATCAAGGATAGATAAATTCAATTCGTAATAAATATAATTTTTATATCGAGTTTCATAAATCAAGTCTGCCTTTTTTAGCTTCGATAAATGGTATGACAATGCCTGTGGTGTCATATCCAATGAGATTGCTAAATCTCCTGAACTTATTTTACCTTCCTGTAACTTTAGCAGAATTTTTCGACGTGTATCGTCTGCTAAAGCAGCTAACACTTCATTTATAGCCAAGCGATCACGCTCCAATCTATTTCAAACAATCTTTAAATAGATTATATCACACATGCGCTCTTTATACAAGGCTGTTTCAAAATATTTTTAAATAGCAAAAAGATACCGTCAATGGTCACGATAAACATTTCCTTAGCTTGGCGTGGAAAAACGCAGCAGCGGAGCTGCTGGATCTGCCGCCGTTCCGCACCAGATAATACCCAGTAGGATATGACGCACAGCATCATATCACTGGGCAAGGCGTTCCCCCCTTGACTCCCTTCAAAGAGCTGCGGTCTCGCCTGTCGGCTCGGTCGGTGCTTCAAAATACCTGCGGCCTTTTGAGGTCGCCACTGGCGACCCGCACCTCTGCACTCTTGCTCCGGGCAAACTGTCCTGAACGGACAGCTCGTCCGGCTTTTTCAGTTGGCCAAAATGACCAACTGATTCTGTTACGGGTAAAATCAAGTGCCGGGTGGCGGCACCTGATTTTCAACAGACCTTGAGACGGTACGAAAAACGATGTGCTCATTTTGAGTACTTGCAGCATCTGTAACACGTTTTCGATAGACTTTTTCGTCGGCAGGAGTTGCTGCAATATCGGGCATCTGCACGTTTGGGCGTGAATTTTTCACCGCAGCACTGGCAGACCAAATCCTGACGGCGCATTTGGCGGTATTCCCGCTGCCGCAGATTGTTGGCCTGATTGCCGCACCAGTAGCTGTGACAGTATTTCTTGGTGTAGATGGTGGTGTAGAACACCCGACCGCAGCCGCCGCAGATAAGTTTGTGGACGGCGTATCCTCCGGCGGTAAAGCCCGTTTCCTCATACGATTCTTTCAAATAATCCTGATTGTTCTGCTTCCATTCTTCGTTTGTCATATACATGGAGATGACCCTCCTTTCACTGGCGTTACAGAAAAAAACAATGTGGTCAATTTGACCACATTGTTTTCTGGTAACTGAGGAATCAACGTTTAGCCGTTCTCCCTGCATGGCTTTCCTGCCCCCTTCCGGCGGCGTTTTCCGGCTCTCCTTCTCAGGGTCATCGCCGGGTATCCCATGCAGACGGTCATGCGGTTTTCAAGGTGCGGTGCTGGATTTGGCAATAAAAAATCGCCACACAACAACCTGAACCTGACCATCCCTTCTGGGATGGCCTTGTTCGGGTTTGCTATGTAGCGATAAGAAAGTCAAAAATTTGCTCCGACTCCTTCGGGAGCCGAGCTGGAACTCTAAGTAAATATGTTATATTAAATTGTTGGGATAGACTACCACAAAAATCGCAGTGTGTCAACGTGAACTTGTCGGGGCAAGGCCCCTCCATCTTGCTACGCAAGACCGTTCTGTCGCTTAAAAGCCCCACTGGGGCTTTCATTGCTGCGCTACGCTTCGCAAACGCGAACTTTTGAGAACACGCCATTTTCGGCAGATTGCGAGAAAATGCTCTGAAAACTTTGGCGAAAAGAGAGAGCCGGATGGCTCGTTTTACTTATTTGTTTTTTACCAGCAGTGACTGATACGGTTCCAGCTCCACATCCGCCAGCCAGACGGAAGTGCCTTCCGGGGTGTGGTACTCGCCACCCAGAGCGTCCAGACTTGCCCCCGCCGGGTACTCGGTAAAGTTGAACAGTCCCACCAGCGTTTCCTCGCCGCGCTTGCGCACCAGCGCCAGCACACCGGGGTTGTGGCTGTCCCAAGTGGTCACCCACGCATCCGGGGCAAAGCAGGGGTCTGCACGCATTTGGCGCAGCTGCTCCATGCCCTGCCACAAGGCGTTTTGCAGCGTGCCCTTCCGGGTGCGCTGCTTTGCGTTCTCCCAGTTGAATTTTGTGCGATGCAAATTGCGGCTGTCCTCCACACGGTCGGGGTCGTTTTTGTAATCCCAGCCGTTGAGTTGTGCGATCTCATCTCCGCAGTTCAGCATGGGGAAGCCCTGCAAGAATGCCATAGCAGTGTGCAGCAGTAGGTCACGCTTTACCGCATAGTCCAGTGCGGTTTTATCGTCCTTTTCCAGTGCCTGCTCCACGCCGCACAGGCTGGCAGTGGTGCCGCAGCTGCGGGCATCGCCGGTGGCAGGGTCGTAGTTGTACAGCTCGCCCTTTGCCCAGCTGCCGGGGAAATTGCCCTCGTAGAAGTGGTAGAGATATTCTTTATGCTTCTGCGGGTCGATGCCCAGCCGTTTTTCCACCGCCTCGTCCAGACCCCAGCCGATATCATCGTGGCAGCGCAGATAGTTCACGAACCAGCAGTTGTTCGGCAGGGCGTGCAGGGCATCCAGCTGCGCCTTCAGCAGCCGGGTATCCCGGCTGGCAAGGGCACCCCACAGGTTGACCATGGTGGACACGTTGTAGAGCATGTGGCATTCCGGCTTTTCCGGGGTGCCGAAATAGGCGGCAAGCTCCTTGGGAGCCATGACTACCTCGCCCTTGAGGATGACCGCCGGGCAGACGCATTCCAGCACCATGCGGAGCATCCGCACGATGGTGTGCACCTGCGGCAGATTGCGGCAGGTGGTGCCCAGCTGCTTCCAGATATAGGGTACGGCATCAATGCGGAACACTTCCACGCCGAGATTTGCAAGGTGCAGGATGCTCTTGGTCATGTCCACGAACACCGCCGGGTTTGCGTAGTTCAGATCCCACTGATAATCGTGGAAGGTGGTCAGCACCCACTTGTGCATCTCCTCACACCAGGTAAAGTTGCCGGGTGCGGTGTTTGGGAACACCTGCGGAACGGTCTGCTCGTACTGGTCGGGGATGGTGCGGTCGTCATAGAGATGGTAATACGCCTGAAACCACGGGTCGCCCGCCTTTGCCGCCATGGCCCAGCGGTGGGTGCTGGCGGTGTGGTTCATCACAAAATCCAGACACAGGCTGATGCCGGCCTTGCGCAGTTCACGGGTCAGGTTTTCCAGATCTTTGTTGGTGCCAAGGGCAGGGTCTACGGTGTCAAAATCCTCCACCGCATAGCCGCCATCGTTGTGGGGGTGGGGCATCTGCAAAAGGGGCATCAGATGCAGATAGGTCAGCTTCTGCTCCTTGAGGTAGGGCAGTTTCTTTGCCAGTTCTTTCAGATTTCCGGCAAAGAGGTCGGTGTACATGGTCATGCCGGACATATTGCCACGCTTGTACCACTCCGGGTCTGCAGAGCGTGCCTTGTCCAGCGCTTTCAGCTCGGCGCTGCGGGCGTTGTAGGCTTCAGACATCTCCCGCTCCAGAACTTCCAGCCCTTCCCGGTTGTGGTACAGTTCCATGAACAGCCATTCCAGCTCGTCCTTGTGCTTGGCAAACCGGGACGCAAATTCCTGCTTTACTGCCATGGTTCAGCCCTCCACTTCTGCAAGGGTGGGCATGGCGGGGATAGCGCCGTGGCGGCTGGTGGTGATGCTTGCCGCCTTGTTGGCAAAGGCCAGAATGCCTTCCAGCTTGTCCACCGTCAGGGTGTCCAGCTCCTCCTTGCAGAGCTTGGACAGGGCCGCACCAAAGAAGGTGTCGCCTGCGCCGTTGGTGTCGCCCACCTTGCAGGGCACGCCCGCCACATGGCCAGTTTTCTCCCCAAAGCGGTAGAATACGCCGTTTGCACCCAAAGTGACAAAAATTAGCCGGATGCCGTTCTGTGCCAGCTGTGCCGTGCCGCTTTCGCAGTCAGTGGTGCCGGTGAGCAGGGGCAGCTCCTCATCGGAAACTTTCAGAATATCCACCAGCGGCAGGGGCGCTTTCATCTGAGCAATGGCATCCTCTTTGTTCTTCCAGAGGTTTGCACGGTAATTGGGGTCATAAGTAATGACAGCACCCAGCTTTTTGGCACGGGCAGCAGCGTCCAGCGTGGCAGTGCGGGAGGGGTCAGCGGTCAGGCTGACAGAACCAAAGTGGACGATTTTGGCAGCTTTCAGAGCGCCCTCCGAAATGTCCTCTTTGCTCAGCATCACGTCAGCGTTGGCGCTGCGGTAGAAGCTGAAATCCCGCTCGCCGGTGGCATCCACCGAGACCACGGCCATGGTGGTGGGGTGGTCTGCATCCACCGCCATGCCGGAAACGTCCACCTTGTTCTCTGCCAGAACCTCTTTCAGGTAGCGGCCAAAAGCATCCGCACCCACCTTGCCGATAAAGGCGGTCTGTGCGCCCAGTCTGGAAGCAGCCACCGCCAGATTGGCCGGGGCACCGCCGGGGTTTGCGGCAAACTGAGGAATGCCGCGCTCATCCTTGCCGGTCTGGGTCAGGTCGATCAAAACTTCACCAATCGTTAAAATGTCCATGGTTGCTCTCCTTATCATTCATCATAGTGGGGTGTCTGCTCCGGGAACTGCTGGCTGATCTTTTCTTCAATGCCATAGGCGGCATTGAAATCGTTGTACAGCAAAAAAAAAGAAGCAGACGAACCAGATAAACCACACACCGAGGAAAGGCACAAGAAAGCCCGTCCACGGCAAAAACAACACAAACAGCAGCCACCATACCAGCTGAAGTACGGCTGCACCCAGAACGTGCTTGCCGTATTTCAGGCAGAATAGCACGGCATTTTGCAGGCGGTGAAGGTTGCTTTCTTCAAACAATACCACCTGCGGCCAGAACGCAGTAAACAGCATGAACAGAATCAGCAGCCCGGCCAGAAAAACAGCCATGGTTCCGATACCGGGCAGACGCTCCCCGGAGAACAGCACCATGCCGAAAAACAGCTCGATGCCAAGTGCCAGGCTGAACACCACACCGGGCAGAAGGGATGCTTTCCAGTTTTGTTTCATGCCCTTGCAGTAGTTTTCCCACCAGCCCCGGGGCGCATCCCGGTAGCTGCGGAACAGCGCGTCCATCATGCAGGAAATGGCCGGCCCCACCAGCAGTCCGCCCACCACGCAGACCGGGATCAGCACCAGCAGACTGGAAGAAAGCAGGGCGTACCCCACCCCCAGCCCATAGGGGATGCACAGACCCAAGGTGACAAAATCCGCAAAGAGAAAGCTTTTCCAGTCTCGTTCCAGCAGCTCCTGATACCGGGGCAGACCAGTGGCGCGTTGACCATGGATGACCGGGTCACTCGGAAAGAATAAGCCCATTTCTACGCCTCCTTAATAGGTGCAGCCGTTCAGAAATTCGGTCAGTACAGCCAGTGCATCGCCGGTGTAGCTCTCCTGACAGGAAAGCTCCCACTCTATGGCACTGGTGCCCTTCTGTCCAAAGGCGGCAACGCCAAAGGCATAGGGGTTGCTCTTGTCCTGATAGGCAAACTGAATGACAGTGTACTCCTGCCCGGCGGCAGTCAGGGTCTGTGTGTCAGAAATATCGTAGTTCTGCTGTGCCAGCTCCTGCCAGCCGGAAACAGCGGAAGCTGCCTTTTCTTCGGTCTTGTTTTCCTGTACCACCAGCGTCAGCTGGGCATCATAGAGATCGACTGTCTTACCCTCGCTGTTTTCATAGGGCTGGGGTTCTCCGTTGACCCAAGAAGCATAGTACAGGCCGTTGGCGGCAAGGATATCCTTGTTGTCCAGCAAGGTGAAGTCCTCCGGCGGGGCAGGGGCAACCAGCGTTTTGCCTACCGGAGCCGTCCCATCCGCATTTACCAGCGGATCACTTTTCAAATTTTCATCCTTCACACCGCAGCCAGTACAGAGAACTGCCGCCAGCGCAAGTGCTACAACACACAACCAGTTCCGTTTCATGGAGTTGCTCCTTCCGTCAGAATCTCCCACAGCCGCTGTGCTCCTTCCCGGGCAAGGGCGGCTTTTTCGTTCTTGGGCTCTTCATAAAAGGCCCTGCGGCCTAAAAATAATCCGTTTACCAGTTCTGCGCTGCTGCCAGTAACGGTGGTTCCCAACACGGTGGTCTGATACGTTCCAAGGTCGTATCCGGCCAGCACCGGGCAGTCTGCCCAAGGCACGGTCTTTCCGGCGGCGGTATAGTCGTTGTCGCCCGGCGGAGTGCCGTCCCAGTTGGCAAGTGCCTGATAGTCCAGCTGAAAATGCGCCGGGTCATCCAGCAGCAGAAAATAGCTTTCCTCGGCGTTCATATCCGCCAAAAACTGCATCTGTGCGGCAAGCGCGTAAGTAGAAGCGTTTTCCACGTCCTCAGTGTCGCTGACATACTGGTTGAGCTTGACCGAAACGATTCCGTCGCCGTTCAGATCTTCGCCATACTGCGCAAAAGCGGCTTCGATGGCGTGGGCTGTATCCTCCGGCAGAGCACTTTTGCCCACATAGGCGATCTGATAGTCCGGCAGGGTTTCGCCCCAGTGCAGGGCGTTGCCCAGCCAGCTGATGCCGACCCAAAGCGCCACAGCCGCAATAATAAGGTAGAGCCAGTGGTAATGCAGCCAATTTTTGAACCAGTACCACCGGCCTTTTTCTTCGGGGCGGTCATGCCTTGGTGGTGCCGCCGTAGGCGTAGCGCACCGGCAGACACAACAGGGAGGGAGTGTTAGCGTGGGAGTCCTGCAGCACCAGATCCACGCAGGTCTCTGCCATGGCTTCTACCGGCTGGATGATGGTGGAGCAGTAGTAGTCCTGATCTCCAAAGGCGCGCAGACCGTCGTAGCCGATGACCTGCACATCCTCCGGTACGCGCTGCCCCATCCGGCGCAGCATCTTGATGACGGCGACCGCCAGCTTGTCGGTGACGCAAAAGATGCCGTCAAAGGCCAGCCGTCCGTCCTTCAAGTTCTCTTCTAGAAAGTGCTCGAACTCACTGAGCGGCGCGTCATCCATCAGGATCTTTTGGGTGCAGGGCAGCTGCATGGCTTCACACTCTGCCACAAAACCGTCCCGGCGTTTGTTGGTCTCGCTGGTCAGCGGGGAGCCGATGCGCAGGAATGCCAGATTTTTGCAGCCGTTTTCCACCAGCTTCTGGGCCGCCAAGCGCCCGCCGTTGTAGTTATCAGAGGCCACGCAGGTGGTGCTGCCACTGAGATAGCGGTCGATGGACACCGACCGCACATCCGGGGAATCTTCAGGTCGGGGTTGTAGGTCAGGGCAATGATGCCATCCACCTTGTTCTGCGCCACCATCTGCACCATTTCCTGCTCCTTGGTGTAGTCGTATTCCGTATCGCACAGCAGCATCCGATAGCCGCGGTTCACCAGCGCCCGGTTGATGTAGTGTGCCACCATACTAAAGAAAGGGTTGAGCAGATTGGGCAGGATGACCGCCACGGTGTAGGTGCGGTTGTTCTTCAGCCCCTTGGCGTAGGCGTTGATGTGGTAGTCCAGCGTCTTGATGGCCTGTTCTACCTTTTTACGGTACTCGTCACCCACTGGGATGCCGTTGATGACCTTGGATACAGTGCCCAGAGAGACCCCTGCCTCCTTGGCCACATCCTTCATAGTAGGGGCGGTGTTCTGTTTTGCCATGCGGGCCACTCCTTTGTTCGTGAAACGTTTCTATTTCAAGTGGATATATATCAAAGGAAATCTTGCTGTATTCCTGCTAACTCTGAGGTTCTTGCAACTTCAGTATAGCATGGTTTTTCCAGAATGTAAAGACTTTTTTCGTGAAATTTCATGAACCGTTTCACGAACGCACGATGATGCATTTTGCACAAAAACATCCTACCGCAAGTGTGCAAAACGTTGAAAACATGGATACAAGGCATTTTTTGCGTAAAATCCTGTTGACACAAAAACGCTGGCGTGTTATCTTTGTGTTGCAAGCCGTGTAACGTTTCACGGGAAACGACAAAAAACGCTCCCCGAACGGCAGGGAACCCCGCCCACGGGCCTGTGGGCAGCGTAAAAACAAGAAGGAGGAGTTTTTATGACGCAGACCTCGCCAGCTGCTGCACGTCAGCTGGACGCTATCCCGGTCCACCGCAAAAAGCCTCAGCCAACGGCTGCGGGAAAACTGGCAGCTCTATGTGATGCTGCTGATCCCGGTGGTGCTGACCATCGTTTATAAGTACTGGCCCATGTACGGCATCCAGATCGCCTTCCGGGACTTCAAGGCAAGCCGGGGCATCACCGGCAGCGAGTGGGTCGGCCTGTACTGGTTTGAACGGTTCTTCACCGCACCCAACTGTGTGCGCATGATCAAGAATACCGTGCTGCTGAGCCTGTACAGCCTGCTGTGGAGTTTCCCCATCCCCATCATCCTGTCCCTGTGCATCAACCAGCTGCGCTTTGCAAAGTTCAAGCGGGTGGTGCAGACGGTGCTGTATGCACCCCACTTCATCTCCACCATGGTCATCTGTGGTATGATCAAGATTTTCCTCAGCCCCTCGGGTGGTCTGCTGAACCTGATCCTGGGCACCAGCGTGGACTTCCTCTCGGAGAGCGCCGCCTTCCGCACCATCTATGTGGCATCCGGCATCTGGCAGGAAGCCGGATGGGGTACCATCATTTATATGGCTTGTCTGGCTGCTGTGGATACCAGCCTGTACGAAGCCGCTAAGATCGATGGCGCGTCCATGTTCCAGCGTATCCTGAACATTGATATCCCGGAACTGGTACCCATGATCGTGCTGCAGCTCATTATGAGTGTAGGCAACCTGATGAACGTGGGCTTTGAAAAGGTGCTGCTGCTGCAGACCGAACTGAACAAGGCCACCAGCGACATCATTGCCGTGTACGTCTATGAACAGGGCATCATCAACGCCAAGTACAGCTATTCCACCGCTGTGGGTCTGTTCAACACGGTGGTCAACATCATCCTGCTCATCATCGTCAACCGCATCGCCAAAAAGGCGGCAGACGTCAGCTTTGTGTAAAGGGGGCGAACCGTTATGGCAAAAAACATTGCAGCATCTCGTCAAAAGAAGCCCGGCGGTCTGTCCGATAAGGTCAGCGACATCGTTCTGGTGGTCATCTGCGCCGCCGTCATGCTCATCGTGGCCTATCCGCTGTACTACGTTCTGGTGGCGTCCTTCTCAGACCCCTACGACGTGTACGCCGGCAAGACCTTCCTGCTGCCCAGCCAGTTCACCCTGAAGGGCTATCAGGCTGTGTTTGCAGACAGTGCGCTGTTCTCCGGTTTTATGAACAGCATCAAGTACACCGTCATCGGCACCATCTACTCGGTGGTCATGATCTATCTGGTGGCATATCCGCTGAGCGTCAAAGACCTGCCCGGACGCAAATACATCAGTCTGTTCTTCGTCATCACGATGTATTTCGGCGGCGGTCTGGTACCTACTTACCTGATCGTTAAGGAAACGGGTCTGCTGGGCAGTATGTGGGCACTGTTCCTGCCCGGTGTGGTGGCTGTGGGCAACGTGATCATCGTCCGCAACTTCTTCGAGAACAACATCCCCCGGGAACTGCTGGAAGCCGCCGAGATCGACGGTGCCTCCAAGTGGACCGTCTTTGTAAAGATGGTCATCCCTCTGAGCCGTTCCATTATGGCCGTTATGGTGGTGTACAGCATGGTGGCCTACTGGAACGACTGGTTCACCGCTCTGATCTACCTGAGAGCCGATCAGGCTCCGCTGCCGCTGGTGTTGCGCAATATCCTGATCAAGAGCTCCACCAGCGCCAGCCAGTCCTCTATGGTAGCGGGCGGCTTTGCAGAACTGAATAAGCTGACCGAAATGATCAAGTTTGCTTCCATCATCGTGGCAGCTGCCCCCATGCTGATCGTTTACCCCTTTGTACAGAAGTATTTTGAAAAAGGCTTCATGGCAGGTGCAGTCAAGGGCTAAAATTGCGACCGCGGCCTGCGGCCGAAACAGGGAGCAATTTTTGGCGCAGCGGTCTGCAAGACGCGAGTGCCGCCCAAGGCACGAAGCGGATGCAGGGCACCGCAAGAGGTTTTAAACGACCGCAGCCTATTCCAGAAAACGAAAAGAACCTGATATAACATTACAGAAAAGGAGAACAACCATGAAAAAGATGATCTCTCGCCGCAATTTCCTGAAGGTTTGCGCCGTTGCCGGTTCTGCCGTGGCACTGTCTGCCTGCGGCGGCAGCAAAAAAAGGCCGCTGCACCCGATCCCTCCAACACCGACCAGACCAGCTTTGACATCGTGGGCGGTCAGTCTGCTCTGAGCCCCGGCTACAACGACAACGAGGTGCTGAAGAAGCTGGCAGATAACGTGGGCGTTAAACTCAATTACGAGACCATGAGCGACTCCCTCAGCGAGCAGGTGAACATCCGCATTGCAGGCGACCAGCTGCCGGACGCCTTTATGGGTGTAGGCTTCTCCAACTACGATATCGCCAACTACGGTGCAGACGGCACCTTCCTGGACCTGACCCCCTATATCAACGCCGAGATCATGCCCAACCTGACCAAGATCCTGGACGAGCATCCCAACATCCGCGCCGCTATCACCATGAGCGACGGCTGCATCTACGGTCTGCCCGCTGCCGAGCAGATGGGCACTGCCGGTATCGGTGACGACGAGGATTACAGCATCTTCACCATTCCGCAGTTCTCCATGATCAACAAGCGCTGGCTGGACGAGCTGGGGCTGGAAGTGCCCACCACGCTGGACGAGCTGCACACCGCCCTGAAGGCCTTCAAAGACAACGATATGTCCGCCAAGGTCTACGGCAACGCTCCCGGCAGCACCATCCCCATGTCCACCGGCTTTGACGAGTGGTGCTGGGGTCAGAACATCTTCTACGCAGGCTTCGGATTCACCAACTGGCCCAACGATGTGTGCAACGATCTGGTGCTGCAGAAGGACGGCAAGTGCCGCTTTGTCTGCGCCGAGGACAACTACCGCAAGGCGCGATCTACCTACTCACGACTGGTACGCCGAGGGTCTGATGGACGTGGAGATGTTCAGTCAGGATACCAACCAGCTGCTGGCTAAGGGCGCACAGGGCTATCTGGGCGTTTCCACCTGGTGGTACATCGAGGAGCTGATGGGCGATTACTCCAAGGACTATGTGTTCCTGCCCGTACTGGACGGCCCGGACGGCACTCACAACGTCACCGTGCGTACCGGCGGCGGCACTAACAGCGGCAACCTGAACGTGACCAACAAGTGCCAGAGCCCCGCCAACCTGCTGAAGTTCTTTGACCAGTGGTATGACGGCGAGACCGTGATGCAGCTGCAGTACGGCCCCATCGGCGTGTTCTTCACCGAGCAGGACGCCAACGGCAAGTGGAAATCTATCACCGAGGAAGAGGCCAAGGCAAAGTACAACAAGGGTGCCGGTGAGCTGAAATCCACCTACGAGGTCTGGGGTCCCAAGCTGATCCTCAGCGAGTACTACGACAAGTACTTCTACATGGAGGCGCGCCATCGAGCGTCTGACCGACCTGAAGGACTTCTGGATGCCCTTTGTGGACGACACCACCACTTACCCCATCGACTGCGTGTTCACCAGCGAGGAACTGGACACCATTGACCGCTACCGTGCAGATTTTGAGAATGCAGTCTCTGAGCAGGAAGGCCTGTGGCTGAAGGATGGCGGCCCCTCTGATGACGAGTGGAGCGCATACCTCGACACCCTGACCAACAGCTGCGGCATGGACAAGCTGCTGGAAGTCTACCAGAACGCTTATGACCGCTACAAGGCCAACGTCTGATTTTGAGCGACAAGGAGGCATCCGCGATGCCAAGTGAAATTTTGAACAAAGCCCGTGCCTACGAGGCCAAGCACGGCGCTGCCATTTCCCCGGCGGAACGCCCTGCTTACCACATGACCCCTTATGTGGGCTGGCTGAACGACCCCAACGGCTTCTCTTATTACAAAGGGAAGTATCACCAGTTCTATCAGTATAATCCCTACGATGTGCGGTGGGCGCCCATGCACTGGGGTCATGCGGTCAGCTCCGACCTGCTGCACTGGGAGTATCTGCCCTGTGCGCTTGCACCGGATTCTCCGGCAGACAATGGCCCCGGCTGCTTCTCCGGCTCGGCCACCGAGATGGATGACGGCAAGCAGCTGCTGATGTACACCAGCGTGGTGGCAGAAAAGCAGCCCAATGGGGAGATGCGGGACATCCAGACCCAGAGCATTGCCATTGGTGACGGTCTCAACTACGAAAAGCCTGCCTGCAACCCGGTGCTGACCCAGAAGGATCTGCCGGAAGGCTTCAGTAAGTTTGATTTCCGGGACCCCAAGATCTGGCGTGAGGCCGACGGCACCTACTCTGCCGTCACCGTCTGCCTGGCCGAGGACGGCAGCGGCGCAGCAGCACTGTTCCAAAGCAAGGACGGCTTCGACTGGCACTTTGTCACGGTGCTGGAACGCTGCAACAACCAGTACGGCAAAATGTGGGAGTGCCCGGACTTCTTTCCGCTGGATGGCAAGCAGGTCTTGATGCTCGGCCCCATGGAGATGCTGCCCAAGGGCGAGTTCCACAACGGTCACAACGTGATTGCCCTCATCGGCAACTACGACGAAGCCACCCACACTTTCACCAAGGAAAATGTGCAGCTGATGGACGGCGGCATCGACTTCTACGCCACCCAGACCACCCTTGCCCCGGATGGCCGCCGGATCATGACGGCATGGCTGCAGACATGGTCGGACACCGAGGATAAGCCCAAGGGCTGCAAGTGGTTCGGGCAGACCATCTGCCCCCGGGAGCTGCACATCAAGGACGGCCGCATTGTTCAGGCCCCGGTGCGGGAGCTGGATGCCGTCCACGGTAAGCGCACTTTCCACGAAAATGTGACGGTGCAAGGCGAAACTTCTCTGGAAGGCATCAAGGGCCGTGTGGCGGACTTGACCGTCACGGTGCAGCCCGGCGAATACCGCTCCTTCACCCTGAAGCTGGCCGCAGATGCAGACCATCATCACACTAGCCTGACCTACGATCCCTACACTTCCGAGCTGACGCTGGATCGCAGCTATGCCGGTTCCCGTGCCGACATCGTGCATACCCGCAGCTGCAAGGTGCGCAGCCAGAACGGTGCGCTCAAGCTCCGCATCCTGCTGGATAAGAACAGCATCGAAGTTTTCGCCAACGATGGCGAGCAGACCATGACCGCATGGATCTACACCCCCCAGTCTGCCGACGGCATTGCCTTTGCTGCCGATGGCGAAGCAACTGTTACAGTGGAACAGTTTGAGCTGAATCTGTAACCTGATATGTAATTGGTGAAGGCTTTCTGTTCAGGAATGGTAAGCGCATGACGCTTTTTCTTTTCCCAACTATGGCTTTTCTTGATTTCGGTCATAACGCCCTCCGTAGGATTCAAACGCAGCAGTCCATCACGGACGGCCATTGTAAAGGTCGGATGCAGCAAAGTATTCACGATCTCCATGCTGTTCGGCTTAAAGCCTTTTTCCATGATCAGGGAGTAGTAGAACTTCTTCACATCCGTATATTTGATCTTGCTGATGCGCCGTTTCCCGAAATCGACACGGACATAGTGGTTGTATATATATTTGTAGTTGGTCAGGGTGGATTGCTTCAGGTCGTACTTCTGGGAAATGGACTCGTCAAACAGTTCGTTCAACGTAATGCGCTCTGCACGGTCGGGGTCAAGACCATCCTCGATTGCTCTGCGAATTTTGACCTCTTTTTTTTTCTTAGTTCGCTCAACTCCTTTGCATAGACCGCTTTTTGCTCACCGCGAATCGTAGTATAGCGGAACACATAGCGACCATCTTTACGCTGGGATTCGCCTTTTTTTCAAAGCGTATCCACGGGAATCTTTTCTTGCTTTTGTTGCCATTCTTCTCACCTCATTTTCAGATTAGAGGAAAACAGCCATATCCTGATGGACTGCATCAGAGATTTTGCAATCACTTTTTGCTGTCCTGCTCCAAGGATACTCTATGTTCTCCATCATTGCAAGGATGTCGGATTCTGGGAAACAAAAAAATCGCCGTTTCAAATGAAACGGCGACCCGGTATGGAATATTTACTTTTGAATCTTTTCAATCAGGCACTCATGCTTCTTCGTGGTTTTGTCGTAGTTGATGCCTACCAGCAGCAGGTTTCCCTGATAGTCCTTCAACGCATCCCCATAGTTCTTGTTCTTGATTTGAGCCAATGCGCCGGATGCGCTCTTGTCCCATTTCAGTTCGATCACCACAGCGGGCTTATCCTGATGCAGCCTGCGGGGAATAAAGCACACATCCGCAAAGCCTTTGCCTGCGGGCAGTTCACGCACCAGCGTGTAATACTCCCGCGCAAAATAGAACGCCAGATTGATGGTGCAGCTCAGGGAGTTTTCATCGTTGTATTGCAGGATAGAGACTTCTTCATGTGCCTTGTCGATGCCGGCGGCCACGGCATCCACATCCATTGCCCACAATGCTTCGAGCAGCTTGCGGGATGCGTCAACGGAATCCATGACTCCTTTCCAGTTCATCGTGCTGATGGCATTGACGTACTCCTGCGAAACTTCCTTGTTGGGAATCGTCACGGTTTCGCTTGAACTATCGTAGGTCAGATAGCCCAGATGCACCAGCAGCGTCAGCACATCGTCTTTGCAGGAGAAAGTGGTCATATCGTTGCTGAATGTACCGGTGTTGATCTTTACACGCTCGCCAGCAAGCATTCTGACCACAGCATCCTGCAAACCATCCATATCCATCTGGATGTAAATTTTCAGGGCTTCGTAGGTTTCGGTCTGGTTCAGTAGGTGCCGAACTTGTGCCGCAGCATAGCTTCCACAACCGATTTCGGGCTGTACATAGAATAATGCACATCGCCGGACTGCCGGTGGGCAATCAGGTCATAGCCATCGTACCATGCTCTGGCTTCCTCAAAGTTCATCTGATACTTGTCACAGAGAGCAGCCACTTCTTGTTCGGTGAAACCAAAATATTCCGCCAGATCGCCGGGATCTGTCATGGAATACTCGGTAAACATATTCAGCGCAGAATGGGAGCCATATTTCTTGATGGGCAGAATACCCGTCATATAGGCCAGTGCAACATAATCCTTGTCTTTCAGCCATGCCCGCAGGAAGTCCAGATATTTCTTCTGTGCATCCTGATTTTGCTGATATTCCCGGAACAGGCAATCCCACTCGTCAATCAGGATCACAAACGACCGTTTTGTTTTTGCGTAGATGTCCTTCATCACCTGAATGAGGTTGCTCTCATCCCGAAAACGCACTTCCTGAAAGTGGTCGGTCAGGTCAAAGACCAGATACTTTTTGCAGCATGGTCAGCATTTCATCCATGCTGTGCGTCATGCTCAGAAATTCCTGCATATTGACCTTGAGGACATCGTACTGGTTCCGATGCTGCTGATAAGAACCCGTCTTGCTGATTTTCAGAGGGTCAAACAGGGATGCGGTATCTTCGCCGCGGTCGTAGTAGGCTGCAAGCATATCCGCAGCCATCGACTTGCCGAAGCGTCTGGGGCGGCTGACGCAGATGAACTTCTGCCGGGTGTTGATGACAGCGTTCGTCTTTTCGATCAGCCCGGACTTATCCACATAGATCTCAGAGTTCAGGCTTTCCTGAAAGCCCTTGCTGCCCGGATTCAGATAACTGCCCATGCGGCACCCTCCCATCTCAGCAAATGTTACTATGTTCATTATACTCTAATCTTCCCAGAATCACAAGAACAGGTAACAGGGTTTTATGTAAGACCTCCGGCGGTGCGCCGGAGGTGCAAAATGCTCACTACGGAAGGTGTCCAGATACTCATCAAAAATGTCCAGATTCACCAGCACCACGCGGCGAATCTTGTAAATTGCTCCTGCTTCCTTTGCGAGCTGTTCAAATGTATGCAGACCCATCGAGTAGAGTTCTGCACCCTCCTGATAGCGGACAAAACGCTTCTTGCCCGACTTGACCATGGGTTCCAGTTCCTTGATTTCAGTTCTTGCAAATGCCATATTGTACCTCTTTTCTATTATGAGTGATTGCTTTCCAGATGCCATTGAATGCCATCCTGCTCCAAGGATATCCAGATTGCTCCATGATTGCAAGGATGCCAAAATTGCGAGTTTACCATTTGTGATTTTTTCGTCTGTTATGCTGTTTTGGAATCGTTTTTGACCAAATTTTCCTGATCCAGTGCCAGACTGCATTTCAGAGCTTTCTCTATTTGCGCCATTTCCCAGTCGCTTGTCAGCCCCATGAAATTGTTGATGCGCTCTTTATCGATGGTGAAAAGCTGCTCCAGTAGTACAACAGATGGACGATTAAACGCCGGGACAGTCGGCGAAAATTTGTTTCCTGTATTATTTTGAATAACAATAACAGGACGTTTGCCGCCCTGCTCTGAACCATAGTGTGGGTCTAAATCGGCAAAGTAGATTTCTCCACGGCGGAAGCCGAAATTTCTTGTCACATAAACGATAACGACCAAGCCCCCTTTGTAATATGTAGCAAAAGCCGCCCAGCAGGACGGCTTTTGCAGTGAAAAGGAAATCTGCCATAAGCAGGGAAATGACTTACTGCTTGATGGGAAGGCTTTTTGTGCGACTGGAGCCGTTGTAGGCTTTCAGAATCTGGAGCATATACTTCTGATAGTTCGGCCCGGTCATTGCCTGACCGCTGCGATAAATCGCCACAGGGCTGGTGCGCTGGAGCTGCCGAATCAGGCGAATAGGGTCATACTCGTGGTCGTACAAGCGACAAACTGTGTCACGCCCTGCATACCTCGGCACGGAGGGAATCAATATCGCCCTCCCATGTTCGCCAGCACACGGACATCGGTGTAAATGCGCGCACCGTGTTTCCAAAGGCCGTAGCGATGCAGGCGATTTTCCACTTTGCCCGGGTCGCCGCCGCGAATCTTGGCGCGCATTTTTGCGCCTGCGGTCAGCGGGGCAGAAACGCCGGTCTGCTGTGCGAACAGCAGGGCTTCTTCTGCTTTCCGGTCAACCGGTGTAAACCTTGCAGAGGATGTCGAGATCACAGTTGTTGTTCCGCAGCTTGAGAGCGGCGATGGTATGCTGACCATCAAAGACGTAGTAGTGACCATTGCGGTAGCTGACCTTGGGCGCATTGGCGATGCGCTCATCAAACTCAGCAGCAATGCGCTTGACCCGGTTGGCATTGAGATGCCGCTGGTAGTAGCTGCGCGGCACTTCCAGAAACTTACTGTTGATGACCATTTCGTGATGAACAAGTTTAATCATAGGCAAATTCTCCTTCCAGTTTTACGATATACTCTTTTGCTTTCTGCAAAAGTTCAACGACTTTCTTTGACGGATGTTCGGATTTTCAAGGAACTCCGGGTAATGCTCAAAGCAGACATCCAGACGATAGATCATCATATCAGCCGCCGATTCCACCTCACTGAGCATTCCTTCGGCATCGGCCACCTGCTCAACAGATTCCATCTTATCGGATAAGGCGCGGATGGTTTGCAGTTCAGTCAATGTCTTAGTCGGCTTTGGCGGGTCATCTATCCCTGCTGGCGCTGTTTCTGACTTGCACGTTAGTTCAGCCACATCATCAGCGGCTGTGTTCTCGGCTTTCTTTTTTGGCCTTTGCTGTGGACTTGCTTGTGGATTTTTTGGTTTCTTCGGCGTGCAGATCTTTTCGACCAGTGCCGGACGTTCTTCGGGAGGGGCACGGGCGACGGATGCAATCTCGGCGGCGGTCGGCTTGATCTCACCGGAAAGCACTTTCTGCCGTGTGCCGGGAACGGCTTCTTCGGCAGCGTCTATGCCTTTGGCAAAATGACTTCAGCTCTCCGTACAAAGCTGTTGTATTTGTTTCACGAGCGATTCTTGCACGAGTTTTTCGTTTTTTTTGGTTGGTGGTCATTTTGACCACCAACCAAACTCGTATATTGGTTAGCCCCTTTTTCATTTGGTATCAAAGCCTTTTCAGCTTCATATTGCTTTCCTACAAGGTACTTCTTCTGTTCCGGTGTGAGGTTGCGCCGCCCCAACTGGTTTTTGCAGATCCAGATGATTGCTTCATAGCGGCTTGCAAACTCTTTCTCGTGAACGGTGTACGGGATGTCAGGGTGCTTCTGAAGAATCGTATATCGGTTATGACCGTCAACGATCAGCCCATTCCAGACGATGATGGGATTGATAACTTTGCCATCGTTGACGATGTTCTTCTCCAGCTGTTCCAGTTCCTCAAAGGTCAGCGGCGGAATCTTGCCCTGAAACTCCGGGTCGATCTTAAGCGCATTCAGATTCATCATCGAACCGTCCTGGATGTAGTAGTCGTAGCCGAAGTTGGTCTGGCAGTAGGTGCAAGGTTCCTTGGTGAGCTGATAAGGGTCTGCACGACGGACGGACGGATGCCGCGTGCATTGCGGAACGCATTCAGGCAGCGGGGGCAGAGGGTGGTCAGAACTGATGGATTTCCTCCGAAACTTCAACAAAAAAATCCTCAGTGTATGTGGTGGGATAATGCTCTTTCAAGTTAATCGTAGGCATAGGCTTCCTCAAATCCGGTCAGGTTGTTGGCGAAATCGAATCAAGGGAGTGTAAGTACTCCTATTGAATTTCCTGCTCAAGATCATCAAACAAAGGGCAGGAGAAAAACTCTCCAAGAGAAATGTTAAGGCCGTCGCAGAGTTTTTTGATCGTCCCGATAGAAACACTGTGTCGGGAGGAATCGAGCATACTGTAAACGGTAGATGGCGTAACACCGGAACGGACCGCAAGTTCATTTGGACAAATCCCCCGCTGGTCACAAATCTCTTTGAAACGAATCGCCACAGCGTCCTTTACAGACAGCTCAATAACATCTTTTACTATCATGCTGCGCCTCCTTTGCATGATAGTAACGGATATTGAAATTTTTCGTGTACGCACCTGCGTATATTGACGAAAAGATGACAATATTTCATCAATGTCTTAGGCAGTACGAATTGTCTATTGCAATTTTAACTATATAGAAATATACTTATAAGTACCAAATCATTCCACCGTATAGGAGGACATTATCATGGCAAGACC
>VOFI01000017.1_pt1:130000-133504 | contig 133504 bp, 108 predicted proteins | sample 5384131 | NCBI WGS metagenome assembly VOFI01 (sample SAMN12384728, study PRJNA508395) | human gut metagenome | isolation source: healthy gut H | host: Homo sapiens | reverse complement strand
AGATTTGGTGGAATGAAAAATAGTTAGTACTTTTGCACTCGCTTTTGAGAAATACACTTTCTCTTAGCGATTAAAGAAAGAGTTCTTTGAAAGATTTTACATAAACAGACAAGTAGTACAAGAAGCGGTTAACTTCTTAGAAATAAGAAAGTTGACTGGGTAAAAGAAACGAACCGTCAAGCAATTGACAAGTCAGGTTTACTAAGCTTCAATAAACGAAAAGGATATTCGTCCTAAGTACAGACAACAAACAAACCAAGCCGCAAGGCTAGGTAAAAATGATATTTTACAATGGAGAGTTTGATCCTGGCTCAGGATGAACGCTAGCTACAGGCTTAACACATGCAAGTCGAGGGGAAACGACATCGAAAGCTTGCTTTTGATGGGCGTCGACCGGCGCACGGGTGAGTAACGCGTATCCAACCTGCCCACCACTTGGGGATAACCTTGCGAAAGTAAGACTAATACCCAATGATATCTCTAGAAGACATCTGAAAGAGATTAAAGATTTATCGGTGATGGATGGGGATGCGTCTGATTAGCTTGTTGGCGGGGTAACGGCCCACCAAGGCAACGATCAGTAGGGGTTCTGAGAGGAAGGTCCCCCACATTGGAACTGAGACACGGTCCAAACTCCTACGGGAGGCAGCAGTGAGGAATATTGGTCAATGGGCGAGAGCCTGAACCAGCCAAGTAGCGTGCAGGATGACGGCCCTATGGGTTGTAAACTGCTTTTATAAGGGAATAAAGTTAGTCTCGTGAGACTTTTTGCATGTACCTTATGAATAAGGACCGGCTAATTCCGTGCCAGCAGCCGCGGTAATACGGAAGGTCCGGGCGTTATCCGGATTTATTGGGTTTAAAGGGAGCGTAGGCCGGAGATTAAGCGTGTTGTGAAATGTAGATGCTCAACATCTGAACTGCAGCGCGAACTGGTTTCCTTGAGTACGCACAAAGTGGGCGGAATTCGTGGTGTAGCGGTGAAATGCTTAGATATCACGAAGAACTCCGATTGCGAAGGCAGCTCACTGGAGCGCAACTGACGCTGAAGCTCGAAAGTGCGGGTATCGAACAGGATTAGATACCCTGGTAGTCCGCACGGTAAACGATGGATGCCCGCTGTTGGTCTGAATAGGTCAGCGGCCAAGCGAAAGCATTAAGCATCCCACCTGGGGAGTACGCCGGCAACGGTGAAACTCAAAGGAATTGACGGGGGCCCGCACAAGCGGAGGAACATGTGGTTTAATTCGATGATACGCGAGGAACCTTACCCGGGCTTGAATTGCAGAGGAAGGATTTGGAGACAATGACGCCCTTCGGGGCCTCTGTGAAGGTGCTGCATGGTTGTCGTCAGCTCGTGCCGTGAGGTGTCGGCTTAAGTGCCATAACGAGCGCAACCCCTCTCCTTAGTTGCCATCAGGTTAAGCTGGGCACTCTGGGGACACTGCCACCGTAAGGTGTGAGGAAGGTGGGGATGACGTCAAATCAGCACGGCCCTTACGTCCGGGGCTACACACGTGTTACAATGGCAGGTACAGAGAGATGGTCCCTTGCAAAATGGATCAAATCCTTAAAGCCTGTCTCAGTTCGGACTGGGGTCTGCAACCCGACCCCACGAAGCTGGATTCGCTAGTAATCGCGCATCAGCCATGGCGCGGTGAATACGTTCCCGGGCCTTGTACACACCGCCCGTCAAGCCATGAAAGCCGGGGGCGCCTAAAGTCCGTGACCGTAAGGAGCGGCCTAGGGCGAAACTGGTAATTGGGGCTAAGTCGTAACAAGGTAGCCGTACCGGAAGGTGCGGCTGGAACACCTCCTTTCTGGAGAGACGGATTTCCTGTGAAGATTTCGAAACATGACTTAAAAAGTTCGCTTCTCTTCTTGTACGCACCATCTGTTTAATCAAATACAGGAGACTGGGATTCCTTATACATTATATAATATATAGGGATGGCTCAAGCAAAATGGTTCAACTCCACAATCTCCACCATGCCTTTTAGGCAAGAAGAATCTTTGACATATTGACACAAGCAAAACTGTAAGTAATGAACTTTAGTTCAGACTAAAGTAAATCAAATCGCAAGATGAGATTTCACTTTGTTAGAATACAGCTGAAAGTATGAGCTACTTATTCGTTGTTCAGCAATGATAAACGAATAACAATACAGTCGTAAAGAAAGTAAGAAAGGGCGTATGGCGGATGCCTAGGCTCACGGAGGCGATGAAGGACGTGATAAGCTGCGATAAGCTTCGGGTAGGTGCAAATAACCCTTGATCCGGAGATTTCCGAATGGGACAACCTAGCCGTTTGAAGGACGGTTACTCTTACCAGTGTAAGAGAGCTAACGCAGGGAACTGAAACATCTTAGTACCTGCAGGAAGAGAAAATAAATGAATGATTCCCCCAGTAGTGGCGAGCGAACGGGGAACAGCCCAAACCAGTGGCGTCGCAAGGCGTGGCTGGGGTTGTAGGACCGCGACATTGTATGCAAATCGTGAACAGAACACTTTGGAAAATGTGACCATAGACGGTGATAGTCCAGTATGTGAAGCGAAATGCAGCATAGCGGTATCCTGAGTAACGCGGGACACGAGGAATCCTGCGCGAATCTGCCGGGACCATCCGGTAAGGCTAAATACTCCCGTGAGACCGATAGCGAACGAGTACTGTGAAGGAAAGGTGAAAAGAACCCCGAGCAGGGGAGTGAAATAGTTCCTGAAACCATACGCCTACAAGCGGTCGGAGCATCTTACGATGTGACGGCGTGCCTTTTGCATAATGATCCTACGAGTTACCGTCACTGGCGAGGTTGAGTGTCACGAGACACGTAGCCGCAGTGAAAGCGAGCCTGAACAGGGCGCATAGTCAGTGGGGGTAGACGCGAAACCAAGTGATCTACACTTGGCCAGGATGAAGTCCCGGTAACACGGGATGGAGGTCCGCACCAATAAGCGTTGAAAAGCTTCTGGATGAGCCGAGTGTAGGAGTGAAAGGCCAATCAAACTTGGAGATAGCTCGTACTCCCCGAAAGGCATTTAGGTGCCGCGTCGGATGGTCACCGTGAGAGGTAGAGCGACCGATAGGACAAGAGGGCTTCACCGCCTATCGAGTCCTGACGAACTCCGAATGCTCACGGTCTGCAGTCCGGCAGTAAGGGGGCGGGTGCTAAGGTCCGTCCCCGAGAGGAGAAGAATCCAGACCGCCGTCTAAGGTCCCGGAGTTCTGCCTGAGTTAGTCTAACGAAGTCTGGTCCCTATGACAGCCAGGATGTTGGCTTGGAAGCAGCCATTCATTCAAAGAGTGCGTAACAGCTCACTAGTCGAGGGTCCGGGCATGGATAATAATCGGGTATAAGGCAGACACCGAAGGCGCGGGATAGCATTTAAGAAAGTATCGGTAGGGGAGCATACTCACAGCGTGGAATGGTGTACGTAAGTTATCCTGGAGCGGTGAGTAAAGCAAATGTAGGAATAAGTAACGATAAGGAGGGTTAGATTCCCTCC
>VOFI01000017.1_pt1:0-127500 | contig 133504 bp, 108 predicted proteins | sample 5384131 | NCBI WGS metagenome assembly VOFI01 (sample SAMN12384728, study PRJNA508395) | human gut metagenome | isolation source: healthy gut H | host: Homo sapiens | reverse complement strand
GCGCAATCCGTTCATGGAATGGCGGTAATCATTACAGTAAGAAGCGTACTCAGAGATATTTCGAGAAGGTAATGAAACTTTTGAAAAAGTAATTCTTTTTCCATAAGGCCCGATTGTTCTGAAAAAGAACAATCGGGCTTGCTTTTTACTCGTTTTCGCCTATTTTATGTACGTTTTGTTGCTATTCTGTTTAATAACTGTTAAATATATGCAGATTTCTGACAAAATGTTTGGCGGGGTCGGAAAAAAGTCGTACCTTTGCACTCGCAATTCAGAAATGAGTTGATTATATCGCGGTGTGGAGCAGTTGGTAGCTCGCCAGGCTCATAACCTGGAGGTCGCATGTTCGAGTCCTGCCGCCGCAACAATGATCGGGTAAGAAGTTGGTCAACAACATCTTATCCGATTTTTTGTGCCCTAATTTATTAATTTAACATTAAATATTTGTTTAATTCGAATTAAAGTGCTACTTTTGCACAATAATATTTTTATGTGCAATTAATAAAAAAGGAAGGGCTTCAATATGTCAGTATCCAAAACAAGACAAAAACTGGTAGATGTCGCACGACAACTCTTTGCCAAGAATGGTATAGCAAATACTACAATGAATGATATTGCTGTAGCTTCTGGTAAGGGAAGACGTACGCTTTATACTTATTTCAGTAGGAAGGAGGATGTCTATTACGCAGTGATAGAATCAGAGTTGGAGCGTCTTTCGGACAAGTTGGACGAGGTTGCTAATTGCAAGATGCGTCCACAGGATAAAATCATCGAGCTTATCTATACTCACCTCAGTATGATCAAGGAAACGGTTGTAAGAAACGGTAACCTCCGTGCTGAGTTCTTCCGAAACATCTGGATGGTTGAGAAGGCGAGAAAAAACTTCGATGAAGACGAAATAGAGATTCTCAGAAGAATTTATGCCGAAGGAAGAGAAGATGGTGAGTTTGATATTGATAACATCGATCTGGTGGCCGATATTACTCACTATTGTATCAAAGGTCTCGAGGTTCCATTTATCTATGGACGTTTGGGCCATGGCATGAATGTGGAGTCGAGCAAACCTCTGGTTGCCAAGGTGGTTTATGGTGCCTTGGGAAAGTCGGGCTTGAAACTCTAGATAAAAGAAAATGGTAAATACGTAACTAATTGATAATTAATTAAATAAGAAAGAAATGGGATTATTAAGTGGTAAAACAGCCCTTGTAACAGGTGCTGCTCGCGGCATCGGTAAGGCTGTCGCTATGAAGTTCGCCTCTGAGGGCGCTAACATCGCATTTACAGACCTCGTACTCAACGACGATATGGCTGCCGGTTTGGAAGCTACTCGTAAGGAGATTGAGGCTCTTGGTGTGACCTGTCGTGCTTATGCTGGTAATGCAGCAGATTTCGAGGAGACACAGAAGACAGTTAAGCAGATTCATGAGGACTTCGGTTCTATCGATATCCTGGTTAACAATGCAGGTATTACTAAGGACGGTTTGATGCTCCGTATGAGCGAGGCTCAGTGGGATGCTGTTTTGAATGTAAACTTGAAGTCAGCCTTCAACTTCATTCATGCTTGCTCTCCAATCATGCTTCGTCAGCGTGGTGGTTCTATCATCAACATGGCTTCTGTAGTAGGTGTTCATGGTAATGCAGGTCAGTGCAACTATGCAGCTTCTAAGGCTGGTATGATTGCTTTGGCTAAGTCTATCGCTCAGGAGTTGGGGCCTAAGGGCGTACGCGCCAATGCTGTAGCTCCTGGTTTCATCGAGACTGCAATGACTGCACAGTTGCCTGAGGAAATCCGCAAGGACTGGATGCAGAAGATTCCATTGCGTCGTGGTGGTCAGACTGAGGATATCGCAAATGTTTGCCTCTTCCTCGCTTCCGACTTGTCTAGCTATGTTAGCGGTCAGGTTATTCAGATCGACGGTGGTATGAACATGTAATCTCTCGGCAACGTTTTGTTGATAAAACATGCAGGTAGTTTACGAAGACAACCATATAATCATAGTCTCTAAGAGAAGTGGTGAAATCGTGCAGGGCGACAAGACCGGCGACGAACCTCTCTCGGAGACTGTGAAACAGTACATCAAGGAGAAGTATCACAAGCCGGGAAATGTATTTCTCGGTGTGGTGCATCGCCTTGACCGTCCTGTTTCGGGTTTGGTCGTATTTGCCAAGACTTCTAAGGCATTGAGTCGTCTGAATAATATGTTCAGGGATGGCGAAGTTCACAAAACCTATTGGGCAATCGTGAAGAACATGCCAAAGGAACCTGAGGCTACGCTCACCCATTGGATTGTAAGAAATGAAAAGCAGAATAAGAGCTATGCTTACGACCATGAGGTGAAAAACTCGAAGAAAGCGATATTGAAGTATAAGGTGATAGGTCATACAGACCATTATACACTTTTGGAGGTAAACTTGATGACGGGTCGCCATCATCAGATAAGATGCCAGCTTGCCAAGATGGGATGTCCTATCAAGGGAGATCTGAAATACGGTTCTCCACGTAGCAATGCAGATGGCAGTATTTCTCTCCTTTCACATAGAGTAGAATTTGTTCATCCTGTGTCTAAAGAAACAATAGTAGCAGAGGCTCCGCTGCCGGATGATAATCTTTGGCGAGCTATTGCACCCTAACTCAAAAATCCATGCTTATGAAGAGGTATGCGAAATGGGCAGGAATCACGGTGTTGACTCCATTGGTGCTCATCTTTTTGTTATCCATTCTGCTTTATCTGCCACCTGTTCAAAATTGGGCGGTAAAGCAAGTGGCTGCTTATGCCTCTGAGTCGACGGGTATGGATATTTCGGTAAAGCAAGTACGCCTCGTCTTCCCTCTGAAACTAGGAGTGGAAGGCGTAAAGGTACTTCAGCCAATCGACTCACTCAAGAATTCCCCAAACTTGGCTTTAAAAAATAAGAGAGATACCGTTGCCGACATCCGGAAGATGGTGGTAGACGTACAATTGTTGCCTCTTTTCGAAAGTCAAGTCATGGTGGATGAACTCAATTTCACCCAGATGAAGGTGAATACCACTAATTTTATTCACGAAGCCAGAATCAAGGGCAATGTAGGTAATCTGCGCCTGAAGGCTCATGGCATTGATCTCGGAAAGGAGAAGGTCAGGGTGAATCATGCCCTGTTGGCTGATGCCCGTCTCTCGGTAGAACTGAGCGATACTGTGCCGCCGGATACTACGCCTAGTACCAATTTCTGGAAGGTGAATATCGAAAAACTGAAACTGAAGAACACTGATTTCGTATTACACATGCCTGGAGATACCCTCCAGGTGAATGCTTATTTTGGAGATGCGGTGGCGCAGACTACCTATCTCGACCTTTATAAAGGACTTTATCAGATAGGTCATCTTGACTGGAAGAAGGGCAAGGTGAACTATGACCAGAACTATATCCGTCCGGTATCGGGCATGGACTTTAACCATATCGCCCTGTCGGCCATGACTTTGAAGGCAGACTCTTTATATTATTGCGATTCGAAGATCGATGTCAAGATTCGTGAAGTTCAGTTTAAGGAGAAAAGCGGTTTGCAGGTAGACCAGCTCTATGGCAGATTCGTGATGGATTCCGTGAAACTGCAGTTGCCTGATATCTGTCTCCGTACCCCATACTCCCAATTGCAGGCAACGGTGGATATGGATATGAATGCCTTTGATGAGGTGAAACCTGGCAAGTTGATGGCACAGCTGAAGGGAGCTTTGGGCCGTTCAGACCTGTTCCTCTTTGCAAGTGATGCCTTCCCAGACGCCATGAAGAAGAAATGGCCTTTCTATCCGATGAAGATAGAAGGATCGTTCAAGGGAAATATGCAGCAGGCATCTTTCTCGGGCTTGAAACTGTCGCTGCCTACAGCCTTCGAACTGAGTGCTGATGGAAAATTGGGTAACCTGACGGATATGAACCGTCTGAAGGCAAATGTAAATCTGAACGCCCGTACCTATCATCTGGATTTCGTTACCGCCATGTTTGACCCTTCTCTGATGCAGGAGATACGTGTGCCTAGCGGTATCGGAATTCGTGGTAACATTCAGGCAGACGGCTCCAGATATGCTACCCGACTCGCCATTACCGAAGGTCGTGGCAGAATGAGGGTAGATGCCAAGATAGATGCGAAGACCCGGAAAGACGGCAGTATCGATATGAACCGTCTGGCTTATCAAGCCAAGATTCAGGCGCACAACATCCAGGCAAAGCATTTCCTTCCAAAACAGGATTTGCATTCTTTCACCGGCTCATTGCAGGCGAAGGGAGTGGGAACTGATTTCCTCTCTCCTCGTACCCGATTGCAGGCTAAGGCACAGGTAAACCAGATTCAGTATGGCAAATACAAACTGGATCATGTATTGGCAGTGGCTCACGTTGCCAATGGAAAGGTGCATGCCGATATCGACAGCAAGAGCCAGTATCTTACGGGGCTCGTCAGCCTTGATGCACTTACGAATTCCAAGAAACTGGAGGCTACCTTGGTGGCAGATGTCCGCGATGTGAATCTTTATTCATTAGAGGTAACGAAGGCACCGATGCGCCTGTCGCTCTGCGGTCACATGGATATCAGGTCCGACCTGAAGGACAGTCACGACATCATGGCTTCGATGAGTGATATTACGGTTCGTACGGCAGAGAAGAATTACCGTCCGGTGGGTGTTGACGCTGATGTCTTTACCCGCAGAGATACCACGCACGCAGTCATCAATTGCGGCGACTTCCATCTCAACATGGATGTACACGGAGGCTATAAGCAGTTGATGAGCCGTTTTGCCGGATTGCAGAAAGAATTGGCTCATCAGCTTAGGAACCATCATATCGATCAGGTGAAGATGCGCAGTCAGTTCCCTTTCGGTCATGTTTATCTTACCACAGGAAAGGACAATTTCATTTCCCGTTTCATCGCTTACTGCGGTTATGATTTCAAGACGGTGGATATGAAGATGACCATGTCGCCTGTAACAGGTGTCAATGGTTATCTCAACATCGATTCACTGGTAGCGAGTGGCATGCAGTTGGATACGATCCGTACCTTGGTGAAGACTGAGGGCGATACCATCCGCTATGCAGCACGTGTTCAGAACAACAAGCATAATCCTCAGTATGTGTTCCGGGCACAGGTAGAGGGCGAACTGCAGGAGAAAGGTTCCAATATCGATGCCCGCATCTATGATGCCAAAAACAGATTGGGTATAGATGTGGGGCTGGAGGCGCTGTTGCTGGAAAACGGCGTGAAGATTTCGCTCATCGATACCCATCCTGTCCTGGGTTACAAGAAGTTTACTGCCAACGATGACAACTATCTGATGTTGGGCAATGACGACCGTGTTTCTGCCAATCTGATTCTGAAGGCAACCAACGGCATGGGTATCCGTATATACAGCAATGATGAAAACGAAGAAGCGCTGCAGGATCTTACGGTGAGCATGAGCCAGTTTAATCTGGATAAAGTGCTCAGCGTGATTCCTTATATGCCGGATATCTCGGGTATTCTTGACGGCGACTTCCATATTATCCAGACCAAGGATGAACTCTCGGTTTCTTCTAATCTGAACATCGACAATATGGTTTACGAAAAGTGTCCGATGGGAGATGTCGGTACTGAATTCGTTTACATGCCAAAGAGCGACGGTTCTCATTATGTAGATGGTTTCCTCAATTATGAGGGTGAAGAAGTAGCTATCGTAAAGGGTACTTACAAGTCGGAAGGAAACGGTTATCTCGATGCCGAAGTGGGTATGGAGAAGTTGCCTCTGCATTTTGTCAATGGTTTTGTTCCTGACCAGATTATGGGTCTGAAGGGATATGGCGAAGGTAAACTGAGTTTGAAGGGAGCCTTGAGCCAGTTGGATGTAGAGGGCGAAGTATATCTGGATTCGGCTTATCTCGTCAGTGTGCCGTATGGCATCACGATGCGTTTTGCCAACGATCCTGTCCGTATCATAGACAGCAAGTTGCTCTTCGAAAACTTCATGATGTATGCCAACAATGAGAGTCCGCTCAATATCCAGGGCAGTCTCGACTTTACGAATATAGAGAAGATGATGCTCGATATCCGGATGCGAGCACAGAACTTCCTGCTGATTGATGCCAAGGAGAATGCCCGTTCCGAGGCTTTCGGCAAGGCGTATGTCAACTTCTATGGTGTGATGCGCGGACCGGTAAGCAATCTGAAGATGCAGGGTAAGCTGGATGTCCTCGGCAATACGGATATGACGTATGTGCTGAAAGAATCGGAACTGACTACTGATACGCAGCTCGATGAACTGGTGAAGTTTACGAATTTCAAGAGTGGCAAGCCTGTCGTTGTCGAGCGTCCGGCACTGGAAGGATTGAACATGATGTTGGGCATGTCGATAGACGAGTCGGCTCATATCCTCTGTGCTTTGAATGCCGACCAGACCAACTACATCGACCTGATGGGCGGTGGTAATCTGACGATTACTTACAATTCGGTTGATGGCATCGGCATCACGGGCAAGTATACCCTGAATAATGGCAAGATGAAATATTCGCTGCCTATCATTCCGCTCAAGACGTTTGATATCCAGGACGGCAGCTACATAGAGTTTAACGGCGATCCGTTCAACCCGACCCTGAACATCACGGCAACAGAGAATGTCAGGACAACGGTAAACGAGGGACAGGGAACCGGCCGCTCGGTGGATTTCATTTGTGGCGTAAAACTCTCGCAGACATTGAATAAGCCAGGCATCCAGTTTATCGTTTCTTCACCAAACGATGCCACCTTGCAGGATGAACTGAACACGATGAGTATTGAAGAGCGGGGTAAGATAGCCATTACGATGCTGGCTTCGGGCATGTATCTTGCCAACGGAAATACCAATTCGTTCTCCATGAACAGTGCCTTGAGCTCATTCCTCAACTCAGAGATCAATAATATTGCAGGTTCAGCGATGCGTTCTGTGGGGGTAGATGTCGGTATGTCGGTAGATAACTCCACCAATGCAGCAGGTGCCATGCACACCGATTACAACTTTAAGTTTGCCAAGCGGTTCTTCAACAACCGCTTGAGTTTCAGTGTGGGCGGCAAGGTTTCTACCGGTGCAGAAATGGAGAATGCAGCCAACAATGATGATGTATTCTTCAACAATATCGAATTGCAGTACCGTCTCAACGAAGGTGCGAGCCAGTATATCCGTGCCTTCTACAACAATAATACCTACGATTGGCTCGAAGGCTTGATTGGTGAGTATGGTATCGGTTTCAAGTGGCAGAGAAAACTGCAACATTTCAAGGATATCTTCCGTTTCAAGACTGATAAGCAGCAGATTCCTGCAGCCCCAATGGAGAAGGATCCTGCGGTGAAGAAGCATACGAATGAGAAGAAGGATACGATGGAGAAAGCCAAAACAAAGTGCTTTGACCCATTGAAACTTAACGAAAAGTAATGAGCGATATGAAACAGCAGAACAGGTTATATCTTATTATATATGTGGCAGCATTGCTGATGTTGTCGGGGCAGCTCATAACGGGTTGCTCTTCAACCAGTGCACTGAAAGAAGACGAGCAGCTGTTTACGGGTCTGGTACCTATTGAGTATAAGAACTACGAGAAGGGAGCTTATGCTGATTCTACCATCACCGAGATGGAGTATGCCCTGGCTTCGGCTCCGAACGGTGCTTTGTTCGGAAGCAGCTATTACCGCACTCCGTTCCCTGTGCGCCTGTGGATATGGAATGCTTTCTCTCAGTCGGATGGAGCACTGGCTAAGTGGATAACCAAGGTATTCGGTTCCAAACCTAAGCTGATGGCGAATGTGAATCCGCAGCTCCGTGCCCAGGTAGCCGAGCATCAGCTCGATAAATATGGCTATTTTAACGGTAAGGTGACTTATGATGTGCTGACACAGAGCAATCCGAAGAAGGCGAAGGTTGCCTATCAGGTAGACTTCGGTCATCTCTGGACGCTTGATTCTATGGCTTATCTCAACTTCCCAGCCAAGAGCAAGCAGTTTATAGATGCTTCCATGAACAAGGCGCTCATACGGAAGGGGAGTCCTTTCAATGTCGCCAACATGGAATCGGAACGTCAGCGTATCACCCGTCTGTTCCGCAACAGGGGCTATTATTTCTATCAGAACAGTTATGCTTCTTATCTTGCCGATACCGTGAATGTGCCCGGCAAGGTGCAGTTGCGGCTGATGATGGCAGACAGCGTGGACGATAGGGCTACCCGCCAGTGGTATATCGGAAAGATTCATGTTAATTTCAGAAAGCAGTATATGGAGGAGTTGAAGGATTCCTTTGTGCGCAGCTATCTGAGTTTCCATTATAATGGAAGAAAGATGCCGATACGTCCGGGCATCGTTTTGCAGAGTCTGCGCCTGCGTCCCCGTGAACTGTATCGGGTACGTACCGAGGAGCGTGCCAAGACTGGACTTCAGGAGATGGGACTTTTCAGCTATTCCAGCATCCAGTTCTCTCCCCGTTCGGTGCAGACCCTAGACAGTCTGGCCATGTAGTATATCGTGATACCTTGGATGCCAATATCGATCTGGTATTCGACAAGCCATACGATTTCTATGTCGAGGCAAATGCCCGCGGCAAAACGACCGGTAGAGTAGGACCGGAGTTGGTTGTGGGGCTTACCAAGCGCAATGCTTTTCATGGAGGCGAGAAACTTACTGTCAACCTGCATGGTTCGCATGAGTGGCAAACCATCAGTCAGGCTGGTGGAGGTTCTACCCGCATCAATTCCTATGAATACGGATCGGATGTTTCCGTAGAGTTCCCTCGCATCATCACGCCTTGGAATATGTTCAGAACGATGGAGCAGAATGAGCGCAGATACCGTGCCGGGCATATGCCTACCAAATATCGAGGTGTGCCAACTACTACCATCAAGGCTTCGATGAATGTGCTGAACAGAGCCAGCTATTTCCGACGTCATGTGGCAGCGGGCGAGTTAACCTATGCGTGGTCTACCTCTTACCAGCATCAGCATTCTTTCAGTCCGCTGATTCTCTCTTATGAGTTTATGAACAGCCGTACAGCCGCTTTCGATAGCATCCTCGTCCTGCATCCTTATCTTCAGATATCGATGCGCGACCAGTTTGTGCCTAAGATGAGTTACACCTATACTTATCGCAGTCCGCGCCGTTACCGCCATCCTATCACCTGGTCAACCACCATCAGCGAGGCAGCCAATATTCTTTCGCTCGGTTACATGGCGGCCGGAAAGGGATGGAACGAGAAAGACAAGAAGATGTTCAAGAATCCGTTTGCTCAGTTCCTGAAACTGGAGACAGATTTCGTGAAATATTGGCGTATCACCCAGGATGGTACGCTGGTGGGACATGTCAATGCCGGCATTATCTGGAGTTATGGCAATGCCGAGAATGCTCCTTATTATGAGCAGTTCTATATCGGTGGTGCCAACAGTGTGAGAGCCTTTAATGTGCGGAGTATCGGACCGGGCAGATACCAGCCTACCAACAGCAAGTATTCGTATATCGACCAGACGGGCGACATCAAGTATCAGATGAATCTGGAATACCGTCAGAAGGTATGGGGCGATCTCTATGGAGCCCTTTTCCTGGATGCAGGTAATGTGTGGACCTTACGCAACCATGAGTACAGTTCGCTCGGCAAGTTTGATGTAGACAAGTTCTTCCGGCAGCTGGCGGTAGGCACCGGTGTCGGTGTGCGTTATGACATGGGTATGTTTGTGATACGTGTTGACTGGGGTATCGGTCTGCATGTTCCTTATGATACAGGCAAGAGTGGCATCTATAACATCCGTCGGTTCAAGGATGCCCAGAGTCTGCATTTCGCTGTGGGTTATCCTTTCTAGGTTTTGCCTGGGAGATGTGTCCGGAAATAAGTCTGATATGTGTTACAGATAGTGCATAAAAGAACAAAAATTGATATTAATCAAAAAAAAGTAGGAAAACGTGCGGTTAACTGCATTTTTTTTGTTACTTTTGCATCGTTATTTTTTAAATAACTATCAACTATTAATAAATAAAATTATAAACAAAATGAAACCTACGTTATTGCTTTTGGCTGCCGGTATGGGTAGCCGTTATGGTGGTTTGAAACAGCTTGATGGTCTGGGTCCTAATGGTGAGACTATCATGGACTACAGTATCTATGATGCTATTCAGGCTGGTTTTGGAAAGATCGTATTCGTTATCCGCAAGGACTTCGAAGATCAGTTCCGTGAGAAGATTCTTTCAAAGTATGAGGGTCATATTCCTGCAGAACTTTGCTTCCAGGCATTGGATGATCTCCCAGAGGGATTCTCAGTTCCAGAAGGTCGTGAGAAACCATGGGGTACAAACCATGCTGTTCTGATGGCAAAGGATATCATCAAGGAACCTTTCTGCGTAATCAACTGCGATGACTTCTACAACCGCGATTGCTTCATGGTAATCGGTAAGTTCCTCTCTGAACTTCCAGAGGGCAGCAAGAACCGTTATGCCATGGTTGGTTTCCGTGTGGGTAACACCTTGAGTGAGAATGGTACCGTAGCTCGCGGCATCTGCTCTAAGGATGCTGATGAGAACTTGACAACCTGTGTAGAGCGTACCGAGATCATGCGTATCGACGGTAAGGTATCTTACAAGGACGAGCAGGGCGAGTGGGTTGCTGTTGGCGACAATACTCCTGTTTCCATGAACGTTTGGGGCTTCACACCTGATTACTTCCAGCATAGTGAGGAGTACTTCAAGGAGTTCTTGAGTGATCCTAAGAATATGGAAAACAAGAAGGCTGAGTTCTTCATCCCATTGATGGTCAACAAGCTCATCAATGAGGGTACAGCTACCGTTAAGGTGCTCGATACTACCAGCAAGTGGTTTGGTGTAACTTATGCAGCCGACCGCCAGAGTGTTGTTGATAAGATCCAGCATCTTATCGATGAGGGTGTTTATCCTAACAAGCTCTTCTAATTTAATGTGATGGATATAAACATTAATATATTGACAGATCAGGAAGCCGCTATTCTCCGAGAGACGATAGCGGCTTCTCATCGTATTGTCGTCTGTGCACATAAGTCGCCAGACGGTGATGCCGTCGGCTCTTCTTTGGGATGGGCTGGTTATCTTCGTTCTTTGGGCAAGAAAGTTGACATTTGTGTGCCGGATATGATACCGGATTCTATTTCCTGGTTGCCTGGAGCTGCCGGTATCCTGCGATATGACAGACAGCCTGAACTGGTGCAGCGAGCTTTCGATGAAGCCGACCTGGTATGCTGTGTTGACTTTAGCAGTGAGGGACGTCTTGATGAGATGGATCATGTATTGTTGGGTTGCAAGACTCTGCGTGTCATCATCGACCACCATCTGGCTCCTAATCTTGAGGCTAAGCTGCTGGTTTCGCAGCCACATGCCAGCAGTGCCAGCGACCTGGTATTCCGTGTAGTCTGGCAGTTGGGAGGTTTCCCACAGATGGATCAGACCTGGGCTACCTGCATCTATTGCGGCATGATGACCGATACGGGCGGTTTCACCTATAATTCTACCCAGCCTTATATCTATTACATCATCTGCTTGCTGCTTACCAAGAACATCGACAAGGATAAGATTTACCGCAATGTCTTCAATAATGCCCGCATTCCGGCAGTCCGGTTCCGTGGCTATCTGATGAATGAAAAGTTGCAGGTAATAGAGGACCTTCATGCCAGTTTCTATACCGTGACCCGTAAAGAGTTGAAGAAGTATGACTTTATCAAGGGCGACCTGGAAGGACTGGTGAACGTACCTCTTACCATCAAGGGACACAAACTCTCCATTTCTCTTCGTGAAGATACAGATATAGACAATCGCGTATTGGTAAGTCTCCGTTCGGTAGACGATTTCCCATGCAATAAGATGGCAGCTGAGTTCTTCAATGGTGGCGGTCATCGCAATGCTTCTGGCGGCAAATTGCTTTGCAGCATACAGGAGGCAGAGCAGATAGCACTGAAGGCTATCCTGGCATACGCCGATATGCTGAAGTAGCCGTTTTTTCCTTAGAAATGACGAAAAAGACAGAAAACAACCCCGTTTTGAGGCAATAGGATGATAATAAGTGATAAATAATAATAAAATCAACCTATTCCTCTCGGTGTTGTCTTATCTTTTTTGTACCTTTGCCCAATAAATCAGATTTAAAAAAGAAGAATGAAGAAATTTTTGTTTGCAATGATTGCTTTTGTGGCTGTTTTATCGTTTGCCGCATGCAATGATAGTGAGACTTATAAGGACATGCGCGACAGAGAGCTCGATTCTATCAGCTCTTTCTTGCGTAAGGAAAATATTAAGGTTATCTCCGAGGATGAGTTCAACAGACGTTGGAAAAATAATGAAAAACTGACGGATACAGCAAAGAACAACAACGAATGGGTACTTTTCAACAGTAACGGTATCTACATGCAGGTGATTGACCAGGGATGTGGCGACTATATCAAGAAAGGTACATCGGTAGATGTATTGGTCCGCTTTGATGAGTATAATCTTTCGTATGCTGCTGAAATGAGCGATAAGTGTCTCACGCTTTCAAACAAAGTTCCTGCTTATTCCTATTATGTAGATAAGATAAGTGTTACCAATACTTCCGGTACATTCACCGGTTCTTTCGTTGATCCTTCAACCAGTCTGATGGCCAATACATATAATTCATCCAATTATGGCAGTGTAAGTTCTACCGTGCCTAGCGGTTGGCTCATACCATTCACCTGGATTAAGATAGGCAGACCGAAGACTGATGATGAACGCATCGCTCATATCCGTTTGCTCGTACCTCACTCTTACGGTACCACATCGGCATCGGGCAGTGTGCAGGCATGTGTCTACGACATGACCCTGCAGAAAGGAAGATAAACATAAACAGAGAAAGATATATTTATGACACTGATTAAGTCAATTTCTGGTATCCGCGGTACTATCGGCGGTCCAGCGGGCGATACTTTGAATCCGCTCGATATCGTTAAGTTCACTTCAGCATACGCTACCTTCATTCGCCGTAGCGGTGCTTCAGAGAGTAATACCATCGTTGTAGGCCGTGATGCGCGCATCTCTGGCGAGATGGTAAAGAATGTGGTTTGTGGAACCCTCATGGGTATGGGCTACGATGTGCTGAATATCGGTCTGGCTACTACTCCTACCACTGAACTTGCTGTTACCATGAGTGGTGCCGCCGGCGGTATCATCATCACAGCTTCTCACAACCCACGCCAGTGGAATGCCCTCAAGCTCCTCAACGAGAAGGGTGAGTTCCTCACAGCAGCTAATGGTAACGAGGTGCTGGGTATCGCAGAGAAGGAAGACTTCGACTATGCGGATGTGGATCATCTCGGAAAATATACTGAAGACAATACCTTCAACAAGCGCCATATCGACTCCGTACTTGCTTTGAAGCTCGTAGATGTCGAAGCAATCAAGAATGCCCACTTCAAGGTTTGTGTAGATTCCATCAACTCAGTTGGTGGCGTTATACTTCCAGAGTTGCTCGATGCGCTCGGTGTAGCATATACTTTTCTCAATGGTGAGCCTACAGGCGATTTCGCTCATAATCCGGAGCCATTGGAGAAGAACCTCGGTGGTATCATGGATGAGTTGAAGAAGAGTGGTTACGATATGGGTATCGTTGTAGACCCTGATGTTGACCGTCTGGCTTTCATCTGCGAAGATGGCAAGATGTTTGGCGAAGAGTATACCTTGGTAAGTGTGGCAGATTACGTGTTGGGCAAGACTCCAGGCAATACCGTCAGCAATCTTTCATCTACCCGTGCCCTCCGTGATGTTACGGAGAAGCATGGTGGCAAGTACACCGCAGCTGCTGTAGGCGAGGTGAATGTAACTACCAAGATGAAGGATGTTAACGCTGTTATCGGTGGTGAAGGCAATGGTGGAGTTATCTATCCAGAGAGCCATTACGGTCGTGATGCCCTCGTTGGTATCGCCCTCTTCCTGAGCAGTCTGGCTCACAAGGGCTGCAAGGTGAGCGAGCTCCGTGCCAGCTTCCCTAACTATTTTATCGCCAAGAACCGCATCGACCTGACTCCATCTACCGATGTAGATGCTATCCTCGTGAAGGTTAAGGAGATGTATGGTAAGGAGAAGGATGTCACCGTAACAGATATCGATGGCGTCAAGCTCGATTTCCCTGACAAGTGGGTTCATCTCCGCAAGAGTAATACCGAGCCTATCATCCGCGTATATAGCGAGGCCTCTACCATGGAGCAGGCTGATGAACTGGGCAAGAAGCTCATGCAGGTGGTTTACGATATGCAGTAAGATACTGAATATGAGATTATATAAAAAGAGATGAAGCAACGTAGATTTTGCTTCATCTCTTTTTTTTGTGCGCCGATTTCCATCTGCAAAACTTCTGTAATTTGAAGAAAGATAGAGAAAGATTTGGCTTTCTCAGATAAAAATCGTATTTTTGTTGCGAAATTGCAGACAATGAGGCCTCTGAGCCTTTGTTGCAGTAATGAAAAACTTGAACCGTTCCTTATAGGGAGCATAACTGAAATTACAGAATAATGGAATCTATTATAAAGCATTATCAGGTAGCCCATGTCGGGTTCAGCCTTTCTTGTCCTGATTCCTCTCAGGAGATGATGGCTGTTTTATTGGAGGCTTATTAGGCGTTTGAATGCGAAGAACAGGTCGCATCTGCTGCCCTGACCTCCTTCTCTCTTACCTTGAACGAAAGCGGGGAAGAACTGAGGAAACCTGCCGGTTTCAAGGAGGAATGCAGACAGGATGAGGAGGGACAGCTCATTATCAGTGGTAGTCTGGGAGAGAAGCAGAAGGCGTTCCTGATGGCAATGACTGATATGAAATCGATATTGGTTACAGGTCATGATTATCAGCATTCCAGTCTTCTGGTTCCTGCTGGCACCTTCAGCCAGAAGTCGGCTTCCGGATCCCTCAAGGCAACCGTTGACACCTCGCTGATGCTCCTCCATGCCATGCGTTCGCATATCGTGTATATAGAGCAGGGTAATACGCTGATGAGCGGAACTATTCGCGATAATCTTCTTCTTGCCAATCCCGTGGCTACCGATGAGCAGCTTACCGAAGCCCTTCATGTAGCCTGTGCCGATTTCGTGTTCAGTTTGCCGGCAGGTATGGATACGAAGATAGGAGAGCATGCCACCCGTTTGAGTGGCGGTCAGGCACAGCGCATTGCTATAGCCCGCAGTCTTTTGCGCGAAGGCAACATTCTGTTGTTGGATGAAATCAGCTCATCGCTGGATGCCGAAACCGAGAAACTTCTTTTCGACCGCCTCTTTACTTCGTATTCCGATAAGACTATTATCTGTGTTACGCATAGAAAGGAGGTGGCAGACAGATGCCAGGAGCAGATACGGCTGTGATGATGTGTTTTTATGGAAGTCCGGTTAACAAGGCTGCATGCTGTGTGTAAAGCATGGGTGTAGCGTAAGTATAAAAAGAAAGCTCAGGGCTATCTGCCCTGAGCTTTTTTCATATCATGATTTCTGTATCATTTACTTCTGGCATTCCTTGCAAGGAGTCCAAGGCTTCAACTGCTTGAAGAAGTCGTTGCCCTTATCATCTACGAGGATGAATGCAGGGAAGTCCTCTACGGTAATCTTCCAGATAGCCTCCATACCGAGCTCTGGGTACTCTACGCACTCGATGCTCTTGATAGAACTCTTAGAGAGAACGGCAGCTACACCACCGATAGTACCGAGGTAGAAACCACCATGCTTCTTGCAAGCCTCTGTAACAACATCGCCACGGTTACCCTTGGCAATCATTACAAGGCTAGCGCCATGATCCTGGAACTCATCTACGTATGGGTCCATACGGTTGGCTGTGGTAGGTCCCATAGAGCCACATGGATAACCCTCTGGAGTCTTGGCTGGACCAGCATAGAGGATAGGGTGGTTCTTGAAGTACTCAGGTATCTCCTCGCCTGCATCCAGACGAGCCTTGAGCTTAGCGTGAGCGATGTCACGAGCCACGATGATGGTACCCTTCAAGTTAACACGGGTGCTTACAGGATACTTGCTCAACTCAGCACGAACTGCGTCGATACCCTTGTCGAGGTCAATCTCGATACCCTTGGTACCCTCACCAGGGTTGCGGAGCTCCTCAGGAATCAACTCTGTTGGGTTCTCATCCATCTTCTCCAACCAGATACCGTCCTTGTTGATCTTAGCCTTGATGTTACGGTCGGCAGAGCAGCTTACACCCATACCGATAGGGCAGCTTGCACCATGACGTGGCAAACGAATCACACGGATATCGTGAGCGAGATACTTACCGCCGAACTGTGCACCCAAGCCAATCTTGTGAGCCTCTTCGAGGAGCTTGTTCTCCAAGTCGATGTCACGGAAAGCACGACCCGTCTCATCACCTGTTGTAGGCAACTCATCGTAGTACTTGATAGAAGCCAACTTCACGGTGAGGAGGTTCTTCTCAGCTGAAGTACCACCGATAACGAAGGCGATGTGGTAAGGAGGACATGCTGCTGTACCCAGACTCTTCATCTTTTCTACGAGGAATGGGAGCAATGTGCCCTCGTTCTGGATAGTAGCCTTGGTCATTGGGTAGAAGTAGGTCTTGTTGGCAGAGCCACCACCCTTAGCTACCATCACGAAGCGGTACTCGTCGCCCTCTGTAGCCTCGATATCAATCTGAGCAGGAAGGTTGCAACGGGTGTTCACCTCATCATACATGTTGAGAGGAGCGTTCTGAGAATAACGGAGGTTGTCCTGTGTAAAGGTGTTGTAAACACCCAGGCTCAAAGCCTCTTCATCCTCGAAGTCGGTCCATACGCGCTGGCCTTTCTCACCGTGGATGATAGCAGTACCTGTATCCTGGCAGAATGGGAGGATGCCCTTCACGGCAGTCTCTGCATTGCGAAGGAACTGGAGAGCTACGTACTTGTCGTTCTCAGAAGCCTCTGGGTCGCTGAGAATCTTAGCTACCTGGAGGTTGTGCTCACGACGGAGCTTGAACTCTACGTCGTGGAAACCCTGCTGTGCCAGCAAAGTAAGAGCTTCCTTAGAAACCTTGAGGATAGTCTTACCCTCGAACTCTGCTGTACTTACGCCTTCCTTAGAGATAAGGCGATACTCTGTCTTGTCCTCTCCAATCTGGAACATTGGAGCATACTTAAAATCTGGAGTTTTTGCCATAATGTTTTTTGTTATTTTAAACTGTTGAAATATTCAAGTCTAATTAATTCTCGTATTCTATTTCCTGGTCGAGGCTGTCGACGAAGTTGCGGAAAACCTCTTCCTCCACATCGCCCATGGCAAATTCTTTCTCAGCATCCTTTCGGATTTCTGCTATCCATGAGCGGCGTGCCTTGATATAATCTTCGTGTATGCGGTTGGCATCTTCGAGTGTGATGTCACTGATGCCGTAGTAATCGCAGATTATCTGGTAGGTCCATGCCCACTGGTAGTCGCGATAGTTGGCATTGATTTCTTCAAACCGGTCGAGCAACTGTTCTATATTCTCGATAGTTCCTTCCTTCACATCCCTAACGATGCCTTCTTCTTCAGAAACCGGGAGTAGGAGTCCCGAAAGATCATCCCAATCGCCCACGCCGACATGGCTGGCTGGAGGGGTGATGGCTGGGTCGCGCTTCAGTACACGCTTCAATACGGCACCCATGTAGATGCGGAGGGCGATATCATAATATTTGATGCCCTTGTGGAGCGATGAGGCCGGTATGATATATTCGTGATAGAGATACTGCGAAACATTATCGCCCGTTACCTCGCGCAGGTTTTCAAGAATCTTCTTACCCTTCAGAATCTCGCCAACAGAATAAGGTGAAAGCCAGTCGAAGTTGACGATGCTCTTGCGGTTCTCCATAGCACGGAGGTCACGCTTAGGCCATTTCTTGATATCGCGGTACAGACCTACGGTAGTGATGTTTCTGCCCGGGATGAGGAACATCTTGTCGCCATCGGCAATGAGGTAGGCGAAAGGCAGGTTGCGGGTGTTAGGGTGATGCATCAGCTTGCCGAAGCATACTGAGAAGGAACCCAGAGTGGCTGGCATCAGGAGATAAGCACCGCTGGCTGTCTTGGAACCGCGCTCCAGAATGCCCCAGTGCATAGGTCCCATCTTGTAGGCATGGTTGCTGAAGTTGGTGGCAGAACCGGCGTTATAGAAAGAGAACATGCCTCCGATAAGCAGACTGCTCTTATGATGAGAAGCGGTGAAAGGACCGCAGAAGGCTGCACAAGCCTCGCCATTGCTCATATAGGAGTTGGCGAAGAATACGGAGGCTGATGCGGTAAAGCCGTTAGACAGCTGGCAGGCTTCGCCTACGAAGCAATCCTGTATCTTTACGCTGTTGATGACGCTGGCGCCTTCAGCGATGATGCTGTTTTCTGTAATAACGCCTGTGCCGATATATACGTTGCCATGCACAGAGCCCAATAGCGTACAGTCGCTCAGACGGGAAGCACCGTTCACTTCGCAGTAATCATTGATTACGCAGTTGGTAATCTCCTTGGTATTGATGATCTTCACATTGTTGCCAATCTGGCCCCGATCCGGCATCTTGTTGTCGATGTCGGTCTTGATGAGCTGGCGTATTTTCTCCTTCATTTCCTTGTCAGGGAAATACTTCACCATGAAGGCTGCCAGCTGGCAGTTCAGATCGCTGAAGAGGATTACGTTGCCTTCGCCCACCTCGTTGAGTACGCTCACAAGATTTCCTTCGCCGTAAGTAGCTCCCTCGGTTGTTTCCAGGGTCGAGATGTTTGAGATGTAGCAATCATCGCCAATGGTATAGTTGTTGATGAAATTGCCTACGTTTTCTATCAGACAGTCGTCGCCTATGGTTACATTGCGCAAGGTGGCATTGTTGATGCCCGAATGCTTTACGAAGCCCTGGCTCACCTCCACGTTCTTGTTGAAGGATCCGATGTTTATTTCGCCATAGAGCATCACGCGGTGCATGAAGTTGGGCTTGAAATCTTCTGATACATTGACTGAGGTCCAGTCTTCGGCCCAGCAGTCGTTATGTTTAAGCACCTCGATTTCCTCGGTGGTTAAAGGTCTGTAATCATTCATAACTTACTTGTTATTGATATTTATGTTCTTACTCATAATCCTGGTACAGGAAGTCGTTGTATGGATACTTCTGTACGTGCAACTCTCTTACTTTCTTGTAGAGTATCTCTCGGAATTCGTCGATGTTCTCCTTGTTCTTTGCCGAGATGAAGAGGCAGTCCTCATTGAGTTTTGCCATCCAGGTCTTCTTTAGGTCTTCCAACGGAATGTTCTCTTTCTCCATCGGTGTGAGGTCGTCTTCCTCTTTTTCTACCCATGAGTAGTTGTCTATCTTGTTGAAGATAATCATCGATGGCTTATCGGCGCAATCCAGTTCCTTGAGCGTATTCTCTACTACCTGGATCTGCTCTTCGAAGTCGGGATGTGAGATGTCTACTACGTGTAGAAGGAGGTCGGCCTCGCGTGTCTCGTCAAGGGTACTCTTGAATGAGTCGACCAGGTCGGTTGGCAATTTGCGGATGAATCCTACGGTATCGGCAAGGAGGAACGGCAGGTTGTCTACCACCACCTTGCGTACGGTGGTGTCGAGGGTGGCAAAGAGTTTGTTCTCTGCAAACACCTCGCTCTTGCTGAGCAGATTCATGATGGTAGATTTACCTACGTTGGTATAGCCCACCAGTGCCACGCGCACCATTCTGCCTCTGTTTTTTCGCTGTGTAGTCTTCTGCTTGTCGATTTCTGCCAGTCGCTCTTTGAGGAGACTCATTCTGCCGAGGATGATACGGCGGTCCATCTCGAGCTGGGTCTCACCCGGTCCACGCAGACCAACAGATCCCTTACCGCCACCCGATCCTGAACCACCACCCTGTCGTTCCAGGTGAGTCCAGAGTCTTTGCAGACGAGGGAGCATATAGCGGTATTGCGCCAACTCTACCTGGGTTTTAGCCGCAGCGGTTTGCGCACGCATGGCGAAGATATCGAGGATGAGTGAGGTGCGGTCTAGAATCTTCACCTGCAGTTCCTGTTCGATGTTACGGATCTGTTTGGCAGAAAGCTCATCATCAAAGATGACCATACCTACTTCTCTATCTTCCTCTTCTTCGTTTTTGATATATTCTTTGATTTCTTCGAGTTTACCCTTACCCACATAGGTGGTCTGGTTAGGAGAAACCACCTTCTGCGTGAATCGCTTTACGGTGACAGCCCCCGCAGTATCGGCAAGAAATTCCAGCTCGTCGAGATATTCTTTTGTCTTGGCTTCGTCCTGTGTCTTGGTAATCAGCCCACGAGTACAGCGGTTTCCGCCTTGACTTCTGATATTACAAATTCTTTCATCTATTTTCTTTATCTATATAATAATGTGAAAAGATAGTGCAAAGATAGTGTAAAATACAGAGAAAACAAAATATAGCATCAATATTTTAACTTTTTTATTAAGTAAGTGATCTAAATTATTTATATATATCAGTACTAATATGGTTCATTTTCCGTTTTTATAGAAAAAGTAGATTATGAAACCAATAAAAGTACTTGAATTATCAGAGGTTGATCGCCTCAAATTAGAGAAAGGCTATCATAATGGCCCTACTCATAGTTTTCGTATCAGATGCAAATCCATATTGCTGAAGTCAGAAGGTAAATCAGCTCCCCAAATAGCAGAAATGCTTGAGGTAACAGTACCTACTGTCTACACATGGGTAAAACGTTATGAAGAAAATGGCATCAAAGGCTTGGAGACACGTCCTGGTCAGGGGCGAAAGCCTATTATGGATTGTTCTGATGAAGAAGCAGTCCGCAAGGCAATTGAGGAAGACCGTCAGAGTGTGTCCAAAGCACGTGAAGCATGGCAGAATGCGACTGGTAAAGAAGCCAGTGACATTACTTTCAAACGTTTTTTAGAAACATTGGTGCAAGATATAAGCGTATAAGAAAACGCCCAAGGGGCAAACCCTCACCGCAGCTCTACGCATACAAGAAAGAGAAGTTGCAAGAACTTGAAGAACTTGATTCCAAAGGAGAACTTGTGCTATATTATGCCGACGAAAGCCATGTTTGTACAAATGGTTATGTTCCATATGGCTGGCAATTCAAGAATGAGGATATTTACATCCCATCCGAGAAGGCAGCCCGGCTTAATATCTTTGGCATGATTACCAAAAGGAACCAATATAAAGGTTTTACCACACAAGAGTTTGTAAACGTTTACGTGGTTTTTTGCATAAAAAATCGAGATTTATTTGATTTATATCAATATTTGTCTTAATTTTGCACCCAGAAAAAGAATTGATTTTCAAAAACGATAAAATCATAACTACATAAAAAACACAAACTGCTGAAACATTCAAAAACTTCAAAGGCCTCGACGCGATGTCGGGGCTTTTTGTTTTCTTCTCATCTAAAGGCTTTTCTTACCATTTATTTTTCCTCGTTTTTGTCTCTTTTTCGTTAGATTTTACGAAAATGGATGCTTTTTGAACAAAAAGTATACTCTTTTCTCTGCAAAATAACTTATCTTTGCATGCGGTTTTGTTGTATGCAGCAGTAACTGGAGTAGTATGCCGGCTATACTGCTGTAGCATCATAGAGAAGATTATAAATCAACCTAACAATAAAATGAAAATGAAGCAAAAAGTTTGTATTGCTAGTATTTTGTTGCTCGGCACGGTTTGTGCGAAAGCCAACAATTATAAAGTAAGTTCACCTGACGGCAGATTGGCGGTCAAGGTGGAATGTGTAGACGGAAAGGCTTTCTATTCGGTAGAGCTGAATGGCAAGCAGATGCTTAAACCTTCTGCCTTGGGACTGGTAGCCAACTATGGCGACTTCTCCCAGCATCTTACCATGGGTGCGATGAAAGGAACAGAGAAGCATCTTTCTTACGACATGACCCGTATCAAGAAAAGCCACATCGAAAAGGATGTTTATGAGGCTACCATCGGATTCCTCAATGCCAAGAAGGATTCCATGACCTTGCATCTCCATGTAAGCAACAACGATGTTGCCTACAAATATGAGATGATCCGTCCGAAGAAGAATAACCCTAAGTCGGTGATTATATATAATGAGGTGAGCGGTTTCAATTTCCCTGAGCAGACCACCACTTTCCTCTGCCCTCAAATCGGTCCGATGACTGGTTGGGAACGAACCAAACCATCTTACGAAGAAGAATATACTCCGAATGCTCCGATGACAAAGAAGTCGCAGTTTGGTGTGGGCTATACCTTCCCTTGTCTCTTCAAGGTGGGTAATGACGGTTGGGCATTGGTCAGCGAAACAGGAGTATCGAGTGCATATCCAGCCAGCAGACTTTCTGATTATGATGCAGCGAAGGGATATACGGTAGCTTTCCCTCAGAAAGGTGAAAACAACGGAATCGGTTCAGAATATGCCGGTATACCTTTGCCGGGCGAAACACCATGGCGTACCATCACCGTTGGCACCACATTGGCTCCTATAGTAGAAACTACCATCCCTTACGATGTGGTAGAACCTCTGTATGAGCCAACTCAGCAGTATAAGCCTTCACGCTATACCTGGAGCTGGCTGATCTGGCAGGATGAGAGTATCAACTATGATGACCAGGTGAAGATGATAGATGTTGCTGCGGCTCAGGGCTATGAGGCTATCCTCGTAGACAACTGGTGGGACCAGCGCATCGGTCGTGACAAGATTGAGAAATTGGCTCAGTATGCCAAGAGCAAGCAGGTTAGTCTGATGCTCTGGTATAATTCGAATGGTTTCGAGAATGATGCTCCACAGACTCCACGTCAGATTATGAACAATTCCATCGCCCGCAAGAAGGAGATGGCTTGGATGAAGAAGATAGGTATTGTGGGAATCAAAGTTGATTTCTTCGGTGGTGACAAGCAGGAGACGATGAAACTCTACGAAGATATTCTGAGCGATGCCAACGATTATGGTCTGGAGGTGATCTTCCACGGTTGTACCATGCCTAGAGGTTGGGAGCGCATGTATCCTAACTATGTTTCCAGCGAGGCAGCATTGGCTTCAGAGAATGTATATTTCACCGATTATCATGCCAAAAAGGAGGCTTTCGAGATGACGATGCATCCGTTCTCAAGAAATGCTGTAGCCAGCTTCGACTGGGGTGGCGTGATGATGAACAAATATCTTTCAAGAGATAACAAGAGCCGCCATCAGCGCTATACAAGTAATGTCTTCGAGATGGCAACCGCTATCACCAATCAGAGCAGCGTAAACTGTGTTTGTCTCTATCCTAACAATCTTCAGGATGTTCCTCAATGGGAATTGGACTGGTTGAAGGGCTTGCCTACAGCATGGGACGATGTGAAGTTTATCGCAGGATATCCTACGAAGTATGCGGTTGTAGCCCGTAAGGCGTCTCAAGAGAACGGCTCTGGTGCAGCAATCAATAACGGAAAATGGATTGTCGGTGGTTTGAATGCTACAGACAAGCCGCTCACCCTGACCCTCAATCTGCCTATGTTCGCTGGCAAGACTGTGGAATATCTTACCGATCAGCCAAAGAAACAGGGTGAGAAGTTCTACACTTCGGTAAAGAAGACCTTGAAAGTAGGCAAGAATGGTAAGGCAAAGGTTGTGATTCAGCCAGATGGCGGTATTATCATCAATTAGAATGCTGTTCATCGCCGGTAATGAATCCGCAGAAACAATACATAATAAATAAAAAGGGGTGATTACAAAATCATCCCTTTTTTCGTCTTAAAACTAAATTAAAAACTAAACGAATAACAATAATGATGACAGCAAACTACAGCAGAAAGTGGATGATGGCAGGTCTTCTTGCTTTTTCTGCCTTTACCTCCCCAGTCATGGCACAGCACAATGGACTGGTAGATATGAGCCACAGCAAGGAAGCCCGAATGGTAAATATGCCTTTGGGAAGTACCCGTTGGACAGGCGGTTTTTGGGGTGGCCGATTCAAGGTCTTTTCAGAAACCTCGCTTTGGGATATGTGGAAAACCTGGGATACACCCGAGGTATCGCACGGCTTCCGTAATTTCGAGATTGCGGCGGGCGATGCTGAAGGCGAACATTGGGGACCTCCTTTTCATGATGGCGATATGTATAAATGGCTTGAGGCATGTGCTTCGGTTTATGCAGTAACCCATGATCAGAAACTAGATGCCCTGATGGATCGCTTTATTGCCGAAGTAGCTAAGGCACAGCGTGCCGATGGTTATATCCATACCCCTGTGGTGATAGATGAGCGCCATAAGGGCATCGATACGCATGCTCTCAAAGACCGGAAAGATGAAGCCGAAATCGGTATCACAGTAGGAGGAAAAGATGAGAAAGGAGCCTTTGCCAGCCGTCTCAACTTCGAAACCTATAATCTGGGACATCTGATGACTGCCGGTATCGTACATTGGCGTGCCACAGGCAAGAAGACACTCTTCAACTGTGCACTCAAGGCAGCCGATTTTCTCTATGATTTTCTGAAGAACCAGCGCGATGAGTTGGCGCGCAATGCAATCTGTCCTTCTCATTATATGGCAGCTTCTGAGATGTACCGTGCTACCGGTGACAAGCGTTATCTGGAACTGGCAGAGGGATTGATAGCCATTCGTGATGAAGTGAAGAATGGTGAAGATCACAATCAGGATCGCCATCCTTTCCGTGAGCAATATGAGGCGATGGGGCATGCGGTGAGAGCCAACTATCTCTATGCGGGTGTAGCTGATCTCTATGCCGAAACAGGCGAGAAGCAACTCATGAAGAATCTGTCCAGTATCTGGGATGATATCACCTATCGCAAGATTTATATCACAGGTGGATGCGGTGCCCTCTATGATGGTGTGTCACCTGATGGAACCACTTACGATCAGCCTAGCATTCAGCAGATTCACCAGGCATACGGCAGAGCATATCAGTTGCCAAACGAGACTTCGCATAATGAAACCTGTGCGCAGATTGGTAATATCTTCTTATCCTGGCGTATGCTCGAAACCACAGCTGATGCCCGCTATATGGATATGGTAGAAAACGAACTCCTGAATGGAGTCTTGCCGGGCATTTCGCTCGATGGTACCCGATATTTCTATACTCAGGCCCTGCGCCGTACGGGCGATTTTCCTTATGTGATGCGCTGGCCGAAAACCCGCCAGAAGTATATCAGTTGCTTCTGCTGTCCACCTAACACCCTTCGTGCACTTTGCGAAGCGCAGGAGTATGCTTATGCCGTGAAAGGGGATACTTTGTGGGTGAACATGTATGGTGATAATCATCTGAAAACAAAGGATGTTGATATGGAGATGACTTCAGGTTATCCTTATGATGGCAAGGTTTCCATTCGCATCAACAAGGCTAAGAATATCAGAACCTTGATGCTCCGCGTGCCGGGAGAGGGTAGATATGAGGCGATTTCTGCTACTGATTCAAAAGGCAGACAGACTGGTTGGAAGAAGGGAACCCTCGTAGAACGAACATTTGATATGAAACCTCGTCTGGTGGAGGCTAACCCTTTGGTTGAAGAGAATAAGAACCAGATAGCCGTGATGCGCGGACCTATTGTCTATTGTTTGGAAAATGTGGATATCGATGCTTCTTCTGTTCCTGCTTCCTGCAAAGATAAGTATGGTAGGGTAAGCGTGAATGATATCGTGATTCCTGCTGATATCCAATGGACTGAAGTAAAAAAGACGATCGACGGTCACGAGTTTGTTGCGCTCCAGGGGGAGGCGCTGCTTGTTGAAAAGGGAACTGCAGCATCCTGGCAGAAGAACCAGCTTTACCGTACACTTGCTCCTGCCCAGAAAAAAGTAAATGTTACGCTCATTCCTTATTATGCCTGGGATAATCGGGGTAGTGATGTGGAAATGTCGGTTTGGCTTTCAGTTAGAAAATAATTTTTTTTAGTTATGAAATTAAGAAGAATCCTATTGCTGGGAATGCTGGGCTTCAGCCTCGCTCTCTCTGCAGAAAATAAGAAGATAGGCTATGTGCAAGTATCACCAGATTCTTCTCTCGCTGATGCGGTTCGCAAGGCTCGCGAGATGAGAAGATTGAGACAGGCAGATTCGGTAGTAGTTAAAATGCAGGCGGGGCAATACCGACTCTATGAACCTCTGGTGCTCCGTCCGGAAGACAGTCATCTCTGTTTTGAGGGAACGCCTTCGGTAAAGCATTCGGCAGGTACGGTACTTACAGGAGCCGTACCTGTTACCGGATGGAAGAAACAGGGCAGATATTTGGTGGCTGATGTGCCTGATTTCAATGGATGTCCTATGAATTTCCGACATCTCTGGGTGAATCACTCGCGGGCTGATAGGGCACGTGGCGTGAGTGATTTCAATCAGATGCCGCGCATCAGATGGGTAGACAAGAAGAAACGCGTCATCTGGGTTCCGGCTTCTGCTGTTCGTCAGCTTCTGACGGGTGCTAAGGATAAGGCGGGTAACAGCATCATCCGACCGGATGCAAGATATGCAGAGATGACGCTGCATCAGATGTGGGAGGTAAGTTATCTGCGCATCAGAAACATCCGTATTCAGGGCGATTCTGCTGCCATATCTTTCCACGATCCTGAGGCTAAGATTCAGTTTGAACGTCCTTGGCCTTCACCTATGTATAATTGTGAGCACAATTCTCCTTTCTTTATCTCAAATGCGCTGCCTCTTCTGGATAAACCGGGCGAATGGTATCATGATATCCGTACGCATAAACTGTATTATATGCCTAGGAAAGGGGAGCGTATGGATGTTGCGGCGCCGGCTTTGGAAACGTTGGTGAAATTCGAGGGAACCAGAGAAAAAATGGTGGATGCTGTTACTTTCAGAAATGTAAACTTTGAAGTTACAACATGGAACCGCCCTTCTTACAAGGGACATGTACCTTTGCAGGCGGGAATGTTCATTACCGAAGGTTACAAACTGCGCCCTAGTATCGACCGTGTGAACAACCATAAACTAGATAATCAGGATTGGCTTGGCAGACCCGCTGCTGCTGTTGAATTGCGCTATGCAAGCAGAGCGGTTTTCGATTCATGCTCTTTTGGACATCTGGGTGGCGATGGTCTCGATTTTGTTGAGGGTTGCCGGGATGGAGCAGTACTTAGCAGCACCTTCGAAGATATAGCGATGAATGGATTGGTATGTGGCAGCTTTTCGCCTGCCGGTCTGGAGACGCATCTGCCTTATCGTCCGCAGGATTTGCGTGAGGTGTGCAGCGGACTGCATGTCAGGAACTGCGAGTTCTCTGATGTTACAAACGAGGAGTGGGGTACCTGTGCTATCGCTTTGGGTTACGTCAGCCGCATGAACATCGAACATAATTATATTCATGATGTCAGTTATTCGGCTATCAGTATGGGATGGGGTTGGAATCGCGATTTGGTTGTGATGCATGATAATCGCATTCATGCCAATCTTATCGAGCGCTATGCTGCCCATATGTACGATTGCGCTGGCATCTACACACTTGGCAACCAGCCAAACACGGTTATTTCAGAGAATGTAGTGCGGGATATCTTCCATCCTTCCTACGTACACGATCCTCATCATTATTTCTATCTCTATACTGATGAGGGTTCTTCTAATATTCTCCTGAAAGATAACTGGACGCCAGAAGAGAAATTCCTGAAAAACGCCTGTGGTCCTAATAATGTCTGGCAGAATAATGGTCCGCAGGTGGCTGATGAAATTGTGAAGAAGGCAGGGAAAATAAAGGAGTAGGGATGAAGTGAAAAATAAAAACAGCTGTCTTTGCTAATTAGAAAGTTCAAGGTTCAAAGTAAAAAGCGTATGAAATTTATCGGAATATGGATGGTCAGTATGATGCTGCCATCTGGATTACATGCAGCCACATGGCTGAAGAATCTGAAAGTGGAATATCGGAATACTCCACTGGCAGTAGGTGTCATGCATCCTCGGTTTGCCTGGCAGATGGAGGTTGATGACAAAAGTAGAGGAAATCTGCAGAGTGCTTACCGGATATCTGTTATTGATGAAACGGGTAAGGAAGTCTGGAATACGGGTAAGGTGAAAAGTACCGAATCGCTAGGCATACAGTATGCTGGCGAATCGCTTCGCCCTTCTACCCGCTACCAGTGGCATCTTACAGTCTGGAATCAGAAAAACGAAGAGCTGCAGGCTTCTTCTGCTTTTGAAACAGCCTTGGTGCTGGGTACAGACTATAACCATCCTGTCGCGACAGCCGGAAAAGGAACATATCTGGCTTGGGAAGGTGCTAAATGGATAGGAAGAGGCAATGCTCCCGTGATGTTCTATGCCCCTTATTTCCCAACCTTCCGACTTCATTACGAACTGCAACTCGATAAGAAATCGAAGTCAACAGCAGCTTCCTTCATCTTCGGTGCCAACGATCCCCGACTGATGGATCTCAATAAGAATCTCTTAGGGGTATCCAATGCGAAGGATTCTTCTTATATCCGCGTAGAACTTGATATTGCGCCTCTCAGAAAGTCGAAGCCTGCCCGTATCAATTTCTATCGTCGGGGCTACAAGGTTGGCGAGACGGATGCCGCACCTTTGGTTTCCTACGATATTCCTGCTGCGGTTATCAACAGGCAGAACCAGTATGCTGCCCATCAGATAGATATTTCGATGGATACCGGTGCGGCAACTCTCTTCCTGGATGGAAAGGAAATTGTTGGTGAAAAGGTAGAAATCGATACTGATGGCAAGCAGCATTCTGTAGGAAGTCTGATTCTGAATCCTACCGGAGAACAGGGTAATAACTATATTGCCTATCCGATGCTAGTCGATTGGGGATATTACGTGGCTAAAGGTCAGAAGGCTACTTTCAGTCATATTGAGGTAAGAAACTTTAAATCGCCTCAGAATGTGATAGCTGCTCCTTTACAGCAACTCTCTGCCAGCCAACTCTCTGCCAATCAGCTCTCTGTAGATGGAAAGAAAGAGGGTGCGCTTGGCATCTTTGCCTTTAAAAGGAGAATACTGCGCCTATGCTTCGTACAGAGTTTGCTACCTCCGGCAAAAAAGTCAGAAAAGCCCGTCTTTATGCTACTGCCCGCGGAATCTACGACATCTATATAGATGGTAAGGCAGTAAGTAAAGCTTATTTCAACCCTGGTACTACAGAGTATAACCATACTCATACTTACCAGACCTTCGATGTAACTTCTTTGCTTCAGCAGTCGGGTGAGCATGCTATCGGAGCCGTCCTTTCCGAAGGATGGTGGAGTGGTGGTGCCACCTATGTAACCGGAAATTGGAATTTCTATGGCGACAGGCAGTCGTTAATGGCAAAGTTGCAGATAACCTACGAGGATGGTTCACTGCAAACCATCGTTACCGATCCTGCAACCTGGAAAAGCTATGATGATGGCGCTGTAAGATATGGCAGTTTCTTTATGGGTGAGGTATATGATGCACGCAAGGAACAAGACTGCAAAGGATGGGCGATGCCTCATTTCGATGACAGAAATTGGCAGACTGCTGTAGAAGTGAAGGAATCAGATTTCAAGACTTCTGAGGATTTCCAGCTTCTTCCTGATATGGCAGAGGCAATCATGCCTGTTGATACCCTGACGGCTCTCAATTGTGTAGAACCGCGCAAGGGTGTTTATGTCTATGATCTCGGACAGAATATGGCGGGTGTTCCGCTGGTACATTTCTCAGGTTTGAAACCTGGCACGGAAGTAAAGATCCGTACAGCCGAAATCAAATATCCTGATTTGCCAGCCTATCAGGATCATGTAGGCATGATCATGACCGAGAATCTGCGTGTGGCAACTTCGCAGGATGTTTATGTAGCCAGGGGAGGTGAAGAGACTTTCTCGCCTAGATATACCCTTCATGGATTCAGATATCTTGAGATTACGGGTGTTGATGCTCCGGTAGCGCCAGACCAGATAAAGGCGATCGTAGTGAGTTCGATGAATGAGCAGGCTTCGCAATATTCTACCTCCCGTTCTGATATCAACCGCTTGTGGCTCAATTCGGTATGGTCTACGCGTTCTAATTTCATGTCTGTTCCAACCGATTGTCCTCAGCGTAATGAACGTCTGGGTTGGATGGGTGATATTTCCGTATTCGGGCGTTCTGCTACATATATTACCGATGCTTCCCAGTTCTTGCGCCGCTATCTTATCTCTGTCCGTGATTTGCAGAGTGCTAAGGGACAGTATCCGGATGTAGCTCCAACCAATTGTGGCTTCGGTGGCTTGTTATGGGCAAGTGCCGGTGTAACCTTGCCTTGGGAGCTCTACCAGCAATATGGCGACAAGGCTATGTTGGCTGAACATTACGCATCGATGAAACGCTATATCCAGTTTGTGCTGGATGAGTATGTGGATAAGAAAACAGGACTTATCGTACAGCATCATCAGTGGGGCGATTTGGGCGATTGGCTCAGTCCGTCTTATGAAAAAGATGATAAGTCGCTCGTATGGGAATGTTATTTCATATTCGATCTGGATATTCTTTCTCAGATGGCAAAGGCTTTGGGTAAGACTGAGGATGCGGCATGGCTGACCCGGTTGGCGAACGAGCGCAGGGCTTTCTTCAGGAAAACATTCGTTGATGAGGCTACAGGTAAGACCATCTGTTCGTGGTATGATGCTGAGCGCAAGGGACAGTTGATTGATACCCAGACATCTTATGCTCTTCCTTTGGCATTCCATGTAGTAGATGGTGACTTACAGAAGAAGATGGCGGCTCATCTCGCTGCAGCCATCAAGACTCCGATGGCCGGTTATCCTGCTTATTCGCTCCTGACGGGTTTTATCGGTACCGCTTGGATCAGTAAGGCACTTTCGGATAATGGTATGTCCGAGGAGGCTTACCGTTTGCTGCAGTACGAGGGGTATCCTTCCTGGCTTTATCCTGTAAAGAATGGAGCCACGACGATTTGGGAGCGTTTGAACTCTTATACAGTAAAGGATGGATTTGGTGAGAACAACAGTATGAATTCGTTCAATCACTATTCTTTTGGAGCTGTAGCATCGTGGATGTACAATTACTCTCTCGGTATCTGCCGTGATGAGAAATCGCCTGGTTTCAAGCATTTCATCCTGAAGCCGGAGGTTGACCCTACGCGTGGCATTACTCATGCTGAGGGTTATTACGATTCAATGTATGGCAGAATCAGCAGCCGTTGGCAATATACTGATTCCGGTATCCGTTATGAGTTTACGGTTCCTGCCAATACGACAGCCTCTCTCTACTTGCCTGCCCCTGCTGTCTCTTTCATTTCAGAGAATGGTAAGCCGTTGAAAAAGGCATCGGGAGTCAGATACGTAAGTGCTGATAAGGAACTCCATCATTTGGAGCTCGCCTCTGGATCTTATCAGTTTGATATAAAACAGAAATAACTTGCTAAAGTTCTGTAAAATAAAAAATGGGTGGCAGATTTGATATCTGTCACCCATTATCTTTATGATTAAAACCTGTATCCTGCGGATAGATTATCTGCTGGAATTATTGGTTCTTGAAGATCAATCCATCTGCATCTGTATGATCGATGGTAATTGGCTTCTCTCTGCTAACCTCTTCTGCAAGAATCTTCTTACTCAAGTCGTTCAAGACATAATCCTGGATAGCGCGCTTTACAGGACGGGCACCAAACTCTGGGTCGTATCCTACCTTTGCCAGATACTGGATAGCTGCAGGAGTCCAGCGAAGTTCAAAGCCCTGAGGCTCCAACATCTTCTTTACTCGCTTCATCTGAAGTTCTACAACCTCGGCAATCTGCTCCTGGGTCAACGGCTTGAAGGTAATGATATCATCAATACGGTTCAGGAACTCAGGACGGAAGGTCTTGCGCAACATCTCACGGCTTGCGTTGGAAGTCATGATGATGATGGTGTTCTTGAAGTTGACTACACGACCCTTGTTGTCAGTCAACCGACCATCGTCCAATACCTGCAACAGGGTATTGAATACGTCAGGATGCGCCTTCTCTATCTCATCGAAGAGTACCACACTATATGGTTTGCGGCGTACAGCCTCGGTCAACTGACCACCTTCATCGTAGCCTACATACCCTGGAGGCGCACCGATCAGACGGGTTACGCTAAACTTCTCCTGATATTCACTCATATCAATTCGGGTCATCATCGACTCGTCATTGAACAGATACTCAGCCAGCGCCTTGGCAAGTTCCGTCTTACCTACACCGGTAGTACCGAGGAAGATAAAGCTGGCGATAGGACGCTTAGGATCCTGCAAACCGGCACGGCTGCGGCGAACGGCATCACTTACAGCGGTGATAGCCTCGTCCTGTCCGATGACTCTCTTGTGGAGTTCTTCCTCCAGATGGAGCAGTTTCTCACGCTCGCTCTGCATCATACGGCTTACTGGTATTCCGGTCCAGCGGCTTACAACCTCAGCGATATCATCAGCAGTAACCTCCTCTCTAACCATCGCTGCGCCACCCTGTGTACTCTTCAGCTGCTCCTGAATCTTCTTGATGTCATCCTCGAGCGCCTTCAGTTTAGAGTAGCGGATTTCAGCTACGCGTTCGTAATTGCCTTCGCGCTCCATGCGTTCAGCCTCAAACTTCAGGTTTTCTATCTCCTGCTTATCCTGCTGAATCTTGTTGACGAGCGCTTTTTCGCCTTCCCATTTAGCACGGAAGTCATGCTCCTGATCCTTTAATTCTGCAATTTCCTTATCCAACTGCTGAATCTTAGGCTGGTCATTCTCGCGCTTGATGGCCTCACGCTCAATCTCCAACTGCTTCAAGTGGCGGGTAATCTCATCCAGTTCTTCTGGTACAGAGTCACGCTCCATTCTCAGTTTGGCTGCTGCCTCATCCATCAGGTCGATAGCCTTATCAGGGAGGAATCTGTCAGAGATGTATCTCTCTGATAACTTGACGGCTGCGATGCAGGCATCATCCTGAATACGTACCTTATGATGGTTCTCGTAGCGCTCCTTGATACCACGGAGGATACTGATGGCGTCTACCTCGTCAGGCTCATTGACCATGACGGTCTGGAAACGGCGTTCCAGCGCCTTATCCTTCTCGAAGTACTTCTGATACTCGTTGAGGGTAGTAGCACCGATGGCTCTCAGTTCACCACGAGCCAGGGCAGGCTTCAGAATGTTGGCTGCATCCATGGCACCTTCGCCACCGCCTGCACCTACCAACGTGTGGATCTCATCGATGAAGAGGATAATCTGGCCGTTGGCGTTGGTTACCTCTTTTATGACGCTCTTCAGACGCTCCTCGAACTCCCCCTTATATTTGGCACCGGCTACCAGTGCACCCATATCGAGAGAATAGAGTTGCTTGTTTTTCAGATTCTCCGGTACATCGCCACGTACGATACGCTCGGCAAGACCTTCTACGATAGCGGTCTTACCTGTACCAGGCTCACCTATCAGAATAGGGTTGTTCTTGGTTCTTCGTGACAGAATCTGGAGTACTCTTCTTATTTCCTCATCACGTCCGATAACTGGGTCCAGCTTGCCGCTTCTAGCCTGTTCTACAAGGTTTTTCGCATATTTCTCCAAACTCTGATAGTTATCATCAGCGCTTTGTGATTTTACGTTCTGTCCCTGTCTCAGTGCCTGGATGGCAGCGAGCATATCTTTGGCATTTGCACCAGCATCCTTCAGAATACGTGCAGCAGTAGAATTGCCCTGTACGATAGCCAACAGGATAGGTTCTACGCTAACGAACTCGTCGCCCATTTTCTTGGCGGTATCCTCGGCATTCATCAGTATCTGGTTAGTCTCGTTGCTGAGGTACGGCTGACCGCCGCCCTGAACACGAGGCAGATGTTGCATCTCCTGACGCAAGAGCATGGCGATTTGCTGTCCGTTCATGCCCAACTTCTGGAAGATGTAGTTGGTCACATCGGTAGCCTTTTCAAGAATACCGCTAAGCAGATGCACCGGTTCGATGGTTTGCTGACCATTTCGCTGCGCAATGTTTACGGCTTCCTGTACCGCCTCCTGCGCCTTGATTGTAAATTTGTCGAATGTCATATTAATATCTCCTTTCTTATATTATATATTCATATTTGTATTATTTGGATGAGCCCCGGAATCTCCTCTTCGGAAACCTCCCGGTGCGTTCCTCCCATCCTTTAGCGAAACTTATGCCTATTCGTTGAAAATCAGTGATTTGCTGACAATCTGTCTTGTTTTGAATAGATAAAAGATAGAAATAAGATATATTTCCGGACAGAATGACAGAAGAAGGCGATTTGAGTACGGGCTGAAGGCCCAGGTTCCTTTCAGGACATGTGGGGCTTACTGGCGAAAGTTCAGTACGCGAAGAAATGATAGGATTAGAATTCGCTCAGATTGCTTATTTCTTGATTTCTCTCAATTATCTTTTAAATATCCTTTAAATAATGCTATTTTATGGGGGGAAATGTTGTGTAATCAAAATAATCTTCGTATCTTTGCACCATCATAAATTATAATTTATAAGTTCAATGGCTGAAACAAAGAAAATCAAGACAGCGTTGGTGTCTGTCTTCCACAAGGATGGCTTGGACGAATTGCTCGCCAAGTTGAATGAAGAGGGTGTAAAATTCCTGAGTACTGGTGGTACCCAGAAGTTTATCGAATCTTTGGGTTATGAATGCGAGAAAGTTGAGGAGGTCACTACCTATCCATCTATCTTGGGTGGTCGCGTAAAGACTCTTCATCCTAAAATATTTGGAGGTATCTTGGCTCGCCGTGACAACGAGGGTGACCAGGAGCAGATGAAGGAATACGAAATCCCTTCTATTGATCTCGTCATCGTAGACTTGTATCCTTTCGAGCAGACTGTAGCTAGCGGTGCTAGCGATGCTGATATCATCGAGAAAATCGATATTGGCGGTATCTCTTTGATTCGTGCAGGTGCCAAAAACTTCAAGGACGTGGTGATCGTTCCTAGCAAGACTGAATACGGCGTATTGCTCGATATCCTGAAGAAGAAGGGTGCTGAGACTGATATCGAAGACCGCAAGATGTTTGCAGAGCGTGCATTCGGTGTAAGCTCTCACTACGATACTGCAATCCATGCATGGTTTGCTAAGTAAACTCTCGGAAAAATAAAGTAGTTAAGGAGTTAAGAAGTGGAAGAAGTCAGGACAAGTGTCTGCGGGGATTCCATCCCCGGTATATGACAGACTGTTGCCGTGGCTTCTATGCTCCTTTAACTCCTTAACTCCTTAAATAAAAAGAAAATTTTAAGCTTAAAATAATATAGATTTTAGAAACGAAATGGGATTTTTTTCATTTATTCAGGAAATCGCAATGGACTTGGGTACAGCCAATACCATCATTATCAGTGATGATAAGATTGTAGTGGATGAACCTTCTGTTGTAGCCCTTGACCGCCGCACCGACAAGATGATTGCTGTGGGCGAGAAGGCTAAGATGATGTACGAGAAGACTCATGATAATATCCGTACTATCAGACCATTGCGTGATGGTGTGATTGCCGACTTTACTGCCTGTGAGCAGATGATGCGTGGATTGATTAAGATGGTTCATACTGGTAGCCGTCTCTTCTCTCCTTCACTCCGTATGGTTATCGGTGTACCTTCTGGTTCTACCGAGGTTGAGCTTCGTGCTGTGCGCGACTCTGCCGAGCATGCCGACGGACGTGATGTATATTTGATTTTTGAGCCAATGGCAGCCGCTATCGGTATCGGTATCGATGTTGAGGCTCCAGAGGGTAATATGATTGTTGATATAGGTGGTGGCTCTACCGAAATCGCTGTCATCTCATTGGGTGGTATCGTATCGAACAACTCAATCCGTACAGCCGGTGATGACCTTACTGCCGATATCCAGGAATATATGAGCCGTCAGCACAACGTGAAGGTTTCTGAGCGTATGGCTGAGCGTATCAAGATTCATGTGGGTTCAGCTCTGACCGATCTGGGTGATGAGGCTCCAGAGGACTTCATCGTACATGGTCCTAACCGTATTACAGCGTTGCCTATGGAGGTGCCTGTATGCTACCAGGAGATTGCTCACTGTCTGGATAAGACCGTGGCAAAGATTGAGAACGCTGTGCTCTCAGCATTGGAGAACACACCTCCTGAGCTCTATGCCGATATCGTGAAGAATGGTATCTGGCTCTCTGGTGGTGGTGCTTTGCTCCGCGGTCTCGACAAGCGTTTGCAGGATAAGATCAATATCCCATTCCACATTGCAGAAGATCCATTGCACAGTGTTGCCAAGGGTGCTGGTATTGCGTTGAAGAATGTAGACCGTTTCTCATTCTTGATGAGATAATCAGAACTTATTCTAATAGTAAGAATAAAGTATGCGCAACCTTTTAGAGTTTTTAGCGAAATACAACCATTGGTTTGTCTTCCTGATTCTTGAGGTGGTGAGTATGGTGCTGTTGTTTCAGTATAACAGCTATCAGGGCAGTGCCTGGTTCTCCTCGGCTAATGCCGTAACGGGTAAGTTGTATGAATGGGATGCGAATGTGGAAACATTCTTCTCACTTACCAAGGTGAATCAGGAACTGACACAGCGCAATGCGTATCTCGAACAGGAGGTGCAGAAACTTTCTGACAGTCTCGTGAGCGTGACCAAGGATAGCAGCATCTACCATCGTGACCAGTTTGCATTGCTGAGAAACTATCGTCTGATTCCGGCTAAGGTAGTGGCGAATAGTGTCGATAAACCCGCCAACCTGATGACAATTGACAAGGGTAGCGCGGATGGCATCCACAAGGATATGGGTGTAATCAGCGGTACGGGTGTTGTGGGTATCGTGTATCTGGTGGCAGAACATTACGCTATCGTGATTCCGGTATTGAACACGAAGTCGAACATCAGTTGTATGATTCAGAATAGAGGCTATTTTGGCTATCTGCGCTGGAAGGGTGGTGTGTCTGACCTTGCCTATCTGGAAGAGGTGCCACGTCATGCTCACTTTAAATTGGGTGACTATGTGGTAACGAGTGGCTATTCTGCTGTATTTCCTCCTGGAGTGAGAGTAGGCAGGATATTGCACGTGTTCAACTCCGCCGATGGCCTGTCGTATCGCGTACAACTTCGCCTCTCTACCGATTTTGCCCGTCTGCGTGATGTATGTGTAATTGAAGATACCGCCATGAAAGAGCGATTGGAGATTATGCGTGCAGCACAGGATAGCATCGAAACAAATGGAGACAATAATCAATAATGACGTATAGTAAGAGGATATAAAAAGCAATGAGTATAGATTTAGTGAAAAGACTAGCTACCTTTGTGGTGCTCGTGCTGGTACAGGGATTGGTGTTTAATCATATTCATCTATTCAATTGTGCCACCCCCTTGCTGTATATCATTATGGTACTGCATTTCCGCCGCAACCATCCTAAATGGGCGGTGTTATTGTGGTGCTTTATGATGGGGCTTTGTGTGGACGTATTTGCCAATACGCCAGGTGTTGCAGCAGCTTCGATGACTGCCGTAGGACTGCTACAACCTTATTTGTTTGAACTTTTCGTACCGCGTGACAGCGCCGACGATCTGGAACCGTCCATGCGTTCTATCGGCGTAGGTGCATATTGCTGGTACGTATTCTTCATCATTCTCGTTTATAATCTATTGTTCTTTACACTTGAAACATTCAATTTCTTTAATTGGGTTCACTGGTTGGAATGTATAGGCGGAAGTACGGTTATCACTTATATGTTGGTGATGGCGACAGAAAGTTTCAGAAAGTAAGATTCCGGATAAGTGATGAGAGAGAAAAGAACACGATTTTTAGTTTGCTATATATAATAAGGTATGTTGGATTACAATCTTGAAAAACGTAGATTCGTTATCGGTGGAGTGGCCACAGCTATTGTGGTCATTTACATGATTCGTCTGTTTACGCTTCAGATTATGAGCGACGACTACAAGAAGAATGCCGACAGTAATGCCTTCTTGAAGCATATTGAGTTTCCCGCCCGTGGTGCCATTTACGACCGTAATGGTAAGCTGCTGGTATATAATCAGCCGTCTTACGACCTGATGGTGGTCATGAACGAGGAGAGCGGCAGGCTTGATACGATGGATTTCTGTAATTCGCTGGGTATCACGAAAGAGTTTTTTATCAAGCGAATGAACGATATCAAGGACCGCTCTAAAAATCCGGGCTATTCGCGCTATACCCAGCAGCTTTTTATGGGACAGTTGAGCGACCGGGATTTCAGTGTGTTCCAGGAGAAGATGTTCCGATTCCCCGGTTTCTATGTCCAGAAACGTACCGTCAGAGAATATACCTATCCTTATGCTGCCCATGTGCTGGGTGATGTGGGTGAGGTTTCGCAAAGCGATATTGAAGATGATGACTACTATCAGGCTGGTGACTATATCGGAAAACTGGGTATCGAGAAGTTTTATGAGAAGCAGCTGCGTGGTGAGAAGGGTGTGAAGATCATGCTGAGAGATGCCCACGGAAGAATACAGGGTAGCTATCAGAATGGTAAACTCGACCGGAAGCCTGTGGCAGGAAAGGACTTGACGCTGGGATTGGATGTCAAGTTGCAAGCCTTGGGCGAACGTCTGCTCCAGGGTAAAATCGGCAGTATCGTTGCCATCGATCCTAGAACGGGCGATGTGCTGGCTATGGTTTCTTCTCCTTCTTACGATCCAAGACGTCTGGTGGGTAGAAACCGCGGTAAGATGCACAAGTGGCTCTCGCATAATCCTTGGAAACCGCTCCTGAACCGTAGTATTCAGGGTCAGTATCCTCCGGGTTCTACCTTTAAGACCAGCCAGGCGCTGACCTATCTTACTGAAGGTATCATCACACCGGGAACAGCATTCCCATGTAATCATGGTTTCTCTTATAAGGGTCTGCATGTGGGCTGTCATGGTCACCCGTCGCCTATTGCGCTGGTTGATGCCATCAGTACCTCTTGTAACGGTTACTTCTGTTGGGGTCTTTACTATATGATAGGTAACCGCAAGAAGTATGGCAGCGTACAGAATGCGATGACCGTATGGAAAGATTATATGGTGAGCATGGGATTCGGATATAAGTTGGGCATCGACTTGCCTGGCGAGAAACGCGGTCTGATTCCGAATGCACAGTTCTATGATAAGGCTTATAATGGTTCATGGAACGGACTGACGGTAATCAGTATTTCTATCGGTCAGGGTGAGGTTAACCTCACGCCGTTGCAGATAGCTAACCTGGGTGCTACCATTGCCAACAGGGGATACTATTATGTGCCTCATGTAGTGAGAAAGGTAAAGGGCGAACCGCTTGATACGCTCTATACCCGACGCCATTATACCAAGGCTTCCCGCCGGGCTTACGACTATGTGGTAGCCGGTATGAGAAGTTCGGCGCTGAAGGGAACCTGTAAGATGCTCGGCCGCTACGATTTCGAACCTTGCGGCAAGACGGGTACGGCACAGAACCGTGGCCATGACCACTCTGTATTCATGGGCTTTGCTCCGATGAACAACCCGAAGATTGCCATTGCCGTGTATGTAGAGAATGGTGGTTGGGGTGCTGACTATGGTGTGCCTATCGGTGGTCTGATGATGGAACAGTATCTCAAGGGTAAGTTATCTCCTGATTCTGAGCATAGGGCTGCAGAGATGCAGGCCCGTAGAATCGCCTACGGATTAAGCAGTAGATAGTTTTCAGTTAATAGTTTATAGATTATGATCGATAATAAACAACCTAGTGTGCTTGCTTCACTTGACTGGTGGACGATAGGTATTTATCTGGTACTCCTCATCTTCGGATGGGTGAGCGTCTGTGGAGCCAGCTATAACTATGGTGACAACGAGATATTCAGTCTGGGTGCCCGCTCGGGTATGCAGATTATATGGATTGGCACATCCATAGCACTGGGATTGGTAATCCTGCTGCTTGATGACCGGTTTTACGATACCTTCTCGTATGTCATCTATGGCGTCCTGATACTCTTGCTCTTTGCTACGATATTCAATCCGCATAGCATCAAGGGTTCCCACTCCTGGCTGGTGTTGGGACCGCTCCGACTGCAACCGGCTGAGTTTGGTAAGTTTGCTACGGCTCTGGCGGTAGCCAAGTTTATGTCAAGCTATGGTTTCAGTATGCAGAACCTGAAGCATTTCATGGCAGCCGTAGGCATTATCGTTCTGCCGATGCTCTGTATTGTAGGTCAGCGCGAAACGGGTTCTGCCCTGGTTTATCTTTCATTCTTTCTCATGCTTTACCGCGAAGGAATGCCGGGTGCCATTCTCTTTACTGGCGTGTCGATGGTGGCTTACTTCGTAGTGGGTGTGAAGTATGAGAACGTGATGATGTGGGATACCTATACTTCTGTGGGTAAGTTTGTTGTGCTTCTGCTGGTGCAGATTTTTACGGCTGGCATGGTGAACTCCTATACGGGCGATAGAAAACAGGCACTGATGATCCTTGCCTATTCGGTAGGCATTACGCTGCTCTTCGTGCTCTTTTCTACCTATGTCATTCCGTTCGACATTGTGTGGATCCAACTCTTCCTGTGTGCTATGCTCATCGGATTCCTGGTTTATCAGGGACTGAGAACCCGGTTCCGGAATTACTTCCTCATCTCAATCTTTTCGTTGGGAAGTATCGCTTTCTTCTATTCTGCCGATTATGTGTTGAATCATGTGATGGAACCTCATCAGAGAGTGCGTATCAACGTACTGCTGGGACTGGATGAAGATTTGGCAGGTGCGGGATATAATGTGCATCAGAGTGAGATTGCCATTGGTTCCGGCGGACTTCAGGGCAAAGGTTTCCTCAATGGAACGCAGACCAAACTGAAGTTCGTGCCTGAGCAGGATACAGACTTTATCTTCTGTACGGTAGGCGAGGAGGAAGGTTTCCTCGGTTCGGCAGGCGTGCTGCTGCTTTTCCTGGCTTTGATATTGCGGTTGATGCATCTGGCTGAGCGGCAACCTTATAAATTCGGGCGTATCTACGGCTATTGTGTCCTGTCGGTATTCCTCTTCCATCTGTTTATTAATGTGGGAATGGTGTTGGGTTTAACACCGGTTATCGGTATTCCGCTGCCGTTCTTCAGTTATGGTGGCAGTTCGTTATGGGGATTCACCATCCTTCTTTTCATCTTCTTGAGAATTGATGCGGGAAGGAACTTAGTGAGAAGTTAAAAAAAAGAGTGAACAGATTGTTGATGAATCTGTTCACTCTTTTTTTATTGTATCTTTGAAATCTTGATGCCGATGTCACTCACACCGGGCAGGATTTCTCTTTTCATATCATGTCTGATGGCTACGTGTATGGAATCGCCCTGATGCATCTGATAGATGTTGATAGGGAAGTTATACTGATAGTAGCTGATACCCTGTCCTTTGCTCACGCCGTTGTTGTCAATCAGCTGGCAGTTGACCGTATCTATCTTGCATTCGCCAGGTATCTTTCTGTTTCGGTGATAAACCGTCTGTTCTACGATGAGCGTAAGTCCCATGAACGGGTAGGCACCTGTAATGCGAAGTCCTAGGCTTTGTTTGTAATGCCCGGGCTCGAGTAGAGGTGATACTTCGAATGATAGGGTGTCGTTCTTCTCCCATCCTGCAATCGGTGTATGGGCATACTCATCGTATACAGTTGAACCGCTGCAGGCAGAGAGAATGTGAACAATCGCTGTCAAAACGATGAAATAAACAGTCTTTTTCATCTTTTTCTAGCTCCTATTCTTTATTCTTGTGGGGCGTTATTGCCTTGTGGGGCGTTGCCATTCTGAGGGGTGTTGTTACCTTGCGGCTTGTTTCCACCCTGTGGTTTGTTTCCCTTGTTAGGTCGTCTGTCGTTTCTTGGCTGGCGGTTGTCACCCTTAGGATGATTGCCCTGATTACGGTTGTCGCGGCGCTGGTTGTTTGACTTGCCTTCATTCTTCTGAGGTTTGTTGTCGCCATTCTGCGCGCGGTTCTCGTTCTTCTGCGACTTGTTGTCTCCCTCCTGCTGGCGAGGTCCCTTGTTCTTATTGTTCTTCTTCTTCTTCTTTTTCTTAGCCTTGTCAAAGCGGCTCAAATCAGCTTCGGCAAGCAGGTCGGTTGGCTTGGCTACAGGTTTTGCCTTACCGTCTTCCAGCAGACTCAATGGCTTCTCGCCCTGACGGTTCATTTCGATGATAGCCTTGGCACGCTCGATGCTGATGGTTTCGAGGTTGGAAGCAAGGTTCTTGTCAGAAGAGTAGGTGATAAGACCTGCCAGGATATCCACCTTGAACTGATGGAAATCACCGTCGGCAGTCTGCAGTACGGCATCCTTAGGAGGCAACTTTCTGCTAGCCTCTACATAGCTGTCTACCTCGTAGTTGAGACAGCACTTCAGTTTGGCGCACATACCGGCAAGTTTCTGAGGATTCAGAGAGATGTCCTGGTAGCGTGCTGCATTGGTGCTAACGCTGATGAAGTTCTTCATCCAGGTAGCGCAGCAGAGTTCTCTGCCGCAAGGACCCGTTCCACCGATGCGGCCTGCTTCCTGTCGCGCACCGATCTGTTTCATCTCAATGCGCACATGGAAGGTATCGGCAAGAACCTTGATGAGCTGGCGGAAGTCCACACGTTCGTCAGCGATGTAATAGAAGATAGCCTTGTTGCCGTCTCCCTGATATTCTACATCACCTATTTTCATCTTCAGTCCGAGATCTTTGGCTATCTGGCGGCTCTGGATCATGGTGCCGTGTTCACGGCTCTTAGCCTCCTTGCATTTGTCAAGATCCACCTGTTTGGCAATACGGTAGATACGCTTGATATCATCCTGCGACTTGAGGTTTGCCTTCTTAATCTGGAGTTTTACCAGTCTTCCGGTCAGCGTAACCACACCGATGTCGTGACCCGGGTTAGCCTCTACCGCCACTATATCGCCCTTCTTCAGGTCGAGGTTATTCACATTGTGGTAATATCCCTTACGGGTATTCTTGAACTGTACCTCCACGAGGTCAGTACTTTCTGCATTGCCGGGTACATCGGCAAGCCAGTCGTATGTGTTGAGCTGTCTGTTCTGTCTTCCTACGCCCTTAGCGCACAGACCACGGTCGCAGCCGTTACACATCCTGAATTTCATATTTTTGTAATCCACGATCGTCTAATTTATAATGTCTAATTTATAATGTACAATGAATAATGACCAGGCATCTGCCCCCGTTATTCATTTGAATTCTTCACTCTTCGTTCTTCACTCTTCACTTCCTTAGCAGGAGTACGATGATTTTGAGCGCCATATCGAAGAAAACGATTTTGGCATTGGCATTTTGCGAAATCATGCGCTTGCTGTCTTCGAAGAGGTTGGAGATGTCAATGATGTTTGCCTCGTTGATGAAGCGGGCAAAGTTCTTGGCAAAGTTCTCCTCATCCTGCGTCATGTAGCTCAGTTCTGGATTCCGGAAGTTGTACATGAAACTTTCTCTGAGCATGTGCATGAAGTAGTCGAGCATGCGTTTCTGCTTTTCTCTTCCGAAGGTTGCTATCACATCGGTCCACTTCTTGAGGTCACCAATCTTGCGCATGTAAGCCAGTCGCATCAGCATGATGAACATGTCGAGATGCTGCCGGTTTTCGTTTCCTGCATCCAGTTCTTCGAGTGCGAGGTTCCAGTTGCCGTTGGCGATACGGGCTATGCGGTGTGCCATGTCTGGCTCCAGCGCTCTCCGTTCCGTCAGCGCTTTTTCCATCTCAGCGGTTTCTATCTTCTTGAAGTCGATACGCTGCGTACGGCTTCTGATGGTTTCGAGCAGCAGTTCCGGATTCTCGCTTACCAGCAGGAACACCGTTTGGCGTGGCGGCTCCTCCAGCAGTTTCAGTATCTTGTTGGCACTCTGTATGTTCATACGTTCCGGGAGCCATATCAGACTTATCTTATATCCGCCCTGACTCGACATCATCATCAGTTCGTGAGAGATGGCATCGGTTTCTTCGGCAGTGATGATAGCCTGTTTGTTATAGTCGGCATCCGTCTTGCCCATCTTCAGCATCCAGTCGCTAATCTGGATGTAGGGACCTTTAGAAAGCAGCAGCTCTCTCCATTCCTTGATGAAGTCGAGGCTCACCGGTTTGTGTTCGCTGCCCATATTGGCGGTCTTGATGGTAGGAAAGGTGAAGTGGAGATCCGGATGTTCCCATTTCCTGAGCATCGGTGAATCGCCCAGAAGATAGCTGGCAAAAGCCAGTGCCATCGCCAGTTTGCCGCAACCCTGCGGGCCGCAGAACATCAGCGCATGGGGCAAACGGTTCTCCTGAACCATCTCCATGAGACGGTTCCATACTTCTTGCTGACCTATAACTTCATTTCTTTGCATTTAAAACAGTATTTTTGCTATTTGCTTGACGCTGTCTACAGCCGATACGGTGAAGAAGTGAACATTTTTGTAACCATGTTCGAAGAGATCTTGCACCTGAGCGGTAGTCCACTCGATACCGAGCTGCTTGGCATCTTCGTCAGTTTTACATTTCAATACCTCCTGTGCGAGTTCTTCAGGAATATCGCAGTGGAAGGTTTTCGGCACTACTGTGAGCTGGCTCAACTTGGCGAAAGGCTTGATGGCAGGAATGATAGGAATGGTTACGCCTATCTGCCGAGCCTTTTCAACGAAAGCATAGAACTTCTCGTTGTCGTAGAAGAGCTGGGTAACGGCATACGCTGCGCCCAACTGTTGTTTCTCCAGCAGATGCTGCATATCCATTTCGAGGTTTGGCGCCTCTTCATGTTTCTCCGGATAGCAGGCTACACCGCAGCAGAACTTGTCGCCCGGGTGCTTGATGGGCGTGCCGTCAAAGAAGAAACCATCGTTAAACTGATTCACCTGCTTCAGGAGGTCGGTGGCATGGGTATGACCGTTCTCGGTTGGTGTAAACTGCCGGTCTTCTTTCGCCTTGTCTCCTCGCAGAACGAGAATGTTGCTGATGCCCAGAAACTGGAGGTCGAGCAGTTCGTACTCGATGTCTTCCTTCGTAGCACCGCTGCAGATAATATGAGGGATGACAGGTATGTCGTACTTATTCTGTATAGCGCCTGCGATGGCCACGGTGCCCGGGCGGCGGCGCACACGCTGGCGAGTGAGGAGACCGTTTTCCAGTTCCTTGTATACATACTCGCTATGGTGCGTAGTGATGTTGATAAAGCGAGGACCAAACTCGCTCAGCGCATCGATGGTACGGAAGAGTGCTGCTGTTCCGTTACCTTTCAGCGGAGGTAAAATCTCGAACGAAAAGCCTCGCTTATCGCCCTGCTGATGTAGAAAATCTGCTATGTTCATATTACCTAAATTCTATGTTTCTTCTTATTTTGGTGCAAATTTACAAAAAAAATAGGGGAAAACCGCATGTTGAACGTAATATTTATAAAGAAAAAACGTATATTATTAGGTGGAGATTGATTTTTGGCATGAAAAAAGAAGATTTCCTGCCGGTAAATGCTACGCTATTCTACAGAAAAGTGATTAAAATTTAAACCTAAAAAATAATGAACAAAAACAAACAGGCTCTAGAGCCTATCTTATTTCAATTGTGATGGTAGCCGTTTTGGGCGGCTTGCTTTTCGGTTATGATACCGCGGTAATCTCGGGAGCCGAGAAGGGTTTGCAGGCATTCTTCATGGGTGCTGAGGATTTCACTTATACCGATTTCTGGCATGGATTCACTTCTTCCAGTGCTCTGATTGGTTGTATCATCGGTTCGGCGCTTTCGGGTGTGCTGGCTTCTAACTGGGGCCGTAAGCGTTCGCTGATCTTTGCGGGTGTGATGTTCTTCATCTCTGCATGGGGATCTATGTGTCCTGAGTCTTTGGTGTTGCCAAAGGGCGAACCTAATCTTACGCTTCTCATCGTGTTCAACCTCTATCGTGTGATTGGCGGTATCGGTGTGGGTCTGGCATCTGCTGTATGTCCGATGTATATCGGTGAGATTGCACCTAGTAACATCCGTGGTATGTTGGTCAGCTGGAACCAGTTTGCCATCATCTTCGGTCAGCTGGTGGTTTATTTCGTCAACTTCTTCATTCTTGGCGATCATATTGCTCCTGCTATCCAGAGTGTGGGCAACGGTATGAACCAGATTCTGAATGGTGGCGAGGCTGCCTGGGCTATCGAAACCGGATGGCGCTATATGTTTGGTTCTGAGATGGTTCCTGCGGGTTTGTTTGCTCTGCTTATCTGCTTTGTTCCTGAGACTCCCCGTTATCTTGCCATGGTTGGTCAGGATGCGAAGGCTGAGCGTATCCTGGCTCGCATCAATGGTGCTGAGGAGGCTAAGAAGATTTTGGATGACATCAAGAATACGGTTACAGAGAAGAAGGAGAAACTGCTTACTTACGGTGTGCTCTGTATCTTCGTAGGTGTGATGCTCTCTGTATTCCAGCAGGCTGTAGGTATTAATGCCGTGCTCTATTATGCTCCTCGTATCTATGAGGCTATGGGCTTTGACAATCCGATGGTATTGACCGTATTCAACGGTATCGTGAACCTCGGTTTCACCTGTGTAGCTATCTTTACGGTAGAGAAGTTGGGACGTAAGCCTTTGCTCATTACCGGTTCTCTGGGCATGGCATTGGGTGCCATCGGTGTAGCCATCACCTTCGGTAATCCTAATCTGCAGTTGTTGTGCATGGTATCCATCATGGTTTACTCTGCATCATTCATGTTCTCTTGGGGACCAATCTGCTGGGTACTTATTGCCGAGGTATTCCCTAATACCATTCGTGGTGCTGCCGTAGCGATTGCCGTAGCCTTCCAGTGGATTTTCAACTGGATTGTTTCTACCTCTTTCGTTCCGATGGCTAACAGCCTGGGCTATTGGTTCACCTATGGCCTGTATGGTGTTATCTGTATCCTCGCTGCCATCTTTGTATGGAAGCTCGTTCCTGAGACCAAGGGTAAGACACTGGAGGATATGACCAAGCTTTGGAAGAAAAACTAAGTTCTTATTCTGTGAAATATCAAGACCGCCAGGCGTAGAAAGAAACGCCTGGCGGTCTTTCTTTATGCCCCCGGCTCACAACGCTTAATCCATACCATGATATGACGGCGCGCTGTCGCCCCGTCGGTTGTGTCGGGAAAGTAGGGCAGACCCAGCTCGGTCTTGCTGTACATACGTTGGGAATAATTCATAAGCTTTATATTTTTTATGATGCAAAAGTAATATTTATTTCAGACTTATGCAATTTTTTGAAGAGAAAAAATGCATTTTAATAGCTGATTTGTTGAAAAAAAAATCTCTTTCCTCCCGTATTACGTATAGTGTAATTGATGTAAATGTATATATATAATATACTTGGTATAGTGTAGGAAAGAAAAATCTGCACCTAACTGTTTGATATTCAGTGTGTTGTATTTTTAAGATTCTCCCTGGTAGTCATTTGGGCATATCAGAAAACACATAATTGGCCCTGATGGTACCTATTATTGGCCCTCATGGTACCCTCCGAAAGGCTAATTCTCCCTGGTAGTCATTGAACACTCAAATGAGGTAAACAAACGATGTGTTTCCGTTTACCAACTGATGTGGGTGAACTGGGTTAAGGATATGGCTGCACTGGGTTACGCAGACGGCTGGACAAGATTAAGGATTCGACTGCGTCGGGTTAAGGATTCGACAACGTAGGCTAACAGAGTCGTATCCGTCGATTTATCGAGACGTCTTGACTCGCTGACAGAACCATCTGGGGTAGCTGACTGAACCATATCAGTATTCTGCTGCATACGCTTGCGTGCAAAAGTATACATAATTGAGCCAAATAGTGCATAACTGGTACTTATCGTACCAAAGTGGACAAGTGGGGCTCCGCCGATGTTGTATCTTTGTATCAGCATTCGGGAAGAGACCGGTGCACAACATGATTATTCACAATTTTAAAATTTTATGTATTATGGCAATTAATTACAGTTTAGTAAAGCTTGCGTCAAAATTTGGCGACAAAGCAGGAGTTCCTAAGTTCTACGCACGTGCTCAGATGAACGAGTCTATTTCGCTCAAGAAGTTTGCGAAGTTGATCTCTATGCAGACCACTGTATCCTATGCGGATGTAACAGCCGTTCTGATCAGTTTGCAGGAGAACATGGTCATCGAGTTGCAGCGAGGCAACCAGATTGATTTCGGCGAGTTGGGCAAGTTCCGCCTCCAGCTTACCAGTGAGGGTGCGGCAACCGCTGCCGAATTCAAGAGCGACATCAACATCAAGGGTGTGAACATCCAGTTTATCCCGGGCAGCGATCTTGCCAACATCTTCGTAGGTATGGAGTTTGAGCAGGTTGCATCACGTGCCGTACAGAAGGCTGCCCTCAAGGCTGAGAAGGAGGGTGCCAAGACCCTCGACATCGAGGAGGCTAAGAAAAAGCCTGCCAAGGACAATGCTTCTTCAGGCGGCGATACCACGGGTGGCAACACCTCAGGCGAGCAGACCGGCGGCACGGGTAGCGCTGGCAACGGTGACACAGGAGACGGATTAGAATAATTAACCTTTTAAAACAGAATAGATTATGACAGAAAAGAACAAGCAGAAATGGAATGAGATTCTCAAGTTTGCAGTAACCGTACTGACAGCTCTCCTCGGGGCGTTGGGCGTTTCGGCAGGTGGACTTTAGAATGATGCCTATGAGAGACATCGATATGATAGTGGTGCATTGCAGCGGTAGCCGCTGCGATCACCGTTATACGATGAAGATGCTGCGCTACGACCATGTGCATAACAACGGCTGGACTGACATCGGCTACCATTTCTACATCACGCTGGATGGAGTGGTTCATGCCTGTCGCCCGGTAGAGCGTATGGGCTCTCATGCCCTCGGTTACAATGCGCACAGCATAGGCATCTGTTACGAGGGTGGTCTTTCGCCATCGGGCTGCATCAGCGACACCCGCACTCCTAAGCAGAAGGAGGCGATGAAGCATCTTATCCTGGATCTTCACCACCGTTTTCCGGGCATCCGTACCATCCTGGGGCATCGCGATTTGCCTGGCGTTCAGAAAGCCTGTCCGTGTTTTGATGCCACGAAGCTCCAGTACCTTCTGGATGCTTCCTGATTCTCTTCCATTAAGAGGTTTTTCAAGAGCAGAATCCCTCTGATTTTATTTAACAAGTTAGGGCGCATCCAATCCGGATGCGCCCTTCCCCTTTGGCGTCATATTTCTTTCATTCAACATTCATCATTTACCTCTCAACATTCACCATTCTCTAACTTTTTCAGAAACTTTTCCCATAAAACTCTTGCAGATATGAAAATAAAACCGTAACTTTGCGCTATAGAATTTTAAAACAGATGGTTATGAAGTACTTAGATCCTAAGGCAGACCTTACGTTCAAGAAGATATTCGGCAATCATCCTAAAAGACTGATCAGTCTTCTGAACGCCCTCTTGCCACTCAGCGAAGAAGAGCAGATACACGAGATAAAGTATCTGCCTACAGAACTTGTGCCCCAGCTCGAAGGGGGCAAGAACACCATAGTGGATGTACTCTGCACCGATGTCAGAGGCAGGAAGTTCTGCGTGGAAATGCAGATGGAATGGTCCGACGCTTTCCAGCAGCGAGTACTGTTCAATGCATCCAAGCTCTATGTGAGTCAGGCAAAAAAGGGAGGAAAATACAGCGAACTGCAACCAGTGTATTCTCTCAACCTGATAAATGATATCTTTGCGCATGATACTCCAGATTTCATCCACAACTACCGCATCGTGCACGATAAGGACAGCAATAAGATCATCGAAGGCTTGCATTTTACCTTCATTGAACTCCCTAAGTTCACTCCACATTCCATTGCCGATAAGCGCATGATGGTCTTGTGGCTCCGTTTCCTCACAGAAATAAATTCCAATACGAAGGATATTCCTGCCGACCTGCTTAATGATCCGGAGATTGGAAAAGCCGTAGAAGATCTTGAAGTTTCCGGTTTTACTGATGCCGAACTCAGAGCCTATGACAAGTTTTGGGATTCGGTAAGTGTTGAAAGAACCCTTCTGGATGACAGATACCAAAAAGGAATGGAAGAAGGTATGGAAAAAGGCATGGAGAAAGGCATGGAGAAAGGTAGAGCAGAAGGCAAGCATGAGGCCAACACAGAAACAGCACAACGTTTGCTGGCAATGGGACTTTCTGCCGAACAGGTTGCCAAAGCTACCCAGCTACCTTTGGAAATCATTAAGAATCTGAGCAATTCATAAAAAATATAATAGCTGAGATGTAGATTACGAATATCTCCATATAATCAAGGGTCTATACGCCACCTGTTCATCGTGGTATATAGACCCTTGTCGTTTTTTATTCATTTTATCCATCGTATTGAATAAAATCAGTACTTTTTTATTCAATACGAATGATTTTCAGCCTTTTTCTCCCGCCATTCGGTAGGAGTACAACCTTCCTTTAACTTGAAAATGCGGTACAGATAGGTGCGGGCAGAGAAAACACATTCGGCAGAAATGATGTCATTACTATAGTCTGGATATGTCTGATTTATAATGAATGCGCTTGCAAAATTACAATAATAATTTCAGAAAAAGAAAAAAGTTCTTAAAATATTAATAAAAACAAATAATAAAGTGTTTCGCAAGATTTTCAACTGAACTTTCATGAGTAATAAAAGCGTTCTTTGTATATATGTAACAAGGCGCAACCTTCTCACGAAGACTGCGCCTCTAATAGTTTTCTTTTTTTGTTTAATTTTTAAGAGAGTATTAACATATATATTTTTTTGTAAGTGTAAGTTTCTTACTTCTTTATTTCTTTTGCTCTGAACTTTATGGCTCGAAGAACTTAATCTGTGTTCCATTTGCCAACTGAGTTCCTGCCATATTAAAGTTGAATGCTGTAGGATTTGGTTTCTTCTCATCCTTTGGATCAACTTCGTAACCATAAACAACCAAATAAGCTTCAACCTTGCTTTTATCCTGGGTAACTTGTCCGAAAGTATATCGGCTGTTTCCGCTAGAATAGCAATAGAACTTAACCTTATGTGTAGCACCACCATATTCCAGATTTACAGTAATAGCATCAGGGAAGAGCATGAACTGGATAAAAGGTGTAACTGTATAGTAATATACAACACTCTTGAAGCTAACCGGCATCTTATATTCCTTCAATGCTTCCTTCAGGTCTTTCGTGTCAACATTTTCTGGAATGTAACGGGCGAAGATCTTTACAGGGAAGTTGTTAACAGTCATTACAGTATCTTTGCCATCTCCGTGGATAGATGTAGAGACATCTAAGGTGTCGTGATATTCCTTTTTGCCGTCTTTTTCTGTAACATGCTCGTCGCTCACGTAAGCGAGTTTGCTCATGCGGCTACCTGATGTCTTGAGATAGCAGGTCTGCTTTTCTGCTTGTGTGAGCGGCTGATAATAGCTGTTGTTATCATCGCCTGTATTACAAGAAGTGAATGCGAAAGCTGCAACGAAGGCAGCTACAATTGAGAATAATTTGATTTTTTTCATTTTGCTATTATGTTTTGATTCTTATTTTCTCATATTTCTCAGCCTAAATGCACCTCGATATAGTTGCCCGAGGCACTTCAGTTCTTGTATAAAACAAGAAAAGGCGGGAAACTTGCATCACTTTTAGTTAATCTCTGTTAATGCTCTTCACTTGTCCATTTCATAGAGCACTTTTGCCAATGTATCGTAACCTCTGACTTTCAGTTCTTAGTTGTTTGAGCTTTTTACTGTATTAAGTCTAGGTTTGTCTTACATAGCGATGCAAAGTTAGTTTTTTATTTTGAAATACGCAAGAAATTTATGATTTTCTTTCTCTTTTTCGCATAAAAATACTACTTTTGTGGAGATTTTAGGGATTATTCACCTAAAAGCGGAATGAATCGTGTAGACTCTGAGTCTCATGGAAAATGAATTAATGATGAATCTGATATGAAAAAGAAAGTAGGTACATTTAAGATTTGGCTGTTGGCGATAGCCGCAGTAGTGGCGTTTTCTGTCTTGCCGAAGGTTTCTTCGCTGGCAACAGAAGATCAGGCACTTGTTGTAAAGGAGAACAAGCAGGAGGCTGCTGATGCTGCGGGCGATGAACCGTCTGCAGAGAATAAGCAGGAAACTGCTGGAGAGGATGCGAATCTGGAGGCTCAGGGGCTGGAGATTCCGGTATCTAAGTTAAAGGTATCTGAAACCATCAAGCATCGGTTGGCTTATACGGTATCTTATAATCATGATACGCGACAGCCGAATTGGGTAGCCTGGGCGCTGACGGGGGAGCATGCATCTGGTAAGTTGCCGCGCGGTAAGTTTGCTGATGATGAGGAGATGCCGGCACCCGTGGGTACTTTGGCGGATTATTACAACAGTGGTTTGGACAGGGGACACATGTGTCCGGCTGGTGATAACAAATGGAGTCAGCAGGCGATGGATGAATGTTTCCTGATGACCAATATGTGTCCGCAGAACCACAGTCTGAATGCGGGGGTATGGAACACGATAGAGCAGCAGTGCCGCAACTGGGCGAAGCAGTATGGTAAGGTTTATATTGTCTGCGGACCGATATTTCTGAATAAGGAGCATCGCAAGTTGGGTAAGAACAAGGTGGTAGTGCCTGATGCCTTCTTCAAGGTGGTTCTTCATACGGGCAAGAATCCGCAAGCCATCGGCTTTATCTGCCGTAACCAGTCGCAGAAAGGCAGAAAGAAGACGGAATTCGTAAATTCAGTGGATGAAGTGGAGCGTATCACCGGCTATGATTTCTTCCCTCAGCTTCCGGATGATGTTGAGAAGAGGGTAGAGGCTAAGGCTGAAATGTTTTAAAAAGGAATTTCTGCAGTATCCGGTAATAGGATATAACAAAAAAAGGCTTTCCGTAATGGAAAGCCTTTTTCTTGAAGATCTGTGACTCGCATGGGGCTCGAACCCATGACCCCAACATTAAAAGTGTTGTGCTCTACCAGCTGAGCTAGCGAGTCAATCTTCTGCTTTATGTTTCAAAAGCGAGTGCAAAGGTACGGCAAAAATCTGAAATAACCAAATATTTTGCCATATTTTTACTGATTTTCTTCATTTTTATCTGAAATCGGGACATTTTCGCCCGTTTCTTCATGATATTGCGGCTTCTCCTTCGTTACATACCGCTGCCAGTAGGCTATGATGAGCGTTGTGAGCGGAAGGGCTACAATCAATCCCAGGAAGCCCAGAAGTGCACCCCAAACCGAGAGACTCAAGAGGAGAATGGCTGGATTCAATCCCATCGCCTTACCCATGATCTTCGGGGTAACTACCATGTCGGTGATGACCTGCACCACACAGAACACCAGAACTGCCAGACCGAATACCAGCCAGAAGTTCTGACCTGTGTCGGCAGCCTTCAGCATGGCAAGGAATGCCGTAGGGATGAGGGCGAAGGTATGGAGATACGGAACCAGGTCCATGATGCCGATGAGAATACCCAGACCTATCGCCATCGGGAAACCGATGATGGTAAAACCGATGCAGAACATGATGCCCATACAGAGTGCTACCAGTCCCTGACCACGGATATAGTTGTTGAGCTCGCGCTCCACATCCTTCATCAGCGCACTCCAGAACGGACGGTTCTTCTTAGGGAAGATTCTCACCCAGTTGGCTGTCAGCGTCTCATAATCGAGCAGGATGAAGAACATATATAATAAGGTAATCATCGATGCCACGATACTCATCAGTACCGTGGCCGTCTGGCTGACTACCGAGAAGACCTTAGGCATGGTGGTCTTGATGGCATCGCTGAAGTCCTTGCTTTTCAGAAAATGCTCTATCTGTTCCTGGTTGGCCTGCAGCCAGTCTTTGATCAGCGCCGTCAGGTTGTTGGTATGAGTCGTCTGATGCAGCCATCGTGTCAACACCTCACCGAGTTTGTCAAACTGATCAATCATCGGAGGGATGATGAGCCACAGCACGCCTCCAATAACAGCGATAGCCGTTCCCATGGCGATGAGGATAGACAGCGCACGTATTCTGATGTGGAGTTTGTTTTCGATAAACTTCACGACCGGATAGAGCAGGTAAGCGAAAAACCATGCAATGAAGAATGGCAGCAGTACGCTGCTCAGATAATTGGTCATGTAGAGCACGGCCAGTACGATGAGGGTAACACCCGCCCATCTTATAAATTTGTCAAATGTAATCTCCTTTCCCATAACTGTTCCTTTTGTTATAATTTTTCGTTAAGAATCGCCTTCTGGTAGCATTCTCTGCAGAGCGGCTCGTATTCATCTTTTTCGCCCAGAAGCACCCGTTTGTCGTTATTGATCAACCGGTGGCTCACATAGGCGACCGATCCGCACTTTACGCAGATGGCATGAACCTTGGTCACCTCGTCGGCGATGGCACAGAGAGCAGGAATCGGACCGAAGGGAACTCCCTTGAAGTCCATATCCAGTCCTGCCACGATGACTCTCACGCCACGGTTGGCGAGTTCGTTGCATACCTCCACGAGTCCATTGTCCAGGAACTGGGCTTCATCGATACCCACCACGTCGATATCAGAAGCCAATAGCAGTATCGATCCAGAGGACTCAATAGGTGTAGACCGGATAGAGTTCTGATCATGGCTCACTACATCTTCCTCGGAGTAACGAGTGTCAAGCGCCGGCTTAAAGATTTCCACCTTCTGCTTGGCGAACTTCGCACGCTTCATTCTTCGGATCAATTCCTCTGTTTTTCCGGAGAACATCGATCCGCACACCACTTCAATTCTTCCGGGACGGTGCGCCTCCCCAATTAGATTTTCTGTCATTTCGGAGGCAAAATTAATAATAAGGTTTTAAAAAATGCAAAGAAACGCGTTTTTTTTTTGCTATGAAAGATTAATTAACTATATTTGCGGTCAGTATGGGCACATTATACATCGTTCCGACTCCAGTTGGTAACATGGAGGACATGACAATGCGAGCCATTCGCATACTGAAAGAAGCGGATTTGGTACTCGCTGAGGACACTCGAACATCGAGTGTCCTGCTGAAGCATTTCGATATCAGAAATCGATTAGTGGCTCACCATAAGTTTAACGAACATGGCACATCTTCTGCCATCGTAGAGCGACTGAAGGGTGGCGAAACCATTGCCTTGATCAGCGATGCCGGAACACCGGGTATCAGCGATCCTGGTTTTTACCTCGCCCGCGAGGCAGCCAAGGCAGGCATCACGGTGCAGACTTTGCCTGGACCTACGGCATGCATACCGGCCATCGTTTCATCGGGTTTGCCATGCGACCGTTTCTGCTTCGAAGGATTCATTCCGCAGAAAAAGGGCAGACAGACCTATCTTGAATCATTGAAGGATGAGGTGCGCACCATGATTTTCTATGAGTCGCCTTATCGTGTGGTGAAAACCTTGCAGCAGTTTGCCGAGGTTTTCGGGGATGACAGACAGGTGAGCTGTTGTCGTGAAATATCCAAACTCCACGAGGAGAGTGTGAGGGGTACGCTTGCCGAGGTCATCGCTCATTTTGAGGAGACAGAACCAAGGGGCGAATTTGTCATCGTATTGGCAGGAAAAGATCCCAAACAGCTCAAGGAGGAGATGAAGGAAAAGAAGCGTGAAGAGCGCCGGCAGAAGAAAAACGGGGCTCGCAGGGATGAAGAAAGTAATGAATAAAGTATAGGAAGCGACGCGTTTTACGCGAAAAGATAATTTTTTAAATCAAACATTAATATTAAAAAGGAAAATGATTATGAAAAAGCTATTATTTGCGGCATGTTTAGCTGCTTTTTGCTTGACCAGTTGCAACAACGGCAAGAACAACACCCAGGATTTGGCAAATCAGCAGAATGATTCGCTAAACAGTATCATCGCTCAGAAGGATAGCGAAATTAACGATATGATGGGTACATTGAATGAAATCCAGGATGGTCTGAACCAGATCAGTGAGGCTGAGCACAGAGTAACTCTCCTGAAGAACGGTGAGGGTGCCAGTAAGAAACAGCAGCTCAAGGAGGATGTTCAGTTCATCGCTACCCGTATGCAGCAGAACCGCGAACTCCTGGCTAAACTGCAGAAGCAGATGGCTAACAGCTCTTTGCAGGCTGACCAGTTGAAGAAGACCATCGCAAACCTTCAGAAGCAGATTGCACAGAAGGATAAGGAACTCCAGGCGCTTCGCGAGGAGTTAGATAAGAAGGATATTCATATTGCAGCGCTCGACGAGACTATCAACAATCTGAATACCAAGACCTCTCGTCTTACTACTGAAAGCAGCCAGAAGACAGAGACAATCAATGCACAGGACAAGCAGCTCAACACTGCCTGGTACGTATTCGGTACCAAGAAGGAGTTGAAGGAGCAGCATATCATGGAAGGTGGTAAGGTAATGACCGGTAATTTCAACAAGAGTTATTTCACCAAGGTTGATATCCGCAACATTTCTGAAATCAAGTTGATGTCAAAGTCGGCTAAGTTGCTCACTACCCACCCATCCAGCTCTTATGCATTGGTACGTGATGCCAACAAGCAGTATACGCTCCGCATCACCAATCCACAGATTTTCTGGAGCACCAGCAAGTATCTTGTAGTGCTCGTTAAGTAATTATCTCTTTCTCTGAAAGAAATCCTGCATGAGTGCGCGGCACTCATCTTCCAATACGCCCGATGTAACTGTCGTCTTAGGATGCAGTGCATCGGGCGCATATTTTGTATACCCCCTTTTCTCGTCGCTGGCACCATATACCACGCGGCTGATCTGTGCCCATCCCAGCGCTCCGGCGCACATCACGCAGGGTTCTACCGTAACGTAGAGGGTACAGTCTTTCAGGTATTTTCCTCCCAGCATGTTGGCTCCCGAAGTGATGGCCTGCATTTCGGCATGAGCCGTAACATCGGTCAGCATCTCCGTAAGATTGTGGGCTCGCGATATGATCCGGTCCTTACAGACAATGATGGCGCCTACCGGAATCTCGTCTTCATCGAATGCCGCCTGAGCCTCCATCAGGGCACGGCGCATGTATGCTTCGTCTTTATTCTTGATATCTTCCATTGTTTTTCGTGCAAAATTACATAAAAAAGTTTGAAGTGTGGACTTTTTTTTGTTATTTTTGCAAGGTAAAAGCATCTTTTGGTGCAAAATAAAGAAAATAGACTATGGCAGAGCATAATGAATTAGGCAAATGGGGAGAAGACGAGGCTACGCTCTATCTCGAGAATGAAGGCTATATCGTCATCGACAGAGACTGGAAAGCCGGCAAGCGGGATCTGGATATCCTTGCCGTTTCGCCGGATGGTAAGACGCTGGTTGTGGTAGAGGTCAAGACCCGTTCGGGTGAAGAATACCAGCAGCCCGAGGAAGCCGTAGATGCCAGGAAGATGCGTAATCTGGCAATAGCCGCCAATACTTACGTCAAGGAACAGAAGGTGGAAAAAGAACTTCGCTTTGATATTGTTACCGTGGTAGGGGTAGGCATCAGGTGAAACGCATCGAGCATCTTGTGGATGCCTTCAACCCGTTGCTGATAGGATAACCCGTTGTGATTCGCTATACATTATTATATAGACATGGAAAAGAAGATTATACGATTAAAGGAAGTGGATTCTACGAATGCCTTCCTGAAGAATTTGGATACTTACGATGAAGATGCGCTGACCATTGCCATTGCTGATTATCAGACATCGGGCAGGGGACAGGGCGTGCATACCTGGGAGAGTGAGCCGGGCAAGAACCTCCTCTTCAGTATGATGATGTGTCCTAAGTGGGTACCTTTGCGCCAGCAGTTCCTCCTTTCCGAGGCTGGTGCGCTCGCCGTGAAGGACGCTCTTGATTCCTATACGGACGGCATTACGCTGAAATGGCCGAATGATGTGTACTGGTATGACAAGAAAATCAGTGGCACGCTGATAGAGACTGCCATCGACTCCAAGGGCATCAAGCGCTGCATCTTCGGTATCGGCATTGATGTCAATCAGACTGAGTTCCACAGCGATGCGCCCAACCCTGTATCTCTGGCTCAGATTCTAGGCCATGAGGTGGATAGGGAAGAGGTGCTGCAGAAGGTGATTGAGGCTTTCTGCAAATACTACGAACTTCTGCGTCGTGCCGACTATATGGATGTGTCGGGCATCTATCATCTTTCTCTCTACCGTCGCAAGGGCTATCACTGGTATGAGGATAAGGACGGTAAGTTTGAGGGCGCCTTCGTAGAGGTGGAGGACGATGGTCATCTCATCCTTCATGACAAGAAGGGAGTAATACGCTCGTATGCGTTCGGAGAAATCAAGTTCCTGGTTAATAGTTAATAGTTTCTAGTTAATAGTTTATAGGAGGCTACGCTCTATAAACTGTTAACTGTAAATTGTAAATTAAAATAAAATGGCAAAGTTTAAAAGAATTCTTTTGAAATTGAGCGGCGAGAGTCTGATGGGCAAGCAGAGCTTCGGCATCGACCCAGAGCGCCTGAGTGATTATGCTAAGCAGATAAAGGAGGTCCATGAGATGGGCGTTCAGATAGGCATTGTGATTGGTGGTGGTAACATCTTCCGCGGTTTGAGTGGAAGCCAGAAGGGTTTCGACCGTGTCAAGGGCGACCAGATGGGTATGTGTGCTACCGTTATCAATTCCCTGGCATTGAGCAGCGCACTCGGAGCCTTGGGCGTTAAGAACAAGGTGCTTACTGCCATCCGCATGGAGCCTATCGGCGAATTCTACACCAAGTGGAAGGCGATAGAGGCGATGGAGGCAGGCTATATCTGCATCTTCTCTGCAGGTACAGGCAGTCCATACTTCACTACCGATACCGGTTCTTCTCTCCGCGGTATCGAAATCGAGGCTGACGTGATGCTCAAGGGTACCCGTGTAGACGGCATCTATACCGCCGACCCAGAGAAGGATCCTACAGCTACCAAGTTCAAGGACATTACCTATGATGAGATTTATACCAAGGGCTTGAAGGTAATGGATTTGACTGCTACCACCATGTGTAAGGAAAACAACCTTCCTATCTACGTGTTCAATATGGATGTTGTAGGTAACCTCAAGAAGGTGATGGATGGTGAGGAGATTGGTACGCTCGTACACAACTAATCATCTCTCTCAACAGGAAGAAAAAAGCAAATGCGACTGGATTCACATCTAGCCGCATTTTTTTCTAAAAACAACTTTTTTGGAAGATTTTTTTTCAAACAACATTTTTTTAAAATATCCCAATAATCAACTTAAAATCGGGAAATTCTTCTTATTCCTTCTTCAGATAAATAATCGCCGAGATGATGACGTATGCCACGATAACAAGCCACCAGCCGGTGAGGAAGCCGGTCAGACCATCGAGTGCTACCGATGTAGCGAGGATGATGAGGGTGAGCGCGGCAAAGCCATATTTCACCTCATTGCCCTTGAAACCCCACTGCTTGAACTTCAAGGCGAAAAGAGGCATCTCGCAAACCAACAGATAGCTGGTGATGAGAATCAGAGCCAGAATGATGAATACCGACCATGAATATCCTTCGAGCCAGCTTGGATTGAACACAATCAGCGAACCCCAGAACAGGGCGTTGGCTGGTGTAGGAACACCGATGAAAGAGGTAGTCTGGCGCTCATCAAGATTAAACTTAGCCAGTCGCAATGCCGAGAAGGCTGCGATGATGAAGGCTGCGTAAGGCAGCCATGGGCGCAAAGGCTCCAGAAAACCCGGATATTCCATCACAAAGAGTTGTGAGAATACGATGGTGGCAGGAGCCACACCGAAGGTTACGTCATCAGCCAGCGAATCGAGCTCCTTGCCTATTGGCGATGAAACGTGCAGCAGGCGGGCGCTCATGCCGTCAAAGAAGTCGAATACGGCTCCGATGATAATCCATAACAATGCCATCTTTGGGTTCCCGCCGAAGGCAAACGATGTTGCGATGCAGCCCGAAACCAGGTTGCAGCAGGTTATCGTGTTTGGAATATGTTTCTTGATACTCATTTCTTTACAGTATATTATGATAGAGTGAAAGCCGGAAGTATGTTCCGGCTTGCCCTCTATCTGTCAATATGTTATTTCAATTTAGCGATGATGGTCTGGTCGCCAGTAGTTGACTGTCCCATCTTTACGCATACTTCTGTACCTACAGGCAGGTAGACATCCACGCGTGAACCCAGCTTGATGAATCCCAGGTGCTCGTCGATGAAGCATTCTTCCCCTTCCTTGGCATAGGTTACGATGCGGCGTGCCACCGCACCGGCAATCTGTCGGCAGAGTACATCCACTCCCTCAGGTGTGGTAATCATCACGTCGGCATGTTCGTTTTCCTCGCTAGCCTTAGGCAGCCATGCCTTGTGGTAGTTACCGTCCACATGCTTAACGAATTTCACCTTACCATCCACCGGGAACCAGTTGGCATGAACATTCCAGAGGCTCATGAAGATGGAAATCATCAGGCGGCGGTCACCGAAGTAGGGAGCATTCTCCACCTCTTCTATCACCACAATCTTTCCGTCGGCTGGTGCTACTACCAGTTTCGAAGTATCCTCTACGTTGAGGTATCTGATAGGGCAACGGTAGAAGTTGAGCACGATACCATATACCGTACCGAACACAACAACAAAAGCCCAGAACGGAATCTTGTTGTCTAAGGTTGTCCACAATATAGCCGCAATGGCTACTAACGCTATCGCTCCGGTAACCAGCTGATCGGTACCTTCGCGGTGCAATCTTATCTTCTTTAATTTCTTTATTTTCTGTCCCATATAGTAGGATTAAGTTTTTATTGGTGCAAAGGTACGTCATTTTTATCACTTTTGCAAATTTTTTGTGGGTTTCTTTTACCTTTTTCAATATTTTCGCATATTTCTTTTGGCTTTTTCAATATTTCGCCGTAACTTTGTTGTCAAAATTCGAATTTTAAACAGATAATGGAAGATTTTGTTCATTTGCATGTACACACCCAATACTCCATCCTCGACGGCCAGTCGAAGATACCGCATCTGGTAGATAAGGCCATCAAGGACGGCATGAAAGGTATGGCGGTAACCGACCACGGTGTGATGTTCGGCATCAAGGAACTCACCGACTATTGCGGCAAGATTAATAAAGACCGCAAGAAGGAGGGACTCGAACCTTTCAAGCCTATCATAGGCTGCGAGATGTATGTGGCACGCCGAACCAAAGCCGACCGAGAGAAGGATAAGGGCGATATGAGCGGTTACACCTCATTGTACTTGCCAAGAATTATAATGGATACAAGAACCTCATCAAGCTGGTGAGCAATTCGTGGGTGGATGGTTACTACATGCGCCCACGAACCGACCGTGCCGATCTGGAGAAGTATCATGAAGACCTCATCGTCTGTTCGGCATGTATTGCAGGCGAGGTGCCATCCAAGATTCTGCATGGTGACCTGGAAGGAGCCCGCGAGGCTTGCCAGTGGTACCACAACCTCTTTGGCGATGATTACTATCTCGAGCTCCAGCGCCATAAAGTGCCCGATGATCCAAGTCTGCTTGCCAACCGCGAGGCTTACGAGTTGCAGCAGCGTGCCAACAAGGAACTTATCAAGATGGCAAGGGAGTTTAACATCAAACTGGTGTGCACCAACGACTGCCACTTCGAGGATAAGGAGACTGCCGAGGCTCACGACCATCTGCTCTGTATCGCTACCGGCAAGGATCTCGACGACCCTAACCGTATGCGCTATTCCAAGCAGGAATGGTTCAAGACCCGCCAGGAGATGAACGAGGTGTTCTCGGATATCCCCGAAGCGCTTTCCAATACCCTCGAAGTATTGGATAAGGTGGAGATTTACAGCATCGACCATGGTCCAATCATGCCTTTCTTCCCGATTCCGGAGAGTTTCGGTACCGAGGAGCAGTTGCGACAGAAGGTATCAGAAGAAGATCTCTACAAGGAGTTTACCTCTGATGAGAACGGCAAGAACCCGCTGCCACCAGAGGAAGGTCAGAAGGTAATCGACCGATTGGGTGGTTACGATAAGATATACCGTATCAAGTTTGAGGCAGAATATCTGCGCCACCTTGCCTACGAGGGAGCCAAAAAGCTTTATGGCGACCCGCTGCCCGAGAATGTAGACGAGCATGTAAACTTCGAGCTCCACGTGATGAAGACCATGGGTTTCCCGGGCTACTTCCTCATCGTGTCAGACTTCATCAGGGCGGCGCGCGAGGAACTCGGCGTGATGGTGGGCCCGGGACGTGGATCTGCGGCAGGTTCGGTGGTGGCTTACTGCTTGGGCATTACCAAGATTGACCCATTGAAGTACGACCTCCTGTTTGAGCGTTTCCTGAATCCAGACCGTGTGAACCTTCCGGATATTGATACCGACTTTGATGATGACGGCCGAGGCAAGGTGCTGAGATGGGTAATGGATAAGTACGGTCATGAGAACTGTGCCCATATCATTACCTACGGTTCCATGGCCACGAAGAACTCCATCAAGGACGTGGCGCGTGTAGAGAAGTTGCCGTTGGATAAGGCGAATGCACTCTGCAAGGCTATCCCAGACCGTTTGCCTGACGGTGCCAAGATGAACCTGACCAATGCCATCAAATATACCCCAGAGCTGCGCGAGGCAGAGTTCTCCAACGATCCCCGCGAGAGCAATACCATCAAGTATGCCAAGATGCTCGAGGGAACCATCCGAGGCACGGGTATCCATGCCTGTGGATTCATCATCTGCCGCGACCCTATCAGCAACTGGGTGCCTGTATCTACTGCCGATGACCCTGATTTCCCGGGACTGAAGACGGCGGTAACGCAGTACGACGGCCATGTCATCGAGACCACCGGTCTGATTAAGATGGACTTCCTGGGCTTGAAGACCCTCTCCGAGATGAAGGAGGCATGCAAGGTTGTCAAGCAGACTACGGGCGATGTTGTTGACCTCGATACCATCCCTATCGATGACGAACTGACCTATCAGCTCTATCAGCGCGGTCAGACCATCGGAACCTTCCAGTTCGAGTCGCCGGGTATGCAGAAGTATCTCCGTGAGCTGAAGCCTACGGTGTTCGAGGACCTCATCGCCATGAATGCCCTCTACCGTCCGGGACCTATGGATTACATCCCTGATTTCATTGCCCGCAAGAACGGCAAGCAGGAGATTACCTACGATATCCCGTGTATGGAGAAGTATCTGAAGGATACCTACGGCATCACGGTCTATCAGGAGCAGGTGATGCTTCTTTCCCGTCAGTTGGCGAGCTTCACCCGAGGCGAGTCTGATGCGCTGCGTAAGGCGATGGGTAAGAAGAAAAAGGCTATCGTAGATGCGATGAAGCCTAAGTTCATCAAGCAGGGACAGGAGAACGGCCACGACCCGAAGGTGCTGGAGAAGATATGGGGCGACTGGGAGAAATTTGCTTCCTACGCCTTTAACAAGTCTCATGCCACCTGTTATTCGTGGGTAGCCTACCAGACTGCCTATCTCAAGGCGCACTATCCTGCCGAATATATGGCGGCGCTGATGACCCGACGCTTTGCACAGATTACCGAAATCACCAAGCTGATGGAGGAGTGCCAGTCGATGGGCATCAAGACCTTGGGTCCGGATGTGAACGAGAGTTACCGCGTGTTCGGTGTGAACGAGCATGGAGAGATACGTTTCGGTCTTTCAGCCATCAAGGGTATGGGTGCTCCGGCAGCCGATGCCATCGTGGCAGAGCGACTGAAGAACGGACCTTATAAGAGCATCTTCGATTTTGCCGAGCGTGTAGATTACTCCAGCGTGAACCGCAAGGCTTTCGAAACCTTGGCGCTGAGTGGCGGTTTCGACAGCTTCGGCATCCGTCGCGAGCAGTTCTTCGGCAAGAACAACAAGGGCGAAACCTTCCTCGATACGCTGGTGCGCTATGGTCAGCTCTTCCAGCAGGAACAGCACGAGGCTGCCAACTCACTCTTTGGCGGTACCGAGGCGATAGAGATAGCTACGCCGCCTATTCCTGATGCTGAGAGCTGGAGCACCATCGAACGTCTGAACCGTGAGCGCGAGCTTGTGGGCATCTATCTTTCTGCCCATCCGCTCGATGAGTACAGCATCATCCTCAATTCCCTCTGCAATACCCATTGTTCCGAACTGGGCGACAAGCAGGAACTGGCAAAGAAGGAGGATGTGGTGCTGGGCGGCATCATCACGGGTGTGAAGTCGAAGTTTACCAAGACGGGCAAGCCGTGCGGTTTCGTTACGCTCGAAGACTTTGAGGGCTCAGGCGAGCTGGCTCTCTTTGGCGAGGATTGGGGCAAGTGGCGCGGCATCATGGTTGAAGGCAGCACCATCTACATCACCGCCAAGTGCGTTTCCCGTTACGGCAATGCCAACTATCTCGATTTCCAGATTGGCAATGTAGAGTATCTGCAGACGGTCAAGGAGAACCGCATCGACCGCTTTACCATCAATGTGGAGAGCGATGCGATAGATGAAACGATGGTTAGCGACCTGCAGACTATTCTGGAGAATGACGAGGGCAAGGCGCAGCTCTTTTTCCAGATACATGATGTTGACAGCAATACCTATCTGCTGATGCGTGCCCGTGAGCATACGGTGGGTGTGGGCCATGCCCTCATCCAGTATATCGAGCAGCATCCTAAGATGAGCTATCAGATCAATTAGAGATAATTTTAGTTTTAATATATAAAAGTATAGAAAAATGGAAGTAACAATTACAACCGAGAATTTCGAGAGCTACAAGAATGGCGAACTGCCATTGGTTGTAGATTTGTGGGCAACATGGTGCGGTCCTTGCCGCCAGATTGCTCCTATCGTATCAGAACTTGCTGAGGAGTTTGACGGCAAGTTGGTAGTAGGCAAGTGTGATGTAGAGGAGAACGACGACATCGCTATGGAGTTTGGTGTTCGTAATATCCCTACCATCCTCTTCTTCAAGGGTGGCCAGCTGGTAGATAAGTTTGTTGGCGCAGCCTCTAAGGCAACCCTCACCGAGAAGTTCCAGGCTCTCCTGTAATCAGCCCGGATAGGAAATGATAAAAGCATCTGGCTTGAGAAAACATATTCTCAGCCAGATGCTTTTTTTTGTTCGGGGCTGTCGGTGACTTACCATTCTACGCTTCTTGTTCCGTCTTCTTCGACGGTGATAGTCACTTTGGTGCAGTCTTCCGGCAGCAGGTCTTCTATCAGTTCCGGCCACTCCAGGAAACAGAGGTTGCCGCTGTAGAAATAATCTTCGTAGCCCATGTCGTACACCTCATCGAGTTTCTTGATGCGGTAGAAGTCGAAGTGGTAGACAGGTGAGCCGTCGCCCGCTGTATATTCGTTTACGAGGGCGAAGGTAGGAGATGTGATGACATCTTCTACGCCCAGTTCTTCGCAAATGGCTTTTACAAATGTTGTCTTTCCGGCTCCCATCTTGCCATAGAAGGCAAAGACCTTGCCGTCGCCCATGTTCTGCAGAAATTCCTTGGCTGCTTCATGGATCGTGTCTAATGAGTCAATTTTTATCTTCATATATGTTTTCTATAAACTGTTAACTATCAACTATTAACTGTTAACTGACATTACCTTTTTCTAGCTGTCAGCGTGATGAGCGGTATGAGCATTTCCTCCATCGAGATGCCACCGTGCTGGAAGGTATCCTTGTAGTATTGCACATAATAGTTATAATTATTCGGATAGGCGAAGAAACTGTCGCCCGTGGCAAATACATACGAGGTACTCAGGTTAGGTGCCGGCAACTGGGCACGCTGAGGCTCCTTGATGGTGAAAACTTCCTTGCTCTGGTAAGCCAGATTCTTGCCCAGCTTGTAGCGCAGGTTGGTGTTCGTATTGCGGTCGCCTACAATCTTGATTGGTTTCGATGCCCTGATGCTGCCGTGGTCGGTGGTGAGCACTACCTGATAATCGCTCTGCGAAAGGAGCTTGAAGAGCTCGGAGAGAACCGAATGGCGGAGCCAGCTCTGCGTGATGCTGCGGTAGGCACTCTCGTTGTTGGCAAGCTCGCGCACCATCTTAGATTCGGTACGCGCGTGAGAGAGCATGTCGATGAAGTTAATCACCAGCACGTTCAGGTCGTTGTTCCGGCATTCGTTGTAATGCTCCAGAAAGCGGTCGGCACCCTGCGAATCGTTCACCTTGTGATAACTGAAGGTATAGTGCTTTCTGAATCGCTCTATCTGGGTCTGTATCAGCGGCGCCTCGTTGAGGTTCTTGCCTTCCTCCTCGTCCTCATCTACCCAGAGGTCAGGGAACATTTCGGCTATCTTGTTCGGCATCAGGCCGCTGAAGATGGCGTTGCGCGCATATTGCGTGGCGGTAGGAAGGATGCTCATGTAGAGCTGCTCGTCGATGTCGAACTGGTCGCCGATGTCTTCAGCCAGCATGCGCCACTGGTCATAGCGGAAGTTATCTATCACAATCAGAAACACCTTCTTGCCCTCATCAAGCAGCGGGAATATCTTGCGCTTGAAGATGTCGGGACTCATCAGATGTCGGTCTCTGTTGTCGGGACTTACCCAGTCGAGATAGTTCTTGGCTATGTATTTGGCGAACCCCTGGTTAGCCTCTTCCTTCTGCATGCCCAGCATCTCTGCCATCGGACTTGCCGTATCGCTCAGCTTCAGTTCCCAGCTTACCAGTCGCCTGTAAATCTCCATCCAGTCTTCCGCACTTCTGCATTCCATCATCTGCATGGCTATCTGCTGGTAGTCCTGCTGGTATCCGCTCTGCGTCACCTCCGCCACGATGTCTTTGCGGTGGATGTTCTTCTTGAGCGAGAGCAGAATCTGGTTCGGGTTTACGGGTTTAATCAGATAGTCGGCTATCTTTGAACCGATTGCCTGGTCCATGATGTTTTCTTCTTCGCTCTTGGTGCACATCACTACCGGTGTAGCAGGCTGGATGTCCTTGATGCGTAGCAGGGTTTCCAGTCCGCTGAGTCCCGGCATCATCTCATCGAGCAGGATGAGGTCGAAGGTCTGCTGGCGGCAAAGTTCAATGGCATCAGGGCCGTTGCTTACCGTCTGCACCTCGTATCCTTTCTTTTCCAGAAAGATGATGTGTGCCTTGAGAAGTTCTATCTCGTCGTCTATCCAAAGTAATAGTCCGTTGCTCATATTTTATATCCTTTTTCTTTTCGGGGTGCTAAAGTACAAAGAAAAATGGAATGAGGAACACGACTTCGTGTTAAAGAGAGTTAATGATAAAGATTCTTTGGTACTTTTATGAAAACGTTTGTATTACCTTGTGACAAAACCTAAAAACATAGGTTAATTAAAACTTATTTGTATAACTAAACGTAAGCATTATGATCAGACGCAATTACTTGAAAAGTTTGATGATCTTTATCCTGATGTGCCTTCCTCTCTTGGGAGCATCGGCACAGCAGAAAGTAACTGTCAATGTTGTGAATGCCTCTTTGAAGCAGGTGTTCAGTACAATCGAAAACCAGACATCCTACAGGTTTTCTTACAAGAGTGATATCATTGACCATCGCAAGGATATCACCATCAGGAAGAGTGGTGTTCCTGTAACAGCTGTACTCGATGCAGCCTTGAAAGGACGCAACTTAAAATACTCTGTGGTTTCGCAGAAATCTATCGTTGTTTCTGAGAAGCATGCGGCAGCCGCTCCTCAGCAGAGCAACAAGCGCAAGATGCAGGGTGTTGTGAAGGACGACAATGGTGAGCCAGTCATTGGTGCTACTGTTTCTGTAGTTGGTACCGATGAACTTGCAGTAACCGATATAGACGGCCGATTCACCATCAATGCAGCCAAGGGCGCTAAGGTGAAGGTTTCTTACCTCGGTTTCGTAGACCGCGAGGTAAAGGCTTCAGAAAACATGAATATCGCCATGAGCGAGGACACACAGGCGCTGAGCGAAGTCGTTGTAGTAGGTTATGGTACCATGAAGCGTAGCGATATGACCGGAGCTCTTTCTTCTGTCAATACCAAGGAGATGGCTAAGCGCACTACTACCAACCCAGCTGAGGCTTTGCAGGGTAAGGTAGCCGGTGTGAACATCCTGAAGAGTGGTGGTAACGCCGGTGCCGGTGTGAGCATCAAGATTCGTGGTATCAAGACTACCGGTAGCAACGAACCTCTTTATATTGTGGACGGTTTCCCAGGCGATATCAACAGCGTGAACCCTCAGGACATCGAGTCTATGGAGATTCTGAAGGATGGTGCTGCTGCTGCCATCTATGGTTCTGTAGCTGCCAACGGTGTGGTTCTGATTACAACCAAGAACGGTAAGAAGGGCGAGACTAAGGTTGATTTCAGTTCTTACCTCAGCTTTACTCAGGTATCTAAGGACCTCGACCTCCTGGATGCTGAAGGTTATAAGAAGGTGCATAAGATGATGTACGAGAATGCCGGCGAACCTTTGCCAGCATACGTAACTCATGAGACAGGTGTGAACTCTGACTGGGTAGATGCTATCCGTCGTAAGGGTCTGGCTCAGAGCTACATGGTAAGTTTGCGCGGTGGTGCTGAAAAGGGTCAGTACTCTGTATCTTACAACCACGCTGACGAGAAGGGTATCTTCCTCGGTAACAGCGAGCGCCATGACATCGCACGTATGAAGGTACATGCTACCAAGGGAATCATCGACCTCGATGCCAATGTAGACTTCAAGTTTACCAAGGGCCATCAGCCACAGTATCAGTTGAAAGAGGCTTATATGATGTCTCCTCTCGTACCTATTTATGATGAGAGCAGAAAATATGGCTTCGGTTTGAGCGACTTCGATGGTCTTCCAAACAACCGTAACGTTGTAGCCGACGACCATTACAAGAAGAATACTTACAAGAAGTATCATACAACAGCCAATGCTGCCTTGACATTCAACTTCTTCCCATGGCTCAACTTCAAGACCAGCTACGGTTATCGTGGTGAGCATGAGATAGATAATTCCCATTATCCAGATTATACAGCCGACTACAAGAGTCCTAACCTCTATCCAAACAGCTACGAGTATCGTGCATACTGGCAGGAGCAGGTATTTGAGAACGTGCTTTCTTTCAACAAGCAGATTCAGAAGCACAGCATCAACGCCATGCTCGGTACCTCTCTCAGCATGATTAAGTATAACTGGGAATCAGTATCTGTAGAAGGTAAGACCAATGTAAACGAGGTAATCAACGGTCAGCTCAGTACCAGCGATAAGCCAGCCGGCTTCCTCGATCCTAACTTCCCAACCATCAGTGGTGGTGTAGGTGGTACTTACTTCGGTACAGGTTCTTACTGGGAGTATAACCGTGCTTCTTTCTTCGGCCGTATTAACTACAATTTCAACGATCGTTACCTCTTCCAGTTCACCTTTCGTGAGGATGGATCATCTAAGTTCGGTGCAGACAGCCGTTGGGGTTTCTTCCCATCAGTAGCTGTTGGTTGGAGAATCAGCGAGGAGCCTTTCTTCCCAAAGAATACTGTAATCAGCAACTTGAAGTTCCGTGCCAGCTGGGGTCAGCTCGGTAACGAGAATGCGCTCGGCAAATACGACTTCCTGGCTAGAATTGCCAGCTACAACGATATGTACATGGGTTATGTACAGGGTGCAGGCTCAAACCCTTGGACCGGTAGCATCGCACGTGCATTGGAGAACCGCTCTTTGAAGTGGGAGACTACAGATACCAAGAACATCGGTTTCGACTTCGGTCTCTTCGGTAACCATCTGAATGGTAACATCAACTACTATATCAACGAAACACGTGATCTTCTGATTACCCGTAGAATTGCTCCTTCTGCAGGTCTTGACAACCCTACCTTGAACGTAGGTAAGATGCGCAACCAGGGCTTTGAGTTGGAGTTGAACTGGAACGACAAGATTAGTGATTTCGAATATAACGTAGGTTTCAACATCAGTACCATTGCCAACAAGGTGGTAGCTCTTGCCAACGAAGACCAGACAATCTATGGTGTAGGTTTGAAGTATGGTACAGAGCACTTCCCAACCCAGACCAAGGTAGGCAAGCCAATCGGAGCTTTCTATCTCTATCAGGCAGACGGCATCTTCCAGAGTCTTGAAGAGGTTCAGGCTCATAAGAACAGCAAGGGCGAACTCCTTCAGCCAAATGCTCAGCCTGGTGATGTACGTTTCAAGGATATGAACGGCGATGGTGTGATTGATGAGGACGACAAGACTTACTCTGGTACAGGTATTGCCAAGGTAGAGGCTAACCTCAACCTCGGTGCCAGCTACAAGGGTTTCGACTTCTCTGCAGTTATCGGTAGTGCATTCGGCAACAAGCTTTATAATGGTATCCGCTACTACTACGAGGGTATGAACTCTGGTTCTAACTTCCTCAAGACAACCCTCAATGCCTGGACTCCTACCAACACCAAGACCGATATTCCACGTGCAGTCTTCGGTGATCCTAACCAGAACACCCGCGAGTCAACCCGCTTCCTGGAGAACGGCGACTTCGTACGTCTGCGCCAGGTACAGGTGGGTTACACCTTGCCAAAGGCATTGTCTAAGCATATTTACTGCGAGAGCATCCGTTTCTACGTGAGTGCAGAAAACGTGTTCACCATCACAGGCTATTCTGGTGCTAACCCAGAGTTCTCACAGGGCGTATTGAACAGTGGTGTAGACCGCTTTACCTATCCGTTCTCTCGCTCTTACACAGTAGGTGCACAGGTATCTTTCTAAATAAATAACTAAGGAGAAATCATTATGAAAGCATTAAAATATATAGCAGGCATTTGCCTTGCACTGTCACTCACTTCTTGTGATGACTTTCTTACAAAGACTTCGCCAGATGAATTGACTTCTGGTAACTACTGGCGTAACAAAAGCGATGCTGAATCAGGTATGGCTGCCGTTTACTCACAGATGTATTTCGGTGATGAGTATAGCTTCCCTGAGGTGAAATGGCCTGTTGAGGCTTATCGCCAGGACGATGTGGTAATGGGTTCAGACGCCCAGAACTATCCGAACTGGGTACAGTTGAGAGATTTTACCTTTACCAACGGTAACTCTCAGTTTACCTCTTACTGGTGGTACTACTATCATGGTATCAGCTTTGCCAACCAGGTAATGACTAAGGTTGGTGCCATGACCGATGCACAGATTGATGCAAAGGATAGAACAGAAATCGTGGCTGAGGCTCGTTTCATGCGTGCTTTCTACCACATGCAGCTGTTGCTCAACTGGGAGAAGATTGTAAACCGTGATGTATATATCACTTCTTCAGGCGAACTTGACAAGGCTATGTCTGAGCGTCCTGACAGTTGGAACTTCATCGTGGATGACCTGCAGAAGGCTGGTGCTGATTTACCACAGAAGCGTCCTGCTGATAATTTGGGTCGTGCTACTTCCGGTTCAGCTTATGCTTACCTCGGCTTTGCCTATCTCACCATGGCTTCAGAGCAGCCAGAGAAGAAAACTGAGTATCTGAACGAGGCACTTAAGGCTTTTGACAATGTAAAGGGATATGAACTTGAAAGCAATTTCCTGAGCATGTTCAATGGTACCAACAAGAACTGTAAGGAGTCTATCTTCGAAATCCAGTTCTCTATGAGTAGTGTCAGTGGCGCATGGTATCGTACCTATCTGCACAAATGGATTGGTACCAGTGCATTCGGCGGTTGGGATGAAATCGCTCCATCTCAGGCTTTGATGAACGAGTTTAAGAAGGAAGGTAAGTTGAACAATGGCTTGTATGATGCCCGTCTCTATGAATCTGTTTACTTCAATGACTCATACTTCAATGATGGAACCGGTAAGGTTTATGGTTATGACTTTAAGGATTGGGTAGAAGATTCTGAGGATAGAGACCGAGTTCTTCAGTTCCGCAAGTTCATGCCACCTACCAAAGCAGCTTTGGATCAGAAGCATACCGACGTGAACATTCCTCTGATGCGTTATGCCAACGTTCTTCTGATGAAGGCTGAGGCTCTCAATGATTTGGGACGTACAGGAGAGGCTATTCCGCTGATCAACGATGTGAGAAGAGTTCACGGCAATATGCCAGCCATGACCGGTACAACACAGGCTGAGGTTCAGGCTCAGATTGAGCACGAGCGTATGATTGAGTTCCCAATGGAGAACTTGCGCTGGTATGACCTGCGCCGCTGGGGCAAGACAGCTGAGGCTATGGCTGCAATCGGCCGTACTGGTTTCGACAAGAGCAAGCTGTTCTATCCAACTCCTCAGACTGAGTTGAACTCAAACAGTCTGGCTAAGTAATAGGGGCGAGTAACTATTGAAGATTACTTATAAATATCATCAGGATTCTCGGTCTATTAAGCAATAATACGACCGGGAATCCGTTTTTTACGGTAAAGTAATTCATAAAAACGAACAATAAAATAAAGAAGAAAAACAAGAAACAATGCTCAAGATAGTAATGATTATGCTATGCGGAATAGGTACCGGCTATCTGCTCCGCAACAAGAAAATGAGTTTTATCGGCCGTATCATCACGGCGCTGATATGGGTACTCCTGTTCCTGCTCGGTATCGAGGTTGGTTCTAACCCTCGTATCATCAGCGGTCTTCAGACTCTAGGACTTGAGGCGATAGCCCTGACCTTGGGAGGCAGTCTGGGTAGTGCACTCTTTGCTTGGGCATTGTGGAAGTATGTTACAGCAAAGCAGGCTAAATCGTCGGCTCACGCTGAAACCGGGAAAGGAGGCAAGGCATGAAAGGCAGTTTGATTATCGTAAGCTTCTTTGTTCTGGGTATCATTGTAGGCTTGTGTGATGTGATTCCGGCAGGTCTTCTAGATAGCGACGTGAGCTATTGTGCACTCTGCTGCCTGATGTTCTGCGTAGGTATCAGCATCGGTTGCGATACCTCTGTGCTGAAGAGTTTCAAGAAGGTGAATCCCCGTCTGATGATGCTCCCTGTGATGACCATTTTGGGTACGCTGGCAGGTTGTGCCGCCGTATCTCTCATCTTGAGCCACCGCCAGCTTACCGATTGTCTGGCTATCGGTTCAGGATTCGGATATTACTCACTTTCGAGTATCTTCATCACCGAATACAGGGGCGCCGAACTGGGAACCATCGCCCTTCTTGCCAACATCTGCCGCGAGATTCTCACCCTGTTGTGTGCTCCGCTGCTGGCAAAATACTTCGGCAAACTGGCACCTATCAGTGTAGGTGGAGCTACGACCATGGATACAACGTTGCCAATCATCACCCGATATTCGGGCGAGAGTTTCATCATCGTTTCCATCTTCCATGGCTTCTGTGTCGACTTTTCTGTACCCTTCCTGGTTACCTTCTTCTGTTCTTTGTAGAAATAACTAAAAGCAGTTTTAAACCAAACCCGTATGAGACATATTTTCAGTTCATTCATGATATGTCTGAGCCTTTGCTGTGCCCATACCTCAGTAGCCCTTGCGGCTCAGGATGGTAAGCAGCCAGCAGCTTCAGACCCTTGGCAGGACGCCACCGTAACCCATATCAACCGCATGCCGATGACCGCTCATTACTTGCCTTTTACAAGTGAGAACGGAGCCTTGGCACAGTTGAAAATGGACGACGCCCGCCGTTTCCAGTTGAACACCCAGAATGAGCGCCGCCGCTCGCTGGATGGTGTATGGAAATTCAAACTGGTGAAGAATCCGAGTCTTGCCTTGACCGATTTCTTCAAGACATCCTATAATGTAAACGATTGGCAGAACATCAATGTGCCTGGCAGCTGGGAGTTGCAGGGCTTCGATGCACCCATCTATACCGATGTAACCTATCCTTTCAAGGCAAATCCTCCTTTCGTACCACAGGATTACAACCCTGTAGGACATTATGTACACGAATTTACCGTGCCTGAAAACTGGAAGGGCATGGATGTAATCATGGATTTCGAAGGTGTAGAATCTGCCTTCTATCTCTGGATCAACGGCAAGATGGTGGGTTATAGTGAAGATAGCCGTCTGCCTGCCCACTTCAATATATCCAAGTTCCTGAAGAAGGGCAAGAACCGCCTTGCCATGAAGGTGTTCCGCTTCAGCGACGGCAGTTATCTGGAAGACCAGGACTACTGGAAGTATAGCGGCATAGAGCGCAATGTGTTCATCCAGGCTCGTCCTAAGAGCAGAATGAACGACTACGTATTGGGAAATAAACTAATCAATCAATATAAGGATGGCAATTTCACGCTCGACGTGAATATGCTCCATCCACAGAAAGGTCAGAAGGTTGAGGTGAAAGTGCTTTCGGCAACAGGTAAATCTCTCTTCAAACAAATCCAGAGCATCACCTCACCTGCTGATACCTTGATTCATTTCGAAAAGCTGTTGAAGAGCGTGCAGCCTTGGAGTGCCGAGAGTCCTTATCTCTACACTCTCGTCATCAATACTACCGACAGGAATGGTAGAGTAGAGGAGAGTGTGGCTCAGCCTTTCGGCTTCCGTACCATCGAAATGAAGAACGGACAGCTTCTGGTAAATGGTGTAGCCATCACCATCAAGGGTGTGAACCGACAGGAGCACAATGCCGTACACGGCAGAACCCTCAGCATCGGTGAGATGGTAAAGGATGTGAAGATGATGAAGCTGTTCAATATCAATGCCGTGCGTACTTCTCACTATCCAAACTATTCGGAGTGGTATCAGCTCTGCGATAAGTATGGTCTCTACATGGTAGGCGAGGCAAACATCGAGTGTCATGGAATTCTGGATACAGAATACAAGCAGCTGGCAGACAGAGAAGACTGGTATCCTGCTTTCCACGACCGCATGTACCGCATGATCAAGCGCGACCGCAACCATACCGCCATCATCATCTGGTCTATGGGTAACGAGAGCGGATATGGCAAGAGTTTCGAGAAACTCTACGATATGAGCAAGGCGATGGATCCAACCCGTCCGGTACAGTATGAGGGCGGCGGTTACTACGCCAAGTCGGATATCTACTGTCCGATGTATGCCCGTATCTGGTCTTTGCGCCGCCATGTCAACCAGCGTGATGAGCGTCCGCTGATTCTCTGCGAATACGCCCATGCCATGGGTAACAGCGAGGGTAATCTCAAGGATTACTGGGATCTGATTTACAAATACGACCAGTTGCAGGGTGGTTTCATCTGGGACTGGGTAGACCAGACCATCGCCAAGACCGATGACAAGGGGCACAAATATTGGGCTTATGGTGGCGATATGGGATTCGTAGGCGTAGTAAACGATTCCAACTTCTGTGCCAACGGACTTGTAGCAGCCGACCGCTCTCTGCATCCACATATCTGGGAGGTGAAGAAGGTTTACCAGAACATTGCCTTCGAGCCAGTAGCCTTCATGCAGAACCGCATCAAGGTAACCAACCGATTCGACTATACCACGCTTGACAATTATCAACTCGTCTGGGCAGTAGAGGCCAACGGCGAAACCATCAGAAGTGGCAAGATGAACTTCCCAACCCTCCTGCCTCATCAGATGAAGGAGATGGAGATACCGATGGGCACTCTTCCTGCTGCCGACAACAAGGAATACTTCCTTACCCTGCGCGCCTTCAGCAAGCAGGCTACCGGAGCTGTTCCTGCAGGTCACGAGGTAGCCATCGGGCAGATGCAGCTGCCTGTACGACTGGAAAAGGCTCAGGAACAGGTAAGCGGACAGATAGAGAAGACCGAGACAGAAGATGCCGTCACCATCCAGGGAAAAACCCAGGATTTCAGCATCAGCTTCTCTAAGAAGACCGGCGAGATGACCTCACTGAAATATGACGGCAAGGAAATGCTGCTGGCAGGCTTGCAGCCAAACTTCTGGCGCGGTATCACCGACAACGATGTGGCTAACGGCACTCAGGAACGCTGCGCTACCTGGCGTGAGGCTGGAAAGAAGATGGTACTGAAGGGCATCAAGACCCAGACAGACAACCGGAAGGCTACCGTCATCGCAGACTTCGATATGCCTGAGCAGGAATCTCAGATGCAGATTACCTATCAGATGCTTGCCAATGGAAATGTAGAAGTGAACATGCACTTCATGCCTGGCAACAAGGCGCTGCCGGAGATGCCTCGTCTCGGTATGCGCATGATTCTGAAGGGCGACTACGACCAGATGACCTGGTTGGGTAGAGGTCCGCAGGAGAACTATGCCGACCGTAAGAGTGGTTACCTCATCGGTAAGTATTCTGCCAGCGTATGGGAGCAGTATCATCCATACGTAAGAGCACAGGAAACCGCCAACAAGTGTGATGTACGCTGGTTCACCCTCGCTTCGAAGGATGGAGCCGGTATCAGGGTGGAAGGTGCTGAGCCATTGAGCGTAAGTGCCTGGAACTTCCCACAGGATGATCTCCTCTATGTTCCTTCTACCATCGAGCACCGTCATGGTGGCTGTGTTGACAGGAAGGACATGGTCTGGGTGAACATCGACCATTTGCAGATGGGTGTTGGTGGCGATAATACCTGGGGCGCTATGGTGCATCCGGAATATACCATCACACCAAAGGAGTGGAGCTATAGCTTTACTATTAAGAACTTAAAATAAACGATATGAAGACTAAGTCTATAGCTATACTGACTATGGGGCTTGCCATGCTGTCTATGGACGGCATGGCACAGACCACCCGTCAGGAGTATAAGGATATTCTTGACATCCAGCTGACACCGGGTGCTCCCCGCCGTCATAACGGATGCTTCACGGATATGGGTTCATGGATGGGTTTCACCCTCTCAGAGAAGGAGAAACCTACCGCAGGCTTCTGCGGACCTTTCAGTATCTATTACCGCAACTGGTATGCCCGTTCGCTGGTATCTCTCATTGATGGTACCGTGCAGGAACAGAGCTATTATCCGGGTGAAATCAGGATGAGTCTGAAGAAGGATGGTGCCGATTTCTATGAGAGTCTGCAGTTTGTAGATGCCCGTACGGCGTTGCTTACAGTTACCAATCCGTCCAAGGTTCCGTTCACGTTTACTGCCGACAGCATCAGTACCCGTGCCAATGTATCACGTTACAAGAACCGTGTTACCATCGGAGACTTCTACGGTGAACGCGTCATCATCGACTTCCCTCAGGAGGTTAAGGTGACTGATACCGACCACAACTATCTGGCTACTGTGCCAAGAGGTGTAGAGCAGCTCACCATCGCCATTTCGCTAGTAGAGCAGGATACCGAGGCTTCGGTTCAGCATGTGCATACAGCCAGTCTGCTTGCCAATCCGAAGGTTGCACTCGATGAAAACGAGAAGCGCTGGAACGGTTATCTGAAGAAGGTGATACGTGATGATATGCCAGCAGAATACAACCGGGTGGCTGCGAAATCCATCGTCACCCTGCTTTCCAACTGGCGTGCCAAGCGAGGTGCCCTGTATCATGACGGTATCGTGCCTAGTCATGCTGTTGGCTATTTCGTAGGTTGCTGGGCATGGGATTGCTGGCGTTTCTCTGCCGGTATGGCTTCCTTCTTCCCAGAGTTGGCGAAGGATAACATCCGCGTGATGTTCGACTACCAGCAGCCAGACGGCATGATTATCGATTGCATCTATCCGGATGCTTCTGAGAATAACTACCGCGACAGTAAGCCTCCTCTGGCTGTCTGGGCGGTGAACGAGATTTACGAGCATACCCAGGATCTGGCTTTCGTAAAGGAGATGTATCCGAAGCTTCTGAAATATCATAAGTGGTGGTATGAGAAGAGGGATCATGACAAGAACCATATCTGTGAGTTCGGTTCGGTGGATGGAACCCTGGAGGCAGCTGCCTGGGAGAGCGGTATGGATAATGCCATCCGTTTCGACGGCACCAAGATGTTGCAGAACGGCAAGGATGCATGGAGTACAGACCAGGAGAGTGTTGACCTGAATGCTTATCTCTCGCTGGAGTATACCTTGCTCAAGAAATTTGCCGGGTTACTGGGCGAGCCTTTCGACTTGCCTGACTATCGTGGACTGGTTGCCGATTATTTCTTTGACCAGAAAGATGGATTCTTCTACGATCGCCGTTTGAATGCCGACAGAAGTTTTGTACGTGAAGCAGGTTGTGAGGGCTATATTCCTTTCTGGGCGAACATAGCAACGCCTAAGCAGTTTGCCAAGGCAAGAAAGTTGCTCGACAACAAGAAGAAGTTCTCTACCTTCATCCCATTCCCGACGATAGCTGCCGATAATCCGAAGTACAATCCGCAGGGTTACTGGCGCGGTCCTATCTGGCTCGACCAGACCTATTATGGCATTAAGGGCTATCGCAATTATGGTGAGAAGAAGAAGGCAGATGCCTATACCGACCAGGTGTTCCGCAACTTGCAGCCGGCAAGCCTATGCAGGCTTCTCACTTCAGCTGGAGTGCCGCTTGCCTGATTATGATGTACAATGATTATGGAAAATAAACGATAATCTCATGTGTTAAACGTCATGCCAATGGGATTTGGCACATCTTAAGACCTAAATAAAAAAGAGGGTGTGTCATAAGTCTGGATAATAGTTGGTGTATAACAGTTGACTACCGCATGCACAACAGGTGTTGTGCATGCGCATATCAGCTGTTATGCAAGCGCACAACAGCTGTTGTGCGACCGAAGATACTGACTGTCTCAACAACATATCCTATCTCTTCCAACAACTTATTCTGTCTCTTCCAACAACATATCCTATCTCTTCAAGCAACATATTCTATCTCTTTCAACAAATAGAAGAGGGTGAATCATAAACTTATGACACATCCTCACTTTTTACCTTAAATGATTGAACTGTAACAAGCAAATTCCACACGCTTCCCAAAGCGTGTGGTGTATATTATCTCAAAACATACTTTCCGGCTGGTGTCTTGCTGAACTTCACCTGATAGGCTTCAGAGACAATCTGCAGTGCCTCGGTAAGGCTATTGTTCGGCAAGGTTCCTGTGAAAGGTTCGATGGTATCCATTTCCACAGCAATCTCTACTCCGTAATTCTTCTCCAGACTTCTGATGACTCTGCCCAGCGATGCATCACGGAATACCAGCTGCTTCTTCTGCCATGCACAGGCATCCTCGATATGCGATGTTTCGCGGATATCCATCTTTCCTGTCTGTTTGTTCACCACTACGATTTCGTTTGGCTTCATCGTATAGGTGCTGCCGTTGGCAAGGGAAGTGAGCATCACGCTACCGTTGAACAGCGCAACTTCTGCTGTCTGTTCTTTCTTTCTGTTGATGACGTTAAACTCAGTACCCAATACCTTGATTTCCATTCCCTGCATGTGGATGATGAACGGATGTCGGGCGTCTTTGGCTACCTTGTAGTGAGCCTCGCCTTCAAATTCAATCTCGCGATTGTCTTTGCAGAAATCCTGTGGTGCATACTTGATGCTGGAGAGCGAATTGAGCGCTAGCACACTGGCAGGGTGATGCTCACCTGTTCGCCTTCCTGGGTGGTGATTTCTGTCAGCGGAATCGCGGCATATTGCTTGTTTTCCTTATACATCATTCCCATAATCACCATGCAGATAGGCAGGGCAATAGCTGCCGCTATCTGGGTCCACTTGAGGACGCGCTTCAGGGTGAATTGCTTACGGGTTCCTATCTGTTCATGAATTTCGGCCTTGATACGTGCCAAATCTTCGTCAGAGATACCGCTATCCGGGATGATGCCGTGCAGCCATTCCTCTTCCATGGCTGCTGCTAATTCTTCATCAGAACAGTTGTTGATCCGTTCCTTCAGATTAGCTAAGTCTGTACTATTCTTGATGTCGTCTAACATTAAACAATCTTTTTTTAGATTATACACGGTTCGGTAGAGAATGTACCGTTAAATTATACTAAAAACAAGAGCCACATCAGGTTGGTGCGGTTGCTGATAAGCTGTCGGAGCTGCTTCAAACCCATCGACAACTGGTTCTTAACGGTCTGTTCACTATAGTTGAGTTTCTCGGCAATCTCCTGATTGTTGAGCATCTCTAACTTGGAGAGTCGGATGATTTCCTGCTGCGTCTTGGGCAGCTTGGCAAGCATCTGGTTGAGCTGTCTGACGAAATCATCATACTCCAGCTGACTGTCTGCAGTGGTGCTGTTGTAATGGTCAAGATAGTCCATGTAGTCTTCATACACGGGCGAATTGATGACCTTCCTGTAGGCGTTGATGAGGTAATGCTTGGCTCTGAGGAAGAGCAGCGGCTTTACGCTGTCTGCCTCTTCCAGCGTGCTTCTGTTGTTCCAGAGCCATACGAAGGTATCTTCCATGATTTCTTCGGCATTCTCCTTCGACTTGGTGTATTTCAGGCAAAAGGCAAAGAGTCTGCGGGCATATAGCCTGTAGATTTCATCGAATGCCTTCATAGATCCTTTTTTGAATTGAAGGATAAGTTCTGTTTCTGTCTTTTTAAACATGATAACTATTCACTAAAATCCATCTAAATCATATTCTTCGCTGTCCAAATCCAGACTGTCGTCGTTGTCGTAAGTTGTCTTTGGCGCTTTTTCTTCCTTTATATCCGCATCGGTTCCCTGGGTTCCGGTAGTTCCGTTGCTGAAAGTTCCGGTTGTACCATTATCGAATGTTCCGGTTGTTCCGGTTTCTATTTCACCGGTAGTTCCGGTTTCTTCTTCATTTTCTTCTGAATCATCCGTCTTTTCCTGCTGGATGATTTCCTCCGGTTCTTCAAGCAGTGGGTCCTTGCTGATTTTCAGCGGTGCCAGATGCTGGGTATAGAAGAGGGTATAATCGTCGTAGCTCAGACTAGTGCCCAGCAGCAGGAGGTTTGGTTCGCTGATTACGATGCCTCGGGCTCCCTTTGAGAGAAGCTGGGTGATGGCCTGATGCTGGTAGATGTCGTTGGCATACTGGCGTGCTTCGTCGTAATTGCGGAAGCCCTTTACCTGCATGCGGTGCAGACCATTCTGCTCGTCAATGACGAGGTCGAAATTGCGCACGAGATAGGAGGTGAAATTATATTTCGCCATCTCGAAGAGCAACTGGTTCTCGTTCACAGAATCAGGAACGTAGGCGAGCATGAAGACGAACGGCTCGTTGCGCTCAATGCTGAATACCTTTGCTTTGGATTTGACGTCATCATTGAGTACGGCGTTGCGGCGCGACCATACATTGCTCAGGTCGAATGTGCCGCCCTTAAGCTGTCTGCCGGCTTTCACTCCGTTGAGAATCATTCCCGCCATTTCGCTGAGTCGGCTGTTCGGATATTTCTCTACCACCTGCTGCATATCATCGAGACATGCCTGGATATTACCCTCGTGGAGCTGGGTGAGTCCGCCGATAAAGAGGAACTTGTCGCGGTTGGCTCCTTCAGGATAGCGCTTGTCAGAGATAGCCCTGTTGTGTACCACCTTATTATAGAGGTTAGCCTTGAAGGCATCGTAGGTGGCAGCATAGAGCGAATCTTCGAGATGAATGCCCATCTTCGCATCTTCCTCATAGTAAGGGGAGGTGAGCAGGACGGTCCATTGGCTCTCCGGATAATTCGCTTTCAACAGGTCGAGATAGCGGCTGGCGATGGCTGGCTGCTTCCGGATGTTGTAGAGCAGGTAGAGGTGATAGTAGACATCATCGAGATGTTCGTATGCTGTGTTCTTCTTCACCAGTCGCTGCAGCATGCGTTCGCTTTCGTCCAGATCATTGAGTTTGTCTTTCAGAATGATGCCGGCATGCAGCAGTCCGTCGTCCAGAATCTGATTGCTTTCTGCCATCTTCTCTTCGGTGAGCGGAATCTGAGCGAGATAGTAGGCACGCTGATGCGGATCTTCTTCTGCACTCAGGTTCTTCTCTTTCTCCTTCTCAAGGTCTTTTTCTGTGCCTCGTTGAGGAGTGAATCGCGCTGTTCATCAGTCATTTCTTCTACACCTTTGGCATCGGCTACTACGGTCTGGTTGCTCCGCTGCCAGTTGTCTATGTTCTTTCTCTTACCCCAGAGGCGTTCAAACTGCTGTTTGCCTTGGGCTACGGCAGATTGGGATAGAAATACCAGGTATTGGTGTTGCCGAAACCGCCGTTGCCCATGGCTCCGTTTCCGAAGCCGGATGAGGCATTGCTGTTTCCCTGATTCCTGTTATTTCTGCTGTTATAACCATTGCCGTTGTTTCTTCCGAAGTCAGAGTTGCCCTGCTGTTCTGCCAATTCCTGGTCGGCAAGTCTTCTCTTTTCTTCCTTTTCCTGCTTTTTCAGGGCATCTATCACCTTGTCAATGGCGACATTCCGTTCTGTTTCGCTCATGCGGGCAAGCGATTGCAGGGAGTCCTGCAAATGGATGGCGTCGGTATAAGGCACCAGTTCATCGAGAACCTTCGAACGGTCGGAGAGCTGTTTGTAGTCTTTGCGGTCCTGGTCCAGGAGTCCGATGGCAGCATCATAGCATCGCTTGGCATCGCCATAACGGTGGCATTGCCAGTATACATTGCCCAGATGCAGCAGCAATACACCTTTCTCTACTCCGTTTCGGCTTGATTTTGCAGCACCCTTTTCGTATGCAGCAATAGCCTGAAGGGTATCGCCCTGGTTGAGATGTATGTTACCGATGGCATAATAAACCTGGTCGAGATATTCCTGATTCTTGTCGCTCGCTGCCATTCGCTTCAATTTCGATACCATCTTCCGGGAGTTGTTGGTTGCCAGTACCTCGGTCATGGAGATGCGGGCATTGAACTCCAGTTCGTAAGGCGGATTGAGACGGATGACATGCTTGAAGGCACGGTAGGCATTCTGGGTATGTCCCTGTAGTGCTTCTACCTGTCCCATCAGATACCAGAGGCGGGCTTTCTGCTTGCGTCGCATCTCATAGCCGATGGCTTTGCGGAGATACGGAACGGCCTCCTGATAGCGTCCGGTCTTCAGATAGTAGAGGGCATAGGTCTTGTCCCATTCCTTCTGGGCACGCCAGTGGATGGAATCGCGCTCGATATTACGGATTACATCTTCGGCATCGTATATCCATCCCGATTCGAGATAACTCTTGGCGAGCCAGGCACGTGCCTTGCCGTAAATGCCGGGTTGGGTGGCGTAGAGACGGCTCATATAGGCGAAAGTGGCTGCTGCCGACTGGAAATCGCCTTCAAAAAACTGGGAACGGCCCATCAGCATCCATGCCTTCCAGAGGAACGGATTATATTCACGGCGATGCAGCCATTCCAGGTCTTTGGCAGTCTTGCGGCGTTTCTTGTCCCATACCGGGCGGCGCTTGATGCTATGCTGGTGAATGGCTTTCTTGCATTTCTCGATGGCGCGGTCGTAGTTCGACTTGCCCAGTTCGCGGCTGTTCTTGTTGCCAACCGTATAATAAGGAATCATTTCAGAGTAATTGTCCTTATTTCCGTTTTCCTTTTCGAGCGAGCCTTCGATATAGGCTACGGTACCATTATAATAGGTGTTGTATCGGGCGTTGAAGGCATGCCACCATCTGCTCTTCGCCGTATTCTTCTGCGTAGAGCATCCTGCTATGGTCATTGCAAAGGCAAGGACAACCATAGCTGGCAAGAAGTTTCTGAATGGGAAATGCTTCAACATAAGTTTCTTCTTTATTTAAAATTTTTCTTTCAGAGCGTGTGAAAGCCTTAGTGCTTTCTGGCTGCCAGTATCCTTGCTGCTGCAAACAGGATGATGCTGACGAAGATGATGGTTGCACCTGATGGCACATTGAGCAGATAACTGGCATAGAGGCCTACGATGCAGTCGATGCAGCCTATCACGATGCTGGCTCCTATCATGCGTTTGTAGCTGTAGGTGAAGAGGTTGGCAGTCATCTGTGGTATGGTGAGCAGACTGATGGCAAGTACGATGCCCACCATCTTGATGGTTGCCACGATGGTCATGGCGATGAGCGTCATCATCATATATTCTATCGCTGTAACCGGCAGATGTTGCGATTTGCAAAGGTGCTGTCGAATGCGATGGTCTGGATAGGACGCAGCAGAAAGGTGAACAGTATTGCAACAAACAGGGTAAGACCTGCCAGAAGCCAGAGGTCTGTGCTGTCGATGGCAAGTATACTTCCGAAGAGGAAAGAGGGCAGGTCGGGCATGAATCCCGGAGTAAGGAAGCAGCAGATGATGCCCACGCTCATGCCTAGGGTCCAGAACATGGCGATGGCAGAGTCTTTGCGCACATCTTTCTTCCGTGATACCCATTGCACGCCGAAGGCACTCAAGATGGCGAATACCATGGCAGAGAGTATGGGGTTGATGCCTGCAAATACGCCGATACCGATGCCGCCAAAAGAGGCATGCGTAATGCCACCGCTGATGAAGACCAGCCGGCGTGTGACGATGTAGGTGCCTACAAAGCCGCACAGGATGCTTGCCAGTAGGGCGCCAATCAGCGCGTTCTGAAAAAATGTATATTGCAGTATATCCATGTCTTTACTTTGAACTTTAAACTTTGCGCATTGCATGTTACGCATTGCGCATTGTATGTTTAACTTAAAAAAACTGATGACTTCGTCCTTTATCTGGTTAGGCAGGTTGATGCCTCTCAGTATCAGACTTCGGTTCCATCCCGCCACCTCTTCCGGCTGCATCGTATAGAGCACTTCCGAGAATTCCTCTACCTCCTCATCGGTATAGTTGTCGGCAGCTCTTCCTGCAAACCGGTCGAGTTCCTCGTCATCGTAGTATTCTATTTCCTTGGTGGCGGCTTCCATCATGCATTCCTGTTCGCATTTGGAGTTCTCTCCGTTGCAGGTATTGCACGAAACTCCTTCCTGCAAAGGCTCTTCATCCTCTCCCTTGCGATGAGAGATGATGCCGAAGATTGCGGAAATCAATCCTAGTGCCACCAGGGCCAAAATCAGGTACAACATTTACTTTGAACTTTGAATATTGAACTTGAACTTTATGATTAGTAAAGCTGTTGAACAATTAACTATCAACAATTAACTGTTAACTATCTCAAACCCAACTTTCTCCAGGTCTTCCCAATAATGTGGATAGGATTTGCTCACCACCTCAGGATTGTTGATTTCAATCTGAGGGAACTTGAAGGCAAGAGGGGCGAAGGCAAGTGCCATGCGATGATCCTCGTAGGTGTCGATAGGCTCGAAACTAGGCTCGCAGGTCTCGCCATCCCAAATCAGCGTGTTATCGTTCTCGTCATAAATCACGTAACCCACCTTCTTCAGCTCCTTCTTCAATGCCTCAATGCGGTCGGTCTCCTTGATCTTGAGACTGGCAAGGCCGGTGAACTTAAACTTTACGCCCAGGGCACAGCAGGCTACAACGATGGTCTGTGCTAGGTCTGGAGAACCGCTGAAATCGTAGTCGAAACGAGGCAAGAGACAGCGCTGGACTTTCAACTTGACAGGAGAAAGAACATCACGGTTCTCAAATTCTGATTTCACGCCCAGCAGACTGAAGATGTATTTCACGACAGAATCGCCCTGTTTGGAATTGTCGAACAAGCCTTCGAGTCTTACCTCAGAATCAGGGTTCCCGTTCAGCGCCATCATTTCATACCAGTAAGAAGAAGCGCTCCAGTCATTCTCGATGGTGTAGTCGGCTACGCAGCTGTAAGGTTGTGGCTTTACGGTGATGGTATCCACATCGGTCCATTCTGCGCTGGCTCCGAAGTTCTGCATCGTCCACAGCGTGAGGTCGATGTAAGGACGTGATGCTATCTCGCCCGTCAGTTTCAGTTCCAAACCGTTTTTCAGGATAGGACCAATCATCAGCAGCGCCGAGATATACTGCGAACTGATGTTTCCCACCACTTCGAGATGTCCGCCTTCCAGGGGCTTACCTACGATGTGGAGTGGAGGATAGCCCTCTTTCTTTTCATACTGTATATCAGCTCCGAGGTAGCGCAGGGCATCTACCAGGATAGCAATAGGGCGGTTCTGCATGCGCTCGGTACCTGTAATGGTATGCTCGCCCGGTGTAGCAGAAAGATAAGCGGTCATAAAGCGCATGGCAGTACCGGCAGCCTTGATGTTGATGACATCAGGCATATCGCGCAGTGCCGCAATGAAGACTTCAGTATCATCGCAATCGCTCAGGTTGCGGGGCTGCAACTTGCATCCCGCCATGGCATTGATTACCAATGCACGGTTGCTGATACTCTTGGAAGCTGGCAAGTTGATACTTGCATTGAGTTGGCGTGGAGCCTTGATTGTATATTTCATTTTCTTCTTGTTTCTATTTCTTTTAATACTCTTCTAGTTTTTTCTATTTCTCAGCCTTCAGTATCCGGATGTCCTTGATGCTGACAGCCTTTTCCTTGGCATATCGGATAGGGAGGTCATCTTCTGTTTCCGGCATCTCATCCCATGCACGGGTTCTCGGACGAATCTTCTTCGGACCCGGTATCAGGGGCGAATAATACAGAACCTGGCGGATGCGGTTTGCCTGTTCTGGGGTGAATCGCATGCTGTAACAGATGCTGTAGTCCATCAGATTGTCTGACTGCCATTCCTCATCCTTGCTGTTGGTGCGTTTGGCAAGCTCTCGCATGCTGAGTGTGGTATCCTTCTTGTTGGCTTTTGCATCACTGATATATTTTGTATACCACTTGCCGTATGCTATTCGGTTGTAGCTAGGCGTATCATCGCAATAGTCTGAGTCGTCATCATCATCGGCAGCCTCTGATTTGTCTTTCACTGTCTTTTCTGAGAAACTGTGGAAGAGCCCCAGATAATGCCCCAGTTCGTGGGCCAGCGTAGCATTCGGGTCGGTTGTATTGTAGGTATATCCCTTATGATTCTTATCTGTAGTATACCGAGTCCCTTCATTTTCCCTTCCCACATAGATTGAGTTAAGCGAAACGCAATATGGAAATTTGCCCGGTTTGCTCAGCGGGTAGTTCTTGCCATTGCTCAAACCGTCTATCTGTGGATAGCCGCCTACCTGGTAAGGCAGATGACTGATGCCCAGCGTGTGCTGTTTTCATCGGTCTTCTTGAAGGCATATACCATCACATTGATGTAATCGTTCTGGTCCCAGCAGTACTTTACATAATTTTTGTCCTTCATGAAACTCTCGCAGTCGAACACCGAATCAGATTCAGATACCTCGATATATTCCACACCTGGTGTACTGAGTCTCTTGCCGCTTTCATTCTTCTCAGCCAGTTCGAACAGGATATGCAGGTTCTCGCTCGGGATGGTATCCATCTGATAGTTGTAGACATCGCCCTGGTAAAGTTCGTTCACGTTGGAGAGAATCTCCTTGAGGCGGGTATATTCGATGTATTGCGTGGTGTTACTGTAGAAGACATGGAAGATGACAGGCAGATGATAGACATAATCATCGCCTGTAATGATATCTGTGTCACGGTCTTGTCCGTGGGATATGATAGGGTCGCCGATAGAGCCTTCGGTATCCTTGCATGATGCAAAGCTGAGGACGGTGAGGGCGATCATGAAATAAAGAATTTTTCTCATGCGCGTACCTTATATTATATATTTTCGTGCAAAAATACAAAAATAAAAGAAGATAGGCGAGAAATATCCTGAAAAAGTTTCTCAAAATGCCAAAAAACTTGTGCTTTCATCTTCTTGATGTATGTCAATTCAGTTACATTTTGTAAACTTGACTCCATGAAAATAGCGTTTTGTAAGGTATGTCTTCGTACAATATGCTAAATTTTAGGCTATGAAATTGCAAATTGTAAGCTTGTGTGCGTTCAAAATCAAAAAGTATTACTTGCTCAAAAAATAAGATAAAATAGCGTTAAGGAATTATGAATTTTTCGGAAATCGCTGTATCTTTGCACCAGAAAAAGAAACAAAGACAATTACAATAACATCCTAAAAATAAACAATATGAAACGAATGATATTATTCTCATTGATGGCTTTGATGACCATAGCAGCTTTCGGTCGTAAGCACGTAGAGAATGCAATAGTTGTAGCTGACACTATTTTCTATGCAGAAAATATGAGCAATGTAACCAGTGCAGATCAGGCTAGTTATTACAGACTGCTGATGACTACTGGTTCAGGCCTTAAAAAGAAGGACGTTTTCCAGGACTTCTATATGAACGGTAATCTCCGTGCTGAAGGTGGTTATAGTTTTATCGACCTCGGTAACGATCGCAATACTATCTTTAATGGTGAGGTTACTACCTATTATAAGAATGGTAAGGAGAAGTGGCATGGCAAGTATGTTAATGGCAAGCGCGAAGGCTACTTCACACTCCAGCTCCGTGAAGGCGGTGTAGCTATCGTTCAGTTCAAGAATGGCAAGTCTGTTCACGATTACTTCATGGTAACTTACAAGGACGGTTCTTCTGAGAAGAGAAATCTCTCTGAGTTGAAGCAGTTCATGTAATCAGAAATAAGCAACTATCTAGTTTTGTTACTTCATTGAATTAGAAGAAAATCTCTCTTATATAAATTAAAATTTTATGTTGATATGACCAATTTGGGGATGGCTTCCGTGAGGAAGGTGCATCCCCTTTTTTATGACCTATATTTACTAACGACAAGAAGAGGGTGAATCATAAACTTATGACACACCCTCTTCTGATTATTCTTATTGATGTTGGATGAAAGGTAGGATTAGAACGTTAAATCTACTTCTACCGGACAATGGTCGCTGCCCATGATTTCAGTATGAATTTTAGCTTCTGTAATCTGTTCCTTGATACGGTCGGATACTAGGAAGTAGTCGATACGCCAACCAGCATTCTTCTCGCGCGCCTTGAAACGGTATGACCACCACGAATAGGTAACCTCATCAGGGTGGAGATAACGGAAGCTGTCGGTGAAGCCATCATTCAGAAGAACGGTCATCTTTTCGCGCTCCTCATCGGTGAAACCGGCATTGCGGCGGTTGGTCTTCGGATTTTTGATATCTATCTCTTCGTGTGCTACATTCAGATCGCCGCAGATGACGACTGGTTTCTTGGCATCAAGAGATTTCAGAAACTTGCGGAAATCGTCTTCCCAAGTCATGCGATAATCCAGGCGCTTGAGTTCTGTCTGAGAATTTGGGGTGTAGCAGGTAACGAGATAGAACTGGTCATATTCCAGCGTGATGATTCTGCCTTCATGATCATGTTCCTCTATGCCCATGCCATAGCTTACGCTCAAAGGCTTGTGCTTGGTATAAATGGCTGTACCAGAGTATCCTTTTTTCTCAGCGTAGTTCCAATAACTCTCGTAGCCCTCAAACAGAAGGTCGAGCTGTCCCTCCTGCATCTTTGTTTCCTGCAGGCAGAAGAAGTCGGCATCGAGTTCCTTAAACTGGTTCTCGAAGTCCTTGCCTACGCAAGCGCGCAGGCCATTTACATTCCATGATATAAACCTTAACATTGTGTTTATTGATTATTTAGTAGTGATTAGTGATTACTTATGGACTCTAACGATTATCACTAATAACTAATCATTATATTTAAATTCTCTTCGTTTCTCCTCTCAGCAGACTCATAAACTCCTGGCGGGTGTTCAGTGAATTGAAAACTCCGCTGTAGTCGCTGGTGGTGGTAATAGAATTCTGTTTCTCTACACCTCGCATTTGCATGCACATGTGCTTGGCTTCTATCACAACCATCACACCCTGAGGATTCAATGTTTCCTGAATGCAGTCTTTAATCTGCTGGGTAAGACGCTCCTGTACCTGGAGACGGTGGCTATAGATATCAACCACACGGGCTATCTTGCTCAGACCGGTAATCTTTCCGTTTGGGATATAAGCTACATGCACCTTGCCATAGAAGGGAAGCATGTGGTGCTCGCACATCGAGAAGAAATCAATATCTTTCACGATGACCATCTGGTTGTATTTCTCTTCGAAGAGGGCATCGGTCAATACCTTGTGTGCATCCTGTGTATAGCCACGAGTCAGTATCTGCATAGCCTTGGCTACTCGCATCGGCGTTTTTACAAGTCCTTCACGTTCAGGGTCTTCTCCCAAGAGCTTTAATACTTCAGTATAGTGTTCTGCGAGTTTGTCCAATCCCTCGCGAAATTCTGTTTCTGTATTCATCTTATTTATTTTATAATTCTTAATTAATAGTCAATAATTTACAATTAATAGTTTATAGTTAGACCTACGGCATCAATGCTGTAAACTGTTAACTATCAACTATAAACTATTAACTAGTACTGTACCGTAATCAGTCCCTTTACAAGGCATGCCTGTCTGTATCCCAGGGAGCGAACCTTGGCGAGCATCTTCTGGGCTTCAGCTAAGCTGCGGAAGTTGCCCATTCGGCAAATCCATCTTGGTGAGTAGAAATGAACATAAACCGGCTGTTCAGGGAAATGAACTTTTAGCTGGTTGCCTGTCCGTTCTGCTTTCAGACGGTCGTTACGTGAATTGCCGCCAGCAAAAGCCTGTACTCTATATCCTGTAACCTTATAGCTTTTGTGCATCACTTTCTTGCGCATATCCACTACAGGTGTCTCTTTTTCTTCGTTTTTGTTCTCTGCCTTTTGGGCATTGTTCACGTGGGCATTCTCTCGGGTTGCCTCACGATGCTGTGGCTCAGCCTTTTTCAGGGAATCAGGACCCTGCTTGTGCTGAGTTTCAGGCTCTTTTTCTTTTTTCTGTGGGGTAGTCTTAGTCTTGTCGTCTTGTGGAATCACTTGTTTGCCGTTTACCAGTTCATCAATCGCCTTACTTTGGTTCACGGTTACAACACCCTTTCCCGGTTCCTTCTTTTTGAGATGGTCCAGGTAGTTCTGCGCATTAGCTGTGAATGTTGAGCAGAGGATCATAATCAGTAATGTGACGAATTGTTTCATGACTATTCCTTTTATTTTTTTGTCATCTTGTTTTAAAACAGCACCTTATTGGATCTCTATATATAATAAGGTGTAATGAAGAATGAAGGGATGCGCTTCACGAGAAGGCATCCCTTCGGGAAATGTAATATCCTTATGAGATTACTTCTTCCAAGCGTCGATGATACCCTTGAAGTCAGCAGCCTTCAAAGAAGCACCACCGATCAAACCACCGTCGATGTTTGGCTTAGCGAAGAGCTCAGGAGCGTTGCTAGCCTTGCAGCTACCACCGTAGAGGATTGAAGTCTCCTCAGCAGCCTCGTTGCCATACTTCTCTGCTACGATAGAGCGGATGTATGCCAACATCTCTTCAGCCTGGTCAGAAGTAGCAGTCTTACCTGTACCGATAGCCCAGATTGGCTCGTAAGCAAGGATGATGTTCTTCCAAGCGTCAGCGCTCAAGTGGAATACTGAACCTTCCAACTCAGCCTTTACTACCTCGTTCTGCTTCTCAGCCTCACGCTCCTCGAGAGTCTCACCGCAGCAGAAGATAACCTTCAAACCGTTAGCCAAAGCCAACTCTACCTTCTCCTTCAAGATCTCTGCTGTCTCGCCATAGTACTGACGACGCTCTGAGTGGCCGAGGATAACATACTGAGCACCTGTGCTCTTTACCATCTCTGCTGAAACCTCACCAGTGAAAGCACCCTTAGCCTTGTCTGCGCAGTTCTCTGCACCAAGACCTACAATCTCTGAATCCAAAACCTGAGCTACTGAAGCCAAGTGGATGAATGGAGTACAGATTACTACGTCGCAGTTTGGTTTGTCTGCTACCAATGCCTCGTTGATCTCCTTAGCGAGAGCAACACCGTCCTGCAGGTTCATGTTCATTTTCCAGTTACCTGCTACAATTTTCTTTCTCATTTTTCTTTTCTTTTTAAAAGTTGATAATATTCTGTTCGAATTCTCTTTCTTTCTGATCCAGGCGCCCCAAGCCCAGAGCCGGTCGGCAATGGTGAGGAGTACCAGTGGAATGATGAACCAGGAGATGATGCCGGCTATCTTCTTGGCGGCACTTACTTCCGGCATCTTGCCTATCTCGGTTTTCTCCAGTGGCTTGTCACCAATCTCTGCCATGTCAGGCAAATCGTTGTGGCTCCATTTCTGGATGATGGTTCCGTTCTTCAGCAGAAGAAGACCTGGGTTGCTGCGGATTACCGTTTTCAGCGTAGTCTCGTCTGTGACATAGAAGGAATATTCCGCTCCTGTTATGTCCTGCCAGTGCTTGATGGCTTTCTCCGTACTTGCCGTGAGGCAGAGAAAACGGTAGCCATGGTCGTTGGCATATTCGTAAATCTCATCGATATTGCCGAAGTTGCTGTCATCGGCAAATTCAAGATGTGGCGAAACCAGGAGGAAGGTGTAGCCTTTATCGTGAATCACTTCCTGGGTAATGTCTTCTCCCGTCGTGGCATCAGCTATGCTGAAGTCGTGGATTGGAGGTACGTAACCTTCTTCGGTCTGAACCGTCTTGCTGTCGATGAAGGTCCAGGTAGAGTCGGGATAGTTGTCTATCGTAAACTCCTTCCGCTCTCCGTTCTTCTCCAGGATGAAGGTGGTATCAAACTTGGGTTGCTTGGCTCCTTTCGGTATCTCCATGCCCTTGGCGATGTTGACACCTATATGATAAGGACGGAAGTCGAATTGCGGAAGATACCACAGACTCCAGATACTCATCACGATGGAGAAGAGGAAGGTGTAGTTGATGGCAATCCACTGGGTTGGTTTAGATATCAACTGTGGCATTTCCAGTGGTTTCTTCCATAGCAGGATAGCGATGGCAAGGAGGATGAGGTTCTTGACGAGCGTCTCCAGGTTGGTGAGCACGATGGCATCACCGAAGCAGCCGCAATCTTTCACCGGGTCTGCGATGACAATCCACAGGGTAATCAGCGTCATCACGCTCATCACGAGCAGCGCAATCTTGCTGACCAGTTTTCTGCGGATGGCAAGGAGCAGGAAGATACCGATGGCAAACTCGCACATAGCCAGCATGATAGACATCAGCAATGTGCTCCATGAAGGGAACATCCAATCGATGTGCAGCGCCTCCAGATAGTCGGTTATCTTGTATTGCGTGCCTAATGGGTCAATTCCCTTCACAAATCCTGAGAAAATGAAGGTTATTGCCATCAGCAGTCGCCCGATATTGACCGCTATCTTTGTTAATATGTGAGTTGCCTTATTCTTCATCATTTTATATTTTTACTTCTCGCTCATTTTGATGGCACCGAAGACGGCATAGTTGATGATGTCCATATAGTTGGCATCAATACCTTCAGAAACGAGGGTAGCGCCTGCGATGTCTTCAATTTCCTTTACGCGCTGAATCTTGGTCAGGATGAAGTCTGTATAACTGCTGACTCTCATCGAGCGCCATGCTTCATCATAGTCATGGTTCTTCCTGAGCATCAGTTCCAGTGCCTCCTTTGCATGGAGGTCGTATAGTTTCATAGCCTCTTCGGGTGTCATATCCACCTCATCCACGAAAGGCTTTTCGAGCTGGATGAGTCCTATGATACCATAATTGATAAGAGCAATGAATTCCGGACGGATACCTTCGCCAACCAAAGATTCTTTCTTGATTTCGAGCGAGCGGATGCGCTTCGCCTTGATATAGAGCTGGTCTGTCAGAGAAGAAGGGCGCAAGATTCTCCAAGAGGCTCCATAATCATGAAGCTTCTTCTCAAATAATGTCCTGCATTCACTCATGACATCCTTAAACTGCTGTTCTGTTTTCAATAAATCTGCCATAATAATTTCGAAATTCGGTGCAAATTTACGCATTTATTATGAAATAGCCAAATAATTATTTTGTTTTTCGCTTAATTTGCTGTAACTTTTGATAAGTTACGCGGCATCTCAACAATTAAAACAAAAAAATCTTTTTTTATTTTGTATTGTCTTCGATTTGCTGTAACTTTGCACCCCGAAAGTAAAAAGAGTATGAGAAATTTGACCAATGCCGAACTGGCACAGATACTGGATAAGGATATATTTCATAAGATTTCAGAGGCAGCAGATGGGCTGTCTGTGGAGTGTTATGTAGTAGGTGGATATGTGCGTGACCTCTTCCTGGAGCGACCTTCCAATGATATTGATGTCGTTGTGGTTGGTAGCGGTATAGAGGTAGCTTCTGCCTTGAAGAAGATGCTCGGGAGAAAGGCGCATCTCTCTGTGTTCCGTAATTTCGGAACAGCACAAGTGAAATATCAGGATACAGAAGTGGAGTTTGTTGGCGCCCGTAAGGAGAGCTATCAGCGCGATTCCAGAAAGCCTATTGTGGAAGATGGAACGCTGGAGGATGACCAGAATCGCCGCGACTTTACCATCAATGCGATGGCTATCTGCCTGAACAAAGACCGTTTTGGAGAACTCGTAGATCCTTTTGATGGTGTCTACGATATGGAAGATGGCATTATTGCCACTCCGCTCGACCCGGATATCACTTTTTCTGATGACCCGCTGCGTATGATGCGTTGCGTGCGTTTTGCTACCCAACTCAATTTTCAGATAGAGGAGGAGACCTATGATGCGCTCTCCCGTAATGCCGAGCGCCTGAAGATTATCAGTGCTGAGCGAATCTGCGACGAGATGAACAAGATTATGCTCTCCAAGCACCCAAGCAGCGGTTTCTATTACCTGAAAGATACAGGTCTGCTCGATCTCATTCTGCCAGAACTGGTTGTGATGGACAAGGTGGAAACCCGTAACGGCAGGGCACATAAGAATAATTACGACCATACGATGGAGGTGCTCGAGAATGTGTGTAAGCATTCAGATAACCTCTGGCTCCGCTGGGCTGCTCTCTTCCACGACATCGGTAAACCGAAGAGCAAGCGCTGGGACAACAATATCGGCTGGACATTTCACAGTCATAATATAATAGGTGCAAAGATGATTCCGAGTATCTTCCGCCGTATGAAACTTCCGATGGATGCGAAGATGAAGTATGTGCAGAAACTGGTAGAACTCCACATGCGTCCGATTGTGATTGCTGATGAGGAGGTTACCGACAGTGCCGTACGCCGCCTGCTGAATGATGCCGGCGATGACATCAATGACCTGATGACGCTCTGTGAGGCTGATATCACCAGCAAGAACCAGGTGCGCAAGCAGCGTTTTCTGGATAATTTCAAGATGGTGCGCGAGAAACTGGTTGATCTGCAGGAACGTGATTATAAGCGACTTCTCCAGCCATGTATTGATGGTAATGAGATTATGGAGATATTCCATCTTACACCTTGCCGTGAGGTAGGCACCCTGAAGCAGTATCTCAAGGATGCTGTATTGGACAATAAGGTGGCTAATGAGCGTGAACCGTTGATGGAGCTTCTGATGAAGAAGGCTCAGGAGATGGGATTGGTAAATGCAGAAAACTCAAAATAGAGAATAATTTTTGTTAAATAACGGCTCCTTGCGAGCCGTTATTCATTTATTATTAGTACTTTTGCAACGCTTTTAAAACTTAAAGGCGTATGAAAGTTTTCGTTAGAGGACGGAAAGAACTTTTGAATAAGAGAAGATAAAAGATTAAATAATAAATTATAATATAAAATAGGTATGAAAATTAAAAGCGTTTTGTTTGTTGCAGCAGTTTGTGTTCTTGCTGCGTTGACATCATGTGGTGGAAGTAAGAAGGGCGGTCTGCCTGACTTCAGCGATGATGAGTTCGCTGTGGCTACTATCGGTACTTCCAGCGCCGCATTGCAGACTACCTATCCTGCTACCATCAAGGGTATCCAGGATGTAGAGGTACGTCCTAAGGTTTCTGGTTTTATCACTAAGGTTTTTGTACACGAGGGACAAACTGTATCAGCAGGTCAGGCTTTGTTCTCTATTGATAGCGAGACTTATCAGGCTGCTGTCCGTTCTGCAGCTGCCGCTGTAAACACAGCTAAGGCACAGGCTAATACAGCCAAGTTGACCTATCAGAACAATAAGAAATTGTATGATAACAAGATTATCGGTGAATTTGAACTCTCTACAGCAGCTAACAGCTATGCAACAGCTAAGGCTCAGGTAGCTCAGGCAGAGGCAGCATTGGCTTCAGCCCGTGAGCAGTTGGCTTGGTGTACCGTTACCAGTCCTTCTGCTGGTGTAGTAGGTAGTCTTCCTTTCAAGGTAGGTGCTCTGGTAAGTGCTTCAGGTCAGGCTCTTACTACCGTTTCCAATATCAGCACTATGGAGGTGTTCTTCTCACTCTCTGAGTCTCAGATCTTGAGCATGTCTAAGACCAATGGTAGCATTCAGGCAGCCATCGCAGCGTTCCCAGCTGTTAAGTTGCAGTTGGCAGACGGTTCTATCTATAATCACCCGGGTAAGGTGGTTAAGATGAGTGGTGTCATCGATGCTACTTCCGGTTCTATCTCTCTCATCGCTCACTTCGCTAACCCAGAGAAGTTGCTGAAGAGTGGCGGTGCAGGTTCTATCGTGGTTCCTAACGATCATAACAGCGCTATCGTTATCCCTCAGGAGGCTTGCTCTCAGGTTCAGGATAAGATCTTCGTTTACATCGTAACCAAGGATAACAAGGTGAAGTATTCTGAGATCAAGGTCAATCCACAGGATGATGGCAAGAACTATATCGTAACTGCAGGTCTTCATGTAGGCGATCGTATTGTTTTGAAGGGTATTACCAAGTTGACCGATGGTCAGCAAATCAAGCCTATCACTCTGGAGCGCTACAATCAGAAGATTGCTGAGGCTGCCAAGTTGGCTGAGTCTCAGGATAACGCTCATGCCTTCGCTACTGCTATGGGCGGAAAGAAGTAATATATAATAAGGTATAAAGAAAAATAGTAAATTATGTCATTTACAAACTTTATAAAACGCCCGGTACTTTCGACGGTGGTTTCCATCTTCTTCGTCTTGCTGGGTATTATCGGCTTGGTATCGCTGCCTATCGAGCAGTATCCGAATATCGCGCCGCCTACCATCCAGGTATCTACCACCTATCAGGGTGCCGATGCCCAGACGGTGTTGAACTCTGTCATCGCTCCTCTGGAGGAGAGTATCAACGGTGTGGAGAACATGACCTACATGACCTCTTCTGCGTCTAACTCTGGTTATGCCAGCATCACCGTTTACTTCAAGCAGGGTTCCGACCCAGATATGGCTGCGGTCAATGTACAGAACCGTGTATCTCAGGCGCAGTCTCTGTTGCCTGCCGAGGTTACCAGGGTGGGTGTCACTGTAACCAAGCGTCAGAGTTCCAACGTTATCATGTTCGCTCTGACTACAGACGATGGCCGTTACGACGACCAGTTTGTTACCAACTATGCCCTGATTAACGTCATTCCTCAGTTGAAGCGTATCAGTGGTGTGGGTGATGTGCAGAGCCCTTCTACCCGTAACTACTCTATGCGTATCTGGTTGAAGCCAGAGAAGATGAAGGAGTTCGGACTGGTTCCTTCTGATGTTTCTCAGGCTTTGGCAGAGCAGAATATCGAGGCTGCCCCTGGTAGCTTTGGTGAGAGCTCTGATATGCAGTATGAATATACCTTGCGTTACAAGGGTCGTTTGAAGACTCCAATGGAGTATGAGAACATCCTTATCAAGAGCAATACTTCCGGTCAGACGCTCCGTTTGGGCGAAGTTGCCAAAATTGAGTTGGGTGGTTTGCAGTATAATGTAAACCTGCTCAATGATGGTCAGCCTGCCGTGCTGGGTATGGTTCAGCAGATTGCCGGTTCCAACGCTACCCAGATTGCTAGCGACGTAAAGAAATCGCTTGATGAACTGGAGAAGAGTTATCCTCCTGGGTTGAAGAATGTCATCCTGATGGATGTTACTGAGTTCTTGTTCGCATCTATCGAGGAGGTTATCTTCACCTTGATCATCACCCTGGTACTGGTGTTTATCGTAGTGTATATCTTCTTGCAGGACTTCCGTTCTACGCTGATTCCTATGATTGCCGTGCCTGTGGCTTTGGTCGGTACGTTCCTCTTCCTCTGGATCTTCGGATTCTCCATCAACCTGCTTACGCTGTCAGCCCTGCTGCTGGCTATTGCGATTGTGGTCGATGATGCCATTGTGGTGGTCGAGGCGGTTCACGCCAAGCTCGACCAGGGTTACAAGAGTGCCCTTACTGCAGCTATCGATGCGATGAACGAAATTTCCAGCGCCATCATCTCTATTACATTGGTGATGTCTGCCGTGTTCGTTCCTGTATCGTTCATCGGTGGTACTTCCGGTTACTTCTACCGTGAGTTCGGTGTAACCATGGCGGTATCTATCGTTATTTCGGCTATCAATGCGTTGACGCTGTCTCCTGCACTCTGTGCCGTGTTGCTGAAGCCACACGAGGAGGGTCACGAGAAGAAGATGTCTTTCGTAGACCGTTTCCACGCTGGATTCAACTATCAGTTTGATAAGATTACCAATAAGTATAAGGGTGGTGTCAAGTGGGTTATCAGTCATGGCATCATCGCTGGTAGCCTCGTGGCTGTCTGCATCGTAGGTCTGGTTGCCCTGATGGGTACTACCAAGACGGGTCTGGTGCCTGATGAGGATACCGGTACTATCTTCGCTTGTATCTCTACAGCTCCTGGTACTTCTCAGGAACGCACAGCCGAGGTGGTTAAGCAGGTAGATAAGATGCTGGCTAACAACCCAGCCATCGCAACCCGTAACGCCATCATGGGTTATAGCTTTATCGGTGGTGCCGGTTCTAACCAGGGTACCATCATCGTGAAGCTGAAGCCATTCGAGGAGCGTCCGGGTGGATTCTTCCACCGTATCAAGGAGGCTTGTACGGGTGGCGGTATTGAGGCATTGTTTGTCAACCCTATGGAGTATACTTCTGTATTGGGTATGATCTACAAGCAGACTGCTGCCATCAAGGATGCACAGGTTCTTGCCTTTGCTCCACCTATGATTTCCGGTTTCTCTGTGCAGAATGGTATTACCATGACCATGCAGGATAAGACTGGTGGCGACTTGAACAAGTTCTTTGATAGTGTGAAGAAGTTCCTGGCTGAGTTGAACAAGCGCCTGAGATTCAGACCGCTCAGACTCAGTATAACCCTAACTATCCTCAGTATATGGTGGATGTAGATGTTGCCAAGACCAAGCAGGCAGGTATCTCTCCATCTTCTGTATTGGCTGTGATGCAGGGTTATCTCGGTGGTCTCTACGCATCTAACTTCAATGCTTATGGTAAGCTCTACCGTGTGATGATTCAGGCTGGTCCTGAGAGTCGTATGCGTCCAGACGATCTGAGCAAGATTTATGTGCGTTGTGCTGATGGCACCATGTCTCCTGTAAGCGAGTTCGTGAACTTGAAGAAGATTTATGGTCCTGCTAACATCACCCGATTCAACCTGTTTACCTCTATGGATGTATCTGTAACTCCTAACAGCGGTTACTCTACCGGTGACGGTATGAAGGCGATTGCTGAGGTTGCCAAGGAGACATTGCCAGAGGGTTACGGCTATGAGTACTCTGGCTTGACCCGTTCTGAGGCTGAGTCCAGCAACTCTACAGGTTTGATCTTTGCACTCTGTATCGTATTCGTTTACCTGATCTTGAGTGCCCAGTACGAGAGTTACATCTTGCCATTGTCTGTAGTGCTGTCTATCCCATTCGGTTTGGCAGGTGCGTTCATCTTCACCAACCTCTTCGGTCACTCTAACGATATCTACATGCAGATTTCGTTGATTATGTTGATTGGTTTGTTGGCTAAGAACGCCATCCTTATCGTACAGTTTGCCCTCGAGCGTCGTCGTACGGGTATGGCTATCAAGTACTCAGCTATCCTGGGTGCCGGTGCCCGTCTCCGTCCTATCCTGATGACCTCTCTGGCGATGGTTATCGGTCTGTTGCCTCTGATGTTCGCATCAGGTGTAGGTAAGAATGGTAACCAGACCTTGGGTGCTGCCGCCGTAGGTGGTATGTTGATCGGTACTATCTGTCAGATCTTCGTGGTTCCTGCTCTCTTTGCAGTCTTCCAGTGGTTGCAGGAGAAGTTGACCCCAATGAAGTTCGAGGACGAGATGAACGAGGAGGTAGCTGCCGAATTGGAGCAGTATGCCAACGCCGCTCACGAAATGAAGGGTATCGAGAAGAAGTAATAACGCAATGTAACTTCAAAGGAAACAATGAAAAAGAATTTAAATATCATCATATTGGGTCTCGCAGCGCTCTCCCTGAGCAGCTGCAAGACACTCTACGGAAAGTATGAGCGTCCGGATGTGAAGATCAGCGGTATCGTTCGTGATGTAGCTTCTGATACAGATACATTGGCTGTAAAGGATACTACTACCTTCGCCAATATCCCTTGGCGCAGTGTCTTTACCGATCCTCAGCTCCAGTCAATCATTGAGAAGGGATTGAACAACAATGTCAACCTCCTCAATGCGGCTTTGAACGTGAAGATAGCAGAAGAGCAGCTGAAGTGTGCCAAGTTGGCATTCGTGCCTTCTCTGGCTTTCACTCCTCAGGGAACCATCGCTTCCTGGGATGGTCAGGCTGCCACCAAGACTTACACGATGCCTGTTACAGCCAGCTGGATGGTAGACCTCTTCGGCAACCTGCTCTCTCAGAAGCGCAGTGCCCAGATGGCGCTGCTCCAGTTGCAGGATTATCAGGTATCTGTCAAGACCAACCTCATCGCCAACATCGCCAACATGTATTATACTCTGTTGATGCTCGACAAGCAGGTGGAGTTGGTTAACAATATGGAAGGATTGACCAAGGATACTTGGGAGACTATGCAGAAGATGCACGATCTCAGATTGGGTTACCGTACACCAGCCATCCAGTCAGCTGAGTCTAACTACTATTCTGTGTTGACCCAGAAGACCGATCTGTTGCGCCAGATTCGTGAGACAGAGAACTCTCTGAGTCTGCTCATCGGCGACCAGGCACATAGCATCGCCCGTGGCAAGTTGGATAACCAGAGTCTTCCATCTAATTTCTCAACCGGTGTAGGCATCCAGTTGCTCAACAACCGTGCTGATGTCCACGCAGCCGAGATGAATCTTGCCCAGTGCTTCTATGGTGTAGAGACCGCCCGCAGCAAGTTCTATCCATCTATCACCATTTCCGGTACAGGTGCCTTCACTAATTCAGGTGGTATGGGCATCGTGAACCCAGGTAAGTGGTTGCTCTCAGCTGTAGGTTCTCTTACCCAGCCAATTTTCCAGAACGGCCGTATCATTGCCGGTTTAAAGGTGGCTAAGATGCAGTATGAGCAGGCTTACAACACCTGGCAGAATACCTTGCTGAAGGCTGGTAGCGAGGTGAGCAATGCGCTTGTTCTCTACAACTACTCTGATGAGAAGAGCAAGATAGAGCAGAAGCGAATAGAAGTACTCGAGAAGAATGTAGAATCTACCAAGGAATTGATGGGTATTGCAGGCAGCTCTTACCTTGAAATCATCCAGGCACAGTCTTCACTCCTCAACGTACAGCTTTCTAAGGTAGCTGATGACTTCTACAAGATGCAGGCAGTAGTAAATCTCTACTATGCATTGGGTGGAGGAGCTAAGTAGTTTATAGTTAATAATTAATAGTTTATAGTTATGGCTAGTATAATAAGTCCAAAGGCAGAGGTTTCTCCAAAGGCTAAGATTGGAGACAACTGCAAGATATATCCATTCGCCTATATTGAGGACGATGTGGTCATCGGCGACAACTGTACCATCTATCCATTCGTGAGCATCATGAACGGTACTCGCATGGGTAATAATAATAAGGTGTTTCAGGCAGCCGTTATCGCTGCGCTCCCACAGGACTACCACTTTACAGGTGAGGAGAGTGAGGTAGTCATCGGCGATAACAATACCATCCGTGAGAACGTGGTTATCAACCGTGGTACCCATAAGGGCGGCAAGACCGTTCTGGGCAACTACAACTTCCTGATGGAAGGTGCCCATGTCTCTCACGATACCGTAATCGGCAACGGTTGCGTATTCGGTTATGGTACCAAGATTGCGGGCGACTGTGTGATTGGTAACGGTGTCATCTACTCAACATCTGTAGTAGAGAACGCCACGACTAGAGTAGGCGACTTGGCGATGATTCAGGCAGGTACTACCTTCTCTAAGGATATTCCTCCTTATATCATTGCCGGTGGAAAGCCTGTGAAGTATGCAGGTCCTAACACCATCATCATGGAAGCAGCTGAGCTTACCGAGAAGGTTCGCAAGCATATTACTAATGCCTACCGACTGGTATTCCATGGTCAGACATCCCTCTTCGATGCCATTAACCAGATCAAGGATCAGGTGCCAGATGGACCGGAGATTCAGAACATCATCCAGTTCCTGGAGAGTTCAGAGAAGGGTGTCATCACTAAGATGTAAAGATTGTGTAGATGTTGGGATTTTTTCATCCCTAATATTGTATTTGTAAATTAGTAAATTCAAGTCATACCTATTTGAATTTTACTTAGTATGTGAAGGGCTGGCCGTGAGGTTGGCCTTTTTCCTTTTTAAATTGAACTTAACTTTTGCCTGTGGTTCGATTAATTAATTGAATAAATGTAAATAAATGCTATTTTATTTTGTAATTTCTTCGTTTATGCGTACCTTTGCAGACAATTTGGGTCATTGTGCCCTTTTGGTTTTAAGTTAGTAAAGATTTTTTAAAATGAGAAAGAAACAATATAAGCCTAGCAATCATCGTGGATTGCAGGTCATTACTTTGTGTATCAGTACCGCTATGGTGCTCATTTTGTTGGGATTAGTTATCTTCTCTGTCCTCATGGGACGTAATCTATCTTCCTATGTGAAGGAGAATCTCGTGGTACAGGTGATGCTCGAACAGGATATGACTAACCCGGAGGGATTGCAGATGTGTAAACGCCTGAATGCAAGACCTTATGTCAATACGCTGACTTATATCACCAAGGAAGAGGCACTGAAAGAAGCTACCCGCGATTTGGGTACCGACCCGAGCGAGTTTGCCGGTGTCAACCCTTTCCAGCCTTCCATAGAGATTACGACGAAGGCAGATTACGCGAACAATGATTCATTGAAGTGGATTGCCAAGGAACTGAAGGCATATCCGCGTGTTACCGAGGTTACTTATCAGCACGACCTGATAGAACAGGTGAACAATTCGTTGGCAAAGATCAGTATCGGATTACTGATTGTAGCAGCCCTGCTCACCTTCATCTCGTTCTCGCTGATTAACAATACGGTGCGTCTGGGCATCTATGCCCGCCGTTTCTCCATCCATACGATGAAGTTGGTAGGTGCATCCTGGGGCTTTATCCGCCGTCCGTTCTTGCGCAAGGCTGTGCTTGTGGGTGTTGTTTCAGCCCTGCTGGCAGATGGTTTTCTGGGCGGTTGTCTCTATGCATGGTCGCTCCACGAACCGGAACTGATGAATGTTTTGGGCTGGCAGGAACTTGCCATCACCGGCGGCTCCGTCTTCCTCTTCGGTATCATCATCACCGCCTTCTGCGCCTGCATCTCAGTCAATAAGTTCCTGAAGATGAAGGCGGGAGACTTGTATAAAATATAAGGGAAGAGTGAAGAATTCTCTTGCTTTATTAAACATTAAACATTACACATTAAACATTAAAAATAATGGATAAGAAGAATTTTGCATTCGACAAGATGAACTTTATCTTGTTAGGCATCGGAATGGCGATTATCATCATCGGTTTCCTGCTGATGAGTGGCGCCGGTTCTAACGAGCATACCTTCGATACTGATATTTTCAGTACCCGTCGCATCGTTGTAGCACCAACTGTAACATTGATAGGTTTCTTTCAATCATCTATGCGGTGATTCACAAACCGAAAGACAATGAATAATTTATAATTAATATACATATTATTATTAGATGGATTTTATTCAGACTATCATTATCTCTATCGTAGAGGGACTGACCGAGTTCTTGCCTGTATCCAGTACGGGTCACATGATTATAGTAGAAAATTTGCTGGGTGTAGATATCCAGGATAAGTTTGTCAACGCCTTTACTGTCATCATCCAGTTTGGCGCCATCCTTTCTGTCATCTGTCTGTATTGGAAGAGATTCTTCTATCCAGAGGCTGTGAAGACCGGTGAGAAGACCTATTGGAAGGCGATGTTCGATTTCTATGCCCGTCTGCTTGTAGGTACCGTGCCTGCCGTGGTATTGGGTCTTGCCTTCAATGATTTCATCGAGTCAAACCTTGGCAATGTACAACTGGTGGGCTGGATGCTTGTCATCGGCGGTATTTTCATGCTCTTCTGCGATAAGATATTCAATAAAGGCAGCGAACAGACCAAGCTTACTTACAAGCGTGCCCTGATTATCGGTTTCATCCAGTGTATAGCGATGATTCCTGGTGTATCGCGCTCCATGTCAACCATCGTGGGTGGTATGTCCCAGCGTCTTACCCGCAAGGCAGCAGCCGAGTTCTCATTCTTCCTGGCAGTGCCAACTATGTTTGGCGCCACCTGTCTCGAGGTTTATAAGCTCATCAGCCATGGCGGCGGCTCATTGCTCACCCAGGGCAACAACCTGTTCACATTGATATTAGGCTCAGTGGTGGCATTCATCGTTGCCATTCTCGCCATCAAGTTTTTCATCAATTATGTCACCAAGTACGGTTTTGCAGCTTTCGGCTGGTACCGTATCGTAGTAGGACTTATCATTATCATCTGCGGCCTTTGCGGTGTAGATATGCAGATGGTTGACTAAACATACACTATGGATTTCAGAAAAGGAGAAATTATTGCCATCGACAAGCCTTATCGCATGTCGAGTTTCGGAGCCCTGGCACATGTTCGCTATCTCCTCAGCAAGAAGCTCGGTTTTAAGGTGAAGATAGGACATGCCGGTACGCTCGATCCCCTTGCCACTGGCGTGCTGGTGCTCTGCACCGGTAAATGTACCAAGCAGATAGAACAGCTGCAGACCCATACTAAGGAGTATACAGCTACCCTGCAGCTCGGTGCTACTACCGCCAGCTACGATAAGGAACACAGCGTGAATCACACCTATCCTACGAAGCATATCACCCGCCAGCTGGTGGAGGAAACGCTTAAGCAGTTTGTGGGCGAGATTCAGCAGGTTCCGCCTACCTACAGCGCCGTAAAGGTGAATGGCGACCGCTCTTATGCCTTGCGCCGGGCAGGCGAAGAGGTTCAGCTCAAGCCGAAGACCGTGCGTGTAGACGAGATAGAACTCACCGATTATAACGATGAGGAGAAGACCGCCAGCATCCGTGTGGCTTGCGGCAAAGGCACTTACATCCGCTCCCTCGCCCGTGATATCGGCAGGGCTCTCGATAGTGGCGCCTACCTTACCGCCCTCCGCCGTACCAAGGCAGGAAGTTTCGCAGTAGAAAACTGCATCAGTTTTGATCATTTCCAGGAATGGCTTGATGAGCAGCCTCTCGAAGACAGCCTTCAGCCATCCAAGTAATAAAAAATATAACATGAAGCTATCACAATTTAACTTTAAGTTGCCAAAAGATCAGGTGGCACTTTATCCACATAAGGCAAAGCACGTGGTAAAAACGGCTAGTGGTGAACGTACATTCGAGATTACTCGCCGCGATGAGTCCCGACTCATGGTTCTCCACAAGAAGTCAGAAACCATCGAGATGTACAAGAAAGATGAAAACGGCAAGGATATGGTTGATGCCGATGGCAATCCAGTATTCCTGCAGTTCAAGGATATCGTGAATTACTTCGAAGAGGGCGATACCTTCATCTTCAACAATACCAAGGTTTTCCCAGCCCGTCTTTATGGTACCAAGGAGAAGACCGATGCCAAGATTGAGGTGTTCCTGCTCCGTGAGCTCAATCCTGAGATGCGCCTTTGGGACGTATTGGTAGAGCCTGCCCGCAAGATCCGTATCGGCAACAAGCTTTTCTTCGATGATGTCAATGAGATGGTTGCCGAGGTTATCGACAATACTACCAGCCGTGGACGTACCCTCCGTTTCCTCTATGATGAGGATGGCAATCATGATGTCTTCAAGCGTTCGCTCTTCGCTCTGGGCGAGGCTCCGCTTCCTCGCTACGTTATCGATGCACGTGAGGATCATCACGCTACAGAGGATGATATGGACGATTTCCAATGTGTTTTCGCTGAGGTAGAGGGTGCTGTTACTGCACCTGCTACCGGTCTTCACTTCTCACGCGAGCTGATGAAGCGTATGGAGATCAACGGTATCAACGAGGCTTATATTACCCTGCATTGCGGTCTGGGCAACTTCCACGATATTGAGGTGGAGGACCTTACCAAGCACAAGATGGATTCAGAGCAGATGATGATCAGCCAGGAGGCATGTGATCTGGTTAACAAGACCAAACTTGCCGGCCATCGCGTCTGCGCTATCGGTACCAGTGTGATGAAGGCAACAGAAACGGCTGTAGGCACCGATGGTATGATGAAGGCTTTCGATGGATGGACCAACAAGTTCATCTTCCCTCCATACGATTTTGGTCTTGCTGACTGTGCCGTAGTCAATTTCTATCATCCGGAGTCAACCCTGATGATGAGTACTGCAGCCTTTGGCGGTTACGAGTTGGTTTACGAGGCATACAAGATGGCTGTGAAGAATGGCTATATGTTTGGCTGCTATGGTGATTCATTGTTGATGCTTCCAGATTAAACAGTGGTATAAACAGTTTTTATACACATAGAAGTTGTTGATATTCTAGGTTTTAGCTTAGTTATCCACAATTTTATGAAAGTGTGAATAAGTATGTATCAGGTATATTTAAGTCTCGGTACGAATTTGGGCAACCGAAAGCGCAACATTCGCGAGGTAATAGAAAAGATAGGAGAGCAGATTGGTGTGGTAGAGCGCCAGTCTGCTCTTTACGAAACCAAGCCTTGGGGCTATTCATCTCCCAACGACTATATCAATGCCTGTGTGCTGGTTCTCACCACGATGGCCCCGCGCCAGGTGCTGGAGGCTACGCAGCGCATAGAGCGCGAAATGGGGCGTACCATGAAGTCGGTGGATAGCGAATACCATGACCGCATCATCGACATTGATATCCTGATGATAGATGACTTGGTGATAGATGAGCCCGATTTCAAGGTTCCTCATCCGTTGATGGAGGAGCGTGAATTCGTGATGAAACCGCTGAAGGAGATACTCAGGTAATTTAAATTTAGTAAGTATGCAAAAACGGGCTAGGAGTTTTTTCGCTCCCAGCCCGTTTCCTGTTTCTTATCTTTATTCCTGCTCTTTTTTATGCAAGAAAAATCCCACCGCTCTTGCGAACGATGGGATTCTGTTCTGTTAAGCAATGTGTCTGCCTAAGCTGATTACTTACGAAGACCGAGGGCCTTGATGATAGCACGATAGCGATTGATGTCGCGATCATACAAGTAATCGAGCAATGCACGACGCTTTCCTACAAGCTGTGTCAACGCACGTGTTGTAGTATAATCTTTACGGTTCTTCTTAACATGTTCCGTCAAATGAGCAATACGGTATGAGAACAATGCTATCTGGCTCTCAGCTGAACCAGTATCAGAGTTAGACTTTCCGTACTTGCTAAAGATCTCTTCTTTTTTTGCTTTGTCTAAATACATAGCTGTAAAAACTTAATTTAATAAAATATGAATATGTTTAATTTTGTGCATCTGATGACCTTCCTCACGGTGGTTTCATTAAAAATGCGGTGCAAAGATACAACTTTTTGCCGAATTATGCAAACATTTCGGGATTTTTTTGTAATTTTGCACCCAAATTTAAGTATTTAAGGTAAAAATTAAAATGCAAGACATTAGAAACATTGCAGTTATTGCACACGTTGACCATGGTAAGACTACATTGGTCGACAAGATGATGCTCGCCGGTAAGCTGTTCCGCGACGGCCAGGATAACAGCGGCGAAGTGCTCGATTCCAACGACTTGGAGCGCGAGCGTGGTATCACCATTCTCTCAAAGAATGTATCTATCAATTGGAAAGGTACTAAGATTAATATCCTCGATACTCCTGGACACTCTGACTTCGGTGGTGAGGTTGAGCGCGTGCTCAACATGGCAGACGGATGCCTCCTCCTCGTCGATGCTTTCGAGGGTCCGATGCCTCAGACCCGTTTCGTGCTCCAGAAGGCATTGCAGCTCGGACTGAAGCCTATCGTCGTTGTTAATAAGGTAGATAAGCCTAACTGTCGCCCTGAAGAGGTCTACGAGATGGTATTCGACCTGATGTGCGACCTCGATGCTACAGAAGACCAGCTCGACTTCCCGGTAGTTTACGGTTCTGCCAAGAACGGCTGGATGGGCGAGGACTATAATCATCCAACAGACAATATCGATTATCTGCTCGATAAGATTATTGAGGTTATCCCAGCTCCTAAGCAGCTCGAGGGGACTCCTCAGCTCCTTATCACATCACTCGATTACAGCTCTTATACAGGTCGTATCGCCGTAGGTCGTGTACATCGCGGTACATTGAAGGACGGCATGAACGTTACTATCTGCCACCGCGACGGTACCCAGGAGAAGACCAAAATCAAGGAGCTCCACACCTTCGAGGGTATGGGCCACAAGAAGACCGATCATGTAGATTCAGGCGATATCTGTGCCGTTATCGGCTTGGAGAAGTTCGAGATTGGTGATACCATCTGCGATTTCGAGAATCCTGAGCCACTGCCTCCAATCGCTGTCGATGAGCCTACCATGAGCATGCTCTTCACCATCAACGATTCACCATTCTTCGGTAAGGAAGGCAAGTTCTGTACATCACGCCACATCCAGGAGCGCTTGAACAAGGAGCTCGAGAAGAACCTCGCTCTCCGCGTACAGCCTTACGAGGATTCTACCGATAAGTGGATTGTATCAGGCCGTGGTGTGCTCCATCTCTCTGTACTCATCGAGACCATGCGCCGCGAGGGCTATGAGCTCCAGGTAGGTCAGCCTCAGGTTATTTATAAGGAGATTGACGGTGTGAAGTGCGAGCCTGTTGAGGAGTTGACCATCAACGTACCAGAGGAGTTTGCTTCTAAGATGATTGATATGGTAACCCGCCGCAAGGGTGATATGACCTCTATGCTGAACATGGGCGAGCGTGTAGACATCGAGTTCGATATCCCTTCACGTGGTATCATCGGTCTGCGTACCAACGTGCTTACCGCTTCTCAGGGCGAGGCTATCATGGCTCACCGCTTCAAGGAGTATCAGCCATACAAGGGTGAAATCAGCCGCCGTTCTAACGGTAGCATGATTGCGCTCGAAACCGGTACTGCCTTTGCTTACGCTATCGATAAGCTGCAGGATCGTGGTAAGTTCTTCATCGACCCGGGTGAGGAGGTTTACGGAGGCGAGGTTGTAGGTGAGCATGTTCACGACAACGACCTGGTAGTCAACGTAACCAAGGCTAAGCAGCTTACCAACGTGCGTGCTTCCGGTTCTGACGATAAGGCTCGCGTCATTCCTAAGACCGTGATGAGTCTTGAGGAGTGCCTGGAGTATATCCGTGAGGACGAGTACGTAGAGGTAACTCCAAAGAACATGCGTATGCGCAAGATTGAGCTCGATCACCTGAAGCGCAAGCGCAGCAACAAAGACTAAGCAGAAATGTTTTTGTGGAGATTTTTTAGAAAGTTTTCATTGCCCTGCTCCCTGGTTATGGGAGCATTGGGCTACCTGATATTCGCCAATGTGCCCTTCCTGGTGCCCATTGGCGATTATTGTGGTCCGAGGTTGGTAAGTCTGATGCCGGTAGTGCTGTTCTCCCTGCTCTATGTTACTTTCTGTAAGATAGAAATCAAGGAGATGAAGCCTAAGGCGTGGCATTTCATCCTCCAGCTCATCCGTACCTCGCTGTCATTGATGATGGTGGTGCTTATCTTTGAGTTCGGCTCCGATTACAGCACCAAACTGATTCTCGAGGGTGCCTTCATCTGCTTCATCTGTCCTACGGCAGCCGCCGTGGCTGTGGTTACGGAGAAGTTGGGCGGCAGTATCGGTTCGCTGACCACTTATACGGTCATCGCCAACATTTTTACGATGGTCATCATTCCGAGTCTTTTCCCGATGGTAGAGAAAGGGGCAGACGTATCGTTCCTCATGATGAGTGCGATGGTGTTCCGCAATGTCACTACCGTGCTGGTGGTGCCTCTGCTGCTTGCCTTGCTGAGCCGCAGGTTCCTGCCAAAATGGGTGGATAAGGTGAAGAATGTAAAGGATTTAGGCTTTTATATGTGGTGTTTCAACCTCACGATACTGATGGGCGAAACGGTTCGCAACATGCTCCATGCCGAGGTATCGGGCGTAACGATGCTTCTGCTGCTCTTTGTACCGCTGCTGGTATGTCTCCTCCAGTTTGCCATCGGCAAGGCGGTAGGCAGGCATTTCGATGCGAGTATCAGTGCCGGTCAGGCGTTGGGACAGAAGAATACGGTAGTGGGCATCTGGCTCACCCTCACCTTCCTGAATCCTCTTGCTGCCGTAGCACCGGGTGCCTATGTAGTATGGCAGAATCTGTTCAATGGCTGGCAACTTTGGTATAAAGAAAAATATGGCAAGCTTAAGTGGTAAGCTTGCCATATTTTTTGTTTCTAATCCTGGGTAGGGTAGATGAGGTTTTCTTCCCTGATGCAGCTGAGCACCTCATCCAGATATTTTCTGGCTTCATATTTCGCCATAGGCAGGTCGTGGAGCAGGTAGTTGCCGCAGTCCTTTGCCGCCTGTCCCGGAATCTCACCCTCGAAATCGGCGATAAACTTAAAGGTGCGCTTCATCAGTTCCACGATGTCCTTGCTCTCCAGGTCGCCCTTGATAAGGAGATAGTTGCCCGTGAGGCATCCCATCGGTCCCCAGTAGATGATGCGGTCCTTCCACTCCTCGTCGTTGCGCAGATAGGTGGCAGCCAGGTGTTCGATGGTATGGATGGCACCGTTGTGCAGACAAGGCTCCTGGTTAGGCACCTTCATGCGGATATCGAATGTTGTGATGACTTCTCCGCCTACTTCGTCCTTACGGCTCACGTAGATGCCGCGGAGCAGCTTATTGTGATTGATTGTAAAACTTGGAATCTTATTCATCTTGATAATTGATAATTTACAGTTTACAGACTTTCGAGGAAAGCCTTGGTAACATTGAAAGAGCCTTCAGCCATTTTAGCCCAGAAGTCGAAATACTGCTGTGCCTTGGTATCTTTCAGCGGTACATCGCTGATGATGCGGAAGGAGATGAAAGGCGTCTTGTAGATGTGGCAGGTCTGGGCGATAGAGCAGCTCTCCATATCCACCGCCATCGCCTGAGGGAAGTGTTCCAGGATAGAGCGCATCTTCTCCTTGCTGTCTACAAACCATTCGCCGCTCACAATCTGTCCGGCGTGGATCTTCGGGTGCCTGTTGCCCGGCAGGTTGTTGATGGCGAGTGCCTTCTCCACATATTCCTTAGGTGTTTTGAAGAAAGCAGGCATGCCTAGAATCTGTCCGAATTCGCATTCCTCGCCGCAGTAGGCATCGTGGTAAACGCAGTTGGTTGCCACCACCACCTCAGTCACGTTGAGGTTGATATCAGCGCCTCCAGCCACGCCTGAAGAGATGACGAGGTCAGGGTGATAGTTGTCAATCATTTCCACGGCACCTATGGTACTGTTCACCTTACCGATGCCGCATTGCTGCATCGCCACCTCATTATTGCCTATCTTTCCGATAACGAAGTCCTTATAGTTTTTTCTCTCAACCTGCGATTCGGTCAATAATGTTTTGAGTTGTGCGAACTCCTTGTCCATCGCAACGATAATTCCTATTTTCATATTGTATACTAACTTTTGGGTGCAAAGTTACTAAAAATATTGCAGAGAGAAGCAAAGTTTAAGGAGTTTTTAAGGAAAAAGGCTTTTAAAGGTAAAAAAGTAAAAAAAGCCCCCGATGCGTGATGCACCGGGGGCTTTGCTATGTCGAATCAGAATTTAAAAACATCTTTTTTTTTACACGCTACAGCTGGTAACTCCGAGCGTAGTAGCGATGGCTGTGAGGAAGGAGATTGCAATCTGCAAAATCGTTTTCCAGGTATTTGCTTTCATCATCTTTATTATTATTTTTAATGTTAAGTATTATTATTAACTTGGCGATGAGGATACGTAGCTTTCTACTTGCCGCCCTCAGGCGAGGGCTTTATTCAAGCCCGTCGCCGCCGCCCTGTTCAGTGCCGCCACCGGTAGTACCACCGTCTGTGGTGCCCTCTCCGTCGGTGCCGATATAGCCGCCGTACTCCTGAATCTTGCACTTCTTGCGCAGCTCAGTATTGCTCCAGCTCTTCGTGTTTCTCACAATCAGGTGTACGCCCTCTACGCTGGCAGCTGTCACCTTCTCCTTGGTATCCTCCGCCTTGGAGCTCATACCGATGGAGAACAATCCGAGGTCAGAGAGACGCACGCTCTTGCCGTCGAGAATCAGCTCCTGCAGATGGTCGAGTGCATCCATCAGCACACCGTGGATGGTACCACGAGAGTAAGGCGAGCCGTGGTCGGAGATATGCGATACGAATCCCTCGAAGTCCACTTCGCGGTCGGTTACCGAAGTAGCATACCACTTCTTCTTACCTGCGTTTTCACCAGTCTGAGGTGTGCGCTGTACTTTACGATATTTCAATGTTCCTTTTACTTCCATGATCTTAATTTTAAAGGGTTAATAAATTGTTAACTTTGTGGGTTACGCTTTGTCAAGTGCAGCCTTTCTTCGAACGACAGTGCAAAGATACTGCAATTTCCCGATACCACCAAATTTCAGCGTGTGATAAGGCGCGATTTTCAGCACGCTTTCAATCCGAAACCTGTTAAACAATCTAACTTGCCGTTTTGCGCCCCGCAACTCATACTTTTTCAGATAGGAAAACATAGAGTTGCGCACTTAAATACTTTGTTTACAATAAAATAGAAAGATACAAAATGGCATAAGAAATCTCCCTCAGTTCCTCAGAACTCAGTTCCTCAGTTTTTCTCTGACCCTTCACTTTTATCTTAATTTAGAAGCTTATTATATATATAATATATTATATATATAATAAAATATAATTACTTATAATTTGTAACCATCAAGTATACCCCCTAGAACAAAAAACTGAGGAACTGAGTTCTGAGGAACTAAATTTGCAGCGAGGAATAAAAACTTGAAGAATAAACAACATAAAAACTGAACTTATGAAGAAAATCTCGTTGATAGTGATGAGCTGCATGATAGCTTGCGGACTGCTCGCCAACCATGGCATCGTGAAGGGCGGAGAAATGTCGCCTAAGGTAGAGGACACGGTATCGATTGACAAGAAAATCGCTGATAGTCAATGGCTATCGAACAACTCCGACACGTTGGAAGTGGACACAGCTGGCGAAGACTCGGTGGTGAATGTGGTGGCCTACTTCTGCAAGGGCGACACCTGCGAATACTGGATATATGAGAATGAGTGGAAGGTGAACGGCAAGGACACGGTGAAGACGCTCGGCGTATCCGCCCAGGTGCGCCTCGTGGTAAACGATTCCACCAGCAAGGGCTATAAGATGAGCTACACCTTCCTGGACGTAAAGGCCGATTCGGTGGGTGACAACTTCCGGGACAAGATGATGGCCATGGTAGCGGAGCGCACCGCCAAGAGCGTGATAGGCACCACCGTCAACTTTGAAACCGATGAATACGGTCGCATCACCAAGATTACCAATCTCTCGAAAATCAAGAAGCAGGCAAAGGCTCTCTTCAAGGCGAGCATGAAGGACATCGCCGCCATGCCCATCATGCAGGCAATGAAGAAGGCGACAGGTCTTGACTTCATGAAGATAGGCAACCAGGCTAACACCGACGAGTTGGTGGAGGGCTACCTGGAGGAACTGAAACTGCTCTTCGCCTGCCACGGAAGCCAATATGCCGTGGGCGAGCATCACGAGCACGAGGATGCCACCAAGGATAGCTACGCCAACGACACTTATATCAATGCCAGCCTAGAGAAGAATGGCAACTACACAATCTCCTGCGAGGTGGTCAGCGTGATACCAAAGGAGACCGTGAAGGAGGTGATGGACGGACTGATGGGTGCCATCACGGAAGGACTGAAGAGCAAGAAGACCGAGGACGGCAAGGATCATGATGGCATCATCAAGGACTTGGACGACGAGTTTAAGAAGGAGATAGACAAGGCAGTTGACCAAGATGCCCAGACCTCGGAGTATCTCTGTGTGACCTGCTTCGAGAATGGCTGGCCTAGCAGCGTGTTGAAGCAAAATAAAAATGTGATGGCTGGCCGTGGCAAGCTGAAGCAGAAACTCATCGAGGCTTGCCGATTCGCACAGCGCGAGAAATGATGAACTATTTCGACCTGTACAGATCTTATAATTAACAGGTTTGGTACACATTGCGCCTCACGGGAAACGACAAGGGTCTATATGCCACGATGAAAAGGTGGCGTATAGACCCTTGATTATATGGTAATTTTTGTCATCAATATCTCCGCTATTATATTTTTTATGTATTGTTCAGATTCTTAATGATTTCCAAAGGTAGCTGGGTAGCTTTGGCAACCTGTTCGGCAGAAATTCCCATTGCCAACAAACGTTGTGCAGTTTCTGTGTTAGCCTCATGTTTGCCTTCAGCTCTGCCTTTTTCCATACCTTCTTCCATTCCTTTCTGGTACCTGTCATCCAGAAGGGTTCTATCCCAAAACTTGTCATAGGCTCTGAGTTCGGCATCAGTAAAACCGGAAACTTCAAGATCTTCTACGGCTTTTCCAATCTCCGGATCATTAAGCAGGTCGGCAGGAATATCCTTCGTATTGGAATTTATTTCTGTGAGGAAACGGAGCCACAAGACCATCATGCGCTTATCGGCAATGGAATGTGGAGTGAACTTAGGGAGTTCAATGAAGGTAAAATGCAAGCCTTCGATGATCTTATTGCTGTCCTTATCGTGCACGATGCGGTAGTTGTGGATGAAAGCTGGAGTATCATGCGCAAAGATATCATTCACAAGATTCAGGGAATATACTGGTTGAAGTTCGCTGTATTTGCCTCCCTTTTTTGCCTGGCTTACATAGAGTTTGGATGCATTGAACAGTACTCGCTGCTGGAAAGCATCAGACCATTCCATCTGCATTTCCACGCAGAACTTCCTGCCTCTGACATCTGTGCAGAGTACATCCACTATGGTGTTCTTGCCCCTTCGAGCTGAGGCACAAGTTCTGTAGGCAGATACTTTATCTCGTGTATCTGCTCCTCTTCGCTGAGTGGCAGGAGGGCGTTCAGAAGACTGATCAGTCTTTTAGGATGATTGCCGAATATCTTCTTGAACGTAAGGTCTGCCTTAGGATCTAAGTACTTCATAACCATCTGTTTTAAAAATTCTATAGCGCAAAGTTACGGTTTTTATTTTCATATCTGCAAGAGTTTTATGGGATTTTTAAAGGTAAAAAAGTAAAAAAGTAAAGATTTTGCTATCCCCAATACTATCTGATAACTTTTTCTAAAACTTTTCTATGAATTCCTTGCGTGTTTCAAAATAAAGTCGTAAATTTGCTCACATAAACGAAACAATAATATCTACGGATTATGAAGCAGGTAGAAGAAAGATATATCAGTTTGCTGACCGATTTCGGTTTCAAGCGAATTTTTGGATCAGCTCCCAACAAGGATTTGCTGATCTGTTTCCTCAACAGCTTGTTCAATGGAAGACAGGTTGTTAAGGACGTGAAGTATCTGAATCCGGAGAACGTGGGCGACATCTATACCGACCGCAAGGCCATCTTTGACGTATATTGCGAAGGAGAAAACGGCGAGAAGTTTATCGTGGAAATGCAGAATGCATACCAGACATACTTCAAGGATCGTGCCCTGTTCTATTCCACTTTTCCGGTTCGTGAGCAGGCTCCTAAGGGTAGTGAATGGGACTTCAAGCTCAACCATGTTTACACAATTGCTCTGCTCAACTTTAACATGAACGAGGAAGCCTTCAATAAGGAAGAAATCCGCCATCATGTGCAGTTGTGCGATACTGCCACGCACAAGATTTTCTACGATAAGCTGGAATTTATCTATGTGGAAATCGCCAAGTTCAACAAGTCGCTTGATGAGTTGGAAACGCTCTACGACAAGTGGCTCTATGCCCTGAAGAACCTCTACAAGCTTACTCAGCGCCCTAAGGCGTTATGCGACAAGGTCTTCGACCGCCTCTTCGAAGAAGCCGAGATTGCAAAATTCACTCCACAGGAGCAGCGGGAGTATGAAGCCAGCAAGATGGCATATCGTGATATCAAGAATTCGATTGATACCGCCAAGAGAGAAGGTAAAGAAGAAGGCCTGGCTGAAGGCATGGAGAAGGGGCTGGCTGAAGGAATGAAAAAGGGCTTGGCAGAAGGAGTGGAAAAGGGCTTGGCTGAAGGCATGGAGAAGGGCATGAACAAGCGAAGCCTTGAGATTGCCAGAAAGATGCTGGCGAATGGTATGGATGCTGCCACGGTGATGGAAATAACAGGATTGTCGGAGAGCCAGTTACAGCAGCTGAAAGGATAAGGAACTGCCTGGAGAAACGAATGATCTCCGTGGCTGCATCTTTGATATCTATTGTGTAACCGACGATGGCAAGCATTTTATCGTTGAGATGCAGAACAGATGGGTACCCTTCTTTGTGAATCGTTTCATCTATCTTTCTCTTCCGTTTCACTTAATTAAGTTACCGGACAATCCTATCCGTTTATAATCCACAACGGTTCGTTTTTCCACTCTTGTGGAAATCCCATAGAACGAGTATTTACAATCTCACTTTTATCTATGAGTTTCAAAAGGCGTTTGGAAAAACTTCCATTTGCAGCTATAGATTGTTCCAAATATGCAAGGCAACACAGTTGAGGATACAATTTATTGGGACGAAAATTGCCGGTAATAAGCCATTGAGAAGGTAAATAATTGGGCATTATAGGCATTGTTGGAAAACGTCTGTTCCAAATGCGAGCATGATGAGCGCAAGCATTTCTTAACACCGCAATACATTTTATCCAATTCTCTAAATATAGATATTGTGGAAGTAGAAACTCTTTTGCCACCTTCTTCTTGACAGAGTTGTCTTTGAAGTTGCAAAACAATTTGGATAGTGTACCAAAGGAAACAACCTCCAAAGTTTTCCAAGCTGGTGGAAATGAGGGAGCCGTGTAGCTGTTGTAGTATTCTGAAATAAAATCTTCTTTTGAACGATTTACCTCGGTTGCTATATTGTCAAGGCAAGAATTGAAAATACTTTGATTCTTAAATTTGCTGGCATCCATGAACCAAAACGGACCATGTTCCATTGAAAAATAATGGATGATTCGAGTACGGAATGCTATTTCTATGTCTTGGATTGCCGTAAAAATCAAAGAACGAAGTTCACGGTCGAAGACATATAAATTAGTAGCAAAAGTGAAACTGCTATTTTGTGCAAATCTATGTGATTCTGTACTCAGTTCCATCGTTTGTAGGTAGTTCGCAAAACGAAAATAGCTTACAGAATGAAGAAATTTTATAGCATCTTCTTCATCTTCGATTGTCAGCCCGCGTTCTTTCAAAATGTCAAGTTGACAATAAAAATCCATTGCTTGTTTTGTGTACTGCATATTACTTCAGTATAATATAAAACACGAAGTCCTGCCGTGGTACGCTTTCAAGAAGAGGCGTGGCAGGAACTGTTGCTGCAAAAATACTAATTTCATTCCAAAATGGCAACTTTTTGTTTAAGAATATGCATTTTAAATATGTTATTTAACATTGTATAACGGAATTTCGGTCAACGAACCATCTCATGTCATTTGATACTTTCTTCATAATTCTTTTCTTTTGATTCTATGTTGCGAAGATACAAAAGAATTCGAATAATCGGATACCATTTCATCTTTCTTATATTTTTCGCGCACTTATAAACATTTCCCCCTTGCCAGTAACTTTTTCCAAAACTTTTTCCCTGATTTTCTTGCATGTTTCGAAATATTGTTGTACTTTTGAAGGAGTAAGTGTATTGGAAATGCACTTTTTGTAGCGTAACTATCTGATTATTAGGTGAAACTTATGGAATTGATTAAGGTTATAAACAACGTGTCAGAACGGGTAGTAGATGATTTGAAGGCCAAATTATCTGAAGGATCTCGTGTGTCAATAGCTGCAGCCTCTTTTTCCATCTATGCTTTCGAAGCATTGAAGGAAGAACTGGAGAACGTTGATGAGTTGCGTTTTATCTTCACTTCGCCTACCTTCATCAAGGATAAGGTGAAGAAGGAGAAGCGTGAGTTCTTCATTCCAAAACTCAACCGTGAGCGCAATCTTTATGGCTCTGACTTCGAAATCAAACTCCGTAACAAACTGGAGCAGAAAGCCATCGCCAAGGAGTGCGCCAACTGGATAAGACGCAAGGTGAAGTTTAAATCAAATGTGTCACAGGAGTCGATGGGCGGCTTTATTTACGTAAACGGCACTGCCCCTTATGCCTATGCACCTTTTAATGAGTTTACCACCACAGAGTTGGGATGCGAGCGAGGAAACAGCTTGTATTCCATGGTTCAGGTTGTGCCCTCACCTTTCGCCGAGCAGTATCTGAACGTATTCAATGAACAGTGGAAGAATGGCGATAAGTTTGAAGATGTAACTGCCAAGGTGCTGGAATACATAGAAACCGTTTATCAGGAAAATTCACCCGAGTTTATCTACTTCATTACGCTATATAATATCTTCAGCGAGTTTCTCGATGATATCAACGAGGATGTTCTTCCTAACGAGAAGACCGGCTTCCGGGAGAGTGTGATTTGGAAAAAACTTTATAATTTCCAAAAAGATGCTGCCCTGGCTATCATCAATAAACTCGAAAAATACAATGGTTGTATCCTTGCCGATTCTGTGGGTCTGGGTAAAACCTTTACGGCACTGAGCGTCATCAAGTATTACGAAAACCGCAACAAGTCGGTTCTCGTATTATGTCCTAAGAAGCTCTATGACAACTGGAGCACCTTCAAGACTAATTACAAAAACAACCCTCTTGCCGCCGACCGCCTTCGCTATGATATTCTGTTTCACAGCGATTTAAGCCGAGATAGAGGTATGTCAAACGGAATTGATCTAGAACGAATCAACTGGGGTAACTACGACTTGATAGTCATAGACGAAAGCCACAATTTCCGTAATGGCGGTAATGTGGATGATGAGGATGATGAGGCTGACAACCTGGATGTATTGGATGATGGTAAGAAGAAGGAAAATCGCTATCAGCGACTGATGAACAAGGTGATTAGAGCAGGAATCAAGACAAAAGTCCTGATGCTGAGTGCCACTCCCGTCAACAACCGCTTCAACGACCTGAAGAACCAGTTGCAACTGGCATACGAAGGTCATGCTGAGCAAATCAACGAGGTTCTTGACATCGACCGCAGCATAGATGATGTGTTCCGCTCAGCACAGTTGGCTTACAACCGATGGACCAAGTTGCAGCCCAAAGAGCGCACCACACAACGCCTGCTTGAAGAACTGAACTTCGATTTCTTCGAATTGCTGGATGCGGTTACCATCGCCCGAAGCCGAAGCCACATCGTGAAATACTACGATACGAAGGATATCGGTAAGTTCCCTACCAGATTGGCTCCTATATCCCGCCGCCCAAAGTTGACGGATTTGAGCGATAGCATCTCTTTCAGCGAGATTGCTGAACAGCTTAACAGGCTGAATCTGAGCATTTATACGCCTTCACTCTATATCTTTGATAGCGTGAAGGAGAATTATGAAATCAATATGGAAGGCTCGGGTATCTCTATCGACGGACGAGAGAAAGGTCTCCGCAAGCTGATGGCTACCAACCTGCTCAAACGTCTGGAGAGCAGCGTCAACTCCTTCCGTCTTACCTTGCAGCGCATCCAGGAATATATAGACGAAACGCTGAATACCATTGAAAGCAATGGGGGCAGCGGTTCTGTGGATGTTACCGAGTTTACGGATGATTTGGATAGCGCAGATAGCGATAACGACCCATTTGTGGGCAGAAATTCCAAAATCAACCTCCGGGATATTGATGTGATTCGCTGGTCACGTGATCTTCGCAGCGACCAGGAGAATCTTGCCCTGCTTCAGATTATGCTCCAGGATATTTCTCCCGAGCACGACTCCAAGCTACAGATGCTCATCGAAGATTTGAAACACAAGTTTGAGCATCCCATCAATCCGGGCAACAAGAAAGTGATTATCTTTACAGCCTTTGCTGATACCGCCAACTATCTGTACGACCAGCTGGCAGCACGCATCAAGGCGGATTGTGGGTTGAATGTGGCGCTTATCACGGGTTCTACGGATGGCAAATGCACCATACCGAAGTTCCCGATGAGTTTCAACAATGTGCTGACCTATTTCTCGCCCGTATCGAAAGACCGGGCTGCTCTCTTCCCGGATGCTACCGAGGAGATTGATGTGCTCATTGCCACTGACTGCATTTCCGAGGGTCAGAACCTGCAGGATTGTGATTTCCTCATCAACTATGATATCCATTGGAATCCAGTGCGCATCATCCAGCGCTTCGGCCGTGTGGACCGTATCGGCAGCAGAAACGATGTCATCCAGCTGGTTAACTATTGGCCGGATATGGAACTGGACCAGTATATCGAACTGAAAGGCCGTGTGGAGAGCCGTATGAAGGCCACTGTCCTCACCAGTACAGGCGACGACAACCTGTTGTCGCAGAACGAGAAGGGCGACCTGGAATACCGCAAGAACCAGCTCAAGAAGCTTCAGGAAGAAGTGATAGACATAGAGGATATGGATACCGGCATCAACATCATGGATTTTGGTCTGAATGAATTCCGCCTCGACCTGCTGGCATACGTCAAGGAAAATCCGAATGTAGAGCACTCGCCGTTTGGAATGAATGCGGTGGTGGCCAGTTCGGAGAATGCCAAGCCGGGCGTTATCTTCATCCTGAAGAATAGGAACAGGAATATCAATATCGACAGGAAGAACCTGCTGCATCCGTTCTATATGGTGTATCTGGGTGAAGATGGCTCCGTCATCTGCGACCACCTGCAGCCTAAGAAACTGCTCGATGTGATGCGCCACGTTTGCCGAGGCAAGAGCCAGCCGGATAAGGAGTTATGTGCCATCATCAACCGGGAAACGGCTGGCGGCCGACAGATGAGTCATTATAGTGATATGTTGGCGAAAGCGGTTGACAGCATCATTTCTGTGAAGGAAGAGTCGGATATCGACAGCCTGTTCTCCATGGGCGAGACGAGTGCCTTGCTGGGAGATGCCAAGGGGCTGGATGACTTTGAGTTAATAACATTCTTAATTATCAGATAAAGATGATAGATTTACATTATCCTTCAACCACGTTTGTTAGCAAGCCTGTTCCCAAGAACGCTTTCTACAGGCATCTGGAAGTGAATGCGAAGATGAAGCAGCACTTCGTAGATGATGTGGTGGCCATCAAGTGGCTCTATAAGCTGGCGCCTTCCACTCTCAATGTGGCAGATGGCAAGGAGGTTCACGAGATTGTGGTCTTTTCTGCGCAGCTGAAGTCGCAGGATTGTCCGGATGATGTCTTCCTCTTCATCGATAGGAACATGCCTCGCCACGTGGTGTTTGTTCTGGAATATGAGGGGCAGTATAAGCTGCTGCTCAACTATAAGGAATGGCTGGATGCTGCAGCTGGAACCTTCAGGATAGTGAAGTCTTTCGCTTCGGAATGGCTCCGTGAGGCAGATTTATCTTTGCCTATCCAGGGGCTTACGATGGATGCCATCTATGAAAATATGGCAGGCGTGATTTCCGGCTATGGCACGAGCCGTAGCGAGGAAACCAAGCGCATGGTGGAGCTGGAGTCCTTGATACAGAGGGGCAGGAAAGAGATTGCAGCCTTGCAGAAGCGGGTTCGGACTGAAAAGCAGTTTAACCGGCAGCTGGAGCTGAACAACGAGGCTCGGGCGTTGAAGAAGAAGGTTGCGGAATGGGAAAAAGAAATGAAGAATAATTTATAAAATATAGATAATATGGATAGACCCAATAGAATGGAATTGCAGTCGGCAGATGGAGCGCAGCTGAATCTGGATGCGCTTTATCAGATTGCGCCTTCGTGCTTTACGGAGGTAGCCGCCCCTGGTACGGGGGGGTAAAACGTGTAATTAATTTTGACGTACTTCGCCAGCTTCTTGGTGACAACGCAGTGGAAGATGCTCCTGAGGCATACGAGTTCAACTGGGTTGGCAAGCAGGCAGCTCGTGCCGAAGTTTTGGAGCCTATTAAGAAGACACTGCGTCCCGTAAAGGAGGATAGTGTGGATTGGGACAACACCCAAAACCTTTATATTGAGGGTGATAACCTCAAAGTGCTTAAACTTCTCCAAAAGTCTTATCTGGGTAAGGTAAAGATGATCTATATTGATCCGCCTTACAATACGGGTAATGACTTTGTTTATCATGATGATTTTGCGATGTCTGCTGATGAGTATGCTGAGGCTTCGGGTTCAGTAGATGAATTGGGTAATAAATATATCAAGAACATGGATTCGAATGGACGTTTTCATTCGGATTGGTGCTCTATGATGTATTCGAGATTGATGGTGGCGAGAACGCTGCTGACTGAGGATGGTGTGATTTTTATCTCGATTGATGATAATGAGCAGAAGAATCTAAAGAATTTGTGTGATGAAGTGTTTGGATGTAATAATTTCCTTGCACAAGTTGTTTGGGAAAGAGCATTTTCGCCTATCAATTTAATGAAGCATTTCTCGCCCTCTCATGATTATATTTTATGTTATGCAAATGATATAAGTAAAGCTGTTTGTCATGGTATTGGCAGAAGTGACGAGGCAAATGATAGATATTCTAATCCAGACAATGACCCACGTGGTGTTTGGTCATCCAGCGATATATCTGTAGGTCCACCAGTTCAGGAGAATATCTACACAATTACGACCCCTTCGGGGCGTAACGTAGAGCCTCCAGCTGGGCGCAGCTGGAGGCTCTCGCGAAAAGCTTTTCGCGAGAGACTCGAAGATAATAGAATTTGGTTTGGTCCTAATGGTGATAATACACCACGTATTAAGCGCTTCTTATCCGAATTGAGGAAGGCAGGTATTACTCCTATGACAATTTGGAAGCATACAGAAGTAGATCACTCTCAGGGTGCAACACAAAAGTTGGCGAAACTCTTTGATGGAAAGAAATACTTCGATTATCCAAAGCCTGTAACATTAATAGAACGTTGTTTGCAACTATATTCAGATAAGGATTCCATCATCCTTGACTTCTTCTCCGGTTCTGGTACCACCGCCCACGCCGTGATGCAGCTCAATGCTGAAGATGGAGGAAATCGTCAATATATCATGGTTCAGCTTCCAGAAGAAACTCCGGAGGATAGTGAGGCAAGAAAGGCTGGTTATAACACCATCCCGGACATCGCCAAGGAAAGAATAAGAAGAGCCGGCAAGAAAATCAAGGAGGAATCTCCTCTTACCACTGCCGACCTCGATACCGGCTTCCGTGTCTTCCGTCTCGACGAAGGCAATTACGAGGATGTAAATCGTTCTCCAAAGGAATTCAAGCAAGACCAGCTCGATCTGTTTCTGAACAACATCAAGACCGACCGAAACGACCTCGACCTGCTCTTTGGATGCATGCTCGACTGGGGCGTTCAGCTCTCTCTGCCTATGACCCAGGAGGTGGTGGATGGCAAGACCATCTATACCGTGAACGACGGAGACCTTGTGGCCTGCTTCGCCGAGAACGTATCAGAAGACGTAGTAAAAGCCATGGCAGAAAAGATGCCTTTGCGTGTCATTTTCCGTGACAGTTGCTTTGCCCAGGATGCCGACAAGATAAATATCTACGAAACTTTCAAGCAGAAGCTGGATTGGAGCGACCAGGAAGTAGTGAAGAATATTAGAGTGATTTAAGCCTATGAAACTCAGATATAAACATCAACGCTTCCAAACCGAAGCGGCGCTGGCAGTGGCTAATGCCTTTACCGGTCAGCCCAAAAGCGACGGACAGAGCGACCATATCGTGGACCAGGGAGTTCATCAAGACCTCTTTGTGGTAAAGGGCTTTGGCAACAAGAACGTCATCCTCGCACCGGAAGCCGTCTGCGAGAATGTAAGAGCCATACAGACAGAACAGGGTCTGAAACCTGTAGAACACCTGCAGCAGCTGCAAGGCGTAGGTACCGCCCTCACCATCGAAATGGAGACGGGTACGGGTAAAACCTATACCTACATCAAGACCATGTATGAACTGAATGCCCGCTATGGCTGGACCAAGTTTGTGGTGGTAGTGCCAAGCATCGCCATCCGAGAAGGCGTATTGAAGAGTTTTGAGAGCATGCAGGAGCATTTTGCCCAGGAATACGGCAAGCGCATGCAATACTTTATGTATAACTCCAAGCAGCTCAGCAAGATAGATGCATTTGCCAGCGATGCAGGCATGCACGTGATGATTATCAATACCCAGGCATTCAACGCATCTATGGATGAGGAGAAGTCAACCGATAAGATGGAGAAAGGCAAGTTGAAGAAAGCTGATAAGGCAGCCCGCATCATCTTCGAACGACGTGATGAGTTCGGTTCCCGCCGTCCTATCGACGTGCTGGCACAGACCCATCCTATCATGATTATCGATGAACCTCAGTCGGTGCTGGGTGTGGACAAGAAGAACAAGACCCGTAAGGGTATAGCCATGTTCAAGCCGCTTTTTACCCTTCTGTATAGCGCCACCCACCGCAAGGGTGATATATATAATATGGTGTATAAGCTGGATGCCATCGATGCCTACAACCAGAAACTGGTGAAGAAGATTGAGGTGAAGGGTATCAGACAGGTAGGCAGTACCGCTACCAACGGCTATGTCTATCTGGAAGAAATCGTCATCGGCAAGGGAAATCCGCAGGCGCGCATCAGCTTCGACATCAAGACGCAGACCGGAACGAAACAGGTAAGCAAACTCGTGGATGAGCGCTTCAACCTGAAGGAACAGAGTGGGGGACTTGTCGAGTATGACAACAACTTCATCGTAGAACGCATAGACGGCAGACAGGGAATCGTCCGCTTCCTCAATGGCTTGACTCTCCATGAAGGCGATGCCGTGGGCAGTGTGAACGAAGACTATATCCGTCGTATTCAGATTCGTGAAACCATCCGCACCCATCTGGAGCGTGAACGCCAGCTGTTCAGCCAGCATATCAAGGTGCTCAGTCTGTTCTTCATCGACCATGTGGATAGCTATCGCCTCTATGAAGGCGAGGATAGTAAGGGTAAGTTTGCCAAGATGTTTGAGGAAGAATATAACCGAGTGCTTTCAGAAATGCTGCCATCGTTTACGGATGAAGCCTATCTGCGCTATCTTTCAGACCCTCGCAATGCGGCATCCAACGTGCATCAGGGCTACTTCTCCATGGATAAGAAGGGCAAGGCGGTGGAATCGAAGGAAAGGCAGGGCGAGAACGAAGAGCGTGCCTTCGACCTGATCATGAAGGATAAGGAGCGCCTGCTTTCGCTCAGCGAGCCAGTCCGCTTCATCTTCTCGCACTCCGCCTTGAAGGAAGGTTGGGACAATCCTAACGTGTTCCAGATCTGCACCTTGAAGAACTCGGACAATGAGACCAAGAAACGCCAGGAAGTGGGACGAGGAATGCGCCTTTGCGTGAATCAGAAGGGTGAACGCCAGGATGCAGATGTATTGGGCGACCATGTGTTTGATACCAATATCCTCACCGTTATAGCCAGCGAGAGCTATGATGATTTCGCAAAGAAACTGCAGACGGAAATGGCTGAAGCCTGTGCCGACCGACCAATCGTTATCACCGCCCATCTTTTCGAGGGCAGGTCATATACGATGGCAGATGGAACCAATGGCAAGTTTGATACCCATCAGGCTGTAGCTATCTATAATGCTCTTATCCGCAAAGATTATGTGGATGATAACGGTGCTTTGACTGCTCAGTATTTTGAGGATAAGCGCAATGACAGGCTCGACTTCGGTAAGGCTAATGATTGGAGGGAGGGCATTATAGCAGCCCTCGATACCGTCTTTGATCCTGCGGCTGTAAGACCGGAGAATGGAAGAAAAGCCTAAGGGCTTGCCAAGTTGCAGAAGGACAATTTTGCCAAGAAGGAGTTCCAGAATCTCTGGAAGCGCATCAATCGCCGCACCTACTATCAGGTAAGCTTTGAAACTTCTGGTCTTGTGAAGAAAGCCATCGAGGAACTTGATGAAAAGTTGAGGGTTACGGAAATCCGCATAGTGGTAGAAGGCGGTTCGATGGATGAAATCAGAGACAAGGAGTCGCTTGAAGCGGGCGTGGCCATGAATCAGGGCGATGTCCGGACCATCCATGTAACGGAAGCAGTGGGCAAGGAAGTGACATACGACCTGATAGGTCAGCTGGTAACTGCTACGGGGTTGACAAGAAAGACCATCGTGGAAATTCTGAAGGGTATCAAGCCTGAAACATTCAGCATGTTCAAGATGAATCCTGAGGAATTTATCATCAAGACCGGTCTGATTATCAACGACTGCAAGGCTCTTGCTGTTATCCAGAGTATTACATACGAGAAGCTGAATGATGAGTTCTCTACCGACATCTTTACGGTGGATGCTCTGCGAGGCAAGTTGGGCATCAATGCCATTGAGTCAAAGAAATCGCTCTACGACCTGGTAGTGCTCGACAGCATGGGTGTAGAAAAGAACTTTGCCGAGTCTCTGGAACGTGAAGATGACGTGGTAGTTTATACCAAACTGCCTCGTGGTTTCTACATCAACACGCCTATGGGCAAATACAATCCCGACTGGGCTGTGGCATTCCGTGAAGGCAGCGTGAAGCATGTGTATTTTGTGGCAGAAACCAAGGGTAATGATCTCCAGGGTTCACATCTACGCGGTATCGAGGGAAGCAAGATAGCGTGTGCCCGCAAGCATTTTGCTGCCATCAGCGAGAATGGTTACATTTATGATGTTGTCACAGACTATCAGGCATTGTATGATGCAGTGACGAAATAAGGATTGTGCAGAGCGATGCACCTACCGTAAATTTGTAAAAGTAAGGGGAAGAAGGCGAGTAACGTAAATTGCTCACTTTTTCCCTTTTTTTGTATACTTTTCTGAGAATCATTAAAAAAGTAGTACTCTTTTTACGTCCTAAGGGGACGTAAAACGCTTGCGGGTTCCAACGATTATTGTTAATTTTACACGAACAAAATAAAATTAGCAATGGTTGAAGAAACAAAAGAAATAGAAAATTCAGAATCTCCGGCTGTTAGATTGGTGAGATTATCATATATAGAGAGGATTGGATCTCTTCTCAGTATCATGATTGGTGAGGATATTTCTCCTCGAAAATCAATCGTGAAGGAGTTTCATGTCTCTTATGATACGATTCGAAAGTTCCTAAATTTCGATTCTAAAATAAAGTTTGATACCATTGCAAAATTTTGCCACATTATAGGTCATTATCTTCATGTTGAATATGAGGCTGTCGACAACTACAAATCTAAAAAACATATCACAGATAGAGACGAAAAAGACTTGCACTCATAAAAAATCTGAAAAAGACAATATGAAGAAATCTTTGGGGCAGGGGCAGAAGTGGTTAAAGACCTGAATAAGAAGAAAATTGATTTGCGTAAATTCGTAACGCAAGGAATAAAATAAATATAACTGGGCAGAAGAGATTATGTCGTCTGACACCAGTAGAGAGTAATAAGTTCTTATAAATAACAACAACTTAACCAGTGTAAAAATGAAAGATACAACATGAAATTTAGGGAGACATTCCTCATACTGCTCTGCAGCTCAATGTCTCCGAAGTAAGGATTCACCCTGGAAAACTTCCAGGGGCCACCTCTTCTTTAAAATAGAGGAAGTAAATTTAGTCTATCTTAAAAGGTGAAGATATATGACTAAAATATTTTACGGATTGCCAATCTGGCTAGTGCAGACTGGACCGGTTAACATCGAGGTAGTTATTAACGTAGAATTCAGTGGCAACAGCAAAGTGGTTATTGATTCTGCTAGTTTCAAACAGTTAATGAATATGGAAGATGAGAATTAGAATAGATAAAATCGTCTTCCGTGATCAATCCAGAATGATTGTTGGTAAAGATGATGATCAGCAAAAGGAGAATGAAGAGAGTGAAGAGGAAGAGCCAGGAACGGGTTCTGCAGGAGCGAGAGACAGAGCTCCTACGGTCGACTTGGAAGTGGTGAATGACCAATCTAAACCAGGAAAAGATGAAGAACATACACCGTCTTGTTTTCTATTGGAAGGCAGGGTTGTTCCTGTTGAACTTTGCAATGACAGAGCAACCAAGATATTCCGACTACTTAGAAACGCTCAAATCCTGAATGATGATTTCAAGCCCGTCAA